>Ga0207877_10012_pt1 | contig 688121 bp, 530 predicted proteins | sample LinPmetageLP29_FD_184046 | JGI IMG/M metagenome (GOLD analysis project Ga0207877, IMG submission 184046) | Marine viral communities from the Pacific Ocean - LP-29 (SPAdes) | ecosystem: Environmental > Aquatic > Marine > Oceanic | place: Pacific Ocean | collected 2009-08-23
GGGGGGGGGGGGGGGGGGGGGGGGGGGGGGGGGGGGGGGGGGGGGGGGGGGGGAAGGCACTCACGAGTTGATACAGCGGTGACAGGAAAAAGAGGAAGACGGCGGTTGGCGGGCTTTTGAAGGGAACAGCGAGTGGAGCCGAAAGTCGCAATGAGGGGAGTGGGGGGGAAAAAGAGAAGAGGAGAAGAGGAGATGAGGAGGATGAGGAGGATGAGGGGTGTTTGCTTTGACAGCGGCTTTCTGGTCCGACTTCCATATTGTTCCACGTCTCGCCGCCTCCGTACACTCCGTGCCCCGCCTACCCAGGACGGAGTCAGCGGGAGCTAAGCCGATCTACTGTATGACGCATAGGAAGGTTAGTCTCGATTGACTTGCCCTATTTCTGAACCCCGAAAAAGGAAACCTTTTCCGCGGCTTCGGTGGGTCACGTCTCTTGCTACAGTAGGAGACTTCCCCCCAAATCGGGTTCGTGTCTGGATAATTATTTGAACTGTATGTAGCTATAAAGGTCTTGCTGAAGTTCTTCGATGACTATAGAATGAAATGTCTGTTCAACATCAAATTTTTATATTTGGGGATCGGGAAATGAGAGAAGCTTCCCTGTTCCCGGCCGAATCACTATGGTACATGAACAGAAGCCGAACCCTGTCTAGATTTGCTGTCCTCTAGTTCGTGGGTTGTCCAGTCAGGCCAGATGGTGATCATTCCATCCTGAGCTTCCCTAAGACCGGGCCGGCTTCCATAGGGGGTCTTTCCCGAACAGTCGGACGCAGAGCCCCGGCCATCTCGGTGGCGCGAATTCTTCATCCCCCCAAACGCCAATGCACCCTCGGTATCCCGAGCGTCCGTGGATCGAATTTATTGACCAGGTTGGCCGCCCTGCATCATGGCAGCATTCTGCTCCTGGAAGCGCTCCTGCAACCGGGCGGAGCCCTTCAGGTGCTTGTCCACACAGCGCATAATACACTGCTCCTCGCGGTTGATGAGGGACTTGGTGGTGAAGTCATTGACACAGTCGTCGAAACAGCGCTGGACCATCTTGGAATACATCTGTAATGAGATAGAAAGGGCGTCAGACGGGAGCACCGGCAGGGTTGTACGGAGTCGACGCGATCAATACTAGATATGGCAGTAGGGTGACACGTACAGTCATAAACTCCTTCATCTGCTTGCGCTCCATACGGGAGGCGAACTCGCGCTGCTCTGATGGGGAAAGGCTGCGAAACTTGCAATCAGTGCCGGATCCCGAGAAAAATCTCGCGACAGAGATCGCTGAGGAATTGATGAGAGAATAGCATACCCGTCCATTGTGTGCTGTGTGGAAATTGAGAGAAAAGGAAAGCTTCCGACGAAAATGGGTGATGGGAATTATGGTGGTTGGACACGGTCGTCGAGCTCCGAAGAGCTGTTTCTCTGCATCCGCAACTACGTTCTCCCGCCGTCCGGCCCCGTCACGTGATGTATATCAAAGACTGCAGAGTCACATGATTTTGGGCTGACCGTTTGTAGCAAATCAAATGGACACTGTCCTCTGCTTCAAGTCGTGACCTGTGGCTTTGTGACTTTTTTTCGAGGTAGATGTTTGGTTTATACTAGTGTACAAAAGAAGAGTATTACACATATCATTGCCTTCAACGTCCATTGGTTCTGGACGGGCTCCACTCAATCTGGTACCTGAGTCCGGATGCAGCCTCGAAGACCCCTAAACCGGGTCCAGACACGGTCCAGAACCCGAATGCCTTGCATCAATGAAATTGGATGAAAATTGGGACAGGATGAAAATATCAAGGATACCTAGGTATGTAGTCCCAGCGGAGCATACCTAGGTAACTAGGTAACTAACTAGATACATAACTAGATATAGCCGGGTACGGACGTAGGCTACATATGCATTACATCTACTTTGTAGAGTGACAGACGACCCTGACCCAGTGACCCGTTCTTCTTATCCCTGGAAACCTTGGCTCTGTGAAATTACCATCTATTCATAGCACACTCTTTGTACCTTTTTCTTGCTCCTTTACTCTGTACTCTCACTACCTTTGTTTCTTGACTTGAATATCGCAACCGAGGAAGCTTCACCTCCCGCGGTTGGCTCGTGCCAAAGATCCCCCTCCCCAGTTGACCTACTACCACTTCCCCCCGGACCCTTGACGCCAACCATCCCTTCTCCCCCTCCCTTCTCCCCTGTCTTCTCTTGTTCCTGCCCTTTCTCCTCATCACTCCCGGCCGATCAAAATTTCAAAGGTTCCCTTGTTCGCCACCGCGAGTTTTTGGGCCCCAGCCCCAGGATTTCCCACACGAGGGCGGTGACGCAGGTGGTTCCGCGATCCCCTCTCTCCTCGACTCCCGACTCTCAGTGCAGCCCTCTTCGTCGTGCCCGCCCGGTTTCACCATGGTGTCCGGTAAATCGCAGCCTGGTATCGAGCCGGTCCACTTCCCCGTTGCCTCATCCGACCCTATCCCATCAAACTCTCCACCGTCCAGACGAGATCTCGCTTCGTGGTGGAGACAGTTCAAGCGGAACACGAGAAAGGATGATCCGAAAGGTACGTCCCGATATACGGTTTCGCGATCGTGACACCAGCACCGAGTTTATTGTCGACGCGAAAGTGCTCCTGCCAGAACGCCCGTGGCACTGGCGGCCATCGCGGCATTCTCGGGCACTGCTCCCCTTGCCTCGAATTGTGGTTGCGCATCGACATCCCGCCTCGGTCAAAGTCCAGCGTGGAACAAGTATGCTGACGAGTCCTCGTAGCAGAAGCCCCTCGAGGTATTTTCGGCGTGCCGCTCAATGTCAGCATCAAATACGCGAATGTAGCGATCTCTCTCTCCAACGAGCACGGCGAAAGCTTCATTTACGGATACGTTCCCATCGTTGTCGCCAAGTGTGGCGTGTTTTTGAAGGAGAAAGGTTCGCGGACCCCCCACCCCCTAAACCACCAGCTCGAACGATCATCGCTAATTCCAAATAGCAACGGATGTCGAGGGTATCTTCCGACTCAATGGGTCAGCCAAGCGTATCAAGGATCTCCAGGAGATCTTTGATTCGCCCGAACGATACGGGAAGGGCCTGGACTGGTCCGGATATACGGTGCATGACGCCGCCAATGTTCTTCGCCGATACTTGAACCAGTTGCCCGAACCCATCGTCCCGTTGGAGTTTTACGAGCGCTTCCGTCAGCCGCTACGCATTTATCAGGAGCAAGTGCTCCATGACAATCAGGCGGCAGATGCAGACAAGTTCGACCACGCCAAGGCTGTCGAGACCTACCAGCGCTTGATTATTGAGCTTCCCCCGTTGAACAAGCAGTTGCTTCTGTATATCCTCGATCTTCTCGCCGTATTCGCATCCAAGTCCGACCAGAATCGCATGACATCGGCCAATCTGTCGGCCATTTTTCAGCCCGGCATGCTGTCTCACCCCCAACACGACATGGCACCAGCGGAGTACAAGCTAAGCCAGGACGTGTTGATCTTCCTCATTGAAAACCAGGATCACTTTTTGGTGGGCATGAGCGGCACCTGCGCCGATGAACAACAAGTGAAGGAGGTCGAGGCCGGTATTCCTTCGCGTCCCACCACGACTCAATCCAATGTTCGACGGTCCGTGTCGAGTGCTAGTGCCAGTACGGAAAGCCAACGCAAGCTGGACAGTATTCGTCGCAACGTTTCCGTCTCGTCTCGCAACTCACGGGCTTCGAACAATGCTCCCACCCCGGGAACTCCTGCCTCCTCTGGTGGTGGTGTTCACCGGAGTAACACTCTCCCCTCCAAGATGGGCCCCGTCGTGGCATCCGCCCGTTTTACACGGTCTGGCGAGGTTGGTTCTAACGCCTCCGGTCTTTCCGTCTCTCACCAAAGCTCTCGATCGGCCAGTCGAACACCTCCAGCAGTGCGTGAAGAGCCTGAGCGACACAACCAAATCCTGGCTCCGTCCACTCCCAGTGCGGGGATTACCTATGTGCACACGTCCACCCATGGCCCGGTACCAGTCGCGTCAGCAGGACGGCTTAGTACCAGGGATACTCCTGGCCCCCAGGAGAACCTCCAAACCCCTGCATCATCAGCCTCTCAAGTGGTGACTCCGACCCGGGAGCGCAAGCTCTCCATGCTCTTTAGCAAATCTCCATCGCCAGAAGGCCAGCAGAAGGAACCACGCCAGCCAAACCGTTTGAGGAAGAAACGGATACCTGGCAGTGCAAGCATGAGCGCCCAGAGCTCAACCTACTCTCTACATGGAACACCCTCCGAGTCGAATGTTGCGGATGCATCCTTGGAGCAGGAGCGCGGACGACGGTCAATGGATGTTGCTACGGGGGACATTACCCCGAAGCCTCCAACCACAACGAACATGGGCAACCTTGATGCTTCCTCGGATTCACATGCCGTCGGAGATGGTACATTTCAGCCATTTCATGACACCTCCCTCAAGCCGCGTCAATCCCGTACACCCTCCATGAATTCTCGGTCGTCCTTCACCGACCAGTCGGATTACGACCAGGCTGACGATATCGCACGGTCTGAGCATCGAGACAATCGGCGTAGCTGGCGGTTCAACCGTGCAACTAAACGAAACAGTGAACAAGTCGGGCTCGGCCTTGCGTCTCCGCCTTTGGCGGCAACGAATCCTGGAGCAGAACACAGCACCAGCTCAATCGGTAGCGGACAACACAGCACCGATCCTTCCAGTCAGCCTCTCAGCCTAGACGCTGGACTTCAAAGCACCTCTGTCCCGAGCGCCGAACCGGAGAAGAAGAGTCTGTTTGGCAAATTCAAAGCCAAGGTGGCCCAGGTCCGTGATGGCGGCAAGGATGACCGTGAGCGGGCCAAGAGCCCCAGTCAGTTGGACACCGACCTATTTCCCAACCAGCCGCTTTCTCCCACCGTACCTAGTCAGACTAATGGCAACCCCCCGGTCGAAATACCCACTGAGCCTACAAAGGAGGAACCTGTTCGCTCGCCTATCTCGCCTTTGCCTGGCGCAGGTATGCCCCCATCAATACCCGAGGAGCCACACAGCCCAGAGGCACCCAGCCATATCCCCGCTACCGAATCGAAGGAGGCTACGAAAGATGAGGCCACGTCCACCTCGGAGAGAACGCCTGTTCCCGAAGCCCCCATCTCCGAGGCAACTGAGAAAGAAGCGTCCGCTTAGACTGGGGCATTATTCTTCGATATTATGTTCTCCCTTTTGTCTTCTCTTAAAGTGTCTTGTTGGAGACTTCTGTATTTGCTTTTTGCAGCGTTCATTTTCGATGAACATGGGATTCATCCTATTTCCTCTGGGGTGGCTACTCACTTCCCATCTATAGGGCCGGGATCGCTGAAGATGACGAGAAAGATGTCTAGGGATCTTTCAGGATTTCTTCATTGGTTTCGTCTTGGTTATGGCGTTGGTGTGAATCGGTGATCTCTTTCTCCTTGTTAGCAGTCCTTTCAGCCCCCGAACCTCCCTTGTATTCATTATTTCTGGTATTCCCGACCCTTTGGAGATTCTCGTGCCCATCCTCTGCCTCTACCTACATTTCTTGTGCCTTGCGTTCTTGTCAACCCTTCAGCCCCCTCCTCGCCTCCTCCTTGTTTCCTTCCACGTGGAAAACCTCTCGTTCCATGTTGGTCACGTTGCTATGTGGTACGAATGTATGTATGTCTTGTGATTGCAGCCGGTCTGTCAACAGCCTTTTTCTCTTCCTTGCCCCGGGCAAAATGGTTGGGTGTTGGTGCGATTTTAAAAATGGAACTGGAAGAATGACGCATGTTTTGCCCACAGTGGTTTTCTCACACGGTAGAAAGAAGTTTTGTAGGAATATCTAGGCGTATCTATCTGGAAATTTGGCTCATACCAACAGTCGTGGCCTTGTTGGCCTGATATCGGGGGCTTCACTTTATGCCCGAAATTCAAGGCGCCCGTACATTTCAAACATGCCAAACATCTCAATGATCGACGTCCCTTTCGCGTCCCGAGCGAACCGGCGCTCCGTAGGCACAGGGGAGAAAAGAAGGAAAACCTTGGAAAGTGCAGGCTCAATGTGCTCACCATGGCCTCAGCAACCCTCCCTTCAGCTATGAACGTACCGGGCTCGGCGAGTCAGGCCCCTATCGAGAAACCATCTGCACCGCCCATCAAGATCCTTCCCTCGCATCTTGCGCAGGGTTATTCGTATGTGCACCCAGTGCTCCTCCTCGCACTATGTGCCGCTCGGTTCCAGTCGTTGGTTGCAGATCCAGTCCATGAGCTTTTCAGGGACCTGCCATGGCTAGCTCTGCTTCAAATATCCTACGTGATGCTTTGTCTCCCACCAGCTGGATCAACACAAGCCACCGAGACCGGCTCTGACGGCGAAGAGAAGAAAAAGGCGGCATCGCGCTCACCTTCCAGTCCTGCTATGACCTTGCGGCCGGGTAAGCCTGGATATCGGCGAAAGCAGCAGACGGGAAAGCACGGTTGGGCTGGGGTCGGGGCCAAACTCATGGTATGGATATTACGGTCGAGTTCAAGCTTCAACGCAATTTCTAATACTGTTCCTCAGCCCGCTTTCCTCTCTCTCACCCTCACCTTCCTTCTTGCAACCCCGATTCTGGCCGTCCTGCTCGTCTTGTTCGGTGCTCCGCTGACGACACACAATCTCGAGACTGTCCTTTGCGCCGCCCACATGGCCCTGCTGTCCGCGACTGCGTTGGTTTACGTCCATGGCGTGGATGGATATGTGTGGAAAGAGGTATGGGGAATTGCTCGGCCTGTTGATGCAGTCTGGGGCAGCGCCCTGGGCACGGGCTTGGGCGCTTGGTTCGGCGCTATTCCTGTCCCGCTGGACTGGTGAGTCTCTCACGACATTGCATCAAATGTACAGATCTTCGACTTACACGGTTTAGGGACCGCCCATGGCAAGCTTTCCCCATCACCATCCTAACCGGGGCGTACATCGGTTATGCTCTGGGATCTTTGGTTTCACGCACGCCTTTGCTGTATGGCAAGCGGATCCAATTTGCGCCCGAGACCGAAGAGATGGAAAAGAAGACAAATTAGGAACATGGCGGAAGCCCCGGGAATGCCCGGTAACTAGTTTTCTTTGTGTTATTGAAAAAGATGTGACCAACTTGAAGATCTGGTCATTGAATGTAGTCGATATCCACGAGTTCATCGATTAATGTATATTATTCATACTTCGTCTCCATTCGATTACCATACCAAAATAGTGATCTGGAAAGACATCGGGGGACGAGTGATCTCAATGAAGATTATCTACAGCTTGCTGAATTCTTTGAAACTGCCGTGTCGACCAGACCCGTGGCTGAACTTGGCAGCACCTGCAACTGCCTCTGCTGAGATGACCTTGCTCCCGGCCTGGAATTCCTGAGACATGGCATCCTGAAATGAAGAGGCATCGTAAGTGCTATAGTAGCAGGATCGACGGTCGGTATTGAGACAAAGCTCGGGAAATGCAATGAGCTGCCGTGCCAGGTCAAGGGCCTGCTTCAACGACTCGCCCTTGGGCACCACGCGATTGGCAAGTCCCATGGCAAGAGCCTCCCGTGCTCCAACTGGTCGGCCAGTTAAGATCATATCAAGAGCCCGGCCCAGTCCAACAACCGCCTGTAGCCGAACGGTTCCTCCGTCGATGAGAGGCACACCCCATCGCCGACAGAAGACGCCAAAGACAGCGTCCTCCTCGACGACTCGTAGATCCGCCAATAGACTCAATTCCAGTCCACCTGCAACGGCGTATCCAGCAACAGCAGCAATGACCGGTTTCTGAATGATCAGCCTGGAGGGTCCCATGGGACCCAAATTGCGGCCGTAAACTGGTTGCAGATTCTCGCCTGGAGCGTGATGCTTCGCCTGTGCAACTTGATGGAGATCTGCGCCTGCGCAGAATGTTCCGGTGCCTGTGAGAATACAAACTTTCTGTGTTGCGTCCGCCTCGAAGGCGAGAATGGCTTCGTAGAGCCGTTTCGCGGTCAAGGGGTCTACTGCATTCTTTCTGCGTGGACGATTAATGGTGAGAATTATGATTCCCGGCTGTATAGTATCAATTAACACATCTGAATCTGCCATATTGAACATGTCTTGTGTTGAGATTGGGAGAGAGTTCAAGTAGGAAGAGAAAGCATTTTGGGGGAAAACCGAGAATGAGATGCCTCAGGTTCACACCCAGACTTGATTTCTCCAACCACCTGCATCCGCCATGTCCAGCGCGTGCATCATATGCCACAAGAGAAAGGTATACTCTCCTTGTCATATTGTATTGACCCGTTGCTGATGGCTCCCAGGTGCGGTGCGATCTGGCAACCCACAACCCTTGCACCAACTGCACCAAGTCCGATGTGGATTGCATGTAAACGGTCCCCCCTCTGTGACGTGTACATGGCTGATCTATGTAGGCCCTATATACGAAAGCGCAAAAGGGTTACCAACAGTCTGTCTCCAGGACGAAGCGCAGCAACCAGATCCGTGAGCCGGTGCAGCTCACAACTGCCTGATCCTCCCGTCGAGGGTGGAGTTACAGCGCCGCGCCTGTCTTCAAGTTGCTCCTACAGGGATAATGCCGTCCCCAATGAGCCTAATCAGTCTGAGCCAATGCCTGTATCAGTGCCCGTGAATGATGCTGAGCCTTTCATTAAGGAAGAGAGCTACCGCGGGCGTAGCGAATATTTGGGCGGCAGCGTTCCGTTTGACGAAAATATGGTGAAACCCGGCCATGAGACAATTTACACTAGCCCCCAGGCATCAGCTGCAGACCTTCAAATGTTGCGAGAGCAGGGCGCGTTTGAACTACCCCCAGTCGCCGTCCAAAGACAGCTGATGTACAGCTTCAACAAGTATTGCGTTCCTTGGACACCCGTTATTGACCCCAAGTGGCTGGATGAACGCGCACCGCCATCCATGCTCCTACTACAGTCCATATTCCTGGCTGGCAGCAGGGTATCCAAAGCTCATCTGGACTATGGGTCTAGCGAGCTCTTCTATCGACGCGCAAAGCTCCTATTCTTTTTCGGCGGCGGCAATAATTCACTGATTTCGATCGTTGCTGCCTGTCTTTTGCACTGGTACAACCCGGTAGGGCCCGAGGATGTATCAACGGACACGAGCGGCTTTTGGATTCGAACTGCAGGGGCAATGGCCTTCCAAATAGGCCTCCACAAAGAGCCTCCGCCAAACGCCAAATACCGTGGTCTTCGTCGGCGATTATGGTGGTCTTTAGTGGTGTGTATCCAGTCGTATTTTTCCCGTGCTCTGTCTAACATATGCAAGGTTCGAGATAATGTCATATCGGTTGGAGTCGGGCGACCGAGGACAATCAATCTCCGCGATAGCGATGTGCTCCCGCCCTCAATGAACGATTTTCCGGTGAAAGACTTCCAAGCGCAGGTCTTTTTGGCGTATTGCACGATCTCTTGTCACCTGGGAGACACCGTCGAGTACTACCTACGAAGGGAAGTATCCCGACAACGGCGCGTCGATCTGGAGAATGCCGTGTACCGATGGGCGAAACAGGTTTTCCCAAAACTGCGCTCATTTGCTGCGCTTCAGGAAGATATCACTACCTCCACCCTGGAGCTCCAGCAACTCCTGGTCATGTACTTTGTCGTACTGACCATGCTCCATCGCTCGCCCACGCCGGGCAGTGTTCCACCCGCAGGAGCTCTAGTGGCATCCTCCTTTATTGCGGGAATCTACGAAGACTTCCTTCTCCGTGATGAGCTTCGCTACTTGGGACCTGTCTATGCCTTCTATCCACTATGCGCCGGGTTATCCTTGCTTTCTAGCTGTCGTTATCCACAGCTGCGGAGCACAGCCGAGCATGAGCTGACGGTGATCAAACTCTCTCTACAGAAACTGTCTGAACGGTGGCTTTCGGCAGTTGGGCCCCTCCGGGCTCTCAACAAGTTAACCGATAAAGTCCGAGACCAAGGGCCCTTTGACGGCCCACTGCCGACTCTCGACCTCGATACCGCCTCGTTTTTCGAAGGTTTCGACGTCAAGCAGTGCAAGCAGTGGCGCTTGATTGGACAATCCGCCCAGTCGGCGAGCTCTAACCTAGGCACCGGGGCTACGTGCACATTGGCCGATGTTCAAGACCCCAACGATGCACTGCCAGTCTCTGATACTCGGCCGGACGAGCCGGTCGACGCTCTCGGCCTTCCCACTCTTGATAGCGATATGGAGCCATTTGGCAATAATTGGGAAGGCTCGGGCTTTGACTGGAGCGGTTCCTGGCTGCTCAACATTTGAATTTACGACAACTATACCACACTACGTCCGTCGCTTTTTTTCTTTTACCTTGCTTTGACCTCTTTCAAAAGAGTTAAAAGTTATCGGAGACCATTCCATGAATGGCGAGTAGAAGTATTACTATTACTATGGGGAGGTATTGTTTAGGATGAATTGCACCATGGCTTTTCTGCCATCGCGCTTGAGAGGCGCCTCTGTATGCATCGCGCCTGCCACCTCCTTGGTCTCAATACCTAGATCGAGAGATCTAGCACATCGCTCCAATTGGCCGGGGACATAAGAGGGAATAATTTCGTCTTTCTCCCCGAAAAGGAGAAAAATGTGAGGCACGCGAGATACGGGACCTGTCACTTCGCTGCCCGACTCATCTCTCCAGCGAGCCATTTGGTTCAAAGATTTGGTGATATCCCAAGTATTCCAGGAAAGAGGCCACAGATAACGATATGGCAGCCATTTTTGGGGATACAGGCTGATCAACATGTCTTTGATGCTTGACGTGGGCGCTTCCAAGATCAGCCCGACCAGGGGTGCTAGTGAGCCAGTGCTTCCATCGGCGAATATCTGCTTAGAATCACGATGGGAAAGATACGCTGCAGCTGCAGTACTTGCAACAGCACAGCCCAGACTGTGGCCCCAAAGAACGATCTTGAGATCAGTTTCCGGTGCTGCATAGGTCTTTGATACCCAGGTTAAGAAAGCCTGGGCATCCTTTTCAATTCCAGACTGAGTAGCACGACCCGAAGATGTCCAGTAGCCGCGATAGGATAGAGCAGCGATGCTGTATCCGGTTTCGGTATACTGTGCCTTGGTTGACAGAGTCGACTTTGACATTTCTGTAAGTGTGCGCAGAACCTGAGAAAGGAGCGGCAGTCGCATGGGCATTGATCCGCCATTTCCCTGAAAATAGCAAATTACCACAGATCGCTTCCTTGCAGACTTTAGATCGTGAGATTTCTGTCGAGAATCTGAACCATCGTCGGGGTTTACGATGCGACCCTCGCAAACAGCTAACTTGGTGCCGTCCAGACTGCGGATCTGTTTTTCCTCCCATCGAACAGGTCTACACTCTACCTCGTAGTCGGCAATCTTTTCAGAGCGCGTAAAAGGCGGAAGCCAAGTAAGGTATAAGAGCTTGTCCTGCATGACGACAATCCAGAAACATTTCCAGATCCAGAGAGAGAGCAGCAGTCCAACGAAAATGAGCGGCGGGACAAGCACATTGGGGATAGCAGCAGTTGATAAGCAGCGTAAAGGAGTATACAGATTCGATCGCGCATGTTGAGTGATCGTAGATCGCTTCACTGCAAGTCCATGGACGGCGTTTGAGCGGAGGTATTGCGGGTTCCGCGGACCTTGACGGATGGCGGCACTGATGAACCTAGGACCACGCTGGACGTGTCGCAAAGCCCATCTTCCCAACATTAAAGATGAGTGAGGAGTAATTCGATGTAAATTTTGGATTAAAAGAGAAAGAAGTCGACGGTTGGACGCGGATTAGCGGGCGGTTGACTCAGCAGAGTTCTCCAAGGTTACTTGGTTAAGCTAACAGTTAACTAGTTGGCTATACAGTTATTAGTTATACATATTGAGTTAACAACCGCCTACGACACAATATACATAGTTCCAACTCCCAAGTTCCCTCTACATGAGCACATCTCTGATTTGATCTGATCTTTGATGGCAAAACCAAAATAAAGCGAACGCAATAACCAATTTCCGGTTTCATCGCCGTAGTTACATAGTTACATGTTACATATCGGGCTGATTATTCCGATATTAACTAGTCAACTATGAGGCTGATTATTCCGACCCCTCATTCAGACCTATAAGTAACTCGACTAGGCTACGCTCCGAAGTCCACAGTACTCCAAACTCTCACAATGTGCGAAAAGGAGGCAGTTCTCTCACTTGATCTAGAGGACGATGACTTTCTCTACCGAATCCAAAGGGAGTCTCGAATTGTGTATGTATCAGTGTTGCACGGGGACATAATCCCCTCAGAACACCGCACAGATGGTTCCCGAATTCTCCCAAAACTGAGAGTCGTTCCCAATTGGAACGGAGGTTGGACAACTCTCACTGTCCGGAAAACCCCAAAGGGTGATATTGAACCACCACACTCGCTAAATACCGCCATTTGTGGCAAAGATGCGACATACTTCAAATCTTGGACCTCGTGCCTCCAGAGTGATGCTGGGTGACAAAACGTCGATTTTGAAAATTGCCAGGTTTCGATATGAGGTCCGAGCAATACAGCGGGAGATATTAGCGTACACTTCATTGGCGTCCCGTGTCTCCCCCTTGCTCTGAAGATGATTGGATACGCCTATGAAGAGAAGATGGATCGAACGATAGGTTTTTTGATAGAAGACATCTCGGGAAGCACGCCAGACCCAGAAGATCTTAATGATTGCCAAAGGACAGCCCCTCTACGGTATTCTCCATGGCGACCTCAACAGGTACAATTTTCTCATAACGGATCACGGTGCGGTTGTCTTTGACTTTGAGGTCGCAGTTGTCAAGGAATCCGTGGGAGTGGAGGAATCAGGCGAGGAGCTTATAAGCATGGAGAAGTTCAAGGACGATACAGGGATCGGGAAATACTGAATTATATCTCCTTGCTATCTGTCTGTATGCAAGGAAAGCCCATATAGCAGAGGGGAAAGGTATGTACACATGTGCCTCATTTTCTCGTCCCAATGGTTATGCACCCAGCATTTGGTTCGAGTCGGCCCCATTCACAGAAAACCAAGCCACTGCTGTCACCGTACAATAAATCACATCCCAACTGACACTACTCACGGCCGGATGTTCGTATATCGCGCTGAGCAACTTTCGGGCCAGTATGCTGTAATCACTGGTTTCAGCGTCCTGTAGCACTAGGAATGTGGAATGGGCCTGCACAATAACGCAAACCGCAATGAACAACTGGAAGAAGACAACGTATCGCCGAGTAGTATTATCCGCGTCGTGCGCGTTTTTGCGAGGCTTGACAGCGACTTTGTCGTGATCAATGCAACCCGGACGTAGGATCGCAGGGACGAATAGCAGGAGATGCGGGAAGAGCAAAGTGGCCATGAAATACTTGGTATGCGTGACTGCTGGGACTGCGACTGTGCTCACCACCGAGCTGACAACGGGCACGACTTCACAGTATAGGGGCGGCGACCATGCAAAATCCTTGCTATATTCGTCATCCTCATTCCCATCCTCGGAATTCGGCTGTCTGGATACAAGGACCGTGGCAAAAAACAGGTTCTGGGCGAATGAGATGGCAACAACCTGGCCCAGAAGCATATAAGTCCACGCATGTGGGATACGATATCTTCGAGCTATATCGGACAGTTAGCGTTAGTTGCAATACCATTTCAGCCCGTTCAATTTACGTACCCATGATTCCCAGAAAAAGACTCCATCCCGTCGTCCACAGAAAGATCTGCCCACTCCACCAGAATCGCGCGGGGGTCTCGATCACGGTTTCCCAGGCCTCTCGAAATAGCTTCGTATTTCGCAACCACAGTTCCAATCTGGGAAAAATGGATGTTGATATCTCTGCTCCCTGCAGCTCAAGGACGCGACTCTCTTCCCAAGTGCGGTATGATTGTGCAAAGAACGCAAACATGTAGTACCACGTCGTGCCGAGGCTCAGAGTCGCCAGAACCGCGAAAATGAAAAAGTGGGTACGTCGTCCGGGGGTTACCCAGTCATTTCCCTTCTGTCGGGCCTGGTATCGCCCGTAGATGGTTCGACAGGCATTGAAGGCCAGGGCTGTAGCGAGGATGAGGTAGCTGACCAGGATCGGGAAAGATCGATACGCCAGCTGAGATGCCTCGCCATTTTGGAGCGTAGACATTTCGAGTTCTTAATGTTTTCAGCGTAGAAAGTCCTAAAGTCCTCCTACGTGAGGATGATCTCTGGAATTGCTGGGGCGAAGTTCAGCCCAGAATACCGAGGAGAATAGAATCGTGGAATCAAGTTCTGTTCCCCTCCCACTGTCATCCCACTTTGCCAATCTCCGCCACCGCCTCAACAGTGAACGCACCACCTTTCATGGGAAACTTGAAAGTAAAAGTATGTCTCCGTTATTTACCTGATAGCCTATAACTTGCATCTCAACTGTTGGAATACGGTGTCACAAGGCCTATGGTCTGCCCTAAGTATCTCTGGCATCAAGGGGTATCGGCATCTTCTCACCCAAATCATCGCTACAGCACGGAATATGCATATGCGATGACCTAGGATCCTTCCTTTTCTGACGAGACTTGTTCATGTTCTTTTTAAACAAGATTAGCAGTTTTTATGCTTCTATATGCATTCTCTTCCTGAATGTCTCAACATGAACAACCTTGGAACTGTAATAACATCCATAGATTATCAAAACCTAGGAAATCTGCTATGGATACATAGTCGATGCTACAGCTTCGAGCTGTTGCTTTGCAGAGACCGGTGGCCGAATGCCCGGTTGGTGGGTAATTCAATGCCCCAAACGATCCGGCAATCCCATTGAAGATGATATTCGCCGTCAATATCGGTCGCTCCGCTGTCTCTGACTGTGACAATGTCATGGAACACTGAGTCCCCGACACCTCCCTCGGCGCCAAGAATCCAGCGGCGGGCGATTTCCATACTCACGCGATCCTGATCTCTTTCAGCATCGAGGGCCAGAAGTGCACCGCACATTATCCAAGCGAGTGTAAACATATAACGGCGGGCATCAGCAAGAATTGCAGTCGGGGCCTTGTTCTTTGTGGAGAAGCGCGCCCCCAAGGCAGACCAAGCAGCTGCCAAAGCATCGAGCAAGCTCGGAGTGCGGATCGAAGCTAAAGTACGGTCGAACCATGCTGCGAAAGTGTTCATGTTGTCCGATTTTAGGAGGAAACGAATCGTCTCACTAGCCAATACGTTCGTAGTTCCTTCCCAGATCGAGTTGACCGAGGTATTGCGAAGGATCCGGGATATATTGAACTCAGGCTCATCCGCTTCATCCATATAACCCACGCCACCCATCGCTTCCTGACATTCTTGAATGCCCGCAATGGACATCTTGCTAATCACGGCTTTGGCAGTAGCTGCCAATGTCCGGAACACGACATTGGCCTCCTTTCCAGGATGAGGTAGGTGTCTCTGCTTTGAAGGTTGGGAGACCTTGTTCTCCACGAGTGCCATCACGGCGATGGTGAAAAAACCAAGGTTCAGACCGCCGCGGTGCCTGACCTCCAGGTCTGCAAGAAGCTGCAAATGCATAGGGATCAGCCAGAGAGGTTCCCCAACAGTCGTTCTAGCCTTTGCAAACCCCTTGGTAATACTCAGGGCACGACGCCAACCAGAAAGGGAGCCGACAAAGGTGTGTATGCGGGTAACGTTAAGGAGAGGTGCAATAGTGACAATTCCTTGGTCAATTTCCCCCACCAGATGAGCGCGCATGTCCTTGAGCTCCAGCTCAGCGGTCGGCAGTTCCTTTGTTCCAAGCTTGTTCTTCAACCGATGGATTCTCACACCGTTTGAAATCTGTCGAGTGATACCATCACTCCCAATGACGGTCCTTCGTAGAGGCGCCAGGAAAGTGCTGAGCTTTCCAGATGAAGTCTTAGCCAGCAACAGAGCCACATTGGCGTCGGTGGCAGATGAGAAGAACTTGAATCCATTGATCAGGTAGTCTCCCTCGCCTAGAGGGTCGGTATTGGATGAGTTTGACAGTGGAGAATATGTCGCCCAAGTCTCGGTGTTTTGGACATCACTTCCTCCCGCTCTTTCCGTCATCCACTGGCCCGAAGTCCAATGGTCGTCTCTTTCAGAAGTCAAGTGCTTGAAAGCCACATGAAAGGGATGTGTAGATGGCAACTTGTTGATCCTTGGCGCAAGAATAAAAGCAGCCCCATCCGTCATGCTGATCGGGCAAGAGTACAGGCCCGAAGAAGGGGAATAGAGATAATTCCTGGAGCCGTGATCAATTGGAACCCTTAAAAAAACATCGTCAAGGATCGAGAATAGATCAGCTCTTACAATGCATATTGAACCGTTCTCCGCTCCAACCCTAGAGCAAGGTCGTAACCTGCCGAAACGATCTGATTGCGAGCTCCCCAGTGCCCCAGCTGTTTCCAGCCCTCGGTGGTTACCAGTCGGTCGTAGTCGTATCGCTTTCCCCAGACGTTATGACTCTTGACATAAGGTTGATTTCGTTCAGCATCTGCGCTCCATTCCCGGACCCGTTGGGAGATCGCTTCGGCACCGAACTGGGTCAGGTGTGGCTCTATAGACTGGAGTGTTGCTGATGGCAGATACCCTAAATAGTGTCAAAAACAGAGACCAAGACTGGAAACTCCTCTGAAGGAAACGAACTAACATTGTAAGACCCGCCGCAGACTCGTGTCTGACGTGTAGGTGTTTTCCAAGGGGCCCGGTTCAGTGATATACCCAGTGTCTGCAGTCGCAGGCTGTGGTGGCGAAAACATTCTGGGGTGTGAAATGCGGGGAAGTCTAATGCAGAGAATATGGGGTACTTTTACCATTTATACTAGCATCGGGAGGGTGAAAATTTCATTGGTACATTCACGTCCGTGTACTTGGACCTCGGCGGTCGGTTTGCCCATGTGCTGCCGATGCGGGGGTCCACGCTTCGAGTATATGAATAGGATATCGGGATATCGACCAGAACGATCTGGGCTGGGCCCCGTTAAGTCTTCGCCGAAGATAATATCTACGCAGAATCTTCTATTAGCAAAGCGAATTACACCAATCAGAATGAAATATCGTGGCACATATCGCAGCTTGCACCCTATATTTTCTACAAGTACCTAAGTAGAGTTCTAATGCTTCTCTTTGGTCTTGTTGTTTTTGAATCACTGCGACTCCCTAGTTACATCTCATGTAATGTGTTGTAACCAGTTTCAATCAAGCTGCGCGGGCCCCGAGCATCAGAGCAGATGTGCCAGTAAAACAAGCCTCCCATCTTCGACGAGGTCACAAACTCTGCCTTCTGCTTCACCGTGGCCGGGATATCGTATGTGACAAACCCACCGTCCACGCCCACGCAAGCAGCAGCAATAGCCTGGGGATCATGCATTTCCTGGGCTCCCGGACGCGGTAGATCGCTGTAATCAAAGACTCCCTCCTCGCCTCCCGTGCCGGTGTACCGCTGACCGGGTCCGGTGCTACCCAGGAATGAACGTCCATATACCGGGATGCCCAGGATGACTTTTCGTGGAGGTACCCCCTGCATCAACACATAGTCCACCGCCGAGTAGCCGGAGGTGGGTGTGCCGTAGAGCTGGGCATGGTGGCCGGTCTCGGGCCCCCAAGGGCCCGCGAAGTCGTATGCCATGAGATTGAGCATATCTAGGTACTTCTGCGCTGCAGACAGGTCAATGTTGCGCAGCGCCCATTGGCCAGCGGGGAGACAGGTTGCCAAAACGTATCGAGGAGCCGGCAGGACTTCTCGCAGCTTGGCGAGAAGACGGACGTAGTCCTTGCCCTGCTTCGAGTCCGCGGGGTGTTCCCAGTCGACTAGATGCCTAATTAGTCAAGATCCAAGTTCCATTGAAACAACCTCACCATCGATTCCATCCAGACCGTATTGATCGACCAACGCTCGTGCAGTCCGAGCAAAAGTCTCCAAACGAGAGCGACTGTGGGCTACGGCAGCAAAGTTCTCACTACCTTTACCACCGCCACCGACAGATAGAATAACCCTCATTTGGGAATACTGCTGCTTCAGTTGGACAAATGCCCGTAGACAGCCCTCGGTGCCGTCGACCGGCATTTGGGTATCAGCCCACTCGTCACTCAACTATCACTTCCATTAGAATAGATCCCAGTTCAATTTTCGTGCCACACATCCGAACTCACATAGACCGTTCCATCTTCCTTTACCCTGTAAGGATTCCAGATCTAGGTTAGCGCCACCGTTATCTACAAGGATCCGAAGGGCGATGATTGGCTACTGTACCAAGCAAATGCGTAGAATACGTGGGATATAAAACCCAAACGTAGGGACGAAGGTGGCTGTTTTCGATAGACCCTCCAGTTTGGATAGTACGCTGCGTTCGTGTACAGAGGTACTTCGTATCCGCCGACATTGGCGGGGTCAACTGCGGGCCGCCGGCGAAAGATTTCCCTGGCAGCAGAAAACATGGAGGTAATGGAGAAGGAAACGGAGGAGTGAGAGATATGAAAAAGGAAAACCAGGAAATCAATGTCAACGTATCATCCAAGCAAGAGTAGCTGTGGTTATAAAAGGGATATAGAAATGAAATCGAAGAAGAAACAAATGCCCACTGGGGTGTCTTTCCTCTTCGGGAAGCTGTCACGTGCGGTCCATTGTTTTCGCACTCGACGCCATTGGATGCAACTCGGTACTTTTCAGCTATGAGATTGAGATTTGCATCGCACATCAGACATGGGAGGCTGTGGCCTGTGTGTTCCTCTCTCCCGAATGATCCCAAGGCTATATCACCACCACCCGGTTTGACAGTGCGGGGCTGATGATTTGGTGCCGACGAGACATTGATCTCTGCATTGCGACGAATATGCGGCCTGTGCCCTGCAAGACTGGACACGACTCGCTTGAGATCTGGTGCGTGAGGCTAGGGACCACTTCAAGGCCTGCAGTCAGCTCGGTTGGGCTCAACGGCCATGCGGGGAGCATATGCATACCAAGTGTGGAGATCACGGTTCATTGTGGCAGCGCATACTGTGTCAAGCTCAGGGATGACCTCAACGGGAGCTACGATGGATACTTGTGTAGACGGGGTAGACCATAGTCACAACAGTCGAATGTCTGTTTTTCCTCTCCTCTATCGCATGGATGTCTTGATTCGGCCCCATTCATCCTTTACATTCCCCGCATCGACCAGCTTAAACCAAGACTTGCAGCTGGCGAATTGGAGCCATCCCTATCAAATTCAAATTCCATTTGATTCAAGTACTTTCATTCCAGGGATGCAGGTACATGTGCTGCCATGGATCTCCCACTGCCTAGTTATACCTAGGTATGGCCTTTGCCGTCGAGTGCTGGGTGGCGTTGTTTGAAACAGATGGTGCGGGAGGTGGCGGATCAGCAACTGGGCTTCATCAATGATTTTTGAAAGAATAAGACAGTCTGATTTGAGGTAAAAACACAAACTTAGTTACAAATACCTAGGCAAAGAGAAATCCAAGCAGATTAAGAGTCAATCAAAAGCGTTCGTTCTTCTCTTACTGATGGTGGTGCAAACATGACAAACATAACCTGATTTATAAGGCGGCGAAGAACTCCTTCAAGCTTCCATTTCGCGATTCAGGCCTTCTGCTTCCACTTGCGCATTTCACCATTGGATCTGAACTAGGAACCTCTTCTTTCGCAAGTTGATATTTCGGCATTGGCATACTCTCTACATCAATTCCTCCCTGCCCGAGTATCAGACACCGAAGCTGTCTGCTTCGTTTCCAAGTTGCCATGTCAGCCGCCGTGCAAAGCGCGGCCACGCGCATCTTGGATGCTGAACCCACGCGAGACCCCAGCTACAACGACTTTTCCTTCGCTCCTTTCCTCCGCAAAAGCTTTGGCTTCGGCCTCGCCACCGATGTTCCCGTTTGCAAAGCCTACAGCGAAGGCCACTGCCCGCTGGGGCCTGCCTGCCCGGACCGACACCCGACTCCCTCGCGCGTCACTACATCCACCACTACTGCCTCCGGATTGGCGCCATCCACCACACATGGCTCACTAGTCTGCAAGCATTTTCTGAAGGGATTGTGTAAGAAGGGGTTGAAATGCGAGTACCTGCACGAGTACAACCTGCGTCGCATGCCGGAATGTCAATCCTTCTCACGGTCGGGATACTGCCCCAACGGCGACGACTGCCTGTACCAACATGTCCGCGAGGAGGCTCGCCTCCCGCCGTGCGAACACTACGACCGAGGGTTCTGTGAATTGGGTCCTCTTTGTGCTAAGCGACATGTGCGTCGTCGACTGTGCAAATTCTACCTGGCTGGGTTCTGTCCCGAGGGCAAAGCATGTGCCGATGCGCATCCACGGTGGACGGAGAACCTGCCACCACCGACGATGCGGACTGAGAAGACTGAGGAGGAGCTGGAGCACGAGCGAGCACTCATTCGAGAAGAGCAAGAGCGAGAGAAGGAACGAGAACGCGAATGGCGGAGTGAGCGAGGACGTGGAGGTGGCTTCATGCGCGGGCGCTATCGCGGCCGAGGAAGGGGATGATCTGTGTCAACAAACGAGCTCGATGGGTGTGGTTTTGCATTTTCACGGCGCGAAGGGGTATTTGTCCGTTTACTATCGTGACAGAGCATACTGATTTCCTTTATATTGGCGGCCCTAGGTGGCTTAGCCTCACGATACCCAATGATTTTCTCTATAACAAAAAACAAGCAAATCATACCTATGTACCGGATTTCCTCTGCCGCTTGGGTTTCCCTTTCCCGTTTTAGTGCTTAGCCTAAGCATGCCCCTGAGCGCTCTGGCCTGATCACCTGGCAAGTAAACCTTATAGCAATCCCCAAAGAAAGAGAACCAAGGCGATTGACCCAGAGCTGAGTGATTTATTTTTATGGCTTCCAAGGTCTATATGGCGAATAGATTGGAGTTCCAGAAGTAGCTTTCAGAAATAGCCAGAAATCTTGTCTATAGCGCCTAGAACCTGTTTTTCACATACTAAAGTGCTTTATATTCATGCTGAGCATCATGAGAAACACCAAACTCAAGCGCCAAAATCGACTTTTTTGGGAGTATCTTAGGAACTAGACTAGTTAGCCACATATAGTAAACGGCAAGTTATATCTGGTTTCCGGGGCTTCATTTTGGGACCGGTCCCTATTAGGCCTGTATCTGCTGGCCGTACTCCACCACAGGGATATTCGTGTCAGCTAGAGCTTTCGCAGCTACCCTGATGATGTGCGCATGAGATTGTAGCTTTCCTGTTTCCTTCTGGCGCGGTGTGTCCATACGAAGTTTCAGGTAACATGGGGTTACATAGGCAGAATAGGTCTTAGTTAAGCAATACCCGAGGTAATTTCTTCAGGGTTCCCTCTCGTGAATATCTTTCGCATCTCGATGGCACACGCCACTGAGCAACAATGATTTCACATCTTCAAATCACGTAAAAATAAATTTAGCTCCAAATGGTAGGATTATTTGGAAAGTATGGTGGGTCTTTTGAGGTATACATAGTAGAGATGACGAAACATTGTATTCGAATGTAAGCGCGGTCATGTCATCAACTCAATACTGGACTAAGCCTCGCTTGGCAGAGAAAATACATACTTCGTAGTGACCTAGGTATCAAACACAAAATAAAGAGTGGCCAAGCCCGTTTTCACAGAAATGTTGCCATCCCGTTTCAAATCATTTCCGTAAACATGTCCATTATCCAAGAAAATTCAATCACACATCAGAGCATTCGTATCCACAAGAAGCTGAAGAAATACCACACTCATTTATACAGGTCATAACAATGTCCATCTCGGACAGAAACAAGCAATTGACAAAAAGGAAAAGAAAAAAGGTGTTGACTTCGCTATTCAAATTCCACGCCAGGCCGTTGTTGCCTGTCCTGTCGCGCCCGAGCTCTCTCTGCTCGTCGACGACGTCGGTTGTTGGCGTAGGACCCGCTGGCTTCGGTGCCCGTCCATGTACCAGGAGAGGTGACACTTCCAGGGCCGTATGGCATACTTGAAGGTGCAGGATGCGGGATAGGAGGCGGTGGTGGCATTACGCTGATTTGGGACTGAGACTGGGGGAAAGGGGAGGGAGGCATGCTGCCCGAGGGAGCGGCAGATGCTGCCATTGCCGCCTGCTGTTCTCGTCGAATCTGTTCGGCTTGTCGGCGCTCCGTTTCTTCAACACGGCGCCAGCGATCCGCTTCACGTTCTCCACCGGATAGGGAGCCTGTACTGCTGCCACGACGACGGGAGTTTCGACGCTCTCTGCGGCGTGCTTCACGCTGGGCAGCGGCTTCTTCTTCTGTCAGTCGACGCAGTGTGACATGCCGGCCATCATTGTGCATCTTCACCTTGACGGAGACTGGCGGTGACTCGACGTGGCCGTCTCGTCGACTGACGTCGCTGCGACGATGGCTGGATGCTGCGCCCATTGCAGCTCCAGCTGCTAGCTCCTCTGCGTGGTGAGAACGAGAATAACGGGAAGGTGGTGGTCCTAGATCACTGGAAAGCTCATGGTGCACTGGAGGAAGGGGAGGGATGTCGGAGTGTGTAGGGTAGGCAGCACCTGTCGCGACTGGCTCTGGCGAAAGAAGAGAGCTGCCTGATGGCTGCCCAGGTGGTCTAGGTGACTGAGGAGTGAGATCGGTAGGTGTAAGATCACTTTCAGTGTAGGAGCTTGGCCGTCGTCGCTGCGGATAGACCCCTTCACTTTGCTGTCGTCTCTTACTGTTTGCTCTCTGCAGTTGCTCGTCTTCTTCCTCCCGCCGGCGGATGTCGTCGAGTCGGCGTTTTTCATCGTCCTCCTTGCCTTTGCGGCTGAACATCCTTTTCACTGCAGCAAAGGCGCCAGCGCCGAGAATTGCATCACGAGCCCCATGCGAGGTATGCCTCTGCGGGGGTTCGGTGAAATATGTACTATTATAGTAGTATGATGAACCAGGGCTCTGGGGCCTGCTTGGCGGACGGGTTGGAGGTCGATTGAGTGGTGTTGGGTGACTAGGGTCCGGTCGTCCATCTTCCAGTCGACTAAGAGAGCCTTCAGAATAGCTGTCGGTGCGTGTGTGAGCGGGTCTGTATCGCCCTGATTCAGTGTCCTCTTCGCGGCCTCGTCGACGATCCCACCACTTTTTCGCGAGCATACCCGCGCCTGCCAGTGCACCAAGTTCAAGGATCTTTTTGCCCCAGCCACCATGGTGACGAGAAGATTCGTCAGAGTACTTCTCATCGGAGATAGATGTGCGTGACTCCTCGTAACTTTGGCTTGCGTGGCGGCTTCGTTGGCGCCGTTGGAACATTGAAGCCAACCCTGCCCCAAGAGCACCTCCAGCCAAGGCCTGTCCTAAACCACCACCGCCGCCATGGTGTGACTCTTCGACAACCGACGGTCCGGTATATCGACTGCCGTGTTCACTCGCCATATGATACCCCTCGTCATCATAGAGGTAAGACAGCACGAAGTAGGCCATCAAATACGCAAAAGCCGCAATCGCAAAGAGGATGAAAAGAAATTTGGGAGAGCCATAGAGCGTCAGTCCTAGAGGAATCTGTATTATTCCCAAGAGAGCCAGAGCACGACCGAGCCAACGGTGAATCTACAGCAAAGAGTTAATCAGAACCGACGTTGTTTAGAAAGGACCGACTTACCACCAACTTCAAGGGAACATGGTGCCGCATCCTCTTGCTCTCCTTTTTGTGAAGAAACCAGCCCCAGAGTGTCTGGAAGATGACGATGACATAGATTGCCAAGCCAATCCCATGGTGCGGGTTGGTCAAGCTCCTCTCCGGGCCAACGGCAAACCAGCCTAGCACAAAAACCACCGTTGACAACAGTAATGTTAGTACTTGAAACCAAGCGTGGAGCTTGAAGGCCCAATATGGATTCCATCGGGAGTAGTATCGGATGATAAATGTTGAAACCGGGACGAGTCCCAAGAAGACAATGGTCCCAATCACTCCATGGGCAATAATCATGGAATGGTACCCGGCCATCTCCTTGAATCGATTTCCCATGCCTAAAGCGTGTCAGCTGAAACATAATATATAAAATGGGCAACACCAACCATTGTATCGCATTGTTTCAAAGTTCACTCCCATCAAGTTGGGCAGCAGGAACGTGTCGCGACCCAAATCCCATGTCCCATCGCCAACATGAAGTGTGTTTGACGAGTACGTACTGCCCCCGGGAGCAGTAAGCGAGTCGGCCATTTTGTTGGTGGTCTGTTCAAGCTCTGCGTGATATCGAATCCCTGGAATGTCGGATTTACCGGAGATCTATCGAGATCCCCCGACCCGAAGAATGCACCATGCGACGTGATCGGCGGCAGGATAAGGACTTTGAATGACAGACAACCTGCGGTGCGGCTCGTTGTATCAAAGTTGCCGAAAATCGACTCTCTTCGTGAAAGACTGTTCGTGTCGCTCTTCACCTGGCGGTGAGCGTGAATAAGCGAACTGTAGAGTGGACGAGGAAGGAAGGGAGTGTCACAAGTCCAAGAAAGTCCGAGGTGACTAGGCTGAAGAGAGATTGGGACGCGATTGGAAAATTGACCAGAAGCCACGGAATCAATGAGAACGTAAGAGTAGTACAGAATCAACAACGGGCTGAGCGAATCCCTTGTCAACTGTTTACCGCGTTGGGTTTAGTGAGCCAGCACATAACCAGAGCAACGGGCTGACCGCCTTTCGATCAGATAATGTCATGTGATCCTATCAATTGCGGGTCACCTGATTCTTGTCATCACGAGACAGTCACACCATCGGAGCTCGTCATTCCCATTCTCATTCTTTCCGACACTTTCACCAGGTTTTCAAAATCCAAAGAGTGAGGCCTGACTCCTGCGGGGAGTTTCGGGCAACGATGGTACAGTACCAGTCGGAGATTCTCGTTCGGGCTCTGTCCCGGTAAGTGCCCCTTGGCCGATCATATCCGATAGTTTCCGTCAACGATACTGATAAGCTATGACAGCCTCTTAGGATGGATATAGTATGTTGAATGCAAACCAACTTACTCTTCATGGAGGAAAAGAGAACGACACACTGACCGTCTTGGCAGTATGCTCAGCTGGTCGGCGTCCTTCTACCCCCAGATTATAATCAATTACAGACGTAAATCAACATCGGGACTCTCGATTGATTTTCCAACAATCAATACACTGGGATTCGCATGTTATACGGTATACACAAGTGCCTTCTTGTATTCGGCCGTGATTCGCGAGCAGTATGCGGCCCGGCACCCGGCGTCGAAGGAACCCACCGTTCGTTTCAATGATTTGGCATTCGCTGTCCATGCCGTGGCCTTGTGCGTCATCGTCTACACGCAATTTTGGCCTTCAATATGGGGCTTCCATGTGTCTCGCTTCCAACGGATCAGCAAGACCATGCTCGGCCTGTTTTGGGGTTCTATCTTTGCGCCCATAGGGGTTATCTTGCTAGTGCTGATGCGAAGCCCGGACGGGGGGTATGACCCTTCGACATGGGCGTGGATTGACGTGGTGAGTGGTCCTGGTGGATCACGAGAGCTGAATATTCTAATACAGTCGATATTGCCTTTAGATCTATGCAATTTCATATATCAAGCTTGCCATCACCGTCTTCAAGTACGTGCCGCAGGCGTGGTTGAATTATAAGCGCAAGTCGACCCATGGCTGGAGTATTATTCCAATGCTTTTGGATTTGAATGGCGGTGTTTTATCGCTGGTGCAGTTGGTGCTTGACGCAAGCCTCCAGAGCGACTGGAGCGGCATCACGGGAAACCCCGTGAAGCTTCTTTTGGGTAATGTTACCATCTTTTTTGATCTCATCTTCATCGTTCAGCACTACATTTTATATTCGGAGACGTCGGATACGAAGAGGTCTCATGACGGAGAGACCAGGCCTTTGCTGGCCAACTCAGATGATCAACATCATGTATGATGGCGGAAGCAATAGAACATAGAACACAGGGGCCAAATGAGAGACATGTTTTTGGGGGAAGTCGCTATTTCGTAGGGATCTAGGTTGGAATCTCGATAGATTTGAGTTAATGGGGACAAAAGTCAATCGAGATGCGACGGTATGGCCGCTCTTCGATCATGATCAAATGGATCCATAACGCGCCATTGTAGGGCCTTGGTCTTGATAATCGAAGTTTACCATAGTTGTTAGTTAACTAAGTAGTTAATGATGAGCGGTGAGGTATTGGGCACCGTGGTAATAGGTTGACCAGGGCCTATGTCCGGGAGACAACGACTGACCGGCCGGTACTGACGCCGACCATTGCATGTAGGTGGCTGCTGGAGCGCGATAGATTCAAATGTACCCTCAGCCACAGTTTGATTGAGCGATATGGTTATCACCACATGTACTTGCCCGTTAGAGTTTGCCAGCCACCAGGCCGCTCGTAACGTTTTTCTTGACTCCGAGGCTCCCACTTCCAGAACAATTGTGGGCCGCTTATCACTGCGGCCCGGAGGCAGGTCCCTAGGCGCCTATTGTCCATCCGACTCTTTGGAGCAAACGATGCCTTGTATGCGCGTAGTTGTAAGCGACCAAAATGTGCCTCTTGTATTCGCCAAGACACGTTGCATCGCCGAATTGTACGTTAAGCTCACCTATGACAGCATTATAGGGTTTACCCGGTATAGTTAGTAGGAGATTAGTTAGTAGTCTATGGCTTGAGACATAGAGCAGAGGCGACTGACTTTCCCCTTACTTTTTTCTTTATCTTATATATTTCCTTAGATCCTTCTATATTCTATTTGGACCACACTCGTCTCTTTGTTACGTAGGACTTAGAAATAATTCCTTTGCTCTCTGTCACCTACTGTAAAATCCAAGTCCAAGAAGAATCATTTTCCCTCATTCAGTTCAATTCACCTCCCAAGAACCGATTAATTCCAAAGTACCGTAGGCATCGCGTGCCATGTCCAATCTGGCATTTGACAGACACTGCACTGTGTCCTTGTCCGTAACTCTCCAGTTAATCTTTGCACCTGGGTCATTGTCCTCCAAGGCACTGACTAAGACCCCTATCAAAAGTCCAATCATCTGGGGCCCAAATTGAGTTTTGGCTGGACACTCAAATGGGCGAGCTCCGAAAGGCATAAACGCTTCATTCTGTTCTTGCGACAGGTGGTGCCAGCGCAATGGCCTAAAGGCCTTCGCATCTAAGCCCCAGATGTCGTTGTTTAAATGACAGGCCTCAATATCGGCGGCGATGATTTTGTATGACTCGGGGTCTTCCGTGCTCCGGTTTTCGGCAGTGGGAGATCTTGTATTCTCCTGCCACCGGTACGCACGAAATACCCGGCGTGTTGGAGGGTACAGCCTAAGAACCTCCATCACAATATCCTTGGCTGACGCTGAGCCTGTTGAGAGAACTGTTCCTTCGGGACGCCATTCAAACTGTTTTTTCGAGGGCGACTCGGCAAATGCCTTCAACACACTGCACCACTCTGGGTCGGCAGTAATGAAAAAGCGCACCTGCAAGAAGCCACGAAGAACAACGCGCCACATGGTTTCAAATGACGGGAGAAGGAAGTTGAGTGCATTGTGTATTCCTTCTCCATGGCACGGGAACACTTCTTGAAGAACAGCTTGCAGCTCACGGTTGTCTTCGTATCTGACGATATGCCCTATTCCCTGTTTGGAGTTCATCCACCCACAATTGATGCACCGAGCCAGGTTGGCAAGCCTCAAGAGAGGAAGGTCACGATTAACTTCGGAATCATCGCAAATACAGGACAGAATAGCATGGAGGGTAAGGACTTGCACCAAGCTTGTAAGATTCACCCGAAAGCCATCAGGGCGATCCTCGCGAGAGCTCGGGCATTTCCAAGATAAATCATCGATATCGAAGCCGCCCTCAATCCAACTTCGAACTTGGTGGGGAAGACGACAGTTTATCTTGAATGGCTCGAAACGGGTGGAAATCCGATGTTTCATCTCTCTAACAAATTCCTTGGCGCGATTGCTGTCAGTAGTCGTAAAAGCATTGTGGATTCCAAAAACAGTCCGCAGCCCTCTACTTGGAAGGGCTTTCGATTCCTGTGCAGAAAGTTGATTCATCCTACCTGCACGAGGCACGTTGCCGGTCATCAACGTGCGACATAGGTTCGGATCTGAGATTCGCTCAACCTGTGGCTCGAGCTGTTTGGGTCCCAGAAAATGGCAAGTGTAAAGGACGACCATGGCCAGGGCCAAAATGAGTATGAGTTGGTTGTTTTCTGGAGAGCCTAAGATCCTGGGAATTAGAGACTTGTCCCCGGAGGCTTCCAGTGAGGATCTCAATAAGCCGTGTAGCCACATAACAACTGTAGTAGAAACGTAAGATATGTCATTCGCAGTAGCAGACTGAGATAAGTAGATATGGGAAAAGAAAGAGAGAGTGTGTGTGAGAGTGAGAGAACCAGAGACATAAGAGATATATGCTCTCATTGATGCGTTGGTGCCTCAGGAGCAGGCATCCAGTGTAGGTGTCCAATGTGAATCTTGGTTGGTTACAACTCAATATGTACATTAAGCATACTAAGGAGTATTAACCCGTTTGACGCCAGATTCAATCAAAGAAGAAGGTCATCAGTTCATTTCAGACTATCGTTGCTTGAGTTCGTACAAACGTTTTCATGACCCGTGTGCTAACCGCCAAAATCAAACCTGCAAACAACCAAGTATATGCCCAGAACACCATTTCCATAAAACCAGGGATAAAAGAACAGTATGTCAGAATACAAGGCTAAGGACTCTTGAGAGATAATCATTTTGCATGATTGACCATCTCTGCATAAACGTCATCGGGAATCTTCCGCACTAAAAGCACGGTCAAAGCAATAATGTCTTTGGCTTGCAGAGGTGGGAAAGATCGAAGAAGTTTGTTGGGACTGATCAATCTGTTAGATATCTCATCATCATGGGCAAGAACCGAACTTACCTCGGACTCTCAAGGATCTCATCCCGCATACGAATTAGCTGGGCAACAATGCACAGGATATTCAAATGCGGTCCATATGCAAAGAGAAAGTCCCACAAATGCAGTACCTCTGGTAATGGTGGCGTGCAAGCGCAAAGTGTGAGCACAGAAGGGAAAGCGTATAGCTCCGCATGCATGCCCTTGGAGAAGAGATATGTGGCCAATTTAGGCTCGACAATCTCCAAGCATCGGTCAACCAGCCGAAGGCCCCTGTGGACTCCATCCATGGTGCTCCGGACGTAGCCGGGGCATTCCATAGTAACAAACTGGTGAAAAAGAGCAAATGCCTCCACCTCACTGCGCCCCGCATACAAGAATGGCGCACATAGGACATTCATGCCCTGAACATAAATTGCGGTATCCCCCACAGCACCATCCGCACAGCCTGGCTCAGGCTCTTCTGCAATACTGGGAGGCGTATTCACCAGAAGCTCCATCTCCCGTCGTCGGGACGAGGAAGGGCGGGAGCGAGGCTTCACCTTGGAGTCGTGTAGTTTCCACGCCACTGCATTCAGCAACCGGATCAAACTCGCCTCTGTTACGCGGCGCTTAAAAAGAGGGTCGGTAGCAAGGGTGCGAAATGTATCATTGCGGATTTTCGCGTAGGCGGGGGAGCCACCACGGTGGACAAGAGCGAGGTAATCATCAGTTGGGAATGGAGGGACATGAAGAAGAATGAGCCAAAGGTATATGCGATAGGGAGACTAGAAGCAAAAAAAACAAAGGTTAATATTGCCATAGACACCTCAATCAGACAGTCAAAGCGCATACCATGCCATCTCCATCCGCATCCACCCTAGTCGATAGAACGAGATATTTCAGCTCTTGTAATGCCTCCTGGGTTCTCCCGTTTTGTGGGCCATCACGAAGCAGGTTCTCGAGAAGAGATCTTTTTAGCCCTATGCTCGAGCCTGTTTTCCGTGCTGGGCGCCTCTGGGTGGGAACTGGCGCGATAACCGCTTCACGAGTTGCCGCGTCACTGTTGGAACGCGCCCGTCGATGTACCGGCGCCCGGACAGTGTTATTTGCAGTTGTTGACAATGACCCAAAATCAGCAACGCGGGCATCTTGACGAGGAGATTGGGTCTGAGCAATAAGGGCATCGGAGGAGGTCAGGACCTGGTGAGACTGGATCTTGCGCAGTGTTCGCATCGTCCGCGGTGAGGCCGGGACCTCGAGGTCAGGGAGGTCCCAGGAAGGCTTAGATTTGGCCATTTCTGGATTAGTATCGCATTGGGATGCTTTGGAAAGGCATTTTCTCGTAACTTTGAAGTAATGGGAGTGAAGTTGATGTCTTGGGGCTGCGGTGGCTGGAGCTGGTTTTCTGCCGTTGGAGAAATGCGGAGCACGCGCCTTCGCCCACGACTCAACTGCTTCTTACTTTCTACTTGGGATAATTCATCTTTGATAGGTATATTGCATTGTCGTGACTGTTACACCTATCTGTATCGCCGGAAATAAGCAATAAGCAGATCATCAAAAGCCCCAAAACACCCCAACGCCAAGACAAGCATTCATACTATTCAAGCTTGCGCACTTCCTGCCTCGTGCCGATCACCATTCCCATTCTCTCCGCCCATGACGCTGCGGACGAACTCGCGGTACTGAAACACCTCGCCTCTCTTGGCTGCACCTCCGGACTTCGCAGCCCGGCCACCAAATGCCCGCCGCCCCGTAAACCCGCTGAAGACTTCGTCGATCTGTTGTTCTGTCAATGGCCTTCCCCCATCATCGGGCACGGTGTGTAAAAGGGCATCGCGTAGTTCAGCCACATCGATCTGACCATTATCGTCGTCATCAAATGCAGCCAGGGCATTAAGAAGGTCTTGGGAAGAGGACATGGGAGCCATCAACTCAGACAATGTATCCAGGAACGTCGCGAAGTTGATGGTCTGGCTGGAACTTGACGGAAAGAAGCGCGACAATGTAGATGGCGAGGAATCTTGGCCTGTGAGACTCCAATTTAATAACCATCACTTGCTTGGGAGTGAAAGGGAAACGATGCACCTACCTAAGTTCCTAAGCACATCGGCCACATCATCCTTGTTGACTAGCCCATCGTTGTCGCGATCGAGAACCTGGAACGCCTCTCGGATCTCTCGCGCCACATTGGGGGGAAGTTTTGCGGCAGCGTCTGTACCGGCACCTCCCGTTCCACTTGAGCGGATTCCCATAACAGGTGATGAATGTCCAGGGGAACGCGCGCCTTTGGTGGGGGAGGGAGGCAGCTCTCTGGTGAACTTGGGCTGCGGGATGGGATCCGTCCTCGGGGATACGGAATCATCATCGGCGGCCGTATATGACTGGTTAAGCTTGCTAGGTGATACAATCGGTGTATGGCCACTTCTACTTGGAGAGCTACCGGGCGTGCCAGGACGAGCTGAGGGCGGGGAGTTCGGTGTCGAGGGCCGCCGGAAGGGCGATGCCCGCGGTGACCCAAAGGATAGTGGCGATGGCTTGAATGCAGGATTGCTTGACTGTATCATAGTTAGCGACCAGCACTCTCAAGTGTCAATTGTCATTTCATATCGTACCATTGTGTGGGGGTTGAGGTCGAAGTCTCTCATTACATAGTTGGAAAGCAAGTAAACAATGCCCCGGCAACAAGTCGGCCCGAGCACGTGCGGTGATCAGATTTCGGTTTTCGGAGCTGTCGAGTTGCGGTGGATCTATGTATGTATCAATCGGAGCTGTCGATTGCACTAGTATCCGTGAAGATTCGATACATAATTATAATATGTGAAATTCCACTCCATACTCTGTACCCAGTGCCTCTTCGGACTGAAGGACGAAGTACAGAGTAAACTGCAAGCTGTTATCGTCTATCGCCCCCCGCGGTGGAGATCCGCCTTTTTTTTGACCCCTGAACCACCAACCACCGTTTTGGCTGGATCCGCGGTGATTGGCACGATTTGGACACCTTGAACATCGACCTTTGTGGACATGCCGTCCGATCCTTCTCCTTCCTGACTTCCCCTCGACCCTCAGCTATGGCGTCGACGCTGCCGTATCGACCGTCGAACGAAACACTGTCGACAAATCTCAAGACGAATGGCCTCCCTCGGCTGTCCCCCGCACCCTCCTTCGTAGGTCGCTCACCCAGCGGCTCGCATTCCTCAACCAGACGCACATCCACCGACAATGCGGTCGGCTCCAAGCCTCGGCGGTGTAAATCGCAATACCCGGTGGATTCGCCCGAGCGCCATGTGGAATACATTCTGGTGGCCTCCTTCCACATCGACCGTGGTCCGATCATGGAGCACCAGTATCCTGCTGCGATAAGTGGTGATGAGAGCATGCTAGCGGAGCTGATGCTTCCCGATCAGACCCACGTGCGGAGTCAGGATTGGACCATTTTCTTCCTGCACAAGGACACTAGCGGCGACGACGACGAGGAAACGGAGGGTGGAAAGAAGAAGAAAAAGCGCAAGTCAAAATATCATGGAAATGAGGAAGGCGCCGACATTCAGCATGAGAATCCAGACGAGGCTTCCGACGGAGACAGCAGTGATGACGACGAAGAGGGCGGGGAAGGCCCGCCCTTGATGTATGTGCTGAACTTGGTGAACACAAAGCAGGATAACACGGTTCGACGGTACGTCTATGTCGACCCTTCTTGGTGATTGCGGAGAGCTAGGGGCTAACAGACAGCCAGTGGTGCCGTCGTCAAGGCCATGGCCATCTGTACACGACATTCATTCCTTCACATCTACAAGGTAAAGCACTCACCTAATACTCGTACAAACGGCATGCAACTTACAATCATAGCCACTCCTTCTGCTCGCGCTAGAAGACTACTTCAAGTCACCCTACCCCGAGACCCTCGCATCACTCTACGACGCCGTCAACAACATGGATCTCTCTCTAATGCCCAAGATGTCCATACTGGAGCGCCATATTCTACAGTCCAGCAACACCAAGGAGATGTTCATCGAGAAATTTGAGCAGATGATCCGGCAGCGGGAGGAAGAAGAGATGGAGGATGGCGAATGCCCGCCATCGCCGAAGAAAATCAGTCGATATGTCTTGCCGAGGGACACACACGAGTTCGAATCGAAAGTGGTTTACCACGATATTCCCATTCCGGTCAAAATTCCCACCGTGATCTGGCCGGAGACTGTGGGCGACTTCTCCCTAGTCAAGCTTATCCAGACGTTCGCTGGACCTCATGCCACCTCCCCTCAACCTTTTCCTATCCACCCCCATTTGACCACTAGTGGTCCATTCACGCACCCGATAATCGTTCTCGTCAACTCCATTCTCACGCAGAAGCGTGTCGTCTTCCTTGGACATAATCGGCCATCTGGAGAGGTGGCCGAGGCAGTCCTCGCGGCCTGCGCACTAGCATCTGGTGGAATCTTGCGCGGATTCACCCGCCATGCTTTCCCCTACACCGATTTGACCAAGATCGATGATCTACTCAAAGTCCCTGGTTTCATTGCGGGCGTGACCAATCCCACCTTCGATAATCACCCTGAATGGTGGGATGTCTTGTGTGATCTGCCGACGGGTCGTATCAAGATCTCGAGCCACGTTGAGTCTGCTCCCGTAACGGAAGGGCTTCTATTCTTCCAGCAGCAGAATGCACTTTTGCCAAATCATACTTCGCACGCGAACTCGGATCCGACGGGGGACAATCTATTCATGCAAGATATCCTGCGCAGCATTGCCAATCGACATGGCGAGAATGCAATCCGTGCAAAATGGCGGGCCTACATCACTAAGTTCACCCGAGTTGCCGCGGCCTTTGAGGAGACTGTCTACGGTGCCTCAAACCTCTACATCATCGGCCCTGGGGAGGAGCTTTCACCTGATAGCCCCACTGGCCAACAGACCGATGCGTCAGACCCTTCATCGCTCCGGGGGCATGGCTACGTGTGGCCCGATGAAATTGCCAAGCAGCGTGAACTATCTGCGTCGGTTTCACGAATCGAGGGCTGGCGGAACACTCGGTCATATTACTCCTATATTCAAGATATCGCCGCCATGTACTTCCCTGCTCGGCCCATTCAACGACCCGACTTGCACCATCACCATGACAGGCTGCGGACTTTGAAGTTATCCCATGCCGAGTCTGCGGCTATCTACATGGCTCTCTCTCATGCCGTCAAAGACTATGCCGGTATCTGCCAATTATTGACAGTGGCACCTGAAAATCAGGCGGGTCTGTTCTATCTCAGCATGGGACTGTTCCACCCTGATCAGGTCGTCCGTGAAGCGACAGCTGCATTACTTGATCGTATCGCTTCACACCCGGCCGGCCGTCATTTCTGGGCCCACCTCAGTCGTTTCGTGAAGCTGGCTTATTTCCGGGTGAAGCGTGATCGCGATGCAGCCCAAAGCCCGAGCTTGGGCCCCAGTTCTCCTACGGCAACCAACCCAGGTATTAGTTTCGGCGGTGAGCCGCAAAGCCTAGTTGGCGTTGCGCTCGGGGACAGCATGTCCCGGAGAAGCTGAACGTCTGTCGATTCCATCTTTGCTTTTGAGCGCTTCCTTCTTATACCCGTGGACACCCCCTTTTCACGTACATACCTTTCTTTTTACTGTTCAATTTTCACGAAATGACAAGGATCTATACCTGTTTGGTTGTAATGCTCATCGTTGACTGTATCTGCTTGTCTAGATTTTGTTCTGCATCTACTGATGCTTGTCTCCTGTCGCGGAGACTCCTGGATATATTCTTCGCTATTGCTGTTTAGGGAAAACAAGCTTCGTCTTTGACCGCATTCCAGTACCTAGGTAATTTGCATTTCTTTCTCCGCGGTTCTTCCATCAAAACGCAGCAGGTTTAAGGTTACCAACCTACGAGTCAGAAGAGTCCGAGAGAGATCTTTGGTACCTTGGCTGGTTCCAAGGTTGCTGGGCATTCGACCTCAAGGGAACATCGAGTTGAAACGACATGGGAATGGTATTTGCTAAGGTTATGAGTGCCACTTTGCAAGGTTCATCTGCATGCGCTCGGCATTCGTTGAGTGCAGGTGGCAGCCAACGCGGTAGCCCTGGAGGGTGGATTTGTGCAAGATATGGATCTATATGCTGCTGCGTGCATTGGACGACATACTCCCTAGGCAGCTAAGGAGTATAGCTCTCCTCTTATTATAGAGTTTCGAGCTTCAATCCTGACTCTCATCCCTCTCAATAATATTGATAAACAGCAGACGTCTTCACATCCCCACCCCTGGCAGGTCTAGGAGGATCGCAGACAGCATGAGTAGCGCCACTGCCATATTCAAATCCATGCTGATAGAAGATGCTGACAATCTCGTCTCTGTGGAGAGTGATGGCGCGCGAGAGGGGTGACTGTTTATCAACATCCTGCCGATTCGGGTCTGCACCACACAATAAGAGCAACTCCACCATCTCGATGTTGCCTCTCTCCACAGCTTTGTAAAGAGGCGTCCGGCGAGGATAACCGCACTTGTCCACCAGTGCTCCACGGTCGAGCAGAAGCTGGGCAGTTTCTATGCGGTTGTTGTCAGCCGCACAAACCAGTGCCGTGGCACCATTCGAATTCACTGCGTTGGGATCGGCACCCCATTCCAGTAGTAACTTGGCCATGCTCAAGCTTCCGCTGGTAGCAGCTTGAGAGAGCGCAGTCCGGGCGATGATCCTCCCACCGTCGGGCTCAGTACCGTGCACCAGCAGTAGCTGGGCAATGTCATCGAGTCCTCGGAGTGCAGCAGTTCCCAAAGCAGTCTCGCCACGCTTGCCTATCTTGTCCGTTTTGGCACCGTATTCCAACAGCAGCGAGACCACATCATCGTGGCCGTAAGAGATAGCAACCATCAGCGCAGTCTGGCCCTCTGAGTTCATCGTGTTCACGTCGGCACCTCTATCCAGCGCGAACTTGATCGAGTAGATACCGCCCATTTGAACCAATGCGATAAACTCGTCTTTGGAACTCGTCAATTTAAACTTCATTCGGCTCATCAGACTGGGCTTTTTGCCCGGCGCGATTACAGGCACGGCTGGCTGTGGTCTCGATGCTGTAGAGCTGGATATACTTGCCCTGCTTCCAGTCCTGCTGTGTCTCCTGGTCTCTGTTTCCACGGGAACGGGCAGCGTGCCAGGCTGCCACGCCTGCGGTACCACCTGCTTGTCCGTGTCTTCGGGCGTCAAGCCTGGTTCTGATAGCACGGGAATCGGAAAGTCATCAATCGGCGAAGTTATAGTGGCCCACGAATGTTTGGAAGAGTCATCCGTGTCCTGAAGCTCGAATGCGACGGGAATCGGGAGGTTCTCGTGCATTGCTTCCTTGTCGGAAAGGCCCTTTTCTAAGGGCTCGACTTGAGGCTCAGCCGGGTGATCTGACGGTCGTGATATCGGCTCTAATGGGTCGGCAGCTTGTAATGTCGTGATATTCTTAAGAATATCCTCCTCGTACGCCTTTCGCAGAGTCGACATGATAATGTCACGATCTTGGGAAGACAATTGAGGGGCGATGCCAACATCTTGCAACTCTTCTTGCAGCTTTTCCCACGCGGTTTCTTGATCTATACTTCGAGAGGTATCATCCAGAGCACTCGAAACAACCTTGGCCTTTCGCTTGCCGGACTTTACATCCTCGATGAAACCCTGCAATAGGCGATTCACATTATTTTGCGATGATCTGAAAACAAAGTCAACATAGTCGCCGTCTCGGCAGCGAGTCAACGCACATCATCATATTAGCATTCACGACACTCAATTCGAAGATCAGATCCGAGAATCGCGCGCGAATGTCCGAAATATGGCTCTGCGGTCCCACCCCCGCTTCAGGGTCTTTCTGAAGCTTTTGCAAATCCAGAAGCGCGTGGTGACAGCTCTCCAATATCTTCTCTAGTTCCGGACTGGCGCCATCCAGGAATGAAGACTGTGCCTCAGCGGTGCTCAGCACCGTCAGGAGCAAACCAAGTTCGTTTTGCGCCTGATTGATCGGGTCTGTCGATTCGCGAGTGGAGTCATAGAGCGATTCGGCCAATGGTCGGAGGACGGCGATTTGGTGGCAGTACGCAGGCTGGGCGCCTGGAACCTTGGGTATGGCCATCATAGGTGGAAATAATCAAATGCAATGCCTTTTGCCAAGAGCCAAGGCTGCAGGGTTTATTGAAAGAGGAGAAATGCGGAATTGTTGGGAATTTGGAGCTGAGCGATCATCTCAAGGCTGTGCGTTTTCCCGCCCCCAACTGATTGACCCCTCACACTTGCATGATAAAAATGGTAAACACGGCGATATAAAGATCTGCATTTAACAAATGGTGCTCCGTACTGATTGAACTATGTGGTTGACAAAAATTGGATATAAACAGATGGGCTATTCGCTGACATCAGACATGACCCTATCTCCAGGAAAAAGATAAAGCACCCTTGGGTACAAAAACACAGAGTATAAAGTAGTATTAAAACATTAAATTAGTTCCGTTCGTATGGCCCCAAGCGCGAGTCCGAGTCCCAGTACCGAGACAATGAGCCGGATATCGGGCAACGGTGCTGTCAACCCGGCACCAGACGTGACAATGTCGCTGCCGACGGTGACATTGGCATTGACATAGCCAGCACCGCAGACATTATTGATTATTCTGGCCGAGGGCAGATACGTGGTGTCGAGAGCCTGGCCGTCGACCGTGGCCCAGTGGGCGAAAATGTTCATAGTATTCTGCAAGCACTGGCCACAGGTCAGACGGCCCGAACTGACGATGCTGCCGAGGGGCATAAAATAGAGAGTGTAGTCATTTGGGGCGGTAGTGTTCTGCACGGCTTCGACAAAGCAGTAGTTCTGTGTCGTGGGATTGGTAAGACAAGTCGCGAGATACATCGGCTTGTACGCCATCAAGTCTTGATACGTGCCCTGCACAATAGAATTATTCGATTTATAGTCCTGCCCACAGTTGTCCCGGTGGAGCATTTGTTCGGCCAGGTCGGTCATGATGGAGGCGCACTTGGACATGGGCTGCGAGCACGCGGTGTTGAGGACGCGCGTGGTGGCAGTGGCGGAGGCCAGCGTATGGAAAAAGGAGTTGGAGTTCTCCAGCAGTAAAGACACGGCGTGGCAGTCCATCACAGTCGTGTTGGACAGAAACTTCTTGAAAAATGATACACAGGAATCACTGGCAAAGTTGATGGACACGGTGTCAAACGGGGTAGGCATATCCGAACTCGAGGTTCGGTGTAGTAGAAGACCACCATTTGCTTCTATCTCGGCCGATCTCGTCTCAGCATGAAACGTGTTTCCGAACTGGAATGCATATTCCTCGTGGTGATCGTGATCATCGGGGATATCTCCACTCGGAGCCGCAGCCGATCGCGGAATGTTGACAAGATCTGATATAGTTGTAGACTGAGCCACTGTGGATGCAGGTAAAAGGCATATAATGAGCATTAGAATTAGCAGGCTCTGATAAAAAGAGCCGGTAGCTTTGAACAAGCGAGGCCCGGATGAAGGAGAGTGGGTTGGGATTGAAGAGAGCGACACGCTTCGACTGGAAGCGGAATTGGGATCCATGATAAGATCGAAGTAACGAACGACGTAGCCGGGGGCTGAAAGCAACAGCGCGACAGAGCTAAAGGCTATGAACTATGCGACATGACAGTGGCAGTCATAAGCCCTCTGGGAGGTCAGCTCGACATGAAGGGAATGTAATGGCGCGAAAGGGTAGAAAAGTAGACAAAGATGGGGATGATTAGACTTTGACTACTGGACGACATGAACTTGGCAGAACGCGCTAGTGAATTAGCTGGAGTCGACGGAGGACTAGATCGTTCGGTGGAACTCCGCGGGGGAGAAGTTGAAGGGGTTAGAGATTGGGCCCATGTTGAGATGAGCAGACATGTCTGGGAACATGTCTAGGATGAGTCTAAGATCATATTCAATGTCATATCCTAAGATAGAACACGGAACTATGAATATAGACCATGATCATCCATGATCTCCTCAACGATAAGACGATGATAGTGCTATCGCCGGTGAACGGAACCAATTAGGTAAGAGAGAACTTCGTCATTTCCCCCACGTCGACCTTTCTTTACTCTTTTACTACAATCATGTCTGAATCCCTCGTGCCCGAAACCAGGGTACTGGCAGTGGCCAGCCATGTAAATGTTCCCCTCCCCATCTGTGCACTCGATCTAACGTATCTATCTCTAGGTGGTGTATAGGTACGTGATCATCATCGTGTCTTACGCTGTCTGGAGTCATAGCTAACAGCCCACCTGGTACCAGCCATGTGGGAAATTCCATGGCCACCTTTGTCATGCAGTCCATGGGATGTGAGGTCGCCTCATTGAACACGGTGCATTTCAGTGTGTCTCGCCTCGGATAATTCCAGTCGATGATAGTCAAATAACCCCCATGATACAGGCAACCACACCGGATACCGGCAGTTCAAGGGCACTCGCGCAACCGCCTCGGAAATTACAGACCTCTACCAGGGTCTCTGTCAGAGTAATCTGACGGACTTTGATGTGATGCTGTCCGGCTATGCCCCCAGTGCTGCCGCCGTAGAAGCTGTGGGCAACATTGCCATTGACCTGAAACGGAAGGCCGAGAAGAAGCCTGGCTCATTCTTCTGGGGTGAGTAGATCTCCAAATCTTCCGGTTATATAGCCTTTTAATAATCATCGACCTAGTATTGGACCCGGTCATGGGTGACCAGGGTCGGCTGTACGTCAACGACGATGTCGTTCCGGCTTACAAGAAGATCATCCACCACGCAGACCTTATTCTACCAAATCAATTTGAAGCTGAGTGTGTTACACCTTTACCTATCGTCTGGAAATCGAATATCCCACGTCTAACCCCAACCCGCAGAGTCCTCTCCGGAATTAAAATCACCTCTCTCGCCACTCTGGCCGAAGCCATCAGCGCCATCCACCGCATCTACTCCATTCCGCATGTCATCATTACCTCCGTTCAGCTTTTCAAGCTGTCTCAGTCGGGTAACACCCCCAGTCCGCCGGAAAACTTCCTAACCGTCATCGGCTCCACCACACAGTCCGACGGCTCGCCGCGCCTTTTCCGGATCGACGTACCAGCTCTCGATTGTTTCTTTAGCGGCACGGGCGACATGTTCGCCGCCCTGATGGTGGCCCGGCTCCGTGAAGCCGTTGTGGCTGCTGATGAAGATCTTCGAACCACCCTGTCGTGGATTTCCCCCGACAATGTCCCGGCCAGTAATCTGCCCCTGGCACAAGCGACTTTGAAGGTGCTCTCTAGCATGCACAGCATTCTCGAGCGGACCATAGTGGCCCGCGATGCGGAGCTGGCGGCTACCGTATCCGAACAGAATGGAGATGGGAACGCTGAAGAGCAGCAGAAGCGCGACCATCTGCGCCGAACTAAAGCTGCCGAGGTGCGGTTGGTCCGGAACGCGCATTTATTGCGGGATCCTGTCGTGCGATTCGAAGTGCAGCAGTGGTGCAAGGAAGATCTCCCGGCACAATTGAAATAGAGGTACAGTGTGAGACCAATATTGTATATAGATCCATCATTAGATCCCGACAAAGTACATTCATAATTTTTGCGATTGAGTCATTCTCGACACGTAAATTCATTAAATCTTGAGAAGTCTGGTTCAAAATATCTCCCGTTTTGCTATACTCAAACGCCGGTGCTGCCGAATCCACCCGCACCGCGGACGCTCTCCTCCAGCTCCTCGACGACGGTGACTTCGGGGGTGTAGATCTGTAGGCTGTCAGAACAAATCATTCATGAATGAGCCGTAACGAAATCAACTTACCCGCTCCAGAACCAGCTGGGCAATGCGATCACCCTCCTTGACTGTATCCCCACGCATTAGCATTAGTAAATAAACCGCCTCCCATGAATCATGACCACATTACCGGGAAAATCGACGTCGGAGTGGTTGAACAGAAGCACCTTCACCTCACCACGGTAGTCAGCATCGATGACACCGGCACCGGTGTCAATGAAGTGCTTAGAAGCGAGACCGCTACGAGGAGCCACGCGGCCATCTAGATCCAGGAATCAAATATTTAGCCACCATTCATTCCAATTGCCATTGCCCATGGCGAATGACCCTGGCAACTTCGAACAAAGCATCGGGTCGACATACAAGTTCCCTCGGGCACTGCAATCGCAATGCCGGTGTCAACCATAGCCTTCCCCTTGGCGGGAATGACTGTCTCCTTCGCACTGTACAAATCGTACCCCGCAGCGAAAGCCGAACCCCGGGTGGGGGCCTTCGCAGAGCCCACCAGCTTCTTGACGAGCAGCGGCGGCAGAGGTTGCTGGATAGAGGTCACGGCAGGGGCGGTAGGGACAGTCATGGCGTCGGTCTTGGTGCGTTTAGGGAGAGGGGAGGCGGGGAGGGAGGGGGGTTCGCGAGTAGTAGTAGGAATGGAGTCGGCGGGAGGGGTGGTCTCTTTGGTCATGGCCAGAAAAAGAATGAGAATTCGAATTGGGCAGAGAGGAAGGAAAGAAAAGGTCTGATCAAAACAGGGCCCCACAGAATTACGGTGTGGTTCGCGGTGAGCTTTTCGCAATCCCTTGCGTGTGGTGCGGGACGCGGCGCGCGTTCCGGCGGTGAAAGGTGAAGTCAAATGGGGTTTGCGTGGTTTGCATGTTGCTCTCCCCGCTCATAGACGGCCGAGGGTTCGCTGGGGCCGAGGTTCAGAATCCTGGGGTTGACTTTATCTCCACTTCAGTATATTCAAATGAACACCTGATTCTTTGCCATTCTTTGCCGTGTTTCCTTATTTGCATCTTGCATCCTCATCATGGCGGGAGAAGTCCGCCTGCCCATAGATCTCCCATCGTTGGAGCGGTATATTGACCAGCATGTGCCCTCTCTCAAGTCCCCTCTGGGACTGAAGCAGGTGAGACTACACAACCGGGTCTAGGTAGCATGGACCGATGACTCACGATATATAGTTCGGATTCGGTCAATCCAACCCTACTTACCAGCTTACGAGCGCCGATGGCAAACAGTACGTCCTTCGCAAGAAGCCCCCGGGCAAGCTGCTTTCCAAGACGGCACATCGGGTGGAACGAGAATTCCAGATCATTCAGGCACTGGGCCAGACCGATGTACCGGTGCCCGAGGCTTTATGCCTCTGCGAGGATAGCAACGTGATTGGCACACCATTTTACATCATGGAGTTCCTGGATGGGCGACACTTTACAGACCCGGCGATGCCTGGAGTGAGCGCGGAGGAGAGGAACGCACTGTATGTGAAGATATCCTTCAATGATCCAGAATAACAGCGAACTCGCAACTCACAGTTCATAGATGGAAATCTGCAGTGGAAACGCTGGCCAAATTCCACCGGGTCGTTCCCAAGACCGTGGGTCTCGAGAAGTTCGGCAAGCCGAGGGGATTCTACGACCGACAAATTGCAACCTTCACGACGGTGTCCAAGGCGCAGGCACAGGTGGTCGACGTCGACACCAAGGAACCGGTGGGCGAGCTGCCGCACTTTGACGATATGGTGGAATTCTTTGCACACAAGGCCACGCAGCCGCGCGATCGAGGCACACTGGTTCACGGAGACTACAAGATCGACAACATCATCTTCCACCGGGCGGAGCCGCGAGTAATCGGAATTCTAGACTGGGAAATGGCGACCGTGGGCCATCCACTATCAGACTTTTGCAACCTGACGAGCCCTTACATCATGGACGGGGCGGACAGTCAGAAGGAGATGTTCCAAACCGGGCGAGTGCCGGGGTTGCCGTCACGCGAGGACTGCGTGCGCTGGTATAGGGCGGTGGCGGGATACGATCCGGCAGAGGACATTCTCTGGGGTGATGCGTTCTTTGCCTTCCGAGGCTCCGTAATCATGCAGGGCATTGCGGCCCGTTTTGCAGCCCGCCAGGCAAGCAGTGCACGGGCGCTCGACTACGGTAAGCGGGCCAAGCCATTTGCACTGTATGCGTGGGAACAGGTCAAGCAGGTACAACGGCAGTCTCAGCAGAAGGGCAAGTTGTAGAGCTGAAAGTCTGTATATACATCGAGTAAAACTCGAAACTCATTAGTTAGTTAGAGAAGGATGTAACTCATTACCTGGTCAAACACTTGCGCAGGGACCTTAATGTCAGCGGCACCATGCGGTCCACGTTGGGGGGTCGAGAACCCGTCTATTGTCTATTTTCGTGTTCGTGCGTTACGCACCACTTTTTTCAATTTTTATTATTAGTTTTCTTCCGCCATATTCCCGTTCTCGGTCTCGCTCTCGGGGAAGTCGGAAGGAAGGTTACGTGTCCCGGGCAGATTACCATTGGTCAGAAAAGAAAGAGGGGGAAAAGAATGAAACTATGTTTGGCCCTGAGGCTCCGGTAAAGTGAGGCTGAGGGGTGTGAAGAACCCAACGTAAACAAACCCACATGAATCCACAACGATACCGAGTATATCTAACCCGTAACCAGTACTGGTAGCGCTAGGCGAAGAAAAAGTGCCGCAATGAAATCTCGGCGCGGGCTGCGTATACCTGGAAGTTGGCAGGAGGGGGGTGACCGGCTTCTCCTGAAACGCAACGTGGATCTTGTTGCGTTGTCAATCCTTGGAGAGGGGTTATGTTACTCGGTGATCAAGGACGGTAGATGGTAGAATGAAGTATAAGCTCATAGACCATGATCACAATTATGATCACGAGTAGAGGCAGTCGAGGGGAGGGAAAGGGAAAAGGGAAAGAAAAGAGCGGTGCCACTTGGATTAACCGGTTAACCCATTCGACCCCGGCTGATGACATGACTCCGAAGTGCGAATAGTGGAGCCTAGCAAAGGAGAAGAGAATCCTGGGATGTGCGACCGGGCCTCAAATCCTCCGACCTGTCATCTGCTTCGAGTCTGGTGACTGTATACAACCGGCGATATAGGAAGACGATAAGGAAATGATGGGAAACAGAAGATAGGGAAAAGGAAAAAAGAAGAAGAAGAAGAAAAAGGAAAAGGTAAAATAAAAAGGAAAGACAAAAACGAACAGAGCCTCGAGTGCAGATGGCCCACTCAACTTCCAAGAGCCTCAATCCCGCGTCTCCTCCGTTCTCTCTCCAATTTCCCCTCTTTTTCTTCATGTTCAATTTTCCTCTTTTTTTTAAGCCCCTTATTTTTTAGGTTCTATTGTTCTATTTTTCCTTTTTCGCTTTCTACTGATATCATATTATACTCGTTTTTGAGCCTCAACTAGATCTAACCTTTCCCCCCTCGGGCCACCCTACTGTAAGTCTCCAGCCCCTGGCCTTTTTACCTATCTTCCCTCACCATTTCGGTTCTTCTGCTTTTACGCTCCTTCTTCCCCTCCGTCCGTCCTTCCTTGTGTGGCCGTAGCTCCGTTGCCGGGGCTATGAGGCTCCCCACGGATATAACACTCCGGGCCGTCCGCTAAAGGGTACACAGATACGGTCTTCACATGGTGTTCGATCCACTTTCCTCCGAATAACCAGCAACGACCCTACCGGCAAGGCAGACGGGCAGCTCTATGCTCCCAGTCTTGTCTTGATGACGTCCGACAACTATGACTCGGACGATGCCATGAACCGCTCCCCGCCCCCGGTGTCGCAGACCGTCAAGTACCAAGTAGAGGAGCCCCTCCCGCCGTTCTTGTCCAGCGACGCCGTCGCAAGCGCTAAGGGAACGCCGGATCGTTCCCGTAAGCCGCACTTGCCGGAATCCCAGACCCAAACGTGTCATGGCGACTCCGTGCTGATCGAGTATCTAGCGCCAGACCGTCCGGATATCGCGGCCCATGCCCTCAACTTCCCGCTGGCGAATTCACCCCCGAGCAGAAAGAGAATTGAAAATGATTATGCAGCGGAGAAGGTGCAGGTGCCTTTGCCGCAGGCGCCGGTGCAGGTGTCGCACGATCTGAAACGTGAAGGTGGAAGTGGAAGTGGAAGTGGAAGTGGAGATGAGAGCGAACGTGATAATACAAAACCGCCGCGCAACGAACCTCTCCCCCCACCGCTAGCACCTATGAGCAGCAATACCGTCTCCGTGTCGCCGAAGGAGTATCCCAAACTGCCTTCGATTCAAGCTCCGGACCGAAGACCCTCCGAAGACCGCCTGGGGACATCTCTCAACAACTCGACCAGACGATCCCCCGACAATATAATATCACTTCCCTCTTTTCACTCCTTACACTCACCTCCCTCGTCATGTGTGGCAACTTCTCCAGACTCTGGCAGCGGCAATAGTCGAGTCCTTCCACCTATCCGATCCGCCCTCGACGGACTCTCACCCACCGCGTTTCCTCCTCACCCCCGACTCGGCGGGTTACCACCTCTATGCTCCTATCCCGGGTCGACATCATCACGCCACGACTCGCCCCACGACCGCCAATTACCTCAACTCCTACCGCAGCAAATCCCACCCAGTCCGTTTTCGCACTTATCACCCGTCAGCACCAAGGATGCTTCCAACAACCCATCTCCTGCGTCGACTGCACCGTTCTGGCGAGGGCCACCGCCTCCGCCGCCTCCATCCGAGCCAATCTATGCGGCATCTCCCTACGACATGTCGCCCATGACCGCGAAGAGCCCCGCGACAGGCTATCCCACTCCCATAGAGCAGGTGGGCCCCACCCAGGGGTCCGGGGAACGGTCTTCGTTCGACTCCCAAGCATCCGCCAATGGGATCCCTGCTACGGGCAGTTACAAATGCACACATCCCGGGTGCACGGCGGCGCCCTTCCAAACGCAATACCTCCTCAAGTAAGTGTAGCGCCGCATAGACAAAAGCCTTTTGTCCTAACGTGCGAACAGCTCCCATGCAAACGTGCATTCTCAAGACCGACCTCATTTCTGTCCCGTAGAAGGCTGCCCACGTGGCGTAGGCGGGAAAGGATTCAAGCGCAAGAATGAGATGATGCGCCATGGCCTAGTGCATAATTCCCCAGGCTATGTCTGTCCTTTCTGTCCCGATCAACAGCATAGATACCCGCGGCCCGATAATCTTCAACGGTGTGTAACTCTTGATAACAAGGCTGTCGAGCCCTATTGACTGATTCGTTGCTCTTGGATAGACATGTTCGCGTCCATCACGTCGATAAAAACAAAGACGACCCCGTCCTCCGACAAGTCCTCGCACAGCGGCCCGTTGGCAGCTCCCGAGGCCGACGGCGGAGAATGAACTCATAAGCTGTACCGGGACTTTTGCCCTCTACCTTCGTTTATTAACAACTTACGCGTAACGAATTTCCCATCTGTGATACCTTTCCTGTCCAGCTCTGTTCCCACTCCCTCGTCTGTTCCTTTTTTCTGTTTTTCAATGATACCACATGTCAATATGTTAGAAACACGACGATACACACGCCATTCGTTATTTAACAGCGTGTCTTTGGAAACGGTCACTCGTTTTTCTTCTCTTCGATGCGAGATATTTTGTCTTTTTCTCTTGTGTTTGATTTTGGGCCATGGTCTGCAAAAGGCCGATAGCAGAAAACGAGGAGTTTGGCCTGTTCTTTCGTATTCTCAAGTTCTTTGAAATCATCTCTCGCTCGAAGGTTCTATTCCAAGGGTTACTGACCAGGTGATCTGGAGAATACCCACGGTTCTTAGGGTAGTGTGCGCAAGTACCACCATGGAAGAGGCAATGAGACGAGATGTTCCGAGATATACCCATTAGAACAATGACATGAGTCCGTAGTTCAACGCAAGACGACTTACGACTTAGCGTGTGATGAACCAGGCTAACCCAGGCTAAACCCCATAGCGTCTCCGTTGGAACAAACAGGAGACTTTGGCCTTCAATAGGGGGAAACAAGTAAGTTTTGGAGTTTCATAGTCCATTCGACACTGCAGAACAGCGAGACGTCTAAGCCCCGTCAGCCAAGTATTTCGTTTCGGCAAGCAATGCGATCCTAGTTAAGGACACCTCAAGTGTGCCTCTGCAATGTGCACTCTCAGCTCGACTCGAATAGAATGTGACGTAGTATTTATGTCTTAGGTTCAGATCAAAGCCAAGGCTATTTTTTGGTTTCTCTGTCAGCAGTGAAAATAGAGAGGCATTGCTTGTCTGGGATTGGAATTGGTGTTGGTGTTGGTGTTGGTGTTAGTGGACGGTTGATCTACGAAGATGGCTAGGGCTGTGTTTGAGGGCTATTTTTAACATGTCGATCTATCACTTTATTCAAAGGGGGATGAAGGGCTATAACTGAGGGGCCGTAATACATCTTAATACATAGTACGAGAATGGGAGGCAATAGTTAAAGTAAACAACTTATTTCATCTAGAAATGCCTAGTCGTTACCTGTATATGAGGCAGTATTGTCAGTGACAAGAAACCCGATCTTCACTTTCGCCTCGTTTGATTTTGAATGTCTATACATTGCTCACCAGGAGTCAATTTATTCCGTGTTCACCTTGTTCACCGTGTCCTTGCCCACCGGTAATTATACAGCCAAAGAAAGTGTATACTGAGCCCGTTTAGCCGTGTAACCATAAAGTAATCATGTCCCAAATCGAGGGCATCAGCGACTGCCACCTCGATGAATCCGTCGCATATGATCCTTCATATTGTCGACGCGACTAAACACCCGCCCACACCCGTCCCACTCGCAGACGACGCCGGGGTTATGCTTTGCCTCATGGCGGGCACGGTCCTTCTTGCTCGAGAATCCGCCCTCACTCGACTGCGGGCAGCCTTCGTGCCGACAAAAGAGGTGTTTTCGGTGCCGGTTAAAATGCTTGCGGAGATCACAGCCTCGACGGAACAGCGCCTGTGACGTACAGGCAGGGTACGCACAGCGCCAAACACCAGCTCCGGCCGGAATCCCGTATCTCGTGAGGTCGGCGGGATTGGAGGGAGGCGAAGCTAGTTGGTGGCGCGAAGATGGGGACTCAAAGTCAGATAACGTAGGGGCCGGAGACGTGCTCATTGCGGAAGAAGAGCTGATTGAGACTGCTGGTGCAGGGGCTGGAGAGAGGAATACATCTGAGGCTGGGCCTGCAATGGAAGAAGGACCGGCAAACGAGGGCGTATGAAACCACTGTTCGGTGGCGATGCTCATCTGCTCATCCAAAGGTGCCGGATACACGTTTGATGGGATTTCTGGAGAGGAGAAGGCCAGCGAGTTTATGGCTGGGTAATGTGCATTCGATTGGTAGAGGCTCGAGGCTTGATCGCTCTCCATACACCATCTGTCAATTTCCTGTGAAGTGTATCCCGAGATACCTTGGAACTGTGAGCTGATCGGGGGCTGTGAAGCCCCATAGCTGTAATACTGCTGCACGAAAGGTGACGATGAGGTCGAGGCGACAGGCCCAACAGACGATGCAACTGATCTCAGCATTTCCGCATCAGATGTGCTAGACCAGACACAGAGAGAGCCCACGGCATCGCTAACGGGCGAGGCTCTTTGATCTGATAGATAAGCCTCCGGAGTCAAGAAAGACGACATGTGTTCAGGCTGGGCTGGCACAAAGCCTAGATGTGGTTGGATGATGGGCGGATGGGGGCCGGACGAGGAGCTGACAGGGACACCGGTCAGACCTTCCAGCAGGGAGTTCTCCGGTATACCGCGTACAGCGCTGCCAGGGACCGAGCCATTCATTCTGACTTCCCAATCGGTCTTTTTCATTCTGGGCATATCGGCGATTTCACCGGAGAAAGCTCTTCAAAGAGCACAGGAGTGCCAATTTCCTTGTCAAATTGCAACAATATCCTTGTTGTAAAATAGTGAACTTGCATGTCAACAGTACTCGGGATGCCTGTATTCTTAACTCCGAACTGAAGAAGATTATCTTGAGTGGGAAAGAAGAATAGGGCTGAAATGATGAGCAAGAGACGGAATTATAAGCTCGAGTCGAATGTGACCGACATCCACAGCCCAGGGGTCCATCGGTCTCGGTCACGGCAAGGCCGATCTGTATGTACAAGATCGATGAGGCAGTGAGGCAGTGCTTCTTATAAAGTCTAAGCGTTCCGTACAAAATCAAAATGAGAAATCAGAGTAGATCTGCACATTTGACTCAGATGGTAACGAACGAACCGTTGTGATAAGGGTATCAGAGAGCCCCATGAAACCAGAGAACTGTGGATCACGGTGATTCAGATCCGGATTTGGGGATACCATGACGAAGATGAGTGGGCGTAATGTAATGAGCATTAATGCATGTGAGTAGGGCTGAAAACGAGATCCGTCAGTAGAATTGCAGGGTTTACGAGGAAAGCGGAAAGTTAATAGTTGATAGGCTTGCGTACGAGAGCTAGCATTATCGAGTATGCTTCACGTCGATGTAGATCCAGGAAGAATGGCATAATCCCCACCAATGTGGAATTCTCAGCCTCAGCTCTCAGCTTTCAGGTCCAGAAACAATCCATCTGTAACGGCGACATAAAGGTAGCATTGAAAACGTGGCTGTACCCAAAGGGTAGTATGAGCCTCTGAGGTCACGCTACAGACATTCATGCTACGTCGATCCTAAACAAGACAGGGAAGAGTGGGAAATGGACTGGGATGTCTGTTCAGCTCAAAACCCATAAAGAGTCCCCGCGACGACACCGACAATTAAAGCCGAGCCATGGATCCTGGTCAGGCACTAATTGGGCTCTGATTGGTCTGCTCGTTTCTTATTAGTGCTTAGCCCAGCAATGGGCCACTCATAGATGATCTGGAGACTTGTGGGTCAGTCTTCAGCAAACGCGAGAAGCGGTGTCTGCAGTGAGGTACGGAGTAACTCGGGGTGACGGAAAAACACGGTTATCACTGCCTTGGCAATCTGGTTGTGAAGTAGGTCGCAAGTATACAAAAACTAAGTCTTAGGGCAGTACGCCTCTCTCCCTAGCGGTTCCCATTATCCTTTTGTCTTCTAAGCCTGCAATTCTCTGGGAAATGCTTTTCAAAACGAGTCAATGCCTACACTCTCCTACCATCTCGCTTGAGCGGGGGGCATTACTGAGCTCCCAGCAAAATAACCCAACATCGAGCGTCTATCGGAAGTGCTATTATAATCAAGCGCAACATACACAAGGCATCTGAGATTTATGTCTCACTATGCAAGCGTGAATATAAGAATAACTCGGAAAACGCCGCCGCCAAATCGTGGAATGGCAGCTATGAAACATCCGGAGGAGGGCATGAACGCCCAGAAAAGAGCATCCTAGATACTATAAAGCATTTGATATAGAGAAGAATGATGATGCCCCTTTACTCTCTGTCGCCTGCTGTACTTGGATTGAAAGATTTACAAGGGATCATCTTAATTCACGTAGCAAATACATGGCTGTTCAGAAAAACTAGACACCATAGCGCTTTCCATTTTATTCTCAAGTCGGCGGTTATGTCGACACTAGTTCTAATGACCGCTTCTGCATTCCGGATCCATCCACAACTAGGGGTTTATGAAGGTCAACTGTCTTCTTTAGAAAGTCCTGGCCACCCTTCCCACCATTCCGGTCCTTGTAGCTGGATTCTAGATCAGGTGCATTCATATCTTCCGAGGCAGCCATTGCCTCATCCCAGCTTCCGCTACGCGCCGTGCCCGGTCGTTGGTCCAAATCTAGAAGGCCTTTCAGGTCTGTTGTCGTAGTTGCAGAATCCAGAGTCTGCATGTAGACCGCCCGTTGAGCCGAGTCACTTGTCGGGCTGCTGGGTTCGGTGCGGTTGGTCCATGGCTCGCGCGTATGTTGACGAGAAAAGCCGTCACCGGTATCATGAAGGGCCTGGATGGGCGACACCGGGTACATTGGCATCATGTTCCAGCCTTGTGCGTCGTATCCGGTGGAATGCATCAGCGGGGATGGCGGGAAGCACTGCATCGGCTGTGTCATTGGATCGGGCATCATGGGCATGAAATGCTGGGGTGGCATCGCCATGGGTCCCACCATGGAGTAATCGGGGTATGGGTAGGTAGGGCTAGTCGATTGGATGGATCTGTTTCATGGTTAGAGGGTTCAACATTCGGAGGGCTAGGGCTATGGGATCTTACTCTGGTGAAATGGGTCTTGGAGGCATGACCATGTTGCACTGGGATGGAGGCGTGGAATGACCGGACAGATAGGTATAGTTCTGCATCGCTGTTACTGCTGGTGGACTTCGAGTGGGCCCGGCAATCGGCCTTGTCGGTGCGCTGGTGCGTGCCAGTGTCACGACCAAGCTGTGGCCATCCCATCCATTGGTTGACAGCCGATCTATGCATCCCGTTAAAGTCAAGACATGGATAAAGTTGACTGGGGACACATACGATAGGTGCACCACGCTTCGTCTTCACTTTTCACGATGATCTGCCCTAGGCCAGTAGGGAACCCATGATTGTCATCGTATACTACGGCCTGCCGAATATGCAGAGCCGTCTGACGCACGAGGTCCTTGAGTTCTTGCCAGCGGCAGTGGGCAGGAACCTACGCTTCCAGTCAGATCACGATTGGAAATGTCTTGGACAGAAAGTGCAAGTGCTTACCCCCTGGAGAAAAACAACGAATTCATCATCCGATCTGCGGGATCTTGGACGCCCCTTTTCCCGGCCAAGGAACGGCATCGCTGCAGGCAAATATCTAAACCTCTCGTCCAATGATGCCCTCGGGTAGGTTCTGCTCATCCAGCAGTGCAGTTCGATCCGAGGTGCAGGTGGCAGTGGGATGTTTGACGTCCAGACGATGCCAGTGTTCAGTATTCCGAGAGGCCGCCGGCGTTGCGAAACAGTCAGAATTCAACTTGTCCGACCAGGCTTTGCCGATAGCTCAGGTCGTCCAAGACGCCAATGTGGGGGAATCGGGTTTATTGTCTGAGACGAGTGACACGCGACATTAAGCATGAAAGAAGCGTATCGAAGCAGACAAGAGTAAGAAAATGGGACTTACCCGACTTCTGCTAGATCAATGCAGGTTAACGAATTGGTCTGACCGACACATGCACGAAGAAACAGAATACTCTGGAAGCTGCTATTATAGGGGAGGGAGAAACAGGAGACTTGGAGATGATCTCTAGAGAATATAATATTTCACATTTATCCACATCGTAAACAAGGTCGATACTCGTAATAATAATAGCAGACACAAGTTCAAGTTGGAGCCAGAGTGCAGATAATGCAGGTAACGAATAGAAGTCCCGAAGCAGCCAGTCATGTGTCATGTCGGAGATCAATCGTCTCCTCTCGGTCTGCGATATGTCATTTTTCTGTTGAGCCGAAGCCCGAGCTTAGCTCCGTCTGGGAATAGTCTCAGCTCTCTATCGTGTCATCCACTCTTTTTTCTCTTTCTTCCTTTCTTTCTTTTCATCTTTGCCTTTCTTTTCTTTCCCTTTCTTTTTTCTTTTTCGCTTTTTCTTTTCTCGTCATCGCCAAGCCAGGCCCAACTCCAAATTGACCGGATCGTCTGGGTCCTGGATATACCCGCCTCCTTGAGCACGGCCAAGTGGGGTGGTGCACGGAAGACAAAGCGCGAGATCTTCACAGACGTCTCCGTAGCGCTTAGCATGCTCGGAGTTACACCGCCAGATCCAGATCGGACATGCTGTGAGACGCCAAGGGGGAAAGAGCTATGTTGGAAAGTGGAGCTGGCGCCGATATCGATCACATTGGCTTTATCCTGCGGATACCGTGGAGCTCCCGCTTTCATTGAACAGATCTGATCCGCTCAGACAGAGATCGGCGATCGGTCTAAGGTACGAACATGATCAATCAGACAAAGACGCCTTCAGTAGCTTGGATGATTGGGCGTTGACCGATCTGCGATTCGATTCGATTATTGGTTCGTGGCGACGTGAACAGGTACCTGCAGCGGCAGCTCGACATTGTCGTGGCTGGCTGCTAGCTGCGAGTGCGGTAGGGACTGGAGTTCTGCTTGCACTGTATTTGATGGTGCACAGACTCGGTAACGTGGTTACACGGCAGCTTTCCCCTTCCCTTCAAACCATGAACTCTCTCCGAATCTGGGAACCTGAGTAACTTGAACTCGTATAAGGAAAGCCGGACCCAGTGAACCTCGTTCCCTGGTATGATGGGGCGTGACATCGTCAAATGACACGTTGGAAATCGACTATCGAGTATATATGGGCTGAAAATCATCATAAAAAGATAGTCGGTACTTGCCTCTCCCCCTCCTGCCCTCGGGGCGGTAGGTTACCTACCTGGAGTCATAGCTTTAGCTGATATTCTAGGTTTTGAATGGTTCGAAGGTTCATTTCTTTGAAAATATGGAAACATGAAAATGTATGGCTCAAGAAACAATACCATGCTCAATAATATGCCAGAAACATTACTCGACCGTTCAGACATCGTGTACATTCTGATCCTGCAGTAAAGTCCGCCTAGGGAGTGACCTGTAGGCTGGGCACAGGAAAAAGCACCCAAAGTCCGATCATCGCAACAAGTCGACCTCGCTATTTCCCCAGCTTCTCTCAACTCCGATATCTTGGGCCAAGCACACACCCGATTTTCCTTGCGGCAATCGAGAATAAAGATCGATATTTGCCCGAGATCAGACGTAGTATGTCGAGATTCTTATCAAGAAGCGAGAGAAAAGAAAGCACAATTCGTGCGATCGAGTGACCGCTCTAGAGAGTCCGGCTGTGCCCACACAGCCTTCGGCGCCCACCCCCAGAATGGAAAGTGAGACAAAGAAAGGGAAATAATCCGTTTAGGGAGCAGGGTTAGACTCTGCCTGTAGTTTCGGTTTCGTTGGTGTTTTCAGGTTCGATAGGTCCCAGCAAGGTCCTCATCGTACGAATCCGACCTTGACGGCGCACCGATGACAGTAGTAAGAGTTCATGCCGAACTGAACAGCCCCAGAAGTAGTGTGGTTAGCCAGGCTGAGAGATTGCTGGCAGCGCGAACAGCGAACCACGTCGAAGGTCGGGGATGAGTATGAGACGGGACGGGGAACAGACGGCGGTTGCGGTTGGGGCGTAATCGGAACTGCGGGAGAACTCATGATTTGTGAAGTAGAAGAGATGGGAGTTGAAGAGCTGGAAGTAAAAGAAAAAGAAAAAGAAGAAAGAGGGGGCAAGAATGCTCAATAAATCGACTGCCTAGGGCGACTATCCCTTCGGGCATTCGGGCATTGAGCGGCCCCAGTAGCTTAGTTTATTAGTTTCTTTTCGAGTATGTAAAGCCAAATGCCCCAATTTCCAGTCTGTTTTGGGTGTCATTGGCGTCATGACATCAAATCACCCACGTTAGACTTTCCGGGGCTTTGTCTTGAGCGTTAAGGTTAGGCCTAAGAGAGATTCCCCATCTTCTTCCCTAGATAAACACCCTAGGGAAACCTCGGCAACCTTGATCAGGTCTTTTCCTTCTGCCTTCTGCAAGTTGCCGGTCTGAATCCTGCACGAGGCCTAAACAAGCAACACAATGACCAGTTATGGGTTAAAACAGTGTCAAACGTACGGAATGCACCATAACCGGTGGATTGTAGATCATTCATGGCACCAGATGGAGATGAATGATAAGGGTGTTATCCCCGAAGCCCTACAGGTCAGTATAAGTGACCTATATAAGTCATCATTGATCGCGATAGGTGGGTGATAGATGAAGTAAAGTGACGACGTCATCCACCCTTGAAGTGCCAGTTCCTCACTGCGGTAATTGCCCCGCCCTCCCCCGCTACCCTTTCCTTTTCCTGAACCGTCCTATCTCATCCAGACAAACATTCAGAGACCATGGCTACTGCTCAACCCAATCTCCTCAGCTTCCCCAGCAGCGATGCTCTGGCCGAGCAATTGCGGCCCTACATCCTCCGCTGTCAGGCTTCTGCGTTGACCCGCCACAACACCTTCCGCGTTGCCGTCTCCGGTGGCTCCCTGCCCACCGTGCTGGCGCGCGCCCTGTTGACTCCCGGCAATGGCTCCCCCGAAGATACCGCGCAGTTTGACAAATGGCACATCTTCTTCGCTGATGAGCGTGCCGTGCCTCTCGACGACAAGGAAAGCAACTATTTCCTACTCAAAAGCGAGCTGTTGAGCAAGATCCCTGCGGAACTCGGAAATCCGACTGTTCACCATATCGATGAGAAGCACGTCCATGATGACGACCCTCAGGAGCTGGCCGACCTCTACCAGGATGAGCTGATGCGATCCTTTGCTGCCAAGGACAGCGTCAAGCTGCCCATCTTCGACCTCATTCTCCTGGGCTGCGGCCCCGATGGCCACACCTGCAGTCTATTCCCCGGCCACGACCTGCTACGGGAGAAGGACGCCTGGGTTGCCGCCGAGAGCAACTCTCCCAAGCCCCCGCCCAAACGTATCACTCTTACTCTCCCAGTTGTCACCTCCGCCATCAACATTGCTTTCGTCACCACCGGGGCCGGTAAGAAGGATATCTTGAAGAAGATCTTCGACACGGAGGAAGGACGCAGCCTTCCCTCTGCTCTGGTGAACCAGGGTGGTGGCGAGAAGGTTGTCTGGTTCACCGACCACGCGGCCGTGGAGGGCGTCTCATTCCCTAGCCGCGGGAACCTGTAAAGCTTCGTTGGTTTTTGATATCTACCTGAAGAAGCTTGATCCCAAAAGGAACTCTGAAAACACGTCGGGGGCTAAGCCGAATAATTCTGATCCATTAATCAAGTCTCCTTGCACAAATGTGTCGGTCGCTGTCTCTTCGAATGTGATTCGGGAAAGATCTCGATATTCAAAAGTGTGATTCCTTCCCTTTTCTTTGCGCCTTAGCCTCTGTTCAAGGAGGCCAGTGTGCATGCTACGCGATACACCGCTGTGATCAAAATAGAGTTTCCATGACAACGAGCTGTTTCGTAGATCAATTGTCCATTTAACAGAGATGTAGATGTGTTTGTAAAGTGTAGACATTGTAATGTTCAGGTGAAGCGAGGCGATGCAACCATAGGAAGCTCAGGAGCTCCACCTTTGCTTTAGCGGGATCGTCGCGCGACCCGAAGAACCGTTCGTGATCGACTCCCTAAACACACGGTCGACCTCGAGACTGGCTGCGATGCCGCTCCTTCATGCATGACACTTGACGACTCGCAATCATGACCATTCCCACGCGTTCCAATTCAGTGCGCGAGCCTCGTAGACCTGTCAGTCTCCTTCAGGACATCCCCGCAGTTTCCCCCAGCATTCCAGACCCCTAACATGACAGCCCTAGACCTCCAACATGACACGCCCCGCGACGAATATTACGACGTCTGTCGGAAGACCCCCATCTTCGCGAACAAATAATAGTGCTCGTCCTTCCTCTAAACTCTCGCCGGTCGAGGGCTTCGCGAAAGACAATGGGGCTTTCACCCAGGGCCGAACCCTACTCCCTCAACGCAGAAACATCTCGCGAGATAATGGCAATGACCCGGGACGGGCGCCGTGTCAGCCACCGGAGAGAAAGCTGCCGCAGCGGGGTGGAACTTCGCCAAAGAGAGAGAGCCAGTCGGCCACCGAGGAAGATAAACAGGACCCGGCCGTCACCACGAAGGCTTCCGCGCCCACTCGTCGCCAAAGTCTGATGCGGCCTAGCACATTGAGAGCGATATCAACCACCAAACCCAATGTATCATCTTCTGCAAAAGGTTCTGCACCTACAGCTAGGCCGCCGTCGCCGCGCAAAGCCCCGTTACGATCGCCGGCGCAGTCTACTTCTACTCCGAGACCTCCCTCTCCTAGAAAGGCCGATATGCCACCACCATCACAGCGTCTGATGCGGTCGGCTTCGCTGCGACAAGCTCCGGGAACTGGGTCCAAGCCACCACCAGCTGTTCGAGGCCACACGCGACATCGCAGTCAGTTGGTTCCGTCCGGTGCGAAACCTATTCAACCAGACTCGACACCAACAGCACAGAAATCCCGACCGCAATTCTCATCTTATCAACAGCAGTATTCACCTAAAAAGCCAACAAAACCGCCCACCCCCAATCCCGGGGCTGGCCCTGAGCCCGGCAGTCTGCTTATCCCTACATCTTGGCCGGATATCTCAGCCATGCAGACAGAGCTCCTCCAGCTCAGTCTGTTCCATACAAATTCACTTCAACGGCATAATGACTGGAAATCTGAATCAGAGGCTCACTTGCGTAGCAAGTACGACAGTGTTGCTGGGCAATATCGCTCCATACTGGGAGATGAGGAGATGCGCCAATCTCAGCTGAATGCGCAGGCTTTGAGTGGCTGGCTCAAAAATTGTCATAACCATCGTGGCTCGCATGACTTTTCTGCGCAGATTCAGATACTCTCCCAGATATTACAAGAAATCTCCGACCTTGTGACTAGTGGCATGAGCGGGCGATATAGCCAGGCCGTCAAGACCTTTGAGTTATGGTTTGAGCAAGCAAGATTGGTTCAGCGCGACCGCGAATACTCGGGAGACGGCATTTCATTTGTTGATCCGCTCGACCAAACCTGGAAGGATGAGTTGTACGCCCTACATGCAAAGTTGGAGCTATGCCAGCGACAGCTTCAGAGTCTTGACATTTTAGGCTTTGGAGAGGTGGAGCGCTTGGAGCAATCGGCACTCACTCGAGTCACTCGGGGCATGGCCGAATCAATTCAGCTCATGATCCAGGAGATCAACGCAATGCGCACTCTCGAAGCTGAGTTGGTTCGATCGGAAAGAGAATTGGTCGGTCAACTCGTAGAGGGCCTTACTGTTCCGCGAGATATGAGCGCACCGCGAGTTGGGATATGGACTAGAACATGATTATATAGACATGATAGCGCATCTCTGTATTTTATGATACTTTCATTAGTAATGAGGACATTATCTTTGACTGAAGTGTTTCAAGTGTGTGTACATGTAACCTGTACCTGGTAATTAACTACGGAGTAAAGGCGATAAAGTTCGAGGAGAAGTACCCGGATAAGTAACTATGTACTTAGTTAGGTACCACCTGGGTTGGACCTCAATTGCCAATATCCATGATTTGATCTGCTACCAGTGCTCATTCTTAATGCAAGATCATTGAAATCCCGGCGATTCCCCACATGCAACCCTACCATCAATCGAATCTATACAAATCAAGTCTCCACCGGGGCAAATCGGATGAGTCAGCCACTCAACGAGTCTCGATTGCTGTCAAACCGGTTCCTCGGGCTTATGATTTCTCCAGCTTCCTAACTGACTGGATTTATCTTCGTCTATCACGCTGTCCCATCTGACTTCTATCCGACCGATCATATCGTCCATCCTTCTACGTCTACCCGCTTGACCGTTCCGTTCCTGACGTCATCCACACCTCCGTTCATTTGACCAGCATCGCCAAGACAAAAAAGATAAAGAATAAAAGAGCAGTAACTTCTAGAAACAGCAGTCGCAGCCCACTATGATCGCTACTCGCATGTAGTCGACTCTTGATCGCCGGCGACTACACCGAGAAACGCCATCATGAAGGACTCACTGTACGACCGTCTCTGGCGCCGAGAATGCGGGGAGCTATCGTCGACTGCCCTCCGAGGGATTTATGGCTCCAAGGAATGGATTAACGATCTGGACATTGTGAATGAGCTTGGCGGGCACACAGGGTGTGTGAACGCTCTGAGGTATGTGGAATACCCCCGCGCTTACGCCTTTACGCTCCAACCGGGCATCTCGCTGTAGAGATGGGTTGTTAGACCGCGCTAATGCCGTCGCAGTTGGTCCCGTTCAGGGCGTCTCTTGGCTTCAGGCTCGGATGACCAGCATTTAAACCTGTACTCATACCAACCCGAATCCTCAAATGCTCCCTTCGCGCTCAATACTACCGTGGCCACGGGTCACAAGGCCAACATATTCTCAGTCAAGTTCATGCCACATTCCAATGATCGCACTCTGATCACCTGCGCCGGTGACTCTCAGGTGCGTGTCTTCGACATCGAACACTCCAGCAGCAACGGTAACGGCAACAGCAATGCCAATGCGACCTCGGCATTCGCGGCTTCGGCTCGGAGCCGACGCTTCAACAACTTCTTTGCGGGGACGCGTTATCTGAGTGAAGGCAACACTAATGCGAGGGTCTACCGGAGCCATGCTGACCGCGTGAAGCGGATTGTCACCGAGTCATCTCCATACCTCTTCTTAACTTGTTCTGAAGATGGCGAGGTTCGGCAGTGGGACTTGCGCCAGCCGTCGTCTGCGTACCCTTCACCCCGGGGTGGTCAGGGCTTCATGGCCTACCGACCGGGCTTGGACCATGATGATTCGAATGTCCCTCCGCCACTCATCTCCTACAAGAAGTTCAGCCTTGATCTCAACACGATCTCATGTTCCCCTACCCAACCGCACTACATCGCCCTGGGTGGTGCCCATCTGCACTGCTTTTTGCATGACCGGCGCATGCTTGGGCGAGATTTGTCGGCTGAAAAAGGCAGCCCCAACGTCTCTACCCCGGTTGCCGGCAGTGTTGATGATGAGTCGATGGGTAAAGCGACTCGATGCGTGCGACGATTTGCACCTAAAGGCAAACGTCGTCTGCGGCACCTTGACGACGGGCACATCACTGCATGCAAGATCAGCGATGCGAATCCAGATGAAATGATAGTCAGCTGGTCTGGAGACCACATCTATAGTTTCGACCTGGTCCGCAGTCCAGATGCTCGTGATGCTTCATCTGAAGAGAGTCCAAAGTCAAAGAGCACAGGTGCACGTCGCAAGAATGGTTCGCGAAGCCGGAAGCGCAAGCGCCCGAAGCCCACATCAATGTCATCACGGGAGAGCGGCGACCGTCATCATTCTCGACGTCGGTCAGCAGATCCTGATACGTTACGGGTTCAATACGAAAATGGAGAATCTTCGGATATCCCGTTCCCGGAAATTTCAGAGGGAGCTGAGACGCCGGAGGGCATGATCGAGCGTGCTAGGTACTCAGTGCTGAACGATGCTCAGCGCCTGAGCATGGATATTGCGAAAGGACTCGTGAAGCTTCGACAAGCATTGTTCTCACTAAGGGAGACCTCCAGAGAGGCTACAGAGACCGATCAGTCGGACATAACGCCCTTTCGGGATTCGTTTGAATCTGCCTTGGACCTGGCAAGCACTTACCTGCCGCAGATGGAAGAAGTCATGCGGGAATGGGCTTACCCGATGAATCCATCTCAGAACACCGTTGCTTTTGAACGATCTCTTCGCGAGAACCGCCAGGCCTCGTGGAGATTCGTGCAAGCTGCTGGAACTCTAGCGCGTGTGTTTCTACACCCTACGGATCATTCAGTTGCCCCAATAGACTTTTCGCAGGTTTATCCTGCGCCAAATGAGGATGGTAATATTACGCCGGAGGCGCAGTTTGGATACGACTTCCTCAAGGCGATTCTTCTATGGCTGCAGGGGGGCCGACAGGAACTTCTACAAGGTTTCAAGCGTGGCTCTGCTGGTCCAAGAGTGTCTGGAAGATTTCCGCTAGACGCGGATGCCGACGAGGATGCAATCGACGACGTGCTTATTCCTTATCTTCATGAATTGGCAGGGGATACCCCTATCGTGAACGTGGATGCCTCGCGGTTTGAACATGATTCCACACGAATCGTATTTCAGACCCAGAAAGCTGCCGTTATTGCTTTTGGAAATGCCGTGAAGTTGCCTCTGGAAAACCTCGGGACCACGGCTGCTCGCGTCGACAGACGCCGCGTGTCTAATCCCTCTTCGCAGGTTCGATCTCTCGACCGAGCCTCCGCAACTAGATTTTGGATCCTGCGCGTAGGTCGAGGCGTCTTAATGCAGGCTGCCAATGGTGTCAACTACTCATTCGTCAACCGTGCTTTCGGCGGACTTCGTACATCAGCTGTGGAATCTGACAGTGACGTTGCCGTGGAAAGATCCCAGGATGACGCCGAGGCCAACGAGGAGGAACAGCCAGTTCGGACCATCGAACTTGTCAGGACTCTCGGCTCTGCACCGACCGGGACTGACGGAACCTCGAGCTCTTCAGTCAGCGACGACCGCGAATCTACCGAGGATGACGTCTTTGAACGCCTACCGGTGAACCATGAAAGCGACAGCGATGACGAAGAAGCTGAAGAAGACGAAGAAGGCTCGGATCTCAGCGACGCCGAGAGCGATGGGCCAGAGGGTGATGGCTGGCATATGGACTTGGTCGACTCTGACGAGGAGTTTTCAGAGTCCGACGAGCCTCTCTATCTACGGGGTACGACTCGCAAGTCCCGAAGAGGAGACGTTGAAATTGACACGCCATGCTCCTCTCATACACGGGTGTACCGGGGTCACTGCAACATCAAGACCGTCAAAGACGTCAATTTCTTCGGGTTGAATGACGAGTATGTGGTGAGCGGCAGTGACTCGGGCCATCTGTTTATTTGGAACCGCGAAACTACCGAACTGGTCAATATCTTGGAGGGCGATAGCGAGGTCGTCAACGTCGTTCAAGGCAAGTCTATATTATATCTCAGTGATTAGGGGCTTCTAACGTGTGTTTCACATAGGCCACCCTTACGAGCCGACCATTGCAGTGTCGGGCATAGATAATACGATCAAGATCTTCTCTCCAGATCGACACGCCCAAGAACAGGCTCGCCGAGGCCGCCATATTCTTGACCCTGATAACCCGTCAAATGTTCTTGGATCTACCATGCATCACCACATCCTCGGTGGCCTCCAAAGCCGAAAGCGTCTTTCAGACAGCTATCGCATCATGAGCCAGAATGACGTCGATCGCCGCGGCGGTATGAGCGAGGCCTACATTACGGTAAAGTCCCCCAGTTCCCCGTCAGATGTCTCGGGCATCTCCGAGGTACCCAGTTACTGACTTGCGAATAGAGAAGTATGCTTGCTCGCCTTGCTGCCACCCTCCGGGGTCGGCAAGGTGAAGCCGGCGCTGTCGGCGGCCTCGGTGCTGGCCCCGGCGAGGGCGCCGGTGTCGTCCTCGACGAGAACTGCCTGGTTTGTTCTATTCCTTCATAGCCATTTGGAAGCAAATCTGACAGAAATATAGGTGATGTGATAGCTTTGGAACACAGCCCATGTACCTTTCTTCACATGTTCCATTATTCATAGTCAGATTGTTTCTAGGGACAGGGCATAAGGGCGTTTCTGGTGAAAAGTATTAGGACAAACATTGAGAATGGCATTATCATTTGAATCATTCATTCATTAGATGTCTACAATCTCTAACTACAAATGTTATAGTTCACCTCGCTTCCTGAAACGGAAAAGCCCCACATCGAAAAATCCAAAGCGGGACTTTTCATCAACTTCATCAAAATGTCAACCACCGATTATACGTGCAAGCTTGGAAGTGGTCATGGCCTCTAAATTGCTTCAGGCTCGCGCACAGAAAACTACTCAGCTTTACGCAGACCCACACAATCCACACCTCTACCTCGACCGAGCCCGTCTCTATGAAAAGCTCGGCTTTCCCGATCTCGCCGCCGCCGATGCCTACCGCGCACTCTCCTTGCTTGAATCCGTGGTAGATCCAGACGGTTTTGAGTTTCACGCCAAGAAAGTCGTCGAACGTAAGAAGGATAATGGCGACGAGGGTGGTGATAAGGACGAGGATGAGGACGAGGACGAGGATGATGGGACGGTTCCTGTAACGCAGGAGGAATACGATGCGCTCATCGGCGAGGTTTATGCTGTGCTGGTGCGCAGCCTCGTCCGCTGTGGATGCTATCGTGATGCCTACGAGTTCGGCGTGCGTGGCCTTGGGTTATTGCGCGATCTAGCAAACACTCCCTCATCCGCAACAATAGTCTTGAACGAGCAGATGGACCAGATCAAGACGATCTACAAGTTTCGCACGGATACACAGGGCGATATTGACCTGGAATCAATTGATTCTGCCGCCCTTCCAGCGCAGGGCAAAGCTCGCCGTGTCCTCTATCCCTGGAATGAGCACGAGCCGGACCGTCGCGCTCCAGAGGAACTGCGGTTTTTGAACGAAAGACTCGCAGACATTGCGCCCAAGTGTGAAGTGCGTGCCGTCGCTCTACCGGCATTACATGACTCGACCGATGAGGAAGAGGTCTCTGTGCAGCTGGGTCTCTTCGCGAAAGAAGATATCGCCGCGGACGAGATTATTCTGCGCGAATCCTCACTTCTCACGGCTACGAATCGTCTTCACGATGATCTGTGCGATGCTTGCAATGCGCCCCTTCCTGAACTGTCTGCCCCTGGGCCGCCTGTGGCCTGTGAGGGCTGCGCGGATACAATCTTTTGCAGCCAGGCGTGCCACGACGAAGCGCAGAGGATCTACCACGGTGCTATCTGCGGCCTTGAAGATGGTCTCGAGTCTATTGGGAAAGATATTCCCGATCCCAAGGATAAGGCAGATTATCTGTACCTGCTCCTGCTCGGTCGTGCCCTGGCCATGTCCGCCACGCAGGACGTGGATGCGCTAGACCTGCCGGAAGTGAAGTATATCTGGGGTGATTTCCACGATTTCGATACCCAAACCACCAACGCGAACGCGGGAGACGCCACTTTGCCATTTTCTTTCCAACTGAATATCCTTCAACCGAGTCGTTTCCTCGAGGAAATGGAAATTGATCCCTACGCCTCGCTCGCACGCTACGATACCTGGGTCCTGAATACTCTTTATGCCAAGTTCCGTGGTACTGCCTCTGGTCGTCTATCAACGTGGGATGGAGGCCCGGAACTGTGTGCAGTGCACCCGCTCTGGTGTCTGGCGAATCACTCGTGTGATCCTAATGTGTGCTGGGAATGGGGTGGAGAAATTACTTTCCGAGTTCGGCGCAACGAGGAGACGGCGGTCTGGTCAAGGACGAAAAGTGATGGGACCATCGAGATGAAGCCTCTCAAAGCTGGTGGTATTGCCAAGGATCAGGAGATTCTGAATCACTATTGTGATATTGGACTGCCAGTCAAGGAGCGGAGAGAGTGGGCTTCTGGCGCCTTAGGTGGGACGTGTCGTTGTGATCGATGTGCTTGGGAAGCTGGCGAGACTGACTGAGCTGATTTCCGAGGTCCTTGGGATGATAGTACATTATGTATGTAGACGTGTTGGTACGGAAGATACCCATTAGACTTTGATTTTGGTTGGAACTATCAATTGGCGTATTCATGGTATCTGGGCATTGCCTCAAAAAAGGCGAGAAAATTGACTAAAATACACCGTATGAGTTCATCCCTTGTTCCTAGCACCATATTAAAAAAACCCCAGGAAATGAAAGCACAATCTTGACGCGACCAGATGCTAGTCAACATAATCATTCTTACATGCCAAAGCCCCAATAGACTGCAGATGACAGAACGTTTAGCGCCGGCGAGGCGGTGTCCGCGAATAGCTTCGTCCCCGTGAAACATCCCTGCGCGGTGGGCTGCGGGAGCGGGAGACAGATTGGTCCCGGCCTCGACGAGGCGGAGGGGATATCGACTGTGACGAATACCGCGTGGCGCTCTTCGATGCAGGGCCACGAGGAGGTGTCACAGATCGAGATATCGATCTTGAGATGCTGCGGTTGCGCCGGCTAGCGGGAGCTCCACGGCGCGGAGGGGTGACGGACCGCGGGACTGAGCGGCGAGACCTATACGGACTGCGGCTAGGAGACCGACTAGAGGTACGGCTGCGGCTGCGGGAGTCGTAGGAGCGTGCTCGACCACGCCTTGGGGGTGTGCGCGACCTGGATACGGACCGACTCGCTGGTGGTCGGGACCGAGATCGACTATAAGAGGCCTCGCGTCGACTGCGGCGAGGGGACCGCGAGCGCGATGGCGTGTAGCTCCGACTCCGCGAGGACGGGGTGATGGAGCGAGAGTAAGAGCGGCCGCGATCTCTCGAAGGAGACCGGGAGTAGGAATAGGAGCGGGAGCGAGACCGGGATCGAGAGGAATATGAGGAGTATGAGGAGCGGGATGGGGAGCGCGATGCGGCTGCTGGCAATGCGGGCACGGTCGGGCGGGGGAGGTTCTTGAGATGCTCGCGCATATCTTCGGTCAGTACACCCATGCCAATGCTGGTAAAGTAGTTGATGGAGAAGCGGGTGTGTCGCGGATTCTCCGTAGGGAAGAGACCCTCGAAACTTGGCCGCAGAATCTCGTCTCGGAATCGAGACTGCAGGCTCGATAGGCCCATATGCTCTGCAAGATCCTGGAACAATATCTTGATGAAGATTCGGCTGCTGGAGGTAGTTTCCTCTTCGTTGAGATGGATTATCGAGAGGACATGCCAGCCAATAGCATCATTGCTGATCATATGTCCGAAGAAGCGCGCGATGTTCCGCAGGCGGTTCGTTTCGTAGCGGTGAATGGTGTCGTAGTATTTGGCGAAAGCAGCCTCGAACAAGTCTGACCAGAGCCGGTTGATCTTTGCGAACCGCTCTCCGATCAGACCGTAGAACTTGGAGTAGGTGCGTTCCTGGGAGCAACATTCAATGATCATCGACGGCAGTTCTGGCTCCAGACCGGCCGGCAGGTTGATCTTCATCAATTTGTGACAGCATTCTTCAAAGTCGATGCTAGACATGATCGTCAGGTAGATCGTCCGGCGCAGGTTCACCAAGTCAGTGTTGCTTTGGTCCTTGATGTCCATCTGCTGCTCCTCCTCGTCTGATTCTTCCTCCGCGCTCTCATCCTCACCATCCTCATCGTTCTCGTCACTGTCCTCGCCCAGGATTTCGGCCTTGAGCTTCTTGTAGGCCTCCTCGTGTTGTTCCCACTCCGGATCGAACTTGAAGACGTTAAGCGTGTCCTGTGTCTCGATTTCATCGTCAAGGCCGATGCGATGAGTGATCTGGTCTTCTTCCTCCACCAGATCGAGCTCTTCCTTGACTGCCGGGTTGTCCTTGTACCGATCCTTGCGCACTTGGAAGAGCACCTCAATCATATATTGCACACGCTTATCGATATCGGCCTCGTGAAGGATGTTCCGGAACTGGTCGAATACCGCAAGTGCAATCGGAGGGTTCATTTCCTCCAAATGCTGGCCAACTTCTCGGGTCAGCCCGACTGCGATTTCTACGCTGTCATCCGTGGGCTTGTGAAGGAGAAGTAACAGAATCTGGGCGGCTAACATCTCATGGGCGACCTGCTGGTTGCACAGGTGAGCGATGAAAGTCGTGGATGAAATGCAAACGGCCTTGTCGTTTCGCTTGAACGCCTTGCGGAATTGAATGATCAATCGGGACAGCAACAACTCTCCGACTTGCGGAAGTTTGGTGTTGACAATCGCTGCCATCGCAGCGTAGATAGGCGTAAAGGGCAAACTGGCCGCCTGTGCCTTCATGATCGAACGGCAGAACAAGCCCCGTCCTCGAACCAAATTCTCTCCGAACAATTCGGGAACGATGAACTTGATATTGGAGACATTGACCTTGTTGATCAAACCATTGATTGACTTTTTCAAGGCCTCCCATGCCATGCGCTGGTACTCCTTGCTCGTTTTATCCGTGATCTGCGCCTGCAGCGCGCGGAGTCGTGCCGGGGGGATGTATGTACCACCTGAGCGCATGTTCAGGAGCTTCTCGTATTCGGCCTTTGCAGAAGCCTGTTTCTCTTCGTCGGTCAACGGCTTTCGAGCAGCTTCCTTTCTTTCATGTTCGCGGACACGCTCCGCGAGCTGTCGCTCTCGCTCGATCGCGCGCTCATCATCCATAGGAGGAGCCTCGCCATTTGCTCGGCGAGAATCACCGGGAGGTGAGCGACGTCGGTTTGGAGACGGGGACCGCGATGGAGGCGAACGTTTTCGAGAGCCTGCGCTTGGCGAAAATGCGGCACCCGGGGGGGGAGTGGGTACTCGAACCGCCGACTGCAGAACTACCGGGTCCGACATGATGCAGACTCAGAGTCTCCGGTAATACGGATGGAGGAGAAGGGAGAGAGGAAGCACCGGGGGGCGCGGTGGATGCGAGTCTCAGATCCGTGAAAGCTCTAGCGCGGGTCACGTGATGGAAGGCCAGGTAGGAACAATAGACGGGACCGAAGCTCCTGACTGTTCGCCCTTGGCTGTTTACATCGTCTTCTCCGGGAATTCGTGTTTTCCGCTACTAGAATCCATCGATAATGGTAATTGTGTCATGCTCGCTCCGAATATCTGGCGTCTCGTGTACTGATTATTGTGCAGCTGGGCCAACTTGTCGGTTCCGCCATGCTCTTGGCCGCAACCGCAATCTTCCTTTACTACACAGCCTGGACGCTGTTGATGGTATGCATTCCTGAACTTGTTACTTTTCAGTCACTTCTAACCCGTATGATAGCCTTTCGTCGACCCGGGCCACCCTCTCCACGACATCTTTCCTCCACGTGTTTGGGCCATTCGCATCCCCGTTATCCTGGCCCTCCTAGGCTCCGCTGTGGTGGGCACCTTCATAGGCATTGTGATGATCAACAGCAACAAGAAGAAGGCCGCCAAGGCCAAGGCTGCGGCGAAAAAGAAGACTTGAAGGGAGATCAGGAGAAGATTCAACGCGACTACTGGCCCTTGGGCCCTGTATCACCACTTGTGCATACCCAGAGAAAGAGCAACCATCGAGGATCATCTCATATAATAGGCAAAATAATAAAGTTGAACCAAGTACGAGTTTCGGATCCAGTTCCAGTTCCAGTTCCAGTTCCAGTTCTGCGAACAGGCCTTACCCCATGCTCCAATTATGCGCTAGGACGATCCCTCGGCAAATGATCGTTCATCGTTCATCGTTCATCATCCATCAGGAGCTTATTTGCGTCATGGTTATGGTTCACGGATGCCCCGTGACCTTCCACGGTCCCCACATGGGCGACTCTCGCTGCTTTGAGAGTGAGAGGAAGCAGTCGGCTACTTTCGGACTCCTATTTAGGTGAAGTGACCCACGGATGTAAAGTGGGCTGCTTAGATAACACAGTAAAGTTGATTAATGAGAGATATTGGGGGGGAAGAGAGAGTCATGGAACGGTAGAAAGCAAGCTTAGCTATGATTCAGGGAAGTGACCTGGCCGTGTGTTCAACGAGTTCAACCGGGGAATGACGGGGTCAGCCCCTCGTTTCTCTCTTGACTCTCTGACTCAGGTACCGCGTTTCGCCCCCCCTCTTTCTTATCGGAGATCGTCTTCTTCCCCTCATCATCTACTCTCGGTCTCTCTCTCTCCTCTTCCTCTGACTTTATAAATATAATCTGTTTGGCTTCTCGGCAACACTGCTGGATTATTCTGTCCAGTGTAGTGCTGTGTGACGCCTATCGCTCTTATCAAAGCTTCCCCGCGTATCCAAGACGAACTCCGCTCTAGGTACGACGTCTGCCCCAACCACGCGATTAGCACTGCGACTAGGGTTCGCACTGCAATAGGTAGGCTTCTGTTTCTACGGGATCTTGCAAGTCTACCCAGGGATTCATTCTTTCACTTTCATCAATAACTAATGTGAATCTACCACGTTAGGTTCCCACCTTTGGACTTCTCCAGCTCGGACTTGTCGACGCGAACAGACCGGTTCGCCCCCGTTCTCAGACCTCGCCATAGGTCGCGAGAGCGGTTCCCAGTGTTTTGATATTTGCCTCTCTGAGGCATCCTCCAGTTGAATGCTCCCGGCCGCACCTGACGATCTCATCCGCCAGCATAGCCGGTCCATAGAAGACGACCCCGCTTTCACACCGGATCAGAACACCACCATTCAGGAGCATGAACCAAGTGGAAAGAATAAAAAGAAGAAGGCTAAAAAGGCTAAAGCCGCCAAAGCAGCAACGCCATCGCCGCCAGATGATGTGTATGTGTTCCCAATTCATTCGTGATCGGCTTAATCGGGTACCTCATTATCAGCTCGCTGACTTGAAGCTTAGAACCCATGCATTGGTACCTGTGTCGGGGTCTACTCCGGAAGAGCCGTTCTCATGCCCTGACCAGGTGCTGGATCTTGATGGTTCTCCGGATGAACACCATGATTATCCCAGCGAACGTCAAGCTCATCTTCATGTAACCTTGCCCGTACTCGATGCTCTGGATTCAATCGAGAAAACCATGGACAGCGATATCAACAGCCGCACCGACACCTGGGCTCAGTCCATTCCATATGGGAAGACCCCTCCCACTGATTTGATGGACGGTGGCCTTCCCAACGGATCACCACTCAGCTTTCCTACAATTCAGGAAAGAGGCGGCTTCAGTCAACCCTCCTCGGCATCGCCGCCTACTCGAATTAGACCTTTCAGTTACGGAAGCGGTTATCGAAGCAGTATGCATTCCAGACAGCAGTCGGTAGACAGACGAAAGAGCTATTCTTATGGAAGTCCCATGAGCAATCTGCCTCCGCCACCTCACATGCCACAGGCACATTTCTACAAGGCACCGGACGTTGATCTTCCAACCCAGAACCACCCTGTCACGGAGGGGGCCTACTCATTCTGCGCCTTCGATACTCTCCCAAGTGTGTCGTCCAAGGCACTACGTGCGGGCATGAATGTGCTCCTGGTGGGAACCGATGGTGGTGTAGAAGTACACGCCATTGAAGACCGTCGAACTCGTCTTGTAGGGCAGATAACCGGCCTCAACGGTCGAATTCTCGAGGCGAGGATCTTAGCGGGTCACTCATCCAATGATCCACTTGCATCGCCTCAACCCCATGTGGCTGTGATCATTCATGGTCCACTCCCACCGAACGAAGAGGAAGGCCGCGCGTCTTCTGCTACGTCCGAGGCTAACGATGTTCCGCCCTCGATGGCACGCGGCCGCTCCAATGATAGACGCTCGCCCCGAGACGATAAGTCGTTTTACCAAACCAGAGTTGAGGTTTACTCTCTACGGACTGGAGATCACCTTGCAACATTATTTGCAGGCAAACCAGTACCTTCATTGGAGAACCTTCCTGGTCATCCATCCTTGGCACCATCGCCAGTGGGGAGCCTGAAACTCTTCAGTAGTGGAAACTACGTAATTGTTGCCTCGGGAATCAGTGGTGAGGTCTACATCTTTAAGCATTCTTCTTCTGGGGCATATTTGTGCTTGGGCAAGACTTGGACCAATGTTCAGACCGGGGAAGCTCGTCGGTACTCCACCTCCTCGAGCTCTACTGACCCGGATGGATCCCACCATGACCATCCCCGTACATCCATCTCCGAGAGACCCATTCTGGATATACAGGGAAGATGGCTGGCGATGGTGCCTCCGTCCTCCTCTTGTCGTGCATCGATTCAGGGAATCGTTCCTCCGAGTCTGCTGCATGGCAAAATTCACGGGATGGAGACTCGCAGCCCACCAACGGTGCCATCGGTAAACTGTGCCACGGACGTGGGTGACGGGGAGAGTATCTTTGACAAATTTGCCAGAGGTGTTACACAGGAGCTGGTCAAAGGTGCCCGCTGGATGGGTGACCAAGGCCTCCAAGCGTGGAACCATTACTGGAACAATCCGCAAGGGACTGGCACGCCTCCTCCACGACCAGTACGATCCCCGGACACTCATCTCTTTCCGCCAACCCATGCACAGGATACCCAGACAACTTCGTCGCCTGAGCCTGATGCAATCTCCATTCTCGATTTAAAGAGATTTGACGACGGAATGGATGCGAAGGCTGCTCCCTTCCACCCTGTGGCGACTTTCCAGGTTCCAAATGGTTGCAGTTTCCTTTCGCTCTCCCCCAATGGTTTGATGCTGTTCACCGCCAGCAAGAAAGGTGACGTCCAATACGTTTGGGACTTAATGCAACTCAGACATTGCCGAGCTATGGCTTTCATGACTGACAATCAGGCTTGCCAAAGCCCTAATGTGCGACAGATCGCACGGTATGCCCGGTTAACCACGTCTAGTATCGTTGATGTCATCTGGACTGCTCCTGTTGGGGATCGACTGACCATCGTCACTCGCAAAGGCACCATTCATGTGTTTGACCTGCCTCGAAGCGCATTTCAGTGGCCTCCTTTCCGAAGAGCTAGACCCGTTGGGAAGAAGTCGCCTCATATCGACCCAGTGGGGGATGATGTTACGAGACAAGGGGTCGCTGGGAACCCGCTGTCGGCAGCGATGAATTTTGTTGGAGGCAAGACACAGCCATTTTTCTCCGCCGTCAGAGGTCGTGTGCCCTCAACCGGCGCTGCATTCCCTAATATAAGTAGATTCGCACTACCAACCGCAGCAAGTATCAAGGGTGGCAAGGTCGTTGCGGCAGGTATCAGCAAGTCGATGGGTGCAGCAGCGACAGGTACCGTCCATACACTTCGGCATGTGGGAGAGAATCGACTTCATCTATCTGGCCTCGCCCGTGATCCAGCTCCTTCTCGCGTCATTTGGATTTGCAGCAAAGGCCTCATTTTCTTGGGCATGGTGGATGACGGATTCTTCAAATTGTACCGTCTGAGGCAAAGTGCAAATGCCCACAAGAGCCGGCAGTTACACTCCGTGGTTGGTGGCAAAGAGAGTCAGTTCAAGCTTCCTGCCAGTCTCCAAAGTGTATGCGGGCCGGCACCCCTTCTGGCATATGACCCGGAACAGGTCGTCCAGGCGTCTCTGCTTTTGCCTTCTGCCAGCTCGCAGCCATCCAATGCTGGCAAGTCTTTTTGCCAGCCACTCTCGCAGGCAGAGATCGAGACGAACACGCCATATCAGCCTTTCCATACGGACCAGCGGGTTGGTCTCCATGTTTTTACCTCTGAGGCAACTGACCCAACCATGTTGGCGCCCACTGGGCAGTGGGTCTTTGGCAACGATATCCCGACCACCAAGGTGCACGTGGGATCGTATAGCAACAGTGCTGATGATCAGGCTGACGACGAGGACGAAATGGGTGCCATCCACGGTCACTCCTTTGGTGCAGGCGGCCACATGGAGAATCTCATCACTCTCGGCAACAGCACCGGCAACGTCGAGGAGGTGGTCATCACCACTCGACGCAAGAAGAAGCATAGCACTCCCCTCAAAGCGGACGACGGTTTCTTCGAGGACGACTGCGAGGTCCTGGACTTTGCACGAGACCGAGTCTGAACCTTTCACACCTTTTTTTGTTTCAATGATTAGATACAAGGCTCCCACGGCGTTGGAGAATTGCAAGTGGCGTTTGTTTTGCGCGTTTCTCCCTGGATCATATCTCCGAAATTGCATCAGACATCCTGACCTCTGGATTATCTGCTGGTTTGTGCGTCTCGTTCCCTTTTACCATCGTGCGTTCTTGATGATTCGCCATTGCTCACAGAAACCTAAATACCCAAACTTGTACTTTTGATTTACTCGCATTTCGATAGATGGAGGCTCCTTGACGATTTGTACTTTTGTGTTTTCTTTCTTCACTGCGAGGATAGTCTTATCCTCGGACAGTCTCTACCGTGACACGGCGTCTAAATTTATGGGGATATTCATTCTCTTCACTGCTTTCATAGGTTGAACATGCCAGCCACTCGGGTCCAGAACGGGCCGTGGACATTAATACAGGGAGCTCAGGCTCCACGACTCCAATATTCAACATAGATCACTTTCCAATCAATGTCTTTTTAGTCGCTTTTGACAGTAGAAGAAACGCCCATCTCCTCCTCCCACCAACCCCTAAACACTCTCAATCTCTCCGTCCGTGCACCAGCCATCTTCTTCCCCGTCTCCGTCTTCATCATTCCTTCCAATTTCTCCAGCTTGTCTCCGAAGTGCTCAATTGAATTGTTCATCTCCCACTTCCCATCATCCCCAACGAATTTCCGTCCCTGTGCCCCGAGGAAGGTAAACGTCCGTCCGATGCCAATAGCCCCAATTGCATCCAACCGGTCTGCATCCTGAACAACCGCCAGCTCCGGATACCCTTCGTCGATCAGACGCCGAATTACACTCGGATCCTTGCATTCCGTCGTATACGAGACGTGTGAGACGATCGTCTGTACTTTGGAGGCGAGATCTGCCGAGGCTCCATGCTTAAGAAGCGCGACTTCAACCATTGTCTTGGGGTCGAGTGACTCGGCATCCGATGCAGTGGCAGACGACAGGTTCGAAAGATATTTCCTGTCTCCGATATCATGTAGTAGGGCTGCCAGCTTGACAACGGCTGCGTCGAGCTTCTTTGTCGGGTGCAGGGCTTGCTCAGCCTCGAGAATGGCGAGGGCCACATTGACCACACGGTGGACATGAGCTGGGTTGTGTGAGGGATCATGGCCTGACATGCAGGAATCGACGAAGGCGGACATGGAGCTGTATAGAGTCTGGAATTGCTCGCTGCTTGCTTCCATTGTTGGTATGGCCATGTTTGCGACGTTCTATATAAGTGTGGTCTAGAGATTTTTCCTTCGGTGTTGTGGATGTGGCAATGATGGAATCCGGTAACCTCAGAGAGAAATTAAAATCCAAAGTTTGCTTCCAACGGACGTGCTATGAGTACCAAATTAGTGGAGAGCAGAGCAGTTAAAAACTCGTAAACAACTTGGCGGTGAGTCAGTGACTGCCACTTAAGCCTTTTCCCGTATCCAGCATACTCCCTGCAGGCGACTGCAGTCCGATCCAAGGTGTAGACTCGGTACATATTCGAATATCACGTACAACGCCCTATCCAAGCAGAAGCGAGACAGCACTGTACAAATCGCATCTCCACACGGGGAGTAACATGGTGGGGCAGGATCTACACATGGCAAAGTGATCTACGTGAGAAATTGGCTTTGGAATGCACCCACTCGATAACTAACTAAAAATTATGTTTCATGTCATTCACAGGTATCAAGGATTATCGAACATGCAGAAAGAAAATTGAACGGTTGAGGATACCCTGCAACCCCCGAAACCATCACTCCACGCAATGAACGAGAGACGGATCGCCCATTATGAAGCAACTCAGAGAGCGAAAGCAGCAACGACCAAGCCGAAGAGACCGGCACTGGAGGCACCCAGCTTGATATTGGCGGCAGCGTTGGTGGAGCTGAGACCAGTGCTGGTGCTAGTAGTGTAGCCGAATGTGCTGGTGGCATCGCTGTTGGAGGCTATAGATATGTTAGCCTGGAGAAATGGGGTGGATGGTGTGTTTGGAACTTACACTCAGAGCCGGAAGTCGAGGTCGTAGTAGCCCAGGTGCCAGTGGTACTGGTGGCAGAGGTGCCAGATGAGTCGGTCTCAGTGGCCGAGGCGCCAGTTGTGAAGAAGTAGTTGTCGAAGCATTTCTGCTGGCACTCGGTGTATTTCTTGGTGTCGGCAAGGGTGCCGGTACCCTGGGGGCAGGCGGCAACACACTTGTTGGTGTCGTTGGCCTGGCTGTCGCTAGGGCAAGGAACCTTGTAGCAGGAAGCAATGCAGCATCGCTCAGTGGTGTTACCTACGGCAAGAGATAGGTTAGACCTGGAGACAGAGAATGCGAGGAAGGCAGTACTTACAGTTGGCGGCACATGACTGCTCGGGAGTGAGGGTCACAGTAGCAGTCTCGCCAGTGGTAGTCTCCGCTGCGGCGAGAGCCAGGAGGGTCGAGATGGCGAGGATGTTGTACTTCATGATGTACGAGTGTAGATATTAAAAAGATACAGAAGGTGACGCAAAGAGTAACGAGTGACTAGGATGGAGGAAGAGAGGAGGACAAGTCAAGGGAAGGAGAGCTTTTAAATAGTTACTGCAGTGCATGGAAAGCTGCACTCTGCAAATTACACTCTGCAACCTGCACCTTGCTTCCCATAAAGGGCTACGGGATCGGATGCATGTTCCCCTTGGCAGGGTAAAAGGGATGTTGAAAAGACCCCGAAGGAGACATGTCAAATCTAGGGTGTCCGAGTTGGCGGACGGGAAGAGCCGAAAGAAAGCACCCGGTAAAGGAGTCCGCTTCTGTGAAAGAAGCTATAATGACTGATCCAGAGTATGGGAGAGCTATTCCCTCATTGAAGGTAGTCCAATCTCGATAGCATCAAGAAGACGGGTAAAGCACTGACAGCCCTCTCAACATCCATTGGAGTATATTGGTGGATCTCCCAAATCTGAGGGCCTCGAGTCTTTGCCCGGTTCTAGGTCGTACTCGCATGTCCGAAGGATATCGATTCCAGCTCAGCGGGACCTACAATTACTAGTGTCCACAAAAATTGACCCCGGACGCACTAGAGTGCCTCCCCGAGACGCAAGGGACTCATAACTATGTACATGGTATAGTTAACTATAGCTCGTTTGTATCGAGAACAGTCATCGGGGGTTATCTCGGGTTAGAGGCAACTAAGTGTAGTATAATGACAGACAATGAGTATTCTTCAACACTGCAACCAATATTCAACTGTAACTGAGAGCAAATACTGTACCTACCTAGAATGAAATACATCTGTCGAAACATGGCAGTGCAAACATCACAAATAGCCATTTGAGTCACCTGACCGCGCGACGGTCGCGACGCGCCCATCTTCGATATGGAAAGAGATGACTTCGTGAGGAAGCGCAGGATCAGCATTTCGCCGCTTTCGGCGCAATGCCTTCGTCAGACTCCGAGTCCGACTATTTCGATGATGACTTCGTAGTGCCTAGCACTCCCGACGGTGATGCGCCCACTCGCTCAGCCAAACGGCGTCGCGTGCAATCGCCCGCACGCGGGGAAGACCGTGATCATGACGAGGGTGTTTCCGAAACAGATTCATTCTCGGATTTCGATGAGGATCTACCACACTGCCGTGAAAGCGATGAGGATAGGCAAGCACGGTCAAAGTCTCGGAGCTTCGTGCCCAAGCAAAGCAAATTCCAAGAGAATATGTTTGTTACGCAACTCACACAACCCGCCTCCAGCCCCGAACGTATTCGCGGCCCTCGATGGAAAAAGCCAGATCCTGATCCGCCACCTCCCGTAGCCATGGCTCCTCCTCCTGCTCCCCAGGCGAATGAGAGGCAGTCCGATAATTACTACGAGGACGAGGAGGAGCTGAGGGCAGCGTTGGCAGCATCGCTAGACGCGTTCGAGGAAGAAAAGTCATTTAGAACCGCAATGAACTCCAGTGTATCAAAAAATACTGGCCCGTCTCAACCCGTGTCTTCACATGAGCAGAAGAACAATTCAATGGACGTTTCGTTTGAATTGGAGGACATACCCGAGGACGCGTTCGACTCTTCGCCAGCTTTGTCGCCGGTATCACGCCCAGTTCAGCCAGCTACGTTTCAACCCAGCGTTTCGGCAACGCCGAATCGACCGCAGAGTCTCCGACAAACCACTCTTTTCGGCATGACTGCCCAAAGCAATCCGCCCATGCCGCGAGAAGAAGACTTCGCCCCTCCCCAGAAAGCTGAACCTCCAACGCATCATAAATTGATACATGATGCGCTCGGCACATGGTGGTACCCGACAAATCTGGGTAGCATCCGAGACTACCAATTCAATATCAGCCAAAAAGGCCTCTATCACAATCTATTGGTAGCCTTGCCTACCGGCCTGGGAAAGACATTCATTGCGGCGACGATTATGCTCAACTGGTTTCGATGGACCAAAGATGCCCAGATCATTTTCGTGGCTCCCACCAAACCACTGGTCTCACAGCAGGTATCGGCATGTTTGGACATTGCGGGAATTCCACGATCCCAGACTACCATGCTCACCGGAGGTGCATCACCTGGACTCCGTGCAGAAGAATGGCAATCTAAGCGAGTGTTTTTCATGACACCCCAGACGTTGATAAATGATTTGAAGACCGGAATCGCAGATCCCAAGCGCATTGTCCTGCTGGTTGTGGACGAAGCACATCGTGCTACTGGAGGCTACGCCTACGTCGAAGTGGTCAAGTTTCTGCGACGGTTCAACAAGAGCTTCCGAGTCCTCGCGCTGACTGCTACGCCTGGCTCTACCGTGGAATCAGTGCAGGCGGTCATCGATGGCCTCGACATTTCACGGGTGGAAATCCGCACTGAGAACTCCCTTGACATTCGGGACTACGTGCATTCCCGGAATATCGAAATCGAGACGTTCGAAAACTCGGATGAGATGATCTTCTGCATGGACCTCTTATCGACGACTTTGCGACCTCTGGTGGAAGAGCTTCGAACAATGAATGCGTACTGGGGCAGGGACCCAATGGGTCTGACAGCATACGGTCTTACGAAGGCGAGACAGCAATGGATGATGTCTGATACGGGCCGAAATGCCAACTTTGGACTCAAGGGCAAGGTGAATGCTATTTTCACAGTGCTTGCAAGCTTGGCTCATGCCATAGACTTGTTGAAATTCCATGGAATCATTCCTTTCTATCGCCACATCCAACATTTCAAGTCGAATACCGACGGACAGAAGGGCGGAAAGTGGCAAAGACAGGTTGTCCAAGATGAGAGTTTCAAGAAGCTCATTAGCCACCTCGAACCCTGGTCCAAGAACCCGGAATTTATCGGCCATCCTAAATTGGAGTACCTCAAGTCTGTAATCCTGAATCATTTTATGGATGCAGGCGAAGGGAAAGAAAATGTCGATGGTAACAGCCAGCCAGCCACACGAGTCATGATCTTTGTGCATTTCCGCGACAGCGCCGAAGAAGTTACCAGAGTTCTGAAGAGATACGAGCCCATGATTCGACCGCATGTTTTCGTGGGCCAAAGCAGTGCAAAGGGCTCCGAGGGAATGGATCAAAAGACCCAACTTAAGATCATCCAAGAATTTAAGAAGGGGACATACAACACCATTGTCGCAACATCCATCGGTGAAGAAGGCTTGGATATTGGTGAAGTCGATCTCATCGTGTGTTACGACTCTTCTGCATCGCCAATTCGCATGCTGCAACGAATGGGTCGAACAGGTCGTAAGAGAGCCGGAAACATCACCTTGCTACTTATGAAGGGCAAGGAGGAAGACTCCTACATTAAGGCCAAGGACAACTACGAAAAGATGCAGCAGATGATTGCCAATGGATCTCGCTTTACGTTCCACGACGATCGATCTGCTCGTATATTACCTGCAGGAGTACGTCCAGCCGCCGACAAGCGGATTATCGACATTCCTCCAGAAAACTCTCAGCGAGAGCTCCCTGAGCCGAAGCGCAAAGGACGCGCGCCCAAACGACCCCCGAAAAAGTTTCACATGCCTGACGATGTGCAGACTGGTTTTACTCGAGCATCAACCCTCGAGGCCAGTTTTAGCAAGGCTAAGCCGAAGGTCACTCCCAAAAAGCGAGCCCGCACTCCAACACCGGAACCAGTCGATGTTCCGTCCTTGGATGAAGTAGTTCTCAATGCCAAAGAACAGCGAGAGCTTGAGAATCACTATCAAATCATCGGAGACACTTCGCCGCAGTTCATTCGTGTTCCGCGTAATGATGCATTTCCTCGCTTACAACTTGTTTCGAGACCGATCAAGTCTATTCAACATGGTTCACTTACTCGCCGCATGATCGGCACCCTGCAAAAGATGAACCAGGCCGGTCCTGACTGCGAGGATCATTACAAGCAGATTTTGGCACGCCACCCCGTCGAACCCGAATCGACCTCATTGGCAGAGCGTCGACGCAGCGATAGATCAACAAAACCATTGAAGAACTCTCCTTCTCGCCGGGTTTCAGCCAGACCAGGCATTGATCCTGATACTGAGATCTCCTTGCTATCCCCCGCACCCTCAGATTCCAAATCTAAACGGAGACAGTCCTCTCCCCTCTTTGTCAGCGATTTCGACGATGACGGATTTGATTCTGACCTGCTGGATCCTAGCTTGCTCTTGAGTGATGAATCAAAAGCAAAGGCTCGCAATGCAAGCAGGAGAGTTCTAGACGATGACGACGATTCATGGACATTTTGAAGTACAGCCACATTACATCGGCTCTAGATCTAATGTCATTAAAGTATACGTGGACCAGAAGAACTTGGAATATATGATGTTTCATCAAGATTCGTTGAATTTCAGTCTACTGACTCGCGCTATAACCCGCAAGTCGAAACTCGCAGAGGCCAGCGTTAAGTCATAAGAAAAGACATAGCTTTTCTTTGGTAAAAAACCGTGCGCCACCCCCCAAACACCTATCATTAGAATCCAGAATGCAAAACCCAGAATTCAGCACTGGAAACCGTGTGAAACTCTGAAATCGCTAACGCAAAACCCGGGGTATCTGTGCCTCAATGGAAGAAAAGAAGCGCCTAGGGAAGATAGGCACCGCCTGCAGCGACCAGGTTCATGTTGGTGAACTTGACTTTGTAAACAGGGCTCTTCTTGGTGGGGAAAGCACTGATCTGGTCGGGGGAGACCACAACGTCCTTGCTCTTCTTCTTCTTACCCTGGCCGCCCACGGACGCGTTGGCAGCATCCAGTTTAGCACCGGCGCCTCCTTCGCTGACAACGCGGCCCTGACTGGCATCCTGAGGTGCGGAAACGTCCCAGACACGGACGGTGCCATCGGCACCTCCGGAGACCAGCACGGTGGACTCGACGCTCCAGCTGACAGACCAAATGCCACCCTTGCCGTGGCCACGCATGCGCTTCAAGAGACGACCGGGAGCCAAGTCCCATAGCAAAATGGATCCCTGGTCATCCGCCGAGGCCAAAAGCTTGCCATCCCGGCTGCACTCCATTGCAGTGACGTTACCGGTGTGGCCGGTGAACATGCGGACGGCGTTGCCAGTGGTCACGGCCCACATACGGACAGTGTGGTCGCTGCTAGCGGTGAAAACATAGGCAGAGTTAGGATGGAAGCACACACAATCGACATCCTGATCATGGCCGACAAAAATGCGCTGCTGACGAGGATGATCCGTAACCCAGAGACGTGCAGTCTTGTCCCCACCCGCCGAGGCGAAGTAATGACCAAAGGGTCCCCAGGCCAAATCCCAGACCGGGCGATCATGGCCCCTATAGACAACCATGCACTGCCACATGTCGAGAGACCACAGCCGGATAGTCTTATCCGCAGACGAAGAGAGCAACCAGCGAGCGTTGGTAGGCACGCGGTCCTGCTCGGGGACATCTTCTGCCTTGCTAGCAGCAGAAGGTGCAAACTTAACCGCGTAAACAGGACCAGAATGCCCGATGAGACGGCGAGAGTTGGATGGCGGTAGGCCATGCAGCTTCTGCATGTCTGCGTGGGCCTCTTCAATGTTCTTACCATTGAGGGTCCAGACACGAATGTACGACTGCGAGAATCCGGCAGCCACAAGCATATTGTCATCCGCAAAGTCAATGCAGTTGATACTGCCAATTGGTTAGCCGGGGGACGTTTGTCAAGATGATCCGGAAAAGAGAGAAACCTACCTGTCATAGGTGTTGTGAAAAGTAAACATGCAGACGCTGACACCGGGGCCTACACCACCAGTGCGACCTTCGAGCCGGTACCGATCCCGATTCTCCTTGACATTCATGACTTCGACTGCCACGTCGCGGGCAGTAGACGGCGGGAAAGGAATGTCGTTACGGCTAGGTGCTTCGTCATCCTCCTCCTTCTTGATCATTTGGTCAAACTCCTGCACCAGAGTGTTGCGACCCTGAAGGGGAGGCTCCTTCTCATCCTTCTCGGCGAGTTCGGCGCGGACATCACGCTCCAGCTTTTCCTCCATCGGCATCTTTCCAAGGCGAAGTCGTGGCAGGGTTCCGGCCATAGCCGGGTTGTCTCCAGTGTAAGCCGAGCCAGGGTGATGACCGGGGATACCTTCATCCTCCGCAGGGAAGGTCTGGCCGGCACCGATCTGACCCAGCATTGCAGCGAAGCTAAAACGGTCGTCCGCGGCTCGGTCCATTGTCTTGACGGTGCAGTAACTGCTCAGGATGGCGGTCATGACGGAACCGCCCTCCTTCTCCTTGCTCTCAAGGAATTGAAGGAGATTGGTGTAGGCAGGGTTACTCAGGACGACGCGATACTTATTGCTGCGGTACAGCTTAGCTGTAGAGTTGTGCTGGACATGCTCCGGCAGGCTGATGGGCTCAAGGATACGGATGTCATCCGTGTGTTCTGGGAGGAACATGTTCTTATTGGCCTCGAAAAACTGCTTGGCTTCATTGGTGTACAGCGAAGTGATCATGTTCAAGAATGAATAGACAAAAAGCGGCCAAAGGACACGGCGCAGCTCAGGCTGTGGGTTGATTAGCACGGATCACTTTGAACGATGGAGTATGTCTGTCCTATTACCTTGTAGAGGTCAAGATTCTCTTCGACCCAAGTCTTCATTAGATCTAAAGCCGATATTAGAAGGTTTTTTTCCACACGGAAGAAATTGTATAGACTGCTTACCGAAGCCTTGCTTAAACTTGGGACGAGCATCTTCTCCCAAAGGAGGCAGAGGGCGTCCGTCAATTTCTTGATTAGCAGACTCCATGCGGAGCATTGCCTCAGTGCGGCTGTAGCCCTTCTTGGCCAGGTAGTCGATAACCTAGTTAATATAGACTAGTCAGCTATGGCCCGCTGACCTTCGACGCATTTGAACAGACGGTTTGTTTAGCATCTTGCAAAGTGTCTGCTGGTCTCTCGGTGGATCCAGCCATACCACCGGGCGACACACCAGTCCCTGCTACTGGCGGAGTTGACTCCGGCAGCGGCAGGGAAGGTGAATCGACCCGGGCCGATGGCCGGGGAGAGCGCTTCTTTCCACGAGCCCTTCGGCGCTTCGGCATGATGCAAGATGGTAAAAGGAAAGAAAAAGGGAAATAATGGGAAATTGCGGGGAAATTGCGACGGTGCAGAAAATACAAAGGATAAAGATGCAAAAACCACGCGCGACAGAGCAGTAAGAAGTGAGGATATCGTTAAATAGCAAAACACCTCACTCCCCGCGCCTGTCTCGCTTCACTCCGCGCTTCTTCTTAGGCAGTCAATTGCTCCTTCGAGCGGCCTCAGATTTATCCATCACACAGTTCACCGTCCACGGATCATCTCATCTCTTTCCAAGGTGCCAGGAACTCGCTGTGGTAACTTGGAGCCCAGTTTGACAATGTGAGCCATTAAGCTCCCACCCAGCAAGGAAAACAGAAACCCCCAAAGAGAAATACAAAACGCAAAGTGATACAAAGTCAATCCAATGACAAGAAATTGTACATGGTTGTGGTACGGCCGTAGCCAATATGTGCAAATGCCGGTTCCTCACAGGATGCAACTCACAATCTGGTTCAAGTTCTGTTGCGACATGGGACCACTTTGGCCCGGAGTAGGTGGCTGGTGCACCGGAGTGCCCGAGAGAGGTGGTTGCGATGACATTGGCATTCCGCCGCCATTTGCGCCAGGTCCCATGCTGCCGCTACGCGGCGCTGGGCTTGGAGCGCCGCCAGGCGCGGACATAGCGAATGATCGATGTGGGTGTCAGTAGGCGTCAGTGGGTGTTAGGTGGAGGGTGGGCGGATGCGAGAGAGAAGAGGGCCGAGAGGTGAACGGCACTGAAAGAGCGAGGGTTCGTTTAGTCGGCGAGGGATTTGATATTTGATATTGGGAGTTTCTCAAAGGTCGGGGCTTATTCAGCTCCCCGGATTCTAGTTCCACGTGACGAGCTTCCTGATCCTCCACACTTGAGTATTATACACTTTCTTTACGGTACACTTCTACCTTACAAGTTTCGGTGCCCTTTCATCTTACAAGTCTTGGCGCCCTTTCAATCCTTGCGCCATGAGCGAGGAACCGGCCCAATCGGTGAGCTTCACCTCCGCGGAGCGCATTCACCAACTCAATGAGATCGACAAGGTAGGGCAACTCTGAGCGAACCGGGGATTGATCAGACTGCAGGCTGACTCACAGCGTGTGCAGGACATAGCAAAACTCATTCACTCTGCCGGCCTAGCTATCCAGGCCCTGACCAACGCAAAGCCGAGCTCCCCTTCCTCCAAAGTCCCAGATGGCTCCCTTGAATCCCACAAGACGCAGTTCAAAGACGCAACACAGCAATACTTCGCTCTCCTATCGTCAATTGACGTCCGACTACGACGCCAGGTCTATGCTTTAGAGGAAGCTTCTGTTCTACCGCCAGAACGGACGGGTGATGCGGCAGGCGCCGCCGCTGCAGGTGGAACAGGCGCCGCGGCCGCCTCGAATCCCCTGGATGTTAGCTGGCTCAACAGCCGAAAGGACACAGTCGGAAAGGACAAGGAAGCCGAATTATGGTCCGCCGCTCGAGCTTTTGTGGAGCAGCTGGATCAGTCGCCGAGTGGACAAAAGGATTCAAGCAAGTCGAATGACGATTCCGACATGCATGTCGATTGATGGGAATTTGTTGGCTGGGCGGCCGCTTTATTTACAGCAAAGATATGACTTTGCACCTTTGATACCCCGAGTAGGCTGGCAGTAACTGTTTTCGATAGCAATGGACTTTGATTGCTTTCATCTAGTATTCTCTATACCATAATAGTGCCGGGCGTTCAACATTGACTCGGGCCCGATTGTATGTGGAAGAACATTGCATGTTCACAGAACTAAAGCTATGCAAGGAAGAACGCAACGATGGCCGTCTGTATCGAACTCCCTGAGCCGATCGACCTTGAAAATGACAGCGCTGTAACAAGATACTACTTCTGCATGGACTTGATCATCTCCAGCTGCGTCGCGCGGTCCCGATTTGCCTCGGACAACGGTGCAAGACCTAAAAGTAAGATTAGCGAATCGACACGATGACCGATAGACAGGCAATGACTTACTGCGAAGCTCCCCCACGACATCCTTGGCTTTACCAAAGTAAACTTCCTCTATAAAAGGGTCAGTGAATCCATTGCACCACTACATCGCGCCAAATGACATACGTAGCAAGTTGCGCATCTTCAATTCCATATCCTCGACCAGTCTGCCCACATTGGCGATGTGGCTCGCATCCGACTCAACGGGCAAGTCGGCCTCCACCTGGCGGGTCATGTTGCCGCTCAGGTCCATCTCACCGAGCGCCTGGTTTTCGTTGGCCAGATGCAGAATCACGGTGCTGGTAAGCTTGTAATGGGACATGCGTGCCCGGTCGGTGGCTTCGAAGACGTGGATACTGTCCCATTCTCCAGAATTCTGGGAGCCGGGGGTCACCCCTGAAGAGCATGATCAGCCATTAACCGATCTCAAGAACGATTCTCCCTATAGATCAAAGAAAGACGTACCCTTCTTCAACAAAATCACACCGGCAAATCCATCATCCAAATCCCAAAAGTACACGCTACCCACACCACCCTCGTAGTAGAGTTCGCGGTATACGTCAAAGGACTCGTTGGCCGCAACTTCGAGCTTGCGCACCCGCTCACTGGGAACTGTCCCATCCTCGAGTGGGGGGTCAAACTCGTTGCTCCATGGTGACCGATAGCTATCGCCGTCGCGGTTGTAGTCGCAGAGCAGGTAGTCGCGGCCGGTCTGTGGGCATCGGCGAATCTCCAGGGGTTGATCAACGGAGGAAAGGAGATCTTCGGTGAGGTCGGGGACAATGGAGGTAATGGATTGGAGGTTCTTCTTAGTGTTGCGAGGATTCAGGCGCCGAAGAAGATCGCTAGTCGTGAGGTGGTCAGCTTAGGTCTTCTCTATGCAGCTGAGGCGGGGTTGCGGCAGGGGCTCGCATTGCCGGCTGTCCTGGTCGTCGGACAGACGAAATCGCAGAGCTCTTATTGAGGGCTAAAGTAAAGTACTTACAGCGCGCTGTCGAACTGTGCATCGGCCATGGTGGGGGTGGAGAGTTGGGTTATTATACTGTTTAGCTCTCCGGACGGCGGTGTTGACAGAGGTGCGTACGTGTTCCGGGCGGCGGGTGGCAGCAGCGGTCGCACATCTATAAACACACCACTATGCGACCAGTCTACAGTCTATGGCATCTGAAGAATCCACAATGATCTTTCTATTTCCTTGGTCATGAATTTCTATATACAATGAAACAAATTCCAAAAAGACCCAAAGCCAAGGCCCGTTGTGACCAGTAAGTCTGGACGTAGTTAATCCATCTGGTTCCTATTACACGTGGGTCACTTTGTCTAGAGATGAAAAAAAGTTGGGAGATAGCAGGACGATTAGGGTAGGTAGGACAAGATATGTAAAGGTAAAGGTTCAAAGATATGTTTGAACGTAAGACTACTAGACTACTAATACAAGATACAGTAATAAATCTTACAATACATTAATCACTTAGCCTAAAGTATATTCTATAAATTTATACGAATTCTGCTTTATATAGAGTATATACATAAGTAGCGTTACGTAGCGAGACCGGCGGCGGAGGTAGCTATCCAAATTTAGCATATTAAGCTATATATGTCTCGGCTAAGTCGAACTATATAGTACTTAGGTACTTTTTATTCTTTATTGTTTTATTTTTAATTCTAAGACTCCTATACCGGCGTAGGTACTACCGTTTCTTTGTTAACTATTTTGATTTGAGACTATACCCTATAAGCACTATAATTAAAATAATCATTAGTAAATCTTTTTAAAGACTATACTGTAAGAATGACTCGTTGACCGATCACCTAGACTCTCCTATGAGACTAATCAGGACTAGTGTGGTTGACATTATGTCGACGGTTACTTCGGAACATGACTTGCATCGCTTTTTCTTCCTCTATTGTTGAAGAAATAATGGATACAACAGACCATGACTGTTTTGACATCGAAGTCATGAAGGAGGCGGTCGGATCATCGACCAAGAGTATTCGATCTATTCTGGCTGGTCTCCGGAAATCTCCCAATCTGGTAACGGCATACGCCAAGTTCACCAACGTGCCACCAGATGTGGCAAAGCTGAATCTTTCCAAGGGGTGCCGCCAAATGTACAACCCAGACACCCGGGGAATGATCGTTACTATACCGGGAAAACCTCACGATGCTATTGTAGGTGAAGTCAACATTCAATTCGGCGATGCTACGTATGTTGCCAATATGAGAGGCACATTCTGGTCGATGACAACTGCGCGGAACCAAGGTGCCGTTTGCTCTAAGGAGCCAGATGGGCAATGGGCACCAAGAAACCTGCCTCCGGGCCGGAGTGACAAGTGGCCTTCAATTGTTCTTGAGGTGGGAGCTTCGGAGTCGAAGACAAAGTTACGAGCGGACGCCGCTTGGTGGCTCGCCAACTCCGACGGGCAAGTGCACGTGGTAATAACTATCTCGCTTAATCCAACTGTGGCCGAGGTCACATTTGAGACTATTGTGCTCCAGCAACCACCGACTTATATGCGCCACAATCGTCGTCAATACCGGGCGCAGACCCGCCAATCAATTGTTGTCTCCCGGCCACCCGGTGGCCCTAGTCAGCCGATCACCACAACCCCTAATACCTTACCGCTTCTTATTACCTTCCAAGAGGTAGTCTGCCGCCCCCCCATCCCTCCGGAGGCCGACCCGGTGATCCCAATTACTTCTCTGGAGGAGATTGCGTGTGCAGCATGGCGTTGGCAAGGCCTCTAAGTTCGTCTTGTATATTGAGTACCTGTTACTCTTTTGTGCGTATTATCTTTTCTGGGATTCGGATGTTTTGCTCCCCTCGAGCTCGAGTGGAAGGGTCTAAGAGACCGCCCAGGAGTCTACTCCATTATTACGTGTGTATCTTTAACCCAAAGTGTCCTTCTATTGTAATTGACTATTCTTGTCAGCCGCGTGCGTTCCTGTTCCTTTCTTCATAGCAGCTGCAGCCTGCATATCTGCCACCTTGGGCGGCAGCACCAATGCGCTGCGATCGTTGCGCCTGTAGAAGTCGACCAACACTTGCGCTGTTTTGATGGGCTGATCTTCCTGGACGAAGTGACCTGCTTCGGGGAAGACTTGAAGTTGATATTTGCCTGTGGAAAAGTGAAAAGCGATATGAGCTTGCATTCGGGGGATATCCAAACTTTATAAAGTCATACCTTGCATTTGCCCAATCATTAGCTCTTTATCCAATCGATCCGTCCCAGCCAAAAGCAGCAGCTTTCCACCTCGTGCGTCGAGGAACTTTCGGCTGAGGCCGATAAACCAATTCTCCCAAAATGGCTTGGTGGCTGAAAGATTCGTGCGCCATACCCAAGGACGCGATACGTCGGAAGGCTGACTTTCCTCATATAGTAAAGAAGGCACGGATATCCGAGCTGACGTTGTGTTTCGGATTGTGCGGGAGCGAGTACTCCAATGGATTAGTCCATGAATATAACTACTTGGGATGAATATGAATACATACTGCCATTCTATTCCCGATGCCAGCGAGGGAAAGCGCGCTGGTCGTGTAGAGAGATATTTTTCCATACTCTGAAGAGCATCCATGGCAGAACCTAAAAGGTGTCACTTGAAAAAGGCCCTAGAATGAGAAAATGGGATCCTTACCTTCAACGACATCTAACACCGCATATGCCAATACCGTCGACCCAAGCTCGCCTTTCTTCGCTACATCCGTTATGACTGCACCTCCCAGACTGTGTCCAACGAGGACAATATCTGGCAACTTCTCCCAGCCCAATTTGGCCTGCGTTTGCCGGATCACATAGACCAGATCCCGACTGAGGGTTTCGAGACTCAAGTCGAGCTCAACTTGGCCTGTAGCTTCAGCCTGGGCCGTAGCAGTGGAAGGAGAAGAACTATCTTGTAGCTTTTCAGCTTTTGATACCATGACTGTTCGGCCATGGCCTCTGGCATCAATAGACAAGAACCCCGCTTTCGGCAGGATCTTCCGGATCTCGTCGGCGCATGTCGCAAAGGACAGACCGGACGAACCGGCACCGTGATGCATAACAAACATCGGACCTGAATCAGTTGGTGGAGACACGTAGACATGATGGATGACGTTGAAGTCATCAGCTTCTTCAGACAGGAATAATTCTTGCGCAAAGAAATCCGTCCATGTCAGTGATTGCGAGGATCTGAGATATCATTAGCTTGAGAGATCCCGGAGCATGTTGTATACAACACAAGATGCTAATGAGAAGAATGGGATGAAAGGAAGAAACTAACCCCTGGCTTCTTCGAGCAAACAGATGCCGTGTCGGCGACGGAACCAGAGTTCCCGTAGACGAGGCCGAAGACGCCGAAGAGCTCTCGTCTTCCCTGGATCCGGTTTCATCGATAGTATCAAACATGGAGATGTCCGGGGGCAGTTTGGCCAATTGGGCCTTGGCGAAGGACTTCTGGAGTTCGCTCATGAGATGTGAGATGTCAAGTGGGGTGGAATACCCGTGGATTAAAGGATCAACAGAGTCCGTTCACTGTTGGAGTAGATTTGATTCACTGGTTCCAAGGTATGAAACGCAATGTTTATGAAGGAGACAACCGCTGTGTTTGATCATGGAAATAGATATGATTCATCAACGATTCAAATGAGCCTTGACTCTTGACTCGCTGACTAAGATCCGATGTCAAGGGAATGAAATGTTAACTATCAACTTTCCACTTTCAACCGCTTACAATGACCAGAAAGTTGATATTCAGAAGGTAAAGTGCTCTGCTCTTTCCCGAATGTACTCTAAATTATACATGCAAAGAGCTTTCCTAATTGTTGGTGTTTTGCTACTGACAGATAACATACTGTAAAGGATCATTATACACAAGACAGCGACTATAATCCGCCAAAATACAAACGCTTAACTCGCAGTCCTCAAATTAAATCAATTCAAACAGCGAACTGGGTCAATCAACCTTATCAAGGCCGGCTGGTTTGGCTCTCCCGCACAATTTCTCGCAATCGCTTTTCCAGAACTTGCCGGCCCTCTCCATCAGTCCAGACTTCATGTGGTGCGTTGTGAACGACGTCCCAAGAAACGAGCTTATCCGTGATGGTTGAAAGATCCTCCTGCCGCTTAGCCCACTCGGGGTCTTTTCGCATCTTTTGCCCAGAGCTGACAACAACCAGGGGAGTCTGGCCCATCTGGATATGCCGAGCAGACTGTACCTCCGCCGCTATCATGGTAACGGCAACGAGATTCTCCTGCAGCTTGGCCTTGATAAACTTTCCAGACTGATAGGCGGAGCGACCGACAACTCGATCTTCCCGAGTGCGTCCACGCACAAGAGCACCAGCCAAGCGGTCCAAACCCAATGGTGAAATGACACCGCGAAGCCACAACATAAACCCACGTCCTGGGTTACCGACATCCTTGAGGTATGACTCATGAAGTGGGTCAATAAGGAATATGCCGCTGACTTCGAGAAGGTGGCGACTGGCAAAGAGCCGCGAGTAAAGACTGCCGATCCCAGCAGAGACAACGATCCAGGGTCCTGATTCTTCCGCCAGGGCAAGGGCCTCTGATAGCACATCGGCAGACATTCCTGCGGAATGAGGAGAGGGTGCATTGTCTGACCATCCCAGCCCTGGTCTGTCCCAGTAACAGTACCGAGTGATAGCACCCTGACGGTATGCATCATCAATGAAAGGCTGCAGGTTATGCTCAACGGGGCCCCAGTCACCCTCAAGAAGAATGGTAGGTTCATTCGAATTCTCCGTGCGATTTCCAACACAGGCAAGATGAACCTGGTATGTATCACCGTGTACCGGGTACCGGTGACCGGGAGCTTCAAGTGACGCATCCCGAGCACGGAGGATCAGAGTTGCCGTGAACAAAAGAGCAGCGATGGCCATAATAGCCAAGATGATAGTCTCGAACAGAACAACCACCCATTCTCGCAACGGGCGACGAGTCTCCTCTCGGCCTGTGAGCCGTTCTTCTTCCTCGCGCTTACCCCATGTCACAGCCCGGTTCTGGATAATCTGGTAGATGGATATGACAGCTGCCCAAACCACTGAAGCAATGCCGACCCATCCTTCCTCGTAACGGATGCGCGGCACTGCCACGATAATAATCATGTCCACCAGCAGCAGGATGGAGGTAAGGATGGCCCAGATAGTCATCGGCTTGGAAGGGGTGGCGAAAAATAGAAGTCCAAGCACGAGATACCCGGTCGCCAGCGTCGTGTATGCAAACTCGAAGAAGCCCGAGCCACGAGAGTGCATCCCTGGTGGACTGACAAAGATGGATACCAAGAGGAAAGTCCACCACATGAAGCTCAGGGCCAGCGCAAAGAGGGAGAGGGTTCGAAGGGCGCGAACGCTCCATAAATTGTACGGCGAAACCTGAGGGTTGATATGATGTTATTTTTGTGTCCAACATTCCCACTCCAACATCAGAGGCTCACTTACAGCCGGATCATCTGGACTCAAATATGCCTGATTATTGTCACGAAGAAGACTCGTGCGCTCCGTGGGTTCCTGGTGTGTAGGTGCATTGTGATTTTCATCCTGGCCCCGGGACGTCTCCTCCGGTCTATCAGGGGAGTTTCTCTTTCGATTCCAAAAATAGTCCATGTTTTCTGGGAAATGGTCTGGAGACCAAGTAAATGAAATGTGAAAAGTGAAAGGTTCACGTTGCAGTTGTTCATGGTAACATTTACGATTTGGGGATCGCCGCCTTGTTTGATAAGATCGATCTGACGTCATTGATTGCCTTTGACACAAAAGTATTTCTTCGACAAACAAAGCGAAATTGAGACTCATTTCTACGTGTGCTTCTTGAGATATGTCCTTGTACCCGTCAGCAAATACCTACGGTAATATACATGCCCAGGTGTAGAAGCTAGTGACTAAGTTGTTGAATGGATCTAAAAGGCTACCTAGATGGACCGAAAAGACAACTGCTATGTCGCGGGCTCAGCATTGCCACTATAGCGGTTGGAAGCAAAAGGCGTCCAAAATCATAAAGCCGTAAAAGAATAGCCATGTAGCTGTCTGAAAGATCGTCGCCCAGTCCACATCACCTCACCTGAGACCACCGTTGACTATCAATCCACCACCATCGAGAAAGGTCCGGAGTATAGGAGTATACGGGGGAGAATCTAAGTGTCTGCAAAAGAAGAGTTCGAAAAAGCGGTGCATGTCAGGCTGGTATGACCGCCATGACTTGGATGATCGAGCACGGCACGAGCGGCGCCGAATCAGGCGGCGATTCAAATAGGAGCGGAACGGGGGATAGGACAGTCACTCTAGACTAGTTCCCTTGAACCTCTTAGCTAGTTGTTCACCGTCGGACTTGGGAGAGATGGAGCGGGGAAGATGGGCAGCGGGTGAATCGAGTCGCCGTTTCCCGGATCGGGACTTGGGACGAGACGGTTCAACCGTGGAGGGCCAGGGGCGCTTAGGGGGGCGCTCACCACTCTCCTGAAGAATTGTCATCAACGTAGCCCATCCAGGGGTATTCAACAGCTGCATTCCATCGGCGGGGGCGTGGGTCGTAGCGACTCGGCAGAGGAGGGCTTCCTCATCCTGTCGTTGAGTCGATGTTAGTACTGAAGTGAGCGACTTCCATATATTCGTTAGAAAGTGAAGCTGACCTTGCTGAACGTGGAAAGACCATGCAGGAAATTCAGGAGATGGAAATCAGAAACACCCTGAATGGCTTTGTCGGGATCTCCGTGAGACATGAGCTGTTGCGCTACGTGTCGCAGCTCCTGACTCTCGCCGATGACTTCGCGGTTCTCTATGGGGAAGCGGCTGTTGGTGAAAAGGGGCGTCGATTCTGTGGGGAACCCGTGCGTGAGGGTCACCAACAGGAATTCAACGGGGAAACTCGGACTGGCGTTCTCCTGGACACTGGCGCCATGCTCATTGATCCGGCGGAAGAAAACCTCGGGGATATAGCGGGTCTTGCTGCCCAGATCATCGTCATCCTCGGATTGAACCAGCATCACAGTGGGATCTGCCGAGGGTTCAATAATGTCGGCTCGAATCATCTCCACAGCGGAAACGCTGGCCTGGTACGAGCTCACGGCAATGGCCCCAGTTTCATCTCCGCTGAGCACGCAGGTTACAAAGTCGGAGCCGAAGCGCCCTGTGCGGCTCCACTTGGTTGCCTTGGGGTTCTGGGCCTGGAGACGCGATGCAAAAGCAATCTCGAGGGATGACAGGTAGTAGGAGTCGATGTGTCGTTTGCATATCACGGAGCCGTCCCCACGGCCGGCATCAAGAAGATCTGTGAAGATGACTCCGACCTTTTGCAATCCGCAAAGGCGCGCCACCTCATCTACTTCCTCCTCGTTGTGCCATTCATGGAGCGTGACGCCATCTACCTCATCCACCTGCGGAGGTTCGTATATTGCCTGGACAACTGCCTTGACACCCAGCGGGACCTCTTTGTATTCTTCGTATGTTCCGTAAAGGAATCCCAGTCGTTGGGCACCCGACTTGCGCCAGAAATCCAGGAGTGAGTTGATGAGGTCGGGAGTGGAAAACTCCACATGATCCACCATGCGGAATTCCTGGGGTTGTAAGCTGATGGCACTGGGTTGGCATTTGGTGCAAATGCCCTCTGGCCACTGCGGGTGCCCGGACGGGCAGTCACGCCGCACTCGGTAGAATGGTTCTTGAAGTGGTGGCAGATATGAGCTCCCCGCCTCCGGTTTATTCGTAGCGGCATTGATTTTCCGCAGGTAAGAATGGAAGGAAAGGTGTTTGATCTTCCTCTCGGAAAGATAATTTGCGTCATATGGTTCCAGCGGCATACAGTAGTCGCACATACCCCGTGGACCATGCTTGCACATCCTCGGGTCCTGTTTCCGTTTAATCTTGCCATCCTTCTTGTCTAGCAGATTGTCCAGTGGAGACTGCTGCACCACGTCCCATGGATTTTTGATGTTGACTGAGGGGGATGTCGGTTGCGGGCGGATCGGGACGGTCTGCTCCTGTGGTACGGAGGTTCCATTCAGTCGACGCTCAGTAGTGGTGGATGCGAGGCCGTTGGAGGTGCCATTTTGCTGTGCCGTGCGTTCTTGGTACCCAAGGAAGAGCTTATCTCCATGCCTTGCAAGCAATGCCAGTTAGCGATAAGGTCTCTCGGGATGCATTGTATTGAGCCTTACTTAAGTCCAACTTGCTGGATCGCGACTCCATCCAGACCCTTTAGCTCTCTCTCTTCACCACCGGTGCCTATCGGGCGATTCGACAAGGTGACGGACGACGGCTCGACATCTGACGGTAGATGTTCCAGGATCTAAATCGGAAAATTGGTAAGTATCTATCAGGCTCAGCTAGGCTTCTCAGAGCCGGGGACTAGTAACTACCTTTTGCTGAAGGGAAGGAAAGAGGTCTTGCGGGTTCACTGTTAAGCGAAACTGACCGTTCCGACTCTCAAATCGCAGGAGAATCGGCCGAGACGCCATGGTAAGCTGGTATGCGAGATAGAGAGCGTAGCGAGAGAGGGAGGGAAGGGAAGAAAAGGATAGGGGATTTCAAATATAAGGCAGTAGACACATGTCGCGGAGTTGATCAAGTCAGCGAGCTGTCGGAGCTTCTTGCTGTGACGTGACTCGGCGGCGGGTGGTATGGTCATGCAATGACAGTACACTGCACGGGCCACGCAGAAAGAAGTGAGTAATATTGGTAATCTCGTCACCTGAAGATGCGGATTTCTTAGTTGGCGAACAGCGTAGAAAGCGAGATTGCTTAAAGACGACCGAATGGATGGCAGTATGGCCTATTCCAGAATACACATGGCTTTGTCCAGCAGTGAAGGTTACATGCATATACATACATACTACAGATGCTACAGATACACAGTCAGAGAAATGCAATCAAGTAGTGACGAGAATTCCAAAATCTCTGGTTTAATTATCTATTTAAAAGCCTTTAGGTATCCATGTCATCATCAAAAAATCGAAACGCCCAGAAACGCCTCAGGGGCAGGAAAGAAAGAATGCAAGTTAAAAGGCATGTAGTCCCAATTACATGATAGTACACTTCTTGGGAAGACCACAGGGTCCCTCACTGCTCTTCTTTTCCTTCGCTGCTTCCTGGGTACCCTGCTGTTGCTGGGTAGGCTGCTCAGTCTTCTTCGCAGTCTGTCCCGCTCCAGCAGCCGAATCTGCAGGCTTCGATTCGGCACTGCCATGCAGTCATTGGGCCTTGGCGACGGCCTCGTAGAAGGACTTGCCCTGGGTCTCAGCGAGCTGGAGCTCAAGAGCAGAGGGCTGGCGAGAGCCATCGGCACCGGCAAAGGTACCAGCACCCCAGGGGCTACCACCGTGAACCTCGTCCAGGTTGGTGAGGAGAGGGAAGGCGGTCTTGTAGCCCAGAGGAACGTAGATGAAGCCGTGGTGGACAAGGGTGCTCATGGAGGACAGAGCAGTGGACTCCTGACCGCCACCAGGGGAAGCGGTGGAGATGAAGAGACCAGCGTACTTGCCGTAGTAGCCACCGGTGGCCCAGATGGAGCCGCTGGCGTCCCAGAAGGTCTTCCACTGAGCAGGGAAGTTACCGTAGCGAGTGGGGATACCGAAGAGGACGGCATCGTACTGCAAAAGGTCGCCGGGCTGAGCAACGGGGTAGGAGGACTTGGGCGGGGCGTGCATCTTGGCCAGGACTTCCTCGGGAAGAGTCTCGGCGATCTGGAGGATGTCGGCCTGGCCGCCAGCGGACTCAATGCCCTTCTTCTCAGCCTCGGCCAGCTTCTGGATGTGGCCGTACATCGAGTACTGCAATGAATTAGTCATAATCAGAAGGAGGGGGGATTAACGGGCGACGTACGAAGACGATAGCAACCTTGGGAGCCATTGTGAAGATGTATGAGAAATGGAGTATGGAGTAGATGAAGTGTAGCAAGGGGGAAAGACAAAGGTTAAATAGTCGAACCCCACCCCCAAGTGACCCGTCGATTATTCCAGCCCCATGTATTCCGCATTGCCTAAGAATTTCAAAGCATAGCAAAGCTTCACAAGGTTCTCGCAAGCAAATCAGTCATCGATGACCGAGCAGTCGGAGCTGATGATTGGCTGTCGTGGATCCACCTGGTTTAGTCGTGTCTGACCGATGTCTGACAAATGGACTCCAGGACTCCACGCCCACCTGCAGTCTTTCATCTCATTGCGTGCTCTCGGATATACGTGAATGTCATCTGACCGCTGCTCCGACATACCCAGGTGATGTCATCGACTTCGAACATTCTTGAATGCCCCCTCCCAACGGTGGTCCCTTGAAAACACATTGTAATGTAATAATACAACAATGTAACCCGAGAAGGGGCATCATTATACACAATTAGGATGTATGAAATGTAACGTGGCCACTTCCCCTGGCAGTATGTGGCCATCAAAGGATGCCTAGCTAGTTAGCTCCGAGATGGGGATGCATAAAATACATTTGAGAAGATACCTAGGTATGGATACGACTTGTTCAACATGACAAGTAGCATTGCTGTAATTCACAGCGATCAGATTCGGCCTCAAATGGGGCAGGAAGTACTCCGTACATATCTCAGAAGTTAAGGCCCGCACCTGCGGATATTCCACTGGAGTGGGGTGATCTGACTACTGTATTTTAGTAAGCATATCAGTGTGTGTACAACTGACAGTCTATCCAGTGGGTGCTGCGGAGTAGTCAAGCTCCATATCCATGATACTATTTCTGCGCCGCTTCTTTCTAAAGTGAAGTCGGCGGAGGCAAATCCTTAAAACAGATTCCCGGACCGTCATTCAAGGTTTCTTGGTGCATTAAAGACGTAGATGTATTGATTGAATATCATAAGAATCCTGAATCGTAAAAGTAACACGCCGGTAATAACTACTGCAATAAGACAGCAGTGCCAGTCATGGCATGCGAAACATGGATGTTAAAGGATGACAGGCGTCCAGAAAGAAACTCATCATCTCCTGAATAGAACATTTCCCCGGGGGAAGAATAAGAATGGTAGTTGAGCAGGCATCGGTGGGTTCTAAACATAAAGAACATGAACTTGGAGTATTCGAAGATGGTATTGTAGTCGGCATCCCTTTCAGTGGGTACACCCATCCCATAGAGTCTGATGAGGCCCGTTATCAACGAGAGCGTCTTTTCTTTTGGCGCGGGGGACTCGACTCCGGCTGATAAACATCGTGGCCGAGCCTGAGCAGCACGAAGTAGAGACTTCCCAGCGCCAAGGCACAGATCGTCTTCAAAAGATAGATCATAGCATGACCAAGTCGTGATTGCTTGAATCGCTTGATGACTGAGAGGCCGAGAAGAGGAAGGCGCAGAATGAAAGCTGGCACAATGACATAGGTATGCAAGAGCAAATCATCAACCGCCATGCGAGTCACTACCGTCTTGTCCGTCTTCCCCGTTTGCAGCGAAGGCTTCAGCGGGATGATTGTAGAGTTCATCCGCACCTGCAACACCCCTGCGCGCGATGATCCGGGGTATCGGAAGCGGTACAGAGAGAATGAGATCACAGCCAGATCATACGCCTGTCCTGATGGAGCGAATCCGTTGGTAACTGCCAATTCATCCGTCAGAGCACCCGACATCTCTGGGAATTCTTGATCCGAGCTGCTTTGGAACAGGCCCGCCGAGCTTGAGGTATCGTCCTTGAAGGGTGATCTCGAAGGGGACGAAAAGCGGAACCCTGGCTGCCCGCTCAAATGGTTCAACGAAGGCTGAGAAGCTCTCGCAGGGCTGCGGTTTGGCGATATTCGCTGACGATTTGGACCTTTCCACTTTTCATTCTGCTTTTGCTGCCGGTAGGTGGAGATGTAGTCTTGCTTTCGTTCAACGGAGGGGAGTGGGCGATTGATTGGGCGAGGGGAGCGTCGTGGAGACCGCTCTGGAGATGAGTCCGGGGGTGGATGGAATCGAACACATCTTAGAGTTGCGACGGCCTTCTCAGCGTCTTCTGTCACGAGCTTGGCATCTGCAGTCGCTTGGGGGTGGACTTCCTTCGGCACGGTGATGGGAGAGATCGAGCGCGGCCGGTCATCTGCAGAGAAGCGACGCTTCTGATTCTTGGTGGTATCGTCTACATCGCCAGGTAGATAAAGTAGGTCCTCATCTGGCGGATCTTCAAACCAGTTGACAGTCAAGGCCGGGGTGGCAGGGGCAGAGCTGGTGCGAAGACCCTCGCCATTACCGCGCCGAGAGACATCCGCCGGGCTATCGCAACCGCTGTTAGAGGCTGGAGTGTTCTGCGGATTCTGCGGCTCTGTGAGGCCGTCCAGGGTATGATACTTGTCCATGGCGGGATCCAACTCCAGTCGAGGATATCGGTCCTCATCCCGTCCGTCAAGCGCTTCTTCAAATTCGTCAGTCGTGATTCGCCCCTTTCGATTCAGATCACGGGTGCCGGGGTCCCGTCCATTGAGCGTGGGAGTTTCATGTTGTGGCGGGTCATCAAACGCGATGACAGATGCAAAGGAAGGGGAGAGAAACCCATCCGGGGGAGAGTCAGTCATTGTCACACGAGTATCGATACTGCCCAGAGGTCTTTTCATCGATCGCATTGTTGGGGCAAAGGTGAAGTCGTAAGGGGAAAGTGAGAAAGTGAGAAGAGGAAACACACAAATAAAAGAGAGGCTTGCACCAAGGGAAGGTGCAGCCCCGTTCTACCAGCGAAAAGAGGAAAACGCAAGAACAGGATCAACAAAGAGAATTGTTATAATTCTACACGGTCAAATAGAGGGGTGCGCGAGTGGTTATGTACATCTATTTGACATGGGTCTGCAGGGTCTCCAGAACCTGTTTCGAGAACGAGTCAGTCAACGGGTTGCAATGTCGAGAGAAAATGAGAGATTCGTACCTCCAGCTCAATCTTGGCCTCGGCAATATCTTGCTCGCTGCCGCTGCCACTGGCGATCTTCTGAGCCTCAGCGATCTGGTTGCGGATAGCCTGTAACTCTTATCAGTACCAATTGTGCTGTCGCAAAGACCAGTGAAACCTACGTCGGCGCTGAAGTCCTCCAGGGGGTAACCCTCGACGGCGTTAATGCTCAGCTGAGAGTCGGGCTGAACGACGGCAAAGCCACCAGAGACTGACGTTGTGAAACTGTTAGCTGTTCTGCTCGACTGGAATGTTGACCGTTACGGAACGAGTCGGGCGCAAGGATCGAACGTACGGAAGTACTGCTTGGTGGAGCCACCCTCCTCGACAATCTCAACAAGACCGGGCTTGAGCTGCTCAATGGAGGGAACGTGGTTGGCAAGGACACCCATCTCACCGGAGGCGGCGGGGATGTTGACCTGGGTCCTGCGATCGCAAAGGTCCGTCAGTACTCAGGGATTCTTGGGAAAGCGCGCGAAAAGAGGGGAAACGAACACGCCGGTGGAGCGGTAGATAGTCTATGGAGAAGAGAATGTTAGTCCGGGATCCTTAAAGACGGGTAGGTCACGTCGGATGGGTTCAACGTACCTGGTGAGGAAGGGTCAGGGACAGCTTGATCTTGTCGGCAACGGCCTCGGCATATCCACGGCGCTGGATGGGAGCACTGAAGAGGGAGGGGCGGGCCCTCAGGGCAGAGCGAGCGAAGCGGAAGGAGCTCATTGTGCAATGGATTGGGATGCAAAGGCTGGAGGATCCCTCTTGAGAGTTGCGTTGCAAAGGTCGAAGTCGGAGCCGGTTGTTCCCTAGTGGCTCAGTCACGTGGTGAGACCACCCGGCATTTGCTTGTTAACAGGCTCAATTCCACTTGGAACTAGGGTAATGCTGCCATGAATTTATTTATTGATTTAGATGGATTCTAGTTAATCATATTTCTTCTGTATTATTCTCCTCCCATTATCCCATAGTACTCAAATCGGACGACCTAAATTTGGAACTAGTCGGGTGCGAGATTGAATGGCCATTCAAAGGCGATTCTGTTCCAATAAGGTTGTCAGAGGACTCCTTATATCTTATCCATATCCCATATTTACTCCGATCTTATGGAAAGTCATGCATGGCGCAAACCACCTGGGCATTCTCCCTATACTTGAGTCCATCACGTGACATTCAATCGGAGTATAATCACGTGATGAAATGAGTTTTCTTCAAGTGCAAGAAAAAGAGAATTGACAAAACTTGGCAAGTAGATCAATTAATTCGGTAAACAAGATGAATGTTGAAAATGCATTAGGCAAGTCTATTAAAAACAAGATGCCAGAGTATAGATGGCGTAGGCGTAATTGATAGAGTCCGTGCACCACGGCGGTAAGCGAGATCCCACACAAAACGAGCCCTAGCCGAGCCTCCATTTGGGTTGAGTACGGAAAGCACACCTTCTCTCACCATCCCGTCAACGTCAATCACCGACCACATCCGTCAAGATGGCCAGTACGTTTCACCCTTTACGATTGCCTTGCCTCAGCCGAATCTTCTTTCGAGAGAATCCCCGGTCACTGACCTCGTCTGCGCTTTACAGAGTCCAAGAACGCCTCCCAGCACCACAGCAGCCAGAAGGCTCACCGTAACGGGTGTGTACCCCCCTTTTTTGAATACGAAACTTCCTGCAACATTCGAATATTCTATTGCCAGACGACAATATTCTGGTGAAGGAGAGAAGAGGCGAAGTCGAACGGCTGGATTGAATATTGTATCTTGAAAGTGAACATACTGGGGACAATTATTTGAGACAACCCGAGGCTTTCAACTTTTGTCTCTACAGTCCACTACGCCAACTGGTTGCATGACCGGAACAAAACGCTGACGCGATTTATCCGCACAGTATCAAGAAGCCCAAGACCAACCGTTACCCCTCCCTCAAGGGTGTTGACCCCAAGTTCCGCCGCAACCACCGTCACGCTCTTCACGGCACCATGAAGGCCCTGGTACGTTGAACCGTCCCGGCCATCCCCCTTGGGTCGGACCTAGTCATCAGCAACAGATGATGCTAACAACCCCACAGAAGGAGCGCAACCAGGGCAAGCGTGAGAACGCATAAATGTGGACGCCTTTGAAAAGGAAAAATTAGGGGGATCCGCGCAAGGACCGGGAACATAACGTGCGATGATCAAAGAACGGTCCGCTGTTTCGAATAGGCCTGGTTTCTGCAAGTGTCCTTGCGCGGCGTGTCTGGTGTTTGAGATACAGAAATAAACAGGCTTAAATTCGATATCCACGCAGCGAGTCCATTCCCATTCCGGGAGCCCATCTTCTCCGCGTTTCTTCATCTCTTCTGCATAGTCGTCCGCGGCTTCTGTAGTCGCAAGTTATGAAGCAGTTCGCCGATCCCATTTTTCCATTTCCCCGGCATATGTGTGTACAGCAACGTGCTTTTTCCATGCGCGCCCGCTGAAGGATTTCCTATTACGTGCCAAGAACGATGTCTACCGTGTCTATCTACTGCCCGCTCGCGTCTCGTGGCGAAGGGGTTGATCTATGAACGGCTACATCTCCGTAAAAAGTAGCATTCCGTACTTGATTTGATTCTAGTACCCCAAGCCCGTGTGATATCGGTGAGGAATCGAACCACAATCAACTCTTCCATACATTTAACCTCATACTTTCCACAAAATCAAACGTTTATCAAACCCACCACTGATGACCCATTCCTCTTGCGCTATATCCTCGCCTTCACTCGGCACATCCACGTATCCCGCCCAGATAGTGCGCACCTTGCAGCCAGGCTCATGGCCATTTTTGAGAGTAGCAACCACCTTCCCTGTCTTGGTCTCAATGCCGCGAATCACACCGTCATCTCCATTCACCCACACACCCGATCCATCCGGTCGCCAGGCAATCTGGGGCGTCGAGTATGCAGTTTGAGGTGCAAATGTATTGGCCTGCACCAAGATCGCTGCGTCCTCGCGGTTCTGCAGCGCCAGTGCCTCAAGCGCTTGGGAAGCTTGCGTCACAGGTGCATCCTCGGATGCATTGGGCGCAATTAAGGAGCTCTTTGATGGAAACAGGAGACGCACGATGATCACCTTCATATGTGGAAGCGTAGAAGTAGCTACGGCCAGAAGGCCGGGATCGTGAGGGCTGAGTGCCATGTGCGCTGGGGAGAAAGCAACCCAGGCATTTGAATGGGGCGCCAGGTTCTGCTGTCCAAGAAGGGGACACGTAGGAGTAGATGGGCTTTGGTCGGGATCTGTTCCGCTTTGGTCCAGGTTGTTGATCTCTTTGGGCAATGGTGGCACTTGGTAGTAATAGATATAAGTAGAGTCGCGGCGCGAAACCAGAAGGACCAACTCGTTGGTATCAACATGGCGCACAAACACCAGTGACTCTGGGTTCGTCGTCAACTTGATGCTTGCAATCGGCTCTCCGATCACTGGTGTCTCTTCTCCATTCGGAATATCGATACGATATACGTAGACAGTCGCATCCCAGCCGGCGGTGGCAACCCAGAAGTGCGGTGACGAGTCAGTCTCGCATTTCTCTTCGTATGCGACCGCCTTGACAGCATATTTTGAGTGATCCTTTCTGTTGTCAAGGACGCGTGACCCGCTCAGAAGAACTAAGCGTCCAGACATATTGGTCATCAGGACGTATCGTCCCTTGAGGAGAGAGACGTATGAGAGTACGGGCGAATCTGATACACCCGGAAAAGAGGCAATAGAATCATGGTCCTTTGAAGTTTTAGACAGATGTACCTGCCTGTCAGCGCCTGTAGAAACGATGACCGACGCCGTGGTGGACGTGTCTGCATCATACTCAGGCAACTGCCACGACTCGACTGATGCGGCAAGAAGATTCGATGATGTCGGAGTATTCACAACGGTCGCCTTTGATGGTGCTAAGAACTTATAAGTCTCGAAACATGCATGGCTTTGAGCGGTTTATTCAAAGCAGAGAATAGGTTGATGCTCAGCGCAGACACTGCCAGACAACTCACCTGGTACGCTCCACGACTCTGTCTCCTTATTACCCTTGGCATATCTTTCAAAGTTTGCACTATGGTCAAACGCCCTCTTCTCCTCCAGCAAGCCCTGAATGGTCCAGTTGTTGGTATCGTCACCCGAGGTCTGCCCCGCGTCAATAGGCAAATCCGCCTCGCGAATAAAAGCTTGAAGAGACTCCGAGTAGTTGTTCGACCGTAGGAAACGAGCAACCAAGGCGCTCGTTAGTGCGTCTACTGTTATAGAGGCTGCCATGGTCTCACGAAGCGAGAGATATAGGAAGTTGCGGGTTGGAGTTTGGCGGGTCGCGACTTTCCGATTCGCCGCTCCTTTGATAAGGTGCCTCGAGTAATATTGACTGCATACAGAGGACAAATCCCGTTGCTATTTACGGTTTCTCTATGGATTTGGTGACAGATAGTTACAATGCCTATCCCACGGGTTCTTTTTTGACGGAGCTTTCTAGTTCGAATCTATTCGCGGACATCGAAGCCGGTGTTCAAGCCCTGATTTCCAATGCTGGTTAGCACTACTGCAGCTTTGGATTAATAGAGACAAATTGCGAGATAAACCAGAGTGCACGAGTATATTACATTATTGACTGCTTTGATCTGTGGACCAGGGTATTTATCGATATGCGATTCTTTATCCGAAATCCCCGAGCCCCATTTGCTTAACGCCATGTCGAACCATGCTGCCAAGGAGCCCTTCTATGAAACAATTTAATGACGCCCGACTGCCACTCCAATTATCATAGATCATTCTCAGCTGAACATATCCTCTGCTCTCCGCCGGCGGCCACCGCGGCCCTCCAGTGTTTCATCGAACAATTCCTTTCCTGCATTGCTTTTCCGGTTGTACTTGCCTGGAAACAGTTCACGGACGTCAGCACCCTGGCCTTTAATAGACATGCCCTGAGATGCGCCTCGGATCGCAAAGCCTTGATCCCCTCCACGACCAGAGCTAGAGTCCTGGAAGAGTTCCACCCCGCGATTTCCGGGAACAGTGATCCTGCGTCCGAGGTCCGTTGCTTCATCTGAAGCATCAAAAGCGTCCGATCGACGGTGGTTGCTAGCTTTGCTGGGGAAGAGCTCCTTTTTAATGTAGCTGGAGGCGGGCTTGTTGGGGAATAATTCGCGTGCACCTGAATCCCCGCCTTCAGAACCAGGGAAAAGTTCCTTGCCTTGGTTTTGGCGACCGAGCTGTGGGGATCGCTCACGGAATCGCCTGCGAGTTTCCTGGGATCGATCGACACGGGTTGCCTCCTCGAGGGTGTCCCGGCCCGGGGATGCACTACGGTTTCGAAGTCGTCCAGAAGTACGGTCGTCATCAGGGAATAGGTCCCTCTGGCCACGGCCCCTCCGACTGCCACGGCCACGCTCCGAGTCGGAGTAGCTTGCGGGTTGATCATCGTACATGTTGGCATCGAAGTTGTCATCGTGGTCGCGGTCTTTGCGTCGGCGCAATTCGCGATCATCAAATCGGCGCCGCCGGTAGCCTTCATCATCGCCTCGTCTTCGGTGTGAGAGTTCATCGCGCAGGCGCTCTCGGGGATCGTGCTCCGGGTGCATAAGATAGAAGCGGCTCTTTTCATACGCACGCGCCTGTTTTCGGTCGGTCTTGACGGCGGTTCGTACTAGGAGGACAGAGTCGGGATGGGTTGCAGGGAGCTTGGCCGATCGTAGACGTAGTGGTGGCAGCGCAGAGGCATCTTCCTCCTCGGTGACCTGTGTAAGGGCTGCCAGCGCCCGGAGGCCGATTTCGGGAGAGGAATAGATGATATTGGCGGAAGTGTCATCAATCCATTCAACGCGCGAGGGTGCCTCTTCCGGGAAGTGACTGCTGGCGAATTGCTTGATGTTATCGGTGGTCATTTCGTCCACGCCGCGAACGTGAACCTTTTCGTACAACGCTTCCTCGGCGTGTGGGTCGATGGCAGTTTCTTGAATGATCGCATCCTATCAAATTGGAAGGTCGGTACATATTAGTTTTGCCCAATGGAAAGAGAGTTGCATCAAACGGAGAGACTCACGGTCTGAACGGGTTCAGCCTCGGGCTCCGGCTCGGGCTCCGGGCCTAAGTCGAGATCCATATCGATATCCATTGAAGCGTCGGCGACAGCATGCTGATCTCCCGTAGGTGCAGTGACAGTCGCCATTGTGTGTTCGGAGTGCCAGGGGATGGAGAGAAGAGTTATATAAGAGCAAAGTGAGAGAAGTTGAAGGCCGAAAACCGCGAGCTTCCCGCGTTATGCCTATTTGGGTTTAGTGTGTGGGGGACGAACGGAATTCAATTGGCATCAATGTAGAAGTGGCTTTATAGCAGAGATTAGCTATTGTGCCTTGGCTGTTAATGTTAAGCACACATCATTAGTCAGATGCATCTGCATACTATATATGCTCTTCATTGAATGCTCACCAGCTAATGATGACTTGACTCTGACGCGCTTTATAGGGCGACTCCTAGTACAAAGTAAGAGAACAATGGGAGTCCTAGGTCCTTTAACTTTCTCCCTCTAATGTCTTCACTCTAGCATATTTACTTTTATATTCTCTAGAATTTAGATTTCGTCTGTAAGTGATACCCTTCTACCACTGCCTCCCACTAACACATTTGAATCAATTGGTCTGTGCGCCTTATTTCTGAACCATGTCTGCTCTAACAGTCATTCACAGATTGTTTTAACTAACAAGGTTAGTGGAAGACATTCTTTGTATGGTTGCCTTTCGGTCTGGCAGTGGGTGAAGAGCAACAAGTGTGCTATTTTTAAAATAAGTAGGCACCTAGGGCGATAATGCTTTCCGCGTGCGAGCTACCACGCTCACATCCATGCCCACGGATGACTGGGCTCTCCTATATAAACCGGGTGGATCTCGCTCCATAATCTATATCACTACTGACGGAGCAGCATTAAGAATGGAAACATCAGAGCCACGATCTCGCCACGAGGAAAGGCCGTAATCTACGACTCAAACGGGACCAAGCTCCTCGAAGAATACGCCCGTCATTGACGAGACCTTCGCGACCCTAACAGTGTATTGGAAATAGAATCACGCGAGTTAAGGCCCATTCTCGTGGAGACTACCGTCTCACCATGCGATTCGAGTCCTTGGATCCCAGGAAGATATTCGGGATGGGTCAGTACCAGCAGCCGTACTTGAATCTCAAAGGGACGGATCTTGAACTGGCGCGGCGCAACTCTCAGGGAAGCGTGCCATTTGCCATCTCATTGCGCGGTATGGATTCTTTTGGATAAACCAGGAATCGGGGAAGCATCAGGGAGAATGGAGTTTTCGACCCAGAATTCTGGCCTGATCATGGTGAGTTTCTTGGGACCAGTTTTGTGCCAGGTCGAGATTGCTAATAGGTACGTTCAAAATGCCATGGCAAAGAATTGCAAAAAGCTCAAGGTTGAGTTAATGGTTTCCATCTGATCAACCGTTGAAAACGCCACTGAAGACTACCCCGAAATGCTTGAACGCGGGCTTCTTAGTATGCGTGTTGCAATGCAGTGCGTTGGAGACATAACACACTTTGATGCAACGACCCAGGAGTACGCGAGTTCGTATGGAGCAACGCCAAGAAGAACTACTACGACCGCGGAATCAAGATATTTTGGTTGGACGAAGCGGAGCCCGAGTACTCCATTTACGACTTTGATATTTACCGCTGCTATACAGGGGGTAATATGCAGACGGGCAATATCTTCCCAAAAGAGTATGCACGTGGGTTTTATGAGGGGATGCGAGCAGAAGGCCAGACGAACATTATCAACCATATTCGATGTACATGGGCTGGGAGTCAGCGATACGGCGCATTGGTCTGGGGCGGCGACATTGCTTCATCCTGGAGCTCGTTCCGAAATCAGCTAGCAGCGGGTTTGGACATGTGGCTTGCCGGTATCCCTTGGTAGACGACTGATATTGGTGGTTTCACGGTGGAAACCCGGATTACCTAGCATTCCGGGAGTTGTTCACACGGTGGTTTCAACGGGGTGCTTTTTATCCGGTGATGCGTCTTCATGGAGACGGCGAGCCGAAGCCTGAAGGCCAGCCGACTGCCAGTGGATCTGGTCGTGGAGAGGAGGTATACGAGATCTGCAAGAAGTTCATCAGGATTCAAGAGGAGTTGTGTGGGTATACTCGAAGCTTGATAAAGGAAGCTCATGGGAGGGAAACACAAGTGATGCGGATGCTGTTTTATGAGTTCCCTCATGATCGGCGGGTTTGGGAGGTAGAAACGCAGTATATGTTTGGATCTTGATATGTGGTACTGCCGGTCTTGGAGCCTGGGCAGCGCAGCATCACGGTCTATCTTCCTGCTGGGGCATTTGGGCACTCTAGAGCAAGATGAACGTGCCCCAGCAAGATATCCCAAGGATTTGTAAGGGTGGCTGCGAAGAGGTGAACTGCCCGATCGGAACACTCCCAGTGTTCTACCGTGCGAGTACTTGATCACCGATAACAGTTGTGCTATCTCACTCTTGACAGTGTGGTTCAACATTCCGCATCCAGAACCTGTAATTCAAGTTCTTGTCAGACATCGTACTGGTTCAAGCCCACACAAGGACCAGTTCCATACAGCTAGTCCATATCAAAGTTTCAATATATGCAGTCTAGAAATCCATGCATCAAGCGCCGCATGGGCATGGAGACACACAGGAACAACGCCATATAGACCGTCGGTCGAATAAAGATCCCCTTCGGCCGTCTAACCGAGACAGTGCGCCAATGATGAAATCAGAGCACATAGCCGAGCTAAGACAACTCCTGGCACGTTGCAAAGTCCGGGGGGGAGCCGTCATTGACTCTAGAGTCGAGGCCAGGGAGGGCTAGCAAACAGAAACACGCTACATAGAACGAGGGGGTGATTAACTCTACGTGGTAAAGTGACTGAGACATGCGATTTTCCGTCTTCATTCTGCGGCTTCCCAGTTGCGGGCCACATGGTGCTACCCACGGATTTGGGACGGGTACTGACTTTCAATAAATCCATTGTATATATCTAGTTCCCACATCCTAGTTGCAAGACCAAGAAAAAGAAAAGAAAAGACTGAAATCAAGGGAGCACAACCGCAAACCTTAGGCGCACGAAGCCGCAACACAAGAAAAGCAATAACGTCAAGCCATGAAAGCTAAAGGTCCAACCTTGCATATAGTATCCGCTGATTCTGATCTTCTGATTTTTCAACATTTTTAGCTTTTATCCCTTGCATCCAACGCCCTTGGGTCTCAAGTCCAGCTGGTCACCACGAGTCCCTTTCCATGTGCAGTCATTCCATACTTCCCATTACGGGAACAGGTATAGAGCATTCGGCTATGCTGCAGTCTCACTGGTGTGGCTTGCAGCGCTGGACGCCACCGGGCATGGTTTGACGTTGGATCGATCAGAATTTGGAGGTGCAGGTTCGTGTGCTGTCTTGAGCTTCTTTGGGCCATTTCCCGGTGCCCAGGGTGTCAGATATACTGCTCTAGATTTCGATACCATGGACCCGGTTCTGGCTGAGACATATATCCGTTGTTGCACGAAGACGGGTGAACACGAGGCGGGCCACGAAATACATAGAACAGGGTCAGGGCATGACAAAAAGTCAAAAATTATACTACCTAGGTAACATATTCTACAAGTGTATGGACTTTTGTTACTATGCTGGCTGTTGTTGCCAGCCAAGGTTCAATCAAACATGAACTCCCGAGGTCCATCTCACGCGGTCACGTGTAGAATAAACAACATCCGAACCCACCTAGGCAGGTGCGCTTCACGAGGCATCTCACGAGGCTGCGGCTAACCTGCAGAAAACCGTTCACGAGTCGGAGCTCTGAAAGACCCAAAGTGGTAAAAGGCCGAGGCCCAGAAGAAACAAATCATCGGATGCTCGCTTAGCTTACGGCCCCTGACTGCGGCTCAAACGAGGCCCATCCCGGCCTCGTCTCTCGTACTGGACGGGGAGGACCGACAGCATGGATCACCGATTATTTGAAATATCCGGCTGGAATCGTCATGGCATGTGCCGTCCCCTCCGCACCAACTCCACTTGGCCTTCCACCGGCGGTACCAAGGGTCAAGAAAGACGGGAAGAAAGGGAGAAAGAAAACGGCCCCCAAGTTATCTAACGGCTTTCTAACGGGGAGAAGGTGAGAGATTTACTCCGTGCTCAACGGTCGAAGGTTTAAGATATTTTGAAGCAACCCTGAAGCATGAAGCATGGAGCATGGAGCATGGAGCATGGAGCATGGAGCATGGAGCATGGAGCATGGAGCATGGAGCATGGAGCATTCTATTTTGCCGGGAATGCCAAGCCGCAGATGTCATGGGTACCTTTGTGCTGGAAAGTTCGTCTGAGAGAAGTCCGATTGAGTTTCGACGGGGTAGATACAGTACATAGGGTTCGGCTGGGAGTGGGAAGTTGACCTGGTTGGTCCAAGGAGCAGTTGAACCCCATAGATTGACGGTCCAGTTCCAGAAGGGACGGACTTGTTAACAACGCTTCGGATGTTCGGCGTTGTGGCCATTCTAGGTATCTTATCCGAACCTTGTGCTGTACCTCCTCGCTTCTATGACTGTACATATGCAAAGTAAGGTGAAACGGTTTCCCGCCGCTCGGGCACCATAACCACGTGTGCCCAGGTGGTCCCCGAGGTCTAAACCCCGACGATCAACCAATAATCCCCACTTGCCCTAGCATGGCAAATTGCAAACAATTCAAGAGGTTTATTTGTAGAGGATATCCATGGTTACCAAACTCTACCTAGGTAAATAGGTATGTACTCTGTGATTCTAATTCTAATCTCGAAGATTATCCCAGTTTCTGGTAAACCCTATGTCCATGTCAAACCCACGAGACACGGGCCCCCAGCGTGGGAGAACCCGACAGTCGGGAAAGCGGCTGCGAGGCCGTTCGCTCCGCTATTTTTAATTTTTTTTTAATTTTTTTTATCCCTGTTTTTGCTTTCTGCTCTGCCTTTCAAAGCCTTGTTCGAGATGTCCTGAAACGAGTCCATACATACGCGAGAACTCGTTAGGTTTCCGTTTCCTTCTCCGAAAAGCCAAACCGTTGAGGGTCCGGGGTTGAGACGGGACCACATTCCAGTCTCAACGTGCACGGGCATGATCAGCGGTGTTTTCCTACATTGGGACAGGGATGTATCTCAAATAGCTTCTGGACTGTTGATTGGTAGAGCAGGGGTGACCTGTCACATCTCGGGAGCACCCTAGTCGATGTTGCATCCCAGGAGGTCGGGTTCATCCTGTTGCCAACGCCAACGCCAACGCCAACGCCAACGCCAACGCCAACGCCAACGCCAACGCCAACGCCAACGTACAACGTCTTTTGCTTCCCAGGAGTACGGAATTCGATCGGTCCACACGTTCTTTGATCTAGTCTCTCGTCCACATGGGGTTTCGGCACTCAGCCCTGGCCCTGACCCTGACCTTGGAACAGTCTGGACTTGAATGACATTTGCACGGACTTGGAATTCGAGAAGTAGAAGCACAGACTCAACAGACTCAGCTCTAGATTCTCTGTACTCATACTCCGTACACTCGTATTGTCTATTCAATATCGTCCATCAATATCCCATTACAACTTCTCCTTAATTTAATCAGGTACTAGATGCTGGAGAATCCGTCTGGGATCAATTGATCCTGTCACCAAACCTGTCTCTACCCGTGCATCCCTTCCCGAGCCAGTCGCGGATCCAGAGTGACAAATATGACAAATACCCAAACCAATAACGGGTGGAGGAAGATGTTCGTCACAGTGGGGGGGAAACAGAGTACAGAGACGGAGATGTAAAATCGAAAAAGCAAATAAAAAAGTGTGGCTATTTCTCAACGGTTTCCACCAGAGTGGAGGAGTGGAGTGCGAGGGCTCTGACGCGAGTGTCCCGAAAGGGTAATCTCACAGAACGGCGATCTCTCTAGCCCCGATCGAGAATGATGTACATATATCGAATCTGTACGGAGTCACAGGGGTTTACTTAGGGCGGGAATAGTGGAAATAATAGAAATATTTGGAATATTAGGTATACTTAGCAATAGTGGGTAGATTGATTACCAGGCCCATTGCTCGCAGTCTGCAGCCAAAAACGATCAGATCGCCATGCAGTCACTGTACATACACTATACACTACCTCACGGATCATCCATGGCCGTGACAGGTGGCAGGTGGCCCATGCACACCTCTCTCCCCCTCTCTTTCTACATGAGTAGAGGCTTCGAGTTCCTGCAGGTCGGACGGGAGGGAGGGGAAGCCCATCCCAACGATGATGGGATGATTGGATCAGAGAGAGACAGTCTGCAAGGCACATCGACATATGTACATAGGAACGAGAGAAATGGAAAAGGGAGTGGCAAGGCTCCACATTCCTGTCGGACTTGCTCGGTGCATGTCATTGTTAGCTCCTGACGGAGTCGCCGTTGAGGCATAATTTCCCCATATTCCAATTATGTCTTCAGACCCGGAGTGTTCAAGAATTTGTCAACATGATCCGAGCTTGGGATCCATGATGATCCACCGTGTGAAGTCCAGGAGCCGCCGATTGAGCCAATGACGGGGCCGATAGTACATGCATCGAACACGATCAGACAAAGTGTCGTGCATGGGCTGGCTGAGCCCCTTCTAACCGCTCGCTTGTCATGGGACAAGATCTGCTATTGTCAGGGGTACAGTACTACAGTGTGTAGTCCGTACTTGGATAGATACTTATCAGTATCCCGATAGTTAACTATGTGTATAACTAGCTAATAGCTAGTAGTATAGGTCCCCCGTACTGTTAGCAAGTATCTTAGACACTGTCCTCCGTACCGGCACTTTGGGTCTGTATGGGTATGTGCTGGTAGCACAGTCCCGTTTAGGGTTTATTTCGATTTATTCGCGCTCGGGCGATAAGAAAAAAAATAAAAAATAAAAAATAAATAGCTTCCTTTAGCGCGGGCAGTGATTTGGAATTTCAACAACGGGGCTCAGGGTCGATCCCTCCGATCTTTACGGTATTCCTCAGCCCGGATTCCCGGGTCGTACTGGCGATCCCCGGATCATTTGTCTTTTCTTGTTTTCTTTTTTTAGTTCTTTATTCGAACATTTAGAGGACCAGGATCAATTGACAATAGGAATCGATGAATGAATCCGTCCATTTTCAACAATAACGGGACCTTGAGAGAGATGTTTATTATGATCTCCTGCGAGCCATGGATGCGATGGGAGCGGAACATGTGGAGCTGTGTACTCCCGTACCACGAGTAAATACAATGTCAATACATGTAACTTAGTTCCGAACTGTCAGCTCCGAGATCTTGGATCGTGATCTACTGCTGGACCTTTTGCCTTGGACCGTCCCCCTGGGTTGCAGATATAATTATCGCCTGCTGCTCTTTGTGGCTTGACTTTGTACTTCCTCTCAACCTTTCCTTGCTTCACCACTCGACTCTTTTTACACACCTCTCACCTCTCACCTCTCACCTCTCACCTACCCTTCTTCCCACATGGCTCCTTCTCACCGTCGTGGTCCTTGGGTTCCCGAAGAAGACGAGCTCCTTCTTCAACTCGTCCGTGAACAGGGCCCTAACAACTGGGTTCGCATCTCCCAGCATATGCACTACCGCTCGCCCAAGCAATGTCGGGAACGTTTCCACCAGAACCTTAAACCCTCGCTCAATCGGGAGCCTATCTCATCCGACGAGGGGTTGATGATCGAACGCATGGTGAACGAGATGGGCAAGCGCTGGGCTGAAATTGCCCGCCGTCTGGGCAACCGCAGCGACAACGCCGTCAAGAATTGGTGGAACGGCAGCATAAACCGCAAACGCCGCGGTCTCTCCACACCAACCGGGTCTCGCACCCTTGGCGGCCGCATCGAGGCACCCTATGCCCGCACCTCCATCGTGAGCCCCTCTCGTCCACGCTTCAGCACCCGCCCTTGGACCGGCTCCGAGTCCAGCTCCGGGACCTTCGACTCGCGCCGCGAATCCGTCTGCACTACTCGCCAACTCTCTCCCATCTATACTCTACCTTCTATCAACCGACCCATCGAAACGCCCTTGACTTCCCCGGCCTTTTCAGAGGTCTCCAACGCCACCTCGATCGACTTGCCCTCTATGGTTTCTGACCACAACTCCGTCTGCTCTTCTTCTCCCCGCACTCTCCCGTCACCACATATGCTTCCTTTGCCCGTGCTCTCACAGTACGACTCCCGGCGCCCCAGTACATCCGTGCATGTGGTGGACGACTCCCCCATCTACCCGGTCCGCTCGCTCGAGTCGCTCTCCGATATTGCCTCCAAGCGGCGATGGATGGAGCATCAGCCCACCTTGGCCTCATGGCATCAGCCGACAGATCAGCCCAGGCCGTGGTCAGCCCAGGAGCCTGTCCGAGATAGGCGAATGGGCGTGAACAATCTGCTCAACTAAGAGCGGGTTGATGCGATGATTTTACGAATTTCCTTTTTTTTTTTTTTGTTCACTGTTATATATTCAATTCCCCAAGGGCCGACACCGATCGAGCCCGGCCGTTTGTACATGTGCCAAAAACCCCACACTCGCTTATTTCCCTTTGGTCACCCTCTCTCCTTTGTACTCTTTAATGTGTATTATCATGATTCGGATCTTCAAAACATGGGTGTTTTTCTCTTCAGTTTCGGTCCAGCGGGATTATAATTTGGCGCGCTCATTTGTGGGATTTCCAGGTTGTCGAGAGTCGAGAGATCTCGAGGTTAAGCCGTGGTGTGGTGTTTTTGGGATTAGCATAATACCCCTGCGCAGAGAATCGACTTGAACTTTTTTAAAATAGAGCTACATACTATACTGATACTGATACCTGGTCTACCTAGGTACACACAGTCCATGAGGAACCTGGAATGCGTGGACACGAGGACGCAAGGCAAACACGTCCCCACCATGCACAAAGCCCATTGTGATAAGAGGCGGCTGCACAGTGACGACAAAAGTTTAAACGAGGTTCGTCCGCAGTTGCAATCTCCAACGGTAGCCACCAACCAGCAGTGAGCGATCGCTACGAGAGATGAGGAGCTGAGCGAGTCAGCTGTGAGGCTCGTCCCCATTCTTTGCCCTAAAAGCAGTGGTGGCCAATGACCTGATGTATCGGATTGGATAGATCATCTCTGACGGAATGAACGGCGGGGCTGATGTTCGTGCATGCCATGAGACTAGCTTTTCCGATTGCCCCGGTGTGGCCGTTGCCAACTTATTTCTCGGTTATGTGGTGGTGGTGAGATCTCCGCTTGTCCGTACGATCGAGAGTTCATGCAGGACTTGTTTAGTGTCTTTCCACTTTCCCTAGTACAGATGGATACTGTACTTTTAGATTCTGTTTATTTCGTGCCTAGCTGGTTGTACCAGCTGTATGGTTTAGAACTGGTACCTAGCAAGGTACTTACTTCATTACCTAGGTACAGTGCAGTACAGCGCAGTACAGCCAGGTGATTAGAAGTGCAATACAATCCAATCAGACTACACGGGACAAGGGAAGATCTGTGTCGAGTACATATTTGGAATGTGTAATTATCCGGTAATCTATTACACGAACGGTGAAAAAAGAGAAAAAGGTGGACCCGACAATCAGCTTCTCTTTGTTCTGATCCCAAATCCCCAAGCCCGTGTCTTGCTACTAAAATAGCAAACCCGAGAGGCTGGGAAAGACAAAGAAAGAGAAAGACAAAGAAAGACGAACTAACAACGCCACGATCTGCTAATGATACGATGTATACGTACACACGGGCCGTTCAGGACTGGATCCATGGGTTGCCCACCAAAGGATCAGGGGGTAATCCGATCTTTAAGATTTGGATTCAACGGGGACCCATCTACGGCCTAGCTCAGCTTGGAACCTGTTTTACGTCTCGTATACCAATAATGCAGCGGGGTCAACCCGTTGCGTTCCAGTCCATCGGATCCTGAGATCGACCCTTTCCCTCGCCCAACTCGGTCCCATTGACGGCCCCAATTTTCGGACTCGATACGTCTACTGTACTTGAAGTGGGGACCTGGTTCCTGGGTTGAAGGATGTCATTGTCATCTCATTGTCATTGTCATTGTGGGATGGGAGTAGGGCTAGGTTAATATACTATATTTATTGTGTATCAATATAGTAGTCATGTAGAAGCACGACCAGTAAAGGCACAGTCCATCTGAGATTAAGATTTCAAATACCTCAAACTAGCTGATTGGCTCACGGAGAATCTCGGTGTCATCTACACGCTAGAATACTGCCAGCCTAGTGCTGAAAAGGTACCCGCCTGCCGGGATGCCGTCTGTGTTTTAAGGCTCCGATCGATCGTAGATCGGGAAATCATCTAGCATTTTCCAGACTGCCTGGTCAGTGACCCACGCTATCACATCATTTGGCCTATGGCTGATGCTATACAGCAACCATGCCATCCTCAAGACATAATAGAATAGACCACAGGCTGGCTGGTGCGTATTGGCTTGGACACTCGGGCCAGTGTGGGCCCTATGTATTTCCATGTTTTTTCAAGATAATGCCGATGGTGTCAGCATCTGAAAATAGTGAAAATCGGGAGATGCCAGAATTTGAAATGGAATGATTGGTTCACTGTCTATACACCCAGAAACGCTCGAGTGTCAAGAACGCACCTGCTGTTCCTGATATGAAGGTAGGAGACTACAAGTCCGGTGATGCATGTAGAAACGAATGTTCCAGCCAACGAACCGGAATATCAAGAGTATATAGACTCAATCTACCTGGGCAGCAGAATAGCAGAATGACAAAATTCCTGCCTTCCTATAGATCCAAATGCCGTAAGTATACATCAAATCCCATTCCCAAAGTCCAGCATTGATGAACCCAGATAAAAACAGACCACAAAAAAAAAAAATCGCTCAAGGGGTATATTTCGCTGTGCATATCATAACCAGATATCGCCTTCTTCGCCGTTCACCCATTGCGCCCACACTGCTTCGTACGCATCCTCTAGGTCACGCACCCAGCGCGCCGTGTCGAAGAGCTTGTTCTTATGTCGCTGCATGAATAGCATCTGTCGCATATCCGCCAGACGGCCGCGGGATCGGCCCTCGCCGCCCGGTATATACTGCAGGTCGATGCAGAGCCGGATCGCTTTATTCTCGTAGTCGTCGTCTGACGAGGCAATCAGCTCCTTGCGGGCTTGCTGCCCAGCTTCGGTGTTGGGGAGCGCACTGCTCAGGATGCTACTCGCCATGCGCGAGCACATCTTGTATTTGTATCGCGGCAATGTCAGCAGTGGGGTTCCACTCCATAGGACGTCGGTGGCCGTCGTGTGCGCGTTACACTCGGGCGTATCGAGAAACAGATCTAGCACTTTCGCTCGCGCAATATGCGTGTTCTTCGGCGCGACGTCGGTGAAGATGATCCTCGAAGCCGTCTCGTCACCGGCCCAGGCCTTCGCAATGTCCCGAAGATTCTGCTCGCCAGTCTCTGGGAACCGCAGCAACCAAAGCACCGCATTGGGGATTCGCGCCAAAATGCGTAACCATGTCCTAAATGTTGTCGGCTCAATCTGCCATTTTGTCAGCAACTGAAACTGAAAGACCAACCGAAAAAGAAGCTCACCTTATACAGTTGATTGAAGTTGCCTAGGATGATGGTATCGTCGCTGAGCTTAGGAAACAGCTCTTTCCGCATCTTCCAGCGCCGAATCTGCTCCTCATCCCATGAAAGCAGTCGTTCTCCTGCATCGGGTGCACTCTGTCGGTGATCGCAGCAGAAAAACGTATCGCGAGTATACACAATCTTCTCGCCATACACCCAGTCATCGAGGTCTTCGCCATTGTCCTCCTCAAGGATACGGTCTTCGATGCGTGTGGTTCGCCGACTGGGGCTCAAAGTCTCGGGCGGGATTGAGATCTGATCAGCGAGAATATAATCGCACCACTCAGCACCGAGCGTGCCGGCAAATCCCATAAAAGACATGTGGATGGGCGCCGGTCGGGCGGCAAAGACCTCGTTGCGAGCTCCTCGTGTGTAGCCGTTCAGATTGATGAGGATGTGAATCCCGTCGTCCACAATCTGCCGCACCAAGCGATCAACGGACCATCCACTCGCATCATGGAAGACAGGAGCCTCTTTCTCGATCTGCTGGCGATGGACGGACTTGTCACTGGCGGTAGTGGCATAGCAATATGCTCTCACTCTGTCTGGATTATGCAATCCAAACACCGACTGCATCAAATGCGCCAAAGGATGATTGTTGAAGTCCGACGACACATAACCAACTTTGAGGAAAGGATTTGGTGGCGGTGATGGTCGATACACCGTGGTCGGGAGCCAGGGTAGTCGTAGAGTCGACGATGAGATCCTGAGACCGTTGCGTTGGGAGATCTGACGAATCTGCTTTGCAGACAAGGGACAAGTAAAAGTGTGAAAAGGCAGGACCGTCGGCGCGTTTAATGGCGTGAGCGCTGCTGGAAGTTGTGGCCGACGATATTTAGAGGCAGGGTAGTTTTTGCCATAGACATAGCGGTCCTGATACCACTGCCATGTAATTGACCGGATAGCACGCTCGATGAGTCGGACAATGCGCGATCCTTCCCATTTCTGCCCGGCCCATGACTGGAGAACCTTGACTAGGGACGATCGCCGATTAGAGGCAAAGCGGCCCGAGTCCAATGCGGTAGCCAGCTGAGCACACAGTTTTTCAGCTGTGTTCGTCGTCAAAAGTCCACGACCCCAGTATTCCCCTTCGCGGAGTTGTCGGTCGACAATGTCCACAACCCGCTTGATCCAGCCAGCGCCGGTGTCGTTACTCTGAGCATCTCGCAACATCCCCTTGTCATCTACATGCCATCGATCATGGAATCCACGCCCGTTGACAATGCCGCCGCGACCGACCCAGTTGCAAACCGAGTTCAGCGCATTGGCCAGTCCACAGACAGCTTCCGCAAACTCCGGGTTGATCTTGACAGCGCGCTTGTAGTACGAAATGGCCTCGTTAACCCGGCCGGCATCCTTAACAGCATTGGCCAGATTGGCGAGAGCAATGTCGAAATTGCCATCGCACTGGACGGCTTGCTCGTACATCTTGATGGCGGCCTGAAGCTGGCCAATGTCCTTAAGCAGACTGCCCAGGTTAGTGTAGAGGTGGGCATGGCGGGAGTCGAGGTGCAATCCATAGTTGTAGTATGCTAATGCGAGGGAAATTCCACTTCCAGGCACCACGCCAGGGATCTCGGGATGTTGACTTTCGCCATTGGGACGGACCAGCCCTCGAACAGGCGCATTGTTCTGGATTCCGGCGAGCAAGATACCGACATTGTTCGCTGTGGAGGGACTCGGCTGTAGGGAAAGCGAAAGGTAGTAGAGGGCCAGGATATCCCGCACGCCTGGTGCAGATCTCGGCGGACTGGACGAGACAGTCGATATGCCATCCTGGTAGATCTTTGCTAGGGAAAGCAGAGAGTTGCTGGTCGTTGAGATGGCAGCGTTCCTGGAGATTCCCTCGGCCACGTACTTGAGTCCCGGCGGTGTGCCACTGCTAGCCCGAAACACGAGCTTCGCAGTTTGCAGAGCTCTATCCGGATACAAAAGAACGCTCTCGCATGAATCTGGCTCCGGTTGGTGGTAGCCATTACTCGACCCGGGGGCGAAGGCAGCGAAAATTTGTTTGATAAGACCCTGAATACCGTGCCGTCTCCTCCCGGCAGCAATCAAAACGGCGTCTTCAAATGCGGCCGCAGCGCCAGCATTGTCTCCAAGCGCATAGAGCATGTTACCCTTGGCGTGAACCAGAGCGAGCATTCTTCCATTATCCGAGCCCGAAATGGTATACCCACTCGTGGCGAAGCCGACGGGTGTGCTACCGGGGGAACCCAAATTCAAGGTCGGGTCACGTCCCATATCGTCATTATAATCAAACGATGCCCTGTCATACATGCATGCATCAGATCCGTTGCTTTCGGCATCGCTCTCGGGCTCGCTGGCATGCTCATCCGTTTTGAAACAATCACCATCCTTTGGGTGACGGAGAGAAGTTTGGACGAACTCAATGATGTTGACAGCTTGTTTTCCCCGATGGCTACTACACAGAAGACCGATCAAATGCTCAACGGCTTCAAAGAAACTCGGACGCAACTTCACGGCACGAAGCCAATTCTGCAAGGCCTCCTCTCGCCGATCAAGGGCCAACAAAGTGGCAGCAAGGTTAGAGATGGCCTCCACATGTCTGTATCGGCAAAGTTAGTATCGAATTAAAATAGCTCGAGAACAGACATGTACTCACGTTGAATCGCGTGCGATAATCCGGGAATACCAGCGCATGGCTTTGTTGTAGTCACCCAAGCCATAAGCCAAGCAGCCACCAAGTAGTATCCCATCAGTCCATTCCCAACGGCTTTCCATACAAAGATGAGATAGCATTTCCAAGGCAGATGCCGCATTGGTAATCGGAGAACCGTCGTTGAATACAGTGCTAGAGAATCGCTGAGCCGATGCACCCAGAAACCGCCCAGCATCACGCATTTGCGAGTCTGAGCCGCGGTGGACTTGGGAAAACTCGTTCAACGATGGACGTCGCCCTTGAATGGTCACTTGAGGATCCGTCATTCGCGAGTTTGCCATAATACCGAATTTCTGTCCTTGTACATCATATTGACTAGATGGATAGCTATTGTGACGGTGAATTTCGGGGGCGCTATTTCGCGAGAAATCAAGGCCTGGTTGGCGGGGAGGTTTGGGATAAATGCTCGGTTTCAGGAAACGAGGGTTCTCACCATCCGCGCCAGCGTTGGAGAGGCTGTTGCGTCGAGCCTGATGGATTGTTGCAAGAAGATCGACATAGACACCATGCGCCCAGGACATGATCTTTTCTTTAAACTCCGCGTTTGCAGCCACCGCCGGTCCTGGGGTTTGAAAGCCATGGGTTGGCAGGCGGCCAGTCCAGGGCGAAGGGTCATTGTTGACGGAATTAGCGTAGCATGAGAAGGAACGGTTGGCACGGACATGGAATGGCAAATGATCCGAGTGGCGTGGAGGGAAATGTGCTTTCGTGAGAGGATCCTGGGGACCGACTCCAGGCGCAGACTGCCCCCATGCAAATACCGAGTCGGCGCGACTGTTCAGCGGAATGTGTGCCTGGTTGAAGCCCTGCTGATTGATATCAAAGAGGGGCTGAGGCTGCCCGCTGGGATTGGGAGAGCCGAAACGTGAATCACGAAATGCTACAGGGCGGTAGGGAATGTATGCACCATCTGGCCAATATGGACCAAATGGGCCGGTGCCAGCAGACGCCGTTGGTCCAACACATTGCTGCAAAGTTGCAGGAAGAACGGTCGGAACATAGGCCCCATTATGCAAAAGGAAGCGCTGGGTCGCCTGGAGGGGCACGCTTTGATTAAGCATCGAGTCGATCCCTGGGGGATAGTTGACGGGACGAACCCAGCTTGTGCCATTTGCATCCTGGATCACTTCGCCTGCCGCAATGGTGTTTCCCACCTCGTTTCTGAAGACGGGCGGGAAGTTCACGTGTGAAGATGCAGCTTGATCAAAGGGAGATGGTTGTAGGCCCGCCTGCGCAGGAACAAACTGCCCGGACTCTAGCGGCGAGACCAGGATATGCTTCGTCGCGGGCTGAATCGTGGTGTCGCCAAGGGTTCCATCGTAGCCGGCCGCTAGGGTTCCATTTGGGGTCTTCCTTCTAAGCGCATGTTCTCCCGCGGCATTTGCGTTCGAACTCGAGCCCGTAGTATCGCGGGGATCGAGGCGTTGGACAGGATGTGGCAGTTGAAGGCGCGAGCGGGATGTTTGATTAAAGGAGTATATGTATGTGTCATTATGAGAGTAGTAAGCGGGGTCGTTCACGTCGTATGAAGGCTGATGCATAGCATCGTGGGCGGGATAGTGGTGGATGTGTTGGTGCGCCTGAACCGGAGGGAAAGGCGCGACGGTCGGAAACATCTTTTTTCTTTCTCTCAATCACCTCGACCGCCAGGGTCTCCGTCTCCTTGGCAAAAGGCCGAGGTAGCAGAGGCGCCGGTCGAGAAATCGAATAAGAAATCAGTCAAGAGTGGTGGGTAATCAACAAGCATCCTCCTTGAAGCGTTTCCGACACCTCATTATGTGTATGACCACGGCCACACAGCTGGAAGACGTGAGAAAGGCGCTCACAGTATCGTCATCGAGGGTTGGGTGGTCCACGCGATCGAGCGAAGGATGATAAAGATAGGAGAAGTCAAGTCGAGCAAATTCGATATTCAGGACGCAAGGGAGAAGGGGAGCGGCGCGGTGATCTGCCAGCGGCCGAAACGGAGGGGGATCAAGGGTATGCAGGCGATCTTGGCAGGAATTGGACGAGGGCGCAAGAGTACAAAGAGAGGGATAAGGAGTAAAGGGTAAAGTGATAAAAGGTAGGGATATAAAGAGGGGGGGGATAAGTACAGAATAGAGTAGAAAGAGTCAGTTGAAGCGGGCCTTTAAGCCGAGTGGAGAGAAGTAGAGAAAGTCCAAAGGATCCAACCGCACATCACTTGGGTTGATCTTCCTCCGATCAACTATACTCTCCTTCTCTCTTTTTCTTCTTTCTTTCTCTGTCTACTTCCTGGCCCCCTATGCTCTCTCTCTACTCGTCAACCCCCTAAGTATTTCCTTATTCCTCCTTCATTTCCAGTTCTATTCCCTTCTCACTCATTCGCAGCTCCACTGACCCACTCGATCCAACGGCTGAGCCCTAGAAGTCTCCATCGTATGGACAACGTCAGTGGACCACAGGTTCCGCCCAGACGACTAGTCATGGATCGGTGACGCCCCGCTGCGATGATCGAGTCGAGCCCGTTCTCATCTTTGGCTGAGACCTCTTTCAACTTCCGTTTTCATACAAATGATGCACATTTGATACTTGCTCGAATGCCTCCTCTACACCCCATGGTGTACTGTAGATGCTCCTTACCAGGCGCTACCTGACCCTGGTATCTCAGTCCAGGGGCCCTGCAGCCACCGCCAGTTCCATTTCGGTGACAGGTGCAGGTGCAGGTAGCCCCCCTGTTTGCTCTCCGCCGTAGCTTATCCTTTCCTATCCGGGTGTTTCTGGGGTCGCAAGGATGCTCTGATTCCTGTTCTCTATTATTTGTGATTTATTATTATTTCTTTTTTGATTTCTCTGATACGCGCCACTTCGCGCTGAGCCATCTCGTACTCCTGCAGAATGTGGCTAGGCAGCCATGCTATGGGCATAGCCCTCTATGCTATGGTCGCATGGAATAATGGAAATCTTCCGTGCCATCACTTTTCTCCCAAAAGACCGGCCAACTCAACTCAGCACCACTGAGCCATCCTGGGCCCCAACGTCTGTATGGCATGCGAGTCGGGTGATACAGGGGGAGAAAAGGTACCATGAAAAAAAGGAAAAGAAAAGAGGAAGGTAATGAAACCCCTGGAGCCAGCCACTCATTTGTCCAACCTCGATATTCGCCGACCCTCCTAGTGACCACTCATCAGTGACCGTTGACCAGTGACCCCAAGACTGACGCAAACTAAACACGGTGGGAGTCACCGTGCACATCATGGAATATGCAACTCTTTCCCAGAGTCCCCACCCCGGTGAATGGCTCACGAACAAGCGGCCTGGGGGGATCCGAGCAATGATCGTCGGGTGGAGTCCTTTCTCCTAGGGCAAGTCTTAGCTGCATCCTCGATGTCTGTGTGCGTGGTCTTGCTGACGCTCCACTTTAAATCTTTTTAATCTGTCTTTTCCTGTCTATCTGTCGTCCGTAAGACCAGGCACTTCGTACTGCGGACACAGCCCGCTCTGTGTACAGTCCGACATAGTGGTCCAATCTCCATCGCGCCTTATTCTGCGATAGGTTGCTCGAGGCCTGTTTGTCGTGGTTTCATTGATTTGTACTCAAGTTTCTAATGCTTGTTTGGTGGTTTCAGATAATCCCGGCGGCACTGGCTGATTCCAAGATGCTGCAAACAAGCACATAACTAGTCATATGGCAGTTTTACATATTGGAGACCTCAGCGCCTACTGTGTGGCCCTGGGGCCGATCTGTGGACCAGATCTATATCTAGATTTTATACGTGCATTCGTTCGAGTCCCAGGGTCATGCAGCCTTGAGCTATATTGCAAGATTGTTGTGATCCAACTATGTCCACGGGTATACATCTGCTCTCATATGTAGATACCGATAGCCGCATAGGAGTACGAAGCGATGTATGCGGACGACCGCAACCTTAAACTCTCTAGTATAGAAGTGGACCTCAAGTGCCTCCAATGTCTTGATAGAGTTGGGATATACAGGTTTAAAAAGTAGGTAGAGTATCGAAGGAACTGGGCGCAAGATACCAAGGTGTATTGATAAATATTTAAAACTTTCATTCACGGATTTGAACTTGGTGCGTCATTTGAGTGATTGATTGATCAGATGTGCTTTACAATCTACAAGAGACCAGAGAGAATCCGAGACTCGAGATGTAGACCCGTATATGGACCACTGTAACCACTGAGCCCAACCAGAAGGCCGGACTCGAGGATACCGCGGTGAGTAATGGGTCGGGGTTGCTCTCCTTCACTGAAAATAAGCCTATACCACGTATGAAAAAATGTCCAAACCTCGCAAGGAGAGAACGGTAAGGGCCAGAGTGTTGTGAAGGTTCCTCGAGGGAGATGAGAGTTGGCTGCATCGGGCAGTACTGCTTCCAGCATCCTCGTCGCCGTGGAGGCTAGAGCGAGAGGGGAGAATGGAAGTATCAGGAATGGAAGAATGGAGCATACAACCGGAAAGGAAATGCGAATGATCAATTGGTTCATTCGAACATTCGCAGGAAACGCGAAGGAAAAAGGTATCAGGTCATGACTCATGAACATGTTTTGCTTTTCTTTTTGAGGCAACGTTCGTATTCTGCAACTAGCTCCGCATCATGGAGACAATGTCATTACGAAAGCAGATAACCACCTCTTTTTCATTCAAGAGAGTAATTTACTCCTCAGGAACTGTGACGGTTGTTAGAACCCTGGTCGGATATGGAGAACAATGATTCAAAACTTACCGTCAATCTCGCCAGCGTGAATGTCGTCGGAGACATCCTTGGGGCTACGGCCATCAACCTGGCAACCGACGGAGAAGGCAGTACCGAGGATCTCGAGGATGGTACCCTGGAGAGTCTTGGCCATGGAGCGAGAGCGCATGGTACGGGCAATCTCAACAATGTCATCCAAGGGGATGGACTTGTTGTGCTTGATGTTCTTCTCCTTCTTGCGGTCACGCGGGGGCTCCTTGAGGGCCTTGATGACAAGGGAGGAGGCGGAGGGCACAACCGAGACGGCGGCCTGACGGTTCTGGATGGTGAGACGGACAGTCACACGGAGACCCTTCCAGTCACCAGTGTTCTTGGCAATGTCTTCACCGATCTTCTTGGGAGACAGACCAAGGGGACCGATCTTAGGAGCCAGCGCAGACTGGGCACCGACCTCACCACCAGTCACACGCAGGTGAATGATCTTCACCTCATTGGGGTCGAACTTGGGAGCTGATTACAGAAAACAATTAGCCGCCGCCATTGAAAGGCTAACCAAGGGGATGATACTCACGCATGGCGAGTGCGAGAGGTAGTCGATCTGCCTTGGACTGTCGAAGGGGATGGATGAAAGAAAAGGAAAGAAAACTGGCAGCGGAATTAATGGGAGGTGTTCTTCGGGGACCCACTTGCAGCAGTGCTCTCTAAGCGAAAGTTTGGCCCCATTTCACAGGCTATTAGGGCATAGCCCCAATCACATGATCTGCAATGACTCGATCGGGTAAGGTGACTTTCAAAGATTGCCTTGGTATCAATTCATTCAATCTACTATATTGCCAAAAACAAAGAGCTTAATCACCGCTAAAGATACACAAGACCCGAAGAGATTGATGTAGGACCGCCCTTTGATCTCATGGCTATCATTTCATTACAAAACTAGCTGGTACCGGACACCGCAAGTCTAGAAGCGGTTAGTAAAGGGGGACATTGCTTGATCGGAGATGACAAAACTCACTTCATCAGGTGATCCATAAATGTCTGGAGCGACACATCATCAGTGAAGATGGTCTGTGCCGACACGCCGCCGCCATATCCACCGGTGGTGTGGGTGGTTGATGGGTTTAGCTTAGACAGAAGGAAACGGGCCTGGGAGCCACCAGCGTCACAGACGATGAAACGGGGCAGAGGGAAACGGTCGGCAATGAGTTCCTGCAGAGAAATCAGTAAGAAAGTGGGGGGAAAAGGAGAAAAAGGTGTAGACACGAACCCTAGCATCCTCCTTAGGCTGCTCCAAAAGCGCCTTGAGGTTCTCGTAGCCCTCCTGGTCCTGGTAACCAGCTTTCCGCCATTCAGCGATCGTCTCACCGTGGAAAATAAGGATGTGGAAGAAGGTGTCGAGGAGGAGAATGTGCGCGGGCTGGATGGAAGCAGAGTCCAGCAGCACGGGCTGGCTGCCCTCCACCTCCAAAGAGTAGGAGTCCAGCGTAGGCTGGATCATGACAAGGGAATCACCAGTATCCTCATGGTTCAGAACGTGGCGATAGAAAGCAGTTTCGTCGGGGGAGTTGTTGAACACCTGCAAGAACTGGCTTCGTCGCAAGTGGAACATGAACTGTGGATAGAGAGTAAAGTTCTTCTCCAGACGGAATGATGTCGGGTCATCCTTTCGGTAGTCGGCAAACCGAGAGCACAGTCGGATCAGCATGCGGTCCACCCAGCGCAGAACATCTGGGCCATCATCCACCTCGGCCTTGAAGACAGCGATACGGGCCATGAGCACGGCAGCGGCCTCTTGGTCGAATGACTGTGCCAGCGTCGGGTCTCCTGCAGGTCCACTGAGAGGACGTGCTGTTGTGGTCACCCGGAGATGGTAATGCCCGGAGGAGTGCTGGTAGTATGTCAAGAACTGCATCATGCCTCTTTGAGGACCGGGCTGCACGGCCGCGGGGCCACCCTGGTTGGCGATCTCGAAGTATACAGCATAGCTGGAAGACGGGTCGATGCCGCACATCTTCCAGGCGCAGGTGTTACCAATACCGCATTCCGTCTCACCGACAGAGCTTGACTTCTTGTTCAGTGAGATAGCATGACCAATAAGACCTGTGACCTTGAGCTCCTTGGTGGTAAGGACCTCAAGGGATGCGTTGAAGCCCATAAGAAGGTTGTCGTTGGCGTCCTTGTCGAACACGCGGACAAAGGATTGCTTGAACTGAGACGAAGTGAAGCTGTCCGTAAGAAGCATATGACCTCCAGTATAGTTGGAAAGGTTCTTCATTTCCAGAAGACCGACTTGGTCCAGGCATCCGGCGAAGATGTCGACAATGTGACCGTTATTCGCGGCGCGCTTGGCCAGGTTGTCATAGAACTAATCCTGGTCAGCGGGAACACACCGAACTGGTATTCCGAGAGCTCTTACCTTAACAGCCTTCTTGTAGTACTTGATGTTGTCGCGATCAATGTCATGGTGCGATCGAATCGGCTCCTTCAACTCGGGAGAAACGACATTACCAGGTCCCTCGGTGGCGGCACCACTGGTAAAGTTCATGATGCGGCCTCCGGCATTTTGGAAAGATGTTTCCAGCAAGCCAACCGCTACGCTCAAGGCAACACCGGTGCAGCGAAGAGGACGCTTATCATTGGCCACGGGCCAGGGGTCACGCTGCAATTGCTCGAGAACGTTGGTGATCTGGAACTCGGCCTGCTGAACAGGGAGAAGGAAGCGCGCAGCCGGAGGGAGAGGAGGACGCTGCGGTTGCGGCTGAGTGGGCATGCCGGGGCGGATGCCTTGGACAAGGCCTAGCATCTCCTGAACCTGCTTGGCGGTGTAGTCCTTGTTGCCTCGGAACACATAGGACTTGGCGCATTCGGTATAGCCGAGTTCGTGAACTTGGGCCTGTTGACCAGAGTTAGTATTCAAATCATATCCTGCATAGGGGTTGCTGCTCCCACCATTGTGCCGTAGGTAATCAGACCAACCAACGCATTCGGCGGCAGGAGAGACAAGCTCATAACAAGCGAGTCTTTGAGCGCCTGCAGACTGTCATCCTCCTGGCAAGTATCGACCACGTACAGGAAGATCGGGGGAGCGGGAGCGGGGCGTGCCAATTGGTACTCGATCGTGGTGCTGGAGGGGTGGAGCTCGGGAGGTATCGTGTTCTCCGTGATATCCTTATAATGAGGCGGAAGAGGGTTGCGCATCAAACAGAAAGGACAGATCCAGATTCGGGCGCGGATGTCGACAGTGCTAGACGGGGTCTTGTCAGCTCGCCGCAAGATTGAAATGAGGTAACAACGGCACATACGCATATGGGTTGAGAACCGCCCGGCAGGGCTGCTTGCAAGTCACCGGCTCATATTGAAGCAATGGGGTATCCGGCTTTTCCTTCAGAGGGGTGTACACGGCAGCAATGGGGACGACCAGGCGAGAGGCTTCCTATAGATACAACGTTAGAAATGACGCGACACTTAACCGTGGACAGGCAGCCCTATGGGGTTATCGAACCATGCGAGAGCTCGGGAAAGTGTTCCAGCTCAGCCGGATGCCATCGCGGTCCTCCACATCACTCCATTGATCCTTCAGCGCATCGAAATCCATCGTAGCGGGTTGGCGGTGGAGGTATGGGTCCGGTGTTGACAAGGGGAGGAGGGGGGTTCCTTAGACGGATCGAGTCGAGTCGCAGGGAGGAAAACGGACTACTCCAAGGCACAGACAAAAGAAACACGGAGCATAACCCGGTTCCCAGGAAAGAAAAGCCCCGAATGATTAAAGGGGGATCGAACACAAGGTGGAATGGAGGCAGTTGTGTGAGGAGATGCCCCCATTAAGGCCAGGTTGCAGCGCTTCTGGTCGCTGCCGTCCACCGTATCCAAACATCGTTAAAATCTCGGCGCTTTTCACTTTTCTCTTCTTTCTTCAATTTCTTCCACGCTGGCCTAAACTTACTTTTATCGACGACTTCACTCCTCCCCATGATGAAGTTGTTTTCGAGTCGAGCGAAGATCGACTTGACCCGTTGCTGGGCACCTGGTTTTGAAAGGTCGTTCCGATCCTTTCGGATAAATTGGGAATCAGCTGTGGTCACAGACCTCCTGTAACCTTATGGATTATGGCTATCACTATAATGAATATACGATTGCAATTGAAACTTCCTAAATGCTTCTCTGAGGACAATCCCTTATCAACGCCAATTGAACAGTCCATCATATGTGATGGGACGACATAGACTTCATAAAAAAATAAAAAAAGAATCACATTCACATGTTCAAGCGTCTCGGCTCGGAGCTTTGGCCAACTGCTTCAGTAAATAACTGCGCTTGAAGTAGGTGTTGGGGTGGACGATCGTGTCCAGGTCTGCCTGGCTCCACGTTCCATCCTCCTTGACTTTCTTGATTTCGTTCTTGTGCGTCGACTCGAAGACTCGGTTGCACGCAATGTGATACCGTTGTTTGCCCACATCCTCACGCACCCCCCGCAAAACTTCCTTGTCGCTGACGCCCGTTGCCTGCAGCAGCCCGACAAGGTTGTCAACGGAGTAGTGGCGGTACGGACACCCGTGGGTTTGACCAATGCCGGGGTTGCTATCGCCCAGGATCTTCTGGCACGAGTAGGGAGCGTATCCTCGACCACGACGGTTCACATCACCACCCACGTCACCGTAGGCATGGCGGATGTTATATTTGTATTGGGAGTTGAATTCGTCGTCGGTTTTACCCTTGAAGGACTGGCGCCAGAAGAGGATACACTCCTCCAACGAGAGACCGATACCTTTCAAAAATAGGGTGTACTGCAGTCGTCCAAAGTGCTTCAAGTGGTGATTCTTGCGCAGATTTATTTGTAGACTTCGCATGCACAATGGGAAATGCTGAGAAAGGGAGTCGATAGAGCTTGCTCTGATCTCCGCTCCATCGACGTGCCCTTCGCTCTCGGTGTATACAGATTCGGCGCTGCCAAAGTTCTTGGACAGGTGGTCGAGGATGGGAGTGAGACGGTCATCCTCGTCTAGACGGGGAAGCGCTCGGCTAGTGAGCTATACTTCGTTAGATAATAGATCCTCGGGCATCAAAAATATATACCAAGGCATACCTCCAGCGAGCGTTCCAGGCGGGCAGTGAACTCCGCCATGATCATACTCAATTGTTCCCTTCCAGGCACATAGGCCTTGCCCCTCTTCATATAGACCGACCGCCTTTCAACGAGCTCGGGGACCTTCTCCCAGTCGACTTTGTACCATGTCTCATCATTCACCCGATGCAAACCAGGTGTTGAGCTAGCCAGGTGCTCGGCGATTTCGTTTCGCTCCTCTTCGCTCACGGGTTCCCAGTCGAGATTCAAGCTGTCAATGAAAGCACGCCGTTCTCTCGAGTCGTCCTTTTGAAAGCGGAAGCGGAAGAGCATGGTCTCGGCGCGTGCGAATCGTCGGCGGAGGTCCTCCGTGGCAGAGAAGGCCAGACGGAGGATAAAGTGCGAGTAGTGGTCCTTTTGGCGTTCATTTTTCAAACGCGGGTCGGCTGCACCGTTGGAAGAGGATGTATTGGAGGAGAGAGGCAGGTATTTTTGAAGAAGGGGCGTGATGTGCGCTTCGGTTTCCGCGGGGGACTTATTGCGATAGGAGCATGCTTCGATCTCGGCCAGGACTGTGTCGGTGTTAGCAGCTAGGCATACAAAGATATATCTGCACGCAGCATACTCTTCAACCGATCAATGGCCCATTGCTCAAACTGCTCGAGTGTGATCTCAGCCGTCGGCGGCGTGTCGTACAGATTCAGACGGTGCGGGTAGTCCTGCTGCTTGTAAATGGGTACGGCGAATTGCCTTTTCTTGGGATCGATGGTTGCCCTGCGTTTGGGGTCGATACGGTGAACATCCTGTCGAATCATGGTGTTGAGTCTGAGTCGTGGATGTGTGGCCAGAATCCGATCTCGAGCGCTGAGCAAGATCCAAGATCCTCGTTATCACCGAATTGGGCGACGCGACACGCGCCGCGCGACCGTACCGGTCATGTGATCTTAACGGCCTTGGGCATCAGGCCACAAGCCTTCTCCGCATTGTTGAGACGCATGTGGACACTGAAGAGCTGTTCGTGCTTCCTCGATTACCGAATCCCCGATTCTCCTGCTCAGCTCTCTAATCAGTAATTATACATGCATTGGCTGCCCGACCGTATCTGACCTTGTTGGGCCTTTTTTTTTTTTCAATTTCCTTTCCCTCGGATATTCAACATTCCCTCGGAGCTCCTCACCGGAGGCCCAAGCAAGCAATCGCATGCAACCCCACAAAATCACGAGTTGGTAATATGCGCTAGACATTGGTGCTTATATTGCTTGCGTCTGCTATCTCGAAATCTTCTCCTGCCATGCATCAGCGATAGAGCATTCGTGTTTTTACTTCTGCTTTACACTTCCGAAACCCGCACTACCGCCCCACAATTCCAGGAACGGATTACCCCGTGGGTGATCTTATATCCGAGCATCTGCACAGACACTCCGCAACACCGGCAGAGCATCGCCTCAGCATGCCTCACACAACGAAGCAGCTGAAGAAAGCGGCGCGGATCATCCTCGTCGGTGCTCCTGGGGTGGGAAAAGGAACACAGTCTGAGCGACTGCTTTCGCGCTTCCCGCAGTTGGCCTCTATCAGCTCGGGTGATCTTTTGCGAGAGAATGTGCGCCGCAGGACACCGCTCGGTAAGTCGCACTGGCCTTCAAATCCATGTGAATCCACGATGAAGGATGTGTTGTCTAATTTGAATAACAGGCGTCCAAGCCGAGGCCGCAATGCAGTCCGGCAACCTGGTCCCGGATTCGATGATACTCGGCCTGATATCCTCCGAATTGACATCCAAGGGCTGGCTCCAGCCATCTTCGCCGTCTGAAGCCTCGTCTATCTCCCCCGCATCCTCCTCAACAACAACATCCTACTCGCAGCCCACCGCTTCATCTCCCCAACTCTCCCCCACAGCCTCGTTCATTCTCGACGGGTTTCCTCGCACCGCCGCTCAAGCAAAGAGTCTGGACACCTTAGTCCCCGTGAACTTTGTGGTACACCTCCTCACTCCACCATCCGTGATTCTGGCGCGCATTGCCTCACGCTGGGTTCATGAGCCATCAGGGCGGGTGTACAATACGGACTTCCATGCGCCGAAGGTTGCCGGCAAGGACGACATCACGGGCGAACCATTGACACAGAGAGAAGATGACTCTATCGACACATGGAAGCAGCGACTGCAGAAATTCGATGAGACCAGCAGAGCCCTTCTCGATCATTACGACCGGCGCGGATGCCTCTGGCGGGTCAAAGGCAACTCGAGCGACGAGATAACTCCCAAGTTATTCGCGGAAGTTGAACGAAGATTCTGCTAGGGCTAATGTCTACATGTATACATATTCTTATTTGGGCACTGATTAACTTGCACATGCCCAGATGCCTAGCGGTGGTTGCCTCGGCTTTATTATCCCCGTGTTATGGTTCAAGGCCGGGGGATATCGGAATGCCGCCTCGGCACCTTTGTACAGCTATACTCATCGTGGTGCACTACATATATTCTTACACACGGTATCCGCCGTGCTGCCTCATTCCGTATTTTTCGCTACACGCCAGTCAGACAATATCCCTGACACCGCTAGCATGTCTGTCTCGAACTCATCATTGTCCTTGGAATCCCACCAGTACTCAAAGTAGCCCCCTTCGTGTTTGTACCACCAGTCCGTGGTGCTCGGTGATTTCAAGACGCTGTTCTCCTTTGTTCTAACAGTCTTGGATCCAATGAATGCTCCCAAGACGACTCCACTGGGTCGCCCAATGCAATAGTGAAATTCTGAGTCGCAGGCTCACTTGGGTTCGCCTGCACAAGTTGAGCTGCAGCTTCAGCGTGAGAAGAGTACTGACTTGCTTCGTCATCGCGCCATGCCGTCTCCATCTGGACATTTTTGGCAGCATAGCGCGCAGGATTTGGCGTAGGAAATACATTAAAACTACTAAAGCTACCCCAAGTTGATGTTGTACAAGCGTACAATGTCTAGCGAGTGTCGGAGTCTTCTAGTAGATCTTTCAAACAGAAAATCCTCTATTTAGAAGCTTTATTGGCCTTTAGCAAGTGATAAATTTGGTGTAGAGTCAAGTAAGACGAACATTTCCTCTCCTACTCTTTCTCCCAAAATTCCCTCTCAACGGCATACCTGACAAACACAGCACAATCCACATCGCTAATAGAGCCATCTATTCCATCGTACGGGCCTTCACCAGAAGATGGTTGGACCGGAAAATCGATGCAGAGTATACCGTCCTCGCGTTGGAAATACAGACTGGATGCAGAGTAGAAGTACGACCAACGGGCGTCTCCTGGAGTTCTCAGTCGCTCAAGTTTATCCGGCACAGCTGCCGAGGTTTCTTGTAGGGAATGTTTATTTCGCGAGTTCGTTGGCCCTTCCTAAAGATCGGGACCGACGATTCTGGGAATTCGCCACGGCTTTGGATCTTCGGGCTTATGAGGTTCCCGGGGGAACTGAAAGAAAGAGACGTTGTCGGGTGGAGCAAGTAGCAAGTCATCCCACATCGTATCATACATAGTTCGCAGCAATGCAAGCCCGAAGACATGCGTAACACTTACGGTTGAATATGGGCAAGCCTCTTATAGGTAATTGGAGAAGCGAAAGCGGGATACCAGATATTCTCAGGTAATAGCTCCGACAATATAGATCGTTAGACATAACATGCCGGGCACTGATTGCGCACTGGATAGTGATTCTGCCCTTCCTGTTGTCTAGTGGCTGCCTAGTTCACCATTTGGCAAAGGATGCATTATGATAGAAACCACGTATTACAATGCCAAGCTCATTCTTCATCATTTGGGGTCTTCGAAGGCGTGCGTGGCGGTCGATGTCGCCAATATACGCAGCAATACAAATAATCTTGTCTTTCTTTATGAGCGGAAGATCTGTGGGCAGCAGACTATATACTAGCGGGAAGTCATCTTCTCGTAGTCATACTCATTTACGTTTCAGCCTTCGGTGATGTTGAAATAACATAACTTTGTGCCCTATGGTTTGAGGCCCTAAATATCTTTGGGGCCACAGTATTCTAACCTAGCAGCAAGCTAGAATGAACAGCAGTATCGCCATTCAGAGATGCGATTCAAAGCCCAGCAACATCAACCGTCCACTTATAGTCGTCCATAATTGCAAATTTCACTGGCTTGGGGAGAATATGCTGATAGACTTTCCTGGCTGCCTTTGCTGCTTCTTTGGACGCTTGCGTAACCGGCTTCTTCTGCGATATGCACCTCCGGGAGAGGACCAGGTTCCTTATACAGATCAATGTATCCGGCGACGGCACAGGCACGGGCCGCATGGTAGATCATGTCTGGTATCGCTGAACCAGGGCCCTCAGCGTATCTTCGCCCGAAACCTCAGGATGCCAAATATATCAAGGAATCTCGTCGGGTTTGGAGATGGTTGGAATAATCCCACCCGTGATATCCCGGGCATTCAAGGCGCGGGTAAACTCTGGGATCGTCCCACGGAGCTCCTGGGCAAAGCCATGGTGGTGTCGGATGCCGCGAATGACACATAGCCGATGGACTCGCTCGCCAAATGTTTGGGAACACGTTGGCCGTGGATTGCGTCTTTGTAATCGTCTGCATCATACTTGGCGATGGCGAGTCTCCTTTAAACAGGTAGCTGGTCGAGCGGAGTTTGGGGCTTCCTTGGTTTATCTGGCTTGACCATGGTGGGAATGGGATGCAAGAGCGGATAATGTTTGAAAGACTGTGTACTAGTGAGGAGACGTCAGTTCTCGACTACATGTCAAAAATGATACCTGACGGAGCAATGATAAATACATACGGGTGGAAGGCGGCCGTTTCTAGTACCAGAAGCTGTCATTTCACAGGTCCCTTTTTGATCTGATCATGATTGTGTGTCTGATATTCATATACACTAAATAGGAGAATTTAGGTTATATTATCCCATATGGGGTAACGGCTAGCCTAACCGTCTTTCACACGGTAGACCCGGGTTCGACTCCCGGTGTGGGAACACTCATATATTGACTACTTTTTTTGATCGAAAATCACTTAATCCCGAAAGTGTTTTTGCAAAAAACAGACATTGACCCCATAACCTTGATCTTGTTAGCTACATGCAAGTAGGGTATAGCCCTTGATTCCTAACTGGTGCGACGACCTAAATGTAACATATCTTATTGCCACGTCCTTTGTTCCCTCGCCTTTGACGTTGATTCTACTGGATACATATTTGACTTATGCTTTCCTTTTTTCTTTGTTATTCTTCCATTATAGTTAAAAGTCTTTAGGCATATATGTCAAGGAGCCTGATCCACATAATATAGGGTGGCTCCTTATGAACTAGTTGAACCAGCACCACCTTATGTTATTTTGGGGCGACATACTAAGCATAGCAACCGGGAATAGAGATGCAAAGGAAATCAAAGACCAGAATACATGAAGATATATGTATGTGCTCGATGCCTTTGGACCCTAGGATCAAGCATAAAGACATCTTCCAAGTTTCAGTGTATGTCCACTCGCACAGAAAAGAAGGAGTCTTAGGATATACTTCACAAAGGACCTGTCTGTTACCCAGGCCCTGGAAGAACTTGTATTTAAATATCCATGCTTTAACATTGATAGAGTGTAGTGGCATCAACATTCAAAGACACTCCTGTGAACCCAGTCCCGATTTGCTTCAGAATTTGTGCTTGATCAGAGCTACGCAAGCTCTCCCAGAACTTGATCTCTTGCTAGAGAAAACCTGCCGGATCCTCACTCACAAGGAAGATGCGACCGTCCAAGAAATGCATCGTATTTTAGCCAACCTGACCAGCTTGGAATTACCCCCAAGCAACTGCCAGCAGCAATGAAATTGCCGACTATAACGCAGTGGTAAGACTGGAATTTCCGAGGCAGTAAGGTCTTTCATTTGCCTATTGATTTAACAGCACGAGACTCGTCTCTGCAAGATAGCCTTTCGCTGGCAAAATCTCCAATAGCTGGTTTCCATGCCCATGTTCGATGATCCTAGTGAGGCCGAGACGCTTATCGAGGCAATTAGAGTATCTAACTGCATGGAGATTGAGGCCTAGGATGAGATCCCGGAAGATTTCCTAGGTCCAAGGTGGTCTCGTTTTTGACAGCTCCCTTGTCGAGTCAACACAGTCTTGAAACTGCATATCGCCTACGAAGGTGATCCGACAGATATCTGCACCTCCGGACATACTATTGCTGTGCTTTTTGCATAATATACAAATTGAATCGCTAGTGGAAGTGTAACGTATCATCAGCCTAGATTCCGTTCCATGAATGTGCTCACAATGCGACACGTAGATACACCGCCACCGTTTCTCGAACGGGTTGAAGTGGAAAAAAAGATAGGCAATGTGTGAGTTTTCCCACACCGGGAGTCGAACCCGGGTCTACCGTGTGAAAGACGGTGAGGCTAGCCGTTACCCCATATGGGATTGCTTGTCTTATTTTTAACAATTTGACAATATGGCGGGCCAAGCTAGAATCATTATTAGGCCAATAAGAGTCTACCCACACTGCGCTAGTTACTACATAAGGCGGATATGCTGCATATTGTTTACCATAATTTATTTCACCATGCCTGCCACGACACAGACAGCCGAAGATGTTAAAGCAGGGTATCAAGTGCTTGGATATTTGATTCTCGTAATCATAGAATATACAATTATGATCAAGTTTTCGTCTTCGATTTCCCTCCATTCTCCAAGATATCGCCCATTCCCATGCGGATCTTGTAATCCCTGGGACTTTCCCAGTCCGAACCAACACGACGATAATCTTTCCAAAGTCCCTTAGACCGTTTCTTAGCCCACCACTCTGCACGACGATACTTCTGCTCCATGGCCTCGCCTCCAAACTCCGCGCCCACTTTACCTTCGTACACCGTTGCCAGACCGCGCTTCAACATCTCGTAGGAGACATCGCGCCGACGAAATGGCGGGAAGTCGAATGCGCGCCGGACGTATACACTCCCTACGACGCGGTGATACTGGTCCTGTCGCCAGATGAATGCTCGTATGGAGCGGTGGAGTAGGTACGAGGTGAGCCAGGCGTGGGCATCGCGGGCGAAGGGTTGTTCGGGCCTGCCGAAGTGTGCGAGTTCGGGGGCGTCTACGCCAGCTAAACGGATGTGGATCTAATATGTGCGTGAGTGGGAAAGCATGCAAGAGATGGTCATGGACGCGGGTGGTTGGTTGAGAGAGACGAACGGTGTTATCTTTTAGCTCCTTCTTTGTGGTAGGGACCCTTTTCCATGGTAGCCAGCCCCATCCGGCAAGTCGACCACCGGGGGTGTGGAATATCCTAAAGTTGTCGCCATCGCCAACGCTGGTCACTTTACCGAAGATCGTTCGGCGGCGGAGAAACGAAGGCGAGATGCTGAGAGCATCGGGGAAGCGGCGCAGGTAGCGGCGGTGGAAACGTACTGCGAGTAGAATACCGCTCGTCAAGAGAAGAGTTGGGAAGATAGTTCTGGGTTCTGTGAAAGCGGTCCAGTCGAGACGAGAGCTGGAGTTGTTTGTTGATGTGGGGTGTGAGGACCAGCTTGCGGAGTTGGACTCCTGCTGTTTCTTCTGGTCATCGTTTGACTCGGGACTCCATGGTGGCCATCTCATGCTGCCACATGTCCTTGCTATGGCAGGTTTTGTGGGTGAGCCTGAGAGTTGTCCGGGAGTTGTTGGGGAGTGATCGCGGAGGTCGGAGGCGGCCTATCGATTGTCACCGAGGATACGCGACTGTAGACCGAGTCAACTACACGGCTTTTTAGGCAGTTCTTCAGCTGAACAGTCAACCTTTCATGCACTTTCAGGGTATTTCTGCCAGAAATCAATTATTTTTACTGTTAAAATTCTGTACTACCTAGGTAGGAGCAAACTGCAAAATTGAACATCAATGTGCTAGTCGAGGCTTAGGTGTAATATCTATTCGGTACGTACGAGTGAAGGTCATCAATTGAATCCATTAGCCTGATCTATCATTACCAAGATCTAACTAGGGATCTAACTATATGAGGCTACCTATGTACTTGCCAAAGGGGTTTTACGAGATGCAGTAAGAGTTTACGGTCTCAACTGCAAGGGCTGTTGAGACAATAACCACATTCATGTAGATTAGGTGGTGTATTTCAACATACGCTCAGGAAACACCTACACCTGTGGACATCGCGAGTGAATAGAACGAAATCTATTTCCGAATATGGCAAGACTAGACTGTTCAGTAATATGTATCGCAAAGGAAAGTACCCGATACGCCGTAAAATGACAAATAATGGTGGAAAGAGAAATCCATGGATAGAAGGAGGGACATAGACATATGGCTTATTTCAAAGTGGCAGGCATGCTGCTCTTGGCTGTTGACGCAACATTGCCAACGGCCTTCTGAAGCTTCTCCTTCTTGATATTCCGGAGATAGGCAAACAGGACAATGAAAAGGAGTTCCATCCTAAGAAGCTGTTAGAGCACGGATACTAGGTAGAGAGCATGACCGCAAAACATACCTCTCCTTGGTCATCATCAGCAGGCCCTGCACCAAAAGACCCTTCGTGATCTGCGGGCCGATGCCCTTGAAAAGAGAGAGCGGTCCCTCGTTTTCGATAATATACTTCATAACCTCGCCGAAGGTCTTAAACGGCTTACCCTGTCGGCTCGGTGGCGGACGGGACTGCAGGCCGACCTTGGAAACAATCAAAGGCTGTGTCACAATTGTTGCCAAAGCCTTGGACATGGCACCAAGAACTGAATCAGCGTTAGTGGATATGCATCCGAAGATATAAGCCGAATTTACTCACAGAACGCCTCCCAGGGTTTGAGGCTATTCTTTCCGGGGAAGAAGATATCCTTCAGACGTTGATACGCGCCATAGGTAATGGCCGGGTTGACGACGAGGATCAAACTAGCCTTGAGGCCGCGCCACAGGCCGGTCCAGCCGTCCTCACTCTCGACCACCTCGCGACCCGTTTCAATCAGGCCCTTCTTTTCTTCCTTAGGTTGTGTCTGCTGGCGGGTTGTGATGACTGAAACCGGGATGGTGAAGAGCTGGGCCACGGCACCGGCCACGGCACCGAGGGTCAGTTCGATCGCCGTACCCGGGGGCTTGGGGCTCTTGTTTGAGGCCATGTAGAGGGTTCGGACGATGCTGTACCAGTAGAAGTAGGCAAAATTGGTGGAAGCAACACCCAATAGACCCCCAGCAATTCCAGAGTATAATCCAGTGGGACCCTCCCTCCCTACGATTTTCTTGATGGCGTCCATAGTCGATTCATAGTGCTCGACTTCTTCGTGCCCGGCGTCCCCCTTAACCTGCTTGACTTGGACTTGCAATTTCGTCTTGACCCTGGCGTGAGAGAAGCGAGAAGTGGTCAGCGGGGTTCTGCTTCCCAAATGTGGAGTTTATCAGATCAAGGTCTCACAGGTCCAGCGGGTATACAATTGCGTTGGCGAGGACTGCGCCCGTCGCACCTGCGACGGCGCTGCCCCATGGGGAAAAGCGGACAGGTTTCGATTGACCGGTCATAGTGTATATCGACCGAACACCAGTTTCCCGTCAAACAAAAGGGGCGTGGGAAAGGGGAGATCGGAGCGGGGAGCGGGGGCCTCTGAATGACGCTTGCTCCGAAGATCGAGCCGAGGAGCTACAGATGAGGGGAAGAAGAAAAGGATGAGCAAGAAAATCAAGGTAGAGGAGTTCAAGCACGACAAATCAAGTCATAGTCACCGATGTCACCCGAGAAGAAGGAAGCTGATAAACGGCAGGAGAAAAGGGCCTCGGTGATAAAACGAGCCGAGGTTCGCCATCCACCGCTTCCGCGTGCTGCACCTTCGAATCGAAACTGATCACGACATGTAGAGAAAAGAAATAATCGCTGAACATGCTAGAAACGCCTGTTTATGTTTATCTCGAGAAGCTATAGATGATTCGAGTGTAATTCGGCATGTTTGTCTCTAAGGTAGATGGACGCAGAGCTTTTTGCGGAGGCGCGTCGGCTCCAACCACATTCCCGTAGTTCAACTTCACTGGGAATCAAAGCGCGTCATGTCTAGACCCCAAAAGCCACAGTTGCAGTTGCACGTTTCTAAAGCACTGGTATGCCCTGCCTTAAGAGATTCATCTTCCCAGATTCTCGATGAACTGACCGGCAGTTAGCAAGCCGAGGGAGCCATAGCTACCGCGACCTCCCAGAAAGCGGCTCTGGATGCCGCCATCGATGCCGCGGAACACTACATGAAGGCCTTGCGCCTGGCACCTGCAGATGACAACAAGGAACTCGATTCCAAATGCAAGGAGCTTCTGACTCGAGCTGAGAAGATCAAGGCTGCTGCCAACTGGCAATCGGTGGCTCGGCAAACAGTTACCAGCTTGCGACCCCCCACATCCAAGCGGAAGCTCACCACCCGTGAAGAGATCATCATTCTCGAGGGAGCCAAGTTAAACGGCTTCATTTTCCCGCCCTGGGACCGCGAACCGCTTCGGTCTGAGTTCGTTACTAGTGATGGCCAGCCTTTCACGTACGTAGTATATTCGAGGCGGCGATGATCAAACCCCGTGCAACCATTCTGACTGGATCTAGGGATGCGCCAGATCTGCGCATTTCTGAATATCAGGGCGATATCTTTGCGGGATGGAGACGCCCCGCTGACTTGCTGCGGGCCAGGAAGTTGGACCAGAAACCCGATGGTGAGGCGTTTGTCTCGGTGACGGGGTCAACCGATCTCGTACAAGATGTGTTGACCGATTGCTCGGTGGTTGCTAGCCTTTGCGCGACTACCTCAAGAGCAGAGCGTGGCTTAGGAAAGGTACGATCCTGGACATTGGATTTCGGAAGCGATTGAAGACTAACTCGAGCAGCATGCCTCACCAGCGATGTACCCATGCGAGGGCAGTCCGGAGGAACCAACTTTGTCACCTTCCGGGAAATACATTTTCTCATTCTACTTCAATGGCTGTTTTCGCAAAGTGGTTATAGACGACCGGTTGCCGTCTTCCAAGACAACACGGTCACTTCATGTGATTGACCGCAACAATCCCAGCTTTTTATGGCCCGCTCTAGTCGAAAAGGCCTACCTGAAGGTTCGCGGCGGCTACGACTTCCCGGGAAGCAACTCGGGGACTGACTTGTGGGTGCTCACTGGCTGGATTCCCGAGCAAGTGTTCCTACATAATGAGGATGCCACCTCCGATGAGATTTGGGCGCGGCTATTCAGAGCCTTTTCATACGGCGATGTGCTTTTGACTATTGGAACCGGCAAGCTAACCGAGCTCGAACAACAGGGTCTGGGGCTGGTGAGCGAGCACGATTATGCGATTCTAGATATGAAGGAAGTCGACGGGCGTCGCCAGTGCCTTTTAAAGAACCCCTGGGCTGGTGCAGAACCCAAGATCACACAGAGCCGCGGGAATGAGCACGAAGCCGACGCACCATCCCTTTCGCCGGGAGTCTTTTGGATGGATTACGAGCAGGTCTTGCAGAACTTCGAACACCTCTACCTCAATTGGAACCCGGGTCTGTTCAAGTACCGCGAGGATATCCATTTTACGTGGGACTTGTCTCATGGACGCGTCCTTGCTGGATGCTTTGTCAAGAATCCCCAGTTCTCAGTCTACAGTGAGTCGGGAGGGACGGTATGGCTGTTGCTGGGCAAGCACTTCAAGACCGATCACCGTTACTACTTGAAAAATCATGGCGCAGAAGGCGGAGAGCTCGGATTTATCAGCATTTACATATTCCAAGCGAACGGTAAACGAGTCTCCCTGAGTGATGGCGCCCTCCATCGCGGACCTTACGTGGATTCTCCCAATACTCTCATGAGACTCGAGATGCCACCAAGGACAACCTACACAGCCGTGATCTCGGAGCAATCTCTCCCATCCTCTAGTCAAAACTTCACGCTCTCTGCCTTCTCGACCTCGCCCGTGTCACTGGCTCCTTCGCTCGACAAATACCTGTGTTTGAACAAAGCAAGTGGCTCCTGGACAGCTTTGACTGCCGGCGGCAACGCCGAGTCAGCCCGGTATCCCTCCAATCCACAGTTCAGCCTTCACGTTTCCGAAAAGACCGACGTCTCCATTTTGCTTGAATCCACCGAAGCGGAGCTTGCCACCCACGTGAAACTCTTCTGGTCTAACGGCCAGCGTATTGCCAGAGTGCGAAGCAGAGATATCATCGCAGACAGTGGCGACTACCGTCGTGGGTGCGCCTTGGCAGAGACGTGTTCTCTCGACAGGGGGGTGTACACCATCGTCTGCTCGACATTTGCGCCGGACCAACTTGGTCGCTTCACCCTCTGGATCTCATCCATGATTCCGTGCGTGGTGCAACCATTGGCTGCCGAGTCTGCAGGCCGTCTAGTCACCTTGTCTGGAGTGGGTGTTCTGCCACCGGGCAAAGATCGGATGTTGGCTCCTTTGAACATATTTCGCTTGACCCGCATGAAACTCATCGCTCGGAACAAATCCTCCATGATCGGCTCTCGGTCAGTAGCTTCGTCGCCTGTGCTGATGACCGTGGAGCTGGGACGGGGACCATATAAGAAGACTCTGGCCGTCTCAGAAGACAGATCTCATTGCGACTCTCCTTCGGGAGTTCGAGTGGATGACTTCGACATATCGCCGAGTCTGGCCTCACAGGGCCAAATTTGGATTGTTATTGAACGTATCGGGGGTCCTGGTGGGCAAGTAGAAGACCATTTTGAGGTCGAGGCTCTGGCAGAGGAGCGGGTCGATATTGGCGACTGGATTATCGAAGACGCATAAAAGCGCTTATCTTGCATCATCTAGCGAATTTAACAAGTATATAAACCATGAAATATGAGCACAACCTCTAAGTTGGGGTAGATAAGTCGGCCTCTTATCGTTATCCGGGCGGTGGACTCACTCTGTCATCTTCTGAAGGCGCCTCCCCCCGAACATCTTCAACTCCTCGACCATGGCAAGCAGCATTCCCGCAGGGCTACGAACGGCCGACATTGGGCGCTTTGCCCTGCGCGCAGCACAAATCGAAAAGGCGAAACCAGTGGTGGCCTACTGGTGTGAGTGTGCTGCCCCGCGATGGGACATGGTACATGGCAGCTAATCAACCGAATGCGACAGGTAATTTTCATATCGTCAACCAGATTATCGGGAGAGGCCTTCACACCTCGGACAACGAGATTGAGCTCTATACGACTAAGCTGGTAGACAAGCTGGAGCAGGTCCGTCGCAACTCCCACCCCGCTCCCCTCGTGGCCTTGACGGCTTAACTGACACCGACGGAATCAGTTCAAAACCGAGAACTCCGACAATGAGACGATCACGGATAATGTTGCGGCGAGTGCATACGTTGAGCAATTTGGGCTGGAAGTGTTCGGCCGCGCCGAGGCAGCTATGACAGCTAGCAAAGTCACCAAGTGAGCATTTCTGTTGGTTTGTTTACCAAGCCGTCAAGACTTATGCTTTTGTAGGCAAACAGCAGACACCTTCCAAGCAGCAGCTACATTCCTTGAGCTATGTCAGATCTGGGGAGATCTCGATCCCGAGATCGCTGGAAGGATCAAATTCGCCAAATACCACGCTGTTCGAATCGCGAAGGCAATCAAAGCCGGGGAAGATCCCAATGCGACAAACCCCGCGCCCAAGGAGGAAGAGGAGGCCCCGGTCACCGATCCAGATGTGCAGGCGTTTGATGAATCAGTGGCAGAAGAAGCATCCAAGCCACAACACGCGTCCGTCGAGGAAATTCAAGACGACGCCGACCGCTTGGGGCGACAGATGGCCCACCACTCATCTCTTGACGAATCTCTTCACCCATCACGTGCATCATCACTTCCAAGACCGCCTGTGTCCTCAACCCCGGAGATTCCCTCTGTCCCGCAGAATGCGCCTGGTTCTCCAGCACGAATGGACATTGATGACCAGCACCAGCACTCGGGTGGCCTGGAGCTGCCCTCTACACCGGCGACCCTCGGAAAGCCGACTGGAGTTCCTAATCTATCAGATACACCTGGATCCCATGCAACCCACACTTCAAACCCTTCCAATACCTTCCAATCCTTCCCACCACCGGCCGCTAGTCCGTCAGTGCCCGCGCCGAACCCAGCTTCATTCTACGATCCTTCTAGTGCCAGTGCTCACATTCCGCCCCCGGCAGCTTCAGCCTCTGGACCTTCCATTCCCCGTGCTCCCGTAGCCCCCCCGCCTGCTGCTCCCAGCAAGCCCTCGCATGGGGTGGATGATAACTCTATAACCCTGGCACAAAAACACGCTCGGTGGGCGGTGTCGGCGCTAACCTTTGACGATGTTGATACAGCTATCAAGGAGCTGAAGAATTCTCTGAGATACCTCGGCGCGGAGTGATTTTATCAATATTTAGTTACATTTTCACATACTATTAGCTTCGAAGCAGCATACACCATGTCTTGGCCTTGCAGGCAAGCATTATCTTGCTCAGTTTCTATCTGTTGTCAAATAGAGTCGTAGAGTAATTCTAGAGGTTTGGAGGTACCTTGTTTTCTCAGTGTAGATAGAGCCTGTTTGTTGTTGTTGTGATGTCCATCTCTCACTTCTCAAGACTTTCTTTACCCTCCATCCTGACTTTCCCTTGATCTTTTGTTTACTTTTCCATCCTTGTTTATCCTCATCACTGTCAACCTCATCACCATCACAGCCTTTGATCCAACTGTTACCCAGAATCGTTATTTCAGTATCGTTACCTCCATATCATTGAGCGATGGCGATGGCACCACCCAGCACTCAAAAGACACGCTTTCAAACTAGCGGGGCATCCCAGCAGACTCCGTCAATGTTGGCAGACTACTTGGGCGAGCTCTCTATCAAAAGCAAACTCGATGAATTCCGTCTATTTTTTGACCTGAAATCAGGGCCATGGGATAGTCTCCGTGGACAACTGAATACGCATGTTCAGTCCCTCTACTCATGGGCTGATCTCCGGGACGACGAGGTCCGGCGTCGCTTGTGCGCAATGGAGTTCCTTGACGAAGTTGGTATGAAGTATTGGGGCGAAGAAAATCGCGAGAAGAACCTGGTTGAAGAACGTCTCAAGAGGAATGATGCTTGCAGATTTCCGCAGGACAAGAAGCCGTGAGTTACTTTGTTTGCTGTCAAGAAACATGTATTAGATCAACTGCTGATTACTGGACACAGAATGACCGATGCTCTGGTGTTGCTCCTGGAGAAGTCATCCAAGGCTCGGCGCACTTCGATTGCGCAGGATGTGAGCTTCCCCAACTTAATGGTTTCGCTGCATATTTACCTCTGTGGTTTACTTTTCTGATCATGTCCAGGTACCTGGCTTTCGCCATGATGAGTTGAATGCCGCCGGTCCTGCCATTAGCAATCAAACCCCCGAACCAACCCTGAATGCCAATCAACGTCTTTCTCTGACTGCGAGCCCCGAGGCCATAAAAACGTCGTCAATTACCCTGGAAGGAACCATAGGAAGGCTGCTGGCTCCTCGGCGCACTATGACTGAAAGTCAGCGTGATATGATTACCGAAAGTCGATCGTTGAAGCACGGTCGTACATCAGCCCTTGGCCAGAACAATGGTAAGAACAAGTGTCTCGAAGTCATTGACGACCGCTCACTGATCACTAGCACCCCCGAGCACGGAAATAGCTCAGCGCCAGCGAAAGCTTCCTGGATCAAACATGCTGGCCACCTACTTCCTGGTGACGTCGTCAGAAAGCGGGAACCCGCGGGAGCCCGTGTGCATCCCTTTCGAGTTCTACAGAGACGCGGACGATTTCCTCGACAAGATGGAAGACAAGTTCGGCGACGAAACGTCTCGCCAGATTTGCAATGAGATGCCCAGCCTGTCACGACAGTACGCAGTGGTCCGTCTAAACTGGTCGGGAGTCAGCTTTGTGATTCGCCGAGGTACGCAGGAACTGCAGGCGCTCGACTATCGAGTCCTTTGTGCTTGGAATGCGAAGGACGATGGTGAATTGGCCATGATCGAGTTTGAGATCAGTGTAACTCTGAAGCCCGAAATTTGAAGGACCTGTCATGTACACATGGACGTACATAAGTGGACCCCAGATTGAATGGAATGGAATCCCAGAACTATGGACACACACAGGCAACGAAGTTGTTTCGCTGGAGGCTCCACTGTGTCCACCGTAGTCCGCTGTTAACCCACTTAGTCTGGACTATAGATCAACGGCGTTAAAAGGGTTAAGGGGCTTCTGCGCCAAGGGGGAAATTAAAAAAAAAGAAGGAAATGGACTAAAGGAAGTTGAATGGCTTTCCCGAATTTTTATTTTTCTATTTCTATTTTTCTATTTTTCTACTGTTCCCTAGTGCGGAGAGATAGTTCGCCCGCTCTTCCCCCTCTTCACCTCACACCTCCTTTTAATACTTCCCCCTCCCTCGTGTTCTGTCCTGTCCCGTCTTCGTGTCGGGTATTACTTTTTGTCTTTCATCATGGCCGACAAAAAGCCCGCCGTTCTGATTATTGGTGGTCTCGGTGCGTCCCTCCCCCTCTTCATCCCGTTAAACGTCTCTTCCCCCGCTAAAACTCCCTCAAGGCTTCATCGGCCGCCATCTGGCTCTCTACATCCACGAGAACAACCTTGCCTCGGAGGTTCGTCTGGTCGACAAAGTCCTGCCGCAACTGGCTTGGCTGGCTCCCGAGTTCGAAGAAGCCTGCTCCAAGGACAAATTTGTCCAGGCCGATGCCAGCCGTGAACGTAGGTCGCGCCCCTTTTCCTCCGGCGCTTGACGGTCACTCATTTTCGTTTCCGCAGAGCATCTCCCGCGCATTTTCGACCGAGCTAATGGCGAGCAATTCGACTACGTGATCAACTGCGGCGGCGAATCACGGCACTCCCAGCCCGATGACGTCTACGAAGCGCGCAGTTGCGGACTCAGCATCACCATCGGCACCGAGACCGCCAAGCGCGGCATCCCCGCCTACATCGAATGCTCCACCGCGCATGTCTACAAGAGCGGCTCTACACCTCGCAAAGAAAATGATAAGCTTCAGCCGTGGCACAAGTTGGCCAAGTGGAAGCTGAAGGCCGCGGAGCAGCTGCTTTCCATTCCCGGTCTGCAGTACTGTGCGATGCGCCTACCCCTTGTGTACGGCCCATATAACCCTGGCTACTTCGCCATGGGTATCTGTCTGGCGCGCGTGCATCTTGAATTGAAGCAGGATCTGGAGCTTCTCTACACCAAGGACGTCAAGGTGAATACCCTGCACGTTAAGGACGCTGCCAGCGCGCTATGGGCTGCGGCTGAATGGCGCGCCAGCAGGGGCAAGCTGGGTAAGACGGGTGTGCCGGATGACCCGGACACTCCGGTCGCTTTCAACGTCGTTGATCACAACGACACAAGGCAAGAACACGTCGCCAAGGTCCTATCCGAAGTATTCGGCCTCAAAGTCACCTTTACTGGCACCCTTGTCTCTCAGCTGGCTAAGATGAACCTGGACGAAATTGTCGACGATTTGAACGAGGTCAGCCTGCAAACATGGGCGGAGTTGATCGAGAAGAGCAACATCCAACGGCCCGGCCCGATTGGTCCGTTCGTGGAGCTCGACGTGCTCAAGGATCAGGACATGTCGATCGACGGCTCGCTCTTCGAGAAGACGACGGGATGGAAGCCCAAGTACGAGCACCTCAATGCCGATAGCATCCGGGAGATGGTCGACAGTTACAAACGCATGGGCTGGTGGCCAGAAGTCTAGCCTGACAAAATACCCCACCCTTTCTTTTCTTCTCATACGATTGTTAACGGTCTCCTTGGATCGCTTTCGAACTCGCATCGCATCGCATCGCATTGTCCAAGAAAGCATCGCCTCGCCCCTCCGATATGACCCCTTGATGATTCCCCTCTCCTTATACACTGTTCACCTTCTACCACATTCCAGATACCTCTCCCCTGTTCGTCAAGGCTCTGGGCCAGGCAGTTCAGCACCCTGGACCATCGTACTGTAATACCTCTTCACAGGTCGGGACTTTTGACTCTTCATGCATATATGTATCTTGGCATTTTCCTTTTTGCCTTAAGGCTTGATCATTCGTTGGACCCAGCATTTGCATATTGAGCCATTCTATTTCAATACATTTCTACATTTCTACATTTCTACATTTTCAGTTTTAGACGAGGATATTACCTTTGGCCACGTGTTGTCGGAGATTTTTAGAATGATAGACTTGTGTTGTAGAAGTGGATACAAACACGGGCATACCTACTGTAGGTATGGTTCGAGACGGCCCCACTGACTATGCACAATGACGAATATACGGAGTTGTACTCCCGTCTCTCCGTCTCCCGTCTCTCGCGCAGGGTTCCACAGGCGGTCCGCTTACCCGGTTGAAGGAGGTAGGCACTAACTACTGATATATTCTACACAAATCCCGAGGTCTACGGAGGCTCTAGGCGAAATTGAAACAGAGGTAAAAATACATTGCGATCCTAGAACTTTCTTTTATAGAATTCTATGTACTGACCAGCGGATCCAAGTCAGTACCGATGCAGGAAAAGCAAATGAAGTTGCGATGCATGTCGAATGTCACCAAGCTGCAATGCACTGCGATGTGTCTTTTCGGGTCTTTTTTTTTTGTAGATTTTGTTGTGTTTTTGTTGATCCGTTCCTCCGAGGCGTATACCGTGCCACTTTTCGTATAGCATCCGATGCGCGTCCAATTGGGCACATCGACTGAGAAGAAAATCGAGGATTGGGTGGATTCCAATCGTACCCTTGTAGAAAGAGAAAGGGAGAAATGCGAGATGCCACCTCCACTGTTCAGATGAGCATGGAAAGTATCAAAGATTTGGGTTTAAAACTCCCAGTTCTCGTCGACGGACTTGATGGCCCACTCGAACTTCTCGCGTAGTGCCTTGGAGAAGAACTTCTCGATGGGCACGTTGAACTTCTTGCTGAAGACGACCGTCAGGCGAGGATCAATGTAGTTCTGGAACGAGTTAGTTCACGGGGCCAGGATTGTATACGAGGGCAACCACTCACGATCTTCGACGTGCCCAGGGCGACCTCCTTGTTGTCCTCCTTATCTTGGGCCTGGACAGACATCGTGTCAATGCGCTGGTCTAGCTTTGTGAGGCTGGCCTCAAGCTTCTCGACCGTAGGGCCTCGGCCCTCGGCCTCGACCTTGCCGGTTTTGTTCTCCTTGTTGAACTTCTTCTCCATCTCCTTGACGACTTCCAGGCGCTCGTTCAGCTCGGAAACCTTCATCTCCTTCTCGCCATCGGCAACCCGCTTCTCATTGTCTTTCTCGAACTTCTTCTTGATCTTTTGGGTCTGCTCCTCCAGCAAAAAGGCTTGATGCTCCTTGATCCATTCCATGTCAAGATCCTCATCTCGTTCGAAGAATGCAGCGCCCTTCTTCTTCTTGAGATTGGGCTCCAGATCAAGCATCTGCATCTTCAACCGCCACTTTTGGTACCGAAGACCCTTGATCTGTTGGGAGAAAATCCTGTTAATATTGCAGAACCCGGGGCCAGTTCAGCCGAACTTACCCGTTCACTCATCTTCTCCATCGCATGGGCATGACTCGCCGTGACCGTCCGCTTATGGTTACACAAGATGGCAACCTTGCGGTTCGCATCATTGTAGGCCTTGACCTTTTCCGGAATTGTACCCGTCGCCTTCATCTCCTGGAGTAGGTTGCTCATGGTGAAGGAGGCATTGTAAGTACGGAAAACCTTGGCTGTCAGACCCGGCATGTAGTTTTGCAAATGCTTGTTGAGGGCAGAGGTCTATCGGTGTCAGTGCAAAACGGCAAAATGACCAAGAACAGAAGATTACCGCTTACCGTCAGACGATCGAAAACCTCATCACCGTTCTTCTTGGGGGCCTTCTTGAAGATCTTTAAATTCTTGAAAACCTGGGGGTCGACTTGGACCTCATCGTAAAACCGGATAGAATCTTTACCCAGGAAGTCGAACACGACCGTGTTGGGTGGTCTCAGAGAGATGTTTTCATACTTCAATGAGCAGCAGCCGACGGTTTCGGCCTCATCCTCGCCTTTCTCATTACCTGCACGCAGAGCGAATTGATCAATGAGATACACGGCTGTCGCCTTCTGACGCTCCACCATGAGATCATTCTTGAGATTCTTCTGATAGTCCTTCCGAATCTTGTCAATGTACTTCTTCAGCTCACGGGCCTTCTCGAATTTCTTGTAGTCACTCTGTCCCTTGACATCGGAGTTCGCAGCAAGCATGACGTATTTGTAGTTGCCGTTGATGTTTTCCTGCCACATTGCGAGCCAAGTTCCCTCCTGGTCATGCTTGACCTCCTTCCAGCTGTGGCCTGGGGGAGGGGGCGGCACTGTAGCCTCTTTGCCGATGTTGAGGGTGATCTGCTCTGGCTGCACCCGAGTTTTGACATGACCAGTCTTGGGGTGCTCACCACGGCCTCGGAAAAGCGAGGGAGGTTCAACACGGAAGTTGCCCACCTTCTGCTTGCGACCGTCCCACATGCAGTACTGATATGGAGCTTCTTCCTCGTCCTTCTTGGCCTTGATAGCCTTCTTCTCGGCTGGAGGCAGATTCCGTTTCTCCTCCCGCTGCGCTTCGTAGTATTCAAATATCGGCTTGAAATCGCACTTGGCGAAGTCCTTGATGTCGATTGTGTTGCCCTGCGGGTCCTTGGCGCCGCCGGTCTTCTTGATGATATCCTTGAAGTCGGTGAAAAAGTTCTTCTGGAAAACAGGGTTTTCCACGTTGTGAGTCGAGTTGAGCATGCCGCCGAAGAACCCAGCAACCTCTTCAGCGTCCGGGTGCAGCGTAACGGGGACCCCGTCATACTTCATTTTGACGTTCGTTGGGAGTGGTTCGTATGGAGGAGGGAAAACCACACCGTTGTGCTCCAGAGTTGTCCACTTCTTGGTCCCATCACCCTTGGTTGGGTCCTCCCACCACCGATATTCTTCCTCTTCCTCCTCCTTCTCATCGGCCTCCACACTCTCGGATTTGACCTTGCCCTTGCCCTTTTTCGGAGGGCTCGGGTCGGCCTTCGCCTTTTTAAGGGCCGATTTGTCGTCAGCCTGCTCCTTCTTGACACCATTGGTTTGTTTCTTGGTTGCGGCAGGCTTGGCCGCTTTCTTCACGGCTGCTTTGCGCGCAGCGGGAGCCTCCGCCTCCGCTTTGGCCTCGATATTTTTCTTCTGCGCGGAGAGCTTCCTCTCAATCGGAACATCGGAGTCAGACTCCTCACCAATGGCTGTTTCCGAGGCCTTTGGGAGCTTCCGTCCGTTGAGGGCCAAGGGAACGTCATCGTCTGTTTCGGGGTCCTCGTGCTTCACCGAAGTTCGTCGGCGTTTACTCTGTCGAAAGATCAGTCGCTGAAACCAATCGCGACTACTGTCGCAAGGGGAAATGCAGGGCCGTGGAACGTATGGCCACGTCGGGGCTAAACGGGGCGTACCAAGGGTTGATCATCTTCATCGCTGCTTTCCGGCTCCGCGTACGACTTCTTCTGGTCAATACCGGCCCGGGACTTGCGTTTGCTCACGCCATGCGCAGCCCCATCCGCATCCTGCATTTTCACGTCGTCATCTTCCACGGCACCAAATCTCACGGACACACCGGGGTCAATGTCACCGTTCGCTGGGGACTTTCCATTCGAATCTACAGACGGCGGTGTAGCTAGAAGCGCAGACGGTCGCATGTTAGTGAGCCCGAGAAAGAGACGCAAATAAATCAAAAGGCAACATGTGTCAGGTAAAGAAGGTAGGAAAGAAGTGACCGAAGTGAGAGAATCGGCTGGAAGGTGTCCTCAAAAGAGAATAAGAGCCGAGGAGGTACATATGCCAGCCGAGTCACCTGGGGGAGACTTACGATTGGCGCGGCCGTTGGCGCGCATGAGAGGAACATCATCCTCGGAAGAGCTCATCGTAGTGATTCGAAGGCCTGAAAGCAGACGAGCTGCGCGAGGATGAAAGAACCGAGTGATGATCAAAGGGAAGGGCCCTCGTGCGCGGGTTCGGGCGAGACGAGCCGCCTGATAGAATGATGAAGTCAAGGAAATCCTGACCAATGAAGAGAGAGAAGAGGTCAACGGAGAAGATGAGACATCAATGATGCTCAGTGAGGAATATATGTTCAAGGAGGAAGGTACTCGGGAGGGAAGCAGAGGGATGAGAGACCCGAGAGCTGAGAGGCAAAGAGGCTGACTATTGGGGGAAAGAGAGGCACGGAATGGAAAGCGAGGCCTTGAACTCGTGACTGGCCTGAGGCAATTAAATTACATAGACTAACCAGATTTGGTTAGTGCTCGGTTGCCCAGTTGCCCAGAAACTCAGGCAGCCGATAAGCAGTGACATAAGCAGGCTTGGCAGTCGAAAGTTGTTTTTCCCACTTTTACAGCCTGATTATCAAGCTACATAAGTGAGCCTATATATGCATATTCCAGAATAGCAGTAAAGCCCTATCTAGCTCCAGTAGCTATTACTCAAGATAGTAGCCAATGCACTAGCCAGGTAGATGTTCATTCCTGTCTTCCCATCGAAATGCGCCGGAAGCCGGAATGGCGCACCGTAGATGCCTGCCATTTCGGGTTAGCGCTCACGGGAGCCCAGGAGGTTGAACTTCGCACTTCCCGACCGTCCAGCAACCAGCAAAGAGAGGCTTCTGCATCCTGTCCTGCTCTCCCCTCCTTCCCCTCCGCAGTCCTAATCTGCCGTCTATCCTCTCGTCATATCTATCGCAATGTTCTCCCGTGCCGTTCGCCCCGCTGTCAGAGCCGGCAGTGCTGCCGTCGCTCGGTAAGTCTCCTTCCGATGCCCGCTCGTGGCCGGTTCTTCACCCCGACACCTGTCCGGCCACCACGGCCGCCACGGCCACCTGCGCTTTCCCCGAATTTATCCAAAAAACGAAATTGAAGGATATTTGATCCAATACTAACTCTAAATCAAGCGCTACTCCTCCCAATGCCGCCAACTTTGCCACTCTGCGTGAGATTGAGGGCCGCCTCAAGTCCATCAAGAACATTGAGAAGATCACCAACACCATGAAGATCGTCGCCTCGACCCGTCTGACCCGCGCTCAGAAGGCCATGGACGAGTCTCGCGTCTACGGTCAGACTTCCAACACCGTCTTCGAGAAGGCCGAGACCAAGCCTCTGGAGGACGGGAAGACTCTTTACGTCGTTGCTAGCTCCGACAAGGGTCTTTGCGGTGGTATTCACTCCGGTCTGACCAAGGCCACTCGTCGTCTCCTGAACGAGAACCCCAACGCCGACATCGTCATTCTGGGCGACAAGGCCAAGGCCCAGCTCTCCCGTTTCGCCCCCGAGAAGATCCTCCTGAGCTTCAACAACATCAAGGACATCCCCACCTTTGCCGACGCTCAGGCCATTGCCGACCAGATTTCCCTGCTGCCCACTGACTACAGCAGCGTCAAGGTCGTCTACAACTCGTTCATCAACGCTCAGAGCTACGAGGCTACTACCATCGAGGCTTACTCCGAGGAGGCTATCACCCAGTCCGGTAGGTTCTTAGGTTTTGTGTCTATGACGGCTTCCATACATTGATACTGACTGTGTCAACTAGCCAACATCTCCGCTTTCGAGATTGACGATGAGGCTCTGGCCGGACTCCGCGAGTACTCCCTTGCCAACAACATCTTCTGGGCCATGGCCGAGGGCCACGCCTGCGAGATCTCTGCTCGTCGTAACGCCATGGAGAACGCCTCCAATAACGCCGGTGATATGATCAACAAGTATGTGTCTAACCCAGTATGTCAGAGACAGTGGTTCTAATATCCCAACAGGTTCCAGATCCTCTACAACCGTCGGCGTCAAGCCGCCATTACCGGTGAGCTGGTCGAGATTATCACCGGTGCCACCGCCTCTGAGGACATGTAAAACCCTTTTTGAGGCTTTACATCTATATGATGAAGTCACCTTCAGTGTAGAGTTTTTGATATCTAGATCGACTCTCCGTTTGTGTAAAATCAGTGTCAATCCATTCCGATTTCATTTGTGCTTTTGATAGAGCCAGTTGTCATGGTCATCGCCGCGGCGATGTAGCTATATAGTAAGTGACGCCGAGCCACGCCGTCGCTTTCACGTCGTCGATTCTACGTCCAATCGTGATCTACGTGAGGTGATCCGCGTAGATATTCCCCCCGTTTACTTTCTCGCTCTCGCATTCCTCACCTCATCGACGTTAGTCTCTTCAATCGCATTTCTTTCCTCAACGTCGTCGATTCCTTCAATCGCACGAAGCTCTACTCCACGTGTTGATTGCGCATACTTTGACTTCATACTTGGTCATCCTAAGCTCAGTCAGGGACCTTTCTTGCAAGGTAAGTCCCCCTGTTGCACGGCGAGCCTGTTCGGTATTATTTTTCCTGCACGCTGCTGACCATATCTGCGGTATTCACGGTATAGATCGTGACTTAGTACTTGCATTGTTGAACAATCAAGATGCCTGCTGACCCGCCTGTCGACCATTATTTGGTGCTGGGTGTGGCCCGTGATGCACCTCTCAACGAAATCAATTCTGCGTACAGGAAGCTTGCCCTGAAATTTCATCCTGACAAATGTGGAGACCATCAGGAAGCCATTGTGCAGTTCCGCAAGGTGAGTGGTGCTTGTGACAATGCTTCTTTGTTGGCCCAATCCGTTGCAAGAGAAAGAACATGAACTGATCACATGTATATATAGGTTTTGGAGGCAGTCGAAGTACTCCGTGATAGAGCCCGCCGCCATGCTCATGACCAGCTGCTGAATGAATCATCCATGGGGCTCTCGGATTTTGAGACCCTTCGTGACCTCTTCAATGACAGACGGGCCGGCAAAGGGAATTGGCAACAGCCCATGGACGAGTCTTACTGGGCAAACCGTCAGCAGGAGCATGCCCGTAGCCAGCCTGACAGTCGTCCGCAGCAAGCTCCCAAGGAGCCCGAGCCACCTCGACAGGAAGAGTACGACGAGTGGGAGGCCTATTTGTGCGGCTATAGGGCCCCTGGTGTTATGTATGATCCCTCGAAGACTTATGTCTGGGAGGTGCCTGACGGGGTGCCACCACCTCCCGACATGTCGAATATCAAGCTGTCAAATCCCCATCATCCATACGCCAACCTGCCGAATCATTGGGTGCCGGGTATCTGGGTGCCGGATAAAAAGAACCCGTATTTCTATGATTCATTTGCCATTCCGCCGAGTGCCTGGGCGGATGACTGGGATCGGGACCCGAATGCCCGGGAGCCGAACGTCAACGTTCCCAAGACTAAAATCCCATTGCTGCCTGCCGACATCGACCGGTGGGCAAATGAATGGGTTCGGACCGACCTCGATGTGCAGGACGAAGGCATCAAGGGATGCACTGAGGGAATGGAAGCTATGGGTGTGGCTGATGGAGCAACAGAGGTGAAGAACGAGGAGGAAGTTCCCCTGCCCGGTGAACTCCCTCCTTTTCACACCTGGTAGTAAGCGTGTGGGATCGACTGGCCATGGCAAGTCGAAATGCGGGGAAGGTGGAGTTATCTCTTGAGGATCTGTTACTCCTTCGTGAATCTTATTTTTATGTGTATCCTTAACAATATCTTTAACCAACAAATCAATATTTCCTTCTGCTTAAGATTTGATTTTCCTTGGCTGTAGAGCTGTGTAGAAATCCTACGAGACTATCGACTCCCAATAGGAAGTACTTTCCAAGGCTAGTTTATATGAATGAAGATGGACATCGGAGGATGGATGAGAATGGTCATGGCTCTTCGTGCATGGCAAGTTAGTAGTAGTACTATGGTGAGCCGTGTATGTGTATAAGGTACAGTAGGCGACAGAGAGCAAAGGGACATAAGTATTCTTCTCTATATTAAATATGTCAGTGTAATACTTTCCGCCTACCTAGAGTATATAGAGATTCAGAGGGAATAGGTACATCGTTGATAATCCGCTTTCTAGTTACATCCTATAAACGCAAAGGTAGGAGCATAGTTCAATATTTACTTCTCTATCTCTTTACCTTTACTTTGCCCTTACTTTGCTCTTTGTCTTATACGTCTTATATCCTTCTACCTTCCGTAATATACTACTCTCTCCCTCTCCCTTCTCCCCTCCACCTCTTCTCTCTCCCTCCCCTTCCATCCTTTCCTGACTCCCTATCATCCCTTTTCTTTCTCTGTTGTCGAAGAGATGATGGATACAATAGACGATGGCTGTTTTGATGTCGAAGTCGTGAAGGAGGCGGTCGGATCATCAATCCAGGCTATTCGGTCTATTCTAGCTAGTCTCCGGAAATCTTCGAATCTGGTGACGGCATACGCGAAGTTCACGAGCGTGCTACTAGATGTAGCAAAGCTGAATCTTTCCAAGGAGTACCGCCAGATGTACAACCTAGACACCCGGGGCATGATCGTTACCATACCGGGCAAACCTCACGATGCTATTGTGAGTGAAGTCAATATTCAATTCGGCGATGCTACCTATGTTGCCAACATAAGAGGCACGTCCTGGTCGCTGACCACTGCGCGGATACAAGGCACCGTTTGCTCCAAAGAGCCGGATAGACAATAGGCGCCTAGGGACCCAGAGACCCACCCGGTGAATCCTATTCTTCCCTAGAGGAGATTGCAAGTGCCACATGGCTTTGGCAAGGCCTTTGGGTTTGTCTTGTGTATTGAGTATCTGTTACTGTTTTGTGCCCATTGTCTTTTCTGAGATTCGGATGTTTTGCTAAACTGCTGGGCTCTCGAGCTGGAGTGGAAGGGTCTAAAAGACCGCCCAGGAATTTTCCTTATTATTATGTGTATCTTTAACAATAGCTTTAATCAACTAACCAAAATTTCCCTGTGTTTGAATTTGATTTCCCTTGGCTGTAGAGCTGCGTAGAAATCCCGAGAGACTATCGGTAGGAAGTATTTCCAAGGCCAGATAATATGAACGAGATGGATATCAAGAAATGGATGAGAATGGTCATGGTTCTTCGCGTATGAGTGGTCAGTAGTACTATGATGAGCTGCGTAGGTGTAACGTTCGGATCCCAGACATTCGATGGGATGACATTCGATGGGTTGCACATTCGGATCCCGATCCCAGTCATTGGCCAGGTTGACATTTGGCTTGTTGACGCTCCCTGCTGTTATTGCTTTTGAGCCGTCAGCGTCGAGACCAATCTTTCTCCTAATACTGGGGCCTCCGACGGTCAGACACCCCTTGCTTAGCATGAATTACAGACCGTCAAAGGATAATGCGAAGGTCACAACATGTGCCCGCACTGATATAGTCAGTAGAAGAAAGGTTATATGAAGGAGAGCAAGGAGTAAAGTCAGCCAGAATTCAACCCTATCGGTGGAGATCGAACACTTAGAGCGGCAACTAACTGACGCTCCTCTAGACTTTAAGCTCGGAGAGTGATATTTTTGGGTACAAGGCTACGAAAATGATGCGAGTTCTTTATTTTTGTTCATCTTCCGTTCACCTTTCGTTTACCTTTCGTTTACTTTCCTTGATTCTACACTTTTCACTCACTAGAGGTGATAGTTAGTAGGAAGCGAGTATGGGGTAGACGAAACATAGCTAATTTGTAGGACAAATCTTCTTTATAAAAGTATGTGAGGGTATATTAATCTCCTACTAACGCCTCATCGATCAAATCTATAGATCACTAGCTCACGGTTGTAGTTCTCACCCACTAAATAGTGTTCGCCACCACAAATAAACCCGCAGCCAGTAAAATCTAGGTTCTCATGGGAAACCTCAGTTTCACTTGTTCTAATGGTCAAGTATATTGGACGGTCTTTGCAATACGGATCAAAATGGAGTCTGAAGCTCAAGTGGGCATTGTCGTCAGTCAACTCTGTCAGGATTTCATACCAAGTGTGTGGTATGTCCATAAAACCTTTCAAGGCTGGCGCTTGAAGACTGCAGTTCCCACTATAAGCAGGTAAGAGGTCTTCTAAGCGCCTGTCATGAGCTCCATGTCCATGTAGGGGTATGACAGTAGTGACGGTTTGGGGATAATGACCGTTATCCTCATCGAAAAAGCCCATCTCTGTAAATCTTACAGAATGGCAGTCATCTGTGATGCCGAGCTTTTGCAATGCCGGTAGGCCTCGTTGCCGAATAGAGTAAAAGTCGAGATCCCGGAAGCCAAAACGAGCCACGATAGAAGGTGACTGGCCGACATCGGGTCCTCTTTGCTGACTGGTTGGATCCAGCGATGGCCTATAGGAAGATTGCTTCGATATATCCCAGACAAACAGGGACTCAATGGGCGCGTCCTCATCTGCTGTGTATAGACTGCGATTTGGCTGCCAGATGTAGATCACATAGTGCGTATTACTATGCGAGGAGAAGAAACGGTCTCGTTCACTCAGTGGATGACCCAGGAACATTATCTTCCATTCGTTGCGAGGGACAATACTCCATCCACCCTGAGCTCCGGGCTTCACGTCGAAGGACGAGGCGAAATGTCGATGCACGCCGTCACTGGCATTGAGCCAGTGGAAAGCCTTGGGCTCTGCCCATTCTACCACCAACAATCTCTTCTGAAGCCGAACTCTACGGACAACCTTCCCACAAATAATGAAAGGCACCATGAACTGCCGGTCAGAGCTAAGGTCCATCAGCACCAAACACTGGTGATGCGCACTGGGGTAAACCAGTAGCCCGTCCTCGTGCGTCCATAGGGCCTCCGAGAATTGGCGGCCCACGACCTGCCTCTCGTGGCTCGCGTGGTATTCCCACGGCTGAACCTGGAACCATTCACGCTCACCCGAGCTGCCGAAGTCGTCGCACAGGCGGTATTTTTGTATGGAGCGGGGCTTTCCTCGTTCCAGATGGTCGTATCGCGAGACAACCTGGTCAAAGACCTTTCGGCTTTCAAAGCTATGATCATCCCATTCAAGCGCCTGCACTTCCTTCGTCCATGGGAATCGCCTCTTCAAGATTGGGACCAAGACAGACGGGTTGCTGAAGGCCTCGCTCCACACACGCGAGACACGTCGGCAACGAATCAGGTCGACAGGGTCCAAGTAACCCAGCACAAGCCAGAAAATGTCCCGAGGCAGGTATGCCAGATCATGACAGGTGTCGTCATGATGGTGTGCAGCCATCATTGTTCGGCATAGTAAATAACGGAAGGATGAAGCTTCTTCTTATTGGAGAAGCTTTTTCCCTCCGCATGCCAAGAGCTTCAGGACACCTTGCGTAATCCTTCCTTCTGGCCCTTCTTTCTTATGCCTTGAGGTGATGCTCTTCTGAGCTGCTAACTGTTTAAATAGTTGTCTATCATGATGCTACCACCAAAGTCCTCCCTGCTCGTTGCTTCGCTGCTGGCGGCTCTGCCAGTCAACGCTGATGGCATCTACACGAAGAAGTCCCCGGTTCTTCAAGTCACTGGAAAAACCTACAATTCGCTGATTGCAAACTCAAACTATACTTCGGTAAGCTCTATGGCTTTTCTATGCTAGAGTGAACTAGAGGACTAATCTGTAGCTGGTTTAGATCGTGGAGTGAGCTCTCCCCGCACGGTTACGGTTTCCCCGATATGCTTCCTGCTAACACTTGCGCTCCCCTAGATTCTACGCACCGTGGTGTGGCCACTGCCAAAACCTGAAGCCCGCATACGAGAAAGCCGCACAGAATCTGAACGGCCTCGCGAAAGTCGCCGCCATCAACTGCGATGATGACGACAACAAGCCCTTCTGCGGCCAGATGGGCGTGCAGGGCTTCCCGACCCTGAAGATCGTGACACCCTCGAAGAAACCCGGAAAGCCGCGCGTGGAAGACTACCAGGGTGCGCGCAGCGCCAAAGCCATCGTCGACGCGGTGGTGGACCGCATCCCAAACCATGTGAAGCGCGCAACCGACAAGGACTTGGACAAGTGGCTGGGCCAGAACGAGGAGCGACCCAAGGCCATCCTATTCACGGAGAAGGGGACGACGAGCGCGATGATCCGCGCGTTGGCGATTGACTTCCTCGGCTCAATTGATGTCGCCCAGGTGCGCTATAAGGAGGTCGCATCCGCGGAGAAGTTTGGTGTCTCTGAGTTCCCGACACTTGTGGTTATCCCCGGTGGTGGTGGAGAGCATCAGGTGTATGAGGGTGATATGAAGAAGCAGCCCATGGTCGAATTCCTCAGCCAGTTCGCGACACCAAACCCAGACGCCACCGGGGAGGCAGTGTCGACGAACTCCAAGCCCAAGTCCAAATCCAAATCCAAATCCTCCAAGCCGGCCTCCAAGCCTACATCTGTCCCCGATGACACGAAGGCAGACCTAAAAGACGAACCCGAAGCCAAACCAGCCCAGGTTCCCGTCTCCGTGCCCCCGCTCCCTACGCTTGCAACCCCGGAATCTCTAGAGTCGTCTTGCTTGTCACCAAAGTCGGGAACCTGTGTACTTGCCCTTCTCCCAGAACAAGGCGAGACACTCCCAGCAGCTGCCACCGACGTACTCTCGAGTCTGGCAGAGATTGCACACAAGTACGCGCAGCGCGGGACACACCTCTTCCCGGTGTATGCCGTCCCGGAGATCAACTCTGGCGCTCAGACCCTGCGCAATGCACTGGGCTTGGAGGATAAGCACGAGGTGGAAGTCATTGCTGTCAATGCCCGTCGTGGATGGTGGCGTCGTTATGGGGCCGATGATTACTCTGCCGTCGCTATTGAGCGTTGGGTGGATGCCATTCGACTCGGCGAGGGCGAGAAGGCTAAATTGCCCGAGGGTCTTGTTGGTGAGGCTGAGAAGGCGAAGGAGGCGGATCACGATGAACTGTAAACGATGGTCTGGGAGATCTATAGCTCGGCTCATGTTTTTGGAAGCCATTGTATTTGCATTATCGTAACTAGTTGTCTACCTACGCCCTTCATCTCTACGTAGATGCTTGTAGGGAATTATAGATCAATAGTCCCAGCAGTGCGGAGGTATTGCGCAACCAAAGAGAAAGGGAACACAGCATCGCTGGCGAGTGATCGCACTTGTGGACCGGAGGATTCACTAATGGGAACAATTGAAGGGGGCTAAAAATCTTATCATAACTACTTGCTAAAGCGTCGATTTGAAGCAATAACAGTGCCTTCCATATATTTACTAACTTGCTGCCCTTGGAATCAAATCTCACTCCTCTCAGAATATACAGAAAGCCAGAAGAACACCGTGAGAAAATGCAAGCAACGCCGGGAGTATCGAAAACAACTATTTTTTGCGGCCCTCGGTGCCCTTCTTGATCATCTTCTGCCTCTTGGAGTCGACCTCCTTGTCAAAGATCTCACGCGCAGTCTCACCCTTCTTGCGCTTCGACGACTTCGTCTTCACGCTGACCGTGTTTGCTCCACCGCTGCGGATTTGCTTCTCAGCCTCCTCCCAGGATGCGGAACCGTTGTCAATTGCGTATCTGAAGGCTAGAAATCAGTTATTGTTCATTCAAACGCTTTTGAGATGTGATGAGTTCACTCACTTGTCCAAGGGAAGAGCATCGATCAAGGCGCGCTGCTTCTCGCGCAACTCGTCATTGATCTGTTCGCCTCCCTCACGGAGTTCATCTTCCAAACCAGTATCAAGAGGCTTGAAGCGGTCCTCGGTCACTTCATCATGAGCACCGCCAGAAGGGCCAGAGGGAACCTGTTCTGCGGGCATGGTTTCCGCAACGGCACCCTCAACAAGACCACGGAAGTGGGTGGAGATCTTACGCATGATCTTGAGGAACATGGCGAGAAGCTGGGAAGACGGCAGGTTCAGCTCTTTCTCCAGGGCGTCCAGGCTCTTGCGTTGGGAGCCGATGGCGAGGAGAATCGACTGCTGGACACCAGAAAGGCTCACCTTGCCAGCGAGACGGTTGGCAAAGTAGTACTCGGAGATGGTAGGAACCATATCCAGGATAACGTGGTAGTCCAGGAGGTTGTTAGCGTAACTGTCTAGACGCTTCAAGTCGAAGGGTGAGAAGGTAGCGTCAAGATCGGCCTTCTTGAGGAGGCGCGGCGCAACGGACGAATCCAGCTTGGCACCGGCGTTGGCGGACTCGCAGATGCTCAAAGAAAGCACTGAGGGGAACTCGCGGAACTGGTAGGACAGCAGAGAGAGGAATCGGCGGTGGAAGTCTCGTGCGAAAGCGCCCAGCCAGGCGGCATCATTAGAACTAGCAGACAAGGTGCGAAGCATCACGCAGGAGTGCTCGCCGGTCAATTCATTGGGGGTCTGACGGAGGTAGACTGGAACGAAGGAAGAGCGCTTCCAGAATTTGTGGAGGGTCGGGGTCAGGCCGTAGCTGACACCGACGTAGTCAAGGGCATCGGGACGACGCTCGGCCAATTTGCCGAAGAGCGGAGGCATGGTGCGAATGTCCCGGACGTGGACGTTGTCGTCCAGAAGGTTGGAGTTGGTGAGCTCCTCGTCTGTCACACGAACCATCTCCTCCTGGGGTGCAGTCATATCCTCGTCCAGGCTGGTGAACTTGCCCTCGAAGAAGTCGACCAGAAGCTCCAAAGCACGAGAACCATAGCCCATACCCACGTACTCGGGATTCGTTGCGATACGGACGATTCGAGCACCTGAGAGACCGGCAAAGTCCTCGTCCTGGAACTGCTGGCTCACCAGCCAAGGAATCAGATCACCACCGGCTCGCTGACCACGGCTCAAGCTGTTGAGGACACTTTGCCTGCTGATGCGACCTTCCAGAGAAACCTGGATCACACAGAGGGGCTCCGGCAGCTTGGTGGCTTCTTCGTCAATCGGCGGAACAAGCACGTAGAGCTGGTGCGCGGGAGCATCGCTCATGAGCTGAAGATCGTTGGGAGTGTTCTTGTAGTGGCTGGCAACATAAAGTGCCATCATCTGCTGCAGGAACTTCTCCGAAACAGGGTGGAAAGAGAAAAGAGTGTCGCGATTGACCTGGAGCAGCTGGCACTTGGATGGGTGCGGGCAACCCTGGGTGTTCATGCGAGACTTTGGCAGTGTGGCATCGAGACACAGGACCTTGTTCAGCCACTTCTCAACGGAGTCACCGGGGGCATAACGAATGGGCTCTGCGAGAGTGATCTCGCGGAGAGATCGACCGCCCAGGTTTTTGTCTGTGCTCTTGGCGGCCTTACCAGTGCTACGGTCTGCAACGTCGGTGTCGTCCGTCTTCATGCCACCTCGAGACTGCTCCCGAAGCTGCTGGATAAGCTTCAAAGACAACGATCGACCCGTTCCTTCATAACCGTTGATGGTAGATGCCATAAACACCAGGTAGGGACCCATAAGCTTCCGCACCAGCGGAAGAGGGATAGCAGCCGCCTCATCAATAACCAAAAGCTCTGCCTGTCCCAGGACGTGCGCATCCTGAGGCTGGATGTACTGAATGGTTTGACGGTGTTGGCGGTGAATGTTGACTCTCACAATGGCCTTGTTGAAATCGGGGTTGGTCGACTGCAGGATAGTGTAGTCGACGTGGTCAAGGTAGCCGAGCGCATCGAAACCCTTGAACACGAACTCGAAGAGTGTCTTCAAGTTCTCGGGACTCGGGGAGGTGATGAAGATGTTGCTGTAGCCGTGGGCAATAGCTGCGGCAATAGCAACACCCAGTGCGGCTGACTTTCCTCGTCCACGGCCAGCGGTCAGAGTAACCGTGCTCTTCAGTGTCTTCTCCGCAATTGCATCGGCAAAGGTCAAGAGAGCCTTAGCCTGGTCCACAGTGCGAGCCAGGTTCACCAGCGGTCCGATGGGCTTCGTGTCTACCAAGCTCTCCTTGATTTCCTTCAGCTCCTTCTTAGGACCGGACTGCGACTCGTCGGTGGATTCGGGAGGAGGAAGCGGCTTGACATTCTTGCCGCCGGAGATGGGCAGCACGTTCAACTCATCGTCAACCACCAAGCAAGAATCACAGCTTCCCAAAGACAGGATGAAGCGCTCGTTGAAACGGGCCACCACATCTTCATGAGCCTCCGTCCGGTATCGCGAGTGAATATCCATGGACATGGTGTACAGTTGCTTCAAGCTGTTCATGCTCTTCAGCAGCAAAATCACCATACCACCTCCCTCGACCGTCTCAATCGTGCGTGCCAGCAGGTTCGGAGTCATGGCCTCGAAATCCTGCAAGATACACATGCCGTAAGTGTTACCCAGAATCTTCTCCGTCTCCTTGTAGTACACATAGCGGATCTGGTTGAGGGTGATGAATAGCTCGAAGGGATCCTCCTGGTTCGGTTCACGAATACCGCGCTTGACTTCCTTCTTAATCTTTGCTTCGCGCTTCTTCCGGTGACTCGTGAAGCCCAACAGATCCTTCTTGTATGCCCACAACACGGACTTGTTCTGCTTCACGTCGACGCTGGACATGATGTAGTGTAGATGCACGATGACATCCTTGGCATGATCACCCACCACAACGAAGAAACTGCGCTTCTTCTCTTGCACTCCATTTCGAATGAGGGCGGGGATGCGCGAGTCAAGCGCTTTGCGCGGCATGATGAGAATGCGGAGCTGGCCGCGAGTAACGTCGCGCCTTTACGCTCGCCGGAATTATCGAGGGCGAAAATTCGAGGTTGCTGGGTGCAGAGCAGGCACTGGCAAATTCTGGTCCTCGATTAAATCGCCGTAAATTCAAAGGTTGCTGATCAGAGACAATCCCGCCGAATCTCAAGCGTCCCAAAATTGACCAACGAAAAAAAATCATACTGCTGGTTTACACCGCCTGCCAATTCTCCTACCGGTCACTTCACCGCCTTTGTTACGTCACGTGACCACGTATTCCTAACCGGGAAGCGGACCCACCGTTTCCGTTTCGTAGCACGTTTGCTCCACCTCCCTTGAATGACGCGCTGATACGTGCTCAGACGTTACATAGCGTCTCTCGATGCTTTCTTTTCCAGCCTCCTGGGGAAGCGCTGAGACAAACAACCCGTTATAGTTGTTGTCTGCGCCGATCTCGTGTGCTCTGACATTCAGGCTGCGCCAAGTGGAGCGCGCGGGAGCCAAGTGTTGGTTCTGGATGCTGATCGTCTCGGCATATCTTGCTGGGTGACGCGCATTCCTGCCAGGGAGTAACCAAAGACCAAGGAAGATGCCGTAGTGGAAATTCTCTGGATTTCCCCACGTCCCATTGGCCAGAAACCATAACATGCAGGGAAAGGTCCATGGTTGCGTGCTCCAGCGTTTTAACAGCGTCCACTGTTGACGCAAGTTGATCGCCAGTACGAAAGTAGGCCTGTTATACTCGTCTCTGATTAGCTGCGTCCTTCCAGAGTCACCGGAACCATCCAGTCCAATTCCAATGTCAGTCCCCTGAGGTCTCCACCTCAGCCTGAAAGGGTCCTTGTCCCTTTTGCCATGTCCTGGTTATCTCCAAGTTTTGCGACCTCGCACACGCGCTCCGGTCTTCCATCGGACATTTGATCCTCTCGTGAGGAAGCGCAATGGACTGCGATACTGTCCATCTCGATCGATAAAGCTCGGGCGCACGATGGTGTTAATCTCCACGGACACTGGGCTCAAGGTCTGTGTGGGGTAAGTCAACACTCAACGAAGTCGTCATTCCAGGAGCAAAAAAGGTTGCTAATGATCGCATTCTTCAGAATCTTCTTTTTGAGCTCTTTCTTCCTCGCTGCATCCTATAATGCCACATTCGCTTTTGGTGAGTCGCCATTGAACCTAGTGAAAGCGCATGAACTGACACGTCGCTCCCTCAAGACCGCCCGGCCCATACGGCCGTCTTGGTCTGCTTCCTCACAGGAGCAGTCTTCTTGATTCTGGGCCGGTTTGTCCCAGCAGCATCTCGACCCTCCTCGCCAAGAGCTAAATGGACCGCCGTGTCTCCCTCCGACCAATTCGAGTTATCATCGGCTCGAACCTCGACTGCATCCTCCCCAATCTTGGGTTTCAATGAGCCTATTTTACCCCGATCTCGGTTTTGGCTGTCCAGGTTTTGGTGGAAGGTCGGTCTGCTGTTGACCCTCTGCTGTTTACGAGTCGAGTTGTTTCGCCGAGTTACTCTCCACTCCGAGTGCGCGCCTGATGGATATGCTGTAAGGCTTGAATGCTCTTCCGTGATTCGATAACAAGTTTCCTGACCGTTTCTCTTGTGAAACAGTATGCTATTCCCTTCCTCGTTTCGCTCTACGACTATTGGTGCAACCGACGATCACAGCCGACGGAGGAGTATGTTCATTTGCAACGTTTTCAAGGACTGCCTATCCAATTGGCCTATTCGACCTGTCGAGGAACCTTTTACTTCCTGACCAAGAGCCGTGTTCGAGGGATAATTGCTGCCACCTTTCTCTCGGTAGCTGGCTACATGGCCGCGTCGTTTACAGCTGGTAGCCGGTCCACCTACGTCTGTCCGATCGTTATCCACGCAGCAGCACGTCTGCGAATAATCAGAGTCGTCAACACGTTGGTGGACTCGGTCCTTTTGATTGGAGTTGCCGATTTATGCCATTCCGGGGTTGATCATGAGGGAAAGCGGAGAAAACGAGCATTGGTGTCACTGGGAGCTGGTCTCCTGGTAAGTGACGGTATTGGGGACTCGTTGGCGCTCATATCTGACGATTATTCTAGGGCGTCGCTCTAATCTGGAGCATTATTTCGATTTTCATTACGAACAGTCGTCCTGAACACAGCGGCCAGCCCTTCCTGGATGTGAAATTCTCACGCAGTGCTCTCGGAGAGGCGCTGCTAATCGTGTTCATGGTCACCTCGGCGTGGCAGATGGTGAGGATATCTCCGTCCTCGTACTATACTATCCACTCTCGATACTAATCTTTCTAGTTGCCCCATTACGGCGTTCTGGGGCTATCGATTTTTGGCGGTTTCATCTTCATCTGCTTTTCCTCGACATCGACCTTGCTTTTTCAGCAAATGCCGTTCCCCTTTATCTCTACGACCCAGGCCGTTCTCGCTCTTGTTGCATCCTCTACCGGAGCCGTCCTCTTTCTTCTTGCGCGCATCATTACCGAGGAAGAATCAAAGTCGCTTTACCGTGCGAATATTGCGCTCCAGATAGTGTTCACCATCCTATGCGGAATTGCCCTCGCCTGGGCCATGGGCAAGCACCAATTTTCTCATACGCACCCAATTGACATCCTTATTCACAAAGCAACCAGCCATTTCGACGAATACATATCCCAGGCCGGCACCAGCAAGACTCTCGGAGACGCTGTTTTGGAATATCAAAGACGATATGAACAGCTCCCGCCCCCCGGGTTTGACAAGTGGTGGGAATATGCAACAAATCGATCCTCATTGATCATCGACGAGTTCGATCAGATCTACAAGAACCTGCTACCGTTCCGAGCCATTCCTCCTGCGCAGATCCGGGATATGACACAAAAATTGGCGACGAATCCTTTCAACGACCTTGGAGCAATCAGCATTCGAGATGGCAAACCTCGGGTCCAAGAAGGCATCAAACCAACACATGCGTGGATGGTCAAAGGAGCTGCAGAGATGATCGAAAACTTCTCCGAGCACCTTCCTGATATGGACCTCGTGTTCAATCTGAATGACGAGCCTCGGGTCGCAGTGCCTTGGGAGAAGACTATCCAGCTAAAGCGGGAAGCAAAATCACACCCACCTATCCCCCCAGGAGACGTGGTGGGCACTTGGTCTGTGGATAGACAGCAAGGCTGGGGCCCCATCGAGCCTGCCGACCAGACGAACGAGACTATCTTTACCGACGGTGCATGGCGGGGTGTGTGGGATCCCTATGTGAGCGCAGTCTGCGCGCCTTCGTCTAGGGCACGCACTCGGCGAATTTGGAACCGTCGTGACATCTGCCTAGGATGTGCGGAGCCTCATACTATGGGGCAGTTCCCCTTGGATTTCAATCTTGCCTCTGAAATCTGCCACCAGCCCGACCTGGCTTTTCTCCACGGCCTCCTAATTTCACCCTCCTCGTTCAAGGTATCCCAGGAGTTGATACCCGTCTTCAGTCAAAGCGCTCTTACTGGGTTCAATGACATTTTGTATCCCAGTCCGTGGAACTACATGGACAAGGTGAAGTACAATCCGTCTAAAGAGTACCCTGATCCCGCATATGAGGAAAAGGAAAATTCACTCTACTGGGTTGGGAGTACCTCCGAAGGATACAGCCGCTTCAATGAGTGGAAAGGCATGCCACGCCAGCGATTCGTCCACCTCATGAACAATAACACCCACAACCAAGTCTCTGTGCTCTTACCAGCCGGCCCAAGTCTCTACAAGTACGAGATCATGGACGGCATGGCGCCCTCGGAGCAACTCCAATTGCAAACGAACGTCCATCTCGCAGACCCAATCACCCGCTGCGGAGACTGCGACGTCCAGCACGACGAAATGGGAACAACCTCCCACGTCGACTTCCAATCCCACTGGTCGCATCGATTCCTCTTCGACCTCGACGGTGCCGGGTTCAGTGGCCGATTCCTACCCTTCCTGCAGAGTCACAGTCTACCCCTGAAGACGGGTCTCTTCCGACAATGGCTTGACTCGCGTGTCGTATCATGGTTCCACTTTGTCCCCATCGACATCCGACTACACGGTCTATGGAGCACGCTGGCTTATTTTGCCGGCGTCCCAAACCCCACCAGTGCCGCTAACCCGATGCGCATGGATGCACATATTAGTCAGGGTTCCTGGATTGCCGAGCAAGGGCGCAAGTGGGCAGAACTTGCGCTTCGGAAGGAGGATATGGAGGTTTATTTCTTCCGGCTTCTTCTTGAATGGGGTCGTCTGACAGATGACAATAGGGATGTTCTGGCGTACGCCCCTGCGCCATTGTGATCTAGGTTTCATGTACTGTATTCTAGTCTAGATCAGCAGAGTTGAACATAATGTAGTGATTCTGATGAAGTGTATTTCCAAGTTTCCAAGGTTAGGTGTGTTGTCTACCTAGGGCACCCCGACCTCCAGGTTATTCCAAAATCCCGAAACTGGCGGTCATGGTATTCGGAATCTAGAGGTGCATTGAATGTCACTTTGGTATAAAACAGTACTTTTCTAAATGCATTGATATATGCAGGCACAATGCCAATATATGCAATGTACAATGCTATGTGCTCCGAACGGGTATTCAAACATGAGGCCAAGAAAATCCGCCAATCCAACCAGAATAAAACGCAGGTCCATGTAAACATGAACATGATACATGCAAAGGAAAAAAATGCCCAGCAGAAAAAAAAAAAAAAAAAAGGAGTATACATCTAATCATCAAACAGAGATCACGGATCCCTTCCCAAAGTCCCTGACTTCAAGTATGTCGTAATCCATATATCAACTCCCCAGTACTTTATTGGTCGTGGCCGTGGCCGTGGCCGTGCTTGAAGGCATCACGGCGGTGCTTCCGAGTAGGACGAGGTCCAGGGCGGATGTACGGCGAGCGCTGCATCTTGGGCTTTTCAACAGGCTCGTTGGCATCGGCGCGGACGTGTGCCTTGATGTGGGAATGGAGGAGATCGTCGACATCGAGATTGGCATCGACGTCAACATCGAGGAGACTGCTCTCTTGGTAGACCTTGAGGGAATTGATTTCCCAGTAAGTCTGTTTGAAGTCGGAGGGATTGTTGGACACGTAGTCGTTGCAGGTGCTTGCCTTGGAGGCGCAGGTACTCGAGGACCATGCGTCGCCGGCCCAGTCGCCGCAGAAGGTGATATCGAAGACGATTTGCAGCTCGTTGAAGTGCGAGTCGATGTCACAGTCGCCGCTGAATCTGGCGGCTGGAAGACCCCAGAGTAAAGGGTTCGGGACGCCGTGGGTGATGTCGTAGGGAACGCTCGAGTTGGGGAAGAACCAGACATTGATGGCGTCGCTAGTCCATTCGGTGGCGTAGACACCGCCGCCAGCTTGGTTGAAGCCATCACCGTAGGACTGGGTGCTGCTGCTTTGGATGGCACAGCCCGAGTTGGCCGATTGGCCATCGGCCTCGACGTAGCAGTTGTCGGTGTTGAGGGAGCCACTGTAGCCGAAGCTATTGATGGAGCAGCCGTCGCTGGTGTGCAGAGTCATCTGGTTGGTGGACTGAGTGTTGACACCCTCGATGATATCGATTTCGCCGTTGTTGGGCCAGTTGCTGCCGAGCATCCAACTAGGGAAGATTAGTTTCAATTTATCAGATATCAAAACCCGGAAGTAGAGAGCTTACAAGGCAGGCCAGGTGCCACAGACACTACCGGGCATGTGCTCCAGGTCCAAGATGACCAGTCCATGGGTGTAGGTCTTGTTACTTCCTAGACGCACACTCTGACGGCCCGAGGTGGTGGTGTGGGAGTGGTCAACGCCAATATACACGGAGCCACCGCTGGTGCTGACGAGGCCGTTGTTAGTGGCGGTCGAGCGATTGACGTAGTCCACGTAGCCATTGGTAGGGTCTTGTCCCTATAGCAGGTGAGCAGATGATTCGGTGTATTCAGCTGTCCAACAGACTTACAGTAAAGAAGTTGAACTCGTCAAAGAAGCTCCCGTTGGTGCCATAGTCGTCCTGCAACGTGTAGATGGCAGTGCTCAGGTGGGCAAACAGGCCCAGGCCTGAAAGGAGAGTGGCGGCGAAGTGCATTTTTCTTTGAGTGCTATATATCCAAGCAAAGAGGGTATAGGTATGGGTATAGTCTGTCAAAGACTATGAATGTGCCTCGCAGAGGTTCAGAAAAAAGGAATGAAAAGAAGACGATATACAACCCCCAGGGGTATATACCGCTAAAAAATGAATGTGAAAGCACACGAACAAAGGAAGGACTAAGCGCCGAATCTAGAAGAAAGGAGAAAAGATGAAAGAGAGGGGATACCAGCCATTCTTTTATACGTCCCCTGCCTCCACCCAACCTGAAGACTCCGGGACATGCATAAGTGTATGCGTGACAGGTCTGGAACCATGTGAGAGATACGAAACGCGGAGTTGTATTCCCACTGGGGCAGGAGATGGTGGAGCGGGTCTATTAGACCGAACGGCGGGTCTTGAATCCAGTGAAACACCCACCACACACCACACCATTTCACCATTTCCCCCTTGATAAGCAGATGGTGGAATCGAACGGTACCAAACAACAGCCGTGATTGCCGAACCAAACATCTAGACCAGACCAGGGTAGACCAGAGTAGTCTAGAGCCAAGTCTAAACAACGAGGCCGTGATGGTGAAGGTGGATCATCAGACTGATGCATCAGATAGAGCAGCTGAGAAAGCATACTTTCACCCGCGTGGGTAGGAACAGAGTTCAACCCCTGTTTCAGCAGGTCGAGTACATCGGATTAAACGCTGGGAATTGTTTCAGAATCATAGGTTGATCGGTTGATCATAGCTTGATCACGGCTGACTGGCTGAATTGTGGCAAATGGAAAAAGTCAAAAAACCCAATCTTTGTGAGTGGCGACCATGATCGACTCGGTGTGTCTCAAGTAAGCTTTTCACTCTCTCTTTTCCCCTTTTTAGGGTTGAATGCGTAACCCTGGTACTGATGTCCTGCTGTTCCGCTCGGCAGAGGAGTAAAATTTCAAGTTGAACTTGGTCAATTTTCTAGATATCTGGAAGACCCTTGATCGTTTGGTCGTAGATAAACAGTTTCCACTTTCCGCTTCCCACTTTCTGCTCGGGACGCATTTACTCTGCCGGCTCAACCCACTTGAACCCGATTGGATATTGAATATTCTTCGACTCTACCAAGTAGATAGAAAAAAAGAATAAAAAGATATGCGAGCGTAGGGATTCGAACCCTAGATTTCTTTCGAAAGAGGGGTTTTAATATTTAATTTTCTTAAACTATTCACATTTGTTAGTCGGAGTCGATGGAGAGGGAAAAGTACAGGGGGTACTTGCTCCTCCGCCTTAACCACTCGGCCACACTCGCTGAGATCATCATATTTTCCTGAATAGTACTCCATGGCCCTGATCAAAGGAAAGGAAAGGAGTAATCCCATTCAGGTTGCAAAATACCACCTACAACATCTCGGAACTGCACAATAAAAGGGAAAATATGAAAAAGAGATGAAAAGGAGATGAAAAAGCGAAAAAAAAAAAGAAAAAAGCGGCTATGTACATGCCGGACAAAACAGTTCGGCCCCGAACCATTCGGCGTCTCGCCGGAACAAATGTCCATCCGTGGGTCGACCGTGGACGCTGGCTTCTAGAACACACCGCCGATGGTACAAATGTCGGCACGAAAAAACCACCACCGGCTCCGATGGAAGTTCGCCGACCGATGCGGTCTGGACTTTTGGCTCCTCGAGGGCAATGCGATGGGAATGGTCCATCCAGGGTAGCTGGCCTGCGCCCACGGCAGCTGCTTTGCCTTTGCCCCGCTCGGTCGGATCATGGCCCTCTTCGAGCCGCTTGGCGATGCGACGCTGGTGTTCATCACGTAGTCGCTCCTCCCACGCCGTCCAGTGTGATGAGCCCACGCCGGGCCCCCAGATTCGCTGCCGGCAAATCTCGCACACCTGGCCTCGTGGGCGCCATCCCTGCTGCCGTAGCCGCGTGACCTCGTCTACATGCACGAATAAATCGCGGTCCAGCATGCCGTTGGCGAGGGCCAGGAGGGATTTCTCGTAGGAGTATGCGGAGAAGATTGATGCCAGCACGGCGCGCAGCTCGAGTAGAGACGATGACCAACTTGCAGCCCGCGCAAGAAACGCGCGGAGAATGCGGAGAAAAGAAATATCGGTGCGTTCAGCGCTGGATGAACCACCCCCTTTCACGGTGCTGGCAAGCAAGACAGTGAATGCCTGTTGAACCAGCGTGCGGAAAGATGTAGTCAGCCGTCCGGTTTCCCCGCTCAACGCCTCTGAGTTTTCGAACTGGTGATCCAGGAGTGCAAACACGTTGCTCGCAATGCGCACCACTGCCTCGATGAGGTCAAGCCAGAGAGATTCGTCAAATGCGAGGGGCTGCTCAGCTGGTGATGCCCCGCGTGGCCCCGTCATGCTCGGTCGACTGGGCTTGGCTGTCTTGGACTGGCCCTGACAGAGCCAAGTCCCAACCCCGGCATACTTGTGTAGGGATTCAAGGAGATCATCAATCGCCTCTGCTGTAGTGGCCGTGTCTGGAGTCTGCCCCGCACTCTGGAGAATGCCCACGAGGCCCGACTCCAGCGTCCCCAGGTGGGAAATGAGACGATCCAAGGCTGTTCGCACTTGGCCCTGCCGGGCGAGGAGAATCACGGCAGCATCAATGGCTCCACTCTCCTCAATGCAAGGAAGCAATTCTTCCAGGTGAATCTCACCGACTCGTAGGCCTTCGACAAAGTCTGCCACATGAGATGGGTTGTATTTGCAGAGAAGCTGCACGTAGCGTTCAATCATCCAGTTCTCAACAGACGGAGGATACTTTTCGCCGCTTCTGCCATGGGGCTCGACCAAGACCAGAAGGTACTGGTACTGCTTGTAGCTTTCTTTTTCCAGCACCTGTAGGAATGTGGAGTGGGCTTCAGGGGCCAGGTCCTGCATTGTCTGAGCAGCCCGAATCACGTCAATATCAGCAATTTCTTTGGCATGCTCCTTCACCACATCTACCACATTCCTCCTCTGCTTTTTGCCGAGTCCTGATCCCGAGCGGAGACAGTCATGCAGAGAGGTGAAGATGGCTTCCTTGTCGTTCGGGTCATCGAGATACGTCATGATCCATTGCGGGTATTGCTTCTCGGACCGATAGGTCGACTTCAAAATCCGGAAAAAGCGAGCTTTCTCAAAAAGGGGCACCATGCTTTGGATATCTGGTGGATGGTAGAAAGACAGCAAGTACTCGGCACTCAACTCGCAGTCGTCGGCCATACTCTCATCGGGGTACTGACATAGACGGGTAAGAACCTGATGCAGGGTCGTGCCAGAAAGAAGAATGTACTGGGGGTATTTGGGAAGATTGCGCGCAACAAACATGTCCAAGTAAATGGTATCGAAAGAAGAAAAGGACGATGCGTCCATGACTTGAAGCAAAATGCTGATCAGGTACTGCCGATTGATCGACACCCCCGGAGAAGGGCCCTCGTCAGAGTCCGGTTCGTTAAGAAAGCTGTCCTCGAAAGCTTCATTGAGCATGCTCATGAAGCTGGATGCATCATACTTTAGCATTGCACGGAGCTGCGAGAATGAGTCGGTCTCGTTAGCACCGTTGGCGGATGCTGCCTCAGACAGGTGGCCTGAGAAAAGATATTGGTACAAAGTGAGTTTGGCCCGCGATGCCTCGACCTCGTCCATCTCATCCCCAGTGGGATAGATACGGCCGGTGAAAATGAAGGACAAATAAGGAAACATTTTCATCGCGTTTGTGTACCTTTTCACTTCGATGGCATAATCTCCGTTGACCAGAGGCTCGGTTTGGGTGGGGATCAAATGCAGGAGCTCCTCCAGCGGGCCAACATAGTCCGATAAACAGCGGTTCCACACATATATATACGCATCATACAGGTTATGTTGTTTGCACAACGTTGTAACCTGATCGATGTCCATTGTCGTGCTGTCCAGCAGACATATGATCTCCTCCAAACGGCCAGCCGAGTGAGTTTGGATGAAATGGTTGATCAGAGCCTTGACGGCAGTTGGGGGCAGCGAGCGAATAGTCCCATCGACAATGCGTGGCTCGAGAACGTCGAAAAAGATGCCTGCGGATTCCTGCTCCTCATACCAAGTGAACACTTCCTCCCACAGGAACTCCACATCCTCCATATAGATGCATGCGGCAATGGAGCCTTCTGCGAGTTCCTTGAGCTGCTGATTCTCCAGGCGCCCATTATTTGCCTCATCGTTGCGACCGAAGGCGTACTTCAGCGACGCTGAGATCATCTCAAGAAGCTTTTCCTGGACAATTGGTTGTCTCAAAGCATCTTCCTCGGGGAGACCAACCGTGAGCTTCTCTGCGGCTCCCGTGTAGTACGAGGTCGCCAGACGGATAGCTCCAATGAAATCACCCGCTTCCATAAGAGCAAGGAGTCGGTCGGCCCAATTTGAAAGGCTGCCGACTTGAGCTTCATTATAGCCAAGCAAAAACAGCCGACCTTTGTAGGCCCGGAAACTCATATAGAAGGCATCAGCCACCACTCCATGCATCGACGTGTCCTCTTCGTCAAGCTGCTCGACAAGGTTATGGAGTTGCGAAGAGAAAAGATCGGTATGGTAGATATGTCGGTGGACAAGATCGATGGAATCCGTGACATGCATGGTGTAATCCTCGAGAATCAGCAATCGCTGTGTGATCGTGAACACTGCCAGTACCGATCGACTGAGCCACTGAACGGCCACAATAGCCTCGTCAGCCTTCCATCTACTGCGCGCCCTGAAAACAAGACTCGGTGGTCTGTCGCGGTCCAAGGGCTCATCCGTCTCTGCTTCGGTTACTTCCAGCACGGTCAACACGTTTGACCAGCAATAAACGAGCTTAGTGTTCGACGTCTCGCTATCTTTGCCTTTTAGCCGGATTGTGGGGAACCAGGCCAGAGCCCCGGTCATGGCACTGTGCGCCGGCACTTCCTTAGGCCGTGGCGCTTTATGTTGGGTTTGCGCAACTGGAGTTGTGGACACTATCACCAGGAGGTATGGCGTCAACATAGCAACGAGTCCTAGCGAGTCGTACAGCTGCTCCACATTGCCGAGAGGCAAAGGAGAGAAAGCTAGGACGGAGCTGGGCTTTCGCCGGCGCTCCTCTGGAGCGGTTTGCGGATATCGGCCCAGGATTCGAGTGGTCTTGACCGTCCGCCCTACTGCCCCCATGCCTCTTGTTGCCAAATGCGAGAATGCCATTCCTTTTGTATCGGCCGACACAATTGCAGTGCGTCGTGTGCCGAGGAAGCCGATATGAATCACTGCGGATCCGGAGATGTGACCATCAGATGTTCGAGTATCAACCTGACTTGCTGGGATTGGTGGTATATGAAGGAATGGTCGCGCTGATCGAGAGATTTCCCATGTATAGATATCACCCGTTCCATAGCCTCCAGCCACTGTGGAGTGATCGGCGGACAGTGCTAACGAAGTGATGGGTCCGCATTCAACAGCTGCTACATTGTCAGTATCATCCCAGTCACCGGGGAACTGTACAAACCCTTTGTGCCGGTTCCAATGATAGTCTTCAAGCTCTGCTGGTAATCAAACACAAGAATGATTCCTTTCGAGGTACCAATCACGATGGACGTAGAAACTGCCAGGCATGTCGGGCGGCCAAAGTTGCGCTTCCCGATCTCCGAGAACGCCTGTCCGGTTATTTTTCGCAGCTTTGTCCATCGCACGACATCCCACGGACTCTGGGACGGTTCACTCTCTGATTCGGGTGTCGGCGAGAGCTGACTCGCAATTGATGATTGCCGAGAGTGGAGATGGGCAAGGAATGGCGAACCCTGCCTTGAGGCACTCAGTGGTGATGACGATAGCCGGGATTGGAAGCGGAGGTCAAACGGACGGTGGGCTGGACTGGGGCTGGCTCGGGGAGAGCTTCGCAATGCTAGCGCACTGCTGCTTTGGGAGGACGGAATGGATCCCTATTAACAATTAGAAAGCTACACCGACTGCGCGCTCAGGGCACGACTGACATGTAAAGACGGGGTGTCATCGGGGGTCGAGGCCGTCTCGTCTACACTTCCTGAAGTGGCGTTGAACTGGGCGTGTTGCGACGGGGGAGTCTGGGGGAGTCTGGAGCCTGCGAGTCCGACGGTCTTCTCGGAGGCCCGGTCGTGCACCTCCGCATTGTCTACTGCGTCCAATCCCTGGTCGACTCGCTCCTGCCGGGAGAGCTGGCGGTCTAGGGCGAGAGCGCCATGGTCGGGCTGTTGGGGGAGGTCATCCTCCTGGCCCAGATCAAGCTCATCCTCTCGTTCCCTGCCCTCATTGCCCTCAGCCATCGAGCTCATGAGCGAGGTCTCCGAATGATCATTGCTGGGGCCGGATTAGGGAGGTGAAGGGTCCGAACCGGGCAGATAAAAGAAATCGTGCAGCTCGTGGGATCTTCTCTCTGAGAAGTAATGCGGGATGAGGGCGGAGATTGACCCAAGCTCGGATGTGAACTACGCAAATGCGCGTTGCCTGGCGGAGCCTCGTCTTGGGGCGGGGATTCACCGCCCGGCTTAATTTATAGCAGGTACGGAGTACATGAAGACTACTTTTATTATTTTCTTCGTACGCAAAGCATTCAATTCTATTGAATTGATTTAAACTGTCTCGTCGCATATTCGGATCCGTACTTTGGTTTGAGTAGCGGAAGATGTGCTGCTGTACCTGGCAGAATCCATCAGGTTCAACCTGGGAAGATTGTTTATGTCCAAGGTTGTCGCATTTAAAGTAATACCTTCCATTGACTTATCCCATTTGGTAGTTTTGTGCAGCTTTGCTGGTGGTTTAGGTATCTAGGTCTCTCCTTTTTGGTCAGAGAAAGACTGAATGTACGGAGCAGACTCGAAGAAATATCTCCACAGGCTGTGAAGTATAGTTCCAAGGTTCAGGTTATAGATCCAATCTACTTAATAGCAGGAAATTTGCCAAGATAGAATATAGATAGACAATACATAGAACCTTAGACGTCAGTTTATTACATTATTATCACCTGCGCAGTCGGGACTTTCTAAAGCCACCAAGAGGCACCCTATGCAGCAGGTCCACGACCTATCATTGTCAGCGCGTGCTAACTACTATCCAATAGCAGGGTTCACCCTAGGCATCGTCCTTCGTCTTACAGATGCAGTCCCACAAGATCTACCACTGCTCAGACCTTTGCAGACTTGCGGGATTCGAATGTATCTCCCGATAGCCAAATTATCCCATTCTCCGTACCTCGGCCCGCCCTAGTGAATCCTGGGACTTCCCTGCCCGAATGCGATCGCTTACTCCGTGGTTAAAATCAAAATTCCAGCCACCTCAACCCTCGACAAATTCTTCTTGCTGCCCCTGATCTAGTGCGGGGCTGCCGTTACATCGAGTCACAGCGCGATCACGCTAAGCGGCACCCGATTTACCCCTGCCGAAGCAAGACGAGGCCATGATGTCCGTCAGCCGGATAACGATGTGTGTTTTTTCTTTTTCTCTTCTGGCTAGGGATCGCCGGTCTATGGAATGCTGGGGACCTGGTCACCTCCCGCGGGCTGCATGACCACCGGCGACACGATATAGTCACCATGCCCTCCTCGACGGTGGTCATGGTGATTCTGTGAATGATACTTGAGAAAGGGGGCGTGAAAGACAGCTATTGGCATTTTCTCTCTACTTCAGCACTGCTTTCTGCCCTCACCAGTCCCCAGTGTGGGAACCAGACACGATGAGCTCTATCCGGACCGGACTGACGCGAGCTCTGCTCGGCGCGCTTCTGCTTTGCCAGCCCGTCCTTAGCGTTCCAAATGGTGCAAAGCTGCTCCCGCGAGCATCTGCATCCTCTACTTCGTCACCATCGACGGCCAGAGCAGCCGTCACCGCCGCGACTACCTGCAACGGCCGCCCGGAATATTGTACACGCTCCTACTCAAATGTCACTTTTGTTGGCTCGCACGACTCGGCATTTGTCGGGAAGTTGCCCCAACAGAACCAGAACATCGATATCAAGGCGCAGCTGGACATGGGGATCAGGTTCCTGCAAGCACAGACACACCATTCTATCACAGACGACAGCGTCCTGGAGCTATGCCATACATCCTGCTGGCTCGAGGATGCAGGAACCCTCGAGTCATTCTTAGGAACTGTCAAGAGTTGGTTGAATGACAACGTAAATGAAGTAGTTACCCTGCTTCTAACAAACGGCGACTCGGTTGCTATCTCCGAGTTCGGAGATACGTTCTCAAGCAGTGGCATTGACTCCTATGCATTTGTTCCGTCTTCCAGCCCGAACACCCTTTCTATCGATAGTTGGCCCACTATTGGTGATTTGATCTCGAGCGGGAAGAGACTTGTAGTTTTCCTGGGTGAGTTTTTCCGTTGCTGTAAACAAAGGTATCATGCTTATTATACATTGTGCAGACTATGGTGCCGACGCTACCAAGGTTGACTACATCCTCGACGAGTTCGCCTACTACTTTGAGACGCCCTACGATGTGACCGACTCCTCTTTCTCAAACTGTAGCATTGATCGTCCTCCTGGTGCCTCTGCATCAGGCCGTATGTACATCGTCAACCACTTCCTGGATGTAGATATCCTGGGCGTTAAGATCCCGGACCGCGACCATGCCTCCACGACCAACGCAGCGATTGGTGATGGCAGCCTTGGGGCACAAGCAGATGAATGTAGAGCGCTATATAACCGCGCTCCAAATGCAATGCTGGCGGACTTTGTGGACAAGGGTGACGTTATTGCCGCGCAGAACGCATTGAATGGATTTTAGGTCATGCGCAGGGGTTGGCTACGGGTACACATATGAATGATAGCAATGTATTTACCAAATGTATACGCTTCTGATGCCTGGAGGTATCTATGCAATGCCAACGCTCTCTAATGCATACTAAGGGTTCGCCGTGCCAGTGCCAATGACAAGCTTGTACGGCTTCATTCCTCCAATTCAACCTGCAGTTCTCGTTCTAACATCATTGCAGTTAGCAAGCTTTCCAAAAAGAGGGGAAAGACTCGGATTGTACCCCATATCTTATTTGCAGAGGCAATGATGGTTTCCGCCTTGGTGAGTAATTTCGCAGCATATCGCTCTGCTTCCCCAGGATAGAGCTGGCTCTTTTGAGCTTTGCGAGGGTTTACCTGGATAGCGAATTCGTGTCAACACCATTATCCATAATGTGCTGGATAAGTACCATACCATCATGAGCACGGGAACCAGATCTTTGGGATCAGCCTCAGCCAGGGCGTGCAGGTTCCTGAAGCCGTTATCACGAAGCAATCGAGCTGTCCAGCTCTTGACAAAGGTAACCTGTGCCATTTCGAGAAGATCTGCACGGGCACCGGCTTCGAGACGATCGCGCATGTGGTCTAGCACAGCCGCTAGCATGCCCCAGTTCATCCGTTGACAGAACCTGACGATGCCTGCTGCAAAGCCGTGGCATTGCTGCGCCAGTGTCTGGACTGTGCCCCGGGGGATTTTATACCGCTGAGCAATTGTCGAGAGTGGGACTTCATTACTTAGATCGCGGAGCTGGAATGCTGTATATGCGCGTCGGTAGATGCGGGCTTGCTTGAGCTGAGCTGCTGTTGTCTCTTTCAATGACGCTCCAGATTGGACCCTGTCAGTTATTTGGTTAGCTTGACTTGGATTCTAGTTTAGAGGCTGGGACACTCACATCGTGTTGACGAAGCCTGGCTGAACGCCGACAAATTGTAGCGCTCGGAGACCGCTGTCATCCATATGGTCCAGTTGGTCGCGGAAAATCTGCCAATCAATCGGTGTGCTCATAGCCACTTGTAAAGGGGTGAACATGTAGAAGATGTGCATATCGCCGTCCATAACGAAAGCCTGTAGTGCTCGCTTGAGTTCCTCGTACACGAAGAGACCGTCTTCTGGAGAAAAGGCCGAAGCCACGACCGCTTGGCCTATCAACGTTGCAGTGTAGGACTCATCATCGTTGTAGAGCAAGAGTTCTTCATCAACGAGCTCCTGTAGAGCCGACTTCATGATACTGTAGGCAATCTTCTTGTCGAGCGTACGGTACAAAAGTGTGCACCGGACATACTCCTTGATTGCCTCGCATCCTGATACGAGGCCTGTGGCTATGGCTTCGAGTAGTGCCCTTTGGAGGGTGAGTTAATAAACACATCATATCAAATCGAGGTTTACATACCTTTTCAGGCCTCTCTTCTCGGGAGCCAAGCAGCTCTCAATCGCGGGCATATCGGCATCCAATAAGTCGCACACGGCTTCCAAGTCAGCTTTGACGCATATCAAATACGTCTCCCCAGCCTCGTCCTTGCCTTTGCGTCCTGCGCGTCCGCACATCTGACGTCTGCTTCAATTAGCGCGGGATTTTCATGGACCTTCAGGATGACTTGTCTTACAGCATCGCTGGACCGACCAGTTCTCGGCCCATTCGGGCACCATTGATGATGACTCGTCGAGCCGGGAGATTCACTCCTGCAGCAAGACTGCAAGTGGCCACCAGCACTCTCAGTACACCCTGGTCATAAGCTTGCGCAATCAATTCCCGCTCTTCTGTCGTCATACCAGCATCTGGAATGGCAGTCAGTGATATAGCCAGCAGCGAATGGACATCAATTACTCACGGTGGAAGCCTACTCCTTTGATTATAGTATTCCGGAGCACCGGGTCCAATCCACACGCGAGACTCCGTAGCTCAGCGAGGATATCCAGTCGCTTGCTCATTTCGTCCGTTTCAGCTGACGGTAGAGGCATAGCTTCGCTTATGGTGGCAGCATGAATTTGACAAGCTCCTCGACTACCACAAAATACCAATGCCCCAAAGCCTGCAGCAGCTATTTCAACTGCCAATGCTACCATTGAATTGGTAGCAGCATTGCTGAGCTGTTTGAAAGATGACGGCTCAATGATCCGGTCCGGGGGTATCGTATCGTGCAGGGAAGATGGCGCAGTCAGCTTGGAAGCAGTCTGGAATAGTTGTCTCGAAGTGGCAGCTGGATAAATTGAGTTCTCGTAGACCAGATATTCATCAATAGGAACTGGACGATAGGTGGAAATGTAAAACTTCGCATTCATCCATTCTGCCAGCATCTCGGTATTCTAGTGCCCTTGTTAGAGTATTTCCATGTGCAAGTAGCAAAGGGGACTTACCGAGAGTGTGGCACTCATGCCCACAATCTGAATATTCTGCTGCAGCAAAAGCAGCTTGGTTACCATCAGCTCCAAGAGATATCCTCGGTGCTCATCGTCAAGCATATGCAACTCATCGAGCACCACGACTCCCAGATCTCCAATGCTACACTCTTCGATTGCACTGTTTATTAAGGAGTTGGCCTAAGAATCATGAATCAGGAAAGTGCATACAATATCAAGATTTCGAATGCACACCTTCTCTATGGTACAAACGGCGATATCGGTATCGGCCCAGGTGGCGGTCGTCCGGCTTCCTCCGAAGAACCCAGTGACGCGAATATTTTTCTGTGGTCTTCTCCGTGGGAACCGTGATGTATGATCATCTTTTTCGTCATCCGGGACCTTCTTCTCCACGTCTTGAACAATGCGACGCATCCATTTCAGCTTCTCTTGGACCAAGGCAACATAGGGCAAGACCAGAATGGCCTTGCGGGTGGGATTCTCAATGATCCGTTTGAGCAGTAACACATCGGCTACCAGTGACTTTCCTCCGCCGGTGGGCGCTGTGTAGACCAGATGCCGCTCACCCGACAGTAAACCGCGAGCCAACAGGCAGGACGCCTGCCAGGCATATATCGTATTCACACCCAAGGCAGCAAAGTTGGCCGTCAGCGTATCCGGCAGACCGTATTTTGGATTGGTGAGCGAGAGTAGGGGATTCTGGCTGGACCCTTGAGTGGCTGACATGCCCTTTTGTTGCCCATCATCTGGGGCTGGCGCTCCCGGACCAGGATGGATCCTACTGGCGGTAAATGTGTTGGCGGGAGGCGCCAACGAAGCTCGAGCGAACTCCAACGGAGGAGACTCCAGGATTTCCTCATTCTTGTTCCGCCCATGCAGGGCAAGAGCCTTGAAGGATTCCGCCGGCTGCTCGCTTGATGGTCTTTTGTACCCGGCCACCGGGGCTACTTGATAAGCCAGGCGGCGGGCGATATCAATGGAAGTCTCGAAACCGCGAGACTGAAAGGGTTGGCCCGATTCTAAAATGCCCGGGTTCCTGGCCATTTTCCGAAGAAGCTGTCGTTCTCATTTTGCTTTCACCTTCGTTGATTCCAAGCAACGCGTTTGATCTCGGGCTGTGGGCCTCAGGCATCGATCCAATCTTAGTAATCGGTTCCTGAATGGGAGCCACGCATGGAAAAGCGTGCCGCCTTGCCTTGGCTCAATCTGCAGGATCCGGATGAATCCCGAGCACCGGTGACCTACGTGTGGTCCCCTTGCACAAGCATCATATAGTGCATGGTTGAACTCAGTACATGCCGACAAAAGTCCTTCTCTGCGCCACCCCAAGTTGTCTCGTGGACGATCTATCTATGTAGAACTCTACTCCGTACAGGGAGCTTTGCCCGAACAAGCATAATTAACCTGCACAATGGAGATCCAGCTTGGCACACGCGGACTGTTGCTTTATTTCTAGCGAGGCTGTCAATCTGGTCTAATCTGAGACCCGGTCGCGTCGGTGGACATCCTTAACAACGGTGGACGACGGTGGCAATTACTAATACGAACCTACGCGCATCTTTGCAGAAACAAGATCGACAACTGGGAATTTGCTGCTTCTCCATCGCCCGCGGGTGAAATGTGAGAATGTTGTACTGTCCTGTCCAGGTGTACAGCAGAAGTCTCCGATTCCATCTACGCCGCTTAGCTTTCTGCCACTTTTATTGATTGCTACGGCGCAGGACGCATGACAGCAGCTTGACCTATCTATCCTAGAGCGTCTATCTGAGACTACGCCGTATCGCTACAGGCTATAGTAGAGTCAAGTAGCTAGCATTGATATAATGTCAAGAAGTTGTACGGCAAAAAACTAAGCTGTGTAGAGGGCATCGGAGACTTTTGCGGTGCCACTGTATATCCATATCCATATCCCCTCGATTGTCTGTGCCGACGAACCGCCCTGCGACACTTGGACGCCACCTGGGCAGCCTGGGCATCCGAGCACCCGGGCAATATGGACGAACCATATTCTGGTCTCTGCAATTGTTGCGCACAATAATTTCCCGGCTTCGCAGACTCCTAGGTGACCCCGGGTCTGATCGCCCTGTCACAAGATGGCGTCATCCGCCATTTCCCCAGTCACCGAATATGAAATGAGAAAATCCGATATATAAACCGAAGTTAGACGCTAGTACTACCTATTTGATATGCCCATTGAGTCCACACGTTCCGCCAGATGCATGGTGGCGACAGGCAACAGCCACCGGGAGCAAATCATCCTCGGCCAACAACGGGCAGTTCTCGGCGGCTTGGATCATCATTGGCCCGAGTGGCCGGTAGAAGTTTAAATTACCTACGGAGTAGGGAGCTCTGGAGTCCAGGGTGGTCCAAGGTGCTTTGGAGGTCACTGCTGTCCCTTCGGCTTTCGATAATGACCAGCACGAGCCACTCCTTCCCTTGCTTTAGCCTTTACTTTTCTCTGGTTCTTTGGGGTGATGTTTTTGCTTTTTCCTTTCCCCAAGGATTTCCTCTTGCATGCATCTCCGACTTGCACGATATATTGTTCAATAGTGCCGACCCGGGAAGATTTCTTCCTGAGGATTCCCCCAATAATTGATTCGCTAGGGTCCGGTGTCGCACTCGAGTCTTTCGCGTGATTCTATCCATGAATATCATCATGAGTCACCACCTAGGTACATAGGGATCTGGGTATATTGGTCGTGCCTATAATGCCCAAGGCCCAAGAGTGTAAAATAAACGATCCCAAAGACCGGTCTCGCTTGCCCAAGTGTGGAAAGGGTAGTACAAGACAAATCAGAAGGGCCCTAGAGCCCACTGCGGGTTAGGGAAGAGGAAGATTGCACTCGGTATCGTATACCGTGTACCGTCCCGTATTTTCCTTTCCGCAGGGATCGTGGATGGAGTTGTGGAGACCGGCTGCTTAGTGCCCTTACCCACGCTACCTTTACCACAACCATATCAGTCGTCACAACGATCTGGCATTCCGGTAGAAATTGCACGATTCCCACCTAGACACTCGAAGCACTTTCGATTAGGGTCGGTCCACTCCCCGAAGTAGATGAAAGTCCCCAGGAAGACTTCACGCAACATTGTTCTAAACTTTAGAATGCAGAGAGATCGAAGGTCATGAAGATGCACACGCGGGTCGCCCCTCTCCCTGGGGCCACATCCAACGCGCAGCCTCCTACGTGACAGCATTCCTCGTCGTCATTTACGAGCCTGACAAACCCATGCTCTTTGACTGGTACAGTAGTTAGTAACTAACTAGCTCTCTCGACTTCTCTTCAAGTACAGCAACTTTCACAATCATCTCAAGATTCAAATATGTACTGCGTAGGGCCGATCTTGCCGCCGGTAGATCAACGAGCAAGGGGATACCTCCAGATTTAGGCCCAATAATAGAGCAATCGGATCTGGACGACCATTTCGGGCCATTCGCGCCTTTTTCCCTTGGTTCGAACGTCCTGAGGATCCGTCATATTCACATATCGGGACTAGGGGCACGCTCGGCATCTTCGACGCTTCTTTCCCTCTTTCCCTTTTCTCTCCCATCGTTCTTTTGTATAACATCTTTCTCTACTTTAACGGTCCGTTTTCTTCTCCCGATTCGGCCATCTCTCTTCCTCCTCTCTCCCCGGGTGGCTGCGCGCTTGTTTTGTTTCGCACCACTCGCTACCCTATAATTCCTTGACTCTTATTATTTCGCCTTCCACCCGTCACGTTTATTCATCTCCATCTACCCTCATCTTTCCATCTCCATCTCTCCATCTCTCTTTCCCTCCCCCCTTCGCCATAGCATATTTCCCAACCACTGCCTCCATCCAATATAGGTGCTTGTCTCCGGTAAGTCATTTGTATTTCTTCCTAAGGCTGCCGCCGTTGACGCCTCCCCTAATCCATTGAAGTTGGGACCGTGTCCACCTTGATATCTGCCCCGTCCACCCTTCACCCCTGCAGTTAGATCTGACACGGGTGTGTCTGGTCCACTCCAGGTGCCATTTCCTCTTGTTCCCACATCTCTCCTTCCTTTTTCCCTCCTCTTCTCCTCTCCCATCTTTGATGTTCGTATCCCCGAAACCCACATCCCTTGGTATCCTTTTCCATCTACCCGCTTTTTCAATTTTTGCCCCCCCCTCTTTAGTGTTTCCACATACCAACATCCGCACTGTCCACGTACATGTATCGCGCCACGCCTCTTGAGTTTGCTTGGCCTTGACTGATCACCCACCCACAGCATTCTCGCGGGCTCTCCTTGCTCGTCTGTTCCAAACATTTTGTGTCCATGCCTGCCCGTGTATGAATAAGAGTGCATGAATAAAAGTCACACTCGATGACCGCGAGCAACTCGCCGGAGCCTCTGGCCGATCCGGCCGGCTCCTCCGCCACCCCCTATGGGACACGCTCCAGAGGCCGCAATGCCCCTCGGCCCAACTACGCTGAGGACCGTGATATCGACATGGACTTGGATACCGCCCCCGCAAAGGCTGCCAAGCGCCACAGCGGCGTAGGCCCCAATTCCATCGTCAACGGCTCCAACCCTGACAGTGAGAAGTCATCACCCACGCAATCACGGAAGAGTCTGACCAACGGCACCGGCGCAAACCCAGTGCCCAAAGATTCCATTCCTGGTACCTCGTCATTCTCTGCCCGGCCAGATGATGTGAATGGATCTGGCCCTCTCAGGAAACGAAAGGCTACTACCAGCACTCCGGCTTCTGGCCCCGGTGCCGGCAGTGCTGCAAAGAAGATCTTCACTTCCGCACCGGGAGATTCAGAGGGGGGTTATTTTACTAATATGGTCAGCTTCGAAGTCTCGCAACCATTCGTCAAAGATGGTCAAATTACAGCTGATGATGGCACCACGTTCGCTGTGAATGGTGGGGTTTGAACTTTGCATTATCATGGCCGACAATGGCTAACATTTCTTTTCCAGATCATGTCTATTTAATTTGCGAGCCTCCTGGTGAGCCGTATTACTTGGCTCGAATTATGGAGCTTTTGCCATCCAAGACGAAAGAGTCTGGTGTCATTGAAGCGTTACGTGTCAATTGGTATTACAGGCCGCGCGACATCCAGCGCCACAGCCCAGACACGCGCTATCTATATGCATCGATGCATTCCGATACGTGCCCGCTGTCTTCATTACGAGGAAAATGCCAGATTCGCCATATCTCTGAGATCACCGACCTGAGTGCCTATAAGAAGACCCGCGACAGTTTCTGGTACGACAAGATGTTTGATCGCTATATTCATCGCCTATACGACGTCATTCCGACTAAAGATGTCATCAACGTCCCTCCGAACGTCAAGCGAGTTCTTGATGACCGCTGGAGGTTCATCCTGGTTGAGATCGGCAAAGGGAAAGAGCTGACGGGTGCCGTCAAAACATGCAAGCGTTGTCATTTATTCGCTGCCAATGCCGAGTCTGTGGATTGCGCCGTGTGCCACTCTACCTATCACATGCACTGTGTCCGACCCGTGTTGACAAAGAAGCCCGCTCGAGGATTCGCCTGGGCCTGTGCCGCCTGCAGTCGTGCGCAAGAACGCAAACTCGAGGCCCGCAACACGCCTCTAATCGGCGAGACCCGAGCGGATGGCGAAGATGAGATCATGGAGGAGGAGGAGGAAGATCCCCTCAATGGAGTTGCCAATGGAACTTCTGCTAGCACCCCAGCAGGAGCGGAAGAGTCGATGCCGCTCCCAGAAACGCCAGAACAGATGGCACAGGTGAAGATGTGGCCTTATCGCTACCTGGGCATGCACTGCAGAGTGGAGGATGCTCTGGATTACGATGACCGGATTTATCCTCGTGCGAGTTCTCGACTCGGACCGCGGCATCAAGCGGTCGTACCTCCCTGGCCAGGCCGCCCGGTGGAATATGTGAAGTCTCTTGATGCCAAAAAGAAGGTTGCAAAAGCAGCAGGTGGTCCAAAGACGGTTTCAAAGGCCTCTGCAGCTGCACTCGAAGCCGCAAAACTCGAAAGGGCTAACCGGCCTAAATGGGTACAGGATGAGCCTCCGGGCTACATCCAGCGTGGCGAGGACGAGCCGGTTACGATGACTAATGGAAAACAAGCACGCACCGCCGAACTGCTGTTCAAGATGCCAACGCCGGATCAGATTCCACGGGGTGAGAATGATGCAGCAGAATCTCACATGAGCGACGCGGACCCGGTTAAGTTCATTGACGAGTACATGCGCCAGGCGAAGGAAATTGCACCCGCTGTTGGAGTGGAGAAGTATTGTACGAACTTCCTGGATAAAGCCATCCAGCTACTATATTCCGAGAGCTTCAATGTTCAGGCGGCTCTCGCCAAACTGAAGAAGGTCAACAAGTATAAGGACCTGAAGGAGCCCCATCTTCGACCGGAGGAAATCAAGCTGTTCGAACAGGGAGTCGCCAAACATGGATCAGAGTGGCGCCTTATAATGAAGCATGTTAAAACCGTTCCGATTTATCAGATTGTACGGTTTTACTACATGTGGAAGAAAACCCCTCGTGGCCGACAAGTCTGGGGCAGCTACGAAGGGAGGCGAGGCAAGAAGGAGATTCGACGACAGAGCATCACTTCATCGAAGCTGCTCGACGATGTCGCTGACGACCATGATGATTCTGCCTTCGACAACGAGAAGGCGGCCATCCAGAAGCGCGGCTTCCAGTGCAAATTCTGTGAAACCCGTCACTCACGACAATGGCGACGGGCTCCTCTTGTTCCGCCGGGCACAACAGTTCCCTCTGATCCTTCCGCGAAGAAGGATAAGGGCCCTTTGCTCACTGTGGCTCTTTGTCTCCGCTGTGGCTTGCTGTGGCGCAAGTATGCTATCTTGTATGAGGACGTGGATGAAGTTGGGAAGCGAATCGCGACTACCGGCAACAAATCTTGGAGGCGGCGCATCGACGAGGAAATGCTGGCACAATTGATCATGGCTACCGAAACACCCTTCACGATCAATAGCACCACTGCTGCCACTGCGACCGCGATGGGAATCCCGGTCGACAACAATCCTCAACTCATGCACGAAAGCAAGACGGACAAGAAAAAGATTCGTTCCGACCACCCTAGCACTGCAACCTCCACTGCGACATCAGTGGAGCCTGTGCTGAAGAAGAAGCTGGGTGTTGAGAAGGGTGATGGGCCCCCCATCGTCCCCGATCCGCCCAGAGCAAAGACTCTTCCATGTGCGATTTGCAGCAAGGTTGATCCTACTGGCGACGAACACCTGTCCTGCAGAGATTGTCGCCTGACTGTTCACCGAAATTGCTATGGAGTGCAGGGATCGCGGCCCACCAACAAGTGGCTCTGCGATATGTGCTCAAATGACCGCAGCCCTTCAATTTCTACTACTTACGAATGCGTTCTATGCCCTGTGGCGTGGACCGAACACGATCTCATGGAAACGACCAAGAATAACAGCCGGAAGAAGACAGAGCGCGACAAAGAGAAGGAAAGATTGGAGAAGGAAATGGTCTCCGAAGCCATCAAGCTCTATCGCCAACGCCAAGAAGCTGTCGGGAAGCCCGTTGGTCCCCGAGAGCCCTTGAAGCGTACTGCTGGCAACAACTGGGCCCACGTGATGTGCTCTTTATGGACACCCGAGATCAAGTACGGGGATGCAAAACAGCTGGAGCCTGCCGAGGGGTTCGGATCCATCCCCAAGGAACGGTGGCGTGAGACGTGCAAGATCTGCAAATCGAACAAGGGCGCCTGTATTGCCTGCGATTCACCGGGATGCAATGCCCACTTCCACATCGGCTGTGCGTTCCAAGCAAAATACCATTTTGGCATTGAGGTCACACCGGTGAAGAGCTCTCGGAGAGACAGCGTACATACCATTCGCCTTGGTGATGACGTTGGCACCGCTACGCCTGTGATCTACTGCCCTAGCCACAGCGTGTCGAATCTGCATGACGTTGGTGAAGAGATTGGCCAGAATGGCCTCAATGCCCTGCAGCTGTTCGCTCGAACTTACAAGCAGGCCGACCTGACGCTTACCGGGACCTCGCGCAAGGCGGCCTATGTGCAACAATCCGTCGTCACCCCGCAAGCCCATGGAATCATCACCCGACCTCGGCGCCCTTCAACAAGCAGCGGCCTGGCTGGCAAAGATACTCACAAGCCCCCGTCAATCCCTACTGAAGATGCACCCGATGAGATGGACATTGATACGGAGGAGCGTCCAGCAGAAACGCGACCCATTCCCGCTGTGGCGCCCCGCAAATGCGTACGGTGTGCGTCCGATTTCAGCCCTAGATGGTGGCCCAGCGGACGTCGGACGCCTTTGGCTAACGGGGTTGGACTCGACTCTGCTCACCCGTCCTTGCACTCGCGCCATCCGTCGCAAAACTCATTCGGGCATCTCAACGGGGACGTTTGGGAGTATGAATGCCACAAGTGCCACATCAAGAATCCGCCTGCCGATCCTGTGCCCGACCCCCGACCTTCACCTTATGCTACCCAACGCCCGATGCCAGCGAACCCACTACCGTACATGCCTGGTCATACCTTTGTGTCGCATGCACATCCCACTCCACATCCTGCTCCTGTTGCTGTGGGGCTCGGACGGCCTATGCCGCCGACCCATTCTCATTCGCACGGTGGTCTTCCTCCTGGATATCCTGGGGGCTATGAGCAGCGGCCTGCAACTGATGCCAGCCTGCGTAATGGCATGTCACCGCCTGTCTACACCGGGGCGCCTCCGCCTCCGCCTCCCCATCGCCTGAGCAACTATCCGCCAACACATCCGGGGATGTCGCCGTCTCCCTACCCGAGTGCAGGCCCCCCTCCCCCAGCACAAGGATTTCAAACCCACAAGAGCCCTTACGGCCCAATGACTGCGCGGTCACCGCATCTTTCTCAACCTCCGCCCCGACCGTACGCAGCTTCCGCATCTCCGCCCATTGTGTCCGCCACAGTCAACCGGTCCCCTCAAACCTCTCTCAGTGCGCTGAACGGCGGGCCGCCCCCGCGGATGTACTCGGTTGAGCGTGGATTGGGGGCGCCTTCACACTCGCCGCCAGCGACGCAGGCGCGCCTTGACCCGCGTGGACCTACGCCTCCAACTCGACCAGAGGACACGCCCCCTTCTCTCATGGGAGGAGCGTCCAGCGCCAATCGGCATTCGGGTGTGAACGGTACCAGCGCAAACTCCGGGGCGAGCGCGAGTCCATCTCTCAGGAACCTTCTCTCTTAGTTATTTTTCACTTTCTCTCGGACAAGCTATGTCTGAGCCCTGTTCGGATTGTATGATAAGCTGTTTCTGATTCTTTCTATTGCATATGCGTGGTATTCTGAAAGGGAAAAGTGCCGGGGACTATCTTTTAACTGGCGTCTGCCTGGTGCCCGTACTTGGTTGTTTCATCGTTTCCTTTTATGTCATTTCTCGGCGTCTTCGATTACGGCAAATCAAAATCCACGCGGAGTCTCGAGGAGGGTTGGTGTGGTCCACGGAAACGGGATTTTGAAGATTGCATGGAGTACGGGCGACTTGTGATGATTACCATATTGCCTCGTGTGCACGGTTTAGAAGAATTGAATTGCATTCGCTATATCGAACTAGAACTTTTGGAGTCGTAGATCATCAACTGTGCCGTTTAACCGTTGCTTTGGCGTGGGTCTTCATCTGCATGATTTGTCAGCGCACTCGACTTCGATTCCCCGCAGGATATAAAAACAAGATCCAGATCCTGCTACAGCTACAGCTACAGCTACTGCAACCACACCAGCTTTGAGGCTTACTTGGAAAAAGTAAACAACTCCCGATCAAAATGAGTCCCACGATGCGCGCCATCTGTAAGTTGACCTCGGCCCCGCCAACCCCACCATCGATATTGCATGCAGAGCACCACACACCACGGCTCTAAACGAGTCCAATACATCTGAAAGCCATTCATCACGATCCGGAAAAAGAATCAGTCAAAACTCCAATGTAGCTTCATTCTTACAATTCGATGTAGCTATCAAGGGCGGCAAAGGCCCCGCGACATCCCTGTTCGTCGATCAGATCGCCAAGCCCAGCGCCGCCGCCGGCCAAGCTCTCGTCAAGATCCGCGCATTCGGTCTGAACCGCATGGATTTGCTTCAGCGTGAGGGACAGTACCCGGTCCCGCCGCAGGCACCCGAGACCCTTGGAGTCGAATTCTCCGGCGTGGTGGAGAGCCTGGGCGCAGGGATTGATGATTTCAAGGTCGGCGACGAGGTATTTGGCCTTGCTTATGGCGGTATGTTCTTGCTCGTTTTCTTTTCCTTGCTTTTTGTTTTGTCTGAATTTGAGAGGTTCAGTCAAACTAATACTGCAAAAGGTGCTTACGCTGAGTATATTGCCGTTTCGGCCAAGATGCTTGTCCACAAGCCCAAGCAACTCTCGTGGGAACAGGCTGCCGGCGTGCCGGAGGTAAGTTCCACCAATCTTCTCCGGAAGTCCTGTTATAAGCTTAATCTCAACATATCAGACCTGGATCACGGCCTCGCAGGCTCTTTTCCTCATCGGCGACTTCCAAGCCGGACAGTCCGTTCTGTTCCACGCAGGCGCCTCATCCGTCTCACTCTCGGGCATCCAGCTCGCCAAAGCAGCAGGGGCCAAGACCATCTATGCGACTGCAGGATCGCAAGAGAAGATCGACCTACTCAAGAAAGAGCTCGGCGTGACGGCCGCCTTCAACTACAAGACCCAGGACTGGGCCGCCGAGATCCAGAAGGCGACGGGCGGCGCCGGTGTGAACCTGACCGTGGACTTTATCGGAGCGACCTACTTCCAGGGTAACCTAGATGTGGCTGCCAGAGACGGACGTGTGGTGCTGTTGGGTATGATGGGTGGCGTCAAGCTGCCCGAGGGGGTGAACATCGCACCTCTGTTGATGAAACGGATTCGATTGGAAGGTAGTACGCTGCGTAGCCGGGATGAAGAATATCAGCGTAAGCTGAGAGATACGTTCGTTTCGCATGCGCTGCCACAGTTCTGCGATGGTACTTTCAAGGTGTTTGTGGAGAAAGTATTTCCCTTTGAGCAGATTGTGGAGGCGCATCAGCTACTAGAGAGCAACAAGACCAAGGGGAAGATCATCTGCACCGTCTGAGGGACACAGAAACTCTAAATGACGATCGACATGAGTACTATGGTACTATGAATAGTACTATGGTTCTACAATGAAAATGATTCCTCACATACCCAATGTAGGGAGTAGGGAATAGTGGCATAATGATTGGCTGGTCACCCACCCATACGACGAGATCGCCACAGAACCACGGAGGATGCGCGCATCAGGAACCGTGAAAGCGGGGAAATTGCATTAGGGTTAGACCTAGGACTGGTTCCTATTAAAAAAAATTTAATTCCTTGACTATAAATACCATTTAATTCCTCGACTAGGGCCTAGGCTTAGAAGTTAAAAGGTAAAAAAGGTAAAATAAAAGTATGTCAAGGTAACGAATGAGTGATGAGATCATGCACCTTTCAGGCCGGGATTGGGTTCCTAAGTCTCGTCATTTACGGACCCCCGAGCCTCGGAGCCTCGACGGAATCCTGCAGACTTTGGCCAATAAGAGAAAATAGAAGCGTGATTAAGGTGGGCCTTCTAGAAAAATTGTGCGTGCGCAAATGAGACGAGGCGTCATGGGTCCACCGACCGGGATCGAGGCTCCGGAAGGGGGTCATAAAAGAGAATGAAGTATAAAGGAAGTTGATTTTTTTTCTTCTTTTCTTCTTTTAAATAAAGGAAAATGTAGAAATAGGATAAAGATACAAAGATACAATGTGGGTAGTGTAGAGCACAGTATACGTACCGAATACCGAGTACCGAATAACCAGAGAAAAGTACAAACCAAGAAATCGAGGATCATCCCGTCCCGCGCCCCCTCAAAGGCTTCTGGAAGGAGGAAAGAAGCCCCTTCCCCGTGTCTCCGTGTCGCCCCCCCTCCACTTGTTTTCTCTTTCTTCCTTTGGGATCTGAGATAACCTCGATCCACTATGTCGTCCACGTCGTGACATTTCCTTTGTTCTTTCACACACACACCCCCTACTACCGTCAATACCAAAGAAAAAACAAGGGACCCCTTTCCCGTCTCCCTTCACGTGCCGCCATCTGTGGCGTTCAACGTCCACCGCGGAAAACTTGCGCGCATTCTCGACTGCGGCCCCGTTGGGTTTGTCTCGGATCTCCCAGTCTAGACCGCGACGCCTGGATTGCTGCAGGACAACCGCATTGTTCACGGTTGGACTTTAATCCTTCCTCACGGGATTCTTCATCACCGGTTGTACGGACTCGCCGCTCGTTTCTCTACCTGTCCTCCTCGGACTACCCTTCTTGAATTCTCACGCCTAATCAGCCCGCCTCAAACCCTCCTCACGCCCTCACGCCTCTCACGTTTACCTTTGCGCGCTCTCCTTCCGGGTCATTTGGGCCATATGCACACCAGGGTCGGAACCTCTCGCTTCTCCCTTCCCTCCAAATCTCTCGGTGACCCTGTGACTACGGCGGCGTGGATCGGCGTGTGAAACCCCCTGCCCTGTGTCACTATGGTGGACCGCGTGGAATGCTCGGCTGTCTACATTGACGACCGGGTCCGGTCGGAGAGATGGGTACGCAGAACCTCCATTGACGCCTCCACAGTGTCATCCGCCGGTTCCTTCACCCTACCCGAGGAGCCCGAGGCCCTTCAGGCAGACGTGGATCAGCTGTTGGATGTGTGCAAAACGATCTACCTATGCCACAGCGGAGCGTCCTTTGCTACAAAACTCGCCGAGCTAAGCGATCGTTCTGGCAGCGACTGTACCCCGATATTCGCCTTCTTTAGTATCGATTTCAGCAGCGACGAAGCGAATGTCGCTCGGCGCAAAGCTAGTCGAGCGTCATGGATGGACAACGCCCCCCCATCACCAGGTTCCATTCATCGCACTTTTACCTTCTCCTCCCATGCGGATGAAGCCCCCGGCCTGGGCCTCCTATCGGGCGTTTCAACCGATATCCAAGTCCAGGATGGCCCGAAACTCGTCATCCCCGTCGCCATTCTACGCGCCGCTGGCTCGGCTGGGCCTGAGCCGACGAGCGAGCCGCAGGGCAAGAACCCGGTTACTCTAGAACATAAGCAAATTGCGCGCTGTCTCGATGCAGGTGCTATCGATGTTTTGACGACTCCCCTCGATCGGTCTAGGATTCGAGGTCTTGTGGTTCATGCGTACAGGTATCATCGGTCAGCCCAGAGGGAGATGTCGAGATTTTTGGCGCACAAAAAGAACCGCAAACTCTCCTGGGTTGGTGTTCACGATGAACAGCCCTATGCGTATTTGAGAGAGGCAATGGTATCGAAACTCATGAAAGGAATCTGCAATCCGGAGGAGATCATTGATGAGTTTCCAGAACGGTATGTCATTGTCGCCCCCCCGAAGTGGGATCTGAGTACTCATTGATTTTCTTAGGGACATTCAAGTTGAACCGGACCGTATTGCATTCATCAAAGAGCAGGCTGGGAGCTGGGGATTCTCTGCTCATGAATTTTCCGACGATGAGTTGGTCTTGGCAGGCTGCGAGATGATCCAGCATGCTTTCAACTTGCCCGGATTAGAACACTGGCGATTGACGCCCGGTGAATTGCAGACATTCTTACTCGCTTGTCGCGCCGCCTATAATAACTTTGTCCTCTATCACAATTTCCGTCATGCAATCGATGTTTTGCAGTCAGTGTTTTGCTTTCTGCTTCACATCGGCGCTCTACCTCCTTACGAGCCGATTGGGCAAATAGCTACGCCAAAGTCTCCTATTGCCTCTCTTCTGTCCCCCTTTGACGCCCTTACCCTCCTTATTTCTGCAATTGGTCATGATGTCGGCCACCCCGGAGTCAACAACTTCTTCCTCGTCAAGCTCAACGCCCCCTTGGCGCAACTATACAACGATAACTCTGTTCTTGAGGCATTTCATTGTGCCGCCTTTTCCCAGATCCTTCGCCGTCATTGGCCTGCAGCCTTCAAGGATAAGCAGCTTCGCAAGCTGCTCATCAGCTCTATCTTGGCCACTGACATGGGCGTCCACCAGAAATTCATGCAGCGTATGGGATCTCTGCAGGAGAAGTACCACGCGAATCAACAATCCGTGGATGGCTGGAAGCCTCAGGATATCGAAATGTACAAAACCCTTGTCTGCGGTCTGTTGATCAAGTGCGCCGACATCAGCAATGTGGCTCGGCCCTGGAAGATTGCAGAGAGGTGGACTCAAATCCTGCAAGAAGAGTTCGCTAATCAGGGTGAGATGGAGACAGAGGTCGGAATGGAGACCGCGCTTTTTGGCGGACCCCCCGAGTTGGGCAACATCTACAAGCTGGCTACCGGCCAAATTGGATTTATGTCCATCTTCGCCCTTCCGCTATTTGAGGGTGTTTCCGACCTCCTTCCCCAGTTGCAATTTACTGCCGACCACATTCGCCGTAACCAAGCGCAGTGGCAGCAGCATGCCAATGACGAGCTGCGGAAACACGGACTGCCGATTGAAGATCGGGCAGAGAGCACGGTGTCACCTCGTTCTCGAAGCCCTCTTATCCGCACAGATGATGAATCGAGCACACCGAAGGCCGCTCTGCAGGCTATTGATAGCAAGCAAGAAGACCTTCCATCACCAGGGTCCGATGCGAGCACGGCTTCGCCGCCCGATGGTGCATACAACGAGAACACCATCGAGCCAGTCGTATCACCTGATACCCCAGGCCCTCAAATTGAGATTACCGGCACGCCTCTTGTGCGCGACGCGCCGTCAACAAAGCCACCAAGCGTCGTGCCAGACTCCATGCCGGATCTTTCCTACTTTTCCATCCCGGGTGCCCCGCAGACAGGCCGAGGATCCGTTGCAACGCAACATCATGCCAGTCTGGCTGATCCGAACTACTCTCCGGGAGACCCGGCTGCCTTGGCCGCTGCTTTATATGCCAACTCGGCCGCCGCAGGGCATGAGTCTATCGCTAGCTCTAGACCAAGCAGCTCCCGTCAAGGGCCTGCACGGCACCACACACATCACAGTTCCTCCGTTCGCACCTCTGGCCCTTCAGGATCAAACCGAAACAGCTGCACGCGAACCCCAAGTATGAGCACACATAGCAACAACATGACACCGATCTCACCCTCGACTAATGCCACAAGCTATTTGGCCGTGGATAGCGGGGATGAGAAGCGCGCGTCAGATGATAGTGCACCTCAGAGCGAGCTTGGTGGTCCAGATGACAACAGCACGCGCCCTAGCACGTCATATGCCGATCACGAGAGCAGTTACAGCCGTGGCCGTAGTGCCGGCGTGGATGCAGCTCAATCACAGCCCGAGAATGGTCACCACAAAGACTTTCTTCGGGCCGGCATCAATGGCACTCGGAGCCCGAGTCGGTCTAGCAATACCGGCGAGAGCACGAGGAATGACGCCCCGCAGGAAAATCACCAAAACGAGGAGCGCGGTGGTCTACACAGGCTCACAAAGCGTCGGAGTCGTTTGCGGCTTGCTTTTTGGAAGCGGCGCAACCACCACCAACACGAGGTCCACGGCGAAAGCTAAGACTTCTGCTACTTTCCCTTCCTCGCTGGTGTTGCCAGCTGTATATTATGCGATCATGGTTAACGGTGCATTTTTGATGAGCGTTGGGGTGCCGATTGGGGAGCAGTACGATTTCACGACTTGGCTTGGGTGTGCTTCCCAAATCTTATCATGTCTCTGGTTTTTGATCCTACTTCCAAACGACCTTGATGAACGAAGCCTGACTCTGTCTCGGACACGAAGCCAATACAGCTCTGTGAAAAAGTTGAGTTGTATGTGTATACCACGGCCCCTGGATGAGCAGGTACTTTCCCGTTCATACTTCGGCGGCCGTGTCTTCGCTTCTCGGGTCAGAGTACTACTGCATTGGCTGCGTGCCCTTTTTTGTGATGATCATGGATATGTTTGACATTCTTTGCCTTTCCTTTTACTTTCATTTCCTTTTTTTTTTTTTTTTTTTTTTTCATCCCCTTTGCAGGCTGCATTTGATCCTTTCGGGACGGTCATAGAATTCGGTTTTTGGGGCGTCGACTCATTTTATAGTCCTGTGGGACTCGCGGTTTGGTGAGATTGAGTTGCTTTTACCTTTCAAGGTTCTCTCCGATACCTTTTACATCTATATATCAAATCTTTCCTTTTTGTCACGTTTTCAATTGTAGCATGATTAATCAACTGGATCAGCTAGGGTATCTAGATACCCCCATTAGGGCACCTATCAAGTACCTAATGCTCGTATCATCACATTCATACCCACCTATATCCTCTCCAAGGCTCTACCTAGGTATGTGCCCAGGTACCTATGGCATCATCCCTAACTACCAATCACTGACAATCCTCACACTCCTTCTTCCCCTCGGGAATTTCTTGCTTCTGCTTATCCTCTTCCGCCTTCTTCAACGCCCGATCCGTATGTCCCAAATCTCTCTCCGGTGCAATAACATTCCTTACCAGCGACTTAAGCGCTTTAACCTCTGCAAGATACGTAAGTTTCAACCCTGAAGCCGACGATATCAAAGAACCCAATACGCCAGGGCCAGAATATAGAGAAAGAGTAATAATCAACATACCAGGGAATCCACCATCTCGCTTCCGATCCCAGAGGAGCGTTTCCTGCGTAGTAACTCCACCCGAGGGTGTATGCCAAATAGTCACAGTAAAGACACCTCCCGTCACTGGCACCAAGGCGACTTCGCCGAGGTCGGTGCTAAATGTTGAGAGAAGTTCCTGGGCGAACTGGTTAAGTTAGCATTGTGTAATATCTGTTATCTCTTGCGATCGGGATCATATTGCACTTAATGAAGTAAATGGGGAAGTCTTCGGGTGGGGAGGTTAATTAAAGGTAAGGGATATAGATCGGACGTACATATGCAGCGCGTAGCATCCATTTGCACTGTGTGCAGAACTTGATTGCGATACGTGGGAGGTGGACGCGCTCTAGGGCTGTATTTTCTGTAGGGGTGGTTTTCTGCGCCATGCTCTTCTCAATTGGGGCAGTGGGTTCTGTCATGGTGTGTCTGGTTGTTGGATTGGGGTGGTGAGACGGAGGGAGATACGATTTGTATGTGTAATTTGGATAGTCGCGTCTGATTCTTGTAGTTGAAGTTGTAGATGGGTCTGGTGCTGCAGGATAGAGAGGGTAATTGAAGAAGTTTGACACCGGAAAACTAAGGCGAACGTTGTTGATGGCGATGAATTTGCAGTGGGATGATGTCAGCGGGGTGATTTCTTGATTCGGTCAGCTCGTCCGCTGCATGTACCCGGGGATCGACTGATATAGCTTGATATGACTTGATATGCAAAATATGGGAGCTACAGTCTACGTGATCCAATCCTATGGTATATTAGATCGGTATTGTATTGGTCATTGGATGCAAATCGAATCTATGATACACGAATGGCAACCCGACTCTCCCGCAAATACAGAGAGGCTTTTTGAAGAACCCAGAGAACAAAGGAAATATGGCTTCCATCAAAACACAGGACGACAAAAGGGGAATGTTGCAATAGGAGAAGAAATAGTTAGTAGAAGAAAATCCAACAAAGTAGGAAAGAGAGAGCAAACTCGACAGCACGCGTCCAGGACATAACTGCCGGGTTTGAAAGAATTACCACGGATCAAAAACGGTGAGATACCCGTATGGTCCCATAAGACGTGAAAGGGTCGTGCAGGGCCAGCAAGACGATTCTTCAAGGTCCACGTCTCGCGCCGCGCCCGGCAGGCGAGCGGTGGTTGTTCGTGTTCGGGTCCAGGGGGGGACGAGAAAAGGATCCGGAATTAAGAAAAGTGAAATCAAGAAAAGTAACCAATAAATCAAATCGTGTCATGGGCGATGGAGGATTATTATCGTCATGGGTTGCATTACATGACGGTGCAGCAGCCGCCCTGCTGCTGGGGGGCATAGGGGTCCTCCCTCTTGTCGACCTGCTAATGATATTAGTATTATTCTTGTGCGCGCCACCCATGGAAATATAGCTACGTACCTGCCCCCAAACCGAGGGAACCATGAAATCGCGAGTGTTGTTGCAGTAGCTGATGAGACTGGAGAGACAAAAACCTGGTTAGTTGCTGGGCGGCCTCATCATAAGAGGGGGGGAGCCATACGAGAGCGCAGCCTCGGACACCTTGACCCGCGGGCGGTCGAGATCCTCCTTCAGGCGAGCATTGAGCTCAGTCAGACGGCGATACTTGAGGTCGGCGACACTCTGCTTCTTGTTCTTAACATCACCACCGGAGCGCAGTTCGTAAGCAGGCATTGTGGCTGGTGAATTGGATTCGGCGCGCGATCGCGAGAAAGGGGGATTTATTCAGGAGAGGGGGTAAAGCGGAAGACCGGATCAAATTGGGGGGGGGCAGGTGACGGCTCGCCAGGGAAGGGGATTTCCCAGCGAATTCGGGGTAATCGAATAAAGAAAAAAGAGAGTGAAGGGTTTCAAAGGAAGGGAATGCGAAGGTCGGCAAGTTGAAAGAGGGACTTTCCCCGTGTGCCTTTTGATTACACGTCTCCTAGCGCTGATACGGAGTAGTTATGTACTGTATCGGCCATCCGGAGTTCAATATTGCCATAATATTGGGCTCGTTCCTGACCCGTCCAATTGAATGGTTGAAATGGAAAATGTTTTCAGTCTAGTACGGAGTAAGCTCAATTTGTCACCTTTATATCGCTTCTCAATACTTCTTCTACTAGGACATAGTGCGATCCCCATCACACAGTGCCCCGGTAATCACAATACGGGTATAAAGTACATAGCGGCCTGAGGCATGAGGGCATCACGTGATGGCCCTAATCGCTTACCCGAAGCCAAAGTGGGAATCGGGCAATTTTTCTGGTTCACGCACAACAGGCTAAGTATCCCCCTCAGGTATAGGTACTTCGCGTGGCAGCATCTTTAACGTCGGTCTAGGACCACTGCCCGTGTGCAAGACGCCTGCTTGCCTTTCTCAACACCTGCGCTTTTTTCGCATTCCCAAAAAATCCCTCTTGAAGGGATTTGATTATCCGCCATGCCTCCACCACCGCATATCAAGCCTGAGAATGTCCTCAAGGTGTGTTAATCTCTCCGGTCTCTACAGTTTTATCGACCTCAACATCTGCTAACAAAATACGTGTAGAGGGCTCAGGAACTCATCGCCGTCGGTCAGGCCCCCGCTGCCCTGACCGTCCTCCACGAACATGTTACCTCCAAGCGGACCCGCAGCAGTCCGATCGCTTCGCTCGAACCCGTCATGCTCCTCTTCGTGGAACTCTGTGTCGACCTGCGCAAGGGCAAGGCCGCCAAGGATGGTCTGTACCAGTACAAGAACATCGCCCAGAACACCAACGTCGGCACCATCGAGATCGTCCTGAAGAGATTCATCGAGCTCGCTGAGCAGAAGGTCACCGAGGCCCAGACCAAGGCCGACGAGATTCAGTCCTCCCTCGAGTCCGCCGCTCCTTCCTCTAATGTCGACGATCTCGAGGCTATCGAAACGCCCGAGACCATCCTGCTGGCCACCGTCTCCGGTGAGCAGTCTCGTGACCGCACCGACCGCGCCGTCGTTACGCCTTGGCTCAAATTCCTGTGGGAGACCTACCGTACTGTCCTCGAGATCCTGAAGAACAATGCCCGTCTCGAGATCATGTACCAGTCGACCGCCCTCCAGGCCTTCCAGTTCTGCCTCAAGTACACCCGCAAGACCGAGTTCCGCCGTCTCTGCGAGCTGCTTCGCAACCACGTTCAAAATGCTGCCAAATATTCTTCTCAGATGCACGCCATCAACCTGAGCGATGCCGATACCCAGCAGCGCCACCTGGACACCCGCTTCCAGCAGCTGAACGTCGCCGTTGAGCTGGAGCTGTGGCAGGAGGCCTTCCGCAGCATTGAGGATATCCACACCCTTCTTAACCTGAGCAAGCGCCCGGCCAAGAACGTCATGATGGCCAACTACTACGAAAAGCTCGCTCGTATCTTCCTTGTCAGCGAGAACTACCTCTTCCACGCCGCCGCCTGGAACCGATACTACAACCTGCTCCGTCTCTCCACCGTGGCCCTGGCTTCTGGCCAGAGCACCAAGAAGGATAACCCTTCCGTGACCGATGCCGAGATTACCAAGGCCGCCTCTTTCGTTCTCCTGTCTGCGCTGTCCATTCCGGTCATTAGCACTGACCGCTCGCGCGGCGCCCTGGTCGACGTGGATGAGGCTCGCAAGAACAAGAACACCCGCCTCACCAACCTGCTTGGTATGGCCTCGCCCCCTTCCCGCTCGGTTCTTTTCCGGGACGCTCTCAACAAGGGTCTTCTGAAGCGCGTCCGCCCCGAAATCCGCGAGCTGTACAACATTCTCGAGGTCGATTTCCATCCGCTCTCGATCTGCAAGAAGATCACCCCCATTCTGAAACAGATCGGCGCCGATCCCGAGATGGAGAAGTATGTCGTGCCTCTGCAGCAGGTCATTCTCACCCGCCTGTTCCAGCAGCTGTCCCAGGTCTACGACTCCGTCAAGCTCCAGTTCGTCTACGAGCTCGCCCAGTTCCCCGATCCCTTCCAGATCACCCCCGCCATGATTGAGAAGTTCATCATGAACGGTTGCAAGAAGGGCGATCTTGCTATCCGCGTGGATCACATCTCCGGTACCCTTTCCTTCGACTCTGACGTTTTCTCTTCGTCCAAGGCCGTGCATGCCGGCAGTGGTGCTGGATCCGCCGAGAGTGAGTTTGGCTCTGTCCAGCGCCTCCAGCACACCCCTGCCGAGATTGCCCGCTTCCAGCTGGCGCGTCTGGCCAAGACTCTCCACATCACCTCCATGTACGTGGATCCCTCTTACAATGAGCTCCGCCTTCAGGCCAAGCAGTCTGCTCAGGCCCGTGCTTTGGAGGGCGCTGCCCAGGAGCACGAGGAGACCCTGGCCCGTCGTGTCATCATCGACAAAAAGAAGGAGGCCGCCACCGATGCCCTCCAGCGCAAGCAGCGCGAGGAGGAGAACCGCAAGCGTATCCGCACCCAGCAGCTCCAGGAGGCCGAGAAGCAGCGTCTCGCTGATGAGCAGCGTGACCGTGAGCTCAAGCGCATCAAGGATGAGCAGGACCGCATCCGCCAGGAGGAGCTCAAGAAGCAGCTCGAGGAGCTCAAGACCGGTGTTAAGGGCATCGATATCAGCGAGTTTGACATTGATGAGTTGGACGCCAACCGCCTGCGTGCGATCAAGCTAGCTCAGCTGGAGAAGGAGAAGAACGAGCTCAACGACCGGGTGCGCACCACTGCCAAGCGTATCGACCACTTGGAGCGTGCTTTCCGTCGTGAGGAGGTGAAGCACATCACTGCCGATTACGAGAACCAGAAGAAGCACGACTTGGAGCTTTACGAGAGACAGAAGGCCGAGACTCTCAAGGAGGCCAAGCAGAAGCACGCCGAGGCCGTTGCCCTCAAGCACCGCTTGGGCCGCCTGGTCCCTCAATTCTCCAGTTTCCGCAAGGAGATCTCGGAGAAGCGTCACGAGGAGTTTGAGAAGCGCCGCAAGGCTGCCGAGCGCGAGCTCGAGGCCAAGAAGAAGCAGCGTGTCAAGGAGGTCCAGGAGCGCCGCCGCCGCGAGAAGCAGGAGCGTGAGGAAGAGGAGCTCCGCCGCAAGGAGGAGGAAGAGCGTGCTCGACGTGAGGAAGAGGAGCGCGCTGCCCGGGAGGAGGAGCGCCGTCGTGTCTTGGCCGAGGAGAAGGCCAGGCGCGAGGAGGAGCGAGGGTATGTTTTGGTTTTTCCCTCTACGGCAGGAGAAATGTACAAGGCTAACTTTTTTTTTCCCCGCAGAAAACTCGACGAGATTGCTGCTCGCCAGAAGCAGCGCGAGGAAGAGGCGGAAGCCCGTCGCGCTATGCGCAAAGCCGGTGGTGGTGATCTCGAGTCCGCCGAACGTACAGCTCCTCCTCTCAGTGTTGGCCCACGCACTGTTGGTGGTGGTGGTGGTGGTGGTGGCTGGCGTGAGCGGTTGGCTGCCAGGGAGAGCTCTGGCGGAGATGCCCCTGCCCCTGCTCGGGAGGAGGCTCCTATCCGCAAGACCGGTGGTGGCTACGTTCCGCCCCACCTGCGTGCTGGCGCTTCTGCCGGCTCTGGTGCCGCCCCGCCGCGCCCTGCTCCCCGTGAGATCTCCCGTGAGGCTCCCCGTGAGATCTCCCGTGAGGCTCCCCGTGAGATCTCCCGTGAGGCTCCCCGTGAGATTTCCCGTGAGGCTCCCCGTGAGATTTCCCGTGAGGCTCCCCGTGAGATTTCCCGTGAGGCTCCTCGTGAGATTCCCCGTGAGGCTCCCTCTAGCGAGCGTTACGTGCCCCGTCCCACTCGCGAGCCCTCTGCCTCGAAGCCCGAGGAGCCCAAGGGTGCCGCCGGCGGCAAGTGGGTGCCGCGCTGGAAGCAGCAGCAGCAGAGCTAAGCGTCTCTGTAGGTGGATGATTATATTTTTATTCGCATGTTATCTTAGGGAACAGCAAAAAGTTACCCCTTTTTCCTGTCTGGCGCGTATTTTCATGACCCCTGCAATGACTGTATCGTAGGCTCGAGCGAGTCTCATGATCTATCGTTTTGCCGTACGTTTTCTTGTCTTTTTAATTTTCTTGTTTCCGGATAAGCTGTCCTCGTCCGTGATGCCAACATCTTGTTCAACTCTAGTATTCTGGTCAGTGAATAGGACCATTTAGACCTTCAAAACTGTTCGATTCAACTATTCTCGACTTAGATGTCCTTTTTACGTAGCGGAGATTACTTAGGTATCGGACTTTAGCTGAGCTTCTGCCATCTTGTTGTTCTGACGGAATCTGAGACAATTTTGACTGATAACGCCCTATAGCTCTCTTAAGATATACAATATGATAGACATAACACCTATTGATAGACCAAGCTTCCCAAATCTCAGACACAAACTCATCCATATCCAGACCGGGGCTTGATGTTGGACCAGACAGTGTGGGAAAGTCGGTGCTTGTTTGGGATGGTGCATCGGCTGTCGTTGTTGCCGATTAGGGCTAGGGATCTTCTTGGGTGGATATTACAAATAGGGGACTATAAATAGTTGAAGGTTGAAATCGTCTTGGTATAATAGCCTAAAAATGAGAAGTGCATTGTTTATTGAGATTGGTCATTGGCAGTTAGGATGCTCTCTATGTTTTCTCTGTCAAGACGCAAGAGCTACAAGTATCAACAAAGAACCCATGGAAGACCAAATGTTCGGACGAAAAGATATGAGTCAAATGAATAGTATCCAATGGTGTATAGCTATATGCACAACGATCTAGATTCCAACATCGCGGAATTGAAATATAAACAGACCAGCTGGGGCCACTAGAAGGAGAGGACACCAAGGAAAAAATGTGGATATCAGAACTGAGAACCCAAAAGCTCTAACAACCTAGTGCTGTCTCAGAAGCGCGCTGGCCTTCCAGAGACTCAACAGAGAACCCAATCAAGCAAAATTATGCCGCAGCTACTTCGGCGCCAGCCCCGAACAGCTTCTCACGCCACTCACCACATACGGCCTCAAAGCCACCGACAACATCTGCGCACTCCTTGCCTGCTTCACGGTCCCTCAACCGGCGGTCCCAATCGCCGCGTTCGAGCCATCGTGAGGTCTCTTCACGGCTTTCTTCCTCGCGCCGTAGATCGGCAACGAGTTCGCGGGCAGATCTAAGACGTCGTGATGCCGTGGAGGTCAGCTGGCGGGACTCATAGAGTGTGTCGCTCAGGCCGCGGAGAGAGAGCGTGATGTCGGAGGTCTCAGAGATAAGAGCCTGTAGGGAGGCAAGTGGGTTGGTCGAAGGTTGGGAGGGTGTGGCTGGCCTGGAGCCGCGTCGAGACTGTTCCAGGAATGGATATGGGAGGTTTGGCAGAAGGCCTTGGTCAATCAGAGGCATAAGGGAGTCAATGGCGTCTTCGGATAGGAGGGGGAATGGCGAAAAGAGGAGTGGGTGAATAAGAGACTGGAGAGCGCGAGTTTGGTGGGTGAGATGCGATGTGATGGAAGAGTGGGCAGTGATTAGCCTGCAACCACAAATTAGTTATCGGCCAAAAGGCACAGCTTGTGTCATGTCTAACTTACCGCATGGCACTGTTCTCGATCCCACTCTGTCCACCAAGGTCCCGGAGTGCTTCGACTGTCCGCTGAATAACATGATCATTTTCACTCCCGTTGTTTTCAATGCCACGCCTCGCGAGGCCTTCGATATCCGCCATCTGGCTCTCCAAAGCAGGGGAGATATCCGCCGTCTCCTCGAGATCGGAGTCGTTCCCATAGTCCGAACCGTCATAGTGTGATTCTGCCCGTCGGTGCTGTCGTAGATGAGGAGCCCGCAATCGGCTCCTGGAGGGCGAGTCTGGCCCCGGCGACCCGGGACGCATATCGTGGACAGACTGCATGTATGTATCCTCCACGTCGCTGTGATCCATTCGCTGGGATCCCATCGGGGTAGTCTCCTGCCCCGAGGCATACCCATATCCATCTTCCTCCTGTTCCCATGCATCTGCTAATTCATCGGCAAGGTTCCCCAAGCCACCCCCGCCGCCTGTGTCGGCGGAGAAGTCTACAGACTCTCGCTGTGACCCGTTCATAGCTTGTAGGTTCTGGCGGGCCACGACTGGCGATGGCGGCGCGGACAAGCGGGGAGTTCGCGGTGAGCTGGGGCTTTGAGCAGGAAATCCATTGATTCCTTCTGTTCCAGGCGAGATTGGTGAGTCGTCCATGATTGAGGGGTGGCGGTGAGCAAGTTTCAGGGGAGACGGAGGGAGGGGCGGCATCGGATGGAGGGGAGCACTCGGTCTCCGTGGGAAAGTAGCTCAAGATCCAAAATAAGCCAATAGATGCTGAATAAAGGTCCAATATGAGGTGACAAGACCATCAACACACAGTGTTTGTTGGACTGCCGAGACAGCAATGATACTGATAACGGACAATTGTGGGATACCCAAGCAGGGATTCTCCTGACTTTAATGCTGCATCGTCCAAGCAGAGACCAAGATCAAAGCAGCCAAGGAAATAAATACCTTGAGAAAAAGAAAATGAAGCGTTTGGCAATGTAAAGTCGAACAACGACGGCACAACAAATGCACCAATGTGGACACCGCCCTGGCAGAATAATGTGGCACAATCAAACCCCACATTCTTTACTCTTGATTCAATTGATCTTCAGGAACTCTTTCGTTCGCCAAAATGAGTTCGATCACTCGCATGTCCCCAATGGACCTGCTCAAGCTCAACGCGACCAACCTCGATCCGTTGACCGAGAACTATGACCTCGGCTTCTACCTCAATTACCTCACCAAGTGGCCGTCGCTGTTCAGTACGGTGAAGGACCGCGATGCAGGCGTGGTAGGCTACAGTAAGGATCTCCGTTTAGATTGAAGAACACGAAACCCGGGCTAATTATTGTAGTCATGGGCAAGCTCGAAGAGCAGCATCCCTCCATGCGCCAGTCCGAGCACTACACCCCGTGGCACGGACACATCACTGTGTTGACTGTTGCTCCCGCTTGGCGCCGACTCGGCTATGCCACCCAGCTGACAGAGGAGCTGGAGCATGGATCTGATATCAACGATGCGTGGTTTGTGGATCTGTATGTCCGGTCTAGGAATAAGGTTGCCGTGGATATGTATAAGGGCATGGGGTAAGTTTCACTACAGGCATAGTATCACACTTCCTACTAACATGAATGACAGCTATTCGGTGTTCAGACGAGTAGTCAATTACTACAGTGACGATCCAACGGGTATGTCAGATACTGGGGAGGATGCATTCGACATGCGCAAACCGTGCAGCCGCGACAAGAAGCTTGAACACATCCGAGAAAAGGGTGAAGACTTCCCTGTGGGCCCTGAGGATGTTTCCTAGGTGCGAAGAGTGTGGACAATGCTTGTTTCTTAATTGGAGCGGAGTTTCTGGTTACTCTTTGCATAGCTTGCAAAGTGGAGTTTTGGACTATTCGTGCATACTTGCAATCACCGGCAAGACAATATTACGATTTTATCTTCAAGTGAACGGATATGGGATCCTATCCATGGGTGACCCTGCTATTTCACAACGCTCGAAAATGCAAGATTTCGAGGGACGCAAGGTACCAGGTGGTACAAAGAGACCCAAAAGCTGAGGACGGGATAGTACCGCATTCATGGACCAGTTGACAAGCCCACGATGAGGCCGTGCTCTGTGATGAAAAAAGTGGTAATTCTGCATGCTTCCCCGCATATAGTCCCACTAAAGCAGCAAACTTTTGTGTTCGTAACAACAACCCTCGAACTGGGGTATCGGACACCCAATGAGCGATATGAGATGTGCTGCGCCTCGAACAATGCCAAATTATCCATGACCGCTTCAAGCCGCTCTCAAGTCTTAGACTTCAGGACAGGGCCCGAGCGAACAAATCGGAGTGTGCCCATGAGAACCGCAGACGTGATGAGGCAGCAGGCAGTGAACAACTGGACACCGAGATACTTGTGGGTGTCGCTCAAAATGGCACCACCAATGGGTGTACCGATCAGCAAGCCGATCGAAGTAATGGCAAAGACCATGCCTAGACGAGTACCCAGATTGCGCACGTCAGGTGTCATGCTGGCCATGACCACCGGCGGCAGGGACACAAACCCACCCGAGAAGAAACCGTAGAAAATGGCCAAGATGATAATACCCGGCACGGTGTGAACTCCAATCCACACGAATGCCAGAATCGAGGTGATAGTCACGGCAGGGGTGAGCATGTTGAGCGGGCCGGTGTGGTCGGCGAGGAAGTTGGGCAGGATACGACCGAAGGTTGAGGCGGCGTTGAGCATAGACAATAAGTAGAATCCGAGGTTGCCGTCCACGATTCCAGTGTCGATTGCATATGACTGCACGTAGAAGAGGAAATTATAGAAGCCCATGAACCCAAAGAACATGGCCGCGCAGAACAGACAATAGCCTAGGTCCTTGAAAGCAGAGAACTGATAGAGCTTTCGCTTGTCCTTTGGCGGGAACCGAATGCGCATGATACTGAACGAGATGCAGACGGTGCCAAAGCAGAGGAAGCCAATGGCCCGAGTCGCCCAGGGGAAGCCAACCTTCTTTTGCAACTGGTTGAACATGATGGGATAGACAACGCCGCCTATGCTGCTACCGCTAGCGGCGAGTCCGTTGGCAAAAGCTTTCTTGCGTTGGAAGTATTGCGGCAGGATAGCAACTGAAGGCACGAAGAGACAACCGGCCGCCAAACCAACACAGATACCCTGCGAGAGGATCAGCTGCCAGTACTTGGTTGAGAGACTGGTCATCATCAAGCCGAATGGCAGCATGCAACCTGCGAAGCCGACGAGGCTACGGAAATAGCCCGCATCGAAGAGCGGGCCGGTGATCACACCTACGAGCATCAAAAGGAAGGACTGCAGAGAGCCGATCCAGGCGATTGATGATGACGAAATATCAGATAGTAAGTTCTGCTCATAGTACGTTTGATATGCACCCCATGTATTGATCACACCCCTGTAAGATGAACAATGTTAGCGCATTCTCGTCACATCAGCAGACCATCAATACGAGACTTCATACCATGAGTTGAAGAAGAGAAAGAACGAGCCCAGGACCTGTAGCCAGGCAAAAAAGCCCGTGTCGAACGTCGGCTCGTCCTCCTTGTTGGTGTTTGACACCGAGGCGTCTGCCTTTTCTTCATCTTTGACGATCGGAGCATCGGAGCTCGGCCCTGCAAGGACCTTTTGCTCTACTTCCAGGTTAGTCGAACTCATTTCAGTGATGCGCTCGTGATGGACAGACACGGCGAGGATGCTCTGGAGAAAGGTGTTCCTCGAAAAGGAGAGCAACGATGCGAAGGTGACCGCAAGACTGAGTCACGGTGTTTGAGATTTAGAAAAATCCACTCAAGCAACCTTGGGGTAGGCGGAAGGGCCCGAAAAGAAGCGGTTTTTGGGGGCAGTGGCCCACTGGCCTCCACTGGCCTCCACTTGTCTCGACCATGGGGAAGATGTCCGGATCCATGCTCTAAGCGCTAAGTTGCTAGTATAGGGCCTGTCCAATGATCAATAGAAGACGTGCCGACCTATCCAAGCGAGAGGTTCGAGCACGACTTTGTGCATGCTGTGCCTGGTAAGACGAATGATGATTTGCGGGACTGGGGTATAAGATGGATAACTTGCAGGGGGAAAGTGGAAAAGTGGAAAAGTGGGACAGGGTGAGATTTCTCCACGGCTCACCTCACGTGGTAGACTGCTGCCCTACCTGCAGATACATCTACGGAGTACATGTAGATCAACTAGCACCTGGGCACTTTGAAAGATATACCTGCCTCTGTTATACAGTCCGGTTGAGCATACGTACTTTGTACTTTGGATCAACCCAGAGCTACCTAGGTACTAGAGAAACCGTCATTACTTTTTTGTTCTTTCTAGTTCATGTACAGAGGTTGCCCAGTTCCAAGGACGGCGCCTTTTTCTTTTTGAGCCACGGTTTCGAGACTCCCAAACTCCTAACGCTATGCTGAACCCACCCAAAAAGTATCAAAGAATCCCTATGTCCGAGCAGGAGCGTAGGTGCTCACATTACAGCAACTCCTCGCAAGTCCAGTCCTCGTACCTATACACTGTCAGCCATTGGCGCACCCTCGTAGCAATCCCACTCCTGCTTACCATCCGTCGGGCAGATACCGCCGCACGATCAGAGGAATCTTCTTCTGGTTCAATTCCTTCAAGGCAATCTGCAAAGGGTCGGTTTCGCCCTCGAGATCGACGAGTACAGGGGCATTCATGCTGTACGAGAGACATATCAGTCAGAGCGATCTCAACCTTAAGCCGAACAGAGGCTTTGATTATATCGCAACACACCTAATCTGCAGAGCTCGGGTGCCGAGCACACGCGCGCGCTCGTACTTGGTCAAGTATGGGGTAGTTGAGCGCTGGTCATTGGGAACCTTCTTCTCGCGCGCTTGCTCCATCAATTTGCCCGAATATCCAGCGTTGGGATCGCCCGAGACAACGACGTTTTCTCCGTTGACGGCCGGCTGGTAAGAATCATCGCCCTCGGCGCCATCGTGATCCTCAAAACCCTCCTGATCGAGGAAGTCCTCAGGCTCGTTCTCCTCAAAAACCTCCTCATGAGGCTCGTAGTCGTAGCTGCATGGCAGACCCAGTTAGCATGGTGATTCAATCTTTCGTTGTGGTCGAAGCTGCAGAGCGACGCCAATCTGCAAGAATCGCGCTGCCCTAGCCTCCATGGGAAGCTCTTACTTCTCACCACCAGCGTCGTCGCCGTAGTCAGACATGTTGGATTGCAATGAACGGAGTCGAGGGGATCAAAAGAGAGAGAAACCCTGAGCGCGGGACCGAAGTGAGGATTCGCGATGCAAAAAAGGCGGAAAATCTTCCACTACGCTAGTCCGTCTTCGGTGTCACCGCCTTTTCGCCCTGGCAGAATAATTTCAGTTTCCATCCAACGCTGCACCTCCATCCGCCCTTTTTTGCTTCAATGTGCACTCCTCACTGTGCTGGGGCACTTTCAACATGGCCTCAAAGCGCAAAGCTTCTTCTGACTGGGTTTCGCAGGCTAAAAGGTTACACCACGCGGCTCTAGACAACGATGGTAAGCGGGCGATATGGAATCACGATAAGGACTGAATGGGCTGCTAACGACCAGCCCCAAAGACCGGATCTATGAGGAGGCCCATTCAGATGCTGAATATTCGGCACCGGTGACACCCAGTGCAGTGGATGAAGATATGCTTGATACACCTGCAACACCATTCTCGACCGCCTCCTCTCGATACCCATCAGAACTCAAAACCCACCGTTGCCCATTCGAGGGCTGCGACAAGGCCTTTAATCGCCCTGCTCGTCTTCAGGAACATATTCGATCGCACAATGACGAGCGCATTTTTCAGTGCACATTCGAGGGCTGTGACAAGACATTTTTACGAGCTTCGCATCTCACCCACCATGTGAAGAGTGCCCACACGGGAGTTCGGGACTACGTCTGTGACCGGCCAGGCTGCGATAAGAGCTTTGTGACAGGATCTAGGCTTCGTCGACATCTTGCCGCGCACGATGGAAGAGACAAGTACCGCTGTACTGACCATCCGCCATGCGATGAGACCTTCCGAAAGCATTCCACCCTCCAGAAGCACATTGCGACAGTGCATCTGAACAAAAAGCCTTTTCCATGTGCTTTTGTTTACCCGGACTCCGGGAAGAAATGCCAAATGGCGTTTGATACAGCGGGCCATCTTCGAGCGCATGAGAGCCGAGTCCATACCGAGAAGCGATTTAGCTGTGAGGAGTGCTCACAACGCCTGCAACAGCAAGCATCCGACATGGGCACTTTTGACCCTACCAACGATTATTCTGTGACGTTTCCCACATACGCCATTCTTCAAGAACACATTCGAACCGTTCACCCTCCCAAATGCCCCAACTGTCCCATCGTCTGCTCGACATCTCGAGAACTGCGACGCCATCTTGAGGTAACTCACGGCGATGTCAGTCTCGAAGAGAGGAAGGTCTTTCCCTGCACCATCGACGGCTGTGGCCGCAGTTTTACCAAGAAAGGAAACCTGACTGTCCACATCCGCACCGTGCACCAAGGAGAGAAACGGTTTGGATGCGGTGACACAGACCTCTCTGCATCCAAAAAGGTCGAGGGATGGGATGGCATTGGTTGTGGAAAGCGGTACGGCAGCAAGCTTGCGCTCGAAGAGCATATCCGCACCGCCCATCTGGGGTATCAGAATGCCAAGGCCGAGCGGCGCCAGCGACTTGGCATCCATACCTCATCCTCATCCAGTGGAAGCCATATCTCTACACTAGCGGCCTTAACTGGCCAAGGTTACGCTGAGGAAACAGGCCGCCACATCCCCTGTTTCTACGACTCCTGTGAGCACCGCTTCCACCGCGATTATGATCTGTGGGTGCACATGACTGCCAAGCATGGCTGTTCCGAGGATGAAGTTCAGGGCCTGTTCATGCAACGTGCCTTGTTGTCTGACCGGACTGGCCCCGGTGGCAATGCACTTGGTATCTATGGTCTCGAGTTTGACCGCTCTGAGCCGTCTTACTCTCATGAGCCCACACCTGCCGATGGCATATATTCGGATGTAAACGCTGTCTTCTCACAATCAAATGGCCCGTCCAGTTTTCCTGGCCAACATGACCTGGACTCTGATTTTCTGATGCAAGATACCTTTTCTGCGGATGCTGAGCGCAATGTTGATTTTATGATACCCAGCCATGACGAGATGGCGCTGGTGGACCCTGATCTTGCCTACCACCTGATGGAAGGATGAAAATGCTATACATATACATGGAATGATATATCTACATATTCTAAGGCGTGTATTCACGCTCATGCATGTACTTTCTAGGAGTCTAAGCAACCTTGCAAAATCACGGACTTCGTTAGAGACATTCGATTTTGTACTCGTACATCGGTCTCCATTGTTTGAATCTCGAAACCACCCTCCTTTCCAGGCACTAACAAAATAAGCAGCAAAACGAACCGAAGTTAAGAGCCGCAAGAAGGGGCTCGAGCAGTAAACAAGACTTTTGAATGTGCATGTAAACTAAACCTCCATCGAATTCAGATGGGTAGCCAGCTCCTCCTCCGAGAAGACCCTGGCAGGGGCGAAAGGCACCTGGATCTTGGTACGCGAAAGAAACAGACGGGGCATCTTGAGCGCTAGGACTCTCTCGCTCTTCCAGGTCACCCATTCCAGCACCTGGCGAGCCTGCTGCGTCGAGACATCCTTAACATTGTGGTACAGTGAGTCGAACTCGACAAGTGCATCCTCCATTTTCCGGTTCGCCTGAATCACGCCCTGAGCGAATGTGGGCGAGAACTGGTTGGCGACACTGGAGCTGACAGGAAAACTAACCGCTGGGCTGGCTAGGGCATCGCACATCAGCGTAAACTTGGTGAGCTGCTTACAGATTTCCACCTGTGCTTTGTTGCCGAGGTCGACGCCGTGAATGCTGAAGAGGCGCGTGATGTCGCAAAACAAGTGGACGGCGCAGAAGCCGCGGGCTAGGGCAAGCCATTGGGCGATTTGGACGAGCAATATGAGGATATTTCCCTCGGCACGCAGGATAGGATGGGCGTCATCTACGTTGTCGAATTCACGGCCCAGGTTAGAGGATACTTGGACCGGAGGCAGGATGTTCTTGATTGGTGACTTGGGGGCTTCCTTGTGAGGGCCATGCCAGGTGCCGAAGTGGCCGTAGCGTCTTCGTAGCTCGGTTTCGCTGGGTGGGAACTGTGCCCATTCAGTGCTTGATTTGCAAGCGTCCATGCGGAACTGGTGGAGACTGGACTGTCGGAGACGTTTCTCACGGTACGAAGGTGACTCGAGACCCTTGCAGGCAGGAAGATTGATGGCCTCTAGAGAGTTTATGTTAGCAGCCATGAGATTAGAGGGAATTGCAAGTTACTTACTGTTCTCAGGGCCTTCGTGCATTGCCTTTATCAGGAGCTTCTTGAAGGTATCGATCACGGTCTTCGCCGCATCGAACTGCTGAATCATGTCATCCGGCTGCGCCTCGCGGCTGGTAATCCAGACGATTTCCTTATTCTCGTCTCGAAGAGGAGCAACCATCAGTCTCAGTATGTGCAGTTCTCTGGCAAAGTACACCTCGTCGGTGGTCTGGATATTCGGGACGGTCCGGCCCTTGGGAACCAAGATGGTCTTACTTTGGTTTCTGCCTTTGCCTCTGCCAATTGCCCCACGGCCACTGCGCCGTGGATTGGTGGCTAAGGTGCCATCTCGACGGGGCTGGAGGGAATTTGGAACTCCCGACTCTCTCAGGGTAGTCTGGAACTTGTTGAATTCCTTGACATCATCGAACATGAGCAGCAGCATGTGCTCGTATGAGCCTGGCAGCGCCGTGGCTCTCAGGCGAGGGATCCACTTTGCGATTGCTTCCGGGAAAGCAGTGAGGTTGAAGCCGATAGTGTATTCCTCGACAGTGTCTTTCAGGCATTCGAGACTGGCTTTCTTCATCTCCTCGAGACTTCTGTTCCGATAAATAGCTCCTGGGATAGGAACTGGATTGGTCCGGACATTTTCAGTCCCGATGTCATCACTCTCGCTGTCATCACTCTCATTGTTATCACTTTCATTGTCATCAATGGTGGAAACAGTCTGCGTATGATACTTGGGAGGAATTTCGTCCGTGTCAGTTTCGTCGCTGTCAGAATCAGGGAGCGAAAACATTGCCTTGGGCGGACCAAAGCCTTCATTCATTGCCTGTGTGATTTGCCGTTTCACATGCTCTGTCTCGCAAGAGTCCACCGATCCCGTGGGGTGCTCCATATTGGTGACTGGATGTGGACGTGATGTGACGTGGGTGTGTGATAGAATTGAAGGACACGTCCGAGGACGATATTGGACGGAAGTGGAGGGTGGAAGGTAAAAAGAAGTCAGAGTGATTGGAAGGACCAGAATCGAACGTGCAGTTCACTCTGATGTGTACCCGAGGGGTACATACAAAGTGATTGATTTGCGTAGATGAGGACCAGGCACTGGGCAAAATATGGAGGATTGTAGAAGTTTGGAGAGATGGGACGGTATAAACAAAGCCTCACGCTGTATGTGAAAGTAATCAGTAACAACGATGCGATGTATGAGTCGGCGGGTCATGACATGTGCCCTAAACATCAACCCCACGTGAAGAGTATCCTTGTAATCACTTACAAGAATTGTCCATGCTAGGACAAAGGTATATTTAAGGCATCAGAATGTTCTCTTAGCAATAGGACCCCGAAGACGTCTCCATACATAATTGGAGAAAGATGACTCTAAAAACTCTTCCGTATGAATGCCTTAACAATAGGCATCAATGGTTAATCTTATGAAAGTCTTACCTACTGATATTTATTATGAAAGCCTCGAGGATTCCAAGGTTCTCGAGGGGTATCGGTTTGGACCCTATATCCTATGGAAATTGTTGCTGTAATATTGGTCTCTCTTCTTGAAACAGGATGAAATAGTGACCTCATGGTACTATAAGGTAGATTGTTACGCCTGGCATTTTGATAGGTTGGTAAGTGTAGCAAGACATGCATCAAAACGGCAATGAGGGTAATGATGGCCTAAATGATATTGAGCTGTTAAGCTATCATGACCTGTAAAAACAACAACATCTGCATGTTTCTTAGGTTGCAGAAAAGGACTAATGAACTTTGCATAACTCTCCCTACGCTAGTTCTTGATTTCAGGAAAACGAACTCGGAAGAAGATATTGTAGTAGGCCAAATACCTTAAGACTTTTCTAAATCTCTTCCTTGATATTTCTTCCAACTTCTTCCTAGTGCTACCGACTCAGTTATAGAAATTAAAACAGAGACATAGGAACCTGTAGCAAACGGTGGTGGTAGCAGAGCGCATCCACCGATCCATTTATGCCTTAGGAAGCAGACATAGTTGATGCCTTAGCTATAGACATCCATAGTGACTACACACGCCTAGGCTCTATTTATGGTTGCCTATTTACATCTACCCCCTGTATATAGTGAAAAGGCAACTTGGAATTCCACAGGTGTTAGCCTTCATAGGAGGCATGATATTTCCCCAGATTGACAAGGCATCTCTTCTATCAATGACAAGTACTCCGTAGTGTTCTTCGTTTAGGAGAAGGAGATATTATTTGCTAATAGACTAGACTGTTAGTGTTGATTAGTGTCTCTAGTTTTTGGCGATCAGCCATCAGGTCACCTGATATAGAGAGAGGTACGGAATATTTCGAGTGATACTGCTCCGTACCTTAAAGTTAGTTAACTATGTAGCACGACCCTACACACGTGTGTGGGCCCGGAGTCCAGTACATGAGACTAGGATAGGGGCAGATCCACGTACCCAGGGAAACCCACACACCTCCTAACCCCTGATCAAAAGGGACATCACGGGGCCATATTTCCATGTTACTAATGTTGCCATGAGAAACGCGGAGACACCATGTGTCTAGGTTCCGAGCACTAACAGGAGAGAACAATAGGCCATGACCTACCGGTTGGCACCAAGGCTATGATGTCTCAGCCGGGAACAATCAACAAAGGCGATTATTTACGGACACTTAACTACAATAGGCGCTACGGTGTTACGGGCCGCCAAGGGATCAGTTATAGGTGCAACATAAGGTATGACCCCAAGCAAACCTAACCTGAACCTGAATTTGAACCTGAACCTGAATCTCCTACGGCATATACGGGAAGAGTTTAGGGTACAAGGCTCAGCCACAGCTATAGCAAAGGCGATGATGGATGTGATCTCAGGGTTCAAGGTGGGAGATAGCGGACCACAATAAGCGAATGCCGACAATTGGGACTGGATGCCAAGGTTGGCGCCTTTGCGACTATAGAAATGAGGCGTCTGGTGCTAGGTTTGTGGCTGGGGGGGCCCTGTAAGGCCCTGTATGTCCCTGCATGTCCCTGGGTTTAACGATGCAGTGGACAGTTCATCGGGCCATCATACATCTTATGGAATGTGGCCAACTAGAAGGTGTAAAACGGGCATAAAGTGCCAGGGCGGTGTAGTGAGTACAGTACGCGTCCCGGCAGAACCGGGGAAGTGCAGTCTTTAGAAAGATTTGCCGATGATCATTTCAGTCATAGTGCTTATGGGGTATAGTCTCAAATGAAAATAGTTAACAAAGAAACAGTGGTGCCTACGCCGGTGTAGGAGTCTTAGAATTAAAAATTAAAAATAAAATAATAAAGAATAAAAGACACCCAAGTACTGTATGGTTTGACTTGGCCGAGACATACACAGCTCAATGTGCTAAATTTGGATAGCCACCTCCGCCGCCGATCTCGCTGCATGACGCCACTTATGTACTCTGTACAAAGTAGAATTCGTACAAATTTATAGAAGATACTTTAGGCCAAGTGATTAATGTATTGTAAGATTTACCATTGTATCTTGTATCAGTAGTCTAGCAGTCTTAGGTTCAAACACATCTTTGAACCTTCACCTTCACACATCTTGTCCCACCTGCCCTAATCGTCCTGCTGTCTCCCAACTTTTTTTTTCTCTCCAGACAAAGTGACCCACGGTCCAGTCTGTTGCCTCTTCCACCTCAATCTGTCACTCTTTAATCTTCACAAGCTTCCTCTTTCTCTTTTTGTTTTCACTTTCTCTTCCACCCCCTCTCGATCCAAAGTGTACTAGTTCCGGTGACTAGAGACTTGACTGCCTTTCGGAACCCGTAACGCCATCCTCCAGCTTGGCGGCGCCTGTCTAGCGGAAATTGCCTTCGTGTCCGATCTTTCTGTCTTGTCGCCTCAATATATCTCCAGGAGACCCCTACTTCTTCACCAGGGGACTCGATGCATTAACCTTTCCTGGCAAGAATTCGGTCCCAGCGGCCTCCCTTATCCTAGCTCCACCTACCACGAGACCGTGCGTTGCCGTGTCCTTTTGAGGCCTCCTTTCCCTGTCTCTATCTTCATTTCTCGACGTTTCACAACTCGCCCAGCGCTGGTCGAAGCGAGATTTTTGGTCTGTTGACCCATCGTTCGTCATGGGTCGTTCGCGTGGTAAGTTAATCGGGCCGGAAGCATGGCAGGAACTCCCGAAAGCGTGGCAGGAACTCCCGAAAGCGTGGCAGGAGCTCCGTTATTGATTCGCCCTTGCCTCTTTCTCTAGTTATCTCGTTTATATCAACATTTGGCGGCCCCAAGCACAATGACTCTGGGAAAGAAAGCAAAAGGTCGTCGACCAACGTGACCCCGTCGCAAACACCCCCCCGCTGGCATACACCCTCGCCCGAAACGCCCTCACCCCCCTCTGAACTGTCCCTCGTTAATAGTGCGTCCCCGCGAAATGACGCAATAGGCTCGAGACCTGCCTCGATGATCTTCTCGCGCAACCCGCCTCTGATGGAACAGGCCGTGGATACCCCTCCGGAGCTGTCGCCGATCTTCTCCTTTCTCAATATTCACACCAACAAGGTCTATCAAGAAGGTTATTTCTTGAAGCTGAATGATCAAGATACATGTGAGTGTTTTCTCTCTCTCTCTCTCTGTCTCACGGACTGGGCAGTTTCTCGGATGCGGGGAACCTTGTAGACTAATGCAGTGCGCAGACGGGCGGCCAACTGCCGATCGCCAGTGGACGGAATGCTACGCTCAACTGGTCGGAACAGTCCTCTCTCTCTGGGAGGCTGCTGCGCTGGACGCAGCGGACGGACAAGAGCCCCCTGCGACCTTTATCAACCTGGCTGATGCATCGATCAAAATGGTACGTTTTTTCCTTTCGTTTCCCCTTGCGCAAACTGTGACTCAAACTAAGTGGCGCGTGTGTAGATCGAGACATTGCCGATTCGCAACGGGGCCGTGGCACCTCTGAATAATGTCCTCAGTGTTTCTTCTGCCGGGAAGAATCGATACTTGCTACATTTCAGCTCATTTCATTCAATGACCCAGTGGACGGCGGCAATTCGCCTCTCCATGTACGAACACGCCTCTTTATATGAAGCTTACACGGGCTCTCTCATCGCCGCCAGGGGCAAGAATCTCCCCGGAATCCAATCCATTTTGATGCCTACGAAGTTCAAGCATGAGGACTGGGCGCGTGTGCGGTTCGGCGCGGGAACTCCTTGGAGGCGATGCTGGTTCGTGATCAACCCGCCAAACGAGAAGGAAATCCAGAAGGCCCGGAAGGCGATGAAGAAGTCCGCCTACGACCGCTTGTCCGTACCGGTCCTTGGAAATATTCAGTTCTTCGAGACCAAGAAGACCAAGAAGGTGCAGCCAATCGCCACCGTCACCAATGTGTACTCGGCCTACGCAATTTATCCGCAGTCCAAAGCGCTCATCGATCAGTCGACCTTGGTGAAGCTGGAGGGCCGGATCCATATGCACAGGCAACCTGGGTTTTCCTCGGAAGGCTTGGTGTTTGTCATGCCTGAGCTGCATGCTGCGGTCTCTGGGTTTGAGACCATGCTTCGATTCTTATTCCCGACGTTCGATACATTCAATCTTTATGGCCGTCCGACCCGCCTCGTGGCTGACACAAACCACATCAAAAGCATCATGTTTGCTTTCCCCAAGCAGCGTCGTTATGGTTACCTGGATGTGTTGGATATCACCAATCTTCTCCAAATTCCTGGAAGTCAGGAATGGAGCGAGGCAGAGTGGAGGAAACAGCTCAAGGAGGCGACGCAGAAGCGGATATCCACCGGCCGGAGTCGAACAAACAGTGTTAATAGTAGTAGACCGCGCTACCGCTCCAGTGTCTCCATCCGCAACAGGGATTCCCTGATCGACCCTATTCGCCAACCTTTCTCTCCCCCTGGGAGCAAGCCCGAGTTCGCCCAATCCGCGGAAGCTGTCATTCATGAGATTCCAAATAACGAGCCCCCGCTCTATCACTCTCGTGGGATGTCAGACATCACAGGCATCCAGACCGGGCCTCGGCCTGGCCATGCTTCGATCGACGAAGGCTCACCTCATTCGTCCGCGCAGGATCTGGTGCAACGTGATAGGGCACCGGGCATCGTAGCGCCTATTGCTGAACACACCAGCTCTGAGAGCGATCGACCTCCTACCGGATTTGCACAACCTCGCCTGAACGGCGAACAATTTCCACCTCGTACGCCACCATCTCCAGTTGCAAGCCCGCCGTCCTTTGTACATGGACCTCGATCGACGCCCGCCAACCGACCCGAAGCGACTTCGGAACAGAGGTTGGCCAGCAACAGAATATCTCATGCTACTCTGTCACAGCTTACATCCGTTGGTGCAATGGGCATGGCAGGTTCTGCTGTCAAGTTCGGTGACCAACCGTCCGCTGCTAGCATCGATCAACTGTCACAAGGTCATCCTCCTAAATACGGCTTTTCTCCAGCGCAGGCTGCGTACATGAACCCGGCCCTCGCACAATCATCGAGTGATGAAGGGATTGATATTGCAATACCCGCGCGAGCCCCGCAGACCTTAGGGCAACCACCTGCAACGCCCAGTACCGGCGGTACTCCATCGCCCCAACGACGTATCAATGTCAATACCGCCAAGGCCGTGAAGCGCAAGCCTCTTCCCCAGAAATCACTCTTTGGGCAAGAACCCCTCTCCCCCGATGGAGAGCCAAGCTTTGACGATCTTCGGCACACTTTGGATGAAGATGCGCTGAACCGAATCGCTCCTCGTCTCCCATCGCCAGTCTCTCCCCACCCCAATGAGGATGAGAGCATCTACGACGATGCTTCGACTGTTTCCCCGGATTATGCGAGTACACGGGAGTCTGTCCACAGCAAGAAGTCCGAGAAGTCCGTTACCAGGCCCAGGATGGGTGTCATGAAGACAGTAGGGATGCCGACCCGGCAGGATCTCGTAATTGGCGACGCTCATTATTCCACGGAAAGGCCCACAGAGGCTACCAACTCAGATATTCCTACAGTCGACTTCGGTCCGACATTGACATACATGCCCATCACCGGACGCCCGAGTACGGGAGATACTTTGCGCAAAGTCTCGAACCAGCGGAATGACTTGGATGTTGCAGAGCGATATATGTTGTCGAGTCCGACAAGCCAAATGGACCGGGGACATCAACGGACTCCTAGCCAGGAAGAATACCGACGAAGCGTCTTGTGGCAGCCTGGAATGGCTACCAATCGCCCCGTTACCCCTGCCGGAGGCCTTACCCCGGAACAGTATGTCCAGCAGCGAGCAGCGCCTAGTCCCCCGATGCATATGCATCACCGGTCTCTATCTAACAACCCTTCCTCGCCACAACCCCGACCAGCATCTGGTGACTGGGCCAATCAAGTCCGGTCCAGTCCTCGCCTGACCGCTCATCAAGATCCTAACTACCGTCCCTCGTCGAGTGGCACAGAGGCGATGCTTAACAGCTATAACGATGTTTCAAGCCACCTTTCCGCTCGCGAGCAGGAGCATGTTGCCCGCATGACTGGCTCTTCATTCTTCAACCTGAATAAAAGCAATCGAAAGCCTCAACCAGAGCTTCCGGGTAGGGGTCTAGTCTCGGCAATCGATGCCCGTGAGCGTGAGAAGCGGGATATAAGGGAAGGGATGTCGAATCAAATGGTTCAGCATGCCATTGCCCATCGGCAGCAGATCATGAATCAGCAACCATACGCTCCTCAACATGCTGGCACAATGTACTTGCCCCAACAAGCTCCCCAGCATTCCATGTATAACCTCCCCGGAGCCAGCCACACCTGGGATGCCCTGAACCAAATGAGCCGCCCTGATGAGCCGCGCCGGAGCTCTTGGTACGGGCAGATTCCCCAGGCTGCCGCACAGGTCCCGTCAAGCTACCAAAAAAGCCAACCATATGCTCAGCCTGGAGATTACCCCGGCAACTATAACACCATGCATTATTAAGCCACCGAGGCCTCTGTTCACCCACCTTTTCACTGCTATGTCCTTTCACACCGCTCCATGAGCAATCCTTGTCAGATCATTTCCTTCTTGTCCAAATCGCCACGTCTGCATCTCTACCAACATAGACCTAGACTCCACAGCACAGGCTGATGCCGCTTCTCATTTTTGCTTATCTACACACATTCCTTGTTTTTGTCACTCGCTTGCATTACGCATCCATATGGAGTTGCAGATTAGTCTGGCGCGATGGGGTCCTTCTTCATCTCTTTTGCATGCCATGTGCAGTCTATCCTTGTTCTTGGGTCCCTACTGTCCTTTCTTCTTGTCCTTGATATTGATCAAGTTTCCTTGCATACTGTATAGCGATTTGCTTGAATGAAGGTCGAAGCCTTCATCTTGAATTGGATATTTTCTGATCCATGAGACTCCGTGAAATGTAGTATTTTAATACCGATGTTCGTCGACTTTAGAAACCTAAGAAAGCCTGGGAAGCCATCAAAATGAATAGGGCTAGGTACTCAGTGGAGCATTAGTTAATGAGCTATGCCCTGGGAAGATTTCTACCATCTCTCCACGTCCCAAGGTCTTTGCCGTCTCCACGAGAAGGTTGCCCAAAATCTCAAGTCGATGAAGGAGCCCTGGAGATAGATGTCTAGCTTGCAAGTTCCCAATATATTCGATCAAAGATACATACATAATGGCCCTAGAGCATAAAGATCAAACTACTCAATGTATAGAGGTATCCCAAACGCCACGAACCCACTTGCTTTCATCCCCGACCGTCCACACGCTCCACGCCAATGTAGAAGCCACTGCCCAAATATGAAGCAGCAGGGTAGAGTAAATCTAGTTAGAGTGCAGCTTCTTGATACGCATGCTTCCCTCATACAGACCACGGTCCAAAGCCGCAGCGACAGTCAGAGTACCACCAACGATGGCGCAAACACCGGTCAGGAAGTTGGTGAAAGTCTTGGGGCGCGTCTCTTTGTTGATAACCTTCATGGGCGAGATATCGTAGTTGAAGAACACACCGGGAATACCGCCAGCGGCGTGCATACGTTCCTTGTGACCCTCGGCAGCATCGTTGCCACCCATAAGGGAGCGCCTGTGCGAGGTCACAGAGTACTGGTGGGCCTCAATGCTTCCATGGGCGCCATATGCCAGACCGTGAGATCCAAGAGGAGCCCTGTCATAAGCGCTGTGGATCGCAGACGAAAAGGTTGGATCCCAGCCCAGGGGGAGGTATGATGTTGAGACTACCTTGACGAAGTACATAAAGTTGTACGCGGGTTCGTCGGTAGCCTGCTTGGTATCATCTAGCGGGTTGGTGTGGTGGTGATCGGTCCACTGCCAGCGGTCAGCGAGCTCAGCGGGAAGCTGAGGCCCGAAGCGGAGCTCATGAATCTCGTGTGTCATGGTATGCTGCTCCTCGGGGGCCGCACCGGGCATGAGGTAGTTCTCAAGATCGTGCGCATGCATGTTCATGTTGGTGAAACTGCGGCCCGGGGCGATGTGGAAGTTGCCCACTACCTTGTTCACTCGAAGTACACCTTCAATTCGGCAGCCCTCGCGACGCTGGGCCTGGAGTTTTTCTCCGTACCCTTCCCGTTCACACTGCTCGACATTGGTCCCGATACCAAAGGCCCATTGTTTCCCAGCATATGCTTCCCGAACTTCGTCGCAGGTGCTGCAGCAGCCGGGCTTGATGGCATTCTCTGGCGCTTGTGCTCCATAGCACTCACCGCAGTAGTCCGGGTCGAGATGTGTGGCGGCGTCTGAGGGGGAGTGCCTGGAAGGGGTGTGGGGGTAAGCTGATGATCAGGTTTCGGTAGATCCCTTCCAATATGTATAGGGGACTCACAGGTCCAGAGATTGGACATCGATGACTCGACTTCCCTCTGCAGCAGGGGACAGGCGGACCTTGTTCATGCCATGCGCAACACCAACTTGCTGCTCGCCCGAAACATCCATGACATCCAACGTCAGAAGCTCGCATGGTAGCCGTGGGAAAGTCATGTTCAAATGAATTTCCATCCTTTCTCCTGTTTAAACCATTCCAAATATGTCAGGATGAAAGTCCTTGGGCATATATTGTGTTGATTGAACTTCGAATGCGTACCTCTCGACTTGTCAACAATGAGCTCCGGCTTCACCACCACGCGCCGGTAGTCAGCCCATTCTCCCCACACGAGCCACAGAACCACTAGCAGCGAGACAATTGTGATGATACCGCCGGAATTCGTGCGAATGCGGGCATCTTCGACGGTCTTGGCGAAGGCGTCTAGCCTCGTGAATCGCGACTTTGCGGGCATCTCACCAGGCAATTCACGGTCATAGGGCAACCCGTGAACCTGGTTATGCAATCAAGGACAGCGTGCAGCAGCACAATTGTCTGAAAGGGATAGGTTGGGGACATTAGCAGAGCTCTCATTTTGAACGCGCAAGCCGCCCCGGTGGTTAAGCGCCCTCTGAGGGAATACAGGCGTAGGAGGGATGGGAATGGACGTTAAAGGACTCACTCATCCACAGATATTTGAGTCAATTCAATTGACTTTATCGGCCCGGACTTTCCCAGTTGAGCTACCTCAAAACAAGGCCTGGTGCAAGCTGGCCAGAAGTGTTCGAGGCTTGAGAACGTGTATAGATGGACCCGCCGATAGTGAGGACAGATCACAGCCGTTGATTGGTGGGAGTGGGCGTGACTCAGCACCTGAGACAGCTGATACCTTGAGTCACCGCCCACGTGACCCGCACGTCACTTTTTTCGCATCGTTGATTTGTTCTCAGATAGCATTGTGCTTGCGGTTGCCTATTCTTTGTGTCTAGGCAGGTGTCTTGCTTTATCTATTCCCGTCACTTCTCTCCTTCTTCACATCTTTCTTCATTCTCTCTCATTTCCTGCATTCCTCCAAAAGCCCGCCATTGTATGCGAACAACACCTTCCTGCCTGATTTGAGGCGCGCAGCGCGCAGTCGGCTTTACGAGGGCCCCCAAGGCCAACCATAAGCCCTCCGTTTTTCGCTTGTCGATCGTGCTTTGCATATTCTCTCCCATCTTCATCTCACTCAAAAAGCACAATATGAAGACCATGAAGTCTCGTCGCTCCGGCGGCGCAAGTAGCGGGGGCATTCGCAAGCGGGGTCCGACGCGCACCGACCGAGATGGTGATATGGACATGGATGGCGCACGGGGAGGTAAACGTGGTCGAGGTGATACTGGACGGTCAAGTGCATCTGGCCGTCCGCAGGCGCGCGAGAGGAACCTGGATTTGCTTCAGAAAGCAGTCTCCGCCGGCAAGGATTCTCAGGCCAACATTGTTCGACAAGGCAAAATTTCCGGTGGAAGCACCCTGGAGCAGTTCAGTGTCCGCAACTGGAAGGACAGCAAGGCGGCAACCAACCGCGACGGCGGTGTCGAAAGCCTTATCGCTTTCCTCGAGAGACGAATGAACGCATCCACCAAATCCGGACCCCGCGCTAGAATTACCAAGGTATGTTCAACATTCGAAGAAGCGGTCTATATATACGCCAACGTCACCCGCGCCGGTGTTTGCTCGTTGCGGACGGTCTTTTCGCACGACGACGGTCGACACTTCCTGGGCTCCGTGGCGATTCCTTCTTTGGGTGACGGGCGGTTTTCAAGGTCTTTCGCACCTTGCTAACGTTCGATTAGTCGCGAGTCGAAGGCGACACCCTTGTGGTTTTCGTCAAGAAAGAATTAGCGGATCGGATGATTCGGCTTAATGGCAACCTGTTTGCAGGCGTTCACGTCACCGTCGAACCATCCGATGGATCTTCAACTCTGGCAGTCGAACATGACCTAGCTGCCAGCAACGGCACTTCTGCCGAAACTGCAGACACGAAATCGAAGATGACGGCCATTCTGGGCAGGCGATACTACCCGGACACCAAACTTCTCGACCTTTCGAAGCTCGCAACCGATGAGGGCCTGCAGGCCATGGGAATTTTCAACAGCACCTCTAGGGAGTCCAAGTTTTTCCCGGCCCTGATGAAAGTCTGGGAGATGCAGTTCACTAGCTCTACCCAGCGACGTGAGGCGGTTGAGAGTGTTAGCCTGGCCGATAACCAACTCGCCAATATTACGGTCGTCACAACGCTCGCTCAGACCGTCCCCAATCTGAAAAACCTGGACCTTACAAACAACAATTTCAAAGATGCTTCTTCAATGAGTGGGTGGCGATGGAAGTTCCGGGACCTGGAGTTCCTGGATCTGAGCGGAAACCCCATCAGCGCCGTCCCGACTTTCAAAGACACCATGCTCAAGTGGTATCCTAAGCTGCGAATTTTGAACAACGTCGAGGTCCGAACTGCAGAGGAGATTGCCGCTCAGAAGAAGACTCCCATTCCCGTCCAAGCACCTTACTTCCAGGATGAGTCTCAAATCGCCGAGAATTTCATTCGCGCCTTTTTTGTCGGCTACGACAACAACCGCGCCGAACTCGTCAAGGGTGTCTACGACAACGAATCCACCTTCTCCATGAATATCAACACTGGGGCTCCCAAGGCCCAGCAAATCGAAACTGCAGGCTGGGATGCTTACATCAGGAGGAGCCGGAACCTTCTCAAAATCAGTCATCTTCCTGCACGCATGTCGCGTGTCTACACTGGTGCTGAGAAGATCCTTGAGTTATGGAACGACCTCCCTCAGACCCGCCATCCCGACATGACCACCCGTGCAGACGACTATCTAATCGAATGCCACCAAATGCCTGGACTTCCCGACCCCACTGGACAGAGTCCCACTGGTGTTGGCGGGCTCATCATCATGGTGCATGGACAATTCGAGGAAAGTGTTGGAGGTAAGGTGGTAACGCGCAGTTTTGACAGAACCTTCATCATCGGCCCCGGAGGTGGCCTCGGTGGTATCCGAGTTGTCAGCGATATTCTGTGTCTCCGAGCATATGGTGGTAACGAGGCGTGGAGCCCAGAGAGTCAGGCTATTCCTCAGGCTATCCCTCAGGCTATCCCTCAAGCAGCTGCTCCCCCCGCCGCTGTGGCTCCGGCTCCGGCTCCAGTCTCTGCTCCTCCTGTGGCTCAACTCGGCCTCCCTGCAGGTTACGCTGCACCTGCCCCTGGCAAAACCGATACTCAAGTCCAGCAAGAGCAATTGGTTGCCCAGATGAGCGCCAAGTCAGGCATGACCCTACAATTTTCGGAAATGGCCCTCTCGGGCAATGGCTGGAACCCTGATGCCGCGTGGAAGAACTTTGAGGAATTGAAGGTAAACTTCGTGATAGCCTTATTCGATAAGAGAGATATGCTAACATGGTTCAAATAGGCACAGGGTACTCTTCCCGCCGACGCTTTTCTCCCTGCGGTATAAACGGTCTCTCTGACATGATCACCGGTCCAGTTTTACCTCACTAGTGTTGAGTGAACTGTATGCCGAGGATATGATTTATCTGAAGTTGCTTTTCCTATTTTGCATGGCTTGGGCGAATGGCAATGGTTTCGTGACTTTGTATCTTTCAATTCTGTACTTTACGAATGAATTAAAAATGCCTAATAACAAAAATAACGAGCTCAAACGTATATTCTACGTACAATGATTTCAAGGTTCTTTTCTATCTTTCCCTGCAGTTGTAGTTATAGTCTAATGTTTGTAAAGCTGATGTTGCGTAAAATGCCAAGCGGCCCAGGTGGCCCATGAGGCCCGCGCGACTCGCCTGACCTCACCGTCCGATTCCAACCTTCTCGCATCCAACCGCATTGGCCCGCCACCGCATTATTTCTGGCCAATTGCAGGATGACTCTGGCAAGCTAATGGAATGACTGCGATTACTGTCCCGACTACCGGCTCCATGTCCCCCAGCGAGGAGCCTACCCTCGACGCCTTGGATGCAGGTGCGCGCCAACTCCAATGGTGTGCGCGAGACGGTACTGACTCATAGATTTACAGTGGACTATGATCCGGTCGATCATTTGAATGCCATCTTCTCGCATCCCTCCACTCTGACCTCCGTCTCCCAGATCTCCGACTCGCTCCATGCCTACGAAGATGAGTTGGACTACGACATCGATAAGCTGGTGGAGGAGCAGGTCACCTCCAATGCTGAGAGCGTGGAACGGATCCAGACAGCCAAAGCCGATCTATCGGAGCTGTTCAAGAAAATCGACGATGTACGGGAGCGCGCGTTGACGACCGAGCAGGCGATTACGGACATGACCGCCGATATCAAGCAATTGGACAACGCGAAGAAGAACCTGACTTTGTCGATGACGGCGCTCAAGCGACTACAGATGCTTACAACGGCGTATGATCAGCTGCAAGCGCTCAGTCGCACTCGGCAGTACGGCGAATGCGCGCAGCTTCTCCAGGCGGTGATCCAGCTCATGGCCCATTTCAAATCGTATCGATCGATCGACCAAATCGCCATTCTGAGCCGGAATGTGGCGGACATACAGCGGGACCTCTTGGAACAAGTGTGCGAGGATTTTGAGATAGCCTTTGCTAAGAGCGAGGTAGCTCAGAAGCGGGGTGTACTTTCAGAGGCATGTTTAGTCGCGGATGCGCTGGGCGAGCATGCTCGATCCCGGCTCGTGACTTGGTACTGCAATACTCAACTGCGCGAGTACCGTCAGGTCTTTCGCAACAATGAAGAAGCTGGGTCCTTGGACAACATTTCTCGCAGGTACTCGTGGTTCCGGCGGATACTGAAGATCTACGACGAAGAGAATGCGGCTATCTTCCCGGCCTCTTGGAGGGTGAATGAAACCTTGGCCAATGTTTTTTGTGAAGGCACACGAGACGATTTCAAGGGCATCTTGGCCCGGTCGGTGCGCAGCGGTCAGGCAATTGACGTCAACCTGTTGCTTTCATGTTTGCAAGAGACACTGGAATTTGAACATTCTCTTGAACGACGCTTTGCACCTTCTGCTCGCACCTCCGTGGACACCTTTACCTCGACTGAGAACCCTGTGTTCAGTCAATCCATATCCGAAGCATTCGAGCCATACCTCGGCATTTGGGTGGAAGCACAGGACAAACAGCTAGCTGCGCTCTTACCGAAGTACCGCCAACAGCCCTTGAAACCTCCGGACGAGGAATTCAACTCCCATACTGTCATATCATCATCGACCGAGCTCTTTACCTTTTACCGACACTCTTTGCAGCAATGTGCCAAGTTGTCGACGGGCGGCAGTCTGGCAGAGCTGGCCAAGGTGTTTGCGAAATACCTGGATCAATATGCACAGCAGGTCCTTCTCAACTACATTAGCGAGCGTCCTTCAGCACATACACCATCCAAGGTTCCGTCGATAGAGGATCTGGTGTCGGTTCTAAATACGGCCGACTACTGCTACACGACGTGCAATCAGTTGGAAGAGAAGATTAAAGGCCGACTGGATGAGACTCTCAAGCAAAGCGTCGACCTGCAAAGTCAGGCGGACTCCTTTATGGGAATTGCATCTGCTGCCGTACGAGGCCTTGTCCGGCAGGTGGAAGTCGATCTGGAGCCTTGCTGGCGAGAGATGCGCAACACGCCGTGGAATAAGATTGAAGCTGTCAGCGACCAGAGCTCCTACGTTGCCGAGCTGCTTTCTCGTACCAAAGAGAAGGCATCAGAAATCCTTCAATTGCTGCACAAGCAGCAGTATGCGCGAGCCTTCTCCGATCATCTGGTCGAGTTGATGTCGAGCCTGTTCATCAGCAACATCTTCCAATGCAAGACTGTCTCGGAAACAGGCGCCGAACAGGTATGCCTTCACTCTAATACTCACTATTCCCTTCCCAAGCTAACACCATCCCAGATGCTCCTCGACTCCTACACGCTCAAGAGCGGGCTCTCATCTCTCCATCCCTCTCCAGCCCCGGCAGGCTTCGCCAAACGTGTCAACACCAGCTTCTTCAGAATAGAGACTCTCCTCAAAACTCTGCAGGTCCGACCGTCGCCGCCCGAGGCTCTCGTCCAAGCATATCTAATTCATATCGCGGACCGCAACAACAACAACTTCCGCAAGATCCTGGACATCAAAGGCATTCGCAGTCGCCAAGAACAAAACCACCTCGTCGAGCTGTTCCAAGTGCACAAAGCATCAGATCGCTATGCCTCCAGCCTCCAACAAAGCAACCCGATCCTCGCAGCTCTCCAAGGTCCTATGGCTACAACCACCGGCTCCGTCTCGCAAGGTCTAGGTCTAAGCAGCGGCCCATCTATGCCCTCCCGCTTCGACGCCTCCATGCTCGGATCGGCTCTCATTTCCGCCGCCAAGGACGGCGTTGACCGCTTCGGAAACCCTAGCTTGTCCTCCGGTGTTGCGGGCATCACAGGCAGCACCTCAAATACCAACCTTGCTCGAGATTCCGGGGCCTCGTCGCCTGGCCCTGGTACTTCCGTACAGCAAGGAAGCCACTCGCATACTCCATCCGAGTCCACTGCTGGAGTAAACTTGAATGAGAATCTGAAGAATATCGGCAAGTTCTTCCGTCGGGATCTCGGTGGCTTTGGGGGTCGGTTTGGGTGAGGCAGTGATGATGCCGAGCTTGTATAAGGTTTCTTGTTTATCGCATTCCGAAGTCTGGATGAATTGTAATTAATCATGTCTTGATTTACAAATACCACCAATAGATCTTGTGGGTTATTATACCTGACTTCTTGAGGACTACACTACTTGATTAAGCCTTCTGACAACACGAAAGCAGAGTAGGTAGATATTGGAACATGTCACAAGGATATCTCATTCTGTATAGTACAAAACAAGACCACTCAGTCCACTTGTCCAACCCCATGCCGCACAGTCCAACTCCAGTCCGCACTCCCCTACAATCGGCTACGAAGACCTCAAAGCTACGAACTGATCGCAGAAAAAACCTGTCGACTTCAGAATAGTTAGCAATTGCTTCATGGATCAAATCATCGTGATGTAGAGAGCAGATGCAAAACAAGGTAAGGCGTCATTAAAAAATTAGAGTGTTGTTGTTGCGTTTTGAATCGTCAAAGCCGTAGCTTGGGGTTAAAAATGTATAATCATTCGCCGGGTGCAGAGCACAAGGTGTGTTATGGGGGGATGTGAAGAAGCAAAGAGAGTAAACTCACCATTTCCAGTCAGGACAGGTAACGGAGCGCACTTTCTACGTCCATTGAACAAGTCTGGAGAAATCCCGTGGCCATTCGTAGTCGTTTTCATTCACCAACCCTTCTCGGGGTCGGGTCAAATAAATCTAGTACATGGCATTCGTAGCCCATCAGATGATGAGGCGCTTAGTCGAACAGACCGAAGCCCATGTCATCATCGGACTCCTCAGCCTCCTCAGCGGGGGCAGCGGCAGCGGCCTCAGCAGCAGCCGGGGTGGCGGCGGCAGCAGCGGGAGCAGCAGCGGCGTAGGCATCGGGGTTGGCAATGCGGTCCTTGAGCTCCTCAATCTCGGGCCACGAGTAGTCGGTCTCGACAGCGACGGCAAGAACCTTCTTGTAGCCGTTGATGAGGGAGTGCATGACGGAGGGAAGGGTGGGGTAGTTGGCAGCCAGAGAGATGGCGGTGACGGTCTGGATAGCCGAGGAGAAGGAGTTGAGCAGCTGCTCGCTGGTGATGTCAAGGACATCGGCGCTGAAGCACTGGCCGGCATCGTACACCTGCTGAATGGTCATACCGTAGGTGAAGGGAGAGATGTTCAGCAGGTTAAGCAGAGAGGCCTCGGAGGCACCGACCTTGCTGCCGGCCTCAATAAGCTTGAGGTCGGAAACAATTTCGATAGTACCACGAGCAATCTTGGTGGGGACACCAAGGGCCTGGAAGAAAGAGGTCTTACCAGGCTCCATACCAGTGTTACCGGCGGGAACCCAGACGTCACCGGGAGCGAAGGCACCAGCACGGGCGGGGGCGGCGACACGGTTAGCAAGGATCTTCTCCTTGATGGCGCTCAAGTCAGCGTTGGTGAAGATGAAACCAACGTTACCTGTGAAGGAGGTGTCATGTTAGCCCAATTGATTCCCTGAAACGATCGGTAAAATCGACTTTGGGGGTGGGAAACGCACCCCGAACGTGAGGCATCAGGCGCTCGTACTCAGGGTTCTCAGCGATGAAACCCTTGAGAGCACGGCGGACCATGGTGTTCTTTCCCATCAGGACGACACCCTCTCCACGGAGGGAGATACGGATCTCGTGCATCTGCTGGGAAGACACATTGTCGACACCGACAATGAAGACGGTGCGGTACTCATCGAGAAGGGCCTTGAGCTTATCGAAGTAAGCGGCCTTGGTAGCGGACTTGCCCCCCATTTCTTCTTGTTGTAATGAAGATAGGTTGTTTAAGGGTTTTTGGTGGTTGTTAGAGAAAGAAAGTCGTGTGTGGAATTGTGGGAAATTCATTTTCGGTTCGCTAGTGGGTCACGTGATCTTTACCTGGGTGAGTAAGCGATGGGAGAGCTTGAGCTTGAGCTTGAGCTCTTTTTCTTTGAATGATTAGTTACTGGATTAAATTCCGGGGCAATTTATTTCCTTGATTGATTGTACCTTTTCCAGCTGGGTCTGGTCTATCTCTCATTGCTATTAGTGCACCTATCGTCAATCTTCTGCGGTGTTGAAATTTTTGCCGAGTCAATTCAAGGCCGAGTTCGTCATGGCCAACTTCCAACACCCTTTTCAGTGTCTGCAGTATGTCAATCGACAAGCAGCTGGCCAGCAGGATGTGCTGATTGCTTCGGCGGGTCAGAAACTCTACACTTATGCCGCAGCAACTGGCCAACGCTTGGACGTATGGCCCCAGGACGTAGACGCCTCGAAGTCTACTGGTGTATCTTCTACAGAGGACCAGACAGCCCCGGAAAATGAACAAAAACTCTCCTCGGCTTCTGAGGAACAAATCGAGCAGAAGCCGGCATCAAAGAAGGGGTCAAAGGACAAGGGCCCTGCTTGGTCCAATATTCCCCTCTTGGTTGTTTCTCCCGACGGCAAATATGTAGGAGTCGTCACCGCTGAGGACAAATGTATTCGAACATTCAGGTTGAGCGAAGGGGGCAAGCTGCAGGAGCTCAGTCCTCGGTAAGTGACATATCTTCAGTGCCCTACAAATGCTAATCTGATCGCAGAACAATGCCAAAACGTCCCAGTGCGTTGGCACCGACACCTGATGGTCAAACTCTCCTGTGCGGTGACAAGTTTGGAGATGCCTATGCTATGCCATTAATTCCCGGAGATTACGTGAAGCGTACTGAAGCAAAACAATACAAGCCCCTAGGGCCATCCGCGACACCGCTTACGGTCCATACGAAGCGCAACTTGGAGACCTTGGAACAGCAAAAGCGCACCCTGGAGTCCTTGGAACGTGAGAAAAAGGCTGCTGCGGGGGAGAAGGAGGCCCTAAACTTCGAGCATCAGGTCATCCTCGGTCATGTCTCGGTCCTTCTGGATTTGATTTCCGCCTCTGTGCCTCAAGACTCGCCTGACAGTCGTGCACGAAGCTACATCCTCACTGCAGACCGCGATGAGCATATCCGTGTCTCCCGTGGAATCCCCCAAGTACATGTCATTGAACGGTATTGCTTGGGGCATACCTCTTTTATTAGCAAGCTCTTCATTCCCTCATGGGCACCCAAGGTCCTTGTCTCTGGTGGTGGCGATGGCTACTTGATGGTGTGGAACTGGATAGAAGGGCAGATTATTCAAAAGGTCTCACTGAACGAGGCCGTGCAAGCCCAGGACGTCATTGTTCGCGGAATTTGGGAAATTTCTCTCCAACAACATGCCGGTCCTGTAAAGGCAATCTTGGTTGGTTTGGAAGGGTATGCGTCACTCTATATCGGTCGAAAACACATGCTAACTACTAGAGCAGGTGCGCACAGCTTCTCTCCTTCACTCTCGAGGATAACAACACCCTCAAGCTCCAGAGTACCATTCAGCTTTCCGGAAATGTACTCGATGTGACTGGGATTCCTTCAAAGGGAACCGTTGCCGTCTCCGTGGATACGATTCGGGAGCCTAGCTCGACAACTACGTGGAAGTCGATCCCCGGATCACCCCAGACTCTTGTCGAATCCTTCCAAGTCAGCTCCTCCCAAGGCAGTCTTATCTGGAGCTCGGCAGACGATTCAATGGCGGCTGAAATCAATTCGGTGGGCACAGCTGACCTTTCAGCGAGTCTCGAGCCGAAGCAGAAGAAGGCATTCGACGATTCCTTGTACAGCCTGGTAAATCTGCGAAAGATGAAGTTTGATGACTGAGCCAAAACGACCTTTGAATGTACAAATATATCCCAATGAGTTTCCCAGGATGAACCGGCACGCCTGAGAGCGAACAAATACAATGACTACATATCATGAGCATCCCTAATCGTAGCTAATGAGGGGAGCAGACAAAATTCCTTAGAAATATAGATTTATTCTTAGAGATAATGCCCCCCAACAACTCCGATTCCAACAAACCCTAGAAAAAAAACAGAGGGTCCTGCGTACTCATGTTGTAACTGTGGACTCAGCAAGCCGATTGCTTCCCGAAGTAGCTGCGCTACTGTCACCCTTTTCCACTAGGTCAGTGTGGCCGTTATGGAGACAAGCTGAAGAGTTATGACTTTCCCCAGTTTACCAGATCCAATGCCGCATTCTATGGTACTATAAGCGTGGCTGAGGGCAGTACGTGAACTAATTTTGGAGGGATAACGAACTCGATCAGCAGGACAGAGTTGCTTCGTTGCTTAACCTCGGTGGCTCGCGCTAGACAAGTCATGTATCAGAGTACGGAAAAACTAAGCGAGACGTCTGACCTCAGAGAAGTCAATCCGCATAAGCTCTCGCCTGATACTTACTAGTTGCCAGGTCCGGCGGTCTTTCCAACTCCGCAGGCTTCTTGGACAGGGATAATATTGCCGTACCGATATGGATATTGCTGTCAACGAGTAGCAAGTCATGATAAATAACGGATAGAACAGAAATCAAAATCTTAATTCAAATACTTCATTCCAAAGCACGAACGACTCAGAGTTGGAGCCGTCAAGGTAGATGATGTGGGCATGTTATGTGAAGGCTATGCCAATCCACTTCATCTTAGACTTGCACCTAGGCAGCATTCAAACATGGTAATAGACTGGCTACGTGAGTACAGTAGCTTGTACTTTGAGAACCGAGTCGAGGCTCATAGATAACGCGTTGTTTGCCTATACATATATCCACCTAATCACATGCCTTCCAATAGAATTGAGGACCAATAAGTTGGGGAAGTGGGGCTTTCTCCCTTCTCCCTTCTCCCTTCTCCCTTTTCCCTTATATCTCAGGAAATTGTTTGTTTTTCACACCACCCCTCCACAATTACCTAGTGGTTAAGCCGGTACCCAACCCAGGCAATACCACTAGAAGGTCGTGGGTTCGAACCTGAAGCCAACTCCATCATTATTGGGGCCCTTCAGAGATCGGACTCCGACGGAGGGATGGCCTTCTCTTCTTTTTTGACCTTTTTTGACCCTCTCTGATACTTGAATTATTCAAGGACTATAATGCGCTATTTTATTCTCCTATACTCGCACTTTGTATACGCCATTGGAAGGTTGATCTACCCGTATAGCACATAAACGGGGACGATTAAGGTATACAAGCTTCGCCATCGCACATTGAAATCAAGACGACTATAGGGCCCTGGGTGCTCTTTTACACTTGAGCAAGCATTAGTATGAAGTATGTTGATGACCATCTAGACAGCTCCATATAGACGCTAACAAAACCTAGATGCGGGCTGTGCATAACAGTTAGCCTCGAACTGATTCCTAAAAACTGATCTATACCCTTTAATCTCTACGCCCCCAAGCTCTCATGGGCTATAGGCACTGGACGCATTGACTACTCCTTTCGGTGAGCGCCTCTGCTCTACCGATTTATAAGGATCTACTGCTGACACACGAAAATAAAATGCAAGAAAAATCTATATATCCGGTTCCATCCCCATATTCGTATATACCCTAGTGACAATGTATCTTCTGTAGCACCTCATTATCCACCTAGGTCTGTGTCAAAGTCGATTGGCCATCGTTACATAATAGACCCTGCTGGCGTATCGCCATACAGAAACTCTTCCAGAATTCCATGACCGAAATCCCTTATTTCGCGACTCCGGTGCCGCTTCCAGAAACTTACCATTTTCAATCTTTGTTTGCTTCAGCTGTCCACAAATGACCTGCAGGTCTCTCTTCTTGAGGATGAGGTCTCCCTGATTTGTAGAAGTTAGATAATCGCAGCAGCGTAACTATATAGTATTATAATAGATCTATTCATTACTTAAACTAGAAACTAGAAATCGAACTAAAAGCTAAACTAGAAACCCGAAGCTGAACTGAATCGAACCTAGGCCCGTAACGAAGGTATGTAAGCTCAATGGTTATGCCTGGTGCCCTGCATCTGGAAAAGTTCTCGTAGTCAATGGAACTTTAACAGAGGAGAATATATCCTCCCAGGCTTCTACTGACTGTGCTACAGTATCATGATCTGATCCTTCGATTGTTGTGGAGACGAAGTCAATCGCCTCGGCACCAGGCGCCTGCCAACACTCTTCGAAATACTTCTGTCCATGCTTGCCTACCAGAGCGTCCGTTGCAGAAAAATAGGCATGGAGGGTAAATCTGTCGGTCGCTAGAGCTTGCGCGCATTCCGCGTAGTCTGAGCAAACTCCCCAGCTACTACCGCCATCTTTGCGTAGAACTTGCATAGCCTCGCTATTGGCACCGACCGTGTCCTCTGTGTGCATGAAGCGGATAGCAAGTTGGGCGAGTTTCTTCTGCTCTAGGAGAGGTATGCCATAGTCACGTTCGACTCGTCGCCAGTTATCATTTAAAAATGAAATATCCTCGGCCGTTTCATTGGAGTCACTACTACCAGAAGGCGACATGTGACGAACGAGAGCTCCACTGGCCGATAACACGGGACTAGCTTGAGTCACAAAGAAGCGTGGGATTTTATTCCAAAATGCGAATGCTTTTGTTGGCACATACTGTGCCATTTGCATCACTGTCACGCGCGAGTATGTTGGGTCGACCCAAGGAGCTAGAATACATTGAAAGTAAGTAAGGTAAAAAAGGTGGAGCGAGGGTCAGAAACAATACCTATTACCGCCATGACCGGGTTGATATAGTCACGACACTGTGCCCATGTATTGAGCAGATAGATAGTGCCAGCACTATGTGCGACAAGGCTCACGCGTGGGATTTCGAGGTACGCCAGGAAATGCGGCAGCATGTCGGTCCATACGGCAACGCGTTGAGCGAGTGGGACGTCGGTTGATGCGCCCATGCCCGGCCGGTCAACAACGAGCAGGCGCACACCAGCACGTTCTGCAATTACATGCAATGGGATGCCAAGATAGCGTGAAGCGAACATACCCGGCATAAAAAGTAGTGCGGGACCCTTTTCGCACCCAATGTCGGCAAAAGTGATGTTGAGCGGGCCATATGCGGTATCGAGATTGATGCGACGGTGGAAGCGACTCTTAGATATTTGATGGTATGGATCCGACATGCTTATGATCGTAGGAAAGTGTAAGCATCTCTCGCTATATCTCTGGTGAGCAATGTCTGAACATATATGATATGGCGGGATGATGGGCTCGAACGCATTGACAGTTCTATTTTTAATACTGGTCACGTTCCTCGTATTCTGATAACTAAGCATTCACCACCAATCCAGCTTAGTTAGTTTCATGTGGGAGAATGGTCGGAGCCACTAGAGGACGATGTACTGCAGGAGACCATTAAGGGATTCCTGAACTTGCTGGCCTGAAGAAGTCAAGTCCTAGCAGTAGCGTATTTCAATGCAGCGCCCTATGCGGAGCCAGATTGGCAGCATACCAAGGTAAAAAATTAATAAGACCGTATCACGTCTTTGAATTGCTAGAACATGTTGAATAAAGGGGCGAAGAAGAGTGAGTCCTTCTCTGATGCTGTTCGATGTGTTTTCAAAGCTGACATGACTTTTTAGTCCATTCTACTCTTATTACTAATGATACCAAGAATAAGAGATCCATTCTACGCAATAACTGATAACTATTCCTTCGTCGAGGCCTCAGTGGAGTAAGCATGTCATTTTTGAAAAGCCTGGGTTTTTCTCCGTTGTATACTTGTTTCTAGCGAATCTTTGTTTCTTCTTAACTATACGTATCTGTATCCCCAGCTAATTTGAGAAAGCAATTAGAGAAGATCGAATTGACTGATATGAAGCACTGTAAAAAGAAAAGGCGGGGAGAATTCTCCAGGGCAATAAAGATAGATATCAAGCGTGGAAGATCCGAGGTTCTTTTGGTGGGGACGGATCAACCCAATCGTTGGTCCCGAGAAATCCCACCACTTCCCCTCCTCCAACTTGCATTCGACCAGCCACAATGCAAGAACAATTCGAGCCTTTGAAGAATGACCTGCTGCTGAGGGCTGCTCGGGGTAAGCACTCCAATCCATTCATGGGTAATTGCCGCTGACAATCGCAGGTGAGAAGGTGGAGCGTCCGCCAATTTGGGTTATGCGACAGGGTAAGTTTGACTCTACATTCCTTGCTTTGCAATTCCATCTTCGATTCATCTAACCGCTTTGAAATAGCCGGTCGCTACCTCCCCGAGTATCATGAAGCCAAAGGCGGCCGGGACTTCTTCGAATGCTGCCGCTCACCGGAGGTCGCGTCGACCTTGACCCTCCAGCCCATTGACCGATACGCTGGCCTCATCGATGCCGCGATCATCTTCTCCGATATTCTGGTCATTCCGCAGGCCATGGGCATGAAAGTGGAAATGGTGGATAAGAAGGGCCCGCACTTCCCCGAGCCGCTGCAGTCGCCGACGGACGGACAGTACGAAAAGGTGATGGCGAAGGAAGTGGACGTGAAGGCGGAGCTAGATTACGTGTACAAAGCTATTTCGCTCACACGTCTTAAGCTCAAGGGCCGTGTTCCGCTCATTGGTTTCTGTGGTGCGCCGTGGACGCTGCTATGCTACATGGTCGAGGGTGGTGGCAGCAAGCTCTTCGTCCAGTCCAAGACCTGGGTTTACAAGTACGCGAAGGAGTCCCAAGCGCTGCTGCAGAAGATCGCCGAGATCTGTGTAGAATATCTGGCGCTCCAAGTTGCCGCTGGCGCCCAGCTGGTGCAGGTCTTTGACTCGTGGGCCGGCGAGCTGTCACCTGCCACGTTCGCCTCGCACTCGCTCCCGTACCTGCGTCACATCTCCACCAACCTGCCTAAACGCTTGAAGGAGATGGGCCTGGAGCCCGTCCCCATGACTGTCTTTGCCAAGGGCGCATGGTACGCTCTGGATGACCTTTGCGAGTCGGGCTATAACGTTGTCGGCCTGGATTGGCTGCACGACCCCGCTGAGGCGATGCGTATTGCCAACGGCCGGGTAACGATTCAGGGCAATGCCGATCCCGGCATGCTCTACGGAGGCCGTCCTGCTATCACTGCTACCGTGGAGAAGATGGTCGAGGGCTTCAAGAAAGGCAAGCAGGGTTGGATTTGTAACTTGGGACACGGTACGTGCTTACTTCCACGTCTCTACCTTTTTCCATGCTAACTCTAAAGCAGGCGTCACTCCCTTCGTGGACCCGGAGCATCTTAAATTCTTCTTCGAGGAGATTCACCGTCTCACGGTATGATCAGTAACCTCGCTTAACAAAAGATGACTTGCGGCAAAGAGCCCAAAAGTTACGATGACACATGAGATATTCAGCGACTGGGATATGAGCATGAATCAGGTGGGATATGAAGCGCCCTTCGGCATTGTTGGGCTATTATATGCAAATTTTCATGGACTTAGACGGAGATATCCTCGTTCCTACACGGCGTCACAATCAGCATGGCTCATGGGATACCACCTCTCGCAAAGAAATAAAGAAAACCAGCATGACCTACCAAAGCTTCGGCTTCTCCTTAATAAACTTGGCCATCAGGCCCTTGCACTCTTCGTTATCCACCACGACAACCTCCTTGCCGCGGTTCTTGAGCAGCTCCTCTCCGCCCACAAAGTTATGGTTCTCACCGATTACCACACGCTTCACCTTGTAGAGAATGCATGCGCCAGTGCACATGTCGCAGGGCGACAGGGTGGTGTACATGGTGGCGCCCTCGTAGGCGGAGGCGGGGAGACGGCCAGAGTTTTCGAGAGCGGACATCTCAGCCTGATATGTGGTTAGTCGCATTGCGAATACAGCATCCAATTTGGACACTGACATGCAAAACGGGGCTGCCTTTCTGCACGCGCATGTTATGGCCTCGGCCCAGGATCTTGCCGTCCTTGGAGACCAGACAGGCGCCAATTGGAACGCCGCCCTCGGCGTAGCCCTGCTTTGCCTCCTCCACGGCCGCGATGAATCCGACGTCCTGGTCCATGATGAATGGAGATCAATTAGGGTAATTAGATGGTGGAAGATGGTGTCTACGAGGTCCAAATGAGGGGAATTGCAATCAGTTATCAATTTATCAATTTATCAATGCCTTATCGACGTCGGTGAATCCCGACGATTGCAGAACTTTTCCGCTTATCGATAAGGATAAGTAATGTAGAAACTATCTCAAGTGGCGTAGAGAAGAAAACTCATTTCTTCTACTTTGGTACGTACTGGGAGGCGATTAGGTGAAATCCAATTATACTTTTAAGTTGAACCTTGGGCCACAATAAATTAAAAACAAAATCTCGCATCTGAATAAGCCGCGTCAATCAATGATCGCTCATTCACCTTCTTACTCAGCAGTACAGCACGTAGTTACAATACACGCGTCGTACATGGAAGCGCAGAGAAAACCAGCGAAAACCACCGAAAGCCGCAGAATCGCATGGAATCGACGCTCGGGCCAGTTTCACGCAGAATGGAGGCAGAGAAAGCACCAGAAAAGCGAGGCCAGGAGGGTAAAAGTAAGGCATCCTTGACAGTTTCTTCGTGTAGAAAAAATAAAAAAAGGGCAGAAAGCTCAAAGGGGCGAAATCACCAGTGGCCTGGTAATTAATTGATTGTGACACCCGTACAGTACCTGGAAAAAGTTACCAAGGCTTTCTCGGTTCTCTGAACATCCCAAGATATTCAATTTCAACCTTTTACACCCATCCAACCCCACCACTTTGGCCATATCTTTCAACTTCGCCCTGTTCGTCGCCTATCGTTCGTCTTAATATCTCACGCTCTTTTGCCTCGCCGCAATGGTCAAGGAGACCGCATACTACGACGTCTTGGGGGTATGTTTGGGCAATCCTCCGGAGATTTCCAGAGAGCGTGGGAACATCAACTAACATCTCGCTTTTTCGCTATTTACAGGTCCCCCCTACGGCTACTGAGGCTCAGCTGAAAACTGCCTACAAAAAGGGTGCCCTTCGGTACCACCCTGGTACGTGCCTGATCCCCAAAACTTCTCTTCGACTACCGGGATTTTCGCTGACTCGGACTCGCCTTATACAGATAAGAATGCCGACAACCCGGAGGCCGCCGAAAAGTTCAAGGAGCTGTCGCACGCCTACGAGATCCTGTCCGATGAGCAGAAGCGTAGCATCTACGACCAATATGGTGAGGAGGGCCTGGAGGGCGGCGGCGGCGCTGGTGGCATGAACGCCGAGGACCTCTTCTCGCAGTTCTTCGGCGGCGGCGGCGGTGGCTTCGGCGGCATGTTCGGTGGTGGTATGCGCGACACTGGCCCCAAGAAGGCTCGTACCATCCACCATGTACACAAGGTCAACTTGGAGGACATTTACCGCGGCAAGGTGTCCAAATTGGCGCTCCAGAAATCTGTCATCTGTCCCGGCTGTGATGGCCGCGGCGGTAAGGAGGGCGCCGTCAAGGAGTGCACAGGCTGCGGTGGTAGCGGTATGAAGACTATGATGCGCCAGATGGGTCCCATGATCCAGCGCTTCCAGACTGTCTGCCCCGATTGTAACGGTGAGGGCGAGATTATCCGCGACAAGGACCGCTGCAAGAAGTGCAACGGCAAGAAGACCATCGTGGAACGCAAGGTGCTGCACGTTCACGTCGACAAGGGCGTGCGCGACGGCCACAAGATCGAGTTCCGCGGCGAGGGTGACCAGATGCCCGGTGTGATGCCCGGTGATGTCGTCTTCGAGATTCAGCAGAAGCCTCACCCCCGCTTCCAGCGCAAGGGCGACGACCTATTCTACCAGGCTGAGATCGACCTGCTGACCGCGCTTGCCGGTGGTGCTATCCACATTGAGCACCTCGATGATAGGTGGCTGACCGTCAACATCGCTGCTGGCGAGGTTATCGTTCCCGGTATGTTGTATTTCACCTTCTGCAATTGTTGTGAATATCTTTCACTGACCTTTTTTCTCTGTTTCAGATGCCATCAAGGTTATCCAGGGCCAGGGTATGCCCTCGTTCCGCCACCACGACTTCGGCAACCTCTACATCAAGTTCGACGTCAAGTTCCCCGAGAAGGACCAGCTGCAGAACCTCGAGCTCCTCGAGAAGGTGCTTCCGCCTCGCATCCAGCAGCACCAGCCCCCGGCCGATGCCATGGTCGAGGACTTCGAGCTGGAGGACCCAGAGGCCAGCGAGGGAGGGCAGGCCCGCGCCCACGCCCACGGCTCTGCCATGGACGAGGACGAGGACGACGTTCCTCCTGGTGCTGAGCGGGTGCAGTGCGCCTCGCAGTAAGCGCGAGAGCACAATCCCAGCCCAGCGCCCTGATCGGGAATGGCCAAAATGCCCGAGCCACTGATGATACTTCGCTTATGATACCATGTGAAGGGGGCCGGCCGGCATTCAAGCCGGGACGGAAGTTTCTTTTCTTTTCCGCTCACGTGAAACACCTTTTGTGTTGCGATGGCGTTCTCGAAGTTTTGAGGAAGATTCATATCTTCTCTGTTCTTTGTTCCGTTTCCATTTCCCTCTTGTACTCCTTTTTCCTCTTTTTCGCATGACCCTTCATCTCGCCTTTATCATGCGTTTCAATCTATATCTGATTTTCCCTATGGGAATCTGGTGGGTGCCGGCAGGAGTTGCGATGACGAAGAGAAGCTGTGATGAAACAATGAGACCACGATGCAGGGAATCAGAAAGAATCATTCCTTTCTCTCCGTTCCGTGATTGACGGAGGATCGTGGGTTTCCTTTTTTCTGCTTTTTTTTACTAGCCTGCACTGATGATGACTCTGGATAGACATTGCGTGGTTTTTCGATTGAATGCATTCTTCATGACCCATCTTCCGAGACTTTGGTAGGCTGTAAGATAAGTGAAAAACTTTGGCATGTAAAATGTCGAGATGCTCTTATACTGGAGCCGGAGTACCTTGTTGGACGTCCACCCCCTGTGCCAACCTTGGAAGATGTTCTTCCCGCTCCACATTTTCATAAACTGCGGGTGTCGATGTGGCATGGATAGGAGTTAGACCTTGGAGAACGAGAAATAGATACATAGACTCGCCACCCGGTAGCTTCTAATCTGACCCGTACGGCTGTAAGTAGGTAGCGGTACATAGACACGGGCCCTTCCAAGGTTGTACTCCGATTTCATCTTTGGCTCGGTCTCCTTCCCAGCATGCCGAGTCTTGCCGCGAGAGTTTCTATCTTATTAGGACGATGCGAATACCGGAACCCAAGGATGCCCAGGATTTGATATCTGGTTCTAACCGGAGCGGTAGATATGGATCCCTAGAACCTCTATCTGATCAGTAGTAGCTGAACTAGTAGCATCTAGTGCAGTGCTAAATGTACCCTTAAGCATCGAATTCCTGCATACAACTCGAGCTCCGGGGATAGAGGAGTTGTGCAACGATGTAGGTGCCTATGAAACAACACGACAGAGGAGAGATATGGGGATTGGTTTCCTGCGAAGCATGTTGTACGTGCCCTGCATATGCATCTCTATCTAAGCCTAGTTCGTCATGCCGATGCAAACGGTTCTCTTCCCCTATGTTCTGATTTAGGAGGGCACAGAGCAGGTGTGATGGCTATGACGGTGTCAAGCTAAGCCAGAAGCGAAGGGTATATGTAGCTGCAACACGGTGGGAATGCAATTGTTGGTGATTAGCCCACATCAGCTGTATGACAGCCCCAAAGCCAGCTGACAAGAAAAGACATGTTGCATCGCGTGATCAGCTGGGCCACATGAATGGCATGTAAGATGGCTGTACCTATGTCTGTAGGTACCTGATATACTCACCAGCCACGGTAGGCAGTAGATGCGAAAGAATCATACGGCCCCGGGGGGTACGAAGAGAGTGGCCTTCTTGAAACGACGATGGACCAAGTTGGAGCTAAGTTGATATGTACTTCGTACTGGGTCACCCTGAATTAGATTTTAAGTTATGGGCCGTGAAAGCTGGAGCTCCATGACGTGACTCGGATCGGGATGGCGTGGACCGGAGATGTGCAAGAAACGCCCCATATGCAACGCCCGTCGCTTAGGACCAATTGGACACGGAGCATATCTCTGGTGGAAAGGAGAACGTGTAGCAGACGCGACGATCGGATTCCGGGAAGGGAAAGCAATAGGCCGATGAGGTTCCGCGGAGGACGTTGATTAGGGGCAACCCTAAGGACCTAACAAAGTAGGAAACATCAGAGCTCTGCCAAGCGCGGACCAGGTTGGAGAAGGTTCTTTGGAGCCAGGACTGGGGACGCGGCAGTGGACCCAGGACGTGGAGGATGCTCGGGAATGAATAACGTACCGGTTGCCGTTTTTCAAACTAGTTAGGAAGGCAAAAATCTGTAGTGGGTTGGTCAGCGGAGGTCAACGTGGAATCAGTTCTGTCACCATCGATGCACTTGATTTCACCATCAGGGAGGAAGGCGATTGGTGGGAAGGAGATAAAGTGACCCACAATCGATCGTCTACGCTCGCGTGGATGCGTTGATTCGTCATGTATGTGCTTGGCATGAGATCAATGTCATTAATATCTACAGTAGACACTAGGTATCATTTAGATCATCTTACAGTCTCGAGGTGTTGAAAATTTGAAATATAGATGGGAATTAGAGGTGATGTGGTTATATTAGGACTGGATACGAGGATAAGTCATCCACAAAATGTTCCCGTAAACCATCCAACTCCACGCTTCACGCTCCAGGTTCGTCATATATGGCTTCCAGGCCTGGAGGACAAGGTGGACAAGGTGGACCCTAGGAATTCCAGCTTGGAAGTGCGATCATCGGTGGGACACATCCATGGCACCCGTTTCATTCTTTATGTTTTTGCTCTGCCCTCTATTTTTGCTTTTCTTCAAAACCTCTCTGTCATCCCCAGCGTCCCGTGCGTTAAGTATCAAACTACAGCGAGATCTAGCTTGATATTGCGCCATATTCTCCCGGATCACGCACCCATCCACTTCCCCTGGTTTCTATTTTCTATTGGCACGATGGGCACTGCGTACTAAGCTTTTTTTTCAACTCTTATATTCTAGTCCTTGCTTATTCGCCACGTTTTTGATACCTGTCAACACTCAAACGTCTTTCAAGGTTGACCTTTTTGCCTTTACCAACCTGTTTAGGCACTTTTATCGTGGTTGATCATGGCTGGTGAAAAGGCCACCAAGGTCGGCAATGTCATCGCCAAGGGCCTTGGTATCAAGCTCGCATACAGAGATCCTCTCGGTGCCACTGCCGACCCTGTCACTCGAGGCGAATCGGCTTTCTCCGTGGGTACTGTTGACACCTATTCCTACAACGAGCCTGAGCCGACCAGCCTCGAATGGATTTGTGAGGTCCTTCCGTCTGGCCGTCAAATCCTCAACTACTTCATCAGTTTGTTCCCTTTCCTGAATTGGATTGGTCGATACAACTTGCAATGGCTCTTTGGTGATATGGTTGCGGGTATCACCGTCGGTGCCGTTGTCGTGCCGCAGGGTATGGCCTACGCCAAGCTGGCTGAGCTGCCCGTGGAGTACGGTCTCTACTCGTCCTTCATGGGTGTCTTGGTTTACTGGTTCTTTGCTACCTCCAAGGATATTACTATCGGGGTGAGTTGTGCCGACGATCCAGCCGGGCATGATGTGCTAACTCTTTTACACAGCCCGTGGCCGTGATGTCGACCTTGACTGGCGAGATCGTAAACCAGGTTCATTCGCAACATCCCGATGTCGCCAAACATGTCATTGCATCCTGTCTCGCGGTCATCTTGGGTGGTATCGTCACTGCGCTGGGTTTGCTCCGACTGGGTTTCATCGTCGATTTCATCCCACTCCCCGCTATCTCTGCCTTTATGACCGGCTCTGCCATCAACATCTGTTCCGGTCAGGTTTCTACTATGCTGGGTGAAACCGCCGATTTCTCTACCCGTGGTGCGACTTACAAGGTCATTATCAATACGTTGAAATACCTGCCCAGCTCGACTATCGACGCGGCAATGGGTGTCACGGCCTGTGCGATGTTGTATATAATCCGTTTCGGCTGCACCTATGCCGCAAAGAAGCAACCGCGTCGCGCCAAAATCTGGTTCTTTGTCTCGACCCTACGCACAGTGTTTGTCATTCTATTCTACACCATGATCAGTGCGGCCGTGAACCTGCACCGTAGGGATAATCCGATGTTCTCCCTGCTGGGAACAGTGCCTCGGGGTTTCCAGCACGCCGCCGTGCCCACCATGGATACCAAGGTCATCAAGGCCTTCGTCGGCCAGCTGCCGGCTGGCGTCATCGTTCTTCTGATTGAGCACATTGCCATCTCCAAGTCCTTCGGTCGTGTGAACAACTACACCATTGATCCCTCGCAGGAATTCGTCGGTATCGGTATCACCAACCTGCTCGGTCCCTTCCTCGGTGGTTACCCGGCGACTGGTTCTTTCTCCCGTACGGCCATCAAGTCCAAGGCCGGTGTGCGGAGTCCTCTAGCTGGTTGTATCACTGCCGTTGTAGTGCTGTTGGCCATCTACGCCCTGCCTGCCCTTTTCTTCTACATTCCTCAAGCCTCTCTCTCCGGTGTCATAATCCACGCGGTGGGTGACTTGATTACCTCTCCGAATACCGTGTACCAGTTTTGGCGAGTCTCTCCCTTCGATGCCATCATCTTCTTCATCGGTGTTATCGTTACCGTCTTTTCTTCGATCGAGGACGGTATCTACTGCACGATCTGTGTGTCTGTGGCAGTTCTGCTCTTCCGTGTGGCCAAGGCTCGCGGCCAGTTCCTCGGCCGTGTGACCGTCCACTCGGTGGTCGGAGACCACCTGCTGGACCCCGATGGGAAGTACGGGTGTCTTGGAAACAACAATAACTCCCCTGAGCAAGAGGAACACGCTCAACGGTCTATCTTTCTGCCCATCAACCACACCGATGGTTCCAACCCCGACATCGAAGTTGAGCAGCCCCTTCCCGGTATCTTCATCTACCGTTTCTCCGAGGGTTTCAACTATCCCAATGCCAACCACTACACCGACTACTTGGTACAGACCATATTCCGATCCACTCGCCGTACCAATCCTCACGCCTTCAAAAGACCTGGCGATCGCCCTTGGAACGACGCTGGTAGGAAGGGTGAAGATGAGACCCAGGATACTCGTCCGCTGCTGCAGGCCGTCATTCTTGATTTCTCCTCGGTCAACAACGTGGATGTGACATCGATTCAGAACCTGATCGACGTGCGGAATCAGCTAGACCTGTACGCCTCGCCTCGGACGGTGCAGTGGCACTTTGCCCACATCAACAACCGCTGGACAAAACGTGGTCTAGCCGCCGCCGGGTTCGGATACCCAACGCCAACCTCCAACGATGGCTTCCACCGCTGGAAGCCGATCTTTAGCGTGGCCGAGATTGAAGGCAGCTCCTCCGCCGCCGCCCTCGCCGAAATGGTCAACAACCAGCGCGAGCATAGCATGCACCACGAGGATCCGGAGACCGGCATGAAGACCGACTCCACATCCACGGCACAGGAGACTCACGGCATCGAGACTTCCTCATCCGACGACTCCATCCGCGAGGACAAGTTGTCGCGTGACCTGACAGACAGCAAGGCCTACCGCAGCCGACGCAAGGTGGCACTCGTGCAGGGCATGAACCGGCCGTTCTTCCATATTGATCTGACAAGCGCGCTGCAAAGTGCCGTGGCCAACTCGTCCGACGAGATCCCGCACATGTGAAGCATTTTCTTCTAGCATATATGTTTGCATCCATTGTGGACGTCCCTGGTTTGGAGACCACTTGTATGACCTGATATGACCTGTTAATATTCTGATCCATCTTCCCATTTCTTGTTTTCGGGGAGTCTCACATATGTTCGTTCTCCTCGGCGCACGTGCTTTTCAGGCGACTTGCCTGTTTGAATTCTTACTAGGGATACCCTCGACCTATATAGATCGCATTGATTCACGTTTTTGGCAATACTCTCTTCGTAATCATTTATCTGCCTCGAGTCATAACCAGAAAGCCGAATAATCCCCTTGCCAGGTGCCTACGTACCTGGGTAGCCTTGATATCCTTGACAGTGTAGCTCTGATATTATGGGTAATGACAACGATGAATCAAATCCATCTACACTACGAATAGGTACCCCCCCACACCCCCAAAGTCATACCTTACAACGCGAAATCAGCGCAAAACACCACCAACACCAGCCCACCCAAGCACAAACCCACTAAGCGCCTCACTGAAAACACCACCACCAAACCAAACATCCTTCCAAGCGCCCTTTCTCAGAATATACCCTCCCTTCTTCTCCAACTGCATCCTAATAACCCCACTCATATCGTCCATCACAATCGACCCTTCAATCTCGCCGCTATTACCGGGGAAGAAAGCGCCCGCACCGGTGCCAGAGCGCTGGATCAGGAATAGATGGAAGAGGCCGGAGACGAGGACCGTGCCGCCGAAGTAGAAGGCGAAGCCGGCTGTTGATTGGAGGGCGAGGATACCGGCGGAGAGGCCGAGGAGGAAGGCTGTTAGGCTGTGGAGGGAGGAGAGAACCTTTTGAATTGTTAGCTTGGAGTTGGAGGTCGAAGGGGCTTGATAGGTTAAGAGTCAGGAGGGAAAGGTGGACGGAAGGATTTGAGGCGGAGGATTGGAGACGTACGCGGTTGTTGTGTTGGACGGCTTCTGGCACGAGTGGGTTTATGAGCAGGGATAGCTCCTGCTTTGTTGGTGCCATCTTGAAGGACTGTGGTACTTGGCTCTTGCTCAAGACCTGTTGTGTCCGGTGTTGGATGTCGCGGCCGTTCTTAGGTTCGAGGCGTTGCGCTTTCAGGCGTTGTGCAGAGACTTGGGACGCACGGATAGATTATCTTATTTCAAGTAATCTTATGCAAGCTGCAATTGGAGGTCAGGGACGAGTGCAAAGGGAGTGTCGGAGCAGAGACGAGACGAGGTGAGGTTCGGGCGCGGGTTTCTAGAAGGGCACGGGCCACATTGGGGCATTTTCAACTTCCAACTCAAATTGTACTGAGATGAAACAGTATAGATTTGCATTGGAATAAAATAATGTTCATATCTACGAATTAACCCAGCCGTTTTCAATGTTTAGTAAGCCCGAAGTAGCCTCCTCATGAATCCGTTTCTTGACATCACTGCGTTTGATACATGTCGAATCCCACATCCATCGTATTAAGGTGAACAAAGATCACAGTCCGAATGAGGAAGAATGAAAATGAGAAAGAAGAAGAAGAAGAAGAAGAAGAAAAACATGAAAATCACACATGTTGGAATTTTAAAGGCCAATTAAATTCCATGAAATCGCTTGGGCAGTGGACCAGCTGGCTCTATAGGGAACCAGTTCGCTATGCCATGCTCTCATGCACAGGAGGATATCAAGGTCACGAGAAGTTCTCGAGCTTGCCCTCAGCACGCGCTTCTTTGACCTGTTCGAAGACCTAGTGATATGTTAGTATTTGAATGATCCAGTTGCATGATTGGAGGGATAACTCACCTTCAGCATCTTGTTCCGAGCACCCAGTGCGTTGACTCCGCGGTCCTCCAGGGCCTTGTCGTCCAGCTCAATCAGTTCCGTCCACTGGAGGTCCTTCAAGTGATCGGTATACTTGTGCAGCCGAAGGGATCGCAGCCAGCTGGGGATGTCCTTCAGAAGAGCTGGGTCGGTGGGGTCTTCCGGGGGCTTCGAGCTTCCACGCCGACCACGCGGCGAGCGTCCACGAGTGACCTCCGAATGGTCCGAGAGGTAACCCTCGCCGCCAAGACCAAACTGGCTGATGCCCAGCGAACCCAGTCCGTTGCCCATCAGCCCGTTATTTGGATCGTACGCCGCAAGGAAGCCGTTGTTCTGCGGGGAAGTGAAGCCCATGGCGCCGAGTCCGCCGCCCCCATGCATGGCAATGCCGGGGGACGTCGGGCGAGATCGCCGACCCGCCATGGCTACCTGCTGCTGAGCCTGCAGAGCGGCAATTTGCTGAGCATTCAACAGCTGGCCAGCCATGGAACCGGATAGGCCGGGGCTCGCCAGGCCCTGGGAGATGGTGGGGTTGCCAGCCAAGTTCTTCCCTTGGCCGTCGTTGGAGCGGGCACGGCGATACTTCCGAGCATCATCCAGCGCAATGCGGTTATTTACCGTGGACAAAGCTGCCAGCTTCATCGCGGTCGCATTGGCAACCATGTCCGCCTGGGTGTTCTGGTTGTTTTGTTGCTGCTGGCCAAAGGTAGCGGTCATGGGGGTGTTCGTCATTGAGGCCCAGCTGTGGTTTCCAACATTGTACGGCGAGAGCAGCGGAGGTTCAATATCGGGACCCGGAATCGTGGCAGTTTGGGGGAGGGGAGACCGCATGCCAGAGGGTGTCTGGCTGAACTGGCCCATGGCTTGATGACCAGAGGAAGACTTCGGCCGAGCAATGGGAGGCTGAGTGTCTGAAAGGCCACCGCGCTGAGCCCACGGAGATGCCGGAGGCTGGCCTAGGTTGTCGTTGTTATCGGGAGCCGAGATGGTGGGGGCAACGAACGACGTGCGGTCACCGAAAACCGCACTGTTGCGGTTGGACGGAGGAGCATTGCCAGTCTGTTGAGTGAATTCTGCCTTCTTTTTCGCGATGGCGGCAGCTGCATCAGGAAACATTGCATTAATTGTGGAGGAATCGAGTCCCGAGTTGCGCTTAGCGCCCGGGGATGGCGGGGGCCGGCCCAAAGAACTCCGTGAGCTGTCCATATTGAGTTTCGACATGGCATCGCTCAAACGGCTAGACATGGCATCTGAACGGGATCACGTTAGTTACAATCGTCTTGTTTCCCCAAAGGAAAGAGATGGCATACCTTTCTCACCAAAGTTGGCCGGAGAAAGAAGTCCGGACATCGGGTGGCCCTGGGACATCTGCTGCAGCACCTGGATGAAGAACCGAATCTGCACTTGGGTTGTCTGCTGCAACAGAGCGTATAGAGCGGCGGTCCGCTCCGCCTCGCTGAGGACACGGAACCATTGCTCGATGGCGCTGAGTTCATCCTTGAAATCCTGATCGAGCGTAGCTGCTGCCATCTCCTCTAGCGTTGTCTCATACTGGTCGATATCCGCCAGCCACTGCTGAGCCGCCCGATCCAACGCATCCTCCGTGCTGTTCTGACCTTGAGACTGTTGGTTGAAGAAAACCTCTGATGATGGACGCATACTGCGGGAGGACAGTGGAGAGGGGAATCCGGACATGTCTGCAGATGCTCGCAGCTGGTGCGAACCAAGATTGCGGGCGGATGAGGGCGGACGCAGCGTGGAATTCGATGCAGCTTCCGGAGTGCTGTTGCGATTGCCAATGATATGACTCGCCATGGCTCGCTGGCGAGATAAGTGGTGAGATAAGGGAAAGGTGAATAGTAAATACAGTGGAGGAAAAATTACTGCAAAACACCTGCAGCACCTGCTGAGTTTGCGTAACAAAATAGAAGCAAAAAAGGGTAAAAAATCCTGACCAAAGGATCCAGGTAAGATTCGACGGTGCTAGAAAACACAGCAAGGCCTAGAAATCTCGAGTTTAGGTGACAACGATGGCACAGACCAGTCCAGTGGCTGCACCTCGAATCTTTGGATTGACACAAAAACTCGAGTGACGAGGAAGGCGGCGTATAAGACCCGAACGAAGGAAAGTCAGGACCTGAAGGCAATAGTGTGTCAAACACAGCAAGCCAAGAGGGTCCCCCAGAAGGAAGGGAAAGGGGGGAGAGGGGAGAGAGGAGGATGAGAGGGTGAAGGGAAGAAAGTTGGAGGGGAAGAGAGAGAAGTGAAGTGCGGCCGCAAAAGAGGCTTTTCTTGTTTCAGGGTCACGGGTTCCGGGAATGAAAGTGAACTCGACCACGACATTCCGCGACTTCTCTCTTTCTGTCCTTTTCTTCGTGATCACGCTAAAATTTAGATTCGATTCATCAATTCTTGTCCTCGATACGTTCTAGTGGAGCTGTTACTATGATTACTATGAATAATCGGGACTACTGCATCTGAAACGCGCCTCGAGAATCGCCCTAGCAAACGGTCTGGGCCATGGTTCCGGCAGACTGGATCACCACGCACATTATTCGTGATTGATGATTTGATAGTCCGTTGCAACCATCATCTGTGATTAATCTTTTGACCTTTTTTTTTTATTTGGATGGGCCTGTCGACCTTCCTGTCGGGTTGTCACGATGGCAGACTATGATTTTCCGATGGACACGTCCCCTCCGCCAGAGGAGGGAGCTGCATACCCGGATATCGATGAGACTCTGCACTATCCGTGGCAGGACGGCCGGCAATCAACTATCAATGATCTTCCTGCATCGGTGATTGACCCTCGTTTATGGCAAGATTCGTTCCCTCAGAACGAAGAACCGGAGAGCCAGCAGGATGACTCGGCCGATGAGCTATCTGAATATAGCCAAGTCCCTCCGGACCTCAATGGGGAGGATGAAGATTCTGAATTTGTGTATACAGAGGATGGGAGTGACAGGTAGGAATTTCTGCCCACCCGAATGTCATGTTTGACACTGATAGCGAGGCTAGCGAGGAGGAGGAGGATGACGAACTTCTGGAAGACGAAGACGATGAAGATTCAGCTGGCGCGCGGCGGCGTCGTCGCCGAGGCGGAGGGCGCTTTTCAGGTCGCTACGGCGCACGCGGTGGCAGGGGAGTCAAAAGAGGGCCCCGTAAACCGCTGGAACCCGGCCCGGAATTCAAAATGTACCATTCTGGAGCCACTGAAGCCTTCATTGATGGTGACTATGAGCGTGCTACCGAGCTGGTGATGCAAGCTATCCAGGTCAACCCCGAGATGTTTACAGCTCATTCGTTGCTGTCGGAGATTTTTCTTGCCCAAGGCCAAAAGGACAAAGCCTTGGCGGCCCTTTGGAACGGTGCTCATACTCGACCAAAGGTTCCTTCTGTGTGGATGAAGGTCGCCCGGCTTCTCTTGGAACGTGCAGGCGAGGATCGACAAAGTGCTTTGAACGACGTGCTTTATTGCTACAGTCGTGTGATCGAAATCAGCCCCAAGAGCTATAATGTTCGATACCAGAGGGCAGCAATCTATCGCGAGCTTGGGTACAACGGCCGCGCTGCCGCTGAGTACGAGCGGATTCTAAGGGACCAACCATATAGCCCCAGGGCTCTTCGACACTTGGCAGAAATCTACATCGACCTCAATGATGTACCGAAGGCAATTGAGCATTGGACAGAAAGTGTTGACCATTATCTGTCGCGTGGCCCAGAAACAGTACGGGATTTCTCTTGGTCCGACGTCAACATCTATGCCGAGTTGTTCGGATACGTGGGCCAGCCCGACGAAGGACTCCATGCTCTCAAAGCACTAGCAAGGTGGCTTCTCGGCCGCAAAGATGATGAAATGTGGGATGATTTCGAGGACGATGACCGGGAATGGGATCCGGAAGACTCCCCGCGCCGTATCAAGACTGAGGGGTTCATCCCTGGCCAATGGCCTCGGGATACTTATGGTCTTGGGCTTCCGCTCGAACTTCGAATCAAGATGGGGCTGTTCCGCTTGAGGATGGGTGAAAAAAATCACAATGAAGCGTTGGTAAGTTTGATCGTGTCAATGGTGTCAGATAGCGTTTGTACTGACCCTTTTTTGCAGCATCATTTTGAATGGCTGAACCCAGATGATACTTCAGAAGGCGCTCGGATCTTTGATTATGGTGACCTCTTCCGCGAGGTTGCAGATGCCCTAAAGGATATTGGATTGCTCGACGAAGCGCTTCGTTTCTACACTCCAATCCAAGAAACCGCCGAATATGCAGACATCGGCTTTTTCATGGCCATCGCTGATTGTTGCATACAGCTGGGCAAAGTCGAGGATGCGGAGACCTACTACCTTACAGTTGCCGAGCATGACCCGAAAAACATGGAATCGCGGGTGGAGCTTGCGAAGCTCTATGAGAGCCTCGAAATGAGCGAACAGGCCCTCAAATTCGTTAACGAGGCCGTTCTAATCGGACGCCAGGAAACTAGGAGTCGGCGACGAAGAAAGGACAACAGACTTGAGCAGTTGGCTGATGAATTCAGGACTGGCACTGTACCTTTGAGGCCGATTGCGCCCAAACCTACCGATGGGCTCGCAACATGGACAGCGACGACAACCGGCCGGAGACGGTCACTGACCGAGGAAGGCAGTCGAACGGAGAATATCCAGTTTCTGTACGGCAAAATGCAGCAGTTGGAGCCACTCCTCAAGGAAGGAGATCCAGAAGCCATTGAGGACTGGCTTGACATTGCCGATGCGCTGTTGCGTGACTTTCGATCCAATCGCATTTTCTATCCTATGGCGCGCACAATGGAATTCCAGGGATATTTGAGCGAGGCTCAACGAAAGTCTGGCAAAAGCAAGGGTATTACAATGATGAATGAAATGCAGGAGATGGCAGGGCGTTTGCAGAGATCCATGGGTGGTGGGTCATCCTCTACATAGCTACCGACTCGGCTTTTGAACTGACACTCCATCGTACAGGTGAACCGGCAGAGGAACCTTTACAAGACGTTGTACCGACCGACTACCATGGCATCCCCTTTGACGAATGGCTTGATATCTTCCTTCAGTATGCTCTCCTTGCGACTGATCAGGGTGAGCAAGGAGAAGCATATGAAGCCCTCGATGCCGCTGGAAATGCGAATATTTGGCACAATGTCGTGTCCAAAAAGCAGATCATTCATGTTTGCTGGTTCAGTGAGTATATCTTTCCGATCATCCGGGTTGACATTAGCTAAACCCCCCCAAAGCTTGTGCACTGCGAGCTCGAGATGAGGAAGCTCTCGTAGACCAAGCTCGGTGGTTCGTCAAGGAGTATCAATTCGCTACGGACACATATCGAATCTTTGCTATGCTGAGTAAATTTTCTAATAACCCACGGAGGTCGATCTTCAATGGTTCCGCCAGCATGAAGTTCATGCTTCGCCAGATTAAGGCGATGGATTATACTCTACCAGACGACGACGACCGGCCCAACCGTACCCGGCAGTCTATCTGGAAAGAGCGTGCTTCTCTCTCGACCCGCGATGAAGCCGGCGAGCCCATCCCAGCGCAAAATCTCGATATCGCTCTGCTTGTCCTTTACGGCCATATGCTTTACTCTGGAGGCAGCTTCTACCCTGCCTTGAATTACTTCTTCCGTGCGTATGCCCTCGACGATCAGAATCCCGCCATTCTTCTCTCCATTGCACTTTCCTACATCAACCATTCCTTCAAGCGACAATCTGAGAACCGGCATTACCTCATCATGCAGGGTCTCTCTTTCATGGAGGAATATCGCCGTGTCCGAGAGAAACCCGGGACGCTCCTGCAAGAACGCCAGGAAATGGAATTCAACTTTGCACGCGTTTACCATGGCCTTGGATTGACTCATCTGGCAATCGACGGGTACAAGAAGGTGCTTATTCTGGGGAATGAAATTCAGGGGAATTGCCAGAAAGACACAGATGGTATTGATGTGGTGATGGGCGAAGCAAGCCAGACTCCAGGGACTTCGACTTCGATATCCGAGAGATTAGTTGAGGATCTTTCACACGAAGCTGCTTATGCTCTTCAGACTCTTCATGTGCTCGCCGGCAATGCGAAGCTTGCGAAAGCTGTTACTGATAAGTGGCTTGTCATTTGACCATCCCAACGGCTTGAGATGTATTTTTACCGATGTGATAGTTCTAACGATAACCTTCAAACATAATATATGCCAGGCATCACTCTGATCGACTCGGGTCTTTTCAATGCCTTTAATTTGTACTACACAATTTGCCTGTCGACATCACCAACCTTAAAGCATCTCATTATCGACCCGAGAACAGTTTACGGTAAAACGGGCAAGTTTACTTGATGGAATATGCATTGAATATAGAAAAATATAAAAAAGCAAAAAGGAATGCATCATCCGTGAATCGAACATGGGCCTCGTCGATGGCAACGACGAATTCTACCACTAGACCAATGATGCTGGCGATCGCCGCCAATTTGATTGCTGATTGGCTGCTTATATTCTACGTTCCTCAATTGGATTCAAGAGCTTTCCTCTTCCTAAACCATGGATCGGATATCAGCTGAGAGTCTGGTGCTGTTTTACTAAGAGCATATATTTCGGTATCTGTGATACTAACGTAGTAAATGTATAATAAGACTCGGTATACGAGGGTTGGAATCGGCAAAATATTGTCGTCAACTGCACAGGAACAGTGTACGTGTACAGATCAAGAACACTTAACCTGCAATGGCACTCTGCTTAAGATCGCCCTCTGTATGAATGACAGCATCTACATCAATCGATTGCATCAGTGGCTTCAGTTTTATGTGATGTCGACCTTGAAGCTGATGTCACCGCGTCAGCTTGGGGAGTAGCCCCGCTCGATAGGTGCGCAAAGAATTTGCCATGACGGGAGGTTTGCATATCCATGGATATTGCAAAAACTGATTTGAAATGTGACGAAAGCGTTTGTCAAAAAAAATATTATAGTCGTACAGTCGTGAAGCTAATGTATAATACAAAACACTTTCCGACGCATGTATGGGAATCTGGAAAATGCAAAAAGCCAAAAGCGAAAACCGTGTATCGAGGCTAGGAAGAAACTCCTTGGCATGCAAATGTAGAATCTCGAAGAGGGCGGGGCAAAAGACAAAAAGGTCAAAGAGCGGCTATGATGGCTGGGATCCGAGGGTATCCGCTCAAGAAAAAGGATCCGCAGGAGCCGCCTGTCACATCGAATATCACATCGGGCGGGAGGAAGCATGACGGAGGATGGAGCTGCAAGTAACCCAAAAAAGCCAGACTAGGCTCGACATCATGTCTCTCGCCGAGACGCTTAAGCCACCCAAACGCCTCAGGTGACTATGGCATCTTCGTCACCATAGAGATCTGAATCGTCAAAGAAGACTGAAGACTGGCGTTGTATCTCCTCCAACAGGCTACCCCTTCGAGTACTAGGGGTCTGAGGACGTGAGGATGCGGAGACAGTTGATTGGGACATGCTATCAGAAAAGTCGACGTATGGCGACTGATGCTTGGAGCTGGGGTCGTCACGTTCTGGTAAGCTTTCATCCAATCGTCGCTCCATCACGTCCTCGTTTTCTGGTATGTGGAGTCGACGAGATAGGATCGGGGATAGAGAGCGTCCCCCGGTGGCGGAGCATTGCTGGAGACCTCTCATGATGGCATACTCAATGTTCAGCCGATTCTTGATAAATTGAATCTTGGGAAATGCGCTTTGCTGACCCACGTGGATCATGCGGGCAAGCCGCTCTGGGCTCGGGTCTGAGAGGATGTGATAGAAATCGGATGGGACGCTTTTTGGCCAAATTGTAATAGTACCACTGAATTGCTGTAGCCAAACCTCGCTCCAATCTTGACCCAGTGGCCGAGGGAGAAGTTCCAGGTGTCGAAGAACACGGAGCCATTTGTTCAGATCGAGCTTGATATACTGTTCGATAGCAGAGCCCAGGAAACCGCCGCGCCAGCCACGACCCTTGCGGTGAGTGACCGGTCGCCCAACAGTTCCCCGGGAGCTGAAAAAGAACAGATTCACATGGGGATTGACCTAGTATGTGTTAGTGGGAAGCAAAAGCCGTACAATCGAAGATCCGATCTCATACCTGAGACACAATCGTAAAATTCACGTTAAAATGAAGGTTCAGGGCCTTGATGGGAATATCAGTTCGCAGACTACCATCCTTCCACTTGTGGCCGAAAGAGTAAGGCTTGAGCGTACCATCACGCTTCTTGGTCATTAATACGACCGGGTTCAAAATGCCAGGGACGGCTGCGGAAGCAAGCACGGCACTCCAGATGACGCAATCTGGAGATGTCAAGTAGTTGGCCAGGATGGAGGGTGAATGAGGATCCGAGGGCACGCAGGACACATTTAAGATACGACCTGTCCGTTCATAGGCTTCTCGGAATGTAGTTGAACCTCGACAGAACCAGCTGCATTGCTTAGCCCAGTCTAGTGTGTCGAACCGAGCGCCCGTTCTCCACCAACGGCGCATCCAGGTTGTAAAACCTTCATGACAGGCACGTATCCGGTGGGCTAAGGCCGGAACAAGTAGCTGCTTCAGCTCCTCATCGGTTCGAGTTGCCACTAGGCCGGCCACGAGGGCTCCGCCTGACGTTCCGGTGATAATCTCAGGTAAGACGCCATTATCCAGCAATGCCCTGACCACCCCAAAATGGTAGTAAGCAAAGGTCGCTCCACCCGACAGACAAAGTGCCGTGCGCCCGAGGTTGGTATCGAGGTGTTTGAAGTGCTGGTACTTGGTCTCACGATCGATCTGCTTACTGTCCGAAATCAACTGGATGCAGGCATGGACCTCATCGATATACTCCTGAACCAAATCCTTGGTTCCCGAATAGGCTTCGCTGTACATCCGGGGGTTCTCCACACCACCAAAATTGTTTCGGACGCAGGCTTCCAGCAGAGAACGAACCTCTTCCACGGCAGGTAGTTCATTAACACTGGCCCTGCTATCCTGTATCTCCCTCTCGGCATCTTTCCTCGTGCTCTTCAGCTGTGCCACCACCTTGTTTATCGTGAGATGATCGTAATAAGCGTACTCGTCGATCTGCTTCCACTTGTCGTTCCCGAGATGGGCGTCCAATTCCTGTGCCGCCTTCAACCAGTCCGGATAGTTCGTTTGAGCTGACAGGTTCAGACGGAGTCGTTGTCGCTTGCCCCGCCAAGTGACCCACTGCTCGTATAGGAGAATGTAGACGCGCACCAGGACGTAACCACAGCTCAGCGTGGCAATCCAGGCGAACACGGTCAACAGGAGTGGCCACTTCAGAACGGTATATAGCACGCCTTCTCTCGTTTCATCATTGCTCCGTTTTGGCTTCTTGCGACGACCTCGGGTCTTACGGACGCGCTGATAGATCGGGCGCCAGTCGTTGATGGCCACCAATGGAGAAGCTTCCGGGGCGTTCAAGGCTTTCTCGAAACGGTCCAGGTCGTCCTGGTCGATAAAGTCATTGCCATAGTCCGGCAGACCGGCCGGATCAAAAGGGTCGTACTGTGCGGCCTTTTCTTCGACGGCCATGTTTCAATGCATGGTTGTACAAAGCCGTAGGCAGGAACAGCTCGAATCCGGTCGGGGAAGCACACGACGTCAGCGTCACGTGCACCCCGCCAGTAGCAGCCACACTATGGGTCTGTGGCTGATGCAATGTGGCTGGGTCCCTAAGCCCCGCAGAGATAAAGCAAACAAGGAGGATCCATGGTTGTGGGTATCTATCTACATGGTCCTTGAAAATTGGGGCCGTGAAGATCTATCTCCATTATCTATCAATCCCTTTACTCAACCCCAACTATGAGAACCTACTATCGCAGGGTTCGACACTCCGACGAATGACCAACTCATGCTAAGTACGCAGAGTTTGCTATCCGATAAGCATCCTGTAACATTTGTGGCGCCGATTATGCAAGAGCATATGAAATATCCTTTGATCCATCGGAACTCTCAATTCTCCGAAGTGTACCCCGAGGCGCTAGATAACTCTACCGCGGAGATCATCGCAGGACATCCTGGTAGCGAATGCCCCAAAAGCTCCGGATGTGAGCACGACATGGCTTCACCGCCAGATGGGATCTCGTTTTGGATCTCGAGGCCAAACTCGGGTTTTGCGAAGTGATTGGTGCGTATGGAGAGTTTGTTAGTTTTGTGGCAGGTAAAACGGAGGCCTATGTGCTGACGGTCGTTTCGCTAGCCGCATGCCGCATGCACTCAGGGTTGACCAGTCGGCTCGACATCAGACGATGCAGATAGAATGGATGAGCTCGTTTAAATTGGAAATGCCTGGAGTCACATGACTGGAACGCACTCGACGCTGATGCGCAGGAGGTTGTTAGTGTGCCCCCATTAGGCTGTTCTGGCGAATCCCAGACTCCCATGCCAGTCCGTCACTTGCGGCCCTGGACGCTGATCATGCTGATCAGCCCCCTCCTCCTACCCACAAATACCACGAAAAAAAAGCAAACATTGCTACTGCCACTGCCACTGCGTCACTTTCTATTTTCCTTCGAGCTTCTATCCTTGATACTACATGTTATCTATAGGCCGGTCAGATGTCGCTGCTTTTGATCCGGGCAGGGAGATGCAAGTTGTTTGCTTTGCGCGATAGCCGCCTCTTCTTTTTTAGAGTTGCCTTAGTTTATTTTTACGATCCCGTTCACCCTTACATAGAAGCCAAGGATCTTTGCCTACAGTATATGACATCGGAATATACCTCTTTGGAAAGTTAGGCTTCCCAATACAGTGCTATGCAGATCGCTAAGTCCGAATCGCACTGGACTAAGACTGTGGCGTCGCCGGTGAAAGGACCCGCAGCCGAGAAGGTGAATACTTTCCGAGTAGGAATCAGAAAACACAAAAGGCAAAAGGCGCGATTCAGCATTCAGCGAGCCACCACGGGCAGACTTGGCGCAGCTGCAAATGACCATGCCGGGTCCCACCCAATAGGCAGGCCGCCCACGACATCACTTTCTGTATGCTCGTGCTGCATTGGTGGGTCCGGCCAACGCCCGAGGACGGTTACTCGTATCCCATCGTGCTCCTTCTACTACGTATGTACTGGTCTTGGAGGAGCGGGGCCGATTTCTTGATAGGGATGCACATCATGTATACTCCGTACTCCGTGAGTACGGAGTACGCCTCCGATTATCATTATCGTCGTAATGACCATGTGCTCAACATTCCCGTGGTGTCAGGGACTTGTCCAATTGACAATTAGTGTCCATGGCAAGCTGATAAACCGGGGAAAGACAGGGTTTGTGTGAATGGAGCAAGGTGGCTGCGAACTCCTTGCAACTGCAGGTCTACTCTGCAGCTGGGGTCTGAGATTGAACCGAGCGTCAGGAATGCTACAAGAATCGTCGTACCCCGCCTAGCTTAATGGGGATTCCCAAGCAAAAAAAGGAAAGTCGAGCCAGTCTGGTCAATCAGCTGGAAAATGCGATGGCTAGGATGATTCTGAAACATAATCGCGTAATCGAGGCGTCCAACTATACACAGAAGACATAGATGAAGAACCCTGAAAGGGATGAGTGAACCATGGCTCAGCGTACTCCATAGTCTCCATTCGGACCGAGAATGTAAGAGCGGTGTGGCTGACGGCGGGGGAGTCATTCGATGGAATGCTTTGTATACCACCTGTCTTGTGAGCATTTGAGCATTTTGGAACCCTTTGATGTCATTCGATGTTGAAGTCGTATACATCCCTCCAAATCCTCAAAAAGTTTGGAAAGCGGTGATGGTGGAATGTCAAATGTCAGTGCGGGCTGATTCGGACCCAGATAGCGTACTGTCCATGCAGCTGCTTCTCCGTCTCTGATAGGTCCTTGGATGGATTCATAGCGCGCTCTCCTTTTTTTCTCTCTCTTCCGTATTCAGCCTTCTCATTCATTTCCATATTTCAATTCTTGCGAGTGATCATTCCGATCACGGTGCATGTGTCTCTCTCTGCCAATTACGCGGCTGAAGCGATCTGCTGCCTTCCCGCAGATGACCACGGAGGGGACCTTTCGGGAACACGGCAGCCGGGCTTTGCGCTAAAGGAGAAAAAAGCGGACCAGGTAGAAAGCACAGGGCAACAGACATATTTTCCGTGAACCGATAACTTCAGGATCAGCAACCCTGATATTCGCATGATGGTGGGGTTGGAAGTGCAGTGTCTGTACTGTATGGCGTACGTATATATTCTCTCGAATCCTTTATGTATCTTTTTCCACGACTGTCGATCGGGGGAGAGGAGTGTTTTCAAAGGACCCACAACGACGGGATGGACCTAGCATCCTTGCTCGCGAGGATCGACTCAGAATGCCCCGTCTACCACGGTTTCGAGCCGTGCAGGTAGATCAAATCTTCATAAGAGGGGCCATGAGGAAACATTCCCGCCCCCCCTAAATGTATCGGTCCATCCAACCGAAGGGTCTGATAGACGCTGTGAAGCTAAAACGGATGACCCCTCCATGGCGCCTTTCGCCACCCCACCCGGTTAGTAGGAATAGTAGCTGCAGGAGGGAATTAGGAATCTTTTCTTTGGAACCTTATTGTGGTATCTCCATTTCCGTCACGAATTGAAAAATGATAAGAACAAGAGTACGGAGAACATACATAGCAGGGTGGTTATTGTTATGGTTGACGTGAGGAGGGGCCGAAGCATAAACGAAATGAGTTGGCGATCAGATCGTGAAGTTACGATTTACTCGAATTTACTTGAAAAAAAAAAAAATTAAATTAAAATCCGACCTGAGATATGCGTACTGCGTACTGTGTGATCTCCAATGTATCCAAGTATTTTATTCGGCATTGTTATCTCTCGATCATCAGACGCAATTCTTATTTAGCGGTTACCCCGTGCCACCTAATCTCTCACGCTTCCCTTTAATTTTTCTTTTTTACCCCCCTTCACCCCTCATCCGCTGTTTGGAGGTTTCATCGGAAACCCTGTGAGTTGGACCTGTCAACTCCGTACACTCCTTTCCCACGAGGTTTGTTGTCCCCCTTACCCTTTACCCTGCACTCAATCCTCAATCGCGCTGACTCCTCACATCAGGCGATACTCCTTCGATCTCAAGGTCGCGGCACAATGTCGATCCTCGGTGGCAGAATCTACTGAGTGTTCCATCTGAGTTCTTCGGACTGGGATCCTAGGTAGAATCTCTTGCTCTCGTCATGGAGAAACTCAACACTGAAGATGGACAACTCTTCATCAAGGTGAGTCGAGGAATATTTTTGATTTTTCACGGCCACCCGACGTAGATGTCGAGTATCCGCGGATCATAGCCAATACTTACTCTTTTGTCTCGCTAGAATTTGGCCAGCTTTGTCCGTACGCACGAAAAAGCGCTTGCGAATGCCCTCCAACTTCGCCGCCAGTCCAAGAATGCCACGACCACACAATCGCCCTCCCCCCTCTCCCCTTCGGCTTCTTTCTCCTCCTCCCTGACGTTGGCGTCTGCTCTGTCCTTGGGGGCATTGAAGTTCACCTCGCAGAATATCAAACCCGCCAAACTCACCCTCACCCCTCACCATCTCTTCTATCTGCTTTCGCGCTTTGAGGATCTGTCCATTGCCGTGGGTCCTATGAACGTCCGGCTGGAGAATATCCACACCGAGGTATCGCAGTCCTACGTTTCTTTCTTGAATAAGCCCCAGCGGTCCAAGGGTGATGGCGCCTCGATCCACTCCGTATCCAGTGTTCGTAGTGTCATGTCTGGCATGAGCGGTCTCTGGTCCACCTTCGGTATAGGATCCAAGGATTCGGCCACTAAGTCCGAGAAGGCCAGACTGGCTCTGGAAGCCGACCTGAAGTATCTCTACTCTGCCTTCACCAAGATCCCATGTCTGCGCCTTGCCCCTGACCACCGAGCTCGTCTGATCCACGGATACGAAGAATTTCCATTCGACACGGCTGTGCCGCTGCATTCATTCAAAAATTTGAGTGCTCTAGAGATCATTGACATAGACTACCGTTCTTTCTATGGGTGGGACCGACTGTCTGAGCAGCTGCGCACCTTGTCCATCAAGCGGGGTCACCTGGATGACCCAGCCGATCTGTTGACGCGCATCGTCCTGGATGATACCGATAAGCGACGACGACGACCGGCCAGGCCTCAGCAGTCTCCGCCGCTGGGCTGGGTCGGCACTGGAGGTTCCCAGTCTGTCCAGGGCCACCACCATTCTTCTCGCTCTGCTCCTGGCTCTCCCGTCGCAGAAACAGAACTTGGAAGCAGCAGCAGTCCCAGGTCGGCGGCGATGGTGCGAGGTGCCTCGGAGGGTGCGAAGATACGCGCAAGGGCTGGAAGCATCTCGCCCACCCGGCCGGTGGCCAGGCACGGCCACCGTCACAGCCGGTCTGCACGGATTCGACGTACTGGCTCGGGCAGTTCGAACTCGAGCGAGACTTCAGGTGGCTATCGCACTGGCAGCTCGTCGACCCTTCTTCCAGGTGTCCTACCACCTTCTAAGTGGCGGTTTCTGCGACACCTAGGTCTTCCGGAGAACTCTCTTACGTCCATCTCTGCCGCAAGCCTTGCTCCCGTGGCGAACACCTTGAACTCGTTGGATCTGTCATCGAACCTTCTCACCGAGGTTCCGGACAGTCTGGCAACTTTGATGGCCCTCCGTGCGCTGAACCTATCATACTGCATGATTGAATCCCTGCGCTCAATCTCGCGCAACCCTCTTCCCGCCATCACGGCGCTCAACCTTCGGGGCAACCGACTTGGTTCCCTGGCCGGCATCGAGCGACTACTCTCTCTAGAACGATTGGATCTTCGCGACAACAACATTATGGACCCGACGGAAATGGCACGGTTAACCAGTCTCCCTGAGATACGGGAGATCTGGGTGTCCGGAAATCCTTTTGTGAAGACCCATTCCGCCTACCGCGTTGTCATCATGAACCTCTTCCGCCGGACCCCCGGGTATGCCGAGGACATCATCATTGATGGTCGTGGCCCTGGTTATACGGAGAGAAAGCAACTGGCGGAGCGTGTCGCCGAGCCTGAGGCTACACCCGTGGTGCGCTCGAGTGCCGCTGATCAATCGGTGATGGTGCAGAAACCCACTGCCGCGCCCCAAGCGAATTACTTGGACAAACCACTTCCGAAGGCACCGGTTGAGGAGCGTCAGTCGCCCAAGAATGCACAGCGCAACGACGTTGAAGGGGGCACTAAAGGTCGCAAGAAGATCCAGCGACGCAGAGTTGTCGATCTCTCTATCGATAACCCTTTCAACCCAGACGGCCTCGGTACTCCCGAGCCTATAATGACTGCAGTCCTTCCGACTCAACAGCTTCACGCCCCGGTTGACCCAACTGGTGTGGCTCCTTGTGAACACCAATGGAAGCTGGAGAGCAGCACCCATTCCGGTTCTTCCAGCATCCAGAGCCCACTGAAGCAGCCGAATTCCCCTAGTCCGCCTCCACTGCAGCCTACCATGGTGCCATCGGCCCCAGGCAGAGATTGGGGGTTGGATGAGCAGCTGTGTCGTCAGCAGCTCGAGGTTCTTCAGCAAAAAGTGGGCCACAACTGGCTTAATGTCCTGGGTGACCATCCCTGGGACAATTCCCAGAATCTGACTACACATCTGACCGCGACGGGCCTGGATTACTCCGCCCTTCCTACTGCACCTCTTGCGCGGGCCAACACCCATGCCATTCTAAGTGGAGGCCATGCGTTGGGCGGCTAAAGACCGCATTCGGCATGTGTGGACACTCCCCTCCATCGCTCTTCCTTTTATCTTCTTGTGCTCTTCCCTTTCTCATAGAAGAAGCACCACCTTGTGGCTTAGTGCTTTTTCTTTTTGACTAAGCCACCTGAGCTGCTATCTTGCATTTCTTGCGGCGTTTGAATGACTTACGAGATATGGTGGGTTGGATGTATGAACATTTATGGTCTTTTGCGTTCTTATGATTTGCTGTTCCTCCTTCAAAACGCATGTATCTGCGCTTTTTTACGTCATTTTTCTGGGAGGCACTGTGAAAGAATATTCCCTAGAGCGCGTGTATTGTATGATTTTGGTTGGCGTTGGCGTTGGCGGCTTGACTGTTCTATTCCCCTCTTGTTTTGCAGTTACGAGCCTGTCGCTGTGGTTCTGAGCCATAGGTATCTATGAATGTGCATAGCACGATGAGCTCGGAAATACTACCAGCATTGTTTGATACAAGAGCCTCCTTGACGTCTATGGATGTAGTGGGACTAAGTATGTCCAAGAAGAGACAACTAAGCTAGCATAACGCCCGAGTTCATTACTTATAAAGCCAAGGACGCAGTGTGGACATGATATTATAGACATTACTGCAACTAGACTGTTTTTTTGCTAGCGCTCAGTCTTAGTGAGGCACAAAGCGTGAGGGTCTCGACCGGCTCTAAAAGGCGCATTTCTGCAGCCCCTCTTACCACACTACATCGTAATTAACAAAGAAGAGAATAACAATAGCTTCTTGTAGAATGGACAATGTATACATATAGATAGACGTGAATAGACATAAATTATGTTTACATAGAAAACAAAAGACAAGATGGAGTGACAAAAATAGCCAGGCTGATCTATAACGGGAAGCCAAACACCGCAAACACAAACTCTGGACTTCCCGCTTTCTCTCCCTGTGCAAGATTCTCTCCTCTCTTCATCCGTCAAAGGCCCGCTTCATCGCCTTCCCCTGTTGCTTTGGATCCCTCTAACATTCGCCCGTGTGAAAAGACATTTCCCCCCTTGATTGGTCTATATCCCTTTTTCTCTCCTGCTTCTCCGACCCCCCGAAAAACTTCGCTCACCCCTCCCTTCGTCCCCTCGAAGCCCGAAGCCGAAGCCGAATCCTGCTCCCCTCGGTATTTGTCTTCACGACTTGTTCAGGAGCTGTCATCTCTATCTGGACATCTAGTCACCTTCGAAATTTCACTCGGGAGTGTTTTCACATCCACCCCCGTCTGGCATCTCTGCCAGGACCCCCTCAAAAAAAGCCGCGGCCGCAAGGCCCTCGCATCTTAATCTTTGACCTCATTGAAGATCCTCCTCTTTGGTAAGCCTTTATCTCGATCGCTACATCAGCTGTTCTTCTCCATCCCGAGGGTCGCGGGAGGCCGGCGAGGGAAATCCCACGCGGCGAAAATTTCCACACAGGACGCGTCTGTCTTCCCTTCGCCTCTCGCCGCGATCCCAAGATTTGGGAGCTGGACTGGGACCATTGTCAATGTCGAACTCTTTATTAATGATTTCCAATACTTGTAGGACATAACCACCGCGTCATCAATTCTTCGCCGCCCCGGAAGTCGTCATCCCTCTTCCCCGCGCGTGTGTTTTTTGTCTCGTTCTTTTTCTTTTCTCGTTGCCTCCCTTTTCTTAACTCAAAGGCCGCACGTCATGGCAGACCAAGAGGTTGATTTGGACTCGATCATCGACCGGCTCCTGGAGGTGAGGGGTAGCCGCCCTGGCAAGCAGGTGCAGCTGCTCGAGTCAGAGATCCGCTATCTCTGCCACAAGGCCCGCGAGATCTTCATCTCACAGCCTATCCTCCTCGAGCTTGAGGCTCCTATCAAGGTTCGTGGATTTTCCTTCAGCCCCGGCATTCCGCTCGGGACGCGCGTCTAACGGGTTGTGCACTTCGCAGATCTGTGGTGATATCCACGGTCAATACTATGATCTCCTGCGTCTTTTCGAATACGGCGGATTCCCTCCGGAGGCCAACTATCTTTTCCTCGGTGATTATGTCGACCGTGGCAAGCAGTCCCTTGAGACCATTTGCCTGCTTCTCGCCTACAAGATCAAGTACCCTGAGAACTTCTTCATTCTGCGTGGAAACCACGAGTGCGCCTCCATCAACCGTATCTATGGCTTCTACGACGAGTGCAAGCGACGATACAACATCAAGCTGTGGAAGACCTTCACCGACTGCTTCAACTGCCTCCCCATTGCCGCCATCATTGATGAGAAGATTTTCACCATGCACGGAGGTCTGAGCCCCGATCTGAACTCGATGGAGCAGATTCGCCGAGTCATGCGTCCTACCGATGTAAGTACTTTCTTGTTTGATTATGACCCCCTGGCACAAATGGTTGTCTTGGTTTCGACGAAAAAAAGACTTGGCAGAGAAGGAATTGGGGCCAGATCTCCTTCAGCCGAAGGCCATGATCGCTGACTCGACTAGATTCCCGACTGCGGTCTTCTCTGCGATCTGTTGTGGTCCGATCCGGACAAGGATATCACTGGCTGGAGCGAAAACGACCGCGGTGTCTCCTTCACATTCGGCCCCGACGTGGTCTCACGCTTCCTGCAGAAACACGATATGGACTTGATATGCCGTGCGCACCAAGTTGTGGAGGATGGTTATGAATTCTTCTCGAAGCGCCAGCTGGTTACGCTATTCAGCGCACCAAACTACTGCGGTGAATTCGACAATGCGGGTGCGATGATGAGCGTCGACGAGAGCCTGCTCTGCTCCTTCCAGGTGAGTGAATTTAATTATTTTCGCATAATTCGATCCCGAGTCTCTAACCTTTTGTTCTTTGCTTTTAGATACTGAAACCAGCGGAAAAGAAACAAAAGTACGTTTACGGGAGCATGAGCTCCGGCGGGCCCGCCGCAACTCCTCCGCGCAAGCAAAAGAAGAAATAAAGGAATAAATACGAGCTTCCCCATGTGCAGCAGGTTCGGGCGGAGATAAGCCATTTTCCCCCAACAATCCCGAAGTCGTCACGCCAAACAAATCCCGCTATGACATCCAGCTCTTTTCCTCCAATCTCCACGAGTTCCAACCCCAATCAGACCGACGAAGCGATGAACGACCGAGGAATTCCTCCAGCCGGGGCAGCCCACAACCATATCCTCTTCTTGAATATCCCTCACCACCTCCGCTAATCCCATCTTCTCTATCCGGGCTCCCCGTGCGACATGCGACTCCCGCCATCATTTCTTGGCCGACACGCGACATCTGTTAACGTCCGGAGCGGAATTCCCTTTTTCTTCGACTGATTCTTTTTACAACTTCTTTTTTTGTTTCCCTTTTCGCGCCTGACCATTCCTGTTTTGTTTCTTACCATCTGGACGGAATGTTTACTCTCGGGGCATCCTGGAAAGGGGAGGGGAACCTGGTTTTATCTTATCTTTATCTTGTTTCTGCTTATCGGTTGTTCCTTGAATTGAAACGCATGTGTTGTCCACTTGGACTGTTTACATTGGACTTCGTAAGGTGTAATATCTGTTGCTTGTTCCGTATACAAGGAAAGAGGAGCGCGATGTACCCGAGACTGGAAATATCAAATATTCGAGTTAGTACAGCATTATTTACCTTGGGGTATCCAATCAGTCGAGCCCATTGTACTCAGTTTCACGCACAATGTCTTTAACGATGCATTTGGTATGCTGCAGCAACCTCTGAATAGAAACAGCAACCGAATCAAGTCTTGGCTTGTTGCACATAAATTTGATCTACATCTACACCTAGGTTATATACGTTCTCCGGAGGTAACATCAGATAAAAATAAGAGCCAAATTTTAGAACTATAGGATTCAAAAATTCACCGGCTAACAGGCTGCATGTAAAACAATCGACAATTAAGGGGGAATGAAATCAAGACACATGCAAATTGAGGCATGGGAGGGCAGGGAGACATCGAGACGTGAAGGGATGAAAGGTGAGAAAGTAGGATATAGAACAGCAACTCTGTGATAAGAGTAGCAAAGAGGGGAGGGGATGGTAGCAAAGAGGGGAGGGGATGGTAGCAAAGAGGGGAGGGGATGGGAGGGCAAGACTATTTCCAAACTTTGAGGGTCAAGATGAGGAATACCAAAATTTGGGTCTGTGATCGTAAGAACGAACTAAACTGGTATAGCTTAGACGTACTGGGACAGCCAGCGGATACCCTCGCCGTAGCCTGTCAATTATTAGCGAATGCCAGACCATTTGGTAGATGCACGACTCACCCTGTCTCATGACAACACTGCACATGAACAGCTCAATGGGCCGGATACCCTCGAGCGGGACCTTGCCCTTACCAGTAGTCTGGTACAGACCCAGCTGGTGGCGCAGTTCCTCCTCACTGACGGCGTCGGGGTGGTCGATCTTGTTTCCGAGGACGAGGAAGGGGACCTTGGCGAGGTCCTCCATGGCGAGAAGGGCGTCCAGCTCAGCTTTGGACTCGGGGAAGCGCTCGTAGTCCTTGGCATCAACGAGGAAGACGATACCGCTGACTTCGGGGAAGTAGTCTTTCCACAGACGACGGGCTGCGGTATCATTCGTTCAGCTATTTGTTCCTGTTCCTTTAAACGTGCTAATTCCTAGATTGGAACTCACCCTGCTGGTGACCACCCAGATCGAAGGTCGTGAAGCGGTTGTTGCCGATAGCCAGCTCCTCAGAGGTCGGGTGGGCGGTAGGAGAGAGGACAGCGACGCGGTCGTTCTATGCAGATAGCACCCCGTCAGCACACTAATCCAATAAGACACAAGAGCATACTGCGATTGATGCTGCTAGAGGGTACATTCCGGCCATGCAGGGCCCGAACCTCGGTCCGGACCCTGATCACATTGGAAAGCTTGACTGTTCCACTCACCTTCAACATGTGCAGCAGAGTAGTCTTGCCGGCATTATCCAGACCGAGGAAAAGTAGCTTGGCGTGCTTGTTCAGCAGGCCGAGCGAGGCCAGAATATCGTAGACTGTGATGAAGAGATAATTAGTAAACGCAGATTTTCACGTATCCCAGTAGGAAGCCGCAGACCGCGGCATTGGCGCCGGAGGATATTGGGGTGTATCTGCTAGCTAGCGAAGTCACCCCACATAGCCCATGAAGCTTGTAGCAGGTATCACCGAAGTCCAGCGGCCTTATTTTCGCTTGCTTGGGGTGCGGGTGACGGGGCTGGATAGAAGGCCGGGTCGGGCACTTACACCAGTTGATGAGCCACATGGCGGAATCGAGAGCTAGGAGGACGGATAGAAGTCCCGAACAAAGGAAATCGGGTGCCGGAGATCGCGGATGAGAGGGAGGCGACAGAGTGGATGGAGGGGAAAGAGGGCAAGAAGACAGGTTGGATGTTGTTTTCGGGAGTGTTGTGGCCTCAGGCAGCAACGGATCAGCGGTGACGAATTTCATCGAATTCTTCGATTTATAGTCTCAGTATATCAGTAGGTCAGTATACACTATGGGTGTTTTACAGGATTGAGCCGATATGATATCTAGGGTTTGTATCTGATTCAGTTCAGTCAAACTGATCCGCTTTATCGACGATATTTAGCAATTCAGATAAGGGGTATATGCACCGCAACCATGCGAACTCAGAACTCAGAACTCAAGGAGGGATAGCTTCCTCACGGAGGAAACATAGGCAGAAAAATACAAGTTTCCCCCGGGGATTAATAAAGGTAGCGATATGAAAAACCAAGTGGATGTCACAAAGTTGGCTAAGTATGTAAAAGCGAATGGTAACCCGGCGGGCCAAAGAAGGGAAAGAGAAAATAAATATGTACAGAATAAGACTCCCAGGGGGGATTATCGGACATCAAATGGTCCATGGGTAAACCTAAACAGATAGGACGAGCTGGGCATCTTGACCGACACCGTAAGCTCTGCACCTCTCAGCAACTTCGAGGCCAAGCTCCTTCATCCGTTCGGCTCCCTTGCCGGGAATCGGCCGCCGCACCGCTTGCTCTTTGGCAGCTTTGCGACAATGTTGACGCCAGAACTTTTCCTTTCGTTTCTGGCGCTTCTTTTCGAGGCCCTCCACAATATCGACGGGTCCTCTTGTATGGAGTGGTTCACGTGTACGCGAGCGTTCACGTTCCGGTGATTCGTTAAGGGGTGGGATGTTCTGCCAGTGATGGGACTTTTGCATGCCACTGAAGAAAGGGTTCGGCTTGCGAGGCAGCGATCTGGTACGGCTTAGTGCCGGCCGTTGAACCAGATGGCTTATGTTGAGGCCATGTGGCGACTCGATAACAGGCATGTCCTCCGCCAGTGTCCGTTTTACTGGGGAAGGGGACTTGGCCCTGACTCGAGGAGGCGGAGATTTGAGACGCTTCGGGGAGGCTTTACGACCTGCTCGGCGAGGCGGTGCCGGAGACATGATGCGCCTGGGCGAGTGCTTTGGAGAAGCCTTGCCGGTCTGTCCGTCGACCCGGCCACGATTGGGCTCGAGCACAACAGAGCCCACCTGATCAGAAACGTCTTCCAGGTCTCCTTCGTCCTCCGGGTCGCTTGTCGGGAAGCTAGGATCGATGTCTTGCGGGATGAGGACGTGCTTCTCGAGACGTCGTTGCTCCATACAGGACTTGTACGCAGCCTCGAGAGGACGGTCCTCATCTAGGGTTCCACAGACAAAGTCGGTACTATCCGGCAGGTTGGGGGTCCCCGGACGCATGCGCATGGCCTTGAAAGGCCGACGGCCAGACATCCGTTGAACGGGCGCGGGCAACCACTTTTGGTGGTCATCGGTCATAGAGTCGAAGGAGGTGTTGGAGGCACGACGTTCCATTGGCCGAGGAAATGCATCGATCGAGGGGGCACTCGTTTCTGGCACGGTGATCGAGGGGGCCCAGAACTCGTAGTCTGAGCCATCGCCGTCACTTTCGTCCGAGTCCGCGAAGCCAGCCTCGTTATCAGACTCGTTGCCATCATCCGAGGAGAAATCGTGAACGGTCGAGCCGTCGTCAGCCAGGTATTCGATGTCGTCGTCCTCATCTTCCTCCTCCTGGGCCTCCTCCTCGGCCTCTTCAGCGAGCTTTCGAATGGCGTTCTCCTTCTTCATGCAATCGTTCAAGGTAATCTTCTCAGGGTACTCGGTTGACTTGGTCACCCACTCATCATCCTCACCGACGGAGCTAGCAAACTCGTGGAACCGAGTTGCCTCCGATTCCTCGAACTTGCCCAAGCCACTGGTAGGGATACCTTTGGGGGCAGTAATCGCAGCCATCTCCTTCTGCTTGGAGCTCTCGGCGTGATCAGAAGATAACTTGCGAGCAACGGGGGCGGGAGAGCCACGGCACTTTGACCGGAATGTAACCTTGCGAGCCGGAGAACACTCTCTTGAAATAGCGGCCTGGCGTCCAGGGCAGACGAAAGTAAGAGTGGATTTGCGCTTCAGGGGTTCAGGAGCGGCTTTGATTGTCGGAGGGCTTGGTTGGCGAGCCGGTGGCGCAGCGGGCTTTTGTTCGTTCGAGTCGGCCTTGGGGCGACAGGCGAAGCTGATACAGCGCTTACGGCCAAGGTTGGCTTCGACGGAGGTTTCGTTGGAGTCCACGACCTTGACCTTTGGTGTAGTTTCCTTCTTTCCGGTCATGGAAGTGGGCGCCTTGCCCATGATTTGAGGGGGGAGTGGCGGGCTCGGAGAGTTGGCAATGGACGGACTGGTCATGCCACCGTCACTAGTCAGCTCAGCCGTGGAGATGCCACTGATGTTGCTGTGAGGGTAGGAGCGGTAGTTGTAGGTAGAGTCGTGGAGGGCGGAATGAGAATCGGTAGGGGACATTTCGGGGCTGCTCTTGAGGGCGCGGGTGAGCAGGGATTCTTTGCGGTCGATGGAGGGTCGGGAGAAGGTGAAGGCATTCGCAGAATGCATTGGAGAGGCGTGGAATATGTGATGATCGGGAGGTTCGTCCAAGTCCTCTGCGAGCTCGGCGTCGTCGTGAGCCGGCTGCGTGGACGAGTTGGGCGAAAGCAGCATTTTCAAGAGTTTATGAAACGAGAATGGTCGATCTCCGCCATGGGATTGTGCCATGTTTCCAAGCAAAGAGGTTGGAAGAGATCAAAAAGTGACGAAGATCACGATGCGGTTATACTTCGCCGGTCTCTCGAATATCGATCACGAGCGACCCAGAGGGCACAACATAGTCCCGCAAAGGACGCTTGTCATGATATAAAGCGCATGACTGGGGAAAAGGGACCAAAATAGAAGAACGAGGAGAGGGAATCGCCAAGAGAAATAGTTGTAAATGGCCGAAGGTCTACACGCAGAATACCTCTAGGCTTAGCGCCAAGGAGTCTGTGCTGTAGAGTGGAGAGTGAAGAGTGGAGAGCAGAGAGTATAGAAAAGGAATGTTTCAAATCATGAGAGATATGAGGGAGGGAAAAGACGGAGAGGAAGAAGATCACAGTATAAACCCGCTTCACGAGGGGGGGGGAAAAGAGGGAAAGGCGTGAGTGACGATACGCGGGAGGACGGCACCGTTGCTTTAGGTTTAGTGTGGGCGGTTTTTTTTTTTTTTTCTTGAATTTTTGAATTTTGAATTTTCTCTTCATTTCCCGCCACAACCAGACAAACCACACAACCACAACTCTTCCACGCTTGTTCCAAGGACCCACCTGCAGCTTACAGTACGGAGGTTAATGTTAGGTTCCTGCGCCTCGGATAAATGAAACTATTTTTTCTTTCATATTATATAGTTCTTCTCCTTTGTCTCGTCAATAGCTAGTGTTAACAGATAATGAAAACTCACTTGTTATTGATGTATACAAAGAGATCATCGCTTTCGCTGAATCCGGTGGAGTGCGATGACCATTGTGTGTCGAGTTGGTGGCCCGTTATATTATGAGGCATTTTGTGTCGACTAAGCCGTTTCAGGCCAACCCCGGCTACACATTTATATGTTGGAGTACAATGCTCGATTGTTTCTTTGTCGTCTATGATGTGGTTAGATAGGTTGTAGATGCCATCATATCTAACATACCGCCTTGATCACCGTAGAATTCTCCGTCTGGATCTTTTTTCCGCATTCCAACCCTCGACGAAATCGACGATTGCAGCGCCACGAGGCCGGGTATGGTAACGGTACTGTCATACCACTCTACCACGCTCGATCAGTAAGCTGAATCAGCGTAATGCAGCGTAACGGGATCCGAAAGCGGCCTGTTCCTGTGCCTGAACACTGTTCCACTAGAACTAACCGAGTCGATACTAGTACGGTAATGACTAGACTCCAACTTGGTAAAATATACCCTGTAATATCCCCCTTCTTGTCGCGCTGTGCGCGCTTCCTATGTTTCTCCTCATGCTCTCAGTCTGACGCTGGAATGCTTTGGTATCCAATGGTCCCAATCTTCCCTTGCTTTGATGTACTCCGTAAATCTCCCCATATACCGATTGGGCCTTTCCGAGTGGAGAGCATCTGTTCTTGCTCTGTACTAAGTACTAAACGCATCTTCCCTCCTAGGCTGTTCTTGGCTACCTGTCCGGTAGATCAGTAGTATACCAAACCCATGCGCCCCTATGCAGCTCAAACGGCCTATAGGTATGCCAAGCCAAAGACAGGACCTTTCGGTATGGTGCCAAGGTCAGTACACTAGGCGCCTCCTTTATCTTCCTATTGACCTTCGTCATGTCCGTGGCGAAGTACATCGCAAAGTAAATCGTAGCGGCGCGGATCTGAAAAGTTGGGCATACCACGCTGTGCTCCTGCAGTGAAACGTGTAAACCTGCCGACTCCACCGCGACTTCGGGCACATTGCAGTTTTCTACTGAATGGAATGATCTCACAAGCATCGATCGCCTCAGGGCGCTGACGAGGACTACGGAGTAGAGAAGCGGTCAGTCGCGATCCGAATGAGACGGGATCGGACCTGGAACGAGTGCTGTGTACAGTGTACAGTGTACATAGCGGTATACACGGGAAGTTATGGAGTACAGAGTACCCAAAGAGACTTGGAGAGACTTGGGTTAATTTGTACGCGGAGCATGATCAATGCAATCATCCAATCCGCTCGGTACAGCCTTAGGGCCCTACGACCTCGACAAGCTTCGCAAATCCACAGTCACCCCACACTTCATCTGCTTGAGCATGGCCCCTGCTCTGTTGGGCGCCTAGTGTTCCACCTCATTCCGCCCACGAACCGGTCAGATGCCGCTGAACTCAAAAAGCGTTATTCAAGAAAGTTTTCAAAATTCTGCATCTCCGAGGGATTTCGCCGGAGGGGGAGCGTGGGGCACGAGATCCCGTCGATCGACTGGATAAGTACTCGTACTTCCTGGGTATAGTTACAAAATATGAGACTCGCAGTAATCTCGTGTACATATCTAGTCATGGTCGGAAAAAAGATAGAAATAGAAACTTTCAAAGGGCATCCACTCTAGCGATACCATCGGGGATCGTGGTGAACCCGAACTAAAAAGAACCCGCTTCCCGAGAACTTCTCCAATCTTCAAAGAAAATCACCAGACTAAGCGCTGCGCTGGCACCAAAGAGCGTTGTTCTGTGGGGTTCAACACGGTATAAGTATGGAGTATAAGGTGTGACCTGTGCAGGCAGGTGGAGTCTCAGTTAGGGCAGAGATGCAAAGAGTTGACCGGAACATCAACCGGGGAAGTAGAGTATCAAAGTTATGCAGCTTGGGTGAAACGCGGGAAGAATTGGGTTTAAGAGTGCGCAGTAGCGGAATTGGTTCGAGTCGATTGTATGAGGCATTTTACCTCTCTCCACTCTGCGACTGCGACCAGAAACAGTTAAGCTGCGACACTTCATCGCTTTGCGCCTGTCTCGCTTGACACTTGGCAAGTTATTCGTTACGAGTCATCAAATGAAAAGGTACCCTAACTAACTAAGATAGGGTTAAAGTTCCTATGTCAATAGCTACTCAACTCGGTGCACTAAAACTATGAAATCTTTTCATACATCGGAAGCTCCCGGCATTGTCTGTATTCTAGCACAATGCATGCCGTGTCTACCGTCGATGTTGCAGTGAGACTCGCACATTCACACAGGAACCTTGGGACACCCAAGCCACCTTTCTCCCAATGCTGCGACAGCAGGGAGTATTTCTGTTTCACGTCTCGAGTGCCCTATTTGGTGCAAAGGGCCAAGTCCCATTCGCAATTCTACAATGCTCCGTGCTGACTCCAGCCCTCGAGACATCTCGCTCGGCCTATATGACCGAGCCGAGAACCGGGCCGACCGAATCTAGATTAGAAGACATCGCTCCTGCTCTCATCCAGCGAATACTACCATACCACTTGCTTCGATCGGGTCGACGACACGAGGTTACTAACGGACTCGGATCCGAATGCCCTCGCCAAGAATTGCCTCTGAAAGTTACCCCCTACCCCCCTATCCCTGCACACAGTCTTCGCCAGGTCGTGAGCACATAAGGAGAAGGCCAGTCTGCCGGCGACACGAGTCCAGTCCATTCCGCTGCGGTGCTTGGCGACAACGCCCGATATTTCAGCCTGCCAAGAGCCCGGGCGTATCTTCAGAATGCGACCGGTGTCACTCTTGACCTGAGAAGCATGAGCTGAAGCTATTCATTACCAGGGAGACTCCACTCTCCCCAGAGTGGAGCAGAACTCCAGATCCCCCTATGCTCGAGATCTAGGCTCGGGAAGTTCCAATACATACCCAGGGGCTGATACTCCGTAGTCTCGGCGCCAAGTCTCAATAGTCGCACAGTGGACAAGATCATCGGTGCGTTTGCAAATGAACTGCGCCAAGGGCGATCATGGCGATCATGTCGCCCACAGTGCATCAAGGAGGTGTCTTGGCGAGTATCTGCAGAGAAACCAGAAATCAGGCTATTGTTTCGCGCCAAGTCGTGCAACCAATATAGTCCATGTCCATGACCTTGTACGGAGTAGTGGCAGTGCCAGATACGCTACAGGCTAGGCTTCTTTTGATCGGTCCAACCTGGGATTGCTTTCTTTAGTTATCGTGCTCAGATTGCGGAGTGTCTCTACGGATATCTCACATTTGGGGCACTGTGCTGCGACCCCTCACAGCCCAATCCCTCGCCCACCCCTGACCTAACCCCCTCGACCCAACGCCAATGTTCAAAACATAGAATGAATCTTCCTACAGTGCAAATATAGAAATCTGACACCATTCATATGCTAGCACTAAGACCCCAATGAGGATCCAAGCCTTAGTTCGACTTTCCAAAAACATCCGCAGTTTGGCCGCCGTAGGCTACCAGGATCCCATAGATTACATAGCACTAGCACCTTGAATCGCCTCACAGGATTAACATCCAACCTGTGCGGCGGTAGCGAAAAATATGTCTAGGGGACTGAAAACTGTATACAGAGACGGACAAGGGAGAGATCGCGGTCCGTCGGAACTTCGGCTTGCTACACCGCTTGGTAAGGAGCAGTCGGCTGTAGGTTCGAGGGTACATCGGGCATAGATTGCGCCGACGAAACGGATACTGTCAAGTGCGCAGGTGAGTGCGATCAGGTCACCTGTCCATTTCAGCCGTGGACATGTAGAATGCGCGGCCATCATAAAGGGGGATATCGTCCAGAATGTTCGATGACAACCAGCCGTGTGCTTGGTAGGAGTAATAGTCATAGTTCGATGTAACAGCCTCAAAGTTTCTGTCCACAAATAACCTGTAGGTCTCTTTCCTTGATGTCTCCCTCATTTTCACTTTGCGGCGACTGACGCATGAGAAGTTCAAAGTTGAGGGTTAAGGGGGCACCCTCCAAGCTACCCCCAACAAACGATGCCTTCTGCGTGTGACGAAGGATTGTGGCTGGATGGTTGCGTATTGGGGTCGAGACACTGGTTATCAACCTCAGTTCAAATCTCGAAATCGACGTTCTTAGGGTCCGCTGGATTTGAATGGAGTACCACAAGCTTGGTGCCTGGTGGCACCTGGCATCCGAACGTAGGTGTTTAGCGGACTCCGAGTATCCGACCTCTAGGACGAGGGACGGATACCCTAGTCCGAAGCCGTCAAAGATGGTCGAGCGTAGGTCACTAGGTCATACTCGAGAGTCGCATCGCCAATAAGGTAGTGAACCTCCGCACGTCCCAAATATACTAAGCACAGACGTGGTTTCTCTACCATACTTTTGCCCTATGGTAGGCAAGTAAGAGCAAAGTAAAGATAAAACAAGGGCAAAATAAGAGATAGAGAAGTGAATATTAATTAGCTCTAACCTTCATAGTTACTAGAAATAAATAGAAAGTAGCACGTTAATCCTTCTTGTTCGATCCGGGCAAGGAGATCACCAGTCACTTCTGTGTGGTTGTAGTCGTTCAGAAGTGATGCCGAGGTTTGCTAGCAGCGAATAGCTAAACTCTATGAACTCGCAATCCACACCACCATGGACCATCCCCGATGATCATCTTCATCTAAACCGACCTAATACATCTCATCACCCCGAGCCACTAATAGGTTTGCCTTAACCCATAACCTATATTTTCTTACATCAACACTCGCTAACTCTTGAACCTTTGTTTAGGACAGCTTGTTGCTCAAATGCGCACGTGTCTGTCTACCTTTTCTAACTATAGCGAGAATAATTATGTTACTTTGCTCTGTATCGCCTACTATATCTTTCCTAATTGATTCCGATGCAATATCATCTGCTAAGAGCGCGTGCCTTGGTATTAACTCTCAACTCTTACCTCTTATTTTACGCCGTTATCATCAGCTTAGGCCGGGGCACGAGGTGTCATTCCACGATGGAGCCGACCTTACACATGATAAGGCGTGGCTTGGGCTTCAACGAAAATAGAAAATGTGGATGCTATGATATCATCCATAAGACGCTGAAACGCCCGCCACTGGCACTCTATACAGTAGATGAATCCTACTGTATAATCCGTAGACGAGTACATAAAGTACACGTGGTAAAATATCGTGGCGATGACTCCGAGAGTCCTATCACACTCCTCTTCGTGCTTCTCTTTTCATGCGCCCGGTCCATCCCTGTACACAGACCACAGTTGATTTGGGTGAGGGATGACGAATACCTAGCTATTCGAGTGGTGAGCTATTTTAAGTTGCTGGGCTCGGACGTTTAAGCGGTCTGAGGTGGCGCTGACCGTTGCAGGTGGCCGTTTATTAATATACGATGCAGGATTCATCATCGGTGATGTCATATCCGGGGACACCTATAGTTACAGTATACCGAGTCTATGTAAATGTATTTCGCTTTCACTGGTAGTGTTCTATGACACGGGCTTGAAGTGAGACTGTGCCGTGTTGATTTTGGTATGTAGCAGAAGCCTACCTTATCTCGAGGGTCGTCCGAAAGGAAGCTCTATAAACTGTGGTCCCTTTCGCCTACTTATGTATACGCTCTGCGATATCTTCCAAGTGCCATCGAGTGAACTGCATTTGGTATACTAACTAAGGTCAGCTCTCTCACCACTTGCCTCGCCATTATGGTCAGAGTGCCTAGGTGTAGAGCAGAAACAGTTAATTTGTTCGCATTTGGATGATATGGCGAGAAGCCCTGCATTAGTGGAATAGCACAGCATAAGATTGAATACATTTCCTCATGAAAAGTTACACTGAATGTACATATAGATATATATATTCGAACAAAATATACAGCCCGTCGCGTGTCATGCCCCAGGGATCTAATCTTCAGCTTCAACAACAACCGCCGTTGAGCTGTCAGTCTCCTTATATTTGGACCACGGTGTTCCCTGCAAAACACTGGCCAGCCCAAGGCCAGTATTCTCGAGTGCGGCGAAGACTTCTTGACACCACTGGTACTGGTCATGCAGTCCGTTGATATGGAACAACTGAGAGGCCATACTCACTGGGAAGAGCAAGTTATGACCGCCAAGAATATGCATGTGTGGTTGAAGAAAGTAGCCCACGCCGAGGCAGATCTGGGTGGCGTAGTACTGCGCTCCTTTCAGGAAGATTTCCGCTTCTTCTTTGTCCGCAGTGTAGCCCGGGGGAAGAGTCTCTTTCTGCGCCTCCAGTCTATGGAATAGAGAGTACATTATGAGCATTGCAGCCCAACAGAGCATATGTGACTCTGCGATTTCGAGGGCTGGAAACTCATATCTCTCCGGCAAGATGTTTCTGCTGGATAGACACCGAGGGATGTTGGTTTCATCCGGGACCCTGGTGTAGAGAGGTTTCCCGTGGATCGACTCGAGCTTATTGTACCATAGCGTGGTTTGTATGTTGAGATCCCAACACTGTTGCATTAATTGATCAGCGTCATGTGTAGACCGCACGTTGCTCAACTGTTCAAGGAGACCGGTGCAGGCCATGAGAATATCGATGATTTCGTCGACGGGGTCATCCGAGTCCTTGGGCGATAAAAATCGCCACATTGGGAAGAAAGCGAGGGCTGATTTAGATTTCCCTACGGCATGAAAGATCTGTTCGAATCAGCTGGTATTCTAACAGATCGAAATAGCAGCTATCCCACATTTGATAGTCTCAGTTGGCGAAGTAACATCATGGATAACTGGTCCCTTTCCAGGAATTGTTGGTGTCGAGCGAGCACGGCATTGGCACCTTCCATGTGCGCTCTCCATCCGGCGAATCCGGAGGTGCAATTTATGAGCTGAATGTATTAGACATACCCAGGAGACCTGCCCAGAGATTGACGTACCTCGTATAATTGGAATACGATATTCGCACAGAGAACCTCTTGAACGGGTAGCCCCCGTCGCAGTATGAGACGTGCAAAGACTCGAATGGCATTATTGTATAGTTCGACTCCATGATGAATCAACTGCTCATCGTCGATTTTGTTGCCCACAAAGACAGCGGCAAGCGCGGATATGGCCCGATCCAGCAATTGGCTATTCTTGCCATTCATGAGGGTCGGGAATACCTCGACCAAATTCGAAGCTTGCTGACATCGGAAGTTTATGTGACCCTGCGGACGAGATGGAATGTAGGAGTCGATGAATAAGGAAAAGAGCTGGGATCGGATCTGCGTATTGACGTTGATTGTCGAGAAGCGTGCATCTTCTTTGCGGGGGTGTCGCTTTGTCACAGGAAGGTTCTTTGAAGTAGTCTTGGGTTCAGAAAAGGCATGGACGAATTTCCGAGATCGGTCGTATCCTCCACAGTTATAGCCACCTCGTAGACATCGAGCGCAGTGGGGTTGTTCTCCGTCGCACTGGGGAAGCGGTTAAATATTGCCGGGAGATGGCGGGGTTTGCATACCTTGACCTTGCGTCTCCTGCAGGTGTTGCACCCGTGGGATCTCCAAGGAGCCCCGGGCATGGTGTCACCTGTGTCACCTGCAGTCTTAGTACTCGAAATCGCAGAGAAAAAGAGCTGATGTCGAACTTGAGGATCATTCCCGTGTTTGGTTTACCCCAGAACCAGTGATCGTCCCGTTCTAGAGAATACTCCGCAAGTACGAGATTTACTGCTCGAGGTCTACAGTGGCAAATCCAGACTCTAATGACTACGCATCATCATGGTGGGAAAGGTTGATTCCTATGGGATACTGTTCAGTATTTTGACCATGCTCAATGACACGGCAAACACTGTAACAATAGGGGATGTCGATAAAAATAAAAGAATGAGTCGCTTTCGTAATCGTTAATATGCCACCAGTCTTGGTGATAGCATTTCCCCCAAAGAACGACAATGTCCGTCGGTAAAGTAAAGTGTGTCTTTCAAAGACGACGACCAAACGGTCTTACACACGGGGACGGTCAAAAATGCGCAAGTTTGGTGCCTTACGCTGCCGGCGAGCCTTGTGCTGTCTCCAATGACGAGTAATCACACCCTTAGCCCACAGGATCTGATCCCGTGTTTGAACAACAGCTGCGCAGTGGGTGGCGAGATTCTTGGCAACGGTGCGACGAAAGTCGTCTTGAATGGCGAGGCGAGCTCGCCAAGCGCGCTGCAGCACTGTGGCTGCCCGGGCACGCTTCGACGCCGAGAGCAGTCGAGAACAGAGGAAAGCGAGAGCGCCGAGTGTGAAATCGCGGTCGAGGATATGCGAAGATAATGCACCAGGGGAGACGAGATGTGCTGTTCATAGATTATTAACATATGTCTGATTTTGATGGGTAGACGTTAACTATGTTGCAGGATACTTACCAAACTGGGCACTGCATCCTAACCGTCGCAGGCGTGTTTCCAATGACAGACCGGATTGCGTGATCATCTCCAGGCCTCCATGCCCGAGGTTGCTGATGATGTATGGCTCGTATTCATCAACGATGCTCTCGTAGACCTTTCCATCCGAAAAACTAGTCGTCATGTTGTTGATGGAAAGGCCTTTTAAAGTCGCTAAGATTGTAGCCCACTGCTGAAGCAGATGGGCATGTTCATCATCCCCTCCGAGTTTGCTGTTAGTGTGCCAATACTCATCTTGGACGCTCTCGCGGCCAAACTGAAAAATGGCCTTTTGCTTCAGTCGCACAATCTCCTTTCTAACGTCGTCCCAGTCAACCAGACCAGCCAAGCCCCATTTGCTCACGAGAGCCCAAAGAAGTGCGATGGTCTTCTCGCGATAACCGTCCACGATGTCTTCAGCTCGTAGGTCTTGAACGATCGCACCAGATCCTCGCACCGAGCCCAATGCAGAGAGAGCAATTTGTACATTGCAGATCTTGGCGGCACGACTGACGCATGGATACCTCAAGTGCTTGGACAGGGGAAGATCCGTTTCGTCACCCAGCAACGAAAGAGCCTCCCCGGTCGACCAGATGACCTCCGTCTGGTCTTGAACATCAGACCGTACATGACCTGACGTGAAGAAGAGCACTTCGACCATGCGGGTCAGCCGTACGCCATCTCTCAGATCTACCGCGATGTTGTCCATCCGGTAGCTGTACTCCTGGAGTTGGTGCTGCTTGTAGGATACATGGCAGCCAAGATGGCTCAGCGGCTTCATAATATCACCGCAAGAAGGAAGAAGCAAACGTGCCAAGGCCTGGAGTACTTCAGCAGAAGACTTGAAAGGTGAAGATGCTACAAACAGGCGACGTGGGAGACCGGCTCCAAGACACTGTCGTCCCTGGTCCAGGAGAACAACCAACATGAAACTCCGAAGCACTGTCCGACGATAAGCCTTTGCCTGCACCTCTGCCGGAATGTCCTTGATTCCAGGTACAGACAGATCAATGTCGTCGTTGTGCAGCAAAAATGCTTCAAAGAAGCCTTCCAGTTTACGGACTATCGTTTTCCGGTGCTTTGCAGTACTTTCGTAAAAAGCTTCAGGATTTGTCTCGAACAAGTCTGCATCGCTTGAGACCTTTCGGCCAACAACAGTCTCCAGGGCTGCTGTCAGAGCGCGGAGATCATATGATTGAACCCAAATGTCAAGATACCTGCGTCGAAGACCAAGATCGTACTTGAGGCGACTGCTGTGAGCAAGGGTGTCCTTGGGAATGCTCAAGTTTCCACATGACAAGGACGCTTGCAGCCGAGTATAGAGCTGGCCGAAGTAATCGGTGTGGTAGAGTCCAAGCAACTCCAAGCGAAGGGCATTCGGGTCATAGGTATCCAAATCACCATTGGTGCACTCGAACAACGCATTCACCAGCTGCGTGATCACGGTTTCTTGATGAGAGAGCCAATTCTCTTCATAAAGCGCAGGTCTCGAGATGTTGTCGGCGAGCATGGGATATTGGTGGTTCAGCTCCTTCAGCTTTGACATGCTTCCAATTCTCGAAGAGTGATTTGATGTTGAATGTCCAAAGCGGTCCGACAAAGCAGATGCCCTTGTATTGAGCGATGCCGAAGCTATGAATGGGGCTTTCGATTCCCTATAGATGCTTGGTTCTTGTTTGACGCGAGAGGGCTGGTATCTTGCATTGTTTTGCTTTTCTCCCAGCGCGCCCCGCTTCGTTCCTTCGTTCTTGAGTGCTGGAATAGCAGGCTCTGCTGCCTTTGGCTTCGATGCTTGGTTTGCAATGTTGCGACGAACGGGCTTAGCTGTCGATACGGTGCTGATACGCTTGGGTTTTGATGATGGAATAGGCTTCATGGTGCTCTTCTTTTCCATGTCAACAAGTGCACCAGGGGGAATGTTTTCCTTGCCACCATTTTTACCGGCGACATCCACCCTTGAGGTGGCTTCCTGTGCTATCTTCGCGCTTGGCTGCAGAGGAGTCTTGCGAGCAGATACTGCCAATGACCTTCTCGCGTGGCGCTTTGCGATTCGGGCCTCAAGAGTATGGACCTGTGTATCCTCCGCAAACTCCGGTATGGCCTCTCCATTTGGCTTCTTCAGTGGACTGAACAGCCCCATGAAAACACTAGCCACAGTAGTGTCATCCGGCGGGATATACACCGTATTGCGGCGCACGTGCTTCTTCAGCCCATCTTCATTTCCAGCTCGGCATGTTTCTCTGTCGCTTGGGTGTATCTCGGGTAAGGTCTCTTCAGCGGCCTTTTTTCCAAGTCCTCGAGGCTTCGGTCGAGTCTCGGTTTCGCGTTTCACAAGTCGGGATGGCGGACTCGGGGCAAAGTTGACTTTCGAGCGAAATCGCTGGGCCGGTTGCGCGAGTAAGGATGATTTGCGGTCTGATGGGAGACTGGTCCCTGCATTTGGTCTTTTTCGTTTCTCTGCTGGGCCAGTCGGCTTCTCCATCACATCCTCGAGGATCTGGAAGGCGGAACCAGTTCGATTGGCTCGTCGAGGTCGTACTCCAGTGAATGTCGGTGCTCGTACTTCGGTGGTAAATTCGACCTGTCCAGTGGGTTCATAGTTTGAGTCTCCATCCAGCAAACTGTCCCACTCGCTGCCGCTGTGTTCGCCCATGCCCGAGGATCCCGACCTCGGCGGGCAAGGGGTGACAGCTTCGTTCAGGATTCCAGACATGCTGCCTAGTCATCTGAATTGTAGGTTGGTAATTTATGGAGACATGGATGAGTCAAATGGATAAGTCGAAATGGAGATTCGAGGTTGTATTGTCGATAGAGTTGATTGACCCTTGCAGGTTATTGATCTCAAAGAAGCGGTGAGACCGCTGGGTGGTAGGATGGTTCAAACACGCGGCGTGGGAGTTGAGAATGAGAAAGAAGAGTTAAATATACAAGACACGTCCACTCGATCAGCAGACCACGCGCATCTCCCGCGTGTCAACGATATAGTGTACTTTGGAGGGCTGTTGACACGCGCGTTGTCCAGGGCAACTGTGCTTATCTAAGACTTTGTGGGGCTACTCACGTGACACTTTATGACCGCAAATAGAATTTCTTTTTTTTTTTATGATGCCCGCATTTTTGAAACTCCTCTCTAGAGAAAGAGAAAATTTCTATGGGAGGTGTGATTCTCATCTAGAACTAGCTAAGTAACCCCAATCGTGACATCTGCCCGGGGGCAGCAAAAGCGATGTCCGCATCGCATAACAAGAAAAAGAAATTGGCAGAAGGGTGCTTAAGTTTGCTCTCGCCTTCATGCTATCGGTTGGCATTAACGGCGGTGAAGCCGGGTTGTAGGAGACCAAGCCCTGGGATGGTGGGCTGCGGCGTAGCTTGGTGAGCCTGAGGTTAGTGATTGGGTACGGACTCCTGCGGCTCTCCGCCGCTGGTAGGGTCTTCGTCGGTTGGCTCAAGTTCGATAGCCTGAAGTCCTTGATTCGGTCGTGTTTAACGATGTCGATGACGATGAAGATGCCTCGGTCTCTTAGGATGGTAAAGCGCGAGTAGACAAAGCTATGCGACTGACTATCGAGATACTGAAGAAGGCTGCTAAGGATATAGATCTGAATAATTTATCTACTAAGAATCCTATAACTCAATCTATAGCGTCGTTGTTGCGTAAGAACGATGTTGGTTACTTTCTCGGTTATTACCTCCGCGGGTTCCCGCTAAAGGTTCTAGTACTCTTCGAGAAAGAGAAAGACACTTAGTCGCTCGATAACCTACTTAATCTGCCGCTTAGCGAGATAGAGGGCAGAACCGGTATATACCTAATCGTTGCTCGCCGTATTATAGGGGCATTAGTAGGATATATTAGGTTAGCTACCGGTAGGCTCGGGATCGCTACTCGGTACAAGGGCAATAAAATGCCTAATAGCCTCTTATACTCTTTCCTTCGTCGGTATAAGGTTAAGTAGAGCTTACGCGTTCTTACTCGCTTTGCTCTACCTCTACCGGACACACGATACCTGCTTCTTCTCGAGGGTATCATGACTATCTGGTTCTCGACTCTTTATCCGCCAAAGCGTGACGGTGATTTCGTCTCGTTAGCTAGCTAGAAGTTGAGTCAAGAGATTAGGGGTGTTATCGATATACCCTCGGCTCCGCAATGGGAAGCCCTGAACAAGGCTTTTCAGCTCAACCAGGGAATTATACGCATCACCATCCACGCAAGAGTTCGAGTGTGTGCAAACCCTAACTGTGGAATGACAGAAAGAGATACAACGATAAAGTTTATTCGTGGGAGATCAGACTGGAATGCGTTGATCCGGAATACGTGGATTTGTAATAGCTGTTATCAATATGCGAGGCGCAGCTATGGAGAGCTGCGTGTCCCGAAGGAATTGCCAGCGAAGGTACAAGCCTCGCTAAGGGAAAAAGTGAGCACCTAAATTGTCTTTCAGCTTACTTTATCATTAGATTGTGATCCGTTTACGATCACTTTGATTTCAATTTCACCATCATTATGTAGTGTATCGATTAATGATTCAGGCTCTCGTCCTGAACTGGTATGTATATCATATATTATATACTTACAACAGCGAATCGTCTGGGCCACTGTGGCGCTGTTGACCAGTATCCCTCCCCCTGGGGGAAGCTAACACAGACAGATTTATTGACACCCGGCTCTCATCCACATATGCAGTACACAGTCGCAACGACGTTGAATTGCGCTCTGCAGTGGAAACTATGAACCGGAGTTTGACTCGACGAGTGCTTTGAGGAACGATCATCTTGGATCACCTAGCGGGCACTCGCAGATGCAGTACCACAGTCGTCACAAAACCGACTGGATTCGGCGTCTGAGTCGAGGGAGCAGTCGGGGATTCTGAGGTCGATCATGCGGCCGCCTCGTTCACCTCGGATTACCTCGGGGCCATGTTTTCGCCCTTAGGAGCAGTACCGCGGTCGATATGAAGTGTTCTGCGAAGGGACTGAGAACGGGTGGTGTTTATCTTTAAGGTGAGATGAACCTACCCCTAGGCTAACAATTCGTAGGAGTGTGGAGATGGGTTTCGGAGGGGTTTGGTAAGCATCTCAAATCACATTCCCACACTCATCACTATTGATCAAAGACCACAAGCTAATACCTCATAGCCGAAATGTGACTATTGTAATGGCCGCCACGCAACACAAAACTGCTCGCAGGCAGTTGTTGCCCGGGCTGTACCCAGGCCGCCATCGACAGTTTCCGGATGGGCGGTGGAGCTAGAAGCGCTCCCGGCGATGCTAATGCCCCGCGGGCACCAAGCGTATGCGTGATACCGAGAAGAAGTCCAGTGATGAGGATGATAAGAAGTCCCGCGGTACGTTTATATCACGAGGATGGTTTAATTAAGCATACGCTAATAGGTGACTAGGTCCGCCGCCTCCCCCTAAGCGGGCTAAGCCCGTGAATGAGATGACGATAGATGAGCGCCGCTCCGAGGCCGAGATCGTGGGCCGAAAGGCCGAAGCCGCGAAGAAGAAGATGGAGCATCTGCTCGCCCGGCAGCGGGAGCTGCTCGGGGAGGCTGTAGACAAGGAGATGGGTAAGTTATTCTTCGTCTCTGTCACTTGCCTGTCCCGTCATTTAGCTCGTTTCCCCTTACCACCATATGCTATCCGCTTTGTCGAAGGAATACTAAGAGTTTAGTAGAACAGGCACCATCCCAGCAGAATCAGGGCGAAGACGACATTGATATTGACGCGAATGCTTAGTCGATGAACCCCCTCTACCGTGTATCTTAATATCTCTATATCGGAACCTTCCATATCTTACCTTTTCATCAACCTTCAACCGATATCTTTCCTTCTAAAGATCTTCATTGTTTCCAATCTTTTACACACCAAACAATCTCTTACATCAACATCATCTAGTACTAACATATCTTCGAGAATGTATCACTTCCCCGTCGATCCTCCCTCTTCGGAGCAGTACCAGCGGCAGCTGAGTAACTTCACCAACAAGCCTCTAGAGGAGCTGCTATAGCAGTCTGACTGGCCGATTGGCAACCTGGCTAATCGACGCGAGCCTAATCGTTACGGAGTTGCTCGAATTGACAACGTAACCTATGATCCTCAATTACATACTGTGCTAACCAAATTGTTGACATGCATCACATATTCCGTACACTATCACCCGCCAGGAGGTGGTCCAGCTGTTCGGCAGATCTGCGAAGCTGCTTCATCACCCCCTATGCCCTATCCACATCATCATGGAGCGATCGCTTCTACGTGCATTGAGAGTGGCTTTCGGGGAATCGAGCCTACATCATCCTAGGTGGGTTTGAGAAACCGAGCCTATATTATCAACCAGAGTAGCTTTTGAGCCTACATCCGGATAGTTTCGACATCCATACACACACACACACACACACACACACATCAACATACATCAGGGCTAATCAGCAGTCAAATCCGAGCTAGAGTGCTCACACACAGCCGCATCCAATGACTCATACACAGCCAAGATGACCAAGACGCACCTAGGAAGAATTCTGGACCAATCAGTCCCTACCTAGGCTTCCAAGCTCCAGAAAACCTACCGAATTTACGCTTTCTAGATAGCAGACACAACTAACCGACCGGTTAATTTCGATGCTTGGTAGGAATCGGCGTACAACGCCCTCAAGGCACGGAATCTTCGCAATTTGATCGACTAGACTATTCCACGGCCCGATCCCGATGACGCGGAAACCAAGGAGTCCCAGAACTAGGTGAACGCATCCAAAAACGTCCAACAATAGCTAGAAATAGGCGTATATAATGCCATCTGACTCAAGATTAGGAACGGGGGCAAGAGCTTCTAACTAGCCGACGCGTAGATTCAATAAGCTACAACTCTCCTTCAAGGACAAGGCGCATAGTTCTATTGCAAATAGGCCAAAAACTCGATGCTATCAATATCAGAGATTATCTATCGCCAACCTTTACTACTTTCACGCATACGATATAACATATTAATGATCCCCTCTTACTTTGAACTAATTAGGATATGCGAAAGAAAAATAGAGAGAGATTATTACTTTATCTTCGCTTTGGTATTATGCTAACTAGTAACGCCTATATACGTATGTTACATTATAAGATTGCTCTTATTTCCCTCTTTATTCCGAGCTTCTCGCCGTATATTCTTGCTAGGCTAGGGTATTGCTTACTGCCGGCTAGTATATCCGGCCGGTAAGATACTCTTGTATAGCGGGTATAGGCTATTCTACTCGAGTAGATATTAGTCGATATATAGCGGGTTATAAATATAACCGTATAGTAGCTTACGGAGCGGTAAGCCGACCGTAAACTCCTCTAGGCAAATTATATAGGAGGTCTATAACATTCTCAGTCTGCCTGCTTATCCTTGTACTTGTACACGGCACCTCGACAAAGGTACTTTATCCACCTTGACCCACCTTTTCCATAGTGTGTTTGAACACGCTGCACTGCCGCAGGTACCTGACTCCGATCATCCCTGGTTCTGTAGATGCTCCTTGGACCCCTCACCCTGCGCTGTTAGCCCGGTTGATCATAATCTGCTCCTAGCAGATCTAGGATATTGTCGATAGTACACACCAATCATAGTTGACAATTCAACGATTTCAAACTGATATCTGATTGGGCGAGTTCCTACAGTAGTACTTATGTAGGTCATTGTGAAAAGGAGGCGAGTGGGTCCTCTGCCCTACATTAAACTCCCGTGACCTCTCCTTTCCCCGGACGCTCGACGTGGCTGAGTTGCATGTTGCTCTCAACAAGACTCATTTAACAATACAGCAACAACTGAAGAGTGCTTGGACTTCCCGCGACATGTCCATGGGCTCGCGCCTTTTCTGACCCCGCTTCATCTTTGCCACCATTTCCGTTTCGTCACCGTATCCGCTCCATTCCTTGACTCCTCCCGGAATGATTTTCGGCCATGGAGTCACTCGTGTATGAGAATTCACCGCTGGCCGACTACCTTCAAGGTTCGTCGCATCTGCCGGAACATAGTCAGGCTGTGTACTGACGTGCGTCGGTGTCAGGGGAAGGCGAGAATGAGGAGAATTGGCTTGTCCAGGAGATGCATAGTGAGGATGAAGCAGACGCTCCATCCACTAACTTTGCCCCCCGCGGAGCTTCCAAATTGCAGGAGCGCGTGCGAAATAAATTGCCGAAACCCTTGGACCTGACAAACACGCCCCATGGCAAGGCGGTTGGGAAGCTTTACAGTGCTTGCTCGGTAATTGTCCCCCTCGCCCATTGTAGAAGCCATATTCTGACTGACGGAATCATTCTAGTCCGCCTTAAATGCGCGCATCGGACGAGGTGATAATGAGAGGTTTTTAGAACAGTTTGGATACGTTATCGTCGCCTCGCAGTTATTGAACGAGCACAGCGCCCCCTCCTACACCTCCGCCACAGACGTTGCCTCCGCTTCCCAACCCGCAGACCTTCCCTCTCTCTCTACAACATTCGGTCTCGAGGGTGCCATTGTTACTGCCGCTACATCTTTCTCCATCGCCTTCTTGTTACACTGGGGTCGGCCTAAAACGGGATCCGGGCTCAACCCACGAAGAGTCGGAGTGCTCTTGGTTCTTGTCCCAGTGCTGGGCGTCCTTTTCTATGCTTTCGCGAAAAGACAATGGCTAAAATACTTGCGACATCAGGCCGTGGAAGCTGCTGGTACCTTCATTGGGAATGCTCGAGGATTTGACTCCGCTGCGTCTGTTTCGGTGGTCTTCATCCAGGAGGTGGAACTGGTTTCCCGAGGATATCGGATGTAAGATGCCACAATTGGAAGAAGTTATATGAGCTAACTTTGCTTCACAGAAGCACACCTTTACCGCCTATCAGTCGACTGGAAGATCAGGTTCAGACCAGACGGTGTTTGAGACTCCGCCGGACAGTGTCGGAATGTTTCTGGTCGATGCTCGAACGCTATCTTCAATCCCAAAATACCCTACGCCCTCTTACCGATGAGGGAAACCTGGCTAAATATTACGATATATACGACATCGGACTTGGTGACCTCGAAGCGATTGAATTGACATTGGCGAACCGGTCTCTGGAAGACCGATACTCGCTCCGCTCACTACGCGACTTGTTCGGGAAACTGTACACTGCCAGGAAAAGCGTGCTGTGCTGTCTGTTGGCTCTAAGTGCCGATGGAAGCGCTTCAGATATTGCACGATGGGGCTCCGCTGTGGAGGAGATGCGCGAGCTTGCGGGAGTCACTGGAGCGAGCATGACAAAAATGACTAACATCCTGGATGAGGAAGACCGTGAGTTGTTGCGCTATGTTTACTGCGGGAAAGCACTGGCTAATTTCGATTTTCGCAGGGGATGCTATTCCTCCTTCTCCGCTGCCCACCGCTTCTCCAAGCAAGGAGAATATGCGTGCACAATTTCGACGACTCAACTCGCTCTTCCAGGGCGTGCGTTCCTTGCATGCAAAGATGCACGTCGTCAGTGAGGAGACTATTTCCAATATGGACATATCGGACACCAGTGATTTCGAGGCAACTCTTCTCTCACAATACGACTCCATTGGCAGTGACATTCGCTCTCTTCTTCAGGAATGTGAAGCAGGAAAGGCTGCCCTTGTGAATAGCCAGAACCGTCTCAGTGCTTTGGACCGCTCACGGCCCACAAGTACAGTCCTGCCCTTGTCACCAACCCCTAGTTTGGGGGGTACTACAGCTGTCGAGGGAAGTCCCACTGATGCCCTTAAAGCCTTGAACGGCGACTCTCGACCCGACTTGACGCATAGCTTTGATGACGAGGAGATTTTCGAGGCGGTCGTGCTTCCTGCGTCCAGGAATAAGAGAGCATCACTAACCAGAGATGAACGTTTGGTGCGTATGCGGGAAGAAAGGGCCAGACAGGCCATTGCCCGCGAGAAAGTGGACGCCAATACGAACATGCTCAAGGAACTGGAGATGGTCATCAAGCAACGGCCTCACAATACCCAGTCTAAACGAGTGACCAGTATCTAACGGATTCACCAATCACTCGTTTCCCTTTCTTTTGCACCAACACAACTCATGACTTCAATGAGTGTGAATCGAAAGCACAATATTGATACGATACCCTCATGTCTATAGAAGGATCTGGCGAATACGGTGTTCACTGGGTTCTTTCATTGTTCTTTTACCACACTTCTCTTTCGCTTGTATCATACTTACCAGAGGGGTTGATCCTCTTTCTGTGGCTCTTTTCGGCTGGAATTTGAGCCTTCCTTGGCCTTCGGCAGCATTTCATACAGTATAGCTTCTTTTATAGCTCAAAATTGAACTTCAATGATGTATCTACATACAAGTCCGGTCTTAAGTCGCATGTCGCAGATACCTTACCGCTCAGGCGCATGACTAGCCCAATTAGGACATATCGCCAAAAACGCGCGAGCGCGTTTCCCCACTAACCCGCAGACGCGATTTCGCCTTATAATCAGACCGCTGGCCTTTCTACCTTCGTCAATACCACTTCCAGAATACCCGCGCCCTCCTCCCTATCTATCATCTCAATTCAACGTCAATTCGACGCCGCCTCTCGCTCATACCCCTCTTTTTATTTTAATAACCCACAAACACACCCCTCATCAACAGTAAGTCCCGAACTAGCCCAACCCAACCGTGGTGCGAGACCTTCGACTAACTTCAATGACAGTGTTGGAGGCACGGCTCGAGCAGGCAAGCCTTTTGAAGCGTGTACGTGAAACCACAGTGACACCCTCACACCCGCACAATCATAAACTGACGTTAGAATCCCTAGGTCGTCGACGCCATCAAGGATCTGGTGCAGGACTGCAACTTCGACTGCAATGATTCCGGTATCGCGCTGCAGGCCATGGACAACTCACACGTTGCCCTGGTCTCCATGCTGCTCCGCGCGGAGGGCTTCTCGCCGTACCGTTGCGACCGCAACATCGCTCTCGGCATCAACCTGGTCTCCCTGACCAAGGTCCTTCGTGCCGCCCAGAATGAAGACATCCTGACGCTGAAGGCCGAGGACTCGCCCGATGCGGTCAATTTGATGTTTGAGAGCGCCGAGACCGATCGTCTCAGCGAGTACGATCTCAAGCTCATGGATATTGACCAGGAGCACCTCGCCATCCCCGAGACTGAATACGCTGCTACCGTCGAGATGCCCTCGATGGAGTTCCAGCGTATCTGCAGAGATTTGAACGCCTTGTCCGAGTCTGGTAAGTTATCTACACCGCAACCTTTGGCATGACCTAATTGGATCTTTTCAGTCGTAATCGAGGCCAGCAAGGAGGGCGTCAAGTTCTCTTGCACCGGTGACATTGGTAACGGCTCCGTTACTATCCGCCAGCACACCAATGTCGAAAAGCCCGACCAGAACGTCACCATTTCCCTCTCCGAACCCGTCGCCCTGACCTTCTCCCTTAAGTACCTTGTCAACTTCTGCAAGGCTTCCAACTTGTCCAGCTCTGTAAAGCTGCACCTGTCCCAGGAGGTGCCTCTTCTTGTTGAGTACGGTCTTGGAAGCGGCCACTTGCGCTTCTACCTCGCGCCCAAGGTATGTCACCTGTCACACTGTTTTGCGGTTCTCAATTTTCTCTCTCGGGGATCGTGCTAATGAATATCTGTAGATCGGCGACGAGGAGTAAATTGACGGGTCATGCAAAACGAAGCCCCTATGATAATGGCGTGAAGCCGACGGAGGCAATGAATTTTTATTATTTTAGTACATGTCCCTAGAATAGAAGGGCAAGATCATGTTTTCTGTTACATCTCCAGTGGGCCGGTTGGGGCACAGGCTACACTGAATCAATGTCGCATTACGAGTAGAAGAGAATTGCAAGTAGCACTAGGTTGACAACCTGGAGGTTGCATCCTGTTGAAATCCATAAATTATAACGTCTGGCGCTGAAGAGACCCTCCACTTCATTCACATCCACATCCACCCTCACCACATCCAGAAGAGCCTAAAAAGGGACCTAAGCAACATGGTCATCACCCCACAAATTAGCAAGGTCACCAAAAAAAACAATCCTTTCCAGACCCACCCGCCGCACAAAGCAGCCGAGGGGAGAGTAAGCAAAACTGACCTGAGAGAAAAGAAGTGAAGCGCCATCCCCACCAGAATGATCGGAATTGAATGATACCGCGCTCTCCAATCCCGAAGGATTGGAAAGGCAGTATGCTGCGTATTGCACTAAAGTGTTCTCACACACAATCTCCGCACCGACTCTCCCATGGGGTACCAGCAAGCCGAGTCCCCCGATGTTTCTGATGCCAAGTGCAGGTGTGTCAAATCACACCAGACCCTCACGGGCAGCACCGGCTCCGCACTTCTCGAGAGAAGAGGGAGCGGGTTGGATAGTTGAAGATTCCTCCGAATTTCTCATTTGCAAGTCTCACGCTGGGTTGGACCCAGGCGAGGACAGAGGCGAGCCCTGTCGTGTGTAGCAAAGAAACGCAGCATTGGTGGGGATGGCGCTTGAGGAGAGAAGAAAAGATGGCGAGGAAGAGAAGAAATACGACGCTGTGGGGTGGGGTTTACCGCTTTCTGGATTGGGTGTTAGTGTGAACATCCTGGATATAGAGGGCTGTGGATATAGTAATAGTTATAACTTATTGCTAACTAGATATTAAGTGGTCTTTTGCCAGTAGTAGTCTGTTAGGCACATATTGACTCGGTGAATAAGAGTAGATAGATTCTCCACATTTAAAAACCTCACTGAATCTCCTCAAATGCTCGAACAATATACGACTCTCCTTGGATCGTCACTTTCTCCCCTGGGACTCTCCAGGACCCTTTCCCTTCACCTTGAATCCCATTCATCGAGGGCAAGGACTTCCCAGTCTCTCCAAACACAACCTTCCCCCTCCACCCCGAATCCCATTCTTCTCTCCTAGCACTAACATCGTTTCCAGACTTCCTCACAGTCCAATTGCCAGACTCGTCTCTGTAACGCCTGTGAAGCTGAGATTGCCGCAGCGCCAAATACGTCCCCCAAACCCGGCCCAAGAATGTCTTCGTCACCAAGACCTTTCCCTCTTCGCTAACCCCATCATCCAACTCAAGAACCCATGACATACCCTTCAACTCCCCTTCAGGACCCTCTCGAAAAGAAAGTTCCTTCCAGATTTCCACGTACGGCATAATGGGAGCTCCAGGGCGATCATAATTGGGCATAGATCCAGTCTCTTTATCAACGCCCGGCGAAAGAGGCTCAAAGGTACCACAATCAGCACTTTCAAAGGCATTGTGGGAGTCAAGCTCATGCGTGAAGAACACTTTGACTATATACCTGTCAGTGCCGGAATGGTGAGCCCTTTTCAAAACGTACCTGGGTCTTGGCTCTCGACAATTCGTTGGCCTGCTATTGCCCAGTCCATGCCGCCTGTTTCCCTCATGCGTAGGTCTAGGTACCAGCCGTTTACGGACATGACGATTGTGTCGGTTGTCTCTTCGCCGACGGGCTCTGGGGGCCATTGTAGTGAGAGACGCGTGGAGAGGCGGCAGGTTGTGGGGACGGATAGGTCCGGGTTGGCCATGGTTGAGTATATTTCTCTTTGGGAATGTTGGTTAGAGAAGGCCGATATCCCCTGTACAGTATACTGGGCGAATACGGACAGACCGGAGGACTTTGGACTCGTGGGAAACTGGAGAAATGTGTAGCGGAAGTATGAGCTTGTGACGGATACGAATTGGGTGTCTGGAGGAGAACGATGTAGCCTTCAAGTGTCATTGGGATGATCGCAAAGGCTCTTATCAGTTTTGGGTTCCCCTCATGGCCCCGCACATCGACTCGCAGCTATTTTGAGCGTCTCCTCATTGCTTACTTTGCAAGTTGCTGCTAACCATTCTGATCCAACATTGTCTTAACTAGATAATTTGAATATTCATTCCAATTCCTTACACATGCGTCCTAACGCGTCCATACATCCACACATCCACTGCGACCGGGGGATTCAATCTCATTCATAGTATAAGAGTATAGATTCTTCATCAGATGTATCATCCCATACCTCTTCCTCCTTGATGGGTACCTTCTCTGGATCCCGCCACTGATAGCAAACGACCTTCTTGAGATCATCCCGGAAATGGTCAAAAATAGCCGTATGCCCATCTACACCCAAGGAAATACACATATAGATGCAATCTTTTTTATGGACGTGGTAGTAAAGATAACGTCGATACGCATCAACTTCATCAAGGAGTTCGTGTCGTTTCACAGGCGTATCCACTCCATCACCAATCGACTGTTTAAGCTCAATCATTTCGTAAAGCAGATATAAATCTTTCAGTAGCATGCTTCGATATCATCGTTGTCGAGATGGTTGATCTAGTAGGGAAAGACTCCAGAGCTGGTAGTAGCTCCGAGTAAACCGAACACGCTCCGTCGGAGTCAAATGCAACGGACGTGGTTTTCCTCCATAATATTCATCATCAATCGCCATATCAGGAACTGTAGGAGATATGAGTAATTCAAAGCTTTCAATTACTGCGCTTACTGATCGTATACTCACTCCGGGATGCGTGGTACAATATCACGATTAAACACATCGATTGCCTTCTCCACAATGCGGGAGTTTCGTCGTAATTGTAAAAGATCCCGTATAGTTACTAAAGGAGAATCAGACAGCAGACCACCTTGATCTGCTAGTAGGGTTCTCGCATATCTTTCACATTGGATTTGTCTGCGTAGGTGTTTGTAGATAGTGGATGTATTGTCATATAAGACCTGGCGGATTCGACAGCAAGTCGCGGCGAAGTGAAATGCATCTGAAAGAGGGAGCTCCCCGAATATGTTGATGACGACCTCTCTAGGGATAGGTTTTGGTTCTAACGTTATATATCTGGCGAGCATTGTGAAAGATCTTTAAAAGATGATGAGAAATAACCCGAGAAAGAGTATGTTATCTTTCGTTGTTTACCCCTCTAGACGATCTAAAAAATGGATGTGGGAAAGCCTTAGTAATAGTCGTTCTATCTGCACATCCTCGCCTAGAGCGTGCGGATCTTCGCTTTTCTCCTCCCAAAGGTGGAAATCTGAATCAAGACTAAAAGCAGCCGGAGCACCTGGACTCGGACCACATCGGTAATGAATTGGTGCGCTGAATTCCTGCGTGGGCCCAGAACACGAATGTATCCAGAGCAAATGGTAAAAGTAAAAGGTGATACACACTACACAGACTGAGGAAATAGGTCATATATTTGAAGGTTTGAATTTCTTAAATCTTTAATTCTTAAATCTAGAACCAAGTCAAGATCGTTGGCAAATGCCGTCTGGCACCGCACAGTCATAAATGGACATGGGGATAGGATAACCCATGGGAATCATATCCAGATAAAACGCCACCAGTGCTCTCGTGAAGGATATGTAAAGGTCAAAGGGAAAAGTAAAATCACAGAAGTTTTGGACCCGCGACGAGACGGGTCAAGGAGAAAAGGTTGCAGCTTCGACGCAGGCGAGGTATCATGTCGAATGCCCATAAAATAACAAGATGATAGGCTTAAATAATCAGTGTCCGAGGACGAAAATCACAAAGGAAAGAGAAACCGCTCCAAGTCCAACGCCAGGAAGAGATCGTTTTATGAAATACACGGTACGCTTGATCCCTAGAGATCAATCGATCATCATCCGTGACGGAACCTGGCCGGCGACATTGGAGGAGAGCTCGGTTGTCTTCTCCTCGACACGGCTCTTTTTCTTGTTGATGTGCGGCTTCAAGCCCCGGTTAAAGTTGTGCACGCACATGCAGGCGTTGATAATGGTGATCACAATCAGGACGATGGTGATGATGGCAAAGAAGGTCATCGAGGGCCTGGCGGGCAGATATTGAGGGAACGTGGCCGGTGCGTACATTCGGTACAGCTTGAAGCAGAAGTAGGCCATGGCCGCGAAGAAAAGCAGGATAATGATGATCATGCCGAAGGTGGATTCCCGTCGGACGAACCAGGCCGCACAGACCAGGATAAGGATGGTCACGGGGACGGCGATGATGGTCAGATAGAATTCAGCATTATGATTGTGCAAAGAAACAACGACCAGGAACTGGACGGTGAAACCGAGGAAGAAAAAGAAATCAAATTTCAACAGAGCAATGTAGATCTAGAGAAACCGAGTCAGAGGGTAAACCGAATGGAGTGCTGGAACAAGACCTACCTGATAAGTCAGATATCGGCGTTTCATACGCAGATCGGCACTGATGTGCTTGTAGATTGTCCAGGCGAACTCGTCGTACAATTTCCACGCCACGAAGGTCATCAGTAAGCTGCCGAGTCCCACGATGCACGGAATAATGATCAGAAAGGGCTGCGATTCCGCCCATACCAACGGGCTGATTCGCTTCATGTCGACTAGAATGGAGACGGCGTTTTGGATCTGCTGTACTTGGACAGCACCGTAGATAAGGAGTCCCATATTGCACAGGATGAGACCAATAATCTGAATGGTGTTTTTCATGCGAAGGGCATCATAGACCAGAACCAGCTCGTAGAGGAAACCGAAACTGTAAAGGGCGAGGAAGGTGGGGATGGTCTTTGAGGAAGGACTCTCGTTCGACTTTTCTTGGATCTGAAAGTTCGCGAAAATATAACTAGTAGAGACACTGTTAGCTTCCGATATTCTCACTAGTCCGGGCGTGAACATACCACTCTAAACCGAGCGTTACCAGCGTTTGGATGAGCGTGACGATGGCGAAGGACCACGTCCACGTGGTATTAGGGATGTACATCCTGCTCGGAGACACGGGCGGCGCAACATTCGTGTACCCTTCGCGAGCGCGAAAACCGCTCGGATCCCGGCGAAAAGAGGGATCGAAAGATCCTCCTCCCAGGAGGGAGGCGCGCGACCCGTGCGAGTGAATTTTGCTAAAGTGCTCCGAGGCAGAGCTCGGGTCCGCGGAGTGCTTAGGGAAAGACACACTGGCGGTATCGCCAATTTGGCGATAGATCCTTATTCGAGAGGAAAAAATTAGGGGTCGGGGATGACAGGGCTGCTCGTGCCTGATACGTGGGCGAGTGGAAACACCGGGGAGGCTCGTGTGTGTCTTGTGGGCTTGGCAAGTCTCGTTGGATTAGGACTGGGTCTCGTGAAGGTAAGGGTTAGACTCGAGCGAGTCTTCGTAACATCAGACCGCAGAGCACAGCTCGAGCCAGTCGAGCGAGTTGAGCCTGTTGAGCCAGTCGAGTTCGTGAACGAGGGACGGGAAGTAAGACAGTCCGGTTATCTGCCAAGAGTCGACTGGATTACGGTTGAAATGCGTCGAGTGATACCGGAAAGATCTTGAACGACAGAAAGCGAGTGAGTAGGACGAAAAAGAGAGTAGAGGAAGAAGTCAAGTGGTTAGACTCCACGGCGGGTTAAGGGGCGGATTCATCCGGGGTTCAACACTCGGAACATACCAACCGTGGGCGGGTCACACAATCCCTCTTCATTAACACACACTAACTATTTTCTAACTGCAAACCTGTGACATGTTCTCGAAATTCTATTCTAAACACATATTTTCCCCCTTCATCTCCAGCCCCTGAGACGTGGCTCATGTGGGGCTAGAACCATCAATCCGAGACAGGTACACTACACTAAACTTTGGTCTCTTTACAATGCCCTAGAATGCCCTAACTAAATGTTTCGTTGGCTATTTATCTGTACTCCGTACACATTGATCTATCGACCAAAACATATCGGACTTTCCTCCTCTAGTAGTAATCTGGCTAAGCTTCTCTGGCCCCCAAAGATTGGTGGTGGCTGGATTGTGTACTCCGTACTCGGTAGCCCCCACTGGAATGTTACCGTGGCTGAGGCTGCTTAGGCCTCGGCCCTACCTGTACGATCGTCCCTTACCTAGGTACTTGCCCTGTCGTGATCTATAATGATCTGGATCCTAACTAGACCCTGATCTATTACTTTGAACTAGGATACAGCTATAGGATATAGCTATCAACTGCAGCGGCTTCCACATGTGAGAACCGTATTGGTGTAGAAGCACATATGCAGGGATCAGCCCCAACTGCACAATATTGCGCTGAGAAGATCCAGGTCTATCCCGGGGTTTCTTTTCTTTTCCCTTTTTTTCACTGTTTACTCAGCGGGGAAAGGTCAGGGTCGGTACCTGATACCTCCACCCAAACACCGGTGAACCACGGGTTGATAATCGGGTTAGCCCACAGGCCGCGCCTAGAACAAGTCCCACCGACACCACTGCAGCTGGGTACCGAGCCACAGTCTTACCCCGAGAATGCATTGCGAATCGTTCTTCTGAGCTAGTCGAGCAACGAGCCTATCACTCAACCTTCCGGAGCAGAACACATTGGTGAACACGAGCCCACGAGGAGACCGATGAAGAAGGGGCCCTGTACTTGAACGGTCCGGGCCCCGTAGGCCAAGGACGCCATCGTCAGAGAAGCGATCATTCGATCGGAATACAGTTCTCAGCATATATCTTAGCTCTCTTGTTCGCTTGAGGTTGGACAGGTAATAAGCACAATGCGGCGCCCCTAGCTTTCTGCCCGAGACGAGGTAAGACGAGGTAATGAGCGGACCGATAGCGAGACCAAGATAGCACTGCGAAGGACCGATTCACTTGGTATACGTCGTGTTGTATTGAACTCCGTAATAGGCGAGATTACGCCATAGGCCCTCGTTAGTAGATCATCGAGGTGCAAACGAGCCTCCTGTCGCCTCGATCTATTCGACACTCTCCACTGTGAATACTTCGGCCCTCTAAGCTGTATGTGACATGGATTTTGTACTCAGCCGAGGCTGTAACTAAACTAGTATGAATTGATATTTAAGCTACACGGCCCGCCTATGACCACCAACATTCAATTTCTGTTTTCTCACAAATTCCGTCCCTAATCTACGAAAAGCTCGATGCCCGAATCCTTCCCTGAGGGGCCTTGGATGCGGTGTTATGCAACCAGGTCCTGTGTGCCATAAAGAACCCGAAGAACGTGACGGAGGGACGGAAGCTGCTCAAGCTCAAGCCTGGAGGCAAGTTTATATCCTGGGAAAATGGATTGAGTAGAAACCGGTTGACGACCGTAACGCGAGGTATGTCTGTCTCTGCCAACCTTTCTTCCTTTCCCCTTATAGGTGTTTGTATCTAGTGGAGGAACAGGCGAGCGGTGTAGACCGGCTAACATGAAGAATAGCTTGCTAAGATCCAGACCCGGGCACATAGGATCCAGGGAGTGCTTGTCAAGAAGGCTAAATTAGACCCTGATTAGAGCAAATCCATTCACTCTCAGGAGGTCATATAGAATTGGAAAATAAATACTTTTCAGTTATCCTGGTAATTGAAGAGTATTTCAAGAGTAGCATAATAATACAATTCAGTTGAAGATCCGAATAGCGTTGTATGACTTCCTATAGAAGCTACTGTCTCTCATTGGTGGAGTACTGTAACACCGATTCATAGAATTACCTCGCTAGTGCATGCACAGGTGGCCATATGACAATACCAGTACTGTACCCTGTAACCAAACGGGAAACCGCGATCGTGGCCTCAACTGCAACACCTCCGCAAACTCTCCTTCCCCGAACTTTCTTGCAATCCTTCTCTCCCTCTTTCTTCCATTCTTTCATCCCCTTTCAATCACAATGGTAAGTTCTACCTCAACCTAATTGACCTTTCCGACAACCCAGGACCCCACGGATGCCCTCAATTCCCATCACCTCCTTTCAGGAAATTCAACATCCATCTAATCCCGCATCTCCATCTAGGCCTCTCCCCGTCCCGCCTCTCCTCTCACCTCAGGTGCCGAGTCCGGCCCGGACTCCAAGTCCGCCGGTGCTGGAGCCGCTGCTGCCTCTGGCTCCTCCGTCAGCCGTCCCTCCTCGCCCACTCCCCCCGGCGGACCTCGCGCTGCCATGCGCCGCCGTGCTGCTGCCGATCACAAAGAGTCTCTGCGCAACACCCGTCCTAGCTCGACCCGCTCTGCTGGTGCCGGCGGTTCCTCCGGAACCATGCTCAAGCTCTACACAGATGAGAGCCCCGGTCTCCGCGTGGATCCCGTCGTGGTTCTGGTGCTGAGTCTGGGCTTCATCTTCTCGGTTGTTGGCCTGCACGGTATGTTTTACATTTTTATACAAGCACTGTGGAATGGCTAAGATGTTAATTGTTGGAACAGTCATCGCCAAGATCACCCGCAAGTTCTCCGCATAAGTGCTTCCCCCGATTACACTCTCCTTTCGCAATTGATGGCGCGGCCATCTGCTGTCGACACAAATTGCGAAACACCATCTTCAGCTTCTCTCAACCAAACCTTTCCTATACCCCGTGACATTTGTCCTTTCCGTTGGAGGTGACGCCGGGATCTTCAATTTTAGCTACTGCGGTGGTCCCCCATATTCTGCACATGTGTGGTGTTTTTGTTTGTTGTTCTTTTGCGGTGCTGGAATAAGCACCGATGACCTATCTGCTGTATGGGTCGGTGTCCTGTTGCCGTTCTGGTTCTGTGAGCCGGGTCCAATCAAGCCTTGACTTGCTGTCCACGCGTGCGTGCAGTGAGAGGGCAAGGGCAACCTTTGAAGGCGGCGTTTACCGAGGCAGGTGATAGGACACCCAGCGTCTGTATCATATCAGAGTCAATTGCATTGAATCATTAATAAGGCCCTGTATTTCGGGTCTGATCATTAGTTCATATGCCGATAGGGTTTTCGAGATGAGGAACACCTGTGTAGATCGGACTCTTCAGCATGAGGCTCCGTATATCCGTACTTGAGCATAATCAAGATACCATTTGACTTTTCAAAGTACCCGTGCATAGCCTCATAGCCCAATCGGAAATTGAATCCAGAGATAATCCCAATAGTCATACCAAGGTTAACTGGGCCCGAGACCTTAAGTAGTGGAATCATGAATGATGAATGACAACGAGCATGGAGTAAGCAGTAGATTACAAATCTTTATCAGTTCAAGTCCCATTATTCAGACCCCAGACTCGGACTCGAACTCCACTGGATCGACGAAACCTCATGGCACGCAGCACTCGGAACCCACATCGGAACGGTCTTATCTCTCCCCTACAACAGCCAATCAGACTTCACTATCCCGACTTCGACCTGATAACGCTTTTCAACTTCGACAGGTTTTGACCCCGTGATAGGTCAATGGTCAATTTATCTTTTCTGATCTCGGTCGAGAATGCCTTTCCCATTTGGCCGTCACTATGAGTCTGTGGTCCTCGGTTACCTAGTCATTACGAGAGGTGTTGGCCCTTATCTTGACCCCAAGGACTATCTAAGCTTTGAGGATTAACACGATATTTCCTTCCGGGGTCGACTCGTGCGAGGTCGGAGCTTGGGATCTATGTCATGGTGAGAGTAGGATGACTGGGTTTCTTATAAGTTCGGTGCATGTGTCCGGGATGAAGACTTGATATTCAATTGAAGAATTGGGACTATTCCACCCTGTTACATTCTACACCTACTTTCCACTTTAATTGAAGCTATTGTGGGGTCCTCAACTTATTCTTGACTTGCATTACTCCTTTTTCTCTCTTGTACTTCCTATATCGCATATCGCCTTCATTGGCCTGTTGCTCAAGCACATCGTGCTCTCTGATCCAGCCATGTCTGGGACGGTCACCTTTACGGCTCCCTTGTCTCAAGGATTTGGCTATGGCATTATCCTGGGATTGGGATTTGCCTTTGCCCTGTTAATGATCTTCATCACCTGGGCCTTGAAAAGGTAAGCTCTTAATCTACCTAGGTACCACCCTATATCAGACATATCAACTAACGACGTCAAATTCCAGATACCAGAATGAAGTCCAGACTTCTGAAATGTTCTCGACTGCCGGACGATCCGTCAAATCTGGTCTTGTTGCTGCTGCAGTCGTTAGTAGTTGGACATGGGCAGCAACGCTGCTCCAGTCTTCATCAGTGGCATACAAATACGGCATCTCGGGACCCTTCTTTTATGCATCAGGTGAGCCTTATACACCAGTATCTACAAACACAAAAGATATAGCTAACAAGTAACAGGCGCAACGGTCCAGATTCTCCTTTTCGCAACACTGGCCATCGAACTGAAGCGTCGTGCACCAAATGCCCACACCTTTCTCGAAGTCATCCATGCCCGCTACGGCACCACCGTGCACGTTGTCTTCATTGTCTTTTGCCTTATGACCAACATCCTCGTCACAGCCATGCTGCTCACCGGTGGCTCGGCGGTTATGGCTGCCCTGACTGGCGTTTCCACTCCGGCGGCCTGTTTCCTCTTTCCCATTGGTGTGGTGCTGTATACCATCTTTGGAGGTATCAAGGCGACCTTCATTACGGATTATTTGCATACCGTGGTTATTCTGGTCGTTATCTTCCTCTTTGCCTTTTCGGCATACGCTACCAACGCGCAGCTGGGCTCGCCGGGCAAGGTGTACGATGCTCTGGTTCTGGCCGCGAAGGCTCATCCTGTCGATGGTAACGCCGAGGGCAGTTACTTGACTATGCGGTCTAAGGAGGGTGGTATCTTCTGGATCATCAATCTGATTGGTAAGTTTCGAGAGCTTTCTCTGCTCAAGTGGTTGATATCTGACTATCGCGACAGGCAACTTTGGAACCGTCTTCCTTGACAATGGTTACTACAACAAAGGTAAATAGCCACAACCCTAACAACCTAATCCATAAGCTAATTGAAATAGCCATCGCCGCAAGCCCAGTCCATGCTTTCCCCGGCTACGTCATTGGCGGACTGTGCTGGTTCGCCATTCCCTGGCTCTGCGCCAGCACGCTGGGTATCTCAGCCCTGGTCCTGGAAGGCCCACAGCGCCTCAGTGCCCCCGATGTGTCCGCCGGCCTCGTCCTTCCCTTTGGAGCAGTCAGACTTTTGGGTTACAGCGGTGCAGTCGCAACGACAATCATGATCTTCATGGCCGTTACCTCCGCCTTCTCAGCCCAGTTGATTGCCGTCTCATCGATCTGGACATACGACATTTACCAAGCCTACATCGAGCCCTCCGCCAAGGGCAAGAAACTTGTTTGGATTTCACACATCTCCTGCATTGTCTACTCCATCATCATGGCCGGCTTCGCCACTGGTCTTTACTACGCCGGAGTCGGAATGGGATACCTATACCTCCTCATGGGCGTGATCATCTCATCCGCCGTCTTCCCCGGTGCCATGACTTTGCTCTGGAAGGGACAGAACTGGATCGCAGCAGCCGCATCACCACCACTAGGTCTGGCTGTTTCCCTCATCGCCTGGCTGGTGACCACAAAGACACAATACGGAGTCTTTAACGTGGATACCACAGGAGCCAACTACCCCATGCTAGCCGGCAACGTCGCCGCCCTCCTCAGCCCGATGGTCTTCGTCCCCTTCTTCACCTATGTTTTCGGCCCCCAGAACTACGACTATAAATCCATGCGCGCAATTCGCAAAGTCGACGACACCGATGTCGCTGTAGACGCACATGTCGACCTGGAACAGATCCCCGGTGAAACAGATCCCTCGCAGCAAGAAACCGACGAAGAGATGCGCAAGCTGAACAAAGCTGCGTTTTACGCTCGTACCTTGACGATATTCATGGCTCTGTCAATGCTGATTCTATGGCCGATTCCGATGTACGGTACATCGTACGTGTTCAGCAAGAAGTTCTTCACCGGCTGGATTGTTGTTGGGATTTTATGGCTGTTCTGTACGCTTTTCGGCGTTGTTATCTTCCCGCTTTATGAAGGTCGTGAGAGTATTGCTCGCGTAGTGCGGATGATGGGTCTTGATCTTATGGGGAGGAAGCCTACGCTTCATGAGGGGAGGAAAACTGATGATTTGCAGTCTGGTGCTGGGACGCCTGCAGAGCAGATTGAGGAGAAGGGGAAGGAGGCACTGGCTTGAGATTTGACCGTTGATGTCGGTTTTTAATTGCTAGGATTGGGGTTCGGATGGATTATACGGCTTTTTATACCCCTGCTATGAGTTTCCTAGGTTCTACTGTAATATCACGATATCACAGATTTATGGATATTATCCGGTTCACATTTAGGCAGATTGGTATTGCAGGGTACTGTAACTGGTCTTTGGTAACGGAAAACAGATCCCAACGCCTCAACAATTTGCCGCAAATACGGCTGAAACACGTATGCTCGTCCACATACTCTCGTTCTGATTACTCACTCCACTCCCCGAAAAAGAAAGAAGTCAAGACTACGCCTGAACACAATTCAGATACCGCAAGGTTTTCACTTGTACGCAATATGCTCCTGTTGCTGAGGTGGCTGTTGCGGGAGAGGTTGCTGCTTGCCAGGGTCCTGCTGTTGCCAACCTCCGTATGCCTGAGGGGGTGGCTGTGGCCCCCATTGCATATGCGGCGGAGGTCGAGTGTCTGGTGTGATATCAGGCCGGTCGCTTGGAGCTGTTAGTTTCCGGGTCCATGACCGCTATAGATATCGACTTACCGCAAGTCTTGAGTAAAGCGGCAGGTGTAGCAAGTAACCTCCTGTCGTATTATTAGTGAATGTCAAATAGGGGCTGGCCATGGTGGTAGGGAATTGAAGATTTAGGACCTATGTTATCGAGAAGTGCTTACCTTGTACTTGTGCGTCGAAAGCGGAATCAGAGGCTGAAATATCATGTCAGTCATATGGATCCAATGTCCGGACGAAAGACAAGACAAGATGCTTACAATAAAGCAGACAGTGAAGAATGGCCTTTCAATATCGTTAGCCAAATCCCTACGACGAATCAAATCAAAGATACATACCATCGAGTGACACAGTGGCCGTTCCAGTGCTGGCCTAGGAACATCAGCGGGCGTCCAGGCGGAATCTTGTGGAGAAACAATTATCCTCAAGGGCAGAACTCACAATTATAGCAGTAAGCGCGGACATTCTCATAGCCCTCGAGCATGCTCGAGAACTCTGTGGACCATGTCAGTATCCCGTGATATAGATGGGGCGGATGGAGCCACAAGGGTAAACACGCGAGACCGGATGAGGCATCGGGTCCACACCAGGTCCAGGGTCCAATACCCTGACATCACGTCACAACATACCATGAGTGCCAAAAGTGATACAGATTGCCATGATGTCGATGAGAGGTGTAAAAGGAAGAAAGGATGCACATCAAACATCAAGGCAGCGGTCGTGGCTTGGTTGCTTGGCGGCACGGCACGTGAGGCCCATGTGACACCGTTGTACGAAACACAAATATGTACACATGTTTTCGTATTTTGCTCTACAATTGGTATTTCAAGTTGTGGTATCGTCAGTATTTGGATTTTGTGTACATATTAAGCAATTCTCTCGCATAGAGCACTCTGTAAAATAGCCGAATAGCTAAGAAAGTCATGACACAAAAGAGAGGATCGCTATGAATGGCATTTTAACTAGCCTCTCCCTGAAAGCCCAAAATTCATGCTTGCCAGACCAATTGTCCCGTTTACTGGGTCTTGAAGAGGAGGATGGCGCAGTGGCCGAGGTAGAAGTAGATGAAGTGCTTTGTCTCTGCGGGGATGGTCAGCAGTGGATCTCGATCTAGATGGACTGTTCAGCACTGACCATGAGTGACGAAGCTGCCAAAGTTCCGGCCGACAACGCAGTGCCAGGTGGCACCCTTCCGGGAGTCAAACTAGACGGTTATGAGCTATGAGCGAGAGAAGCGAGGATGTGGACGGAGGGTCAGGGCGGACCTCTTTCTTGATATACTGCGCGATGTCCTGTGGATCGTCAGTCGGGCATTCTGCATTCTGGATCCCAGATCTCGGGGAACTCAACGTCCACATACCTTCTCAACGTGGTACTTCTCCATAGCCTCGATCGCTAACAAATTAGTCGCAATTACACCTGCGGGGCTATCTTGGATCCCTACCAAGGGCAATGGCCTCCTGTTGCATATCCTCCGTCTATATCACTGTGTGAGAATCTGACCAGGAAATGCGAATGCCATCGTCTCGTACCATGTCCACGGACTTAATTTGCGCTGTACACAAAGGTTAGCCACCAGCCACCAGTCACGACCAGGGTCCATCTTACCCTCCATCTTGTCCTTCTTCTCAGTAGCCATTATTGTAGTCAGACAAGTTAACACAGTTATCCGGTGTGTTTGAGAGTAGCGATCTTTTCAGCGTGAGAGGGGTGTCCGTTGACGATTCAGCTGCGCGGCAATCGAGCGCGACGAGGCCCATGACTCACCGCCTTTGTGCGTACTGCCGACTTTTCGCAGATTACCGCAGCTCTCACCGCCCAGACCCATACAAGACGCAAAAAAAAGTTTTCCCGAAGACTTTCCACTACTGAACTTGCCTCGAGGCTTTTCAGCCACAACACCAAAATGGAGTCAACGCGGGTGTTTGTTAGTGGTCTTCCGCCATCCTGCTCCAATGACCAGCTTCGCAGTCATTTTGCAGGCCTCTTTCAAGTCACGGATGCCCATGTCTTGCCCAAGCGCCGCATGGGCTTCGTCGGCTTCAAAAGCAATGAAGTAGCCAAGGAAGCTGCAAGCTACTTCAACAGGACATACATGAAGATGTCTAAGATCTCGGTAGATCTTGCTCGACCGGTATGTGAAAGTTGTGTCGTCATGCCAAGTGTTTTTTGTCTTTTTGCGTGCCCGCTGACCCGTTCAGATGGTCTTGAGACTGACCAGTATCATTGTAGATTGATTCCAAAGCAGACAGGGCTCACCCCACACGGAGACTCGATGCAGTTGAAACCGCGGAGAATGCGCTGAAGCGCAAGAGGGACGCCGACAAGAAGGCACAGGACCCCAAGCTACAGGAGTATATGTCACTGATGAACAACTCCAAGACCCGAACCTGGGCAAACGATGATATGATCCAGCCATCAGAGCAGCCCGCGACGGTCGTTGATCAAGCGACTGAGGATAACAGTGTAACTGAAGAGCTCCCTTCGCATCCGAAGAAAGCTCGGAGACAAGAACCTTCTGCCGGTGGTAGCAAGGAGCAACCTGAGAACATGGTCGTGAACAGCGGAGTAGGTGATGGTGAAGATACACCTGTGCAGGAAGAGACAGGCGCACAGGAAGAGGCTGGTCCTGTATCGGATGCCGACTGGCTCCGGTCCAAGACGAGTCGTCTCCTGGGTCTCCTGGACGAGGATGAACAGGTCGAGTTCAAACAACATGAAGTTGAGGAACCGGCAAAGCCATCACGTCAGAATAATATTGAATCCCGCACTGCGGCAATTGAGAACATCGGGTCCGAGAACCTCGTGTCTGAGCCCACAACTAATGATGACGATGCAGCTCAAGAAATCCCTATACGGGAAGAGCAGGAACCAGTCAACGATCAAAACATCGATTTGATTCGTGCCTCGGCCCGCTTGTTCCTCAGGAACTTGGCCTACGACATTAAAGAGGCGGATCTTCAGCCACTCTTTGCTCCGTATGGAAAGCTCGAAGAGGTTAGTACCTTCATCCCCTTATGTCCCACCACTGCCCCCAACCAAAGATGCCGGTTTTCCGGCAGAGTGCTCGCATGATGAATTTCCTGATAGGGACATCCGATGCAAAACGCATATGATGTGAACAGGTCAAGAGATTTTAGTAGATGCTTCTTGTTTATCTGAAGAGCAACTCAACATTCCATTTACACATTGACTCGTCATACATATTCTTGACCAGGTGCTAATGGAATTGGAATGCAGATTCATGTGGCTTTTGATACTCGCACTGAGACCAGCAAAGGTTTCGCCTACGTACAGTACGCGGATGCGGATGCGGCTGTCGATGCCTATCGGGATCTCGATGGCAAGCACTTCCAGGGTCGACTTCTGCACATTCTTCCGGCTTCCGAAAAGAAGACATACAAGGTCGATGAATATGAGCTGTCCAAACTTCCTTTAAAGAAGCAAAATCAAATCAAGCGGAAGATGAATGCTACATCTTCTACTTTCAGCTGGAACTCCCTCTACATGAATGTAAGTTGACTTGGTCTGGAAGCAGGATAGAATTGAATGCTAATATATATCTAGTCTGATGCCGTCATGTCATCCGTAGCTCAAAGACTGGGTGTTTCCAAATCAGATCTGCTGGATCCTACATCTGCCGATGCCGCTGTCAAGCAGGCACATGCTGAGACGCATGTGATTCAGGAGACGAAGGCATACTTCGCTGCCAACGGAGTAAACATTGATGCTTTCAAGAATCGGGAACGCGGAAACACGGCCATTCTGGTGAAGAACTTTTCCTACGGTGTAAAGAGCGAGGATCTCCGAAAGTTATTCGATCCTTACGGTCAGATCATCCGATTGTTGATGCCGCCCAGTGGCACAATTGCCATTGTCGAGTTCGCAAAGCCCGATGAGGCGCAAAAGGCATTCAGGGGTCTAGCCTATCGCAAAATGGGTGACTCCATTCTCTTCTTAGAAAAGGCACCCAGGGATCTGTTTGATCCAAATGTGGCTCCAAAGAACATTGCATTCGAGACAAAGGCCAAGGACCAGGGCTTCTCCACATCTGACACCTTTGCGGCAGACGAGACCGAAGGCGCATTCACAACCACCCTCTTCGTAAAGAACCTGGCCTTCTCGACCACCAACGAAAAGTTCCTGGAGGTGTTCCGGCCGCTGGACGGCTTCGTCACTGGTCGCATCAAGACCAAGCCCGACCCCAAGAAACCTGGTCAGACACTTAGCATGGGCTTTGGCTTTGTGGAGTTCAAGACCAAGTCCCAAGCCCAGTCGGCTCTCGCCGCTATGAATGGGTATAAGTTGGATGGGCACGAACTGGTGATCCGCGCCTCTCACAAGGGCATGGATGCCGCCGAAGAGCGGAGACGGGAAGATACCGCCAAGAAAATCGCGGCGAGAAGAACCAAGATCATCATCAAGAACTTGCCTTTCCAGGTTACCAAGAAGGACATCCGGTCACTGTTCGGTGCCTACGGTCAGCTGCGGTCTGTCCGTGTGCCCCAAAAGTTCGATCGATCGGCTCGTGGTTTCGGTTTTGCAGACTTTATTAGTGCTCGGGAGGCGGAAAATGCCATGGACGCGTTGAAAAACACGCATCTTTTGGGGCGACGACTGGTTCTGGAATTCGCGAACGAGGAGGCTGTCGATCCGGAGGAGGAGATCGCGAGGTTAGAAAAGAAGGTAGGGGAGCAGGTGGACAGGGTCAAGCTACAACAGCTTACGGGCACGGGGCGAAAGAAGTTCACTGTAGGAGCCCAGGAGGAGGAAGCATGAAGGTACGTCTCCTTTCTCCCTGCGAGAAGGGCGACCGACGGACCAGATTGATTGGACCGCGATATCCCTTGCATATGGGACCGTGGAAAGAGGTGGACAATAGTGGACACGGATGTACTTTTCTAATGTTTTAGCCCTCGATAGCAATCAAGATACCCCAACACGTTCCTGCGGCTGTCAAGTCTGCAGTTCAAGACCCGAGGTGCAGCGTACCTGCGCCCTTCCCGCATTAGCCCTAATCCACTTTGCTGATCTTGTATACTCCTTCTCTCTACACCCTACACTCCATGACCTCGGGAGCTTGGGAGCTTGGCTTGGGACCTTGGATTGTAGGGTCGCGAGTTATTTTTCATTTCCCATCATCCGCTACATTCCAGCGCTAGCTCTGTTGGTTCTGTTTTCCCAAGATGATGAGCATTCCGGGCCCTGATCAACCGGTCAATCACCGACGTCGTTGAACATCCAACATTCCTGCTAGCCTACCATCGCCACTGATCACTGGCAGATGGATGTCAACACGGGACATCGCTGGTCCGAGCGGATGCCCTCCAAGGTAATTTCGTGCGGCACAAAATCTCCGAAGCCCTCGTCGCTGGATCGTGCAGCCCAATATCCCTTGCATCCGGCAACCTTTCCTTCATTATCGTGCCCTTTCTGGACTCCTGATTTGCTGCAGGCAAGGACGGCGGATGTCCTTGTGCTCTCCACACGCCTGGACGCGGCGCGAGCTGGTACCTACGTAGGAGTATGGCGTTCGAGGGTCGTAGTGCCAGGCAAAGCAGACCTGGACAATGCTACTCCTCTCCAAAGGGAGAATATGGATTCCCTATAAACACCATCCGGCTCGCTCTCACATTCTCTTCCCAAGGCTCTGACATTCTCTTCCGTACTCTGCGTTCTTGGGTGCTGCGTTCTTGGGCAGTAAGCATTCGGCGGTGCTTCTCTACTCCCCTCCTCGTTGAATCGTTGGAATCTGTCATTCTTTTTGAGAAGCCCGTCCTTGGTCCGCTCCATGGCTGCTGACTGGCAACCCGAGTGCCTCGTGCCTCAGAACCAACCGTCCCTGGACACTGTCGGTGCTCATTCTGATCGGGCTTTGCAGAATACCTCTGGCAATGTCCAGTCATATTCTGATGCCTTGACACACGATCCCGGCCGTCCAGAACACCTCCAGCACTTGGCTTACAAGTACCCTCAGCCTGTCCCTCACCATGTTCCGGCGGCGAGCATGCACCAGCAAGCCGTGGCTGCTCGACTTCATGCACGCAAGCTGAGACGCCTTCACTCTGTCGGGCCCAATGTAGCTCCCAGACGGGGTCGAAGCTACCTCAAGTCCCAGAAGTACTTGGAATATCGGGCACGTCCTCGACGTGATACCGGTAAGGATGGGGAGCCTGTCTGGTCTGATGAGTTGGAGGATGCCTTCCAACAGGGTAAGTGGGAGAGGTTCTCCATTGATCTATACATGAGGCTAACCACATAGTGCAGCTCTCGAAGCCAACCCTCCTATGGGTCGACGAAAGTGGTCTGAGCGAGGAAAGTCATACGGACGGAATGAGCTGATTGCCGAGTACATCTTCAAGTTGACTGGCAAGCGAAGGACCCGGAAGCAGGTGTCGAGTCATCTTCAGGTCCTTGACTCGTTTCTCAAGGGAGACCCCGACTGTAAGTGTCGAATCAGGGAAGCGGTAGCTTCCATTATCATATTAATACGGGTGTACAGGGGAGCGACTGGTCCGAGAACAGACCCCAGAGCGTTCCAACAGCCACTCTTCATCGTCCGGACCGAAGTGGAGGACGTCGATGGAACACCACCCTGGCTCTGGTCACTATGGAACTCACACGCATCCCTCATATCACGATCCCATGAGATCGTCGATGCAGTCCTATGGAGACCTCCCTCCACCTCACTATACCCTGGGCTCCAACATGCAGGATGTCGGAACGAAGAGCATCCATGGCTTCAGTTTCGATATGTGGGTGAGCGCACCTCAGCAAGCCAATCGAATTGACAAGGCTCTCCATGCATACACGCGGCTGCAGGGTGATCTACATCACCCCATTGCGCCTCCGATGCCGCTGGAGAATGTCAGTGGATGGCGCTCCTCGTTTCCCCATCTTTCCTCTCTTCTTGACGACCACCACAGTCCTCTCGATTGTGACATTATCATGCTCGAAGTGAACTTGCAATTGATGACTGACTTCCCTCCATCTGGCTCGCGACTCGGCATTCAACTCGACCTTGACTTCGGCCATCCCACTGCGGGAGATGTGCTTATGGTGAACCAGATGGAGAACTGGACCTGTAGCACTCGCCTCTACGAAGATGGACGGGAACTGTGGGAGACTTACCACGACCTGCCCAAGCCCCAATCAACCAAAGTCAAGCCGCTCTTCGAATCTTCCTGGTGGGCACGGCTCTTCACTGAGTTGACTCAGGACAAGCGCATTGCCGAAGACTCGGGACAACCCGAATCTGTCCATGCCACCGAGGAGCGCACTCGCCGTTTCTTCCGCTCTCTGTCTGCAGTACAGGAGATCCGGGCTGTACCTCCCAGCTCACGACGTCTGTCGAATCAATTCCAGGGCCACCACGGCGAGGAGAGCGAGCGTATGGCCATTTTGGTCTGGAAGTTTCGTCAGACCCGCCCTGGTGAGGTTGGCACGACCACCTGGCGTCGTCTGATTCCACCTCCGGACCGCACTATAACCAATAGCCCTCGACAAAGCTCTGGAGTTGATCTTCCGCCGCTCTCTCTAGACTCTATTCTCCTCAACAAGCCCTCTCACAACGTCTACGAGGCACCGCAACCCCAAGATCTAATTCACCAGGGCCAGCCTCAATCCCAGTGGCCCATGTACCAATCCTCCCACGACAATGTGGCTAATATCTTTAATTCGTCGGGCCACCTCGACTTCATGACCTCCATCACCAAACCCGAGGACGGTCTCGGCGACAAAACAGCCGTCACCTCCGTGCTAGATTCCTTCTCCTCCAGCCTGCCCAACGAAACCTCCCAACCCACCAGTCTCAATGTCTCCAGCAGTGCACCCATGATGATGAACATGCACGACCTACCCCTCTCCCATCCCAGTATGGGATACCCAATGGGCCACGACACAAGCCAATACATGCCGTCGCAGCAGCACAGCGTCAACATCCACGATAGCAACAGTGTGCTGAATGGTTTCTTCCCGGGCACTCATTCCCTCGATGACCTGGGCCACGGCCAGGGATCATGGGGCGCCCATCCCACCTCCATCTCCGGCGACGTTGGCGCCGGTGGCTATCACCACATGCCCTTCCAGACCGATCATCAGGTGCCCGTCTCGCGCGAGTCGCAGCAGTCGCATCACTTCGACGGGCTCATGCCGCCGGAGGATCTGATGGACAAGCTCGTCGGACGCATGTCCAATGGATCGAATATGCATGGGGCGGGCCCCGAGCATGCGAGCACAGGCTACGCGGACAATGGACCGGTCGACACGGTTTAACGAGGAAAAAAAAGAAGAAAAATTATTGGTAATGATAATCATATTTTTGGACTGTACCCTTATACCTATGACTGTGACTTTCTCTCTTTCTTCAACTATTCTACCTTTTACTTCACTTTTGGAGCATGGAGTATGTGGGAGTTCAAGATATTTCAGAGCTAAAGCTCCTCTAGCTCTATGCAATTGAATTCAATTCTCTAATCAAATTAAATCAAATCAAATCTTCTTTTGTACGAATAAAATCCTCATTTTAGCCGCCGACCACTTTAGCCGGATCCATAGTGGGGACTCAAACATCCATAGATTGCCCGCAGGGTTAAGGTCAGGCGCACTTTAGCCTGCAAGAGCTGGTCTGGATTAATAGTTGTCTTTTAAAGAATTGGGAAGCCCCGCTGTTACCTTCTTTTCTCAGTCCTCACCTGTGGTTAGTGTGACATCCATTGGCATTGGGAGTACTCTGTCCGTACTGACAAATCTCCAGTTTCTCAGTTCTCATTTCATACAAGATGACTGCTCCTACCGTTAAGCTTAGCTCCGGCTACGAAATGCCCCTCGTGGGCTTCGGTCTGTGGAAGGTGAACAACGACACCTGTGCCGACCAGGTCTACGAGGCCATCAAGGCCGGCTACCGCCTCTTTGACGGCGCCTGCGGTATGTCTTGACCTTGTTCACTCTCCTCGTATTCCTTCAATGCTAACTCCACAACCAGACTACGGCAACGAAGTCGAAGCCGGCCAGGGCGTCGCCCGCGCCATCAAGGACGGTCTCGTGAAGCGCGAAGAGCTATTCATCGTCTCGAAGCTATGGAACAGCTTCCACGACGGAGACCGCGTGGAACCAATCTGCCGCAAGCAGCTAGCCGACTGGGGCGTGGACTACTTCGACCTGTACATTGTGCACTTTCCCATCTCCCTGAAATACGTCGACCCCAGTGTGCGGTACCCGCCTAGCTGGACCAACGAGGCTGGAGAATTAGAGCTCGGTAACGCCACCATCCAGGAGACCTGGATGGCGATGGAGTCCCTGGTAGACCTGAAGCTGGCGCGCAGTATTGGCGTTAGCAACTTCAGCGCACAGCTCCTGATGGATCTCCTGCGGTATGCGCGCGTGCGTCCTTCAACCCTCCAGATCGAGCACCACCCCTACCTCACGCAGACTCGCCTGGTGGACTTTGCACAAAAGGAGGGTATTGCCGTCACTGCGTACTCGTCGTTTGGTCCATTGAGCTTTATGGAGTTGAACTTGAAGGATGCGCAAAACACCCCGCCGCTCTTTGAGCATGATGTTATCAAGGGTCTTGCGCAAAAGTACAGCCGTACTCCGGCGCAGGTGCTTCTTCGCTGGGCTACGCAGCGGAAGATTGCTGTTATTCCTAAGAGTAACAACCCGACTCGGTTGGCGCAGAACTTGCAGGTTACCGACTTTGACCTCGAGGGCAGTGAGCTCGAGGCCATTAGTGCTTTGGACAAGGGTCTGCGCTTTAATGATCCCATTGCTGTGAGTTGGTGTTTATTCGGTGACTAAAGATCCAATACTGACCTTTTCAATAGTACGGCCTTCCTATCCCGATCTTCTAAGCGTTGCGTTACAAGGGAAACTCACGTATCCTGATGAGACCTGACTTGACGACGTCAAACGAGTTGCACAAAATGGATAGAAACAATTTGGATAGAAACAATTAAACATACCCAGTCAATTATCTCTTCACCTACGTAAACCGTAAGCCGTAAAAGGTTGAGTGAAGTATACGAATGCCAAGAGCGGCAATTATCGACTATCGGCTTCCGACTTCATCAACACTTTCTCTCCACTCCAAACCAACCTCAAAACACCAAAATGGCCACCGGAACAGCAACCGAGCTCCTCTCACGCTTAGCCTCACAAGTCTACATAAAAGCCTTCCCCGGCCCCCGAAACCTAAGCGACAGCCGACAAATCCTAGCATCACTACAAAAATTCGGCGAAGTGACAACCTTCATCAACCTAAAAGTGAGAAACCCTCTCAGCTCCAACACAACCAAACTAACAATTCAGTACGGCGTCTCAACCACAAATAGTTCCAAGAACCGTCCCATCGTCGCGATCTTCGAGTCCGGCGACGCGGCAGATCGCGCGCGCGCCGCGTCGCCGTTAACCGTGTCGCTTCAAGACTCAGAAACACCGATGACTTGCACGATTGAAAAGAGTCTCCATGACCACGAAGCGATGTTGAAGCGGAACCCGTTCTATGGGACGTACGGTATGCTGTCAAAGCAGGGGCGGATTTGGAAGGATATGATGAGTAAGGAGACGGGGGTGCCGCTTAGGGGATTGGCGGATGTGTTGCAGTCGTCTCAGAAGCATTATGTTCATGATTCGAATAGATCGAAGGAGGAGTTGGAGATGTTGGATGATATGAGGAGTTTGTTTGGGCTTTGGAGGGAGGGGATGGAGAGGGAGAAGAAGGAGAGGGAGAAGAAAGAGAGGGAGAAGGCGAAGGCGAAGGAGGAGGATAAAGAGAGGACTGGATTGAGGAGGGTTTCGCGGCAGATGCAGAGGAGGGGAAAGGATGAGAGTGAGAGGTTTTGGTGATGTGGATATTAGGCTGTTACTGTTTCTACTGGTATTTTACCTCTCGAACCTGCACAAGTGTGAGGTTGTGAGCAAGTCAAGTGTTACCTAGGTACTATTTTGAGGATTCCATGCTATATACCCCAATTTACGAATCATCTCGACGCATGTTTGAGGTCTGTTATTGTCCTTTATCTTGTACTAAGGATATCTCGCGAAGAAAGTATACTGAACGACGAATTGATGCAGACATGACTGATTTCATTTCTCATGGAGGTTCACCCATTAGGGGCTATCTTAGCCATCATCCTAACATTACAGAAAAAAACAGGCTAGCTTTAAACGCGCACGTAGGCTGCAGGGTATCAGTAAGAACTCGAGAACATATGAGGGAGTCAAACATACTCGCGTCAATTTGAGCAATCTGCGGCAATGCCAGCCGCACCTTATTCCGGTATACGGCAGGTCCATTCGTCTGCAGTGGGTTACCTTCAAAGTAGACGGTTTGCAGCTTCTCCTTATCTTTCAGCTCGCGCTCAACTTCCTCGAAGCTGGCGAGCTGGTTGTTCGAAGCCCAGACTTCTTCCAGGTTCTTGAGAGTGGAGAGGTGCTCGAGATGCGAGATCTGATTGCTGGAAAAGTCGAGTACGCGCAGAGTGGTGTTCTTTTCCAGGCCGGAGAGATCGGTCACGGCATTATGGGAGAAATACAGCTCTTCCAGGTTGGGGAGGTTGGAGAGGCCTGTTAGGTTGGTGAGACGGTTGGATTGGATGGAGATGATGCGGAGATTGGTTAGAGAGTCGAGGTTCTGCGCATTTGTTAAATTTATTTTGGTTCTTTGAGTCTTCTGCTGTCGCAGTGGGCATACCTTCATCTCGGTGATCTTGTTCTTGCCGAGCCACAGTTCCTCCAAAGACTTGAGGCTATCCAGGTTCTCGATTTCCTATACACATGTCAATCAATCCGTCCTATTCTCCCTCCTTGCAGATACAACATACCCTGATGCGATTGGCCCCGAGCTCCAGATTCCGTAGTCTGGCCAACCCGTCTAACCCTTCGATCCGGGAGATTTTGTTCTGCACGAAGTACAGATCAGTCAACTTGACAAGATGCGACACATTCTTAATGTGCTTGATCTTGTTGAAGCTGAGGTCCAGCGTCGTCAAGTCGAATTCCTCGAGGTTCTTGATGTGCGAGATGAGATTATCGTAGAGATCGAGTTCTTTCAGCGACGCGGCAACATTGGATGGGAACTCGATGCGAGATATTTCGTTTTGGCGGAGACATAGTCTCTATTCACCGAGCAGTTAGCGCTCTGCCGGGCGCACGGGGAGGGATGGGTATGAAAGTACCTGAAGCTTCGAAAAACGTTCCAAGCGCAGCGCGGCAAGGGACTTTATGCGCATGTGAACCAGATCGATCTCCTACTAAAAGTTAGCCACCGAGTAAAGCAAAGTGCATCACCTGACAAACCTCTGCATCTGGCTCCTCATCTGCCAAAAGGTCTATCAAGCCATCAGTAACCTGTATCCTGTCAAGGCCGAGCCCGCATCCTTACCCTCGTCCGCGTCGATCTCTTCCACGGGCGGCGCATCCGGGTCGGAATAGTCCGAGTCCTCTAGGGCCTCAGGATTCGTGATGACGGCTTTGGGCTCTATCCGTAGCTTGCCATCCCAGCCCTCCTTGTTCTTCATGATGGGCGGGGGGGGGGGGGGGGGGTTGGTCTAGACAAAGGGGGGTCGAGGAATTAAGGAAGGGGGGTCGGAACAACAATTCCCTAAACAATCATCTTGGCCGTGGACTTCCTCGGCTCCCGTACATTCATTGTCGAACGAGAATTTGTCGCCCTCGATCGCCACAGTATTTGTGGGGTAAATGACGAGAGGTAAATAGATGGACTTTTTTGATTACGACTCGCTTGGGGTCTGCCATACTTGTGTGATTGTGAGAGCAAGGAAGAAGGATGTAAGAAAGGCAATTTTGGCGGCAACCAAGATAATATGCCCCGTGTTTACCCCGACTGAGTCATTTCCCCTTTTCTGCATCACACCGCATGCCGATCTACATATTTCAAGGAAAAAGTGTCGTCATAAATGAACTGATGATAGGGTTCTAGAGTTTATGTCTTTGAGCCTCTCCATTTGCGGTTGAGATAGGCCCGCGATACCAGGATCATGGAGGATCTTGACCTTATTTGCAGCTATATTTATTTGAAGCAAGTATTTCTCCTGAGGTAGACCGCACCTTGAACTGAGGGGAGACATACCCTGTAACGACACCCACAGTGTTCCTGATCTGCCGGGTACGGAACGGAGCAAGAGCGTCTCTCATTGAAGGTTCTCCGATTTCGAGCTGCTCCAAGATCTCTGCTACCGCTGAATACAGAATGCCGACATTTCCATCCTCAACCTTCACAGCAATGCCGATCACACCGCTCGATCCAAGCTTTTCGGTTTGTTTTGATGCTCGGACCCCAATGCCATAACAGCCATCAGCACCAAGCTTGCCGATGAGCAGTCCCTGGAATGCTGTCATAAGAATTGTACAGAATCGCTTGTCACCAGCGACAAACTCCGAATTACGAGACATAGCATGGAAGACTCGACTTAATGACCTTGTCCTGGTGTCCGTAGAACCGGCTGATTTATGTTCGCTTGCCCCGGCAGCAAAGACAGCATACATGCGACCCAGACAATGCAGCGGAAAAGCAGGCGCAGGGAGGTTACACCCATCTAGTCCCCATTTTGATTCGCCCTCGTTGAGACCGCAGACTTCATCTACAGTCTTTTTCACGCGAACTTGCATAGGATGCGTGGGCAAATGATAAGTCTGTACGTCTGCACCGAGAGCCTTGGATCCAGCAATCATGCCCGCATGCTTGCCAGAACAGTTACTGCAGATCGCAGTCGGGGTGAAGTCCGCTTTGATCCATGCGTGGCCCACAATTTTCGAGATAGGGAAATGTCCACCGCACTGGAGATCCTCTTCATGAGCGCCGATTTTAGTTAGAATGTTGCGTGCCCGAGATATGTGTCGTTCTTCGCTGCTATGAGATGCACATATTAAGGCAAGGTCTGCATCGTCAAGATCGAATTTCTCTAGTGCGCCGGTTTCAACAATAGCCAGTCCTTGTGCGGGCTTAGCGGCGGATCGGACGAGTGTGAGTCGCGAAGGGTCACCGACGGTGTATAAGAGATGGCCCGTGGCGTCGACGATGGCGGCGTGAACGCCATGGCGATTTTCCACGATGCCCCCTCTGTCTGTGATCACGTAGTCAGTGGAGATGGCGGCCCGCATCGTTGTATGGTAAATGTTACGGGAATATGAGTGGGTTGTGGTGATTGCGGTCGGCAAGTTTCGACGGCTAATTCTCTTTCTTCTCGCAGTACTTAGTATTTAAGAGATTTAGATAGTAGCCCAAGTGAAAATAAGAGGGAAAACAAAAGGGAAAATAAAGAGGATAAGAATAGATAGGAACGTGAGTCATTCCCGATGTGCTTTCAGCTTCGGCGTTCGGGATGTGTATGCAATAGGCTAAGTCTACGCTTAGCGTAGGCCGCCTATCCTAGGATTCTGACTCGCTAATGTAAGCTAACTTAAAGCAAACCCTTGATTTGCTCCTTGAATCTGTCGATTCTCTCTTTGCTAATCTGGAAGCATTCAGGAAGACTTGTATCCTGCCAGGATCCGCCTAAGATAAGCTTGACCAAACCAGGTGCGCACCTGAAAATGCCTGCCATGCCTGCGAAAAAGAAGAGATTAGCCTGGCATTATGGGCAAATTAAGGTATTGCAAAGCCTACCGTGACCGTTGAAGGCAGCGCAGATCCATTGTCCCTCGAGACCTTCAATAGGACCGACCAAAGGTATACCGTCTGGTGTCATCCCAAGGATTCCGGTCCAGACATGATCTAGCCCTTCACCGTGTCGTAGCGGAACATCCCGGGGCTCCAGACATAGATCGGAAAACTCTCTTTTCGCATTCTCTGCAATCACATCGCTGTATGTGGTATCATCAAAGGTTTGCATGAACCCAGATGGCGCTCCAGGATTCTCCGAAAGACTCCTGATCCCAGTTCCACCGAATATGATGGTACCATTAAGCAACGGATTCACAGAGAAGAAACTCCCAACATCATACCTAAGAGCCATTGTACTCTTCAAGGTGTTTTCTCCAGAAAGCGAATGCCGCGGGATGAACGCGTGAGATTGGGCGCGATTTGGTATGATGAATTGGTCTAACTCTGGTACCAAATACGCTGCATAGGCATTCGTGCAATGAATGACAGTCTCCGTAGCGACAACTCCACGGGGAGTATGGACATCCCATCGAAACTGGTCTCCAGCACTTTGGTGCTTGACGACTTTTGTGGCTGGACAATGCGTCCATAGTTTGACACCTTTGCTGATGGCGTCGTTCAAAATCCATTGGACCAATCTTCCAGGATGGTTTGATGCAGCAGTCCACTCATAGGCGCATAATGCACCCGGCACCCTAGTTCTGACTTTTGCTTCCTCGCCTTCATAAAATTCGACCTGGGAGACATCACCACCGGCGCACTTATATGCCTCCATGGCGTCGGCTGCTTTATTGACAAATTTGTCGGAAAAGCAGACCTCAAAGGTTGTCGTAAGATTGAAGTCACAGTCGATATTGTGGACTTTCACAAATTCTTCGATATCCTCCAAAACCCTTTTCTCATTCTCTAGGATCTTCCGAGCCTGTTCTGGTCCGTGAAATGCAGCATATTCAAGGAACCCACGGAAAGCATCTAAAACAGCGTTAATAAACATACTATTTAAGATGTTGTTAGGAAGGAGTGGCCTACCGGGTCGAATGTGGCCAGCATTCCTTCCACTAGCACCCGAAACAGCTTCTCGAGCTTCGATGATCAATATTTTATCGCCTTTGATACCGCTCTCCACGAGCTTCCAGGCAGACAAAACACCTGAAATACCGGAGCCAATAATCAGGTATTTTGCGGAAGTTGGAACATCGGCAAGATGGTTTGCATGGAGATGTGGGAATGATCGGGTCGTGCGATGCCAAATGGAGAGGGTGGAAGAGTCATATGGAAGTGATGGCTTCATTGTGATACTGGCATGCAAAATACTAAACAGCCGAACCAGTAAGAAATGCGACTTTGACACGATATTTGAGACTATCGAAAAGAAACTATTGCTAATGCTGTTAGTCAACGAAGATAGCCTCGACGCGACACGGGATTGCTATCTGAGACACCCGGCTAAGCTTGCTCTAGTCGTACTTAACGCCAATTCGTGAACAAGTGCTCAGAAAAGCGGTTCAAAAGTAAAGGATCTCCCGACGAGACAGGGGTGCTTATCAGGCGGCATTTGCCGCCATTATCCCAGTGCGGTTTTCTCGGAGTCTCTCCGGTTCAAGCGGGGTGTATCACCGATAAAGATCTCTGGGTCTTCTCTGATTTGGTGAAAGGTAGCTATCAGATAACCCCTTTGAAGGTCCTTGCGATTAGTGTGCATTTGGCTCGCTTCTACCTTCTCTCACATGCCTCACATTCACGACTGCGTTGGAGTTGACTAGTGGACCATCATATGATTAGGAGGCTCCTAGGTGTAATTAGAGTCAAACTATCGCAGAATGTAGCGGGTGCCAAAGCATGATTAGAAATCAATTGATATTAAATACAACTCCAAGACTTTAACCATGAACATAGAAGCAATTGAGAAATTCACTTCGTGACAACACATAAGCCCCCCAGGTGCTTAATACTGGTACTTTCTGATAAAAACATGAGCTAACGAGTATATAGCTATGCCCACAGCACCCAGTCCAGAAATGACACCAAATCCCATAAGATACTTGGGCGAATCCTGGGAAGGAAACAGGTAAGCGCCATATATCTGGGAAAGACTCGCCACGCCATTGACAAAAGCGAGGCTAACTCCTCTTGCTTCTTGCGACATTGGAGCAAATGTCGATGCACTGTACGCTAGGGATAGCGCGTTTGAGGAAAGCAGACCGGAAGCCATAAAAACCAAAAGAACATATCGTGCGGTGAAGTTATACACTGCACATATAACAACGCTGCAAATTGTGGATAGAGTCAACCAGCTCGCTATGGCCAGACCACGGTAATTCGGTATCTTGTCATTTAAATACCCCGTCACCAGGACGGATATAAAAGCCACGCTGTATATAGGCACGACCACTTTTGGCCATTAGGAAAGGGCCATTAATGCTGGACAAATAGAGGAAAGCTTACTAAATTGCGCCATTGTGGAAGAGTAGCCTAAACCGGCCACCAATGTTGGATAGAAGTAGGACATGGTCGCCGATCCACCAATCGCCTTGACTTGTCAGAATGATTGATTACATGAGGATCGCCTTCACTTACAAAGTATCCTGCTGTCAGGACCCACGTCCTCCAATTTGTTAGGGACTCTTGCAGTGCACCTAGAGAGCTTGAGGGCTGGCTTTGCTCAGTGCGGATGACAACACTATCACCGGTAAGCCTCTCAATGGCGAGTTGCCTTTGTTCTGGAGAAAGTCGTTTCGAGGTCGCAGGGAAGTCAGGGAGAATGAACAATGCAATTACAGCACACGCAGTCGTAGCTGAGCCTTCGACGATCTAACACTTGGCTATTAGCTGGAATCATTTTCCAAGCACACAACTTACAAAAAGCCACCGCCATCCAGCAACACCACGAGCCCCGTCGAGCGACCCGGTGATCGCACCGGCAACAATCCCACCAAATGCGCCAGATAGAACGGCCGCAGAGTAGAATATAGAAAATCGCCGCGCCTGTTCGGCTGGCTTGTACCAAGAAGACAAGATGAGCATAACGCCCGGTGCAAACCCTGCCTCAAACAATCCCAATACAATCCGTACTGCATATAGAGTTCCAGCACTTGTAACTGCACCCATACAACAGGTCACAATTCCCCATATAATCATGATCCCAGGAATGTATAGGGAAGGACGTGTTTTGGAGAGAATGAGATTGCTTGGGACTTCGAAAAGGACGTAGGAGATAAAAAACACCACGAGTGCCAGCGAGTATTCAGATGAAGAAAGATTGAGATCTTCCATCATGCCGGCAACTTTGGCATTTCCGATACTTTTCTTTGTTAGCGAAATAAAGTATAGGGCGACTACCAGCAAAGTAACTTACTTCGTACGGTCTGCGTATGAGAATAGATAAAGTACCCAGAGCGTGGGCATGAGGATTAGATCAATTCGACGAACAAGCTTTTTCTCTTCGTCACTGTGGGCATTTGCCAGTATCGGCTCAACGCTTTCAGTTACCTTGATTGAGTCGTTAGAACCCATGATTAGAGAAAATATTTGAACTAGTCAAAAGTCGGATATTTCTCAGTATCAGAATCCGAGAGAGTAAGTACTGTTACTATATATGCTCTTAGAGTTCCCTTGTTGGGAGCCGTTATCTGAGAACGTCTGCGAAGCTTGACCTGGAGTTAAGAGCGCATTATCTACGGGATAAGGCAGGCGGCAAATACCGCAGAGTTATGACTGGAACGGGAAATACCTAGTGTGTCACTCAGAGGCTGGGGTAAACTTCCGTAGATAAGTCCCGTGCCCGTGCTGTATGCGTCTCAAGTTAGTAGGCAGTGAGGGGTAACCGACCGTGTTAGCCCAATAACCAGTTTGTATCGCACACACTTCAGCTATTTTGTTGCCAAGACAAAGATAAGTCGCTTAGACTGTTTTAGCGGTCACCAAGCAGCTATAGGTATCTAGGACGCAATGCTCCACGGTCATGAATGTGTCGTGGGTGGGGCGGGAGGCATCAAGTAATCACTGCTGATGGGGCTACACCTCATGTAGAGGATAAACTGAGTGTGGGCACGGCAAGGCATATAGAGTATATTCTTGCTTTTTCATTACATTCCATCTCTTCGGCCTTCCCTTCGGCCTTCTTTGCTGACGGGTATACCATTAGTTGAATAAGGTGATAATAGTTTTAACAGCGGTAAAACTGATACCGAGGGGCAGAAGAGGATTCTAGAGACGGCGTAGGCAGACCGGGCAAGCCGGTAAGCTATGATCATATACAATCGTGGCCCTCAGTAGGCCCCATCTGGACCTATAGTGTCCGGACTTAGGTATTCTAAGTTTTTCTTTTGGAAGGTAAGTCTCTAAAGAGTTATTCAAGAGCGAAGAGAGAGTCCCTTATCTTGCCTTGAATTAGTTATCAACCGCCGTAAACACCGACCTCCGCCATAGGAAGAGAGGTATCTTGGTGAAGAGATACTCTCTATAGTTAACGCTCGGTCTAGTGCCAAGCTTCGAGCTTCTTTAGCACAAAGGCTATAAACTCAGATTCTGATTAGAAGGGCTATGCTAAAAGCCAGTCTATAGACTTTAGCCGAGGCAAGCTAGGTAGATAGGGCAAAGAGGTAGAGTAATATAAGTTGGATATGTATTTGATTCACAACGACGTAGGTAATAAGGTACGTAGGTAGGCGGGATTAGGCCTTTGTCTAGGGTACGGTAGACCGCAAAAAGTAAGGTAACATGATTATTCTTCCGCTAGATTTAGTATTTTACTATCCTACTCTCTACCTACCTAGAGCCTAGAGTATATAGAGATACTAAGGGAAGATTCCGCTTTCTACTTAGTTCCTATAACTTTGGAGGTTAGAGCATAATTTAATATCTACTTCTCTATTTCTTACTTTGCTCTTACTTTGCTCTTACTATATATATTTCCTTATACCCTTCGTCTTCTATAATACACTAGTCTGTTTAATGCGTAGGAGGTAATATAACTATAGTACTTTGCTCTCTGTTACTTGCCGTAGTCTATGCTATTAGTCTCTAGAACAAAGTCGATAAAGTCTATAGCAAGAACTTAGTGCCGTTCTCGAACACTAAGATTATATGTTAGCATATGCCTTTACTCTTAAATAGGTTATACATATATACCTGGAACGCAGTCTATTTAGGGAATTATGACATACCGGCTATCCTCTGTGTGTCCTCGCAGAAATTCAGAATTCGCCATCGAATCTCGTCTTTAGGCGTTACGGGCTCAGTGTGACCTCCGCCCCAAGCCTGACTCTCCCACGCAACAAAGTATGCTAATATTCTAGTCTTAGTACTCGTACCATCATTGTTTCTTGGGCCTAGGAAGTAGCCCATTTTGGAATTCATGACATATAGGTGGTAAGATCGTACTTCTCACAAAGAGAAGCGGTCGTTCCAAGGATTAACTTGGCAAGACCGCAAGAAAGAGCTATATCACACATAGCAGTAAGCACTATACTTACGGTTTCATGTCCTACAATCATTGCTGACGCATAAGGGGGATCTTACTTACGAGGAACAGGACAGAGGGAAGAAGTACGGTAGCAGAAAAGGGACGCATGATTCATGATGGTGGGGTTGTTGTTGTTCTAGGTGTCGGGGTAAGGGTGACTTTCATGCGGATGGAGGTGATTGTGGAGAGAATAATAGGTACATAAGTGATCAAAAGCGAGGTGAACAAATCTAGACAGCCTAAGTCCGCTCTCTGTTTACGTCCAACTTAAGCAGCCAACTGCAATACCACAAGATAAAATACTACTCCACTTCCACAGAATGTCTTCCACAATTGCAAATCAGCGAGTTTCCGAGTAAAATTTGCTTGGAAGATACCAGGTATCACTACATGAGTAACGTTTGGTCATAATTTCTGTGTATCATTTATCTTTGAGGTAAGAAAAGTTGCGGCATCGCAAGGCTTCCAAGGGTCGAAGTGATGTATCCTCAAAACAGGCTCGAGAACTGGCTTTCATGTTGGTTGGATCCACTTCCATTTTGTAGGCATCCAGTGCTGAGGAATGGACTTTCCATTGGAGGTCGTCTGGAGTTAAGCCAGCGCCTAGGTTTACCCACTTTGTAACGACTAGCAATAGATCGCTTCCCTGCTCGTGAATCTCGATATAGCAATCGGTACTGCACCGGTAACAGGTATAAGCGGCAGAAGGATCTCTCTTTCCGGTATAACGAGACATCATAACCTTATCGATTAAGCTGGTAAGCTTTTCATGTGGAACGTGGCGGCAAATCCACACATTTTTCAGAGGGTCATGCCATCTTTCACCACCATTCGGTTCAGTGTATAGTAGATATATCTCGTTACTGGGAACAGATGTGATCATCTGTATCCTTAGAAAAAGACCTGGCGGCTCGCAACAGATTTGTGCGTCAAGTGAAAAAAGCGAACTTATGCCAGGACTAGTGGATTTCTCGAAATGTTGAACTTGGGTGAAACATATAGCCTCCGTGCTGATTCCAGATTGAGGACCATAGTAGAATCTTCTCATAGCGAGCTGAAGGTGAAGAAAGCAAAAGCAGTACAAAATAGTGAAGCCTTGCAAGTGAACTGTCAACCTCAATAAACCATACCTTTTCCATTCTGAGGAGCATGGAAGAGGACAGGCTAGCTCGAATATCGAGCCAGAGAGACCGAAGTCTTCTGAGCCATCAAACTCATGAAGAAGATAGCAAATGTGGCAAATAAAGTAATTCGGTAGATCTCGTTCTAGGCGTTTCAAAATAGAAAGTTTTTGTGTATGCAGAACGGGATGACATCGATCATGAAATAGGGAAAAGAGTCGATGACTGCATAATGAAAGACAAGTCACATCATCCCGAGGAAGGGAATCGGCTATAGACAATAATAGCTCAGGAAGCAGTCCAGCTAGCGTATTTTCCCTAGGGATTTCAAAGAGTGGAAGCTCGGGACTCTCAGGGAGCAGAAATTCGGGTATCGCAGAGCGTAGGGATTTGAGAACCTCAAAAAGTAGAGTACACCATCGGAAGACTAATAGATTGCAGACGTGGCGGAGCGACGGCATGTTGAAGATATTAAGCTCGCGCAGATCAAGGGAGGTGATCCAGGTGAGTGTAAGTTGTCAGATCAAGGGCAGTGAAGTTGGAGTTAATAGATCAGAAGAAAGTAAAATAATGGGACCAATGCGATTATCTAGCTGTGGCCAAAAGAGTTTGAACAAGGGAATTAGGAAGCGGTCGTCTGAAAGCCATGGAACCAGCTTGTGGGCAACCTCTTTTGTTTAATTAGGCACTAGTAGCTTCCGCCTAGGGCTTAGCACTTGATATAGTCCGTGTTTCAGAGGATATCAGAAGGTCATAAAATTTGCCCAACTTCCAAGTGATTTTCTCCCTCTCCATTCTCGTGGTTACAGGAAGGGGTCGATGGCCGGGACATGTCGCCATGGATCTCCCACCCCGGTGGGCGGAAAAGTGTTATTCTTTGCATGTTTGTCATGTTTGCACACTTTCCCAATATAGTGACTACACGTCAGGTGACCGAAACTTTACTAATCCGCCCGTGAATTGGATGCTTTACAAATTGGGAATCGCTGCTGTTGCATGTTTTCCTTTCTCTTTTGTTTTTGAGACTCTAATATTGCACGAGAAACTATTCAAGGTGTCACATAAACCAAAAGCTTTGGCATAATTTTCTGGACGGTTGATCTTTATCAAATCCAGACCATGTGCTAAATAGTGCGTATGTAGTTGGATATCTGCGCGGGTCGAAGCGATTGAGCAGTCCTGCAGCCTAGTGGCATTTTTGGCCTTTTCGGGACCAAAGACAACGAGAAAGGTCTGCACTCTGAAAGGTCACCTTCTTTTCTTTTTCTTTTTAGGGTTGGGGGGCGGAGGGAGGCGTGGTCTCTTCCTTTAGGAGGCCGCGGATGCTGGGTCTCTCGATGCATTGCACTTGATTACAAGGAAGATGCGGCTGAAATGAAGATGGCCCTGCCAAACATACCAACGTAAGACTTGCCTCATGGCTGCTGGGGCTCTAAGCCAACCTCGAACGTAGAGCCTTTCTCAAGGCAATCACCTACATCGTGTCAGCATCAGAGCCTGACATGTTACCTTCTACCGTAGATTACGATGAAGCCAACTGAAGTTGAGCTTGGGATTATTATCGGATAGTTGCCAGGCTTCAAGTGAATAAACTCAGCAGATGCTTCACCCTTGACCAGCTGCATCCAAGCAGTAATCATGCTCCGAAGCCCAATTGATAGGCCACCGCGTGCGGCAAATTAAGTGCAACAACAGTGCGTCTTCATGTCGAGTGATACGCACGAGGAAAAGAGCCGTGTCAGGTTCCTCAAATCTCCGTTCCTTCGGCCCGGTGGAGGGTATCCATACTTCTTCCAGTTCTGGGATAGAGCGTGGCCCGTACGAGATACTACCATCAACCTGCCACTTCGGGCAGCAACTGGGCAGCCCAAGAAGACCCAATGGGGTCAATTGACCGTTGACGAGCGGTAGTCTACCTCGGGCTTTATATCCTCGAATTCTTTGGACCTACCTGGGTAGTCCTAATTCGACGCTAGTGGCTAAGCTATTATCTACGGAGTACTCAGTAACTAACTATCAACTTTATGGTTAGTCTAGCTGGGTGGGTCTCTGAGGGGAACTTAGACCATGTGCGCGATTTTACTACGCAGTTAATGTTATCTAAATCCATTGATGTGGTGTTTATTGTTAAAAGGGGCTAAATAGTGTATCAAAATTTAACGTGGTTTCGGGTTAGGTGGATTACCCGGGCTTAAGGCTGATTTTATTCGATTTTAATCGTCAAGCCGTTTGTATAATTAGCGAAAATAAGGAGATAGGCAGATCAGCGGCAGAGAAGAAAGGAGTATGTTTCAAGGTTGAGGACGTGTTCTAAAGAAGATTCACGGCATCTACATGTAGGCTTTTTGCCGTAGGGGATTACATATTCAATAGTCAATAAACCAGAATGATGCCAGGGAAGGGCTATGATCGTGTTCTAATGTAGTATGTATTCTTCATCCTCTATGTATCCTGGATGAGAAAAACGAAAGTTCAAATGCGAATAATCCTTCGAAAGCCCGCCGTAGACGTTGACCAGCATCGCTCAAAAATACCCATAAATACCCATGATTATGTACCCAGAAAATCGCTTTTGAGATATGCAGACCACAGAACGCCCAGTGAGATGCCCATAGATATCAAAACTAAATAAAGGTAGATGAAATCAAACATAAAAAGATCTGTCGTTTAGAAGCTGAAGAGACCAGTCCGCTTCTTGCCATATGGATAGACAACGAGCGCGGCGATGAACAAACCAACCGTAATGCCGATCGCGACCTGGATCATGCCAAAGCCGAGACTAGCGACCGATGTTTCGGAAAGTTCGCTACTGGCAGTACTGTTGCCAGAGTTTTCAAGGTTGTGTCGCACCTCGTTGGCATATTGCAGCCCAGATATTAAGGAACCGCTAGAGGCAAGACCGGAGGGAACGAGTACAAAGATACCCGGGAGAATGGCAGTAGCGGCGTGTCCGTGCCACAGACGACTGTACAGATTGCCTAGAACACCGATGGTGAAGGCGCCCACGGTGTTGGCGACCTCGGACTGGGAGCCCAGCTTCGATTGGCTGAAATAATTGGTGATGTAGCCGGAAACAGCGATGAAGACCATGACTGGCATCTGTTTCCACTTGCCGTGGTTCACAATCGCGAGGAAAACAGCGTAAACAGCGACAAAGGGGAATTCGCGAACGTATACTGAACCCCAGACGTCCAGGTTGGAACATGATGAAGCGTTGGTCGCATTACCATCCATGAGACCGTAAACAGTGGTACCGACAGTGATGCCATAGCCAAGGAAGAGAGAGTAGATAATGGCGTACACCATTCGGATGGACCCCGCGATAATTTGGTGCGATTGCAGTTCCAGACTGCTACAGAGTACCATGAAACCAGGGAGAATAAGAGCGATTGAGGATTGTGCTAGAGCGGAGAAGCAGAAAAGTGTTTCGCCGTTGACGCGAATACTGCCGAGGGCGCGAGCGAGGAAGGAGGTAAGGACAGCGGCTGTGACTTCAAAGACGTTCGAGTAAAGAACGGAGCGTGGAGCTAAGACATGCTGCATGAAACCGACCAAGCAACCGAGGAAGAAAATAACTGGCATATCGATCGGCCGGGCTTGAAAAGCAAAAGGACCAACGGCGGTACTGGCCATGCCGTACATGAGGACGATGATCCATTTGTTAAAGCGCGGCTTGCGAGACATGATCTCGTCGAGCTCCTGAGTTGCCTCTTCGACGCCGATCAGGTCGTGCACGACGTTCTTGTAAACGTTGTGGGTGTCGGCGAGCCGACCGAGGTCGACGCCCTGTACCATACGCACGAGTTTGACCTCGGCAGTACGAGTTGTCGGGTCGTCAAACGACATGATCATACAGCCTGGGAGATACAGGAACTGGCCTGTCACTTCCAGGACGCGAGCAGTCATTTGCATATACTCCTCTAGACGGTGAGTAGGCGCACCGTAGCGCATGAGTGCACGGCACAGCTGCATAATATAACGTTGGCGGGCCAAAATCTCAGCAATGTGGACAGTGACACGGATCTCATCCTCCAGACGAGTCCTGCGCCTGCTCTTCCTGCGTCGCCTGCCCGAGTGAGCAGCTTCGGCGGCGGCCGGAAGACTGGTACCGCTCAGATTCATGGATGCGTCGACCAGCGATGAAGTAGAGCGGTGTGCAGGTTTTTTGTACCATTTGATCTTTTCCCTGCGAGGGGTGACAGCCCCGGAGGTGGGCATAGAAGTGGGCATAGAAGGAGACAGTGAGCCCTTCTTCGGAGTTGCCGCACCTGAAGAGACCTGAGTTTCGCTATCCGAGTCATCGGTGATGACGCTTTCGGGGCGTGAGCTCGGAGACTGGCTCGCCTGCAGTCTCAACAGTTGGGACAAGATGCCGCTGCCACCAGCCAACCCGCTGGATCGGCGTCGGGAAGCGAAGTCTCGGATGACTCCCTCAGGCGTGGTAGTTCCAGATCGCTGGTAAGCACTTTGCGGCTTGCGCTTCAGCTTGTCGTGGACCTGGGTCATGCTGCGCACCAGACGATGAGCCTCAGCACTAGGCTGGGGTTCGACAAGGGTCTCGCCAGTTTCAATCGCTTGCAGTCGGTCTGCATTCTGGCGAGCTCGTCGTGCTTGAAGCTCCTCCATCGGGATCCCTCCATCAAAATCATCCGGGAAAACAGACGCATTGAGTGGCTCTCCTTCATCTTCGGGCCGACCCAGTCGCTCACCTAGCCGGTGAGTCTTCTGTCGCAGGATATGACCAGCAGCAAGGAATCGATTGCGGGCAGAGGTTGTCCGCTCCATGAGACTTTGGTGTCCATGCTTTTCCAAGTCCCCAGCCTCCCATTCTTCAGGCGTGGTACTGGTAGCGAGGCCACTGCGCGAGTACGCGGGGGCCGGCGGGGTGATAGTTCCGGAACCGGCCAACGAGATCCCGCTTGGCTCTGTATGCGGCAGCAGAGGACGTGAAGAGGCGTCGGACTGATCGGGATGGTATCTGTTGCTTATTGAGCGCCTGATCGACTCGAAGCGCACGCGCGGTGATCGGATTCGATGCTCGACTGGCGGCTCGGGCGCGGGCGCGAGCGTGAGCTCGGGCTCGGCCTCGGGCTCGGGTTCGTGCAGCCCCGCCTCGTATTGGTGCGCATCTGCTGTGACTTCACGCTCGAGACTGTTCCTGCTGCTAGGGTTTGCTGTTTCTGGGGTAATGATAGTTGGGAGAGGGAACTCGGCATATTCTTCGTTAGGGCTTGGAGGTGGATTGGAGATTGGGCTTGACATTGAGCGCGAGTCCGAGATCCCGGACGTGGAATACTCGTCTCGGCGAGTGAGTGCGGAACGCAGTGTAGACAGACTATGAATGAAAAAGAAAAAAAAAAGAGTGAGAGAAATGAAAAGGCCAAAAATATAATCAAAAACAAATAGTGGCCAAGTAAAAGGCCCAACCAAAGGAGAAAAAGGGAAAGGGACCACGGATCCAGCAAAGCTAGCTTTTTCGCTGAATTCGGGAGTCTAGACATGCGATCGCCATATGGTCCACATGAAATCATCGATAAGAAAAAGGCGCTTCTAGATATCTGCATGACACAGGGTCCGTGTGTAACTGGTTGAGCTTTTTTTTCTCTGTTTGAATTAAATTTCCTTTCCTGCAAGTGTTTTGGTGTTTCCTTGTTCCTCTCCAAGCCACCGTGCACCGTGCCCCAACTACTGTAAGTAACCGATATGGAACCCTTCGCAACTCCTGGTAAACCATCATATCTCTCCCTTCATGCGAAAATAGAAACTCGGCGAGTGTTCTAGACTTGTGTACGTACCACTGTGCACATCATCTTGGGTCAGTGGGTCTCGGTGGCGATCCTGCTCGACAGTGGCACCGAAGGTATCCGGCGGTTCGTACCACACTGTAGCCTTTTTAGCTTCCCCTCCAAAACCGAGTTAACTGTCCATCTGACACATCTAAGATTGCGTTACCTCGAATATGTGCCCTTATCTGCTTTGCATCTTGGGTTTTCATTAGGAGATCCCGAGACGTCGATCTCGGCCCGAAGATACCGAGCCACCTCCTGAGCTCCTGTGGTCCCCTTTCGCAAGGGGAAATAGGAGAATTGATCAGGAGTTTTGGCAGCGTGATGGCCCACAGTGACGGGATCATCACATACATCCGTACCTTGATGCCTGAAGGCGGGTCACAGGGTCACAGAGTGGAGGTGAAGCACAAATGGGAGCATGAGCATGGATTAGTGCCGGCATTATAGATAGAAACGCAGAAACCAAGCCCCACCGAAGCACACAAGGGATCAAAACATTTTACGAATCTCCGAGACGTGACAGCCCAGGGCAGGAAGTGGACCCTCTCTGATACATTATTCCCCTAACCCTAACGCCTGCGCTACCCTTATCCACACCAACGACTTACGCACTATCGTGAAACTTGATTCCTTATGACGAGCGTTTCTTCCCTGGAAGCGTCCAGTTATTCAAATATCCAGTCCCTGCATTAAGGTAGCAGGCATATCCTAACCACGCGTAATAAGGAGTCATCAGCCAGAACGCCGTGCGATCCGTAGACCACCAGTTGGCCAACAACAGGCTCACGTTGCCGATTAGCAGAGCCATATCACCCAGGGCCGCGACCGGTCTCCCCACCCCGAAGAACAAAGGCATCCACAGGAAGTTTAGCGCCAGTTGGGTGGTGTACAAAGTTTGCGCGATCTCATTTGCATCGCGGACAGCCAACGAAAGAGACTCGTGGGAGGTCATTGTGGCGTGATGGGAAGCATATCCCATCAGTCCATACAGGATGGTCCATGCGGGCGCGAAGAGCCAAGCGGGTGGGCTAAAAGGAGGTTGCCGCAGTTTGCGATAGGTATTCTGAGTCGAGTTCCCTGTAGACCGACTTTGTGTTAGATATTTCCCTCATATATTAGGTCCATCAGATAACGCCAGGATACGTACGGTTGGTGAGAAGCGCGACGGTGGTTCCTACCACGATGGGAGTCCCGATCGCGAGAAGCGGTGAGGTGAAAACACCCTGCGGAAGAGCGAAAGACCACGGCATCTTGAGGTTCTGTGTAAAGGTGAAGGTAGCTGACTCCGTCTTTACGAAGCGGGTCGCGATCTTGAATGCGCGTGAGAATGTATTGCGGTAGTAACCGACGATCGCGATCTGGTGAAGTTGACCTGGATTACGTCATCGCTGGACCAGATCGGTTGCTAGTTATAGTCAAGTAGCGCATCTCGCTTAGAAAATATTGCCAATTTTCCACCATCAAGATCAAGGGGTTATTTAAATGGATACAATATGTCACTGATCTAGTTCGAGTTAATTAACTAGTTACCTGTTCTCTTACTAAAGCTATGGGAGCGGCCGGTCAATCATTCGTCTGCCTGGGTATGTAGAAAGTGTCTTGGAAAACACATTCCAGCTCTATTTCATACTGGTTTCATTTTAAATAATTGTCGCTGCGAATTTCTTCCTTGAACCCTGGAAACCGTTTACCTTGCAATTTTCAAGCAGAATATTCTCATAGAACCGCCCGAGTGATCGCCTCCCCGAGGCTTCGTACGGTTTTCACCATGCGCAACATGTGGTAAGTATGCCAAGACCCCGCGTTTCCTGTGTGACCATAGGCTTTGAGAACAGGTTGATTTACTGTGCACGGTGAGTTTTTTTGAAACTCGACAACTAGGTACACTAAGTGGCCGGCTTATCTGAAAGTCCATGAGATTGAACCGGCCGAAGGAGACAGATATAAAATGCGCAGGTGAATCGACAGGCGTAGCCAGCGAGCACACGGTTTGACGCAAAGATACACGCAGTAATCGCATCCTAGGATATTGCCGGCGACTATTTTTTATCTACGCAACCCGCGAGATGCCATTGCGGCTTTTGTGTCTTCATGGCTGGGGAACGAGTGAAAAGGTCAGTTCCTGACAATGCTTATATATACTATACTAACAGCTAGCAGATATTGCGCTCTCAATTAAGTACTAGAAGCCTGGACAGCACAGAAAAATCTCATACTAACGGCTGACAGGCGGGCTCATCGGGGATCTGGAGCGGGATAATACAGTGACATTTCACTTCCTCGAAGGCGAGGTTGATTCGGACCCCGGACCAGGCATTGCAGGCTACTACGATAGTCCGTACTACAGCTACTATAAGTTTCCGAGAACATTTTTTGCCGAGGACGACGATGAGTCTGAGATTCTCGAGGCGTACGACCTGTTGTACGAGACGATAGCCCTCCATGGTCCCTTTGACGGGGTCCTGGGCTTCTCACATGGAGGAACCTTGGCTGCAGGGTTTCTTATTCACCACGCCAAGGTTTTGCCACATGCGCCGCCTGTCTTTCGATGTGCTATCTTTGTCAACTCTTTGCCACCGTTCCGTATGCATCCGGGCGAATATCCGGTCATAGACGAGGGGCTAGAGGGATACATCAAAATTCCCTGTGTAAATGTTGCGGGGGCCAAAGACCCCTTGTTTAAATGCTCACTTGCTCTCCATCAAATCTGTGACCCGCAATGCTCAACTTTTGTGGTGCATGGAAAGGGTCATGATATTCCCACTGACCGGAAGAATGTCGCTATCATGGCCACTGCTATTCGGCAGTTGTCGGCCAAGATGTCGGGGCTTTGATGATGCCTGTGTAGACAAGGTATGGACGAAAGATATTTCAAAAAAAGACGATATCTCTTCAAGGAAGGAGCCATGGAGTATTCAGTGTGTGTTTATTTTCGTAAATGTTATTCAAGTCTTGTATTACCTTGTCTTAGGTCTCATCCGGCCCTTTTCTCTCTACCATGTATGGATTCAATTCAATCCTAAATTAACCGAAAGAAGTAAACAACCTGAGAACCTTTCGCGCGTCATTGCACCTCCTTAGACTGGCATTGCAACAACTCATATTATTCTTCACTCAAAAACCAAACTGCGCACTGACTGATCAAGCTGGCTTAACTATTAGCGTTTAGAATATGCAAGACATCCCAATAACCATCGAGGTGAACGGCTCGGAACCGATCGCAGAATGCACTGCAAACGATGAGGATCTATCAATTCTTGACACGGATGCGTGTATGCCCATAGCCGTTGTGGGGATGGGATTCCGTGGACCGGGGGATGCAACAAGTGTCGAAAGTCTATGGAAGATGATGATCGAGCAGCGGGAGGGTTGGAAACCAATTCCAAAGGAACGTTGGAATAACAACGCGTTTTATCATCCGGATCATGCTCACCATGGAACGGTAAGATTCCAAGTAAAGAAAGCCTCGAACCGGAATACTTACGCTTTAATGCAGATTAACGTTAACGGCGGACACTTCATGGAAGAGGATTTATCGTTATTTGATGCGCCCTTTTTCAATATGTCCAGCGATGAGGCTGCTGTACGTTTTATTCAGAATTCATATTTCATTGCAGAATTAATGGTGTGTTCCAGGCCATGGATCCTCAACAGAGGCTCTTGCTTGAAATAACGTACGAAGGATTGGAGAACAGTATTTTCTCTCAATCAGATACAGCATTCACGGACTGACTTTGCGAAGCTGGAATTCCCCTGGCGCAGTTTATGGGGACTAAAACTTCGTGTTTTGTCGGATCCTTCTCTGCCGACTACACCGACATACTTCTTCGCGACCCGGAGTGTGTCCCCATGTACCAGTGCACGAATGCCGGACAGTCTCGGGCCATGGTTGCCAACCGTATTTCATATTTCTTCGACCTGAAAGGTCCCAGTGTTACAGTAGACACGGCATGTTCCGGAAGTCTCGTCGCACTACACCTAGCATGCCAGAGCCTCCAAACAGGTGACGCGTCAATGGCGGTCGCAGCTGGGGTCAATCTAATCCTCAGCCACGAATTCATGTCTACGATGAGTATGATGAGGTCAGTATCCATCATCCTAGAACGAGTTAACTAGACGCTGATTCGATCATACCAGATTTCTTTCCCCAGATGGACGCTGTTACACTTTCGATGAGCAAGCAAACGGCTACGCCCGAGGTGAAGCTGTTGACTGTCTCATACTCAAACCACTAGCCGACGCGCTCCGCGACAAAAACACAATACGCGCGGTCATCCGGGGAACTGGATCAAACCAGGATGGCCGAACACCGGGAATCACACTTCCCAGCGGCACCGCACAAGAAACTTTGATCCGAGATGTTTATGCCCGGGCCGGTCTAGACCTGAAGGAAACTGAAGTTGTTGAGGCCCATGGTACTGGCACTCAGGCAGGCGATCCAATTGAGTCGGGCGCGATCTCCCGAACTTTCGGATTCGATCGAGAATCTGGGCAAACAGTGAAAATCGGTTCCATCAAAACGAACGTCGGACATCTGGAAGGCGCGAGTGGAGTGGCGGGAGTTATCAAGGCAGTTCTCATGCTGGAGAATCGTATGATTCTACCAAGTCGTAATTTCACGACGCCAAACCCACGGATACCATTGGAGGAGTGGAACCTCAAAGTCTGTATTCCCCGGGAGTTTCTATATTTACATTTCCTGACATCACTAGGTTCAAACGACACCTGAACCATGGGAAGCACCTGGACCTCACCGTGTATCTGTCAATAGTTTCGGCTACGGAGGAAGCAATGCCCATGTCATTATAGAAGATGCTCTAGGCTATCTTACCCAGCGTGGTCTCCAGCGACGTTTCCTGGGACCATCGAACTTGTCTCAGAATTTGCAGCTCAACTCCACACATCGTTCTGAGCGGCCAGCACGGAAGCACAGAATATTCATGATCTCTGGATCCGACGAATGGTCGTGCCAAGAACAGGTCAGAAGAATTCACGATTATCTGTTGACAAAGCAAAACTTCGTCGAGGATTCATTCATGGATGATCTCGCCTTTACGTTAAACGAACGTCGATCTCGGTTTATGTGGAAAACTGGGGTGATCGGGACTTCCATCACCGACTTGAGCCTCTCACTCTCATCTACTCTGAAAATAAGAAGCTCGGCTCGAAAGCCGATCTTGGCGTTCATATTCACAGGTCAAGGAGCACAGTGGGCTGGCATGGGAAGGGAACTACTTCATGCTTATCCAGTATTTCGGGAATCGGTCTCAAAGATTGACGCGTTTCTAGACATGGTTCAAGCTCCATTCAGTGTCTACGGTACGTGCAATATGGCCCGATATCAATGTTATGGGTGAAAGATACTAAGAATCTCCAGATGAAATGACCAAAAGCTCGCAAGAGTCACAGCTTAGCCACCCGTTGCTTAGCCAGACGGTGTGCTCAGCTTTACAAATCGCCCTCATCGACCTCCTAGAATCATGGGGAGTATACCCAGCCTCAGTCACTGGTCACTCGAGTGGCGAAATTGCCGCTGCGTATGCAAGTGGTGCCCTGAATATGGAAGACGCGATGAGTATAGCTTATTATCGCGGTGTGGCTGCAAGTAAATTACTCACAGCCCAAGTACAAGGTGGCATGATGGCCATTGGAATGTCACCTGAAGAAGTTGAGCCGCATCTGGCAACTATAAAAGCTGGAAGGGCCGTCATTGCCTGCATAAACAGCCCCTCCAGTGTTACAGTGTCCGGGGATGCACATGCAATCGATGAATTGGCCGAGTCGCTCAAAGACAATCCAGCTTTCAGTCGTCGCTTAGCTGTAGATGTCGCTTATCACTCCCACCACATGGAGCTTGTCGCCAATGATTACTTGGAATCAATAGAACATATTATACCAAGGAAGCCAGATAACTCCACCGATAATCGGATTTCCTTTTTCTCTTCTGTCACTGGAACAGAACTCCAGCCAGAAGCGCTTGGACCTCCATACTGGGTGTCGAACTTACTCGGCCAAGTCAAATTCGCCGAGTCGGTGAAGAAACTCTGTTTCGAAACTAACACTCGGCATACCGGGATCGGAATATCTGCACGCAGGCGGGTAAAAAGAGCGGGCACTGCACAAAAGCCTAGCGTTGACTTTATCCTCGAAATCGGTCCTCATTCGGCTCTATCGGCTCCCATGAAGCAAATACTTCAGGCAGATGCGAAGCTCAAGGCGACCGATATCGAATATGGCAGCATCTTGGTACGAAATAAACATGCCGTATCCTGCGCCCTCGATACTATGAAAAAGCTAGCATCCCTTAACTACCCGTTAGACTTTGAATCAATCAATCGTCCAAAAGAAACGACTAACCAACGGGGCCCACGACTCTTAGTGGATCTCCCTCCATATCCCTGGAACCATAGTAGGTCTTATTGGGCCGAGCCCCGCTTGAGCAAAATGTACAGAAACCGAGAGTTCCCGCGAACAGATCTACTGGGTGCACCAGATAACATGGCCTGTCCATTCGAACCACGTTGGCGAAACTACTTACGCATCTCGGAGATACCCTGGCTCAAGGACCACAAAATCCAATCTGATATCGTCTTTCCAGCTGCAGGATACATATGCATTGCCATCGAAGCGGCTATGCAATTGGCCACAGATATCGGTGAAGTTGCAGCGTTTGCACTGCGTGATATTTCAATACGGTCTGCATTGATCATCCCTGAAAATGGTGCCATTGAAATCATGACATCATTGCGCCGTCTGGATGAAAAGAAAACCAATCAATCGGATCGTGCGTACAGATTCCATGTATACTCGGTGTCAAAGGATAACCGATGGACCGAGCATTGTACCGGGGTTGTCGGGGTGGAGAGAGAGCTCGGCGACGCTGATGAAGTAAAGATCAGCGACCTCTATGGCTCTGCGATGCTCCCAGCGAGTGAATCGGCAAGCATCTCAATGATCGAGGTCGGCCAACTATATGAAAGACTGCGTCACGTCGGCCTAGATTATGGCCCTTGTTTCGCCAACTTGACCTCGGCGCATACAACGGAGAATGGCGCATGCTTTGCAGAAATCACGCTTCCGGACACTGCAGCCGCTATGCCGATGCAATTCGAGCATCCACTATTGATCCACCCCTGTACCTTGGATAGTATGTTTCACGCGATTTTCGCCGCATTGCCGGATGATGCATCTCTAGAGAGAGGGCCACTTATACCTGTTTCTATCAAGAGTATGCGAGTGTCAAGCAGCATTAGCTCCGGCGCTGATGAAGTCCTAAGTACCCGTACACATGTTAGAACTGATCCCAAAGACAAAGATACGGTAGTGGCATCCATTGTCGCAGCGAACAGAAATGATGAATGCGACATGTATCCCAAGATATCCGTGAATGGGCTACGATGTAAGCGACTTGAGATTGCGCCACTTAGTTCTAAATCGTCACCCTCTGCTCCTCTGGTCTATGGCATTGAGTGGCAGCCAGATCCTGATTTCCTTATCGGCAACCACAATTCTTGCCGAATCTTGGAACAGTACCAGGGATCAGTCAAACAATCCTTGTCCAGGGAGGAATATGAGGATTATACGACTTGTTTCATCAAGGAGCTGCTTATCAAATTCGACCAACATGATCAAAGCCGAAACAATTCCGTTGTAAACAAGTATAGATCTAGTTTGGCAGAGCTTCTTCAGAGAGACAATACTCAAGGAATGACGAAGACCGCACAGATAGACGAAGCCAAACAATGGGAAACTCCCCAGTCTATGACGAGGATACTCAGCGCCATCGGAGCGCAAATCTCCTCAATATTCAATGGTGACGAAAAGTCCATCCAAGAAAGCAGAGCCGAGCTATGGAATGCACACTGGGAGGTCCTCGCCACTGACAGCACCTACACTTGTGCAGCCCTATACCTAGCGCTAATCGGCAACAAAAAACCAGACATCTCAGTTCTTGAGATCTGTGAAGGAACGGGACAGCCATGCACGATGTTCGTACAACGCCTGGCGGAAGGGATAGAAAGTCAAAACCAACCACCGCGCTGCCTCAGATACACCTTTACATACAGAGACAATTCAGAGCTTGATGAAATGAAGTCGAGACTAGGGCCTTGGTCGCAGCTAATAGACTTCATCAAGCTCAGCATTGAGCGCGATACCTCAGAACAAGAGCTCGAGAAGCATTTGTACGATGTAATCGTCGCTCCACATGGCCTTCGCTCAGTGCATTCGACTCAACGCATTCTTGAAAATCTCCGATCAATGTTGAAGCCGTCGGGCTATCTTTTGATTGCTGATTATTTTCACCCCGAGGAAAATATCCTCGATGCGATAATGATTAGTGCTTTGTACTTGTGGCCTGCTGATATTTTCAGTTCTCCCTGCAAGAATGACGAAAGGAAAAGTTTAGTGAATGCCCTACGGGATGCAGATTTTACGACGCACAATTTTGCAGAAGCCAGTCCAACTACTAGCCGGGCCATGCTTACGGTCTCGCGTCTACGAAAGGATACAGAACACGTGAGGAAACGATTCACGATCATACCTGAGAAGGGCTATGATGAGACTGTGGTAATGTCTCTGCAGCAGGATCTCGAAAACCTTGGATGCACAGTGAAATTAGCAGATATCGCAAACCTCCACGCAAAAGACGAGATCTGCGTGGTGTTAAGCGACATGCAAATGCACATGCTTGCCAGTATTCAAGGCGACATAATGGAGAAAGTGAAAGACGTATTCCTACATAGCGCCGGAGTCCTTTGGATTACTCGCGGCGGCACGGTTGACCCTACCTGCCCGGAAGCAGGGCTTGCCTCGGGGTTCGCCAGAACGGCTCGCTCTGAATCAGGCGTTGGTTCCATTGTCACACTTGATTTGGGGTCGTCGGATCCTTTTGCAAATAGTCAAGCTGCCGAAATTATACTCGGAGTGATCAAAACACATTTCCTCCGAAAAGATGCCATTGCTGAGGATACAGAGTACGCGGAGAGAGGTAGTGTTGTTCTGATTCCCCGGGTGATTGAGCAAGAAGACATGTATTTGGATGTCACCAAAGCCAGTCGAGAAGCTAAGCATTCCCAACAATCATTTCGACAAAAGGATTGTCCTGTTCGACTGTCCGGAGCGGACACGGATCACCCTCAACCGTATTTCACAATAGGCCGCGAAACGGCCGAGATGCCCGCCGGATATGTCGGGATTGAGGTTTTGGCTTTTGGACTGAACGAATGCGATACCCACCAGGCATCAGAAGTAGAAAAGTCCAGCGACACCCTGGGACTGGAATGTAGTGGAAGAGTATATGCACTTGGACAAGGCGTTGAAGGGTTCTCAGTAGGAGATCGCGTCGTCTGTCTGGGTGTTGGAGCAGCAAGAACCTTCTATCACAACGAGGCATCTGCCTTCCAAAAAATCGACGATGGTATGTCCTACGAGCTTGCGGCAGCTCTGCCCGTGGCTTACTCAACGGCATACTACGTCGTCCATTACCTGGCACGAATCCGAGCACACGACACGGTTTTAATTCAAGATGCCGCCAGCTGGTACGGACAGGCAATAATTGAGGTGTGCCACATGAGAAGCGCTGCAATTATAGCCACCGTGGAGAGTATGGCCCAGAAGGAGGCATTATCAAATCGATTCCGAATCCCTCCTCATCGTGTGCTCATTGATGGGGAAGATGACATCTCTAAACGGATTTTGGAGATCACGAATGGTCGAAAGGTCGATGTTGCTATAACCTTCTCTGCGACTAAATCCAGGAGTCTTCAAATGATCTGGAAATGCATCGCGTCGTTTGGGCGTTTGATCCAGCTTCGGACTCGTGATCTCGAAAATAAAACCGAATGCAACTTGTATTCGGTAAAGAATGTCTTTTTCTCGACGTTTAATATCTTTGAGCTCCAAAAGGAAAGAACAGACATCACGCGACACACGTTTGGAAAGATTATGCGCTTTTTCCGTGAAGGGAGACTTCGTGGGCCATCGTCTTTCACGGTGCAGAGCGTTGGAGAGATAGAGAAGGCATTTGGTGCCTTCTCCTCTGAAGACCACGTTGTAATCACGACAGAGGGTAATGAGATCGTCAAAGTAAGTCCGCTTCTCATCACCCTTGAATATCCTCTAACCATATGCAGACAATACTTCCGAAAGAGACAAATCACTTGTTCCGAGGAGACGCATCGTATATTCTGGTCGGCGGCCTTGGCGGAATCGGCCGCGCGATAGCTCTGTGGATGGCAGTTCACGGCGCAAAGCATTTGATATTCGTCAACCGAAAAGGCTTGTCAGGAGAACCTGCACACGCCACAGTCAACAAACTTCGAGCCAAGAACGTCACGGTAACCGTTCACGCCTGTGATATCTCCAACGAGACCGAAGTGGCTCAAATGTTCGTTGCAATATCCGAGACACAACCACCAATTCGCGGATTGATACACGGAGCCATGGTCTTGAAGGTGCGAATAATGCGAACCCTTCTTCACCCAACACTCTAACGCAAATACCAGGATATTCATATCGAAAGAATGACAGCCGATGACTACCACTCTGTCCTGCGGCCCCGATACAACGGAACCTGGAACCTCCACAGACACTTACCCACAGATGTAGACTTCTTCCTCATGCTCTCTTCTATCAGCGGCGTCATCGGAAACGCAACCCAATCCGCCTACGCCGCAGGCTCCGCATTCATGGACTTATTCGCCGCATACCGGAGCTCAATGGGCCTCCCGGGTGTATCATTGGATCTGGGCACAATCACAGACGTCGGCTATCTGGCCACGAACAAAGAACTCGCAATAAAAATGGAGAAGCAAGGATTCAAAGGAACTGATACGTCGACGTTGTTGTCGCTTATTGAATTTGCCATCTCACAGCCCACGGGCGGTTTGTCACAAATTGTGACTGGTCTGGGTGAATGGAAGGAAGGTGAATCCATTGGTAATTTTGATGCGCCGCTTTTCTCGCACTTTCGACGGAGATTCCAGCGGGGCGAGGAGAGTGGTAGGTCGGATGAAGTTGAGACTTTACGGGATATGTTGCGTGCGTGCAAAACGAGGGAAGAGGCTGTTCCTATTATTTTTGATGCGGTTAGTGGGAAGATTGCTGCGCAGCTTGATATATCGGTGGACAGAGTTGATCCGTCGAGTCCGCTCTCTGAGTTTGGGGCGGATTCCCATGTGGCAGTTGAGCTGCGCAATTGGATATCGAAGACTTTGGAGAGCACCGTGTCTATTCTTGAGATCCTTGCTAGTGAGTCGGTGCTTCATCTGGCAGGGCAAATTGCTGAGCGGTCGCAACTGGTCAGTGTGGACAATTTGGAATAGTGAACGAGCTAAAACTGGGTGGATCTTGAGGTGGGTTACTGAAAAGTTGAACATGTTTTGGAGCTTCATTGAATAATGATAAGTTATATTCATTCGGCTACAGCCATTCTAAACCTCAAATGCAATATGTACTCGTGTAAAACAAAACTCCCCCGAATGCAGCTCTAAAGTCTATTTATGTTCAAATCTCATCTCATCACTCAGCCTTCTTTGAAGCCTTGGTCCGCAGCTTCATCAACAAGTAAACCAAACCATAAGAGCTGAGAGCGAAGATGGCGACAATACCAATGTCACGCCAGCCGTAGTAGTACTCCTTCAGGTTGATAGTGTAGAGGTAGTCGCTTCCATGAGTGTACTCGCAGACCTTGCAAGACTCGGTCGCGAGGGGGTTGGTCAGGTTCATCCGGGCCCCGATAGTCTCCATGTAAGGACCCAGGTAGTCGCCGCAGGAGGTTCCGTTGGGAGGGTTGAAAAGGGCGAACTCTTCCTCCTTGCAGTGAATGTCGGTGTCCCAGATGTTGAAGACCAGAAGGCCACCCATGAGGTAATTGAATGGGTTCATCCAGTAGATCCAGTATCTCCAGAACACCTGGATTTGACTGTAGGGAACGAGAACACCACAGAACGAGACCAGGGTACCGATGATCAGGGGGTTGACCAGAGCGGCGAACGTGGCGTTGGGGGCGTAGGCGGCGATGAATTGACCGATACCAGTGTAGACGAATTCGTAGAGAAGCATCATGAAGAAGGTCGGGCCCGATTTATCGGCGGCAGTGACACCGCCGATTGTCCAGTACCAGCACACAAAGTACAACACGGCGCAGATGACGAGATATGGGATCTCAGACACGACGAGAGCGGTCACAAAGGCCCACCACGAGTACATCTTGGACTTCTTCTCACGCTGCTCATAGATGGCTCGGCGCTCGATGAACAGGGGTTGCAGCTGGTTGATGACACCGGGGGCAACGAAGATGAAGTTGAAAATGGTGAAAAGGCGCAGCTGCATGGAACCAACGCTGTCACCAATCATCCAGAAGGAGAAACCGTTGAAGAGGGCGGATCCAATGTGTAGAGCGAGCTTGTTGTTGATATAGTCGGTGTTGCGGAAAAGAGCAGTGCTCATGCGGAGGGTAACCAGCTTGGTCTGCTCCAAAAGAGAGGTGGCAAACTCGCGACCGTCATCGAAAGTACCAGGCGGGCTGGCTGCAGCGGCGCTAATGATATCGTCAAGTTCCTTGAGTGCCCTGGAGTTCTCGGGCGACTCGAGCCAGACCTTGTTCCAATCTCTGCCCTGGCTGAGGTGTCCGGAGACAACGTCGATCATGTGCTCGGCCGGGTTGGTGTTGGGAGGGCAAGGGGCGCCATAGCGTTCGAAGTAGTTCTTGACGGTCTGACCGTTGTCACCGATATCACCGAAGTAGACAGTCTTTCCACCCCTAGTAAGTAAGAGTAGAGTGTCGAATTCGGCAAACAGCTGAGCGGAGGGCTGGTGAATAGTAACCAAGACAGCCTGGCCGACATCGGCCAGCTTTCGCAAGAATCGGACAGTGTTGTAAGCGGACTGGCCATCGAGACCGGAGGTGGGCTCGTCCAGGAAAATCAGAATGCTAGGCTTGGACACAAGCTCGACACCAATGGTGACTCGCTTCCGCTGCTCAACACTCAAACCCGCGCCGACATAGCCGACCAAAGTATCGGCCAAATCGTGTAGCTCCAAAAGGTCGATGATAGTGTCGACGTATTTCAGCTTCTCTTCACGCGGAGTATCCCGAGCCTGGCGAAGTAGAGCCGAAAACTCCAAAGATTCGCGGACGGTCGCAAATGGCTCAAGGACATCGAGCTGCTCACAGTATCCAGCAGAACGTTGGAATGAGACGGGAAGCTCGCGACCGTCAACCATGATGGAACCATGGATAGTACCATCCGTCTTGCGTTGCGCCAGAACATCGAGTAGGGTAGTCTTGCCAGCACCGGAGGAGCCCATCAGTGCGCCCAGCATACCGGGCTTCACCCATCCATAAATGTTGTCAAGAAGAACACGGTCGCCAGTAGGCGTCTTCACAGTGTATTGCAAATCCTTCCAGGTAAAGACCGACGTGTTCCGGACGAGCTGCTGGTCAACCTGGTCTTCATCGACACCGGAATCGGACGGCTTCTTCGACTTTTCCTGGACCTGAGACTCCTCGTCGGATTTGGCAAGATGGCGGTGCTTCCCCAGACGCTCACGAGGGATAACGAGATTGCTTCCGCTCTCCCCAGCGGCCTGCCATCTAGTGGTAGCGACGATTGTAACAGCCACAAAGAGCACCCACCATGCCCAGTTGATACCGAAGTTTCGCCACAGATGGGAGTGGCTGTAGGAGAGTGAGTGGAGATACTGATCACCGGTCACATAGGTGCTTCCCTGAATGGCTCCGCCAACACCAGCGCAAGACTGGTGGGCGGGATCCATGTAGCCAGGGCCTTGAGGGACGAGGTTGTTGCCAACACAGGGGATGGTCTTGTCGTGAAACTCGTTGGAGAGAAGAGCCTCGAAGCCATAGGACAAGGGGTCAATCCAGTAAATCCAGCCCAGCCAGGGGTGCATCTGCGGCTTGTGGATCATGTAACCGGTATACATGATCAGCGCGGAGATGAAGAATCCAGAAACCTTCGAGGCTCCATCGAAAGTGGAGAAGAGGGCACCGATGGCTCGGAAAAAGGCAGTCATACACTATTGAGAAATTAGTCAATGTAGTCCATCATGGGGGAGGAATCGAATCTCACCATTGTTGTCGCAAATACCAAGATCCAATATGTGAAGAATGCGCCGGCAGACATGGTCAGACCTACCATGAAGTAAACCACAATGGAGAACATGCTGATTTGAAACAGCAAAACCGGGATATCAGCGGCGATTTGAGCAAGACAGAAAGCTGCAGGATGGAAATAAGCAAATCCTTTGTGCTTAATCAAGACAGGGCGCCCCTGAAACGAGTCTGTGACTTCAGACATGGCGAGCAAACTGTTGTACAGCAAAGAGAAGAAGAGGGCACCAGACTTGACGAACAAACCACCCGAGTTGTTAGGGGCACTGTAGAACAGAGATCCCGCAATCAAGGCTTGGACCAGCGTTGCGACTTGCTTGATTATGAAAGTGGCCTTGTCTCCCCAGAGAATCTGGTACTGTCGCGCAACACAAGCCTTGACCTGCTCGGGGAAGCTGACAGTCAGAGGGCTGTTCTTTGGAAGTTGATTGGACGTCTCAAAGGCGACACCATCCTTGAAGTCCTGGGTTCGGTTGCGTGCGTCTTCGGAGTTCGGGTAGTCGTACTCGGCAATCATCTGCTCATGGATGGGAGACTTTTCATAGACCTCGCGCAGAGCGTCCTTGTTGCGGGGAAAGCGGTTTTCATAACCGTCGCGAATGCGACGTTCGGTGGGCACGGTGATACCAGTGAGGAAGTCGGCGACGTTGGAACCATCACGGCAGACGAATCCGGCTTCTTCCATGAACGGGCGAGCCTGGGCCCGAGGGCCGTAGTAGATCTGCTCGCCCTCGTCGAGAACGAGCACTTTGTCGAAGAGCTCGTAGATTCCATTACCAGCTTGGTACAGAGTGACGATTGTCGCCAGACCCAAAGTATCGGTCATGGCACGAATACCCTTGGCCCATTCCAGCGCAGTGCTCGCATCCAGACCTCGGGTGCTGTTATCCCAGCAGAAGACGGATCCTCGAGTGGCGAGACATTCGATGATAGAGACACGCTTGCGCTCACCACCGGAGACACCACGAACGTACTCGTTGCCGACTTTAGTGTCCACGGTGTGAGAGATGCCCATCGACTCGAGCAAAAACTTCTTGCTATCTTCACGATAAGCCTGGGCGGATTCGACGCCATTCGGAAGCTTGAAGGGAACCTTGAGGCGAGTTGCGAAGTCCATGGTCTGGCCAACAGTCAAGGTCGGAAAGAAAAGCTCCTCCTCGGTGTTCATGACAATCTGGCCGCGGTACTTGGTGGCCTCGTCGGAGGTCAGAGAGCCGAATCGCACATCTCCCTTCACTGATTTGTAGCCATTTCGGCGGTTGGCAAGCATCTTCAGCAGAGTTGTGCAACCCGAGCCAGGACGACCCAGGACTAGAAGCATCTCACCCGGCTTGACGCATCCATGGCTGTTGTTCAAGATAGTGCGAAGCGGGGGCTTGTTCCGAGCTTCCTGGATGTGCTTGGGAATATTAAACTGAGACAAAACGTTCTCATTGACGGCGGCATCAGAACTGACGACCTCCACATTGAGATTTTGCCAGGTGACGCCCAACTCCTGTCGCTTGAATCCGGAGGCAAGATCTCGCTCATGTTGCTGCTGGACCTGAGATAGCAAGCTCCAGTCATTGTGTTGGCTGGGGGCGGGACTGTTATGCTTGTGAGGGGTCTCGTCACCCATGATTGTGGCCGCACTTTCAGTCTCGTAGTTGATATCGATCGACCCTTTGTGGGTCGATGAGGGTTGGGTTGGGCCCTCCATGTTGAAAGAAGTCGGAGATAGCTTGTCAGCGACCAGCCATCCGCGGGAGCATCAATAATTTATACTAAGTGAATAGAACTCGAACACTGTCAGTGGATCCTACAAACTAGGATCACCCCGAATGTCCGAGACCAATCGGAATCAGCAACCAGGGAATTTTGTGAGCTTGGAATAGATCCGTTCGTTTCGGAGGCCCCTATTCAGGGAGCTTCCAGAAAGTCGGCCATGATGACCCATGATGACCCACGTAACGGGCCAAAATTTCTACAAACCAACAGCTGTGGAGACAAATAACACGGAGGGAAAAGTCAACTTTCTTCCGCTGACACATCATTGTGCCCCACAATTGAGATGTTTCGCAATCCATATGGTCCGCTAATGCGTTTGTGAATCGGATCGCTCTTCTAGAAAGCCGGCATACCTTCCTAGTGCTATATCCGCCCGTACTACTGCGGTGTTTCACTGAAGCCACGTATTGATTGATAAGAAATGCAGATGCCTCATCTGCGCCCACGTAAGCAACACTCCAAGCAGTTCTAGATGCGATCGGAAAAGATAAGACAGAACTTTGGGCGCAACTCGGCTCCTGCAATTTGCCGCTGAGTCAGCGGGACAGCGAACGGCCCAGATTGTTCCTTTTTGGACCCGCACGGATATATCACTTTAGCTGTTTTTTCGGTTGTTTCAGTCTCCCCGATTCCGTGGGTATCAGCATCTCGATTTAGACTCTTTTTTAGGCCCTGACCAATTACCTCCTAGCTAAAGACCTAGCTATTCGTTAGTCTCATCTCTTCCAAGGTTTATGCTGCGACTAGCGTTTGACTCTTTTGCATGCATAATCATGCCATCTTCTACGGATATACTAGTGTCCTATTCCTATGACCTAGGCACATCACATTTGATACATCCGTTTTTATTATTATTGAATATCTGAACTCCCTACCTAAGCAAATTTTACTGCTCACCATTCTCACTACTCTCGCTGTCACCACTGCCCTTTTCCTTATCCTGCTCCTTCTCATCCGCCTTGCCCTCCCGGCATTTGTTGCACGCAAGTATATGCTCCTTGCCCTCTTCATCTTTGAAGGAACTTTCATCGGCTTCATGGCCACCTTTGATGCACCACTGCTGCTTCTGTTCCAGGCAGTACACACAGATATCGTCGTATCGAAGATTTACACTACGTATGGCATCGCAGTGGATACAGGTGAAGTAGGCAGATGCCAATGATTGTTCACCTCCATCGTCCCTATTGCCAATACGCCATAGGTGAGAAGACTGCCGGGAAAAGTCGGTGATCGTAGTACCCTTTGTCTGGGTAGATGAGGGATCGGTGAATTGTGAAGTCAAGAAGCTAGACTCTGCTGATGGTCTTGAGCCGCTCGATGACCGTGCGTTTGTAGAGTAAAATGCAGTGCTGTATATGTACTGCGCTAGCTGCGGCGTATGCTTCTGTAACGCAGCGAACGCGTCTAGGCGAGCCTTCTTGTTGTTCCTTCGGACGCTAGTCTTCTGTCATCTAGTTAGTCATGATTCAATATATCCGTAAAATAGGAAAGGGGCACTTACTTCCCGGCTAGTCTGGCGGCAGCTAGTGCAGTTTTTGAAGATGGTCGTCTTGTTTGGGCGCATATGGTCTGAGATTGGACTCACCTTGCAGCATTTTGAGCACATCTTTACATCCATCTTGATGGTGAAGGATGTCTGAGGTATTCAAGAAAGGTGTTTCAATGTCGTATGTGATCAACGTAAGAAGAGGATATCTGTCTAAAGATTAGGTTATTAGCATTGGTTATCGACGGAGGTAATACTTGCAGAAAAAAGGGACATACCGTAGGTGACAGCTATGCGGAAAAAGTGATGGGTATTTCGGGAGCTTCGCTCCGGTAGGTCAAGGCACCCAGATGGGTAGCAATGAGAATAGCGTAAGAGGTGTCCATTGACAGTATAGATGTGGTGAAATGGCATGTGCCGTAGTAAAAATGAATATGTGAAAGGTCGAAAGTCGTGGAATAGGCTTGTATGTTGTGCAAGAGAAGCAGCTGAGGGCTAGTTATGATGTAAAAGTTGGTATTGGAGCTGGATATATGAATGGTTGAGAGTAGTAAGTGCAAGAGAATAAGAAGACGTGGCACGGCAAGAGAAAGGCTAGAAAGGATAGACTGCTGATTCGGATGCGGTAATTCAGATCCGGAACTGAAGTCTGAATGACTGAATGTTACCAGGCCGACAATGATTTAACCTTGAGAATAGAATTAAATAAATAAAATGTTTGTGTTTCCAGCGGTATTCAGGATGAGAGCTGAACATGTGAAAGGGGGGCTCTTCTGTAGAGCGCGGTAGACGATAATGCTAGTTGTGCCGATTGTAGGGTATTTGGCGGGGAGAACTAAACAAAGGGAAGACCAAAAGTTAGAGGGCATATTGACGGGATCTCGTAGGCAGAAAGCTTACAACTGACGGTATTTACGCTCACAATCCATACCAAAGTCATTATTTCAAAGAGCAGCTTTCCAAAAGAGACCAGCGGTCTCTGGCGTCACATTTCCTTGATTTGATGAAAGCATATAAGACGAGCCAGTTCCCCTTCCCTACTAGCTCTTTCCAATCCAGAAACAGCTAGTTTCAGTGTCCTCATGTCCCACATCTCGTTATCTGATCATCCCCGGTAGAAGTGGTAGCAATTGTATGCCTACTCTAGATACGAGGCCGAGTCGATATAGGAGGTCTTGGTGCGCAAAGCGTTATATGAAGTTGCAAGCAATTATATGTCGTAACACAGGCTTATGGGCTCGTGCCTCCATTTACATATTTTGCAACGAGTGTTCATAAAGGCGATATGCGAGCTCCTTTGAGTCTAGAGAAGGCTTGTAAGATGGTTGAGGTTTGATTGGTCTGTATCCACAGCACGAAGGCATCTGCGGCCCCGGTGAGCTAATGCTGGGGTGACGTTTCTGGATAGGATCCTGCTACTGCACTGCATGGAGAAGTAATTGGAAACCCAAGGCATTTGTACAGAGGTTATTATGTTTTGTTTACCTTCACCAGGCAAGGCTGATAATATACTAGATTTTGAGCACATGACAGCTCAAAATGTTGCAGGTCGATTGGTGGTGAGGTAATTCAACTATGGAAATGTCACACCACTGTTGCTGATCGAAAGGGTTTTTTACTGGCGGGTCTTGCCACCCAATCATATCACCTTCGCTGGGATGCAACATATGAGATCTGATCAGAAGGCAATTCGAGAAGCAGAAACTAGCAGATATGGTGGTCTCTATGTCATTGACAGCGTGTGTGGAAATCATTCAATTTCAATATCCACTGACATGCCACCAGCCACCTCCCTATGGGACAAGGTCCAACGTCCAGAATATCCATTTGCTTCGTGACCGATGAAGTTTTGTACCTCAGTTTCTAGACACTTTATGCAGCGACCATGGTATTTGTTTACTGGCGGGCGTCCTTTATCTTGTTCTGAAATGGATGATCTAGGGCCGCTATGTAATCCTCACACAAATTTGCTGCCAACAACGTGATACCAACGTAGTCAGAATTTGAAGGCTCAACCTAAATTATACTCAGATGATCTGATAATGTACTGATCTTGTATCTCTTAGATCACCGGGTCTTCAAAGGTACTAGTGCCTAGGTGAGCGCCGGCCAGGTTCGCGGGCGAAGCCTCCATTGACATATCACGCCTGTTTATTTCCAACTCGACTTCAATTCAATAGTGCAATTCTCATCCTTAACCAGTACAACACGAATACTGAAGCCCGCGGCCATGGATTGTTCATGATCCAAGTCTGCGCAAGGAGGAAGTTGAGATTCAGTTATGCACGCCTCTCTGATTCTTAATTTGCTCCCCCCTGTGAATGCGGTCAGTATCAATTAGAACATGGGTTTCGGGGTAGGCTGCGATGACTGAGAAGAGATCGTGTTCGTACACGCTTTTATCCGACTCCTCTTGTTCCTTACGCTCCTTCAGCTTCGCCTTGAGGCCACTAAGCCTATCGGAGCATTAGCGCCAAGGAAGGTACTATACCAGATTGAAGCATGCGTACCTCTCCATTTCCTTCTTTTTAACATACATAGCCTCCTCCGCTGCCTCGCGCTTGGTAAATACATCACTTCTGATGCCTGGGTTAGCGTGACGTCACGCAACGTATGGATGGAAGGCACTTGCTCGGCAAGGAAGCCCCGCGGCTTAGGCGCACCAGTATCACCTTCCCCCATGATCGGCAAGGAAGCAGAGAGCAATCGTAGAGAAGCTGTGATCGAGGTGGTCTTACAATGGGTTGCGAGAGAGCTTGTATGGTATGGAGAAGAGAGTGGCGAGGTTGTGGAGAGGGGTAACGGGTTGGCCAATTAATGCGCGTTCCGACTGGCTTGGCACTGGCACTGACACTGGCACTGGCACAAACCAGGCGTATCCCTGGATATTGGACATGGATATTTACAAAGGCGGAACTGGATCCATGGATCCATTTATCATTCACGGCAGCCGAGAAGTGGTTCAGTGTTACTGAATCCCGACCGACTGGTCAAGTCACAATCTCGCTGCTGCATTCTCGGCACGGGCTGAGAACATGTGCTTTACTGCGTTCTCTGTTGAAGTTTGACTTCGCCCTGGAGGTCGCGGACTCTACTCTGGTCCCCATGCTGTATTCTGGACTCGCGTTATTGGCCTTCGCATGCTATTATCTCTACGCGCTAAAGGGATTGGACAAGCATGGTCATAGAATTATAATGTAAAAAAATGTCTCGTTCAAGTTCAAGCACACTACAGCATAAAGCGGAATCCCTTCTGCAACTGCCGCGCAGCGGCAATATCGATACCCTCGGTCTCTGCTGTGAGCTGCAGCCGTCGGAGCTCCTTTTCTGTGAGCTGCACATCCTCGCTCTCCAGCCGTTCTTGTCGCTTGTTGAGCATGCGCAGGTTGAAGTACATAAAGACACCGCAAAGCAGGCCAATAACCTGCAAGCCAATACATACGCCCATGGCGGTGTAGTACTTTGGTTTCTCACTTTGGAGATAGGTATAGGGAGTCCAGATACTGGCCGAGTTACCAATGGAGTTGATAAAGGCATAGGCAGCCGCACGCTTGGCGGGCGGGCGAGGCAGCGCATTGGCAATCCAGGAATAAAGTGTGCCGTTCTGTGCGAAGACGAATACCATCAAGAACAGGGAGAAGTATCGCGGACCAAAACTATCCGTGGCCATGAAGATGATGAAGCCAATAATGGTCAGAGGGACTGGATAAACAAAGAACCAGAATCGCATTTCCATCTTATCCGAAATCCACGAGTGTGATAGACTGTAGATGACCATGAAAACGTACGGCGGGGCGCACAGTAACAGGGAAATTGTGTCGGAGTAGCCGAGTGTGCCAGTGAGTGTTGGGAAGAAGTTCTGGAACCCGGCTGCACCGGTGATACACATGTATCCAAGGGCGAGAACGTAGGTCTTGATATCGGTCATGGCAAGCTTCAGGCCCTGGATTTGACTCATACCGCCCTTATCGTCCCGGTCGGCCTCGGCGGCGTCGATGGCAAGACGTCGCTCGGCAACCTTTCGCATCTCTGGTGACAAGAGCTTCCATGTCTCTGGGAAGTCGGGCAGGACAACGCAGATCACGAGTCCAACGAAGACAGTAATACTTCCCTCGATAATATATAGCCACTGCCAAGCATCCATGCCGCGCTTTCCCTTCAGGCCGCTCAGAATACCTGCTGCGATGAGGTTTCCGAACGCACCACTGACCAGGGAGCCGGAGTAGAAGATACTCATCCGAAATGCCAATTCCCTTTTGGTGTACCACTTTGATAAGTAGAAGAGAACACCGGCGAAGAAAGGAGCCTCTGTATATTTGAGTTAGCCAAGGTACTTGCGCGATAGTTCACTGGTGACTTACCGACAAAACCAAGGAAGAACCGACAAGCCACGATCCCACCGTAGGACTTTGCCTGGGAGGTCACAGCAGAGACCAGGCCCCAGGCAGTCACAAAGAAGCCCAAGTAGAGGGAGGGCCGTCCCATATAGTTTAGGAGTAGGTTACTCGGGACTTGCATGAGGATGTACGCGACGAACAGAATCGAAAGGCCGGTCTGGTACTGGGTGTCGGTCAAATTGAGATCTTCGGTGAGACCCTGCAGTTTAGCTGCGGCGTAATTGTTGCTATTGAAAGAGAGCATAAGTCAGTCGGGAACTGGATTGGCCAAGCGGGCCTCGACTTACCGATCAATATAGTTCAGCAAGTAGACGAGCACCACCAAAGGCATAATCAAAGAATCGATGCGAAGGCGCAGTTTCTTCTCCAGGATCTTCTCCTCCTCAGTCAGCTCGGTGAGTTGCACGACCTCCTCGTGGGACATTTCCGCCTTCTCCCCCATCACGTCATTATCTGTGATGACATGCTCTTTGTCTGCCATGGTGCTGGTAGGGACAAAATTCCGCAATGAGTACGGAGTAGTAAGAAACAAAATGTGCGTAGTCGGGAAGTCCCCAGCAGGGACAGGGTCAACGCTTTATGTTCTCCAACGCCAAGAGAGAAGCACAACGGATTGGGCAGGTCATATTACAAGTCCTGCATGGTTACTAGGACCGATATGGGTTTATCCTTCAGGTGCTTCCGGCGATCGTATTTACCCGGGGTTCATTCTGTGGGGAAGAGCGTGGGGGAAGAGCATGTGGGGAGGTGATTGCCAATAAGGTGCCCAGTGCTCAATGCGGGATGCGGACATAACATGTCATGGGGTACCATTCGTGGCGATGATGGGCAGGATTGACCGGGGTTGGCCTCCACCGTGGGGGTTAGCACGGATGGAGCAACCGTGGGGTTTGCCCCTCTTAATCCGGGGTGAAGGGGCCCCTAAGCCCCTTCGGCCTGTGGAATTCCCCCTCGGCAGTCAAGCCTAAGTCTGTAGTCCGCAGTCCGTGCAACAATCCTGTTCACTCTTGTTGGATGATGAGCCGTGGAACTCTGAGTTTTTTTACTGAACTTTGGACTTCGTTCCCGCGCCTGGCTCCTTCTTTCTCTGGTATCCTGGTATCCCGGTCCTTCCAAGGTTTGCGCTGTATTCCCGGGAAACGCGTTCCCGAGTCATTTCCAAGCGTTGCTCTATGTGATTTGACTGTCCATTCGACCACGTTTTCCTAGGCTAGTCGATCTTCGATTGAGCAATACTGTTAGAAGGGGTGACGTTAGCCTTTCAGACTGCTTGTCTATGACTAGAGTTCTGCTACCCCGGACTATCTCCGGGGGTCTAACCGAGTGCCAACCACCGCGATCTGTAGCCCGGTCGCACCTTTCTCCTAAAACCCAAAGTAGGCCACAGCCAAGCGTCTCGAGTCTCGCACTTTGTCCGCATCGAGTCACGGCCATGCCACGCAAATCGGTCTTGCTCCTTGCCTTGGCCTTTTATCTGGAACCTCTGCCCATGAGACTGAACCTTATGTCTCGGTCAGTTGTCGGTGACACTCTTGGCCAGGATATCTCCCGTGGTAAATTAACAAGGGTCATAAATGCCGACGGTTGTCGCCGACCCGCCGGATACTTTTGTTGACTGCTGATGTAGAGTCTCGGTAGGTACGTACAATGTGAAGGTTTGGGCCCTTTTCCCCAGACTGTCGTACGGCATTTGGCTGGAGAGGTCTAGTCCTGTGCCTAGTTTAGCTTAGCACACCCCTAGGAGGCTTAGAGTGCCTAGTTGGGCCCAATTGGACGTTAATACCGCTGCGAAGGTTGGTAGTATGATTGAAGATGAATTCTGCTAGTTAGATCTATCTTGGTGATAAGCTATGCTTGCTTAGGAAGGAATCCTGTGACAACCTGGGGGTCCGGAAAATGCTGCTTCCTCGGTGCACTAGTTGAATGTCACCCCGTGTCCTTCTGCTTGATTCGTCTCCTTGATGGCCTGCATGACTGTCGGAAGCGGTGAGCCACATGACGGGCAGTTTCTCGTTTCTCACCGCCCCGCGTTTGCCAGCCCTCATATAGCTGAGGGGTGCGCTAGATAGCTTCTTCCATGATCATGACTTTTTAGGCTAATTCTGTCTCCCTAGCCCTCTCGACAATGACTGTGTCGTCCATCTGCCTCTTCAGGGTTGGCGCCTTGTTCCATGCCTCGGGAAGCTCCTTGAAACGTTGCTCGACTAGTTGCGGACGACAGGCTTCAGGGTCTGGATATGGCTTTCCATGTCCGAGACGTGGTTGTGAGTGGTTGAGCAGAACCTCTTACCATCTCGGACTGTTGGTCACTTTAGCTGAGACATGAGAGCTGGAACGTTCATTCCCAACCAACGGCGGCGGCAGCTGCGCCATGCTCTGGGGTAGTCATTCTGACCAAGAGTAAGCCCTTGTTTGTGAAAAATCAAGAGAAATGAGTTCTGGGAAAATAGCAGTTAACGGCGAGTAACCAACCCCTACAATGTATGCGATACCGGTCCCTGGGTGCTTGCTTCAAGCCCAATATGAAGAAAGCACTGTCTGAGTGTCACCCTAGCTGCGGTTCCATCATATGTGGTGTCCCGCAGAATGATTAGAGAGTACTCTACTCTCTAAGCACCCGTTGTAGTATCCCGCTCCCAGCGTCGGGGTTCAGGAAGTGGTGTTCGAGGTCTTTGGGTCGATGTAGAAAAGTATTCCCTTATGTTGAGATGAGCGCTGTGAAGGATCGAATCGAGGGAAAAGATAAATATGAGGTGAATGTTGTAAAGGGTTGAGTTAAGGTAAATATTATAAAGGATCGAGTTAGGGTAAAAGGCTATTCTCGCGAAAGAAGTCGTCCCCCATAATAAGCGCTTTCTACGTACGTTTCATCTAGCTTTAAGCTCTAAACCTAGCGTCTTTATTCTCTATCAACGTCGAAGGGCTAGAACAATCCACCTTTTACTTAACCTTTACTTACCTTTTACTTACCTTTGAAGATTTACGCATTGTAGCTGACTATGCCGGATCTTCACAAGTTGGGGCCTATCTAGCTCAACTATCGTTAGTTTCTTTATGACACCTAAGCTTAACGATCATGTCAGTAGTGTTGGGAGTGATGGGTATGCCTACGAGCAAAGAGAGAAACGAAGGCAAAAAACTCATGAAGAGGGAAGAATCTAGCTATGCATAAACCCCCAGCTATATGGAAGCTGGAGAAGGTGGAGAAGCGGTGAGATACTGCCAGTCATGGCCTCACCGCTTTTCCAACAAGTAGCATAGTCGATTTATACTAAAGAGCTCACTTAGGCACAAAATACCTAGATTCTCTATGATAGGTATAAATCGGAAGTAGTGGTTTTGGTGCGTAGCTCCCTTTTCAATCATTTTAGGTTCAGGCCAAGGTCTAGGATAAGTACCTACCCATGTTTCGAGACATGACGCAATAGCCACCTAGAAATAGCACATACCAACTTCCTTTAGGTTTCTAGAATACTGCACTAATTATTAGATTAATTTTTTGAGAATGATTTCTACAAGTGGATTGTGGCTAGAATGGCGTCACGTATGCCTTGAAATAGTGGCGCCACATAATCCGACGAGCGGTGTATGAAAGGTATGCTGTGGGAGTGCAAGAATTGAGCGACTAACAGTCCTTGTCTCGGTGGCGTGTCCAGGATGAGTGGCTATCCGTCGTTTGCAGTTCAAGCCACGTAGCTTATGACCTAATTCTGCCTACACTGCCTCAGATGCCCGTGGTACGTACAGTCATCGATTGGTTGCGCCGTTATTCCTATTATCCAAGTAGGGTGAGTATCGTTACCTGGTGGTCCCTAGTTCCATAAGATTGACAAATGAAGACCACGGAAGCGTTTGATTTAAACTTGTTCCAGGTCTACCGGATGACGTAAAAAGGTAACCAAATCATAGGGGGGAACATTTTCATAATAGGTCTAGCCAATTATCTTCGCTTTTCTGTACCGTTCTATTTTCAATTCTAGTTTCATGCATAAGGCTGATGGTGATCTACACCCAGTGGCGCTATCTCGAATCCGGTTATGACGTGCGGCGATGTCATCGGATGCCGTATCCTTGCCAAAATAGCTCCATCTCCACAGTTTTGACACAATGGATCACTCCCAGAGCCACTGACATGCTATCAATGAATCGAAAGATCGACATGATGGTTGATTATCTTGTTGCCTTCGTTTGCAGCTTCTACTATGACCAACGTCATCTCTTTATTCAATGTTTCACATGTCATGATCTACATGGCATTATTGTCCTACTATTATAAAAACCCGGTCAATCACCGAAGTAGAGACCTCGCAATAACAAAAATTCCATCTAATCTCTTCGAACTTTTTTTCTCGGCACTCTACCTCTCTACACGTCTCAACCATCACAATGTCCAACGTCATCAACAAAGTCAAGGACGCTGTCACCCATCACGGTAACACGTCTCATGGCACCGAGCATCATCAGACCGGCACTACCCATAATCCCAATGCTTACGATGAGAACACCTCCAACCACGGTCCCCACGACAGCAATATTGCCAACACTGGTGACCCTCGGGTTGATAGCGACCGATCTGCCTACAACACCAATTCCGCTGGTCACTCCACTGCTAAGCGAGCCAATGCTGGCGCTACTGGCACCGGCTCTACCGGTGGTGGTATGCACGGTGGTGGCTTGCCCGGCGGTGATATAACTAGTGCTAGCCACAACGTCCCTACCACTAGCCATTCTACTGCTCAGCCAGTCTCTACTGGATATTCCACTGCTCAGCCAGTCTCTACTGGCGCCGGCTCGACCGATGGTAGTATGCACGGTAGTGGCTTGCCCGGCGGTGATACAACTGGTGCTGGGTTGACTGGTGCTAGCCACAACGTCTACGACTCTGGCCGTTCCTCCAACTACGGCCCTCACGATAGAAATGTCATAAACACTGTCGACCCTCGGGTTGATAGCGACCGATCTGCCTACAACACCAATCCCACTGGTCACTCCACTGCTAAGCGAGCCAATGCTGGCACTACTGGCACCGGCTCGACCGGTAGTGGTATGCACGGTAGTGGCTTGCCCGGCGGTGATACAACTGGTTCTGGGTTGACTGGTGCTAGCCACAACGTCTACGACTCTGGCCGTTCCTCCAACTACGGCCCTCACGATAGCAATGTCACAAACACTGTCGACCCTCGGGTTGATAGCGACCGATCTGCCTACAACACCAATCCCACTAGTCACTCCACTGCTAAGCGAGCCAATGCTGGCGCTACTGGCACCGGCTCGACCGGTGGTGGTATGCACGGTGGTGGCTTGCCCGGCGGTGATATAACTGGTGCTGGGTTGACTGGTGCTAGCCACAACGTCTATGACACTAGCCGTTCCTCCAACTACGGCCCTCATGATAGGAATGTCGCAAACACCGTTGACCCCCGACTTGATAGCGACCGTAGCAGCCACGCTGCCTACAACACCCCTGGCCAGCAGGGCACCACCGGCGGTGTTTCGCACCACTCATATGCCACCGGCCCTGCCTCTTCCACTGCTGGTCCGCACCACAGCAACCTGGCTAACAAGGCAGACCCTCGTGTCGACAGCAACTTGAGCAAGCAAAAGACTCATTCCAGCATTGGCAATGCTAATGCGATGCACACGTCTGGTGGCAGTGATAACACCACTACCAAGACTTTTGAGCGAGCCCAGGAGACGAGCGGTGCTGCTGGTAGCAGCTACAATCAGCAAGGTGCCGTTGGCGGCCACCAGGGTACTGCTGGTCCCCACCAGAGCAACATTGCTAATAAGGTGGACCCTCGTGTGGACTCTGATCTCGGCAACTCCGCCACTATTGGCAACCAGCGTGTTTAGTTCAGAGACTGTACGATAGTTATGCTATTATGAATTTACGATTAATCAATTCTCGGTTTTATTCTCGATATTTTCCTTGCTATATTTTCTGTGCCACTGCCTGGCGCTCTTCCGTTTTAGTCTTCCCACTCACTGAGTAACTAGGTACTGTGTAGACCCAAGCGTGCCCCTCCATGAGCTCTCTCAACCACTTTGAAATGGAGCTATGTATGTAGCCATATGGTGCCATAATCAATAGCTATCCAATTTCAAAGTTATACAGAATGCAACCTTTTAAGCGAGATCTGGTCCAAACCAGATTTTCCGGCCGATAGGCCTATTGGCGGGAGCCGCAGAACGATAGGTTCGATTAAAGTCCCCACAAAAGAATCGCGATAGGCTTCGTCTCTTGCAGCTTCTTCATTCGTCGAGATCGCCGATCACCAAAAGCCTTTTCCTAACACGACCCTCCCGCCCATTCGACCCGAGATCCTATTTCCTCCAGAGGCTCTACGCACCCCAAATCATTTGAAATCATGGCTACCGCCGCCGCTGCGCTGGGCTCATCCTGCAGCTTCACGACTCGCATCTCGCTCCGATGGGTCCCCGAGACCCCAGAAGAAACCACCGACACAATCGTAATCTCCGTGGGGGAATGGTTCCTAGACCTGCGAATGGACAAGAAGTCCGGCGCAATTGACTGGGCAATGGCGGGTACAAGGATCGAGGAAAACCCCAACCAAACACCGCGTCCGTGGCTCTTACTCTATATCTCATTGAGATCGGAATTCGATACTAACAGTATTCACAGTCAAGGTCCTCTTCACGCGCGAGCTGGATTCCCTAAATGAGATCGGGATAGTCGACGTGGGCAACTTCAGCAAACTTCCCAATGGCGACGATCTGGAGAGTGGTGAGATGCCCCATCCCGAGCTTCTAGGCGCGCCTATGACGGCGTTTGAGGAGGTATGGCGGGAATTACCGTTTAGAGAAGGCCCCGAGAGTGCGAAGAAGGGCATGTCGTGGATTCTCGAGTCTGATGATGGTGATTTGAGTGAGGTGGAAGGGGAGGTTACCGTGACCAAGACGTTCATGGGTCGGATTTGGGGCACGTATTTGGCGTTTCAGCAGACTCAGACTCATTCGAGGCAGAAAGATGAGGCTGGAGCTTGGGTGGTGAAGCGAAATGGGGCTGAGGTTAGTGCGAGAAGGGAGGAATGGAGCGATAAATGGGAGGAGAAGTATGTTGTGGGGCCTGGTGGGAGTGCGGTGCCTTCGATGCAGACTGGGTTTGATGGGGAGGGGAAGGGTTCTTGGAGGGTTCCAGGGGAGAAAGTGGTTATTCAAGGGAAGTCGTTTGTTGTTCGGGCATTTGAGGAGATTCAATAGCCATGTTATTTTGAGCACCTGTGGCTACTCGATGCAATCGTTTCTATGGGATGGCTGATCAAGTTCGATATTCCCGAATGGACGGATTCGCAGTCCTCTCATAGGTTTTCCGTTTATGCGAACAGGTGTTGAAATTAAAAAGATGTCTTTGTATGGGAGTCAATTGATCTATATAATTCCGAGCGTGGGCACCGTGGATCCTGAAAAGCAGATGTGCGGGGGGATGAAAAGAGATAAACGAAAAAACATAAAAAAACCTCCGAAGTTCGAAGCCGTGCACCACGTGGCTTTTACTGCAGAATTATTTTCTTTTTTTAGATCGTGTGTTGATCCGTAAATTACCTCGGGAGAATGTTCCACGGTCCAATTGGTTCCTGGTTACTCAACGGGACATAGGACAACCCACTCTCTTTTGCTGATTCTGATCCCAACCGTTTGCCCCTCATTACCATTTCGAGCGACTGACAGCGGGACCCCAATTACCAGCATACTGCACGCCAATGGCAGTGTCGCGTGGCAGCCCCAGTCGTAACGGGCGCAGCTGAACCTGCCCAGAGCCTATCAGCACCAACGGATGGAGCTCCAAGCACCCGAAAACTGGGCCCTGGCTTAAAGGCCCACCGCTTCAAACCGGATCCCAAGTAGGAGATCTCGGACGTCCTCGTCGGAAATCTGGCTCGTCTAAATCCCGCAGCGCCGTTGGTCCACGGTGATTTCTCCCTCCCCCATCGACACCCACGACCCCATGGCCGGTGATTCAGGACTACCCGCCCTAGACTTACGAGCGAGGAAAGCGTCCAACCGCCAGTCGCGCTCCTGTAAGGTCTGTCGGCTCCGCAAGGTCAAGGTACGGTGCTCAGATCTCTCGGGAAGGAACCGTTGTTCCCGCTCCCAGTTCCATTCATGACGTCCCACTGGTTTGAGGCATCCAACAAAGCTAACGGACATCCCCCCAGTGTGACCGAGTTAAGCCCTGCCACGCATGTTGCGCCCATGGTTATCCCTCGAAATGCGTTTACGAGAATGTTCCCGATGAGGACGCTCAGCCTATCAGCCAAGCGGAAGAAATTCGGAGCTTGCGGACCGAGATCCGCGATCTGAGGGCGCGTATAGATCATAGACAGGATGGTATGTATGAATGGGTCCGGTCGGACCCTCGGAGCCTTCAATTTGTCCGCTAACGGCTTTTTGCTGCAGGGTCTCGGATCCAAGACCTCAAGCGGCTGGACCAGCTCGAGAGCTTATTTGAGTCTATTCGCTCTGCCCCGCCTCGCGTGGTTGACTCGCTCGTTCGGGACATTCGAAAGGCACACGGGGGTTTGAAGGATGACATGACCGTTGTAGGGCCGTGGGAGGGTCATGAAGGTAAGGAGATGAGCTTTTATGACTGTATTGTGCATTGTCTTACTCAAGTTTACCTACAGCATATGAAAACCATGGCAGACAATCGCGTAGCTCTTCCGTCTCCACTCTTCCGGTCCGCAAGCGCATTTCAAATGCCGAGACCGGAATCAATTTCAACGATCCACTTGAATTCGATGGCGACGAGGACCGAATGTCCATGGATAGTGGGTCAGACACCACGTCTTCGACCGGCACAATCTCAGTCATGAGCATGCAGCGACCTGTGGTCGATGCCTTCGTTGAGCGGTTCGTTGATGCATTTGCTCCCGAAGTTGATGTGAAATCTGGCCGTGCAGGTGCACTGCGGGCGGCGGCGGAGATTCGAATGTTCTCGCCTCTCATTTCAGACGCATACGAGGCAGTCTCCGTTGCCTTCTTTGGTAGGTCCGTTCAGAATAAGCAGATCGAGGCGTCGGGCTTCCGACTATACCCTCGCGTACTGCGTGGTCTGCAGGATGCCCTAAATGACCCCGAACGATGCAAGGCCGAATCAACGTTGGTAACGGTCATTCTTCTGCTTGCATTTGAGAGTGTGGAACGCACGACGCAAAGTGGTGTCTTGGCTCACGTTCTGGGTGCAGTGCGCCTGATTGAACATCGAGGACCGGAGAACCACATGTATGGAGTCGAGCATCTTATGTTCACTGAGCTACGACCATATTGGGTATGTTCCCGATGCTTCTTCTTCTTGTTTCAAGCAATCGATACTAACGAGTCAGATCGGCGGCGCACTCGGGGCTAGAAAGCCATCATTCTTAGCTCAAGAGGACTGGAAGACCATCCCATGGTCGGCCGGCACGACCACTAAAAATATTTTGCATCATCTCCTTGACCTTGCTGCGGATATCCCTGGCATTCTGGCCCAGTCTGACGCGTTTCAAGGAAAGCAGAAGGAGTCCATGGGCGCACAAGAAATGGCTGTCAAGCAGGCCACACTCTGGAACAGCATCACCGAACTCACGGCCAAATTCCATCAATGGGTCATTGATTGGGTTGATTGCTATCCGGACGGACCCCCGAGAGAAGAAGAACAAGCCGAAGACCAAGACTTCCCCATCTTCCGACGCCGAGATCTTCGCACCGGCGCCATCTTCACCCCCACCAAACTTTCCTATCCTAATCTTCTACTTGCACAAACCATGTGCCTCTACTACGCATTCCGTCTTATTCTCTCCACCGTTGATAAACGCCCGGTCGACCGGGTCACCCCTATGGAGCAGTATGATTTGGGATGCAGTATCTGTCGGTCATTACAATGGTATATCCTTACCGCCCCGGGCAACATGATCAACCGCCTGGCCTTTCCAACGCGTGTGGCGTGGGAGGTATTCCCAGATGACAGCCCGGAGCGAGCATTTATGGTCGAGGTGCTTCAGCTTGTCGAGAAACGGCATGCACTGGGACTTTGGGGTAGCGGCATGCCGGAAATCTCGGTCCGTGACAACTCATTTCTCCACACAGCAACATTTTGATTCTTTTCTGGCTGCCAGCTTTTGTGATATTATGAGCGACAAAGTTGTCACGACTAGCATTAAATGATTGTATGACGAGCGAGATATCCCTAGGAGCGAATGATTAAGAAGCAATTCAATGGCGCATTTTCAATATGCATGTCAGACCTACATATGGAACAACATTCCACGTTACATTTCCTGCACGCTGGCACATGTGGAGGTGATGTATCATGCAGCTCTGACAAAAACATTCATATCGTCGAGTCTCATTGGTGCGGATCAAGAGCATCTCCACTTGTCTGTGAAGAAGCTAAGACCGATCAGATTCCGGCTCCACCAAGTCCACCACTCACAGTGCCACATTCTCGATCAACAATCGATAGTGTCAGGAACCGATGGACCCAGAGCCGATCAGGGAAATGAAATGGAATGGGAAAAGGAGATCGCGGCCCGCTCAAGCTTTCTCATAAAGCCCAACGCGCCATGTCTCCGGAGCTATCCAATTCCCAACCTTCGAACCAACAATGCTTTCTCTACGCTCATTATTCGCGTCAGCCCTACTGAGTGCGTCTGCGGTACACGCAGGCGCGTTCGGAATCAACGACTTCTCCTGCCAAAGCGACTCGAACCCGGTCGTCCTCCTGCACGGTCTGGGTGCCACCTACTACGAAGATCTGAACTTTATGCAATACTGGCTGCAGAAGCAGGGCTACTGCACCTACTCCCTGACCTATGGAGCCTACGACGACTTCCCGTTCCTCGGCGGCCTGAAGCACATTGCGGACTCCGCTCCGGAGATCGCCGCCTACATCAAAGAAGTCGTGCAAAAAACCGGCAAGAGCAAGGTCGACCTGGTCGGCCACTCCGAGGGCGCTTTCCAGTCTCTATATGTGCCTAAGTTCGAAGGTGTCTCCGACCTCGTCGACAAAATCGCTGCTATTGCACCGCCCACCCATGACACCACTTTCGCTGGCCTCTACAAATTGGCCTACCTGTTCGGTAACGCGAGCCGCGAGGTTGTCGCTGACGCTCTCGACACCGTTGGTTGTGGTGCCTGTGACGATCTCGGTCCTGGGGGTGCTGCCGTTGAGCGAATCAATGATGGAACCCCTATTGTCCAGCCGGGTAACACGGTTACTATCATCGCGTCTAAGTCTGACGAATTGGTCACTCCGCCTTCAACTGCCTTTCTTCATGAGGACGGCGTTACCAACCGTTGGATCCAGGATACTTGTCCTTTCGACCCTGTTGGTCATATAGGCGAGGCCTATGATCTCAATGTCTGGAACTTGGTGAAAAATGTCTTGGATTCGACGCCTAATCGCGCGTTTCCCTGTTTGGCTGGGTCTCCTGGCAAAGTATAATTTCGGGATAGGTTCCCTGTTTTCAGACTAACTGTACATAATATTTAATACCTCTCTATATCAATGCCTTCCGGGCCGTGAAATCTTTTTCTCCTCTTGTAGTGACCTGGGAAGCTAAGAATTCGGCACAAGACTTCCGGGCCATTAAAGGTTTGAGTACATTGAGGCTGCAGATGTGAGCTCCAATTTTCGGATCTCCGCACATTCCGGCGGTCAGGAACTGGAAAGCGGTGAATGAGAGGCATTGTTTACAATGGATCAGTTCTACTTTCTACTTCCACAGACACAATCTTCTTATTCGCGATCTTTCATTGATGGCCTCGACTAAAACCATGTTTGTTCGTCATCGTTGATATCCATAGAAACGTGAGTATCCCATAGCTGCCTGAAGGCTGCTCCGGTGCTACTCTCAATCGTCATGCAATTTACCAGCGGCCGCTCTGCTCCAGTTGGCGTTCGGCACGCTCCCGGGCGTGACGCTTGGCCTTCTCGCGGTCGATGAAGTCCAGACCCTTGGTCTCGACCTCTCGGTCAACGAAGGCACCGATGAGACCGGCGACGACCTCCTTGGCCCTGGCGTGGTCGTCGATCTGGCCTACAGAGAGAGTATTTGTTAGCGGACAGTTCGAGTTCATTTAAAAGGGAAAGATATGGGCGTACCGTTGCGGGCCTCGTGGTCCTCGTAGGCCTTCATGGCCTCAAAGGCAGCAGCACCACCGATCAGCTCGTGGGAGAACTTGGCCTCATGCTCATGCTGGGGAGTGCTCTGGAAGTCGTTGTAGTGGCGAGCCTCCTCGGAATCGTCTATAAAGAGCTTGTGTCAGCTGGATGATCTTGCATTTGTGACGGTGATGGTGACACTAACTGTCGAACCAGCCCATTATGAAGATTGTGTAGTTGATGTAGTGATGAGAATAAGAGGTAGGATGTAGAGAGAGGTAGAAGAGAAGGAAGGAGAGTGAAGGGTACTTATAGCCCCTCCATTGGCTCCGACGAGGCCCCTGGTCAGAGAAAGCGAGAGATCCATCGGATACATGCGGGTTAGCGCCTCCTTAGCAAACTAGCTGTGCCACCCTATCCTAATAGAGGATAGTGTGGTAATAAATAGTGACTTGCTAACGCTATTTGGAAGTGGATCGCGGTCATGATTGGACCAGGTGGCCAAGCTTCCTTGTCCACCCTTGATCAGTCTAGGCAAAGCCGATCAGGCATCAGGCAAATGCCAAACCCGGCGTGAACAATGGTCTATACAGTATGCATATATCGAACAATTACATTTGACAGACCTTGTGGTAGGCACACTGGGGTGTATTCAGCTGGCGTGATACGAGCACCGAGGGGCATTAGAGGAGGTAGCGCCACATCCACGCGGGGAGCCCAAAACTGGTGTGGCTGTGTTCCATACCACACCAATGGAAATCTATGAATAGTACAGGCAATGTTTCAGATCTTTCCTAGTTGATTACTACCGGGAAATTTGGTCACTGTTTACGACTGTGTCCTCGTAACGATCCATGGATGCTACGGCGGGGCTTGCGCCACAGTACCGTCACGGAGGCGGCTTTAATTCCGGATCATCGGCGATCAACACTGGGCCGATCTATTGTATGGGTACATTTAAATTAACCTGAAATAAAGAGGCCCTAGTCTTTTCCTCCTCATTCCCAGATGATATGGTAGAATGCAAGGATATGGGCTTCTCCTAAACTGGCTGCAGCATGGACCTTTACCATTTCAAGTTTCGATGCCGCTTTCGACCAACTTGGTGATAACTGGCATAGTCCACCCTTGGCAAATCTCTTTTACCGATTTACGGCAGGCGAGGAAGAGCAAAGCACCATAATTATTATTCTGGCAGAGCATTACGTTAGCCCTCTCTTCTTCTGACATCGTGTTTGTAGGCCTATAGAACCCCCCCAACTCGGAGATCTTCATTTGAGAACCAATCTTTCACAATTTTCCCTTCATCGTCACTGCTCCCGTGTGACTGTTGCTTTTGGTAATTCTTGCTAGGTGTTCCTGCCTCGTCGTTCAAAGCTCTCGGGAGGTTCTTCTGCTGTTATGGCGGTGCAAACTTGCCATATCTGCTCCCATTTCCCTGGGAACAGTCTGAGGGGTAATCGGAGAGGCGTAGGTGAGCTGGAAGCTAGAGCCCCGTGAGCTTGAGCGAGCGAGGACGGCCGTGGTTGACATTTTGGGGTTTCTGATGCAAAGATAGAAGACAAGGAAAATGTCCCACGGAAGCAGCGATGACGAAGGGAAAATTGCGAAAGACGGTTTCTCTAACGAAGACCTCGAAGACTTCCGAGTTGGGGGGCCATATAGGCTGTTACGCGCCACTATGATAAGAATCAGGTGTATTCGCAGAAACTAAACTGAAGAAGAAAAGAAGTGAGGGGCGGGGTCAGAGTTCCATGACACTGCAGTCATCTGCGTAGGTGATAAGACGCATCTACATTTGACCAACGAGCTAGTAGCTCTTGAATGGGCAAATAGAATCGCGGAAGAAAAGCCCAGTGGAATCCTAGTGAAATTGCTTCAGAGCAGTGGAACTTTGACACTAGCTCAGAAAGCACAACTATCGAATTTGCCACAGGTGACGATATATACCATCTTATTCCAAGCTTTTGATATCGAAAGATAGCATTATGCACACCTCATTTCACCACTTTTGACGATGGTCCCACGTGCGATGCCGTGATATTTATGGTTTCCACTGATAAGAGGACCGTCCAGAGGAGCAAAAACGCCCCAAGGTGGAGATCACGGTACTTGACCGGCTATGTTATGACGATAGTGTTGAGCGAGCCTCCCTAAGATTTTGCTCAGTTGAATATAAGATATAGTATGAAAGAGAGAATCATCTCCCAGAAGCAATACCTCGCTTACTACTGATAGCGAGCCTTTGTGCCATCCTCGACCAGAGTACCGTACGTCAAGCTGCACGGGCAGGGCTCTATTATTTCTGAAGGGGCTCCAAGAAGCCCTACAATCTAAGGAGGCACCCGTTGGAATATTCTGTTTCCAAGTAACTACAAAAGGATACTCGCGCACGTTACGGCGAAACTATGACAGTGGACAAAGTCAAGCGTGCCTGAGTAACTCGCCTTATGTTCCTCGACTTGTGGACAAAGACTAAGTCAAAGGGTTGAGCGTCAATTTGAAATATAGAGACAGAAAAGCGCTTGCTGCATCTTACTAGTCCGTAATGATCAGAAGATACAGTAACTCAAAAGATAAAAGAACAATCTTAAATATGTCAACCCAATTTCCTGCTGAGCGTCGTACACCACAAAAACCCAGGGATCAAGGAGTAACATCAGGTTGCTGATCAATCTTGTTGCAGTTTCGACCCTGGTGTTTCCATCTCGAACCTGTGCCCATTTCAACTGGGTAGTTCGGCCCAAGGATTTTCAGATCGCGGAGAGCCTGCGTACCGAGAATGGCATGCCTTGTAGCGCAGCGCTCAGATAGATAATCTAGAATTGTTGGTTACTGTATAAGAAATTTTGGTACCAAACTTACCTCGCCAGCACCAATGCTAAATCCTCATTCAAATTGGCACAATGACCAACTTTACACCCTTCACACAGCTCACTATCGTGCGGTCCTCTGCTCTGACCAGAAAAACTGGGCCGCTGTACCTCAATTCCATTCCATTTTTTGAGCCAGTATGTCACTCTTTCCGCATAACACCTGGTATCCAGGACTAGCCGGCCAACTGCTCCGCAATTTCTGCATCGCTGGTGATACACTCGTGCATTATATCGCTGCCGGGGGTACATGCGGATAGTAATCGCGACTTTTTTGCTCGACCAACCGCTGGAGTAACATCCCCTGTTTTGGCATATAAACCGGCCCATGACATTCGTGTCCCATTCCTCAATGTTCGTTTCCTCATCATCGGCGTCAAAGAAGCCTATTTGAAGCCCTTCCTCGTCTAATAACCGTGCTACGTCTTCATGAAGTTTTGGGTGGAGCGACCACAATTTCGCAGCTTTGCGTCCCTTGTGTGGCATTTTGAACCTAGGCGCCGGTTGTGGGGTCTTAGAATGCTTATAATGTCAAAAGGTTGCGCTGAGAACTCGGAATATGATCGGAATGGCCTTGGATGGGCTTATGAACACTTCTCTGGGAGATAAATTACCCCGCTTCAAAGCCGTAGCTCTACCTCCTAAGGACAACGTATCGCTACCGTGGCACGAGTCGATTGGTAGATTTGTTTCATGTGGTGTAACACAACGCTAAACGCATAGTTGAGATAAGTAAAAGCAAGGGAATGCCCTATAAACAATAAATGGATGAGCAACTACTTCATTCGCGTAGACTCCGTAGATATATACTGTCTGGCCAACACTAAGCCGATGTGGTAGTCAAATTCACAATATGTCTAATATTATCACGTCAACCCGATACAATAAGACACTACCTTGTAGGTGGCTTGAATACGATGGTATGAGCCGTCATGTAATGTAAAAGAAGCAAAACCTACATCGTGGCTAAGCTAATGCGAGAGAAATCATTGGCCTAGTGTTGGCTAGGGGGTGCAGCTAGAGAGCGCAGCATACAGACCATATACGAATGACCGGTCTAGCCGGGGCTAGGATAGAAGCAAGTCTGACGTTGGCTCTTGCGATAGTCTATGGTGGTCAGCAACCCGCTAGACAACATTTTGTCGCACTGGGCGCCAAGGCAGACCGGTACCACCAAGCGGCCGATAACTGTAGGTGTAGAGGTTGGCATATCCGAAATAAAAACCTCTACGCTGTAAATACCCGTGGCCTCCCCCTCCGAGCCTCGTCAACTTCTCCCTATTGTCCTGAAATTTATTTGAACTGATCCGACTGTGGCTGATCCATGGTACGATCGCAGGGTAGGGCTAACAGAGTACAAGGTTGCGGGTGTGCTACCGAAGTAACCAGGCGTGGGGGCATGCAGTAGTTTTTGAATTCAGTTTGACCTCTTGACTCTTCAAACTTAATTCGCGGAAGATGTATTCAAAATGTGCTAATCCCTTTGAAGGTTACCGCTCTAATAGTTAGGCAGAATGATAGTGGCAATTAGTATACCTTAATCAAGGACGTATTGTAATAAACTTGTGATGACGCCCCCTCTTACCAGTCCAACATTGAGTCACGAACAGGGATTCGCTCGTGTCGTTCTGCAAAAAGGCGGAGTCGGGCAGCTATGCGTCTTGCGCGCAATTTCACAGGCACATAGCTTACTTGCTGTCTCGCCGCACGTACGCTAAACTGACTAAGTTTTGGCCTTTCTATTATTTCCTAACTATGGTGAACGGAAGGCGCAATGCATCACAGTCGTCAACAGACAGTGACCCAAGAGTCAAAGCGGGGTTAACTGCTTATTTAAATATACTGGTCCCCGACTGCGTCCGTGTGTCATCGCTTTATCCTTTTCTACTGACTTTTAAGAAAAATCCTCACTCACTCAAATGGCCCAGAATAAATTCCAAGTCTCGCGATATGAGATAGGGGAATTCAAAGAGGATAAGTGGTACTGTGGCTGTGGCGACCTTCCCAAGAACCTCACCTCCAAAACAGACCTGACCAGGGGCGATAAATGTAAGTTAGTTTACGCGCTTATAAGAACGATCTTTACTCATAAGTGTAGTCCTGCGATGTCCCAATACAGATGACTGTGGGTTTTTCCTTTGGGAAAAGGATGAACCCACAGCAAGGGTATCGAAGTCCTCACCCCGGACCCCCCAACGAAATCGAAGACGAAACCCAGGCTTGCTTACTCCACTATCCGGGCAAGATGCTCATGGAGGACGTCAAACCTTGAATTTTGAATCGTCACTTACCTCTCCAACACCAAAACGACATTTTGACCAGGCGGAGGTGCTGGATGAGCCACTTTTAACGGAGATTCTCGAGCTTTTAGCATCTGCAAATATGGAGATGAAAGTTTCCACGGAACTGCAACTACGACATTTAGTCAACATGAAAGTGGCAACATATGAAACCAAATTACGGACATGCGAGACCACCATCAATGACCTCAGAAGTAAGATGAAAGAAATGGAGAGCTAGACGATAACATGCATGAGGAAGGCGGTTGCGATGACGAAATGAGACTTTCCAATACAATGCTCCATTTGCCGAGTCTGGTAAGATCTCAGCAAGATAGGATGTTTTTTTTTTCTTTTTTCTGAAAGGTTAAAGAAGTTCAATAACCCCGAGATCTTGCTCACTAGTTAGTAAACTAAAGAATATGCTTAGGTCATCGAGTTTCAGAAACAGTTCAAGTGTACGAAGTATATTTACAGAGATTTCAATGCATCTTTCATAGACCTGGATCACCGGACAAGTGTTCGTGTCTTGCTGAAAGCACAGACCCGAGAGGAATGCAAGCTACAGAGCACCCTGCGCCGATGCCAACCCATCAGAATTCACGAATTTATCAGCGGAGACTATATTTGATTTTTCCTGCATGCGCCCGCAGACTCGAGGCCAGTTTGTCCCAATGGGATCGTCAGATCGACCAGCTAGGCATATCGTGAGCGATGAACCCGCCCCATTGGCAGTCCTGATAGGTGCGAGATCACGGCCGTTCTCCACTTCGATCAGCCGTGGTTTAGTGCCGTCTTCCCGTGGTGCTCTTATCTGATTCCCTTTTTTCTCTTTTTTCAAGGGGAGTGATGTCCGGATGTTCACTCCTTCTATCCACCTGTTCTTGCGGTCCCTTTAGCTTGGTGCTTCTACCAGAGACCCTCGTCGATCGCTAGGTTGTGTGAGCCATGAACGACTGGAAATCGATCGACCCACGCCCTCCGATCTGTCGGGTGGCCCCGCCACGGCGAAATTTCTCTCGATGGCTGATTGCTATTCTTGTCGGAGTGGCTTACTTTTGGTTCGTGATCCTCGCGTCTCCTGTTAGCTATCTGGAAGTTACGTCAGAACCGCTATTCAGCTGGGAGGATACCCCGCCCTCAAAGTCGCTGGAGTATCGTGACTGCGGCGATGGATTCCAATGTGCCCGGCTAGAGGTACAGATGGATTACAATCGCAGCGATGGCGAGGGTCGAAAATTCACACTGGCAGTTGTCCGATTACCAGCAAAAGTGCCTGTCGGGGATCCCCGCTATGGGGGCGCTATCCTGATCAATCCAGGTGAGTCGATTTGTACCATAGAGAGTAAACCGTTATTTACATTATTAGGTGGCCCTGGCGGCTCGGGAGCCTTGCAGGCCTTTTTGTCTGGTCGTAATCTGCAAACAATCGTTGATGCAGAGAGTGATCCTATCTTCCCTGCACCTGAAAATAGCGACAAGTATTTTGACATTATTGGATTCGATCCTCGTGGCGTTGGATCCACCTCGCCGGCAGTGACCTGCTTTCCAGATGCCACCTCACAGCGAACCTGGGAGTTGCAGGTCGCAGCGGAAGGCATGCTCGGAAGCGGCCCTGACTCACTGCTCAGAAACTGGCAGCGCACCCAGGCTCTAAACTCCGGATGTTCAGTCTCGGAGATGATAGCACATCAGGGAAATGAGTCCATGATGGAATATGTAAGCACTCCTCTAGTCGCGCAAGACATGGTCACTATAATTGAGCGTCATGGTGAATGGCGTGAGAAAGAGGGAATCAAGGCACAGGTTTCTTATGACCAGAGCCATGGACCCGATGAATCGCGTGCAATCTTGAGACGGACACAATGGCGCGTTAATGAAGAGCCGTTGTTGTACTGGGGTCGATCCTACGGTACTGTACTCGGCGCAACCTTTGCAGCCCTTTTCCCCGATCGGGTCCAGCGTGCTGTCCTCGATGGCGTCGTCAACATGGACAAGTATTATGAAGGTAGGGGTTCAAGCCCGCTGGTTGATGCCGATGCAATTTTCAGCCGCTTTGGTCAATATTGTAGTGCCGTCGGTTCCAATGACTGTCCTTTCTTCGTCGAGGGAGGACCCCAAGCCATCCTGGATGCATACTGGATGCTTGAGGACCAGATTCTGAACATGTCTATTCCGGCAATGGCGTCGGCCACTCGTGGACCGGAGGTCGTGACGTGGGGAGATATGAAAGTGATTCTCCGCATTTCTGTTTATCAACCATTACTCGCGTTCCGTGCGTTGGCATACCACATAAGTGAACTGGCAAAGGGTAATCCTGGGACGATGGCGGATTTCAAGCATAGCAGTCACTTTGCTGCGTGTCTGTCGAGTGAATGCAGGGTCGCCGGTCCGTGGTCGGTGGAATGCTCTAGAGAACAGGATAATACTCTCTACGCAAGCACTGCTATTCTCTGCAGCGATGCAGAATATATGACCCAGCTTAGTATAGAGGAGTTTCAGGATGCGTGGGATAGACTCAAGACCGACAGTGCGACAATTGGAGACTATTGGGCACAGCTTCATTTGTCCTGTGTGGGTTGGAAGGCCAAGGCCAAGTACAAGTTTACAGGTACGATACTACGTGATGCATTTATCACAACAATACTGACACTTTCAAGGTCCTTGGGGTGGGGTTACCTCCCATCCGATGCTATTTGTGTCGAATACACTGGATCCAGTAACACCTCTGAGCAGGTATGCAATCAATGTTTCCCAATCATACGTAAGCAGTCTGACGCTGATTCCGATCTTCATAGTGCACAGCATATGTGGCAACAGTTCCCCGGTTCTGGATTACTCCAGCAGGACTCCGAAGGGGTAAGTTAATTGAACTGATGCTTCTTTGCATCGTGTTGAGACCATTGTTAATAAAACTCAGCACACCACAATTGCCGCGCCTTCAATGTGTGTTGCAAAGTCCATCCGCATTTACTTTCAGACTGGCGAGCTTCCTGCAGCCGGTGCTCTCTGCGAGGCGGACTTGAAGCCGCTAGTCGGCACACCTCATAAAGCTAAGACAAAGGACATGAACGTTACCGACGGTAGGCTTTTTGATGCTCTTATGGCAGAGGTTAATTTGGGACATTGGCCTGGTCTTCCCTTATAGAGTTATATATTGGGTTTTGAATGCCCAGGTGTTTTGATTTGGCCACAACATCGTTGCTTATGCTAGTCCATTTTATCTCAGGCTTGCACCCGGCATTCAAACAGTAATGATAATAACCCTGGAGACTAGCTACGTACTTTGGGAACTCGATGAGTCGAGGCTCATAGATAATGTACATGGATCCACCTAATCGTGTGTGGTCCCTGAAACCAATAGAATTGAATATTTGGGACTCAAGGATATGGGGAAGTGGGCCCGGCTCACTTCTCTCTCATAATCTCAGTAAATTGTTTGTTTTTCAACCACCCCTCCACAATCACCTAGCGGTTAAGCCGGTATCCAACCCAGGCAATACCACTAGAAGGTCGGGTTTGAATCAAGCCAACTCCATCATTATTGGGGCCCTTCAGAGATCGGACTCCGACGAGGGATGGCCTTCTCTTTTTTGCTTTTTCATTTTTTGACCCTCTGACATGTGCTTGAATTATTCAAGGTCTGTGATGTGCTATGTATACGTCAAACTTGGAAGGTCGATTAAGCCCATTCTGCATAGCTTATTCTGCATATGTGCATTTCGGGAATACATCGTGTCTATTAAATCAAACTAGTTCATGTTTTGCTACCATTGTTTTGCTACCCTTGTTTCTGGATTACCTCGCACATCCAATTCGAACTTTGGTCAAAGGTGGAGAAGCGGAGACGCCACCCGACCTCGGCTTTCCTCCGGCCAACATCCAATCCTATCACGGTATAATATCAGCAACCCCGCTTCCTTAGTTATTTAAGATCCTGAAAGTAAATCTTCCAGTCCATCTAGCAAGCCCTTCCAACTCACCAACTCACAATGGCCTCCTCAGCCACCACCGAAACCGTCCCTTCAACCGTGTCAGCAAAGGGCCCGCAGTCGACACAAGCTGCCGGCGCCGCCTCAGCCAAAGTCAAGATGCAGATGCCCACGATGCCGAAGTTCTCGACAAAACTCGAAGAGCGCGAATACCTAAAGGGTCGACTCGCCGCGGCGTTCCGCATCTTCGGCAAATACGGCTATGACGAAGGTACAGACAACTCCACCCACATGACCCGAACGGTTCCCTCACGTTAATGCAGGTGTGGCTGGTCACATTACTCTCAGAGATCCCATAGACCCAACGACCTTCTGGGTAAACCCCTTTGGTCGTGCGTTCTCTCTGATGACGAAATCGGACTTGATCCAGGTCGATCACCACGGCACGGTCATCGACGGTGGACCTAATCGACTACTCAATGCCGCTGCGTTCATGATCCATTCTGCGATCCACGAAGCCAGACCTGATGTGCTTTGCGCTGCACATAGCCATAGTCTTCACGGGCGTGCGTTTTGCTCGCTAGGTCGTCCGCTTGACATCATCACGCAGGATGCCTGTGCTTTTTACAACGTGAGTACCATTCCATCTTGGGAGTGCCATGCTTAACGAGTCAGGATCATGTCGTCTATAAACAATTCAACGGTATTGTTTTGGCTGCGGAGGAGGGCAAGAATATTGCTGAAGTACTCGGTAATAAAAAGGCGGCTCTTTTGCAGAACCATGGTCTTCTCACTGTTGGAAGGTCGGTTGAAGAGACTGTCTTCTGGTTTGTTAGCTTGGAAAAGTCTTGCTATGCACAACTGCTGGCTGATGCGGCGGCTGCTGGTCGTGGTGGTGAGACGGTGAAAATCGACGAGGCTGATGCTGCTTTCACATATAAGACGGTAGGGACCCCTGCTGCGGGATGGTTCAGCGCGAAGCCAATGTTTGATTTGATTCATGAAGAAACTAAAGGACAATACCTGGAGTAAATGATATCTCGATGATTGGACTTATATAGTTATCTGATTCAAATCACCTTCTCTACCCGGATAAAATAGCTATCCTTAACTGCGCAAACAACCTTCCCCCGATAAAGAAAGGCACCAGGGACTCCGAGTATGCAGAATTAGACATTACCCCCGATAATCAAGATTAACCACCAACCGCACCGGTCCAGGAGCCGCAGCGCCACCGATCCCATCATGATGGCGTCTAGACTCGGTGTAGGCACTAACAACCCTCCTAGCATGGGGCGTAATGATAGAACACCCCTTCCCATCAGCCATACAGATGCGCATCCCCTGCACATCATGATGCGCGACCTGAGCCTGAATAGCGGAGACATCCCACCCAGACCAGCCATTATTCTCCCCATCCCCAAAGCTGAATTCACCCCAGGTGGATGTATACCCACCCCAGTTATCGGTGGGTAGACCGTCTGTTCCTGGGGCAGCACCCCATGCACCTTCAGAGTCCTCGTCGAATGCAACGTAGTGAGTCTCGCCGGGCGCAAGAATGAAGGTCAGTGCGGAGTGTCCGTACCATCCGTCCATTTTGCCGTCGGGTCCGACTTTGTTCCAGATCACTACTGTCCAGGGCTCCTTGTTTGAGCCGGTGAACTGGGCCACGTACTTGTACTGGTGGGCTTCACCGGGACTGACGGAGATGATGTTGCTGCCCCAGGGTTGGCCGACGTTGCCTTTGTAGTGGATCTCTTTTCCGGATGATGAGCTTTGTCCTCCAAATCCCTTGTTGGAGAAGGCTCCTTGAGGGAGGGCGGTCCAGTCTAGGTTTGAGTGTTTGGGTCCATCTGGATGGAGGACTTGACCCAGGTTAGGTAGCTGAGGCACTGGTATCACGGTAGCAATACCAGGCAGGATTTGTGCCAATTCTCCTGGTACCTGGCCAAGGGTAGGGAGAATATTGGGTGCCTCATCTGTCTTTGTAGCATCTGGAATCGGTCTTCCACCCGCCGATGCGCTCGAGGTACTGCTCGAGGTTGGGGCCGTGACTTTGCCACTAACCTTGACTAGCGGTGGGGTGACAATGACAGTCGTTGTGACGGTTGTCGTCTTGTGAATATGAATGGTGGTGACCTCATCGGAAGTCGCGGATTGAGGCTGATTGATTTCAGAAAGAGTGGTAATTGACTCTGTGCTTTGTGAATGCGTTGGCTTCGGCTTCGTTGGTGACTCGGTTGGCTCAGGGAAGAGGATCTCCGTGGCCAGACCAGTATTTGTCGGCGCACACTTTTCAAATATCGTCTTGGTGAGAGTGTGGACCTTGGTATGTACCTCTTCGGGCACTGGTGCATTGGGCCATGCTACACCCCATGGCTCCATTATGTGGACATCAGGCTTGATATGGTTATGCGCGCGGTGACGGTGCGCATGGTATCGGCCATGATAACCCAACGCATAGTCGGCGCTGGTCAGCAAGAAAAGAGGGAGATATGTGCTCCACAGCATGATGAGTGAATGTCAAAACGAATGAATGTGGAAGAATGTCAATGATAGAATTTGCGAGTTGGACGGACAAAAAGATGGAATAGGAAAAATAGAGGAAATAATTGAGATCAGTAGAATCTAATTCCTTGAATGAATGAAAGCGCCCGTGTTTACAGGAACAGGGTCGCGGTTGTCGGCTTCATGGTTGTCGTTGATGGATAGCAAGACGATGCGCGACAGCGAACGCGGCGAGGCTTTATACAGTGACGCGAAGGTCTGGGGCATTTCAGTGGAATGCTGCTTTGCGTTGAATCTTAGTTAAGAAGGGCTATCTCGAATTCCACACTGCCTTGGCCATAGTATCACATTTGGCCATCACCAGGGAAGTCCCATAGAATAAGACATAAAAAGTAGGTTTATAATATTTAACAATCTCCTATATTTTTAAATCAATCTCAAATATCACCTATGATTGAAAGTAGGAGCTGGAGTCGAGGTACGAGGAGTGCAGCCTGGTAATCTAGGGCTGGAATGTCGCACGCGAGGGGCGAATGGGCAATGTGCCATTCTACAATAAACTGCACGTGGGGCAGTACATAGAATAGCTATAATGGCCTTAACGTCTTCCTAGGTAAATATTATAAATATATGAGACGTAGCTCTATCTTAGCCGGGGGCTAAATGCTATGTGGGATAAGTAGCGCTCTGCTTTACTAGTTTACTAGCATCTTTATAAGTCTTTCCTTTAGCTAGATTTAGCTAGATCGCAACAATTAGACTTATTCCGATCTATCTTCTAACAAACTATAGCCTTAGTATTGAAATTATAAGTTTGATTAGGGACAATAAGTAGACCGGATCTAACTACTCTACGACTATAGTTCGATCGGTAGATCTCTGCTCCACTTTCCGCCTTGTCGCCTTCCTAAATTATATCTATACAGCTGCCTAGCTCACTTATGCCTAGATTTCCCCTTGTCAGGTTTAGATTGATTCCTTGCCAACTTCTAACCCGACCAAAACCTCTCACAATCTGAAAATGTTGGTCACCTTACTGGCTGAGACACGAGACCGCACCACACTAGTCTCAACACGCCGTGACATACGAGAAGTACAAGGTAGGTCCCTATCTTTTGTTCGGGCAGCAAGATTTTACAAGGCTCACTTTATACAGTCCTTGATGAACTCCCCGATCGACCTAAATTGGCTCTGACGACAGAGGCCATTCTGGCCAACGAAGTCATCCCGCGGAACGAGCAATTCCTGCGAACATTCCATCCAGCTCTGAGTCCCGAGCCGACTGTGTTTATCTTACACCAAAAATACACAAGCAAACGCTACTGGGTGATCTTGTGCGTCCAGAGCCGCCCACTCCAACACACCCACGTTGGAGGGATGGAAATTCTGATTCAGCCCTGGTTCAGATCTACCATGGGTGAGCGAGACACATTTCAGGCTCGTCCTGATCCGATCCACGAGTACATCGACACGACCAAGTTTCTAACACTGGGGCACACTGGTATTGTGCGCGAATATTGGCCGGAGGCAGTTGGGATCCGGATCCTGCGGTGTGAATGCGCTATTGTGCTGTTTCCGGACCGTTCGAGTCTTGAGCGTGCTTGGTGGAATTCTCAGGTTTGCTCATTCGGGGGGCTAGAACTTGGGTTCGCGCTTATGGAAATGAAGTCTTCGACACTACCGTCCGCCACTCTGGTCATGGTCGAGACTGGTGATCAAGTCGGCGATGCGACCAACCCGAGGCTCATGATGGCTTGCATTGGCCTCAAGCTACGGCTCCCAGGTGGGCACACCGATAGTGCAGGCCAAGTGGTTTTAACCACAGTGACTCATGGCTTTGTGAAGGAGCCTATGCATCTAGAGAAATGGATCGGTCCATGGCTAAAAAACCACTACGTCAAGATTCGAAGTTCGATACAACGTTTCCTACCGAAACCTTTGCCCCAAATGGTTGAGGTTCAGATTTGCGAGACCAAACGAGCTAATGCCAGAAACTCCCGTGGGCCACTAGGCAAAGTGATTGCCCTTGCCGCGACCAGTCAGGTCGTAAGTCTGCTGGCCTCTTCTTATTGCCCAGATGTCGTAGCTAACAGGATGACAAACTAGGTTGGCACCATTACAACCACTTTTGATCGGCCGTCTTATGACCTTCCCTTCCCGGCCGGATATAGCCATGACCTTTCACTCATCACCCACCCCACACTCATCAATGTATGTGCACCACCAGGTGTGAATATCGTGCCCGACTGGGGCAATGAAGAAGAAGCGCTAGGTGGTCACCCCGTTTTTTGCTGCATGCTATACACAGAGTGGAAGGGTGGCGGTTCAGATACGACCACTGAAAGAAGGTTCGCACGTGGAAGCATTGTGGATCAAAGCACGAGGCAGGCAATGGTGGATGGAGCCCAGTATCACTGGGACAAGCAAAGTCGAGAACCCACGACCAGCCTACTTTGGAGAACATTGTCCAATTCCGAGCGTGTTCTTGGCTGGTCAGGAAGCTTACTTTGCCTGGGCACACCACATAATGGTGAAATCTCCCGGCCTCTCCTCTTCCAGAACTTCGAGTTCCCATGGCAGAGCCATCCGACCAGAAAACACGTACGACGCAAAAGAGTGTTTGGTATTTCTTCATTTACGAAAGAGTCGGTGAAGGGAGGATTCCTCCTTCCCACCCAAATCAAAAAGTCCCAAATTCTTCTGCAACCATGGTCCGAACATGCGCGGCCTATATCCTACGATCAAATCATGCTAAGCCATCCTATTTCTGTGGCCCAAAGCACCCAGGGACATCGCCAAGAGCTAACCGATCCGACTTAGGTCGGATCGGTTAGATGGAGGCGCTGCCTCGCGGGCGCATCGTAGTGCGTGTTGTCGATTCATGTTGCGGTTCTGATGCGGGTTTTTGTAGGCGGTTGGTTGTTGAGCCCGACTGTGCGCTTCTTCTATGGCTGGCCGGATATACTATTCTTCCGTGTCTGGTGGGATACTCTGATCTTCCGCGTTTAGTCGCCTATCCGGTTTTTCCCAACAAACCTGCCCCTATCAGATGTATAGATATCCTATTGCTTATTGAAATACTTCTGAAATAGGGATTATATTGGTCGCGGAGCTCGCAGCAAAAGGTTGCTATACGAGTTACTCTGCTCGCTACCCGACTTTACTAGTTTCGACCGGGTGGGCTGGGATAGGCCCGGGTTGAGCCGCTTAGGAGGCTACCGAGTCTATTACATTCTAGACAACCGAGTGTATGTGTCTCGTGTAGCGACCGTACGAAAATAGTTCTATATAGGTTTAATTAGGGCTTATTCCGTGACTATATTCTTCACTGTCCCAAGTGCAACACTCATCAGACAAAGCGACACAAACCCTACGGCTCACTTATGCCTATTTAAACGGACCCAGTTCCTTTCTATACCCTCTGCCTGGATTTCGTGGTCGGGCCTACCTACATCGGCAAATAGCAATATGGTCTGCCTCTCTTGAGAGGGCTAGGAAGACTGAACTAGGCCTACTCAGGGGGAGAAAAATCAGGGGAAAAGTCTTGCAGAAAGACGAAACTATCGGGCGCGAAGCTGCATGTGCAAACGGATCATGGGCGGTGGGATACTGCCCGCCATAGGGCCTCACCGCTCCCGATCCTCACCCTGACATACAAATTCAGCAAGCGAACCAGGCTCTTCACTAAGCCTCGTAGCCTTAGGCTCGTCTCCAGCCAATTTGGCTCCCGCCGGGCCTTTTCAGACCGCCCGGATTTGGTCCGGACCACCCTACAGCCTTCCCGCTACGTCAATGACGAACGCTGACGACCTTTGTTCTCAACTGGCCACCTTCGTGCGCTGGAATCCTACCAAGTTGGACGCTGCCACCGTCAACTACCTCCACGAAACCTTTCCAGCCCAACCACTCAGACCGAGTGCCCGAGGATCACGAAGGAACCAGAAGCAGCCTGCACCGTACCCACCAGATGGGTCATCGATGCCCCCAAGTTTCGTCAGGTTCTAAAGGACTTCGTGGCTTCCCATGCGGACTATCAGGAGCTTCGAAACCAGATTGACCGTTCAAGGCTTCTGCCTCCACCTCTCTGCCATCTGAGCTACCCCAGACTCCTACTACTAGTTAGTCATAGTCACGTGTGGCCACGTGACCGACCGAGTGCATATCACTGGGCCGGATAGTTTCCTTATAGAATCAGACTTTATGATTCCGTCATACAATAACTACGCCAATCGGCGTCGTTATCTACGCCGCGATCGACGATAAGCGTCGTACTCTTACCGAACTAGTTTTGGATTTTTAAGACGTTTTTACCGAGAAATCGAGATATATACTCGTCGCAGGTCGACCCACCCTGTACTGGTGCTTATTTCTTAGAAGAATCAGACTTTATATGACCTAAGATCCAACCAGTTATCTGCGCTTATCTTTCTTTTTGGCTCTAAACCGCTTTGAGGCAAAGATGCGCTCGGTGGATTAAGATTAGCCAATCACAGTTTGGTCGAAAGATTTACCCGAAAAGGACCAGGTACCGCGGGGAGTAGAGAGAACTTATAAGCCTCGACTTGCCCGCTTCATCCGTGGAATGTGAAATCCTCTGTACAATGGCTAGCCTACACCCATTCGACCCTATCACCCCTGGGGAGATCCAGCTGACGGTTCGGATCCTCGAGTCCGCCTTTCCTGGTGTCAAGTTGCGGTACAAGCGCATTGATCTTCAGGAACCGACCAAGCATGAAGTCGTCCCTTACCTCGACGCCGAGCGGCGTGGAGAGCCACGGCCTCCTAAGCCGGCTCGTCTGTTAATGGCGCTGTTCCATCGCCTGGACAACGGATCTTTCTACAAGGCCTTGTTGAATGCAGACACCAAGTCCATTGTGTCCGCAAAAGAACTCCCCAAGGATGTCCAGGTCAGTCGTCACAGGAAATGGCCAAACACTCCAGCTTCTGACAGAACCATAGGGCCCTTTGGATGTAGATGAGATGATCGAGACCGAGCAGTTGTGCCTCGACCACCCAGCCGTCAAGGCAGAGATAGAGAAACTGAAGCTGCCTCAAGGCATGACCGTGTGTCTGGACCCGTGGATCTACGGTACTGATGACGCCAAGGAATCCCGTCGCTTATTCCAGTGCTACATGTACATCGTGGCTACTGATCATCCCCAACACAACCAGTACTCTCTTCCCTGCAAATTCTCCCCTGTCTTCGACGGCATCACCCGTGAGCTGGTGCGTATGGACTACCTCCCCGGTGGTGCAGACACCCAGACCACAGAGACGCAGCCGTGGAAGCAGGTGCCCGCCATTCAATATGCGCATGAATTGCTGGATGAGCCGCTGCGGACTGATTTGAAGCCTTACGTGGTGCAGCAGCCTGAGGGGGCTTCGTTTAATGTTATTGGGAATGCCGTTTCATGGCAAAAGTGGCGGTTCCGTGTTGGCTTCAACAACCGTGAAGGATTGGTGTTGCACAATATCACCTACGACGGCCGCAGCACTTTCTACCGCTTGTCGTTTTCCGAGATGACTGTTCCCTACGGAGGTATGTTCTACCCTGCCTAAGATCAGCTTTGATACTAACGATACTAGATCCTCGTGCCCCCTACCACCGCAAGCAGGCCTTCGACGTTGGTGACGTTGGCTTCGGTATCACAGCGAACCAACTGGCCCTCGGCTGCGATTGCCTTGGCCACATCAAATACTTTGATGGTTATCGTACAGACGCCAAGGGCGAGCCTATCCAGCTCAAGAACGTCATCTGCATGCACGAGCAGGACAACGGCCTTCAACATAAACACACAAACTACCGCACTGGCGCCGCGACGGTCGTCCGTAACCGCCAGCTCGTGGTCCAGATGATTTGCACCGTCGCCAACTACGAATACATCTTCGCATTCATTTTCGACCAGGCAGCGAACATCGAGCTCGAGGTTCGCGCAACCGGTATCCTGTCCACCGTGCCCTTTGACAATGAAAATGGCCAGACCGTGCCGTGGGGTACAAACGTTGGTCCCGGCGTGATGGCCCCATTCCACCAGCACCTGTTCTCGCTGCGTATTGATCCCGCGCTGGACGGATACAAAAACACAGTCTACTATGAGGATAGTGTTCCCATGCCAGAGGATGACAACAACCCCTACCTCGTCGGATACACCACCGAGCAGAATGTCATCAAGACCAGCGGCAGTGCCTCGACCAGCGTGGAGAAGAATCGCGTATTCAAAATCCGTAACGACCACATCATCAACCCTATCACACACCACCCGATCGCATACAAGTTGATGACCTCGCCCAGCCAAATGATCCTTGCCCACCCCAAATCTCACGGCCTGAAGCGCGCACAGTTCGCAACCCGCCCAATCTGGGTAACCAAGTATCAAGACGACGAGCTCTTCGCCGCGGGTGAATTCACCAACCAGAGTAAGGAGTCGCAAGGCGTGGAGAAGTGGGCTGCGAGAAACGATCCCGTCGAAGACGAGGACCTGGTTCTTTGGCACAGTAAGTTTTCCGTTTCCGTGGATTTGACTTGTGGCTTATGCTCATTGTTTTTCTAGCTTTCGGTCTTACCCACAACCCGCGTATCGAAGACTTCCCCGTGATGCCCATGGAGCGCGTTAGTGTTATGCTTAAGCCGGATGGCTTCTTTACGAAGAACCCGGCTTTGGATGTTCCGCAGTCGGATCAGTCGTTTAACAAGTCTACTCTGCACCCTGAGCCGTGCTGCGCTGGGCCTCAGGATCGCAGCCAGGTGAAGTTGTAATGGAAATATATCAATCACGGCTAGTGTTTGGGTCCGTGATGTGGAATCTATAGCGTCATGAATCATGATAACCTTAGAAGGTGTTTTATTCAAGTTCCCCTCGACTTCCGAGTATTCGAACCCTTCTTGCAGAATGTGAAGGTAAATACCTAGAAGAATCAAGAGTTCTTCTCACGTCACCTAAGAGGGCGATAGCGTCTAGCACGAACAGACGAGGCATTCAACCCATCCACCCACTCCTCCCCAGTCAGCACCACACACTTCTTCCCAAACACCTTCTCAATCAACACCCGATGAACCTCCTCATCTCGGTCCATGCATAGATCATGCAAAACAGTAATCTGAAAGTCCAAATCCTGCGCATGCCGAATAGTAGAAAGCACAGCGCCGCTGGTCGCTACACCAGCAATAACCAGGCCATTGGTGTCGTAGCAGCGCAGAATCATCTCAAGCTCAGTACCCATGAAAGCTGAAACGCGACGTTTGGTAATGACGACCTCTTCAGGTGTAGGTTTGGCAGCGGGGTGGATCGAGACATCTGAGCTGCCCTCGATGAATTTCCCGGCTGCCGCGATGGATGCCAGTGATGAGCCGGAGTTGGCGTGTTTCTCTGGATAGCCGCGCCGGAAGGCGGTGATGACGTGAATTATTTTGATGTTGTTCTTGCGGGCTTCGGAGATTGTTTTTTCGAGGCGTTGGAGGTATATGGCTTTGTGGGTTGGGTCGGGGAACATGTCTAGGATGCCGTTCTCGATGTCGAGGATTAGGAGTGTAGTGGTTCCCATCTTGATTTTGATTTCTGGACGAAGTGACGGAAGTAGAGGATGCGAATGAAATAGAAATTGAAATTGAGGATTTATTACCAGATGAGAGATGAGAGATGAGCGCTGGGATGCCGGTTCCGCTCTGGATGTTATCCCGGTAACGGGATGGTCGGGATGGTCCGAGTTGAACATTTAGGAACTTTTCATACATCACCTCCCAATTCTATAGCTTTTCTTGCAGGTTCAAACTTGTTAAAATACACGTGATGAAGACTATGATATTTTCGAGAGATACGAAGGTGTCCTACCTCGGACAGTGAATATATCGAATCGATTTCATCTATTGTCACCTCCCAATTCTAGTACATACTTCCAAAACGAAGCTTATGTAAGGGTCGATTACGTCGAACCCGTGGACACGACAACCTCCCGCCATTCTTCATGGCAGACAAGGATCTCAGGGCCGAGTCTCCCATTTTATTCTTATGGACTAACACACCTGAGCTACAGCTTATCCCCAAAAGCCATGCCGCAGGCGTCGGTTCCTCTCACGCACGGCAAATATGGTGAGTATCCCCGATCCAAACCCAGCAACAGTCTCTAACAGCGAGAAGACAAGCTAGACTCGGTCGCCGCCTTGAACGGTCGCGTCTTTGACAATGACCCCGTCATCGCCTATATGCTCTTGGATATGTCCCGAGAAGAACGACTACAGTACCTTCCCAGCTACTGGTACAGGCTCGCCAGGTCGGCTCTGATGAACAACGCGCTCATCACCGAGGCCGATGGATGGAAGGCGGCTTCAATCGTCATCCCGCCTGGCAGGTACGTCGACAACGTTTGGACCCTTATGTGCTCAGGCTTCCTCTGTATTCTGTGGAAAATCGGCTTCTCGGGTCTCAAGGTATGCCCGCTCGAGTCTCGACCGAAAGCACTGCTCACCTTTCACAGAGGCTATGGACCGAGTTCTCGGGCATGACCGACAACGCTAAGAGGAAAGGCCTCGGAGGCCAGAAGCGCTACTACTACGTCTTCAGCATCGGGACTGAGTCCGAGCATCGCGGGAAAGGCGAGAATTATCCATCACCATCCAATGCCCAGCTTGCTGATCATCAAATAGGTCTTGCCAAGGCTATCATGCACTATCACCAGGAAAAGGCCAAGTCGGAGAACCTCCCTATCTGGCTCGAGGCCACGACTGAAAGTTCCCGCCATCTCTATCTATCGATGGGCTTCCAGGAAGTCGAGCAGATTACTCTCGGGAAAGGCAAGGTTGATGCAGAAGCTACCGTTCGACCGGGTGGTCCGGGGGTGACTCTGTATGCGATGGTATGGTGGCCGAAATCGGCAAGTGTAGGTTCGCTAGGGCCATCGATCGAAGCTCCCTAAGTCCTTCTCTATTCTTTCGTTACTTATTATTAAAAGATTTTGGTTTTTCTCTGAGCCTTCCCTTGCAACAGTGGTGAGTGCGAGTGTCGAATATAGTACCGCAGAATGGTGTGGATTTGAGATGAAATAAGCACGAAGCAAGCTATACAAATTCCAAGGGCATCCATTGAATGTTGACTTGCCAAGCAAGGATGAAAACGATGAAATGAAATTGACAAATACACACATCTCATTGCATTGGTGATCATCAAGCTGTTTAGTAGCATGTCCAATAACCTAACAGACACTTTACAGTGAATTGAGGTCTCTCGAACAACGATACTGAATAAATTTATCCAAGCTAACTTGAGCTAATCGGCCTAGGCCTCGACATTCTTTTGACAGTTCTCACCACTCCCAATTGTTAGGATTAGGATCCATGGGTGCTCCCCTGCGCTCGTTCGCCAGCCCCCACTCAAGGTACAGAGTAGGCATCCATTCTTCATCCGCTTGAGGTTGAAGCGAGCCGCCCCTGAATCCCACAAGGTGGCTATAATTTGTTAGCGTTTATTCTCGAGTTATAAGGTTTCCTACTTACAGAGTGCCCGTAGGTAGATCAAGAATGATGCTTCCAATGGAGGCAATAGGTGGGCTCACCCCGCAAGCGAATACCTTCCTAAACATCGCATTAGCCAAGGGTAAGCTCTAGGGTAGACTGCATGATAGACTCACTTGTAGGCTGCTTTGAATTTTTTGCGGATTGATCCCCGCATGTCGGGATCTAGGTCTTCGTACGTGAGTGGTTCTCCGGGAACTTTCTCATATACGACATAGCGAATCCAACCCCCGGAACAAGATCGGTTGCTCCTTGTACATACTCGACGTGACCAAATACTCGAGGGACTACGTCACATCCGAGACGCGTCAAGATCTTAGAAACCTCCAGCTCGCCGGACCATGGAGGAGGGGCGGCTTGTCGAGCGAGTTCATCCAGATCATCCTTCGTCGTTCCAGTAAGGGGGACCTGGTACCAGACTTTCATGATACATATTTGCGTTGGGTCATCAAGAAGGTGGCACAGGTACTTTCCGTCAGTGACAGGGGTTGAGCGTATGGCGGTCTCGGTTGCCCAAATTCTGAAAGCTCTCTCCCTTTGTTTCTTAGTGATAACCCAGGTTCGAGGGAATGGTGGCTGTTCGGTTAGAGTATCATCGTAGGTAGTCACCTGGTGCCTACCAGGCGGGGGAGCAGAAGAGGATCCTCGAGCGGAGATGACATGATGGTAGTAGTTGTGGAAGGATGGGGGCGAGAGAGAGAGAAAGAGAGAGGGGAGAAGAAGAAGAAGGATAGGGTTCGCGAGTGAGAGGAAGTAACTTCATTCTTATTATATTAGGAGTGGCTTATCCGCTCCTGACTTGGCTAGTCTTAGAAGAATCAGACTTTGTCCGATCTGTTTCTATACACCGGGGTTGATAGCAGACATGAAGAAACAACTTTTAATTGAAGGCCGTTGCCTAGATAAAAAAGACGCCTTATTTAACAAGATGATTTCTCACTTAAAACCTCCACTTCCATCCCTCTTCCCCAACCACAACCACGCCCCAAGATCCCATTCACCTCCACCCTCCTCAAGGTACATCAACCACCCCAAGATAGCAAACCCCACTAACCCTCGCAGCAAAAATGAACCCACCAAGCGAACTACCCCCCGTGATGCTCTGGATGCGCGAAAAGCGTCTCCAAGACCTAATCGAAAACCCACTCTACTCCCACCAACGCACCAACCTCGAGAAAGTCCTCCGCATGTTTCAGTCCGGTGAAATCGCCCCTCTGTGGGCTGATCACCAGCTGTACTTCTGCAACGGCGAACTCGTGGGCTCCGAACTCCCTGCCGATACTCGTTCCCTGCCTGGTCCCGTCTGGCATGAGCCCGAGTGCGGTCTTGCTCATGAGGCGGCTGCGTATGAGCATGCTCGTCAGGCGAATGTTGCTCCTCAGGTTGGCACTGGGGATAACCAGAGTGGGTTTCGATGTGCTGATTGTGTTATGCGTTGTACTGACGTGTCACAGGACATAATGCGAAGAGAAGTGATAACTATTCCCGAGGTGGTGGTTATGGTGGTTACCAGAATTACTTCGGTCGTGGAGGCAACAGGGCTTAGATGGTTTACACTGGGGGTGGTGCCTGTCATCGTCACAAGGATGTTGATGTTGCAGCGGGCAATATCGGAGATGGAATACGTGCATTGATTCCTTCCTATTTCATGGATCTTAGTTGAATCTTCTCGATACCATGTACAACTAGTTCTTTTCAAATCCAATCTCCGTCTGATATCAGAAAAGTGACATGAGATCTAGTACCCATTGGTAAGGGAAACCTAGCCAAGCTCAAGCACCAATAAAAGTACATAACATGCCCGTATCCGAGAACACGACGATAAATAATAAAATAAAAGCCGGGGTGATCGTCGGGTGGAGACGCTAAGTCCGATCTGACAGCGGTGATTTCTCGGCCGGCCGAGAACCCCTCCGCACTGGCTTGGAAAGACGAATGAGATTCGGCGGATACACCCGGTAGACTTTTTTACTCTCCTTCTTTTCCATTTCCATGCTGGTTTTAGCCAGGCCGAGACTATATGTATGCTGTTCCTCCCCGGGGAATGATCGGGCTTTGGAGCATCCCATTTCCAATGTTATCAAAGAACTACAGACTCCAGAGTCAGTATTTACATACTACTCTGCGGGGAAGTTGAAACAGGCTGATATGTTCCAGAGTGTATTATGGTGTATAAACCGCACTGGTTGACCAGTGCCAAAGAGGACTCCTATATACGGGGAGTAAAAATTCTCGACTTCTCTCCCTCAAAGCAACCATTTCTCCCAGCCACGAGATGAGATCATCACCGTCACATAATACCAGGGGCTGGGTTTTCGCTCATACTTGGGAATAACATGACATCCGACACTTGGTCCAGGATATTTCGCATGCTCCAATCTTCAAATGGCGTCAAGCTATTGGCAGTCGCCATAGTCAATGACATATCACGGCTGTCGATGGATGGCGGGGAGGGCAGGTTCAAAGGCGAGAATGCCTGGTCTGGCGCCGATACCGTCTGCCCGACTTTGCGCGCGGAGAACGCCTCGCGGATCTCGCGCAGCGCACGGAGTGACGAGGATAGATGCTTCGCAGAATCGGTACGGCTGTTGTGTTTGGCGTCTCCATCCTCATGTACATGGTCGGCCAGGACTCTCTCCAGTCGGGCGATGAGCTCCCATTTTCGCATGCCGTCATCGTGGACAATCAACAAAAAGGCTGAAGCAATGGACCTCTGCAAGCTGATCCAGGACCGGGAGCAGTGAGAGTTGATTTCGTGCAAGTCGACAAAAGCATCGATCGTGTCGACCAAGCTGCTGATACAGTCTTCCCGGATCAGGCCTCGGCGTGTGGCATCTAAATGCGAATGCGGATCTAATGATACACGGCACAGAACTGAAAGGAGGTAAGAGGAGTGCAGACGTAGTTCGGTTCTCTCGATGTGCTCAGCGAGGGTTCGGCAGTGCTCACGGTGGCGCAGGTGGGGTGTGGCTTCCGCGAGCATGCGATGGATGCGGTGCTTGTACTCCCGAATGTCGTGAAAGTGCGGTTGTGCCGAGCTTGGGTCCATGCGCGAGCGCAGCACTTCCAAGGACAGCGATACGATGCGGCACAAAGTCTCAAAGTAGCTCCGGTGCCCCGGCATGGACTTGGGTTCAAAGGGTATCTCAGGTTGGCTGACCATCGTGATAGATGGACGATCATAGGCGAGCGAGAAGTGGCTGTTCTGAAAGGCCATCGCCCACCAGACGCGCCTTCTGGCAGCCTGCTCTGCAAGTGAGAAACCGGCGGTTTCGACATGGAGTCCGAGAACGAGACACATTCGCTCCGTCATGCCTACGCTTGGGTTAGCAGGGCTTCGCGGGTAGGGCTCGACCAAACTCACCAAGCAAGGTATACGATGCACCGGCATTCCTGTTATACGAAAGGACATTGCTAATGATGAGAAGGATCTGGATGACTTCGACGGTGGGTTGCGAAACATAGTTCAACATCCGCAGGCATTGGTATGCACAAGATACTGGGCAAAAAGGTCAGTGTGGCCTTTTGGATCTGCTGAAGACCACCTACTGTATATCCACGACGTTAATTCGCGGTCCTTTTCCGGGATATCCGACAGCTGGCACCCCGAGGCGAGTACCGCAAGATACAGACCGAGAAAGGGCAAATCCATCCCAAACGGCTTGACTAACCCGTTGGCATCTGGTTTATAGACACCTCCAGCCCGTCGCCTCCCTTCGAGTAAGCGATTCGCCTTTTGCTCAAGCTGGTCAAGATCCGGTAATACTGGATACAAGACGGCGCCTATTTCTTTATAGAATCCCAGAAACCTGGACTATCATCAGCATGGGCCTTCTCACTTCGCGCATTATGGGCTTACCGTTGACATTGCCCATCCTCCGGAAGCACTGTACACACTCCGGCAATATTAAATGTGAAAGGATCAAAGGACCACAGATCCACGAACGGATACGCGGCCGACTCGTTACCTAGAGCGAGTTCGGCCAGCAGATCCTCCTGGGGTAGCGCCTGCGCTGTATGCTCAGATCCTTTAGACTTATCCAAGATGTCCACCAGAGCTGACCGGGACCCTATGTGGACCTTGCCTGTCTTCAACACATTCGACCCATAGACACCTTCAGATCGTATGGATTCTTTCCGTCCTGTGGGTTTATCATATCGTCTGCGGGACGAATGCGAGTTGAACAATGAGTGGAGACTGCCGAGAATCTGCTCCATAGCCATCATCTTGGTATTAATGTCGTCCCACTCGGCCTGTGAGATATCGATGATCTCCGGCAAATCCGAATTGGGACTGGCCGTGGCGGGCCTGTCGGCAACGTCGAAGACATCGCGCGGGGGCGGGTAGTAGTTGGGTGGTATCGCCGGGGAGCGGAAAGAGGAATGAGGCGTGGAGGAAGCGGTGATGGACGAGGATATAGGATCGTTGGAAGCCGGCGGGCGACCGTAGGAACATTTGAAGTTGCGCTTGACGCAATTGCTGCAGGGGACGTTGCGGTCACAGCGAACTTTGCTGGCGCGGCAGGGCTGGCAGGTCTTGCACTCGCGCGGGCGGCGACGGATAGAATACGTCGGCATCCTTTAGAGCTTCACCCCGCGAAAGCTGGGAATGGGCTGGAGAGGAACAGAGACATAGGAAGATCAGTGCAGGAGATCTTAGACTGTTGATAACGGAGTTGAACGGAGTAAGTCGATAAGGGACGAGTTGTAAATGAGCTGCGAGCGTATGAGTTTATCGGCGGGTCCGTGAGTCCGATGTTGGGGATTCTCGCCATTGGCCATGAAATCAACCAGGGATCATGTAAAGTCCAGGTCTTGAAACTGCCCAGGTCAACAAAGCGTGGAAGATTTGAAACTGGATGATCTCATTCGATATTCGTTCCCTGGTCCAACTCGCCAAAAGCGGTCACCTTGGTTTGTGCGGAGGCTCTGGCCTGATCCTGTCAATACTTTGACCCTTCTCCACTCTTCATGAATCAAATCGTAGCGTAGACTCCGTTTAATGTCTCGGCTTATAAAGTGGAATCCTGGACTCCTGTGCCTGGGAAGTTAAAGAACCCCGTGCAATTGTCTGCCTAAGTAGAGGATATATACTACTGGAAACTAGATACTAGAGATGCCCTCATACATGGAATCCATCACGACTCCTCTTTCTTCTCGGACACCTGTGGCACGATCCACCAGTCGTGCCAGTGCGTCTTCGAGCCGGTCTCCGGGATCGTCACCTGCAGCTTCTCCGGCGACAAGCCTCTCGCGATCGCCTTTTTTACCGTCTCGATCGCAATGCTCGCCCCGATGCAAGCACGCATGGTGTCTTTGATATCACGCTTCCAGTCCTCCACAATGGCATTCGGTGGGCTTGGGCTTGTGGTAGCTGTGGAAGGGTTCTCAATGAAAGCACCGTGGGAAAGGGTCGCTTCCCACGCTTTGCGCGCCTCGGCGATCGCCTTCGAGGCCCGGTCGAGGACGGTTGCATCGCTGTCACCTTCCAGGGTAGCTTCACGCTCGTACTCCTCGTAGGGAACTAGCTCGGGCAGAGAAATTGGGATGAACGGTTTCATTCGGAGTTCATAGCGAAGCTTATCGGTGGAGTAGGCCTCCGGGCCCGAGGCTGACGGCAGCACCTTGTGCCGGGCCAGCAGCGCGTACAGTGAGTGCAAGGCTATCGCAAAGGCATCGACAGCAATCAGGTAAGTGGTCAGTCGCTCCAGACTTCGGAATGATTTGTGAAAGGCGGCCGATTTCTCAGCGGCATTGCTCCCGCGGTTGTTCGTCATCACCAGATCTCGCTTTCGAGCCGCCACCGTGAATGTCCGAATTCGATCCACATGACCAAGATGCACGGAGCAGATGTGGGACAGATACCAGTACATGCCTGGGAGTTCTTCGGGGGCGTAGATTGACAGCTCGAATCCCATCTGGAGGATCTGCCGAAGCTGGGTGAGTTTCTGGTGATAGGCCCAGCTGCTAAGCGGGAAGGAAAAGGTAGGTTCTCCGCCCTGGACCTGTAATCCTGGCTCTTTGCTCAGGGTTTGAATTTGAAGATCGATCTCCTCAGCCTGCGTAGGTCAGCATGTCATCCCGACTTCTATACTTGTCTGCCGTACCTCCATTTGCAGGTTGTCCCAGTCCACAACGGTATGACAGAGAGTTCGACGGACTCGGCATCGGTTCAGGCAAGCTGATCGCACCGTGTCGACAAATGGCTGGGCGAATCGTTTCACGAAGCCATCCATCTGCTGGGCAATTTGGAACCGTGGGTCGGTGGGCAATTCCACATCGTCTGTGTTCGCTTCAAGCAACAAGCTTGCGGGCAATACGAGCTCTGCAAGGTCGTCGTAAAGGAATTGTTTGACGGAGACCGCTCCCAGGATGGTCATATCACTCACGATCAGGACCTGCAGCAAACATCGGATGTAGACCGAGGGCTGGGGCTTTCGGGATAACAGGGTCCATACGGCAGTCTGAAATCAAGATCAGTAACCACGCACACGGCAGCATTTCAACCAACCCTACCTTGAAATTACTCGGACCTCGGTAATCCAGAATCTGCTGCATATCGATGGCGTCTTGGCAGAGTCGCTTCATATGAGCAAGGGCGTCCTTGGAGCTGATATTGACAATCGGACGAGGCGGCACCGTGCTGGCGAGCTTCCGCTGAATCTTCATACTGAATGCCTCCGGCACTTCCTTTCCAAGAGATACAGACTCGGTCAGAGTAGCCAAGCGAGACAAGCAAAAGGCGAAATTGTCGGTTGACTTGGTATGAAGGACCTCCAGATCTTGGTCCAATGCGGATAAAAACTCGCGCCGAAACAGTAGCCTGCACCGAATAGCATCCCGAAGCCTTTGGTCCATCTCCTTTTCAGCATCCACCCAAGCAACCGCCTGGTCCAGCAGGCGGTAAAAATGCGATACGTCGAACAGAGATAGCAGATTACGGTTATACAGTTGACTGACAAAGTCCTCCTCCTGCGCAACGTAAGCCATTAACAGAGTCCAACAACCACAAGCGCCCAACCTACCTCGTAGAAATACTCGGTCACAATCCGAGCATGAACAAAGTCACAGGCCTTGATCAATCCAAGACAGTATGCTCGGAGAACAATGCTGATAAGGGGCGAGTCACTTGGTACGCGATCAAAGCGGGCGTCCTCCATGGTCCGCGGCACCGGCCACAACAATTTGTCGATGTAGATAGAGGTAAAGAGAGTTTGTGAGAGAGGGTGGCCCATATGCCATGCCATCTGCAGCCCTGTCAGCAGTTGTTCTATCACAGGGGCATTAAGCACACACTTCATGGCAAAGCAGCTGATCCATCAAGCCCACCACCTGCTCCGGTGTCAAGTCTCGTCGCACATCGTAATCGTCCTCCAGCGCCTGCGCATGGTTCTCGCCCGGGGCAATGTATCCACTATCCATCTTGGAGTCCATAATCTGCCATAATTCACACGATCGTCAGCTTCCGGGCGATTCGTATTCCAGTGTGACATGGCCGTACCTCCAATGCGCCCACGCTTTCGAACAACGTGAAGTATTCATCTTTGACGAGCTGACCGCTGCGTAGTTCTACCAGAGAAAATAAACAGTTAGACCGGAATCAATAGTTGGTCAAGGTAAAGTTTACTCGAAGCGGCCTCTGTGAATTCATCGGTGATGTCGCGCGGAATCGACTGCGCAGCCCGTGGGGGAACGCGAACCTCGTTATTCGGCAGCATCACGCAGAGATTTGAAGCTCTGCAATATACTGCGGGATCTTCTCATGCGATCAAATCCGTCGAATCGAAGCAACACGGTCGAGGTTGAGGAATAACGGGAATCGAGGGGTGGGTGGGGGAGAGGGCGGAAAAAGCATCGCGGGCTGGGCTGCCACGACGGTGACGTGTGGCTGCCACCCGCAAAACATCTACTTCATTACGGTCCCTTGGGGAATTGACAGCCTGTTTGTAATACCAAAGACGAGTGCGATTTCTGGCATCTGTCCGTTCCAGACAGACCCGTATTGCTACAATGTACAAAAGTTCTCAAAGCTTCCCCGGAGATCCAAATCCTCGCTCGTGTCTATCCCACGCCCGGGCTCGTCACATTTTCAACATGACTCGTTCATGTTCACTGCAACACTCGGGGTATGGCGCTATTCATCTATTTCTCAGCCTGGGCAGCAACGGCTTCGGTGTTGGCCTTGGCGAGCGACTGAACATCACCCTGCTTGCCGTCCTGTGATCACAATGTTCCGTCAGTCTCCATCGGTCCGATTTCTGAGCTCAAGCGCTTTCACTCACAGTCCACTTGGCGAAGCGGAGGTCCATCTGGCCGCGGCGCTCGGCGTTCAGGCGGGCAGTCTCCTTGAGAGACCGGCGGACGGTGCGGGCGGCGATGGCCAGGTAGCGGTTGTAGCTAGTTCGGAGTGAGCAATTGCCAACATAAATGGATGGCCACAACATACGTCAAACCGGCGGCTTTCCAGGCGGCAGTCATTGTGAAATGTGGTCGGTAGAGGTGGTTCGATTGAAGGGGGTGAAAACGGCTCGGGTGAGTTTGGAAGCATTCGAGCCGGAGATTCGGGATGTTGGGTCACGTGGTGCAGTTTCAACCGGGTCAGGTGACCTATTCCTCAATGTCACCTGACACTGGTTCGAAGTATAACGTCTCAACATCCTTCCGTTTGTCTGTCACGTCTGAAAAGCTAACCCACAATTACATTCTTGTAAAATTGAAATTAAGCAAAAGTATACTACCTGATCATGAGCTTTGCGCTGATTCCGAAATTTCCTGTCATGGCTGCGGATGCAATCGCAGATCACTCGCAAGGCCAGTGCTGGCAGGCAGCGCAACTACAAAAAGTGTTGAGAGCGGAGCCTAGTCAGATCACATCAGTCGTATCATTCGTATCATCCTTATCAATCTTATCATCTTGCGATCATGTCGTTCTGCAGCGTACATGGGGCAGGGATGCGTTTATTCAAGCTTCTTTCACCTAGGCTGATATGGCTCCCATATGACTCGGGTGGAGCAGCATTCGCTGCTGAATGTTGGTGGCAGCCTTGAATATCCTTGGCTTTTCGTATCAGGCAGTGCTGTGTGGCACTTTTCATGTGAAATCCAATTTAGTATGGAAAAGTATAATGGCCTTCTATCTCGGCTGTCGTAGAGTCATCTCAGGCGCCATCTCAGAGGATTGAAGGAATCAACGCGGTGGAAGTCAAAGTATTAGGTTGGTCGCGTTTGGCTAGCGCGTATCATGGGATGTATCCTTCTTGAGGCCCATCTTGTACATTCGTTTCCAGATTCGTCCTCTTTCCCAACCCTACCTCTTCGATATTCCGACTCTGCAACTGTGCATCGACCGTGATCAAAGTAAGTAGCAGTGATGCTTCCTATGCCCTTTGTTCTTTGTTTCATCACTTCTTGTGTATAATGGGCTTCCGGGAGAGAGAAGAAGCGCGTCCATAGTGACGGGTGTATACCGCGGTGACCACGCGCACCATCACTGGTATGGTCTGCTTCTAAGCACACCTTTCTTTCATTCCCCTGAGTTTCTGCCTTCGAGTCCGTCAGTTTCTCTTTGGTAGAAGCAGCGCATGAAGTATCGTTGCTACCCCGCGGTGCTCTTGTCCCAAGTGCATATTCCTTTCTCTCACTTAATCCTTTGCTCATGTGTTTCTAGACGCAAGGCTAACATTTATTGATTCCTCGAACAGAACCTGGTAAGCACAAGCTGTCTCTGTCTCGAGAGCTCCTCCGAGTCTCAGAGACGACGGTTTGCCAACAGTCGTTGCCAGAACTGATCCCATGACACTGTTGATCCATATTTTGCTAACCACTCTAGCAGAGCACCAGATAGTGCGCCTAGCCATCGCCATGGGGGGTAGGCGCAGTATTGGCCGACTCAGGTCTAAGAACAAAGCTGCAGGATCGAGCTCTAAAGGTCGGAAGCTCGTCCGATGGGACGGTAAGTGTACACTCGATCCCATACTTGGGAGAGATCCCCAGATGCACAAAGTTGTCTTCCGTTTTGAATTGCGCCATATGTTTTGCTCCGGATGGTTATCAAGCTGGCCAGTGCTAACGGCAATCAACAGCTGACCTCGATGTTCTGCTCCTGTTGACTGTGCAGGTTGCGTGCAACAAGAATGGGGTCAAGATCCCTTGGGAGAAAGTCGCCGAAATGATGGGCGAGAATTTCACCGAAGGCGCCATTGTGCAGCATCTGACAAAGCTACGCCTCCGTCGTCAGGCTGACCACAAGCCTATTCCACCTGCCTTGCGTCGCTCCGCACTGAGCATGAGCAGAAGCAACAAAAGGCGAAAGGCCAGGGACGATGACGACTCGGATTTGTTCGTTTCGCAGAGTGATGCTGAAGATCCGCCATATCCCACTCGGAAGGCCAAGAAGCCCAGGGTTTCCAAAGGCAACATGGGCAGCAAGGAAGCTGCTTGCGCAATTGTGAAGGAGGAAACTTCTGATGATAGTGATCTCCAGTAAGCTGATGCTCCTTCTCTCTGTTTTGGATATGAGCAAGATGCTGACTCCTGTAGACTTGTGGGTTCGGTTTCCGACGAGGCTGGCTCATTTTCAGACCTTTCTCTTGGGAATGCTCATGGTAGCCGCAAGAAGAAACTCACCCAAGAGAAGAAGACGCTCATCGTTCGCCTTCCGGTCAGGAAGTCCTATCTTTATCAACTCAAACTTGACGAAGCCAAGAAGGAGGAGGAAGCCATGGAGGGAGGTACTCAGTCTATCCAGGGCTTTGGTGAAGACGCGAATATGACCTACCCTCCGCCTCCCCGGCAGCAGCCAGCTCAATTGGGTTTGACACACCAGGGTCAGTACCAGGACCCGCCGGGTACGGGTACGGGCTTCGCCTCTCTCGCCAGTCCCTGTGTTGTCGGCTCTGAAGGTATGGCTCATCCTGAGATTCGTGCGCAGGGTCAGCGGCAGGCTCGCCACCAGAAGTATCTCATTGACAACCCGTTTGCGATCGAGAACTATCCAATGGGTGCGAACCCTCAGATGCTGAACACTCCGTTTGAGAGTAGCCCGGTCCCAGCCAGACCGTATCAGCATAACCTCGCGCTCAATGACCTGGGAGCAGAATTCCAGACCCCTCCGCCGCGGCAATCTCAGTCGAAGGCATCTCAATTCGAGGCATCCAACCCGCGGTGCATCGATCCTGCTATGTTCGCGAGGGGCCCATATGCCAAGCCATTCTCCGACATTCCAATCTCGGATGCTTTCCTGGAGGGGGTTGGGCTTTTCGGGGCAGACCTTAATACCATGTCAGGGGATACCAACCCGTATCGTCTCGATTTTTCTGAATATGTCAACGAAGACATGAAGATCGAGGGGGACATGGATACCAGCGAAGACACGTCAAGCGACAAAGACGTGAAGGATGTGGTCGAGTAGACAGAGTTGCGATGAGACGACTGATTGTGGGGTCATAATTCATTGACTGCCCTCAACTAACTCACGAGCTGCTATTTAGTTACATCCACGTCACTCGCCCATCTTTGCATTTGCCGTTTTTGATCTGTGAAATATTCAGATCCCCTTCCAGTTATTTCTGGGCTCATCCCCATTTCTTTATTGCACATTTGCTCGCATACGTGTTTTGGTAAACGCTTACCAGGTGACTCGCAAAACGATGACACTGGAAGTGGATGCCAGGACCTCATGCACATAGTGCACAGATCATGAAATGGACAGTTATTCTTATCAGTCTTGACATTCCAAGATACTTATCATTACCAGTTCTGACTTTCCAAGATATATACTCCGTAAAGGGTGTTCATATTAATGCGTAGGTGATAGACAACCTTAAAAGCAAGCTGACAATCGACCCTGAAAGATACTGAGATAGAGCGGATCATTGTTGGCCCGTACATACTCAACTAGTTACCATTCTGGGCACTGACAAAACAAATGAATCATGTGAGCCTTCAAATGTTGAAAGCATTGATATATATCTATCGTGGTTGCTCAAGTTGCAGAACATTTGTTCACACCTAGGTAGGTAGGTATTCTAAGGCCCGTGCTATTCACGAAGACTCCAGTAGCTACCTAGGTAGATCCACAAGTGCCGGATATATATCCCGGGCTTGTTAGAGTTACTCCATCCATCCAATGTTGGAGACTGAGCAGGCCAGTGCCCTCACTACGCTCACATAGTCACCGAAACAGAGATAGCCTAACAATAAATAACACTGTCCAATTCAATATACTGAAACAGACCAATAGCCGGCCGCCCGATATCCTCGGGATGTCACGTGAGCTTCTAGCTGCTTCTGCCGCCAAGCTCTGGGGATGGGAGAAGCAGCTGGAAAATTTTCGAGACTTTGGCTTCATCTCTAAACTTCCCCTACTTATCACTTGTCATCTCTCTTTTCCCAACCCAATTCCCATCCCTGGGTTGTCATTCTCCTTCCTAATTCTTTAATTCTGTTCAGTTTTTCTTGTTTTCACAGCCATGCAGCGCGCTCTGTCTTCCAGGACTAACGTCCTCTCCGCCGCTGCGAAGCGTGCCCCTTTCTACCGTTCCACCGGCCTGAACCTCCAGCAGCAGCGTTTCGCTCACAAGGTGCGTGATACAATTTCCATGCTATTGCCCTTCCGATGATGCGCCCGGTAGCCGTCGGCTGTGTCTTCGGTCCATTCCGGAGTTCTCCATGCTAACCCGGCTGATCGCAAACAGGAGCTCAAGTTCGGTGTTGAGGCTCGTGCCAGCCTTCTCAAGGGTGTTGACACCCTCGCCAAGGCCGTTACCTCGACTCTCGGCCCCAAGGGTCGCAACGTCCTGATCGATTCCCCCTACGGCTCGCCCAAGATCACCAAGGGTAGGTACCGCTCGACGATTATCCGGGAGGACAGTGATTGACTAACTATCTATAGACGGTGTCACTGTCGCCAAGGCTATTCAGCTCCAGGACAAGTTCGAGAACCTCGGTGCCCGCCTTCTCCAGGATGTTGCCTCCAAGACCAACGAGCTTGCCGGTGACGGTACCACCACCGCTACCGTCCTGGCCCGTGCCATCTTCTCCGAGACCGTGAAGAACGTTGCCGCCGGCTGCAACCCCATGGATCTGCGCCGCGGTATCCAGGCTGCCGTTGATGCCGTTGTTGAGTACCTGGAGCAGAACAAGCGCCCCATCACCACCGGCGAGGAGATCGCTCAGGTCGCTACCATTTCCGCCAACGGTGACACCCACGTCGGCAAGCTCATCTCCACCGCCATGGAGCGCGTCGGCAAGGAGGGCGTCATCACCGTCAAGGAGGGCAAGACCCTGGAGGACGAGCTCGAGGTCACTGAGGGTATGCGCTTCGACCGCGGTTACACCTCCCCCTACTTCATCACCGACCCCAAATCCCAGAAGGTCGAGTTTGAGAAGCCTCTGATCCTTCTCTCCGAGAAGAAGATCTCTGCTGTTCAGGACATCATCCCCGCCCTTGAGGCCTCCACCACCCTCCGCCGCCCTCTGGTCATCATCGCCGAGGACATTGAGGGTGAGGCTCTCGCTGTCTGCATCCTGAACAAGCTGCGTGGTCAGCTCCAGGTGGCCGCCGTTAAGGCTCCCGGCTTCGGTGACAACCGCAAGAGCATCCTTGGTGACCTGGCTGTTCTCACCAACGGTACCGTCTTCACCGACGAGCTCGACATCAAGCTCGAGAAGCTCACCCCCGAGATGCTCGGCTCCACCGGCTCCATCACCATTACCAAGGAGGACACCATCATCCTCAACGGTGAGGGCACCAAGGACATGATCGCCCAGCGCTGCGAGCAGATCCGCGGCGTCATGGCCGACCCCACCACCTCCGAGTACGAGAAGGAGAAGCTTCAGGAGCGTCTTGCCAAGCTCTCTGGCGGTGTTGCCGTCATCAAGGTCGGCGGTGCCTCCGAGGTTGAGGTCGGTGAGAAGAAGGACCGTGTTGTCGATGCCCTGAACGCCACCCGCGCTGCCGTTGAGCAGGGTATCCTGCCCGGTGGTGGTACCGCTCTGCTCAAGGCTTCCGCCAACGGCCTGGACAGCGTCAAGCCCGCCAACTTTGACCAGCAGCTCGGTGTCAGCATCATCAAGAGCGCCATCACCCGCCCCGCTCGCACTATCGTTGAGAACGCCGGTCTGGAGGGCAGCGTCATCGTCGGCAAGCTCACCGACGAGTACGCCAAGGACTTCAACCGCGGCTTCGACAGCTCCAAGAGCGAGTACGTCGACATGATCGCCAGCGGTATCGTCGATCCCCTCAAGGTTGTCCGTACCGCCCTGGTTGACGCCAGCGGTGTCGCCTCCCTGCTTGGTACCACCGAGGTTGCCATCGTCGAGGCCCCTGAGGAGAAGGGCCCTGTCGGTGCACCCCCCGGCGGTATGGGCGGTATGGGCGGTATGGGCGGCATGGGCGGCGGCATGTTCTAAACGCCTCCCACGCCTCTCACGCGTCCTGAGTCTCCGTGATGATTTTTTCGTGCATCTCTTGCATTGTCGTACGTCCCTGAACGCGGCCCTGGATCTTTTGTAATGTTTTGGTGTTGCTTCCTATACCTGTATTCTTGTGTGTGTTTTTGACTCTCCACTCTCCTGGGGCTCGAAAAAGGTTCCGGCGCAAAAACCTGTATCATATTTTCTTCTCCTTCTATCTCGTGGTTCTTCTCTAATGCATTGATCGGATTTAATTTACTTCGGTGTAGCTTGTAGAGCGATATGCTATTGGGCGGGAAAATAATCTCCGAGTATCTCCGAGGTTGGAGTTGATCGACGATCAATTTGCGCGGAGTACGGCAGGCGATAGAGAGTAGGAAGAAAGAATTAGAAAGATATCTTTATTTCTAAGGCCTCTATATTAAATAGACCAGTATATCACGGAAGATAGAAGGATATAAGAAAATATATAAGATAAAGAGTAAAATAAGGGCAAAGTAAGAGATAGAGAAGTAGATCTTACATTATGCTCTAGTTAAATACAAGTAGGTAGAAAGCGGAACGTTAATTCTTCCCTCGGTATCTCTATACTCTGGGTAGGTAGAAAGTATTATAGTAAAATGTTTAAGATAGATATTATAAGTATTAAAGCTAATAAAAAAAATTAGGTACACCACCCGCGCAAAAGTCTATGTGTATTCCGCCCTACCACCTATCACCCCAACAACCACCTACTATTTTATTTTTCTTCCTACACTACCCCTATGGCCCCGATCGCTATACAAATTGGTGCAAAACGTAGCCAAGGGGCTAAACTTTCAGCTAAGCAGCGTACTGCTATCATATATGCTCTCGAAAATAGGCTTTCTAGCTAGGCTAAGTTGGCGGAGGAGTTTGGTTGCCATCGCAATACAATAGCTAACACATTTAAACGCTGGTAGGAACGCAACGATACGGAATCACGCCCTCGTACCGGCCGACCCCCTAAATTCAATACCCGATCACGCCGTCTGATTAAAATATACGCCCGCCGTAACCCTTTTAGGTCCTATCGAGCCCTAGTAAGTAGGGTAACCAATACTCTATCAATTGATACAATTCGACGAGTTTTGAAGCTATCGGGGATCGTCCGACGCCTTATAAAGCGTAAGATCCCTATTAGAAGGGCCCTTGCGCTTAAAGAAAGCGTTTTGCGCGTCGTTGGCGCTCCGAATTCTATTCGCCCGCGATTCGAAATTGGATCTTCTCCGATAAATATTCCGTCTAACGAACTTCGAATAGTAGGCTACAATAGTACTAGCGGCTTACTTCCGAAGCATACCGGATTGATCTTATGAATCCTAAGGTTTATATAAAAGATATTTCGTAGATAGTTTAGGCTACAATCTAGCTTAGAGGTCGATCAAAGTTAGTCGTTATAGAACGGGATAAAACCACGGAAAGAGGTAGATATTCACGCTAGAGTTATATAGATACGCTCGAAGAAGGTCTCCTTCCAATCTATAAACCTAGAATAATATTTTAGCAAGATAACGCGAGGATTTATACCGCGAAGGATACGTAGAATTGGTTTAAAGAGCATAGGGTATACGTTAAATATTGGCCTCCGTACTCGCCTAATTTAAACCCTATTGAACCGGTCTAGAACATGCTTAAGCGCTAACTTTTCCGTATGTTTCTAGACCTAATGTAGATAGGAAGATCAGAAGCAGATTGGGCCTATTTTAAAAGGTATATTAGTGCTACTTAGGATGCATTGGATTAGGTAAAGATTAATGCCCTAGTATTGAGTATAGGGAGAAGAATAGATAGATTGTGGGCGAATTAGGGGTATTATACTAAATATTAAGCGAGAGAAATTTGAATATAACCCTAATTATTTAGCATATTTAATCTCATATTAATCCAATAAGAAATAGTGGTATAGTATATATATCTATGGATATATATATTTGATGGGGTAGGTGGCGGAAGCGGGATGCACACAGACTTTTGCGCCCCATTGTATATTAGAAGGGAGAGTAAACGTAAGGGAAGAAACAACTATAGTAGGGGAAGCTCTTATGTTATTCTATTGCATCCACCGCAGATATGGCACTAAGAAAAGCCCTAGCCAACCCCTCTACGCTAGACACGGCCACCTGGCTGTCTGTGCGATGCAACTACACTTATCCAACCAAAACATCCTGATCATACCCGTTTCAATAGCCTCGCGATCCAAAAAAATATAGCATAGCCTCGAATGCTATAGCTCCTTGAACACCAGGGTCTTGGACCCCTCACCTTCCACCCGCTCGCATTGGACCCAGATGTCATGATGATTCTTTCATGGTTCTTTTTATAAGAGCAAGGAAGTTTAGCGAGGGGAGAGTTTTGCGAGGCAAATATTATGATCAGAGAAATAGGAAGCGCTACATAGGACTGTAAAGGATGCGAAGATATTCCGGAAAGAGGAAGAAAGAATTAGAAAGACGTCTCGAGGTTCTATACAGAAAGCTTTATAGACAAATCATAAATTGAAGGGTATCAATAGTCCAAACATAGGACAATTTCACAAATCAAACATCAAATCTGTCGCTTCTCCTAACTTTCTCCTCAAGTGATTCACTAGTCCCACGAGCTTTCGATTTCTTTCGCGCCTTGCGCTCCAGCTCCGCGAGTGGGCTTTTTTCGTACTCTTGCTGCTGCCAAAAGTCTTCATAGTATGGTGTACTATGATTCTCATAACCAAGATAATGATCGAATCGTTTGCGCATTGCCGAATCCTCCGATACGACTTTCGACGGGAGTCGATTCGCGAGTGTATCCAAGTGTAGGAACCTTTCGATTGGGAGAAGAAGGAAATCTTTAAAAAGCCCAGCGCCGATTTTGTGAGATGTGGTTGCTGCTTGACGGAGCTTTTCGCTGAATGCTAGGAGGAGGGAAAGGACGATTATTGCGAATGATGCCGGTGCTGAAGGATGTTCGTTAGTATTGAGGAGAAGCAGGATACGTTATTTGATCCTTACCAGCTATTTCTAACATCTCGGCTATTGTAAGGTTCGCTTGTTCACCACTCCACTCTCTGGCGTTGACGCCGAAAAGGGATGTAAAAAATGATAGGGGTAAGAAACTGGTAGCTATAATTAGAATGATCCCGGTGTTTTGAAAGCGAGTCTCGTACATAACTGTAAAAATGGTAAACACCATGACCGATCGCGACTGGTTCTGGGTTGCTTCAGCTTGCCACCGCGCAATCTTAGCTTCGTCGACGTTCGCCTGTTTCTGCTTGAGATCAAGTAACGTCTCCACTGCTTTTTGAACGAGATGACTGTTCTCTTTCATTTCGCTGATCTGAGTGCGATACTCGTCAATTCTCAGCTGAGCTGCATCGAGGAAGACTTTTCCACAGCCTTCGATTTCAAAGTATTTCATCATACTTTTGATCACTCCGTCTTGCTGATCGAGAAGCTTTAGAATTGTGGCGAGCTCATCTTCGATATCGCGGAGCTCGAGCAGGACGGACAAGTCTTCTCGGTTCCTTTGTGCTATTTTCCGGTCTCGCTCGTCGCGCTCGGTGGCTGTTAGCGGCCTTCCATCGGTTGTGAGGTTGTAGTCTGCTGGGCCGTTGGTGAAGCCGCGGTTGCGGAAGCGTTTGAATGATTTGGTGACCGATTCGGTCTAAAGGGTTAGTTAGCTATTGTATTCCCAGGGGAATAGCTAAGGAACAGTTACCAGAATACTTATAGACTCTTCGAAGATTCGCAGGACCTGTAAGTCATGATGTAAAGTCTTATCCAGAAGGACAGTCACAGCATGCAGCATAATAAGAGCAGCGAGATCCCCTGCCGTCTCGAATCGACGGGCCAGATCACCGTTTAACTCATTGTAAATGCTGCTGTGCAGATTCGTCTGCTCGAACAGCTTTCCTTCAGATGTAGTAGCCTCTTGATTTGGAAAGAATGTCACAATGGTCTTTTGGTCGACAATCCAGAGCCAGAGCTGATCAACCATGAGAACATTCCCATCCATGAATACGGTGCGTTCAGGGTCATCAGGATCGTCGTCAGTGCGGCCAATATAGCTCCGAAGCTGATCATCAAGATGGACAGCTCTGCGGGTCCGCTTCCATAACATTTGATCGTCATCGCGAGCGACGGTCGAACGTAGGTTGGGGTATCCGTACTGATCTAGAGTACGACGGAAGTGAATTGGAGGCTCACACCCCAGGTACTGCCATATTAACTGTGTTTCTAAGCCAGACTTTGCAATTCTGCTGGGAATTGGTCGAGATCGGCCTTGCTGAAGCCTGTCCTCGATTACCTTGCGGCGTTGGACCAGGTTTCGGTAGGTATCCCAGTGGAGCTGGGGTAGGTTAGTAAACGCAACAGTAGTATTCATCTGTGGAGCTTACATATGGGGTCTAATGATGGTCAGTAGGACTTTAGCTCCGGAAGATATAAGGACTTACATAGAGGGCCAGCTGAGGATCCTCAGGAGCACCGGTTTTGGTGCCGTGAGACACATCCATCTGCCGAGAATGTATACACTTCGGTCTCACGAAGCGGGCATGTGGCTCAAGGTGTCGGGCTCTGCTTAGGTTCAAATACCAATTTTCGTCGTTTATAAATTTCCGTAGACTGGAGAAGGGTAAGTAAGAGGGGACATTACAGGGGGTGCTTGTCTATACAAATTTGGCTCCTGGCGGTCATGACAGGCACGTCGGATCACTTGCGACACCCATCCGGTGTGCGTGTAGGGAACATGGATCCAGAGTAGTTTTTCAGTACCGGGCTCTGGTGGATCAAAACGAGGTAGCGAGCGGGGGATATCCCGAGTTTCCGTATCTTGGCTTATACGGTCGCGAGTGGACGCTGGGATGGCTAAGAATTGAGGTTGTCGCTGCGGAGACCCAGAACTTCTGTGTATCATGGTGAGTATAGATCCTAATGAGACAATAGGAAGGTTTCTTACGACGGACGAGACCCACTGTGGGAGCTGGCATCGGAGGTACTTCGTCGATGGGATCTCCATGTGTTCAGTCCTAAAGCTCTGGTGATAGAGTTCCTTCGAGCGCGCTCAACCGGTGGTGGTGGGCTTTCACTTTGGGGCTCAAAATACTCTTCGTGTTGTACTGTGATGTGAATGGTAGGTGAGTGCTGCGCTGGCTCGGCTAAGCCTTGACGACGAGACAGAATTGGCCTAGAGGGGCTAGCTGCGTAGGCATGAACAGCTTCATGGTGATCACCATAATGGCCTTGTTCATGTCCTTCCGGGCCTGGAATGACGTGTGGGAAGGAGTGACGAGGACTGTCGAAACTGCTCACCGAAGAGTCGTCTAATCCAACAGGCTGAATACGTTCCAACCGTTCCCGAAGACATGCTAGAGGGCCTTTGGCAAGATAATCTTCCAGGGAAACGCGAGTAGTCCACAGTTTCAATGGGGTCTCATCACTCACGCCCAATGCAGTATCTTCGAAGAAACCGTTGACTTGCACTATAACCTCCGACTCCACGTTGACGGGGATGTCCATATGCGCGGAGAGTTTCACTGCGTCGGTCACAGATTGCTTTAACTCGGCTAGGAACTTCTCCAAGGTGGAATATTGACCCTGAAAGCAAGCTGTGCCTGCATGGTCAGTGGCCATGGGGAATTCAATTTCATGTTCGATACCGAGTAATCCGGACCTGATGGAAGTTATAGGCGCATGAAACTCCATGATATTCTTCGTGCCCAAGTCCAAAACGTGTAAAGTCGAGTCTATAGTCTCAAGGAATGACCAAACCATCATATCCGCCGAAAGTGCCTTGAACTGGTTGGACAGATGCCAAAGCCGCTCCTGACGGGGTCGAAACTGTTCCCTGAGCACGGGGGGTATATCCTGCTCTAAATGCAGCAAATGACATATACTTGAAGTGTATTCTTCAGCGGACAGATAGCTGGACCCCTGATGGGGAGTTGCGAAGAAGGCGATGCCGTAACAGCTAGTGAGGATGGCCTGCTGGTTCGGCTCGGCCCGTGAGGCTAAAGCGAGACACGCCTTTGCCACCAGACCTCCTGTACTATGACAGATGAAAAATAGAGGCCGTCGAATGCTCTCTGATTTTCGCTCATGCAGCAGATGGTTTAGTAATCGCTGGCCGAGATCTTCGATCGTGTCGTACGCGTGCAGCGGCCCATGGTTGTACAACAGCGCGCGTGCCCTAGGCATGCGCCTGAGCAGTTCAGTCCCGAGCCAGGGTGATCTTGCTCCCGCCGCTGTCCATGTCTTCTGATGATGTGCACCGATGGGCGGGACTGCGACGATGCTACCAAGTTAGCTGTTAGATGTTAGCTGTTAGCAAGTTGCGGGGAAAATCAACGTACTCCACATTTGTGTCCTTGACGGCCATTATATGCTCGAAACACGCTGAGCGCGCCGCCGTCGCCATGGGCGGTGGCATCTTTACTATTCACTATAGTCGCGGATTCAAATGCAAGGACATGAAGTCGCAGGGAAACTATGTACAGGATTGGACGCTATATTTAAGGGGATTCTCAGCCTCATGCGATCATCTGCCTGCGCCCGAAGTTGGCTGTGTCCGCCGATCACGAGTCAATGCACGCGATAAATACGAGGGATTCTATGATGACTAGAATGCGCAGGGCGCGCTAGGGCTGCATGATCATCGGATATAACTGGAATAGGAAGGTTGTCCTTTTGCCGCTGCACCCAGGCACCGGAGGATTCCCGACCGACCCTCTACCTGGGTATTCACGCGCAACGGATCTGAGATTAATGCTTCGTATTTTCCAAATGATTCACAAAGTCTATATGTGCAGCGAATCTGGTGTTTTTGTTTCAGAAAACCACTCCAGAATGACCTCAAAACAGATGCACACTCTATGATTCGCCTCATGCGGTATCATCAAAACATGAACGCCAAGAAAAGAAACAAGGGAGTTGGGATATGGCGATCGAGAGTCGATCGCATGCATTATAAAAGTACAGAGGGAGTGAATTAGGAATTCTCCAGGTGACGGCGTTCGTTCACCTCTCGCGCCATTCGCTTTCCAAGTTCATAGGTTGAGATCATGATGGCGCAGGCGGGAGCAACCTTCAGGCAGCGAGCCGCCCAGCCACGGAAGAGACCGTTCAAACCTTCTTCGCGGAAAATGTGAAGTAAAAACCTCGGGAGAGAGAGCTGCTCGGGGACGACGGCTTTGGGAGGAAGCGAGGGACGCTGTTTCGAACTCGGGACTTGGTCGTCTATGTGCCGAAAGACTTGCTGACGAGTTTTGCCAACATCGAACGGGGTTGTCACCAAAGCGGCGACTGCTCCTGAGGTCGCGCCGGAGATGAAGCTGTCGAGGAATGCTCTGGCGGTTGACGGTGTCTCTGGCTCAGAGCCGGCAAGATGCGACGCATTATGCCGCGCTGACTGGAGAGCCTTCTTTACTTCTTCGTATCCCACCCAGTAAAGGCCCGAAAAGGGCACGTCACGCCACATGGTGAGCGACAAACCTCGCCAGAGCGATGTGTACCCCTTGGCCTGCGTCATCTGATAAAGCCCCTCCAAGGTCGCCTTGAAGTGACCGGCGCCCGTTCCAGGTGTTGCCTGAAGACGGGTCCTAAACATCTCGACCGGGCTTGTGGCCGACGCGGCAGCTGTCCGTGCTATTGAGCCGGCCACAAATGGGGCATACGCATCGGACACGCTATGTTTGATCGGGCTCCGGTCATCTGTGCGCAACCAGTCATAGCCAGCAAAATAAATAATGTTCGCTGGAATGCCCATCATGAGTGTTGGGCTCAGACCACGCCATAATGTCGTAAAACCTTCATTTCGCGCGATCTTCCTTAATCCGTCGAAAGTCGATGTGAACGTCCGCCGTTGCGATTCTTCAACGGCACACTCGATCCCCGCGTGCGTCTGCGATCCAATCGCAGTAGCATTTGGCCCCAGCATACAGATCTGCTGCGCATTGTCTCCGATCCAAAATACTTCACGGCAGCAAGCTGTAATCCCAATATTCGGAGGAAGGTTCTTTAGAGTCGGGGTGGTGTGGGAGGTATACGGCGAGAGGTTGATGACTTGGGATTGGGATTGCAGACGGACACGAACGACATCTAAAGGGGTGACTGCAAAGAATTAGCGACATTGTCTTTGTGTGTGATTAGCATTCGGAGCTCACCTAGCAGTCCTGTCAAGATGTTCCCAGCTGTCGCCGATATCATTCGTTGCCCGACTGAGATATTGTCATTCGGCAGAGTGGGTGGACCAGGGTTGGAACCCGTTTCTGTGGTCATGGTTGCCACTGATTCAGGGACGTCAAAACGTGATGTCCATGACGCTCCGGAGGAGGAATCGATGTCGGTCCCGAATGCCCTACCAGGAGCGCCCGGGCGGCTTGAAGTTGCAGAGATATCCAGCCCGATTGGCATACAGTCGGCGGTCACCAACTGTGAGATGAATTAAGCGCGAAGCTGGGGCTGGCGACGCTGGAGTTGAGGAAGAGAACGATGCGTCACTGACAAGGAAGATTTCCTGAAGTTCGGTGTTCGGGTGGCGGCGGCGGCGTCCGGGCGGAGATAAGCAACTTTCTTCAAACACTTTTCTTGAACAATGCTCCAATGGCGACTACTGTTGGTCTTGGGCTAGCTTTTCTCTTTCCTTTCTGAGCTATTTGTGCTTCCCTGATCGGTGGACTTTCCAGGTGGGCTTATCAGATTTGATCGATCTCCGACACCGGACGTCGGGTCCCCCGCCATGGAAGACAACGCCGAGCTCGAATCATTCCGCCGTGAGTGGCGCGAGGAAGTCGCTCGTCGATCGAGGCCCAGATCTGCCCACCCTGCTCAGACAGCCCCTCTGTCTGCCGCTGCCCCGCCGACGCGGCTTCCACCGACTCATCATGCCGCTGCAGACCGCAAGGACCTGGAGGAGGAGGGGGACCCGCCTGCCTCCTTCGACCCGGAGGTGCTGGCCCAGCAGGTTGGGGAACTGAGTGTGCAGCCCGAGGAAGAAGTAGATGAGGATGGGTTTACTCGTCGCGATGTGACAGAGCCCAATACCGCGTTGGAGCACTTTGAACGCGCGGTCGAGAAGGAAGCCGCTGGCAAACTGGGCGACAGTCTTCAGCATTATCGTAAAGCATATCGGGTGAGTGTGTGGTCTCATTTCATGGTATAGACGTATGCATTAACGCCGAATAGCTGGATGCTGGCGTCGATAGGGAATTTCGAAACAAGCACTACGCCCATGTATGGAAGAAGCCCGCGCAGCCAATTCCTGATCAAGGTCCATCCGCGTCCACGACTGCTCCAATGCCCGCCGAGGCAGCGATACTTTCTACATCCGAATTGATCGCGTCCTTTGCCCATCTGCCTATTCCGCAGGCAGACCCGGTTGCTGAGAATACTCCCCCTCCACCGTGCCCTATCTCGAAAGTCCCGTCAGAGGTGATAGTGGAGATTCTACACCATGTGGCACTGCGAGACCCGGCGGCTTTTGGTCGGATGGCACTGGTATGCAAGCGGTTTTCGTACCACTTTGCACACGAGCAGCAGCTCTGGAGACGGATCTGTCAGTCCTCGGAGTTTGGATTCAAGGGCATGCACTACACTTTTGACTCTGACGTCTACGGACGTCCGATATACACACTTGGCACGCGATACACTCCATTCCCAACAGACGTGCCTCTAGAAATCCCGAGACCCTTGTCTTCATGGAGCGAAGTATTCCAGAATTACCCACGAATCCGTTTCACTGGAATCTATATCAGCACTGTCAATTACACCCGAGCTGGTGCCGCGTCTTCCTTCCAGACCGTGTCATGGAACAGCCCCATACATATTGTGACTTACTACCGCTACCTGCGGTTCTATCCGGACGGGTCTGTGGTGTCATTATTGTCTACGACCGAGCCCGTCGACGTGGTACCATACATCAGCAAAGAGAACATTATGGCTGCACGCGCCACTTCTCATAAGGGCCACCAGCGCCAGGCCAGCGACGTTGGCCGGTCATTATCCGGAACAGCAGATCCCGTTCCGCCAGTCGCGCAAGCCGCATTGAAGTACGGGTTCCGTGGTCGCTGGCGTCTGACCCCACCCGACCCTATCCCCGAGACCGAAGACCAGCCCGGACCAACTCCACAAGGCGAGCTCTCTACCGATCCTCGCGATCTCATCGTGGAGACCGAGGGCGTGGATCCCAAATACGTGTATACAATGCATCTATCCTTACGGTCCCCGTCCTCATCCAAGTCGCATACAAATCCTTCGAAGAACACCAAGCTCGTTTGGCGGGGCTTCTGGAGCTATAACAAGCTTACTGATGACTGGGGTGAATTCGGTCTCCGTAATGACCGTGCTTATGTCTTCCGCCGAGTCCGGGGATGGGGCCTTACATAAATGATGATATGATTGTGATGTTTCCATTTGAACATAAATGCATAGGTGCGACTGATAAAGTCGAATATAAGAAGACCTCGAGGCTTGTTTTTATGTAAAGTAATATTTTTACTTCGAACGCACCGGTGGCCTCTCGTTCGTACACATGATAGCGCCTAGAGTAAGCCTTTACCATTGTTCTTTTGAACAAATTGCCAGGACGAAGAGAAACGACCCTACTGCAGGCGACGGTCTGACAAGGCCATACCTACGTGGGACAGAGCCTGAACACTAAAAGTGGGCTGGGCCCGCCACTTAGGCTGCCTGGGCGCTAAGCCTGCACTAACGCACCTAGCGCTCTCCAGGAACGGGCTTGATTCCTTATACCATCTTAGACTACGAGAATATGTTCCAGATGCCTACGGGAGCCTAGAGAGATACTCGGCGACAGCCATATCCGCAAAATCATACTGGAGACCTTGGGCAAATATAGATACCCGGTCATCGCTCATCAAATGTTTACCAACACATTCAAACCAATTCCAAGTCTGTTCTTTCAACCCGTGACTTTTACTTTCCAATGGCTTTTGTTCTCGCTGGGCTTTCCATCCTTGCTGCTGTCCAAGCATGCTCTATCACTCCAGTTGAACTGTCCGGCGGGTGCACCAATCTCCCGTCGTACGATTCTTCGACCGGCATCGCAGGCCCGTGGATCGTCGAAGTAGACCAGTGCGTGAATAAAACAGCGATAGACAACGCCTGCAGCATTGAAGGATTTGGCAGCGAGGCTGTATACTTCCTTCAGCAAGGCGACACCAGCGTGCAGCGCGGATTTGTACTATCTCCCATCTGCATCTTCCAAACACGCAAAACCTAACGCAATTACAGATTGCAATCGTCTCCGAAAACGACCTCGCCAAAAGTCCTCTCCGCTGCAACGATGCAACCGGCTCTTTCGAGTCTTACGTCCCATCGGGCGTGAGTGGGGCTGAGTGGAAGTCTGTCAACATCACCGACATGCCCTATTCCGCACAGCTCATGTGGGGACTTGGTCAGTATAGTTTGCCCATCCAAGCGTATTATCACTACCTTGATGGAGCCAAGCAGGATGGCATCTTTCTAGGTGCGCACAATGTGACTAGCTGGGCTGTCCAGCTTCAAGATGGCTCTGCGGGTAGTGGTGGGAAACCGTACTGGCTGGTCAGATTGCTTGGTCCTGGTAGTGCAGACCCGGTGACTGGTGCTGAGTTGGAGGATGGAGAATTCAAGACTTTCATTCGTATCAATGGAAGTTGAGTCGACTTGTGCATGAAATGGTGATTTTGATCATCAAATTATCGTGCTAAATTATTCACAGGGGGATATAGGAAGGGCGGTTATATACAACACATGTTGGCGGTAGTACAGAAAGATTGATTAGTTCCGTCAATCAATTACCTACTCTTTATCATCGTTCATTATTATTACCATCCACATATTTTCTACTGTATGAAGTGGAGCCGATGGTACGCTTTCTATAGTTGCATGAGCACTGGCTGTTCTTATCGATAAGGCGATAAGCGAAAAATTTCGGAGATCGCGATGAGCGACGAGCCAACTTCGCGAGCTTCTCATTGATGCCTATTTACAATGCCCGAGAAGGTGCACACTCACTTTGGTGACTCGGATGAAGACTCATTCACACAGACACCGAATCCCGTATCGGATCAAGTTGCTGGCCAGGAGATCGCTCGGAAGAAGAGGCGCAGCAAGAAGCGAAAGCACGACGAGACCGCCGACAACACCCAGCCGCGCAATGGCGAATCAATCCCGGACCCAGAGCCTGTTCCCATCGCTAAACCGACAATAAAAGAATTCACCCCGGAGGGAAAGCCCGGTGATATCCCCCAGCCTCCACCGACCAAGACCCAAGTCGCAAAACACGAGACGAAGTCCAAGCCGAAGTCCTTCTCCGACATCAAGACCAACTTCGCGCCTCTACGAGAGAGGGCAAATGCCCTTTACGAGCTTCGGAAGAAACTTCCGATCTTTGGACATGCCGATGAAATCCGCCACAAGCTCCGCGCCCACGATGTCATGTTGCTGGTCGGTGAAACCGGTAGCGGAAAGAGTACGCAGATCCCGCAGTTCCTGGTGAACGAATTCTGGTGCCGACCGACACCCGCGCAGATACCCAAAGAAGATGGTTCAACAAGGTCTGCGACCGTTGGTGGATGTATTGCGATCACGCAGCCGCGTCGAGTCGCCGCCATTACGTTGGCTCGCCGCGTAGCGGAGGAAATGGGTACACCGCTTGGCTCTTCCTCGCCAGCCAGCAAGGTCGGCTACGCGGTTCGATTCGATACTTCTGTGTCGCCAAGCACCCGGATCAAATTCTTGACGGAGGGAATGTTGTTGCAAGAAATGTTGCACGATCCCTGGTTGACCAAGTACAGCGCTGTCGTGGTTGATGAGGTGCACGAGCGAGGTATTAATGTTGATCTAACTGTTGGATTCCTGCGTAACTTGGTTTCAGGGAAGAAGGAGGGTCGTGGTGGTGTACCTCTCAAGGTGGTGGTTATGAGCGCTACGGCGGATATGGAGAGTCTAACGGGCTTTTTCCAGGAAGGATTTAAGATCCAGGAACGCGAGCAGAAGCACGTCTCTAATGGAGATGCTGCTGAGAAGAAAGAGACTGCCAAGGAAATCGCGGCTTGTCATATCAAGGGCCGACAGTTCCCCGTCAAAACCATTTACTCGCCTGAGCCAGTGCACGATTTCGTGGACGCAGCTCTCAAGGTCATCTTCCAGATCCACTACAAGGAGCCAATGCCCGGTGATATCCTTGTTTTCCTGACTGGTCAGGAGACCGTGGAAGCCCTGGAGCATCTGGTCAATGAATACGCCACTGGGATGGATCCCTCTCTGCCCAGGATCCAGGTTCTGCCACTGTTTGCGGCTTTGCCTCAAGTAGCCCAACAGCGCGTCTTCCAACCTGCACCACCACGCACCCGAAAAGTCATCTTAGCAACTAACATTGCTGAAACATCCGTGACGGTGTCTGGCGTGCGGTATGTGGTGGATTGCGGCAAGGCCAAGGTCAAGCAATTCCGCACACGCCTTGGTCTAGACTCTCTGCTTGTCAAGCCCATCTCCAAGTCCGCTGCCATCCAAAGAAAAGGTCGAGCTGGCCGTGAGGCACCCGGACAGTGCTTCCGTCTGTACACCGAAAAGGATTACTTGACTCTGGATGAGACGAATACTCCCGAGATCCTCCGATGTGATCTGAGCCAGGCACTTCTGAACATGAAAGCGCGTGGCGTTGATGACATCGTCAGATTTCCATTCTTGACGCGCCCACCGCGTGAGGCGCTGGAGAAAGCCCTGCTTCAGCTCCTCAATATTGATGCATTGCAGGACTCCGGGAAAATTAGCGATATTGGCCTACAGATCGCCAAGCTTCCCCTCACACCAACTCTGGGACGAGTACTATTAGCAGCTGCGGAAAATGGCCCTGATTGTTTGATTGATGTAATCGACATCATCTCCTGCCTCAGCGTGGAAAATATCTTCCTCAACACCACCTCGGAGGAGAAGAAGGAAGCCGCCGAGATGGCACGTCGGGATCTGTATCGGCGAGAAGGCGATCATCTGACGATGTTAGCGACAGTACGGGCTTACGCTTCTGAGAATGCCGACCGAAAGGCATGGGCTGAGCGACACCTGGTATCGCACCGGGCGATGCAGTCGGTGATGGTATGCTTTTGTCCCCGAGGATATTGATTCTGATCTAATCTCATACTCTAGGACGTCCGCAAACAACTCCGGACTCAGTGCCGTCAGGCCAAACTCCTCCCGAGAGATGACGGTAGCAACCATACGTCTGATCCCGCACCGATTCTCATCCTGCAAAGCTTCTTGCGTGGATTTGGGGCCAATACCGCCCGGCTAGTGCCCGATGGTAGCTATCGCACAGTGGTCGGTAACCAAACCGTTGCTATTCACCCGTCGAGTGTACTATATGGCAAGAAGGTGGAGGCGATCATGTACAACGAGTTCGTCTTTACGAACCGCAGCTATGCGCGCGGGGTTAGTGCGGTGCAGATGGACTGGGTCGGTGAGGCCTTGGCTGGTTAGAACTCTCCTAGAGAATTTGTCGACCTTGATATACCCCTGAACGATCGTATCATATGCAGATACTTATATTACGTCCTGACCTGAGTACCTTAGATCCCTGTGTAGGGTGTAGCAGACAGATTAATCGAATGAGGTGATCATCGCATCCTTACATCCGCCATCCGCTAGGAATAAGCGGGTAATCTGTCCATCAATTTTGCCACAGCCTCCACATCAGACCTGTTTTAGTTGTTAGAATGGGAAACAGGACAGAAACGGGGGACCACAGGTACATAAGGTACGCAGGGGATGTTGGGCAATCACACGCGAGTAGTCACATTTGGGCCTGTTACAGCTGATGGCGCTTCGCTGTCCTAATCTTTGTTTCTTTTTTCAGGGATTTATTATCCAGCCATATTCGCCCCTGATTCTTTTATCTGTAAAATTTCTCCGAGCCCTCTTTTCCATGTTTTAAGGGCCGTTTACACGGACAAGTGGTCCGATACCGCAAGTTGCATCATCCGGAGCTCCACTTGCTCTTATCACCTGTTTCTGTTATCAACGCATCATCTACCCCAATATCCTCTTTGTTCTTTTATTCTTCAACCCTCCTTTGTTACCTTGAGGTGCTCCTTGAGTCCCCTAGACTGATCCTCCGTATCTGGCCGCATCAGCGGTCTCTTCTTGTGGGGAAGATTCGACCCTCTTCTCTCCATCCGCTTCATCTGGCTCCACGCGCATCTTGATCATCATGGCCTTCCGTGTACCAGCCCAGGCTCCTCGCCGTAGAACCTCGTACTCTGTGCCCCAAAGCCCTCCCTCGATCGATATTCCTCCCTCTTCCCCCGAGCAGCGCGAAGATGACACCACACAATGGGTCCTCTTCTCACCGACTGCCCACACTCACACGACCTCCACAGATCGCACCGCAGGAGCGTCACGACTGAGCGATTTTGGCTCCTTCGGTACTGCTACTCGCTCGGCCGCTGGCCCGGACGGCGATGTTGATGACGAAGAAGCCCTGGATGACCAGCTCGACGAAGATGGTACCGAGCTAGATAGCCTGGATGATGGCTTACATGCTTTCCGCGTCCCATCGCTCTCCCCCACATCTGCCGTAAGGGCGGACCAAGGGCTACCGGCGATGCTGCCGGCCCATGACGGTCTAGGAAGCTTTCAAGCTTCCAGTCAGCAGGTCCAAGACCAGCTCTGGCAGCACGAGCAATATAACCCTCAGCGGCGTCCGTACGGCTACTCTCAACATCGTCGTCATTCCAGTGTTCAGCGGCACTTGGATACTGTCGATGAGGGAGAGACGGACGTCGAAAGGGACAGGTGGCAGCGAATCGAGCAATGGCGGATGGACCAAAGTGTGGCATTGATGCAAGAAATCGAACGCGAGACCCGTCGAAGGAGATCCAGCCGTGCAAGCCAATCAACCATTCCCCGAGCTATCGATTACATATCCCCAGCCCATGTCGCAGATGGTTCTCTGAAGGAGGAAGCTTCACCCGAAGGAGATGCGGAGACGGACGAGTCGTTCTGGCGGCGCATAACGCGAAAGGTCATTCGCGATCTGATTGGCATCGACGATTCCTTGTTGTCCGTGATATTTGGCGAGTCTCTGCCGCCGGGCGAGCAAGCTCACGAAGATAGGCCCGAAGAGCTGGACATGGGAACCGTGCTGGCGCGCGAACCAGAGCCGGAGCATACGGAGCAGCCCATGTGGCAGACCCGTGTGCTTCAGCGAATTGCTCACGAATTGGGTATTCTAGTGCATCAGCTCTGTGAGCATCCAGGTGCATTCTCCACATACTACCAGATGACCAAGGATATTTCGAGTGAATATGCTGGCATGTCGCTCAACCGCCTGGCAGAGAGTAATATCTTGCAGAAATCTAGAGAGTCTACAGCTCAAACGTCTGCAGACACGACAGCAGGTTCTATGCCGTCCCCGCAATTTATGCCAACACTCAGCGACCCCAACAGAGAGCACGAGGCACACTGGGGCATCGAAGAGAACGACTTCTCCGGCCCCGACCCAGCAGCCGAATCTACTCGCGCACAACAAGAACAGGAGTACTGGGAGCGCGGTCTAGATGTGATGATGGTCTTCCGCTACCTGCGCACGCGCTTCAGCCGCCGCGGGTACATGTCCAATGACAAATTCACTTCCAATCCCTCGCCCCGCCACACTCAAGATCCCTCCCGTCGAGCTGCTATTATCCGTCAACATCATCCCCTTGTCGCCCGGGCGCACTCCCGTTCCCAAGCACAATCCCGCCGTACTTCCCATGTGTCTGGTCCAATTGGTGTCTCCTCGAGGCCCCACCTCCGACGACCCAGCTCCAGCTGCGCGAGCCAAAGCAAGCTTTCGGCTATCTCGAGTCGGCGGACGCTGACGGGGTCTAGTCGGAATTACTGGGATATTGGTGGGAGTGTGGAGAGTAGTAATGCGATTGGAGTTGGTGTCGGAGCTGGGCTCGGCGCTTGGGGTGAGGTTTGATCAATTTACTATATATATGACGATTCATGTTGGCGTCTTTGATTTCACATATACATCGAGGAGAGAAACTACATTTTGATGGCGATGATGGGGTTGGGGTTTCATGATTCTCATGTCCACTGGTGCTGTCTTGAATATTCTCGGGGTTGTTACTTGTCTCTACTCTCATCTACCCTACTGCATATACGCATCCTTTCATGGGATTTTATATAATCCTTTTGGCACGACTTGAATTCCTTTTCACTCTGCATTGACGATAGATGATAGGGTGGGAATTCCCGGTGCATACTTACAGATCCGAAAGCTAGGGCATGTCGTCCTTTCTAAGCTAGTTTTCCATCTTTCCATCTCAGATATCTTAACCCCACATTTAAGGCAAAAAGAACCGATACGTTACTTTGTTCGCTGAAAGAGAATGCCATGTTCGGATAAGTTCTTCCTATCTCAGTGCTTTCGATCTTTGGGAAAGCCGAGCCGTCACGTGGAACAGCGCGGGGAAACACGAGATAGCAAAAAGATACTCGGCACATCAAGCAGGTTTCGCCGATGCTTGCTTGCGGAGTCGCTACTTTCAATTATCACAGGCAGGATGCGTGGCATGTTCGATCTACGGGTGCGGTCTATAAAGACCTGGAGGAGGTATTCAAGACCGCTCGAACATACCGTTTACCTTCGAACAACTAGCAATGGGCTCAATTCAAGTCGAAAGCTACCATATCATCATCATTGGTGCCGGTCTCTCCGGCATTTGCAGTCTATACCATCTGCGCAAACGCTTCCCAACTTGGCGCATCCGAGTCCTGGAAGCCGCTGAAAGCGTCGGCGGTACTTGGTACTGGAACCGTTATCCAGGCGCCCGAGTCGACTCCGAGTCTCTGTCCTATGCTTTTTTCTTTGATAAAGAGTTGGTGAACGAATGGCACTGGAAGGATTCATTTGCGGCGCAATCGGATGTCCTCCGGTATATTGACCGGATCTAGCCAAGGATATCCAGTTCCAGACGCGTATCAAGTCTGCCCGCTGGCAGGACCGTGACCGAACAAGGCCTAAAATTATAGCTCTCCGGGCCCGCTTCATCTCTCGCTCAATATCTTTGCTGTCCTATCACTAATTCTACGTCTATTATACATAGCTCCGACTATAGTAAAAAGTTATTCAATTTTTAGCTACATATTAATGTTAATAGCTTTTATTGGTATAAAAGCGTAGGATTTGCTAATAAAGGAGCGTCAATTATAGACCTAGTTTTTGCTAGTTTCACTAAGATACAGGTTAGCGCCTCCTCGAAATTACGCGTCGATCGAGACTAGCAACCGTTAACGTGGGCGTGGAGTCGCTGGTATAGAACGTCGTACTACCGTGCTAGACGAGCGATTTTAGCCATTTTTCACGTTTGGCAGCTTTGTAGGCCATCAGATAGGCTACTCCTTAATTTTATGTTGATTAGCCATAATAGGAGTAAGTGACGGTTGTTCTTGTGCAGAAATTATCATTGAAACCGGAGAAATCGGTGATCTTTAGAGCCCCTTCACAACGAAAGGCGGGTGAGTGCGACGGCACGGTTACTTCTCTATGGTTGCCTACGACTAACCATAACTCCTGACCAACCGGGGATAGTTCGACTGCCCAGGTGTTTGGAAGTACATGGCGAAACTATCTATACTTTGCAACTGCGCCCGGAAACAACATGCTACATATTGCAAATAAAGTGAACGGCATTGGCCTGCGGGGCTAAAGATCCATTTGCGGCGGACCTCATCGAGTGATGCATCATCGATTTCTATTCGCAGATAGCAAAGTCCCCGGTCAGGAATGTTGACCAATCGTTATCCTCTTGAAATAAGCAATTCAGGCCCTTGCTTCTCTTGAGCTTTTTATTATTCTCAAGGAACACCCTTCTCGGCGTGGCATAACCATGAGCAGAGTTAGACCACACTCGGCCGTTCACTTCAGTTCAATTCGAGCTCAGATCTATCCCACCGTTCCAATTACAGCTAGCAGTCAGGCACTGCTATTTACATTCAGCAAAAGTGCCCAACGATCATACTCACAGGCAAAGCGTGGACGGCCATTATTACCCCACCTCCCTTGTCGAAGCCGACTTCAATTGCCCAGAGCCGACATGAGCAGCCAGCGCGTACCGATTGAGGCTCAACGCGTAGATGCACCCCTAACTCAGTGCGCAACCTTCCTCGTCGTGACAGTCACCAAAAAGCCCGATTCGATCCAAACAGTTCGCTCAACCCTCGCAGGCATCGACGATCTAGCCAAGAATGTCTCAATCCGGGATCTCAGTTCCCAATTTGCCTGTACTGTGGGCATCGGCAGCGACATATGGGACAGTCTAACAGGACTCCCACGCCCGTCAGAGCTCCATCCCTTCCGCGAAGTAAAAGGCGCCAAACACACTGCCGTCTCTACTCCAGGCGATCTACTCTTCCACATCCGCGCCGAGCGCCGAGACATTTGCTTCGAGTTCGAGCGCCAGTTGCTGGATCAACTAGGCGATGCCGTTTCACTCGTCGATGAAACAGTCGGCTTCCGTTACTTCGACGTGCGCGATCTCCTTGGTTTTGTCGACGGCACCGCCAACCCCGTCGGTCCAGCTGTTCCTTCTTCCGTGCTTGTCGCGGAGGAAGATACTTCCGTCCAGGGTGGTAGCTACATCGTTGTTCAGAAATACACGCATGATCTACCAGGGTGGAAATCTCTTTCCACTGAGCAGCAGGAGAAAATCATTGGTCGGACCAAGATTGATAATGTCGAGCTTGATGATGCCGAGTCTGGGCAGCGCTCACACAAGACACTTACCACGATTGAGGATGATCAAGGGAACGAGCATGATATTTTACGTGACAATATGCCCTTTGGTTCTCCAGGATCCGGCGAGTTTGGTACCTACTTTATCGGATACACGCGCCGGCTTTGGGTTATTGAGAAGATGCTGGAGCGGATGTTTGTGGGAGATCCGCCTGGGTTGCATGATCGCATTCTTGACTTTTCGAAGCCATTGACGGGTGTCACATTCTTTGCTCCTTCGGCGACTTTTTTGGCGAGTTTAGACTCCGATTGAGGGTTTTGTGCTAAGGACTAAGCAACATAGTCATGCAAATATATCGCATTGGCGCTGTACATACCACGGCTCAATTTACTACCTCTTGTGTCTGTATTGGAGCTAGGACTTTGGTTCTTCGTATCTTCTGCGAGGTGCAGTGCCAGAGGTAGGATAGTACTTGGTAGATATGGAGGCCCAAGTACTGATCTGAGGCAGGGAGCTAGAACCTTGGAAAGCTTTGAAGCGGGCCTCGGATAAAACACTTGCCGTTGAGAACGACTATTTCACTGTTGATGGCAAGCGCTCCTTCATTGAATCTCTCATGTATCTGCGATATGCTGTCGGACGCAAAGAATTACATAAAGCAGGTCCCTGCGGTTTGCGATCAAGGGTTTAGGGGTAATTAAGTTAGAAGGATATATAGGCAAATGGGGGGATGAACGACGCAACAATGACCTTACTATAACTGGACGGCGTTTGAGCTTCTGCATTTCTTTGCTTTTGCCCGCTATCACATCTCCTGCTCTCTTAATCTTAACCTTACCTTGGTATCATGGTATGGACTCCGAAAACGGGAGAAACGCAGGAACCAGTATCCAGAATGTGCTAGACGACAAACCAAAACAGAAGGTTCAACATAGGCCTAGCATATAGGCGACGAACGGCCTAGGAGTTGGTGGCTCCCAGGGCCCCTACCTCGTCAACGCTGCCTATGCCCTTTCCTATATGTTCATGACAGTGTGTTCTTTGAACAGATAATGATCAGAATGTAGGGATGCTTTCCGAGATGTCGTAGTAAACCACAAATCATCAAGCTAAAGTATTCTAGAAGCTCAAATATCTCCGATTTCGAAAAACAAGAGCTTGTAGACTCTGCAAGTAACATCCAAACCCGGTCAAATCCATTCACTGCATTATCGAGGGCAATTCTCTTCCGTCCGAACCAACTTCCAAGGCCTGCATTCCTGAGATATCATACCGCAGATCACCTGGGTGTCGTCAAGGAATGTGAGCTTGGACGAGACCTTCATATAGAAAGCCCTCCCTGTCTGTGGCCCCCGCCCGACGTACTCCATAGCCTTCAAACAGTCTATCAATATGAAGCTTTCAATGCTCCTTCCCCTAACAGCCCTGCTCTCCTTTGCAGCTGCTGATTTCCCTGATGAAGACCTTAGCCAGTGTCTGGTATGCAAGATGCCATGACCACTCTCCAGCATTCTATACTAATCATCCTTGTTCTCAGATCAAGTGCCTCTCCATGGGCGCTGGAGTGGCTGGCTGCTCCTCGTACGTGGACACCGCGTGCACTTGTCATACAGAGGCTTTCAAGGATACTGTCGGGACGTGTCTGAAGAAGTCTTGTATCCAGGAAGACATCGACAGTAAGTTTCGGCTTTATTTTTGATTCGGTTTTAGCGTGTAGTCGATGATGCTAATTAATTCTTGCAGCTGCGGCGCAATTGCATAAGAGGGTTTGTGGCGCGGATCAGTGAGGGTTATTGGGAGATGGGATTTTGAGAGATGTGTTTGATGAGAAGATGTAAATTACTTCGCCATGAGAGAGAAAGTCCCATGATACCTAGACATAGTTGCGTCTATACTCCAGACCAGCAGTTGAGAAAGATAAGACTGCTTCTATTGGCAGCTGCCGTAGAGCGCTGTCTGGCTGAAGATTAGGACTACATAGGTAGGCACTTCGATGGCTCTCGTGCAGGGACAGCTCTATTCCGAAAGGCATTGTATGAGGTAAAGTGGATCCTGATGGGAGATGCAGCGGTAGAGCTTCGACTACTGCGTACGCTACTGCAGCATCACCATACAACTACTACTCAAAAGACTTGAAAATGGAAACGGGTTAGACCCATGGAAAAACTCCATTGCATTTGCACCGAGATATCAAGCTTGATGGAAGACAGTTAAGAGAACATCGGAATAGTGTTTTTCGTCCTTGCATTCGTATTCTAAATCAACACAACCATCTAAGCCTGGGAAACGTTCTCGTAGGCGTCGGGGAAGCGCTTGATGTTCTCGGCAACGAGACCGTGGCCGCGCAGGAACTGGACGTAGGCACCGTCCTGCTTGAGCTTGCCCTCCTGGCGCAGCTGGACGTACTCCTCACGGCGGACGGGGGTGAAGCCCCAGTTCTTGGAGACAATGATCTTTTGGCGGCCGGGGAACTTGTACATGGAGCGGCGGAGAGCCTCGATGGCGGTAGCGCGGTGGGCGTCACGGGTGCGGACGGACAGGAGAACCTGGCCAATGTTCACACGGGCAACGAGACCCTGGGGCTTACCGAAGGCACCACGCATACCGGTCTGGAGACGATCGGCACCAGCGCACGACAACATCTTGTTGATACGGACGACGTGGAAGGGGTGCACACGGACGCGCAGGTGGAAACCTTCCTTACCGGCGATCTTCACAAGGTACCTATTGGGGAAGGGTCAGATATTGAACGACCGACTCGGGAAACAGAATATCAGGACGGATGACGTACTTGTTGGCACAAATACGGGCAGCCTCGAGGGCCTCGGAAGACAGCTGCTCATACTCGTTGGAGACGAGGTGAACACAGGTGGGGAAGTCGTCAACGTTAGCCTTCTTACGACCCAGGTCGAAGATGCGGATCTTGGCGTCGGGGACACCACGGTTGAACCGGGACTTGGGGTAGGGCTGTAAAACGCAAACTTCAGTCAGTCTTGAATATTTCCTTGAATTTTGTGAAAATTTCCACCAAAAAACCACAAATCTTGCAAGAATCCGAGTGGGGAAAAAGCGCATTCAGCGACCATCCCATCTACAAACGCATCGTAGATGGTCGTGATCGTGGTGCCTCATGTATTCCCCCACAACCGAGCTTCCGCACACAAAAATCCCACGAGAACGAAACGAATATCGGCGACGCACCTTGTTCTTGCAGTAGCGGTAGCAGCGGGCGGGACGGCGGGCCATGGTGAATGCTGGAAATGGACGGACTGCACTTCCTGCGAACTGGTTGTTGGATGTCGGTCGTTGGCGAGGGATCGAAGGGAAAGAAAAGAAAAGGGCGGCGAGTCACGGGATACTTTGATTTCCAAGCAGCAAAGTGGCCGTAGCCCTAACCCTAACGAGTCCCCGAATCAGCGTGTCTGCCGAGCCCCACTTTGACTCAAATCAGGTTCGTCGATCCAATTGATACATAGTTACTCGGCGACTTTCCATAGTATGACTCTTGAGCATACGAGGTTACAAATTCTACCGTATTACAGATGACTGATATCATGATATGGTTTGGCAGTGTAGATGTTTTGGCTTTTTTTGCGGAGTTCGTAGTTCGTCACTATTTCGTATGCACCGTGATTCCCCAAAGACATCACCGTACATTCCTCCAACCTGACATCCGCATCACCATCCCCCCTTCACGGAACCCATTTACTGGGAGCCAGCAAGGATATCCGAGTCACCAGCATCGAGGATGGCCATGGTAGCGCAACGGAAGAGCTTACCGCAGGCAGTACCGAGCTCGATCTGTAGTCTTTGTTAGCCATTGTCCTGTTCGTACAGTACCATCACCAAAATATAACTCACGTTGTTGCCCGAGAAGTGGTGGACGGGGGTCTTGGCGAGCATGGCGTAGTACTCGAGCTCAGACTTGCGGAGAGGGGGAGTGTTGGCAGCAATGATGACCAGCTTGGCCTTGCCAGAGCGCAGAGTCTTCATGGTAGACTTAGCACCCAGGGTGACCTTACCGGACTTCATCACCAGGGCGAGCCTGGAGTTGATCTAAAAGGCCATGTTAGCTGACCGCTCGGGACAACTTTTTGTTCAATGGCTTCGGAGCGGCACTCACGTTGTCGGAACCCTTCTTGGACTTCTTGGTGGGGGCCATCTCTGCGCTGTGAAGTTCTTGACTTCGGATAGGATTCGAGGAGAGGATAGATGAGGATGCGCTCCGGCCTGCGTGGATAAAGAGTGGATGCAGGGTCGAGATGAAGCGAAACCGAGATTGTGCGGGCGGAAAATTGCATTTTTCCGCTCCGTGTGTCATTTACCGCTTACAGTATGACATTGATCACATGACATCCCTCTTGAAACTTGAGTTTGGGCCTCAGGCATCAACAATCATTTGTTTCGCCCCTTTTGAAACATGCGTTGTTGTCCTCGATCTAAAAGGAGGTCGAGTCTCAGCTGGTCTTTTGCTCTTCTTCTTTTTGCCCTCTCTATGACATTCGACGTTTTCCTTACCTCGTAACCCAGCCTCTATCAGCAGTCACTGCGGGTAGCTAAAAATACCAGTAAGGGAGAACCCGCATTCCTCACCATAAGAAGAGTGTCGAGTCCCGACTGCGATCAGCAACCCTTTTCCATTCTTTTATTCCATTCCACACTGCGCTCAGCAGTTGACGTCCCGTTTTCGATGATTCCCCGGCTTCCAACCATGTGGCACGCATTCAATCTGTGACAGCGCTTGTTACATTCTTGGTCCCCAAACCCATACATACACGGACTCTCCACCGGGGCGGTCCACTTGCTTTTTGACCGCTTCCTTGTCAACACCTTTCGACCCCAACTACTCCGTACTCCTCCTTGTCACAGCCTATTTCTGGAGACTGGAAGAACCAATTTTCTTCTATATACCTTGCCGAGTGTCCCGCGTGCCCCAGGAGCCTGCAAGATGTCAACAACGCCTCGCAAGCCTGGAACCCCCGTCGGTTCCAGCAAATCATCGGCCGCAGATCCCCCCTCGGCCAACGGGTCCACCACACGAGGACATGCACGCTCACCCAGTACCACGACAAACGGTCTTAACCGCTCCCCCTCCGTGAAAAGTTCAACTCCAGTCTCCGCGCGCGCCGCTGCAAGAACACGGGGCCGGTCTAACCTCAGCATGTCGAACGTACCACGAACCAATAATGACCCCTCCGAGGAGGAGGCCAGGGCGCAGAATGCCGCTTTGATCGAGGAGCTGCGGGAGCAGCTGCAGAAAGCCGAAACCGCCTCGGAACAATATCAGAAACAGCTGGGCGTTCTCCAAATGCGCCTTGATGAAGCCGTTAACGAACAGGGCAAGTTGGAAGAACAAGCTCTTGAGCGAGACACTCGCATCGAAACACTAAGTGGCGAAGTTCGGGACCAAGCTCGCCAGCTCCGGGATCTCGAGCAGAATTACGAGTCGGAGCGAAATGCGATGCTGCAAGAGAGGGAGCGGCAGACCAGCCGGGAGGAGGAGTTGCAAGCGACCATCCAACGGTTGAAGGAGTCGGTGGCGCAGAAGAGCATGCCCGTCTACGCTGATAGCGAGCGCCAAGTTTCCCGATCTTGTATGTTTCTTTTCCTTTGGACCCATCCAAATATCCAAAGCTAACACTATGTACAGCCAGTTTCCGCAATCGAGCCTCGCCGGATGTGGACGGCCAATTCGCGCCATTATCGCAACTCGAGCGCAGCCCTTCTCGGAATAACTCCAACCTTCTTCTTCAAAAAGATAAGCTTATTGAGTCTTTGCGCCTCGAGTTAGCTGAGTCGCAAATCAAGCTTGTCGAAATGGAGAATAGAGGTGGTGGCCGACAGCGTGATTTGGAGAAGGAGCTTTTGGAAGCTCGCGTGGCGAATGCTCGTCTGATGGAAGACAACGAGAGCTACCAACTTCTCCTCAGCGAGAAGACTCTTACCGGTGACTTCACTAAGGGTGACTTCATGCAGCATGCTCACCCTGACAAAGAGTCTAGAATGAGGGTCGGTTCTCTGGCCGACGAGCTCGAGTCTGTGGATGAAGCACCCGAGACAGATCCAAATCGCAGGCCGGATGGAGGAGAGCTGAAGGCTCTCAAGGACCAAAACAAGGCCTTGACTCTCTACATCGAGCGCATAATTAGCCGTGTTCTCCAGCATGATGGGTTCGAGCATGTTTTGGACCGCAATGATGATGAAGGCAAGACCGACGCCCAGGGCGGTAGAGAGAAGGATTTGCCTCCGACTCCTCCAGAGAAGGATGATGCGTCGGCTCTATCACTTCTGCAACGGGCCAAGTCGGCTGTCGCAGGCTCACAAACTCGCCCCATCCCAAGGTCCCGCCCGGCCAGCATGCTGCCACCGGCCCCAGTTCACCAGCCTTCTGCCAACGAGAACCCGGAGACTGCACCCAGTATCCCGTTTAATCGGGGCCCTTCAGTGAGGGCCGGTCATCGCCGCACGCGCTCTGAACAGGTGGATCCAGCAGCGGCTTCTGTTGTTACTCAGATGTATCGCGGGCGCAACAGCGGCGGACCCATCAGCCCAACCGCCATGGGCCCGGGATCCCGCCAGAGTATGTTCTCGGGGGCAGCTAGCTACTTTTCCGGCCCCAGCCGCGCGCCTTCGATGTCCAGTCAACCAGACCGCGTTCTGCAGAGTAGCTCACCCAGTGTCACAAGTGACCTGCCCGGTGACACTGCCTCTACTGGAGCAACTTCTAGCCCACCTCGATCGAGCAGCGGCATGAACAACTACACCGGGGCCGTGATGACACAGAACAAACTGCGTCCTCTGCGGCTGGTGAATGATGCTGCCAGGCTCGAAGAGGAAGAGGCTGCGCGGAAGAAAGCGAACCGTGCGAGCTGGATCCCAGGGTGGTTTAATCGCCCTACCTCGGGTGAGCAGCAGCCACCGCCCTCACAGTTCTAGTTGCATCTGGTTCCCAGGTTGTGATTCGATGTGGTTTTGAAATTGTCTTTTTAATCATACCCCTTTTGTGATGTACATAACGCGGTCATGTCATGGAACGTATGGCTCGGACTCGAGCAAACCCTGTTGCACTCTGAATTTTATTGTTTGTTTTCTTCTTTCCATTTTACATCTTCGTGGTTTCTATATCTTGTCGAGGATTGTTGTTTTTGGCCACTTTCTGTTTCCTGGCTCTCCCTTCAAGTCAGTGTATTATTCGACAGCTTGATGATTTCCCAGTTGATATATGTAAATAACCCTATACCCCCTCCCTTTCCACCACGCTATTTTTACTTGTTGAGATTAATTGTCATAGAAACCATCCCTTTAAGGGTTTTTGAGATAGTTATTGAAGAAAGGTATTCACAAAGCATCGGTCCTTAGGCTTGTGCTGCGACATACTGTATCCGGCGGAACAACATTAGTGCGACTCCGCCAGCGGCCAGATTGGCTCCTGTGAGCATCAACAATCGAGTTCACTTTGCCAATTGCTGCGACAAACTGAAAAAAAAAATTAATTCCACCATGCCCGGTCCTCTGTCCCTTTTCTCGGTGAACGCGGTTCTCGTCATGTCGGCCGACGACGGATCTCGCATCTTCGCCAAATACTACTCGGCACCGCATCCCCCCGCCGGCGCTGCATCCAACTCGACCGATTACCCCGGCGCTAACCCCTACCCTACCGTCAAGGAGCAGCGGGCATTTGAGAAGGGTCTGCTTGAGAAGACCAACAAGTCGACCAGCGATGTGATCCTATACGACAATCGTATCGTGGTGTTCAAGATGGAGAGCGATGTCATGCTCTACGTGGTGGGAAGCGCCGAAGAGAACGAGGTCTTGCTTTACAACGTGGTCCTGTCATTGCGGGATGCTCTGGGAATCTTGTTCAAGTATGCCTCAGCCCCGACGGCGTTGTGGAGATTTGGGAGCTAACCGAGATATTCAACAGGGGCGCCACCGACAAGCGCACCATCGTCGAGAACTACGACCTGGTTTCCCTTGCCATCGATGAAATTATCGACGACGGAATCATCCTCGAAACCGACCCGGTCATGATCGCCTCTCGGGTCAGCCGTGCCCCCGCTGCCGATGCGCCCAACATGAAGAGCATCGACCTCTCAGAGCAGGGTCTGCTGAATGCATGGGAATTTGGAAAACGGCGGCTGGCTGAGGGCTTGCGGCAGATGTAAAGAGCGAGTTGCATTATCTTGTAGGGGGTTGGATGCCATTGTAATTCTTGCCTTGGTTTGGAGCATTCCACCTGTTGTCTTTGCGTTTCGTTCTTCCTGGCTGGTCCTGGCGTGATATGGTTTTCTTTTTTCTTGTTGTCCGACCTTGCTATTCAGGGATTGGGGACTTCATAGCTATCTGCGTGCTTCTCTTTCTGCATCCTGCAAAAAGCGCTTTGCCCGTGCAATCTCGGACACGTTGTGTCTCGTGCTAATATTCCCTTGCCTAAAAACGCTGATGACTGCAATGAAAAAGACGGATTCCCGATAATAAGACTGAGTATGTACAATTGTATCTAGGTAGTATATAGCGTATTCTAACTATAGTTACCCAGTGATATCGACGGTGGCTAAGCGGATTCCCTGAACGAGAGCCCGACTCGGTTCCTGCCCCGCATACGTCACGCTCGAAAATTCCTTTCTCCTACCACTTCCCTGTGCACGATGAAGCAAAGATTCTCATCGCTAGACGTCAAGGTAATATCCGGAGAACGACTCGAAATAAATCAGACACTCACCGGTCTTAGGTCATCACGCAGGAGCTGGCCGCGGAGCTGGTCAACCTCCGGGTGTCCAACATCTACGATTTGTCTTCGGTATGTCACTTCCTTACGATACGGAGAAGGCGAGCTCCAGCTAATTCCCATCCCTAGCGCATCTTCCTATTCAAGCTTGCCAAACCAGATCATCGCCGCCAGCTCATCGTCGACTCCGGTTTCCGCACCCATGTCACCCAGTACTCCCGCACAGCCGCGACCGCCCCTTCGCCCTTCGTGACACGCCTGCGCAAGTTCATAAAATCGCGTCGCATCACAGGTATCGAGCAGATTGGAACAGATCGTATCATTGATATTTCTTTCAGCGATGGCGCATACCACCTATTCCTCGAGTTCTTCGCCGGCGGCAACATCATCCTCACCGATCGCGAGTACACCATCATTGCGCTTTTCCGACAGGTTTCTGCCACCGTCGGGGAGGAGGCCAAGCTTGGGTTGAAGTATACTGTGACAAATAAGCAGAATTACGACGGGGTTCCCGATATCACCGCGGACCGGGTAAAGGCGACGTTAGAAAAGGCGGCGGCATTGTTTTCTCAGGAGGGCAATGTGCCTAAGAAATCCAAGAAGAAGAATACCGATGTTCTACGGAGGGCTCTGTCGCAAGGATTTCCCGAATATCCTCCGCTTTTGCTGGATCATGCCTTTGCCGTCAAAGAGCTTGATCCGGCAATGCCGCTTGACCAGGTTCTGGGCAATGAATCCGCGCTGCAGCGGGTAATTGGAACCCTGGAAGAGGCTCAGCGGGTTTCCAACAGTTTCAGCACTGGTGATAGCCACCCGGGTTATATTGTTGCAAAAGCAGACACGCGAGCTCCCGTGGGAGGCGAGGGTACATCCAAGACTCCCGGCCTTCTGTACGAAGACTTCCACCCGTTCAGGCCTCGTCAGTTTGAGGACAAGCCCGGCATCTCTATTCTGGAGTTTGAACGCTTCAATGCGACAGTCGACGAGTATTTCTCGTCTCTCGAGTCCCAGCGGCTTGAGTCGAGACTTACGGAGCGTGAGGAGACGGCTAAGCGCAAATTGGAGGCTGTGCGAGATGAGCATAGGAAGCGAATCGACGCACTCAAAGTTGCGCAAGAGCTCCATATTCAAAAAGCCGGAGCAATCCAGGACAACATGTATCGTGTTCAGGAAGCAATGGACGCTGTGAACGGTCTTGTGGCTCAGGGCATGGACTGGGGCGAAATCGATCGTCTTATTGAGATGGAGCAAGGCCGAGGAAACCCCGTCGCCCAGATCATCAAGTTGCCTCTTAAGCTGCACGAAAATACCGTCACCCTTCTTCTTGGAGAAGCGGGCGATGAGGAGGAGGGCGAGGAAGAGATGGATTCCAGCGATGAGTCTGATTCCGAATCTGAAAATGAAGAGCAGGAACGCCAGCAACGTGCCGATGCCAAGTCCCGGTTGCTATCGATAGATATCGATCTCGGACTTTCGCCTTGGGCCAATGCAACTCAATACTATGAGCAAAAGAAGACCGCCTCTAACAAGCAGCAAAGGACACTTCAGTCTTCCGAGAAGGCTCTGAAGAGCCATGAGAAGAAGGTCACGGCAGACCTTAAGAAGGGTCTGAAGCAGGAGAAGCAAGTTCTACGCCAGGCCCGAGAGCCATTCTGGTTTGAAAAATTCATCTTCTTCATCTCTTCCGAGGGTTATCTTATTCTTGGGTATGTATTCCGTCCTGGGCTCTTGTTCATCATATCTAACCTCATCATTTAGTGCTCGTGATGCCATGCAGGGTGAATTGCTCTACCGGCGGTATCTGAACAAGGGTGATGTCTTCATTCACGCTGACCTGAAGGGAGCATTGCCCATCGTCGTAAAGAACCGATCAGCAGATGCGCCAATTCCGCCAAGCACTCTTTCCCAGGCGGGTAATCTCTGTGTCGCGACTTCAACGGCTTGGGACTCCAAGGCAGTCATGTCGGCCTATTGGGTGCACCCGAACCAGGTGTCCAAGACCGCCGAAGTTGGAGGCGGGATTCTTCCTACCGGAGATTTTCAGATTAAGGGAGAGAAGCACTTCCTGGCACCGTCGCAGCTTGTCCTTGGATTCGCTGTCCTCTTCCAGATCAGCCAGGAAAGCGTTAAGAATCACAAGCAGCGCTTTGAAATTCCCGATGTACCTGCAGAGATTTCCACTACGGAGCCTCCGGAACAACCCTCTGCTGAACAGGAGGCTACCGAGGAGTCAGCTCACGGGCCTGTAGAAGAGGTTGCAGAAGAGGCACAGCAGGACGATGACTCTGAAGAAGAGGATGAAGAGGATGAGGATGAGGACAATACACCTGCCAGAAACCCTCTTCAGAGAGGCTATTCCGAGCCTCCAGCCCGCCAGGATCCCTCGCCTCATGTTCCTGAGTCGGAGTCGGAGTCAGAGGAAGATACAAAGGAGGATCCTTTGCCTGAGGATGATGCAGAGGACGGAGAGGTAGATGAAGAAGCCGCATCCACTGCTGGCCAAGACGCTGCCGCATCGCAAAAAGAAGAGCAGAAACTCTCAGCACGAGAGCGACGCGCTCTGCGTCAAGGCAAGCCCATCGATCGCCCGTCGCAGCCAGCTCCTCCTCGCATCGCCCCAACTCGAGGCAAGAAAGCGAAGGAGAAGCGTGCCGCCGAAAAATACGCTCAACAGGACGATGAAGAACGTGAACTCGCCCTTCGACTTCTTGGTAACAACGAGACCAAAGCCAAGGCTGCCCAGGCTGCCGATGCCAAAGCTCAACGGGAACGCGAGATCGAGGCGACGAAGCAACGGCGCCGAACACAGCATGAGCGTGCTGCTGCAGCTGAACAGAAACGGCAGGCTCAGTTTGCTGAAAATGGCACGGACGACTACGATCCCGAAACAGCTGCTGCCGAGGCCGCTGATCTGAGTTGGATCCCTGCGCTTGTCGGCACCCCGACGCCGGATGACGAGATTCTTGGCGCCATTGCCGTGTGTGCTCCGTGGGGTGCTCTGGGTCGGTATAAGTACAAGGTTAAGCTGCAGCCTGGTTCCGTCAAGAAGGGCAAGGCCGTGAAGGAGATAATCGGCCGTTGGGTCCATGAAACCACGACGGGCAAGGTCAAGAAGGATTATGCCGAGGATGCTGGTATTCCTCGCGCGGATGCAGAAAAGCTGCGGGTGCGGGAGGGTGAGCTCATCAAGGGCTGGAAGGACACTGAGATTATCAACACCATGCCTGTGGGTAAAGTGCGGATCATGACTCCGGGTGGTGCTGGCGGAGGTGCCGGTGGTGGTGATAAGGGCAAGGGCAAGGGTGGCGGCAAAGGTGGCGGCGGTGGACGAGGTGGAAAGGGTAGTAAGAAGAGATGATCAGCTTGTATAGACTTACGATAGAAGAAATAAAGCCCTGGAGGGTTTAACTCCATTTTGGTGATTTCATTTTCTGAGTTTGATAGGTTGATAGGTAGTGCCAAGCTCAAGTATATACCTCCACCATGTTCAGCGTCATAAATCATCAACATTTCCCTCAAATGTCTATAACAAACCCGTAGAACGCTCAGTCGACCCTTTTTAATCTTTATATTAGCATCTTCCGTCCAAACATCCTTTCCTCTGATCTTAGGTCCCTGCTTAACTGCTGAGTCATCAGCAGACGTCATGGGACAGAATAGGCGAGCCGCGTTTTTTCCGACCGATAAGAGACGCTCAGGCTACTTAGGTTGCATCGGATAGGATCCCACGAAATGATCGTCGACCGCGTGCCCTAAATACCCAACCGAGAGCATACATCTACCAGAAAGAAGCAAGCAGTGGCCCAATTGGCAGTGACTCGGGCCCCGTCGCCGTTGACTTCGCCCCTCCCCAATTGCGCGTGCGGGCGACAACTGCGTCATTGATCCGGTCTACTCATATCAAATTGCTGTTCCCCCGCATACTCGCTGGCAGCAGTCAGCGCAGACTTGCCAGCTTATTCACCACGATGACCGGCAACGAAACACGGATCGTCTCTGTCCAACGACTCAACCAGGGCCCGGGTGACCGGTCTCTGGCTGAATGGTGGGCAGACGAGCGCAAGGAGCAAACGCCCGAGTCCAAGGCAATCGAAGAAGCCGCCCGGTTCCTCCAGTCTAAGGACCTCCCCGTCGCATTCCCCACGGAGACGGTATATGGTCTAGGCGCTGATGCCACTCGCAGCGCCGCTGTCCAGGGCATCTACCGCGTGAAGCAGCGGCCCTCTGACAACCCGCTGATCGTTCACGTTGATTCTCTGAAGATGCTGGATCGTCTGCTGAACCCTGCAAACCCTCTCAGCCCTAGCTCAGCCAAGACACCGCGTATCTCTATCCCTCCGATCTATGAGCCTCTCATCGATCGTTTCTGGCCGGGCCCGCTGACCATCATTCTCCCCAACCCGTCCGGATCCGAGTTGGCGCCCGAGGTCACCTCAAAACTAACGACATTTGGCGTGCGCATGCCTTCTTCTCCTTTGGCGCGTTTGCTCATCCACGCGACGGATCGTCCGCTTGCCGCGCCGTCGGCTAATGCATCGACCAAGCCCTCTCCTACAACTGCACAGCACGTTTATCACGACTTGCACGGACGGATTGAACTGATCCTTGACGGCGGCCCGGCCGGCGTTGGCGTCGAGAGCACCGTGGTAGACGGCCTGTGCGGCACACCAGCCATCCTGCGTCCCGGCGGCATCGGCGTCGAAGAGCTGCGCCAGTGCGCCGGCTGGGAGAACGTTACATTAGCCTACAATGACGGAGGGCTGGACGTGAAAGAAGTTCCACGCGCACCGGGCATGAAGTACCGACACTACTCGCCGAAAGCCCGCGTTGTGCTCTTCGAAGCGGGCTCGAACTCGGCAGGTGTGACTCGTCACGTCCAGAAGGACCTGCATGACACTGCCATTCACGCGAACAACATCGGCATAGTGCGTACCCGGAACTGGAAGCAGGGACTGGGCCTTGTCTCAGACCATATCCTCGCGGAGAGTCTCCAGCCCGTCAACGCTGCCATCGACAACTTGTCCAGTTTCCCTCTGCCTGTTCAGGAGACTGGTAGCCCGACTAGATGTACCAAGCTAGCATACGACTGCAACCTCGGGCCCGATACTGTTTCTATTGCTCATGGGCTCTTTGCTGCGCTGCGCGCGCTGGATGAGTGCGATGTCGACGTGATCTACGTGGAGGGGATATCTGACAAGGACGGCGACTTGGCTGCGGCAGTCATGAATCGATTACGGAAGGCTGCCGGTGCGGAAATGAAGGCATAGATTTGAATGACGTTACGTGTTTCCTTGCTTCATTGGACAACGGGGGAATCGCGAATAGAGTTTGGAGGGGCTGTCAATAATTTATAGTGATTGGTGCGAATGTCCTGGCTTTGTAGATTTGAATATGCATATCCATATCTCTTGGACTTTCCATTAAATATGCACCTACTCCAGGTATTTCGGGGACCTCCGACGGACAAAGCTTATCGTGCCTGATCAAATGTTATTCAACGCGATAAGACGGGGAAATCATAGTAACTGCCCCGCTCGCTCAAAACATTGGAACCAAGTGGACTTCGGGAACGGAGATGACATAGATCTGTGACCCCCATATGTCTCCGTAAATCCTTGCACACACTTCTACTCTCACTTCCACCATGTGTCAATCCGATCTGCACGAGTTCATCCATGGTCTGCCCAAGTGCGAACACCATGTCCATCTCGAGGGCTGCATGAGCCCTGAGCTAATCTTCGAACTCGCCACGCGTAATGGAATTGAACTCCCCGCTGCCACGAACCCGGCATATGCATCCATCGCTGCCCTGACCGCCCGCTACGAACACTTCACCTCGCTGGATGACTTCCTCTCTTTTTACTTCCAGGGCATGGCAGTCTTATGCCACAAGGCCGACTTCGCCGATTTGGCATGGTGGTATTTTCAAAAGGCGCATGCCGACGGTGTCCACCATGCCGAGGTCTTCTTCGACCCCCAAGTTCACGAAGACCGCGGCATTCCCTACGAGACCATCGTCGCTGGGTTCTCAGAGGGCTGTAAGCGTGCCGAGCGCGAGCTGGGCATGAGCACCCGGCTTATTCTGTGCTTTGTCCGCCATCTGCCCGTTGACTCGGCGCAGAAGGTCTACGAGGAATTCCTCGCGAGCGGTCATTTCCAGGCCGGGGTCATCCACGGTCTCGGCTGGTCCTCTACCGAGGTCGGTCCGCCCAAGGATATGTACCGTGCCCAGTACACCGATGCTAAGGCAAGGGGCATCCCGCTTACTGCGCACGCTGGTGAGGAGGGTGACCCCTCTCATATCAGTGTTGCACTTGAGCTGGGGGCTCAGCGGATTGATCACGGTATCCGACTTATCGAGGACCCGGAGTTGATGAAGCGTGTGGCCAAGGAGGGTATTCTCTTGACTGTCTGTCCGTTGTCGAATGTGCGCTTGCGGTGTGTTAAGAAAGTGGAGGAGGTCCCAATTCGCCGGTTCCTGGAGGCTGGCATCAAGTTTTCCATCAATAGTGACGACCCGGCGTACTTTGGCGGGTATATCCTCGACAATTACTGCGCTGTGCAGGAGGCGCATAAATTATCAGTGCTGGAGTGGCGTATCATTGCAGAGAATTGTGTGCAGGAGAGCTGGATTCCGGATTCACGCAAGGCTGAGCTGTTGGAGCGCATTGAGACTCATGTGAAGAAGTATATGCCCGCGGCTGTATAACTAGGTGGTCTGGAGTAGGTGGTGGTGCTTGTATATCCTCTTTCTCAACTCGCGACACTGTAGCAAGCTTGGAGAGATGAAAGATGATCCATTTAGCTATGGACGAACTAGGAACTAGTTAGACTAGTTACTACGTCCAACCTGACCCTTCTGGATTAACGTGATTCACCATTAAGTGGAGCAGCAGCTTGGAGGCCGACCAGAGCGTAGTACCTCTTCCAGACGGGTGCAAGGGACGCCGTGAAAGTCAATTCTAGGGGCGGGATCCTGGGGGACGGATGGGACAGCTTGGAATCGATCATCGTCATAATGCAACCGGAATCCAAGCAGCAGGTAGTGAGTATATCTAGGCTTGTTAGTCCGACGGTTGCTGTGGCGTACCGCCATGAACGAAAAGCATAGCCGGGAAGGTGGTTCGACTCAACTGCCTCAATAGGCGCTTGTAGCAGGGGGCCAATAGACGCTTGGCTTGAAACTGACACTGAAGACGCCCGGCTTGATTGACGAACGGCCAATTGACCTTTCAGGGCGAGGGAAAGTTGGTGTGGAGGTTGGAGCAGGGGTGATAGGAAGTCCTTCACGGCCTTATTGAGCACGGACCGGTCTATCGGCCAGGCAGCTGGGAATGGATCCTGCGACTTGGGTAAGTGCACTTGGCTGTCTGCGGCCAGGATGACGCCTATCCTAGAGAGGGTCTCTGGGTCGAACTCGTTCGACCAGGGATTATCGGCGTCTCCGTAATTGCGAAACTGCAGTGCAAGCTGTCGGGAAAGTTGAAGGCGCCTCTCCATAGGTGAGGAGCTTGGAGTCATGTAGGGGGTCGGGTTGGCGGGTCGGTCAGCTGAGACCGTAACGACTAGGCTTCCAGGGAGCCCTGGAGCGTCGCAAACTTGGGCTAAAGGGACAAAAACGACGGAAAAACAACCTAGGACGATCCTCCCAGAAAATTTTACCCAGAAACCTGGCGAAAGCCGGACATGCTACCAGTTTGTAACAAGGTTGATGGGAGATAAAGATGGTTCATTGGAACTATCGACCTAAGCTAGCCAGTTAACAAAGGTAAACTCATAAAATGTTTCGAAACCACAGACGATAAGGTATACGATTTCGATTCAGGTCGTAGCGACAGCACACCGATCCAGCAACGCCAAATGGCACGCTACTCACAGATCATCTATATCCAAATCGGAGTAAGCTGTAAATTCGTTTCTTGCGGGTTTCGTGTCGGCCGCCCCATCAAAGTCTGGAAATCAAGTTCCAGTGCATCACCAGACACCACTCCATTCCTAAGCCTAGCCGACTTGGTACGCTCTAGGACGTAAGTATTCTCGCCCCTGGTGGTAGCTCCAACTCTTCGGTTGACGACTTGCGTCCAAATCTCGATTTCGGCATCGTGAGTGTTGGGATTGCCGGAGATAAGCACCACAAGCTAGGTTTGCTGATTAGAGTTGGAGTACCACCATCGGGCATCCGTCCGTAGCTAGGAAAGGGACTCGGATATGCCAACCTCTATCACAAGAGAAGGCCATGGTGTAGGTGCCCCCGGAGCCGGTCTCCTTCTAGGGAAGAACGATTTGTCTGCCTCCTTGTCGCACACGCGACCAGTCGACCTCCTAGCCACTCTAAGCCAAAAGTCACGGTTGAAAATGCTTAACCCTTATTACCAAGAGCATTGTTAATCCAATAGCAAAATAACAGCCGATTGTCTTATGGTAGTAGTACGGTAGGAGTCTCGGACGCTATCGTAGGTAAGTAGGTCGAAAAGAAGTGATAAGAGATAAGATATTAAATAGTAAGAGATAAATCATTGAAGAGTGAGAGATAAATCATTGAATAGTGAGAGATAAATCATTGAATAGTAAGAGATAAAATATTAAATAGTAAGAGATAAGTTAGAAACTTAGATACTAAGTTAAGGTAAGAGATACGATAGAGAGAAGCGAAAGCTTTGCTAGGCTCTTGTATTAGAATAAAAGATACTAATATTATGGTTTATAGAGGGGTAAGAGTAAACAACTAATAGTTTCGAAGTAAAGAGAGATATAAGTTAAGGGAGGAAAACTTTAGGAGGCATAAGAGTAATAACCTTAGAGGGAGGTTAAATCGGGCTCTAAAAGAGTAAGAAAAGATAAGGATAAGGAGGTAGATAAAGACCCTCCTAACTATCTATCTGTTTGTGGATGGTACGCTACAGAAAACAGAAGGTTGGTACGGATGAGCTTAAACAATTTGCGCCAGAAGCCCTACACGAACTTGGGATCCCATATGTTTCACAAACTCGTCGGAGCTTGTCGGCGACGTCTGGGGTCCCGTAGACGACAACACCATTAGGTAGGACCATATGGAGGTCGTCATGCTTGGTGTATTCATTCCTCTCGCTAACATTGACACCATCTCCGGGGAGGAGATCATTAGTGGACTTCCAAGCTGGTGGACGTGTTGTAAGCAGCGACGAAGGCCTCTGACTTAGGATATGAGGTCTATTGGATGGAGAATATGTAGTTAGTTGTTGGCCAAGAATCGACCTAAAGAATCAAGGTGAACATCAAGGGCATTAATTTATCCCATAATTCATGTCAAATGCACAAAAAGGCGACGAAGTTGCGAAGAATGTTTTGTAAGGCGGGAGTAATCTGCCGACCCTGATTGGCTGACCACCCGCAAAACGCCTCGCCAGCTCGATCCGTCATTCTCCTCTCCAACTTCATCCCCGTCTGCCTCTTACAGCCATGGCGTCGAAGCTCTCTTCTGTTACTCGGGCCAGCCGAGTGCTGCGCCAATTGCCCATCTCCCAATACAGACCATTTTCCGCCGCTCCTCAACGGCTCAGCGAATCCCTCAACGTGGTATGGCATCCTGTGAACCCCTCGGCCACCGGCCACGGTAATGCCACCGGATGGTGGAGATAAGGGCCATTGGTTAACCAAAATGCTTCCAACAGCACCGTAATAAGCCTACCAACAACCCGTCCCTCCCGTTCAAGTTCTCCGAGCAGAACCTCACCCTCGTCGATGAGATCCTTAAGCGTTATCCTCCCCAGTACAAGAAGGCCGCCGTCATGCCCCTGCTCGACCTTGGCCAGCGCCAACACGGCTACACTAGTATCAGCGTCATGAATGAGGTTGCTCGCATGCTCGAGATTCCCCCGATGCGCGTTTACGAAGTCGCGACCTTCTACACCATGTACAACCGCGAGCCGGTCGGCAAGTACTTTGTCCAGATCTGCACCACAGTAAGTCTCAGGCATCACATTGCATGCCTCGACGCTCTCTGACCGGCTATACCTCTTAGACCCCCTGCCAGCTCGGCGGCTGCGGCTCCGACTCCATCGTGAAGGCGATCAATGAGCATATCGGAATCACCCCCGGTCACACCACCGAGGATGGCCTTTTCACCTATATCGAGGTCGAGTGCCTGGGTGCTTGCGTCAACGCCCCCATGGTGCAGATCAACGACGACTACTACGAGGACTTGACCCCCGAGTCCATCAAGACGCTTCTTACCGCTTTGAAGGACTCTGCTACCGCCACTGGCACCTCTGCTGCCACCAAGGTTCCCGCCCCCGGTCCGCTGAGCGGCCGTAGCACCTGCGAGAACAGCGCTGGTTTGACCAACCTCAAAGACGTGCCTGAGTGGAACCCCGAGATCATGATGCGCAAGGATGGTGCTTTGGATGAGCAGCCCCAGCAATAGAAGCGTGTGAATGACTCCGCGTGTTTTCTTTCAAGAAATGGTAAAAGCCATGCCGTCCTTGGAGGAAACCAAGGTTGTAAGGAAAGTAGAGGTGATCGGCACCCTCCATGATGATCAACTGATAAGGTGTCTTTATTTTCTTTGTCTACCATGTACAGTATGTGACTCCTAGCTTTTTATAGGGGCAGCAAGCAGATCAGGCCGAGTTACCCGTACTATCAATCGCAAATTTATTTATTTCTTAATTGCGCGGTTCTCTTTGATGCCCTTCTCGTCCTCGATACCATTTCTTGATCTCGTCGCTTTCGGCTCCATCACCAGTGTTGATTGCACACTTACCTTAGACTCTAACTATTCTAGCGTTACCTTAACAAAGACTGGCGAGAGCCACCCGTGGCAAATACCGCAAATACCAGACTACAACCTTTGAACCTTTGACTAGCTTAGTACTTACAGTAACCACCTGGGCAGTCGTTGACTTCCCCGAGGAGCCGAACTTCCGGTCCTACTTAGCCAGATCCGAGAATGTATAAATGTCGAGTATGTGCCCAAGGGATTTGTGACATGCTACAATTGTGCCAGTCTCGAGAGTTAGGGCTGTGAGCGTGGAATTATGCACAGTGCGTGCCCCACCTATTCAACCCCCTATTCAACGGGATTTAGGCCGTGCCTAAAGCGAAACCCTGTGCGACCCTCGACGTGGAATTTATAAATCACCTTACTTGTCCCTCTTTCCTCCACCTCCACCTGCCCCCGATACAATCTCTCCTCATCTTCTTCATTTACATGACACATCAAACACATCTTCATCGAGCACCAGCTGGTATTCATGGAAGACTTGCTCTTTTTCTCTCCCTGAAAAAAAACTTTTTGAGAGATATATCATGGAAATCATGCAAGTGGTGTGTGTGCCCCTGAATTACGTTCTATCTAATTGAAGATTGCAACCCTTCCATCTGACACTGGATAATATAGATATTCTGATACTGACCACCCTAGGCACACCCTTTGTGAGAACTGCAGGCCTGCGACTTGGAAGAACAGACCCACCGCAGAAATACAGGGCTCAACCAAGAGTTCTGATTCAGAAGAGCAAGCACCGAGGCGCAGCAAATCTGCCCAATAAGGAAGGCAACGGCTCAACCCAATGGGCGAAGCGTATTCATTAACTATGGCACTTATTTAGCACTGACGAAACCTATTTGAAACGTCCACAGGAACCTGTAATGCGCAATCATATGGTTTTTCTATTGCCATATAATGCGCCAGATTGAATCAGTATCAGACGTCAAATGACTCGGACAACCGGCTAGCTCTACTTTGGCGGCTGAGGCTATGTCAACATACCCTGCCCGTCGTTTGGCTGAGAAGGCTTATGGAACCTATGAAGTTACGGGATAATCGGAGAACATGGACCTATTGGCTCATCAGGCTCATGTAAGTTACCACAACACGACTGATCATATTCATTCATTAACATCACTGCTCATCAGGTTCCAGCTTCTGGTTCTCATTACCAGGCATACAATCCATCATATCTCCGTGCTCAATTTCACACTCCCAATCAGGGAGACTCTTGTCCCTGCTGTCCTCATCCGTGTGCCCGACCGCTGCCTCAGCCGCTGTGGTGACCACTTCCTCGGTCCTCCCTTCGACCAACTCGTTGATTGCCTTCTCGTCTTCTTCGCCGTAACCCCGGGTTGAACCTGCAACACGAGTACCGAGGCCGTCACCCAGGCCAAAGTCGAGGCCGGGCCCCTTGAGCACCGAAATGGACGTCGGGCATTGATGCAGATGTTCCTTGCCCACAATGAAAGCCTTGGAGTCACGGTAGACAACGGAGCCCCGATTGCGAGCTTGGAAGATAGTCACATCTGCGGTATTCATGGAAAGCATATGGTAGATGTGTACATGCTTCTCCTGTCCATAACGAACTGCCCGACCGATTGCCTGGGTCATTGACGCCTGATACTCGCGCCAGTCTGGCGCATTATATGGTGATAGGAAAACCATATGATTTGCGCATTGCAGGTTCCTGTAAAAGTTTCAAATGGTCAGTACAAATTCGCAAGAATACTCGATGAAGTGAGACTTACAAGCCCGAGGATACGACATCACCTAGTTGAAGTATGAGGACTTTGGGCCGTGGCTTGTCTTGCTGGCCGCCCATCATGTCCCCATCTCCTTTCTGCTTCCGGCCCTTCTTCTTGGGAGCATCGCCCGGCTCCGGCGGTTTGAAGCTCTCCACATCTTTCGCAGTTTGGGCCCATATGAAGTCGATGCCTGCGAACCCCAAAGCACGTTTCGCCTTGGCGATCAGGTCTTCCCATTGGATGAAGAGGATAATCTGGTCGTCGGGAGGGGTTTCCTTGATGATGCTGATCATTCTGGTCAACTTGCGGCTGGCACCATCCGTATTGTTGATTGTACTACCATGGATACGCTTTGCCCAATGAGTTGTGCCGTTGCATTCCTTCATTGGGCAGATTTGCTGCGCCTCAGTGCCAGCTTGCTCTTCTGCCTCAGAACCTTTGGTTGAGGCCTGTTTTTCTGCGGTAGGAGCCTCGACGCGGCTCTGTTCTTCCAAGTCGCACACCTCGATGCAGCTTTCACAAAGAGTGTGCCCACAAGGTATGAGTACAACAACGTCGGTCATTGACGGGAAGGTCTTTTTGCAGAAGTCGCAGCCGTGCTCACTGCCAGTCTGAAGAGTCACCATGGATGTGAAGAAACGGATTCGTTGGAAGAGCTCGCAGACTTTGCGCAAAATCGTGGCGGTTTCAACATGCAGTTGCTTGGCGACACCCTGTTCTCTGGCACTCCGGGTGATGATCGATTCTTTATCAGCCGGCGGTAAGGACTTCTTTGTATGTGCCTTCTTTGCCTTCTTGTTCTTAACTATTTGCGCGAGTTCCCCCTTGGAATCACTTGGAAAGCTTTTTGAAGATGCAGCATCACTGTCGTCGATATCTGTTGCGGACAAGTAGGCCTCTTCAGCATCAAATTCTTCGGCGGCGGCTTTTTCAGCGACAGCCCGGGAAGCCTTGGTTTCCGCTGACTTTTTGAACCGGTCGGCAACTTTATCGATGACATCTGACGTCTCCTCGGATTTGACCCAGCTCCCGAACGACGCCAAAATATTCGTCATCCGGCGACGAGCCTCGGTCGTGGCTTCATGATCATCAAACTGGGTAGCAAAAATGTCCTCAAACCACTCAGACCACACTTGGGGGCGGACAGCCCATTGCTCTTTAGCAAGAACCGTTTGCTTGGTAAGGGATTCCAGCTTTTCCCAACACTTATCAAGAGCATTTCGATGCTTCTGGAGCTTGGGTTGACATTTTTCCACACTCCAGGCAAAGCCCCGAAGGTCAGATACCGTTGCACATTTCAGCAAGGCTGAATGAGAAGGGTTGTGGCCCCTTTCACAAAGAAACTCGTTCAATCTCTCGGTCTGCAGGTCGTTCTTGGTGTTCCGGGTTGTGCGCAATTGGCCAAGTTCAGATTCCAGGTGACATTGCAAAGTACGATACATTTTGCGTTCAAAAGAAAACTGCTCACACAAGATTGGATGCTGTGTCACCTTGATTTGGCTGATTCTCGCTGGGTTTTTCCGCGCGAATGCATCGAGGAAGCCTTGAGCATGGTCCCGTCGGTGCTCGTACCACTCCTGGCTTCGAGGCACCTGGAACAGTTGTAAAGCTTCAAGGCCCGACAGGCACTTGCGGGCTTCTTTCAACCGCGCATTCTCCGTCGGGGAGTTGCCGTCATCGTCGATACCTAGGTGGACACCCAGATACCGCGCAATGCTCTTGATATCGGCGAATTCACCCGTCGCAGGCGTGCCGGAAAGCACCCACTTTGACCATGCACGCACAGAGACAAGCGAGCATTGCTTGTCTTCCTTGGTGTATGTGTATTCGTCGACCACGAGCCGGGCGAAACTGAAAGCGTGGATGGGGAGGCCTTTCATCATCAACATATCAGGTTGGATATTGAAGCGCTTATCGATGTCTGCAGCTTCGCGTTTCAACTTTTCCTCGAGGCTGAGAGGAGCATTGGCTTTGCTTTCATCACGCTTTCGCTTTTTGCCTTGGGCTGTGCCGCCTTTCTTACCAAGGGTCTTAGTTTCCCCATGGCTAACCTCGACGTCGTCGATGTCCATCTCATCCGGCCCGGCATTTCGGACTTTGAAGAGCTGATTTGGTTCCCGAGGTGCCGTACTTGCCCGTGTGAAAGTACTGCCCGTACGCTCGAACACGCTGGCTTGACGCGAGCCGCTTGCTGAACCGACTTCAGAGGACCCACGGTGACCTGGCAGAGGTGCTGCCATCTGTGATCTAGCCGTGTCGGCATCCTCTTCTGCCTTCTTTTGAGCAAGTGCGAAGGCTTTTCCGCGCAGCCGCCTTGAAGGGCAATAGGTGGATTCAGCCTGGTCTTCCAGAACTTGTCTATACCGAGCTAGTGCTGCCTGTTTGAAGACTTCAGGACCACCTCCAGGAACCTCGTCATCAAGTAGCGGCACGAGTTCTCGCAAGGAGTTCTCGGCATTTCTGAACCAGTGGTCGAAAATTCGTTCTTTGCCGTTCATTGGGGGCACTTCAGGGCTGCCAGTAAGCACTCTCATGTGCTGGTAATATGCGGTACTTTTGAGAAAGTCCCACGCTACCAGAACAATGTCGGCTTCCGTGAATTCCTCGACTGTGGCGGAGGCCAGATTGGCGGCCTTTGATATCGAGAGCACACTACAACGCCATCCAAGGAACTTGGGGATCTCGGCCTTCCATTGATCGAAGAGGTGCCCAGGTACGACGATGAGCGTCGCATCAGTCGCAATGAATCCTGCTCTTTGGGAAGGTTTGTCGGGAATCCCCGCGTCCTTTTCGCGCTGGGCGGCAATGAGACCAAGAACGATGGCGGTTTTCCCGTATCCCACATCATCAGCAAGAATGCCACCACGGATGGTTTTTGGCATGGAGACCTTTACTTCTGCTCGCCATGACATCAAGGGCAAAGATGCCTCCTCCGTTTCCTCTTCAAGGAACGGCTTGATGTCATCTGACTCCTGCGCGACCATCCAGGTCAGGGACCGTAGCTGGTCCCGGCGCAACGAGAGCCTCATAGTGGGTTGAGCAGAGCAAGGGTCCTTTTTGTTGTCCCCAATATCCATTCTTCGGCACTTGGTCCTTACCAATTCCGCAACATTGGAAAGAAGGCGCCATTGGAATCGGGTGTCCTTGCTGATTATGGGATCTCTGGGATCGATAAGCTTTCCGAAGGCCTGGTGGGCCATGGACTGGATGTTCAGCGCAAATCTCAGCTCGCCAATGCCGTCAGTGTCCACATGGCTGAACAACATGAACGCCGGTGGCTTTTTCTTGATGGCACTTTCGAACTCAGCTGCGCTTTTGGGGTCCTCAAGAGGGACAATACCCTTCCCATACCGGGCAACGCTCCAGATGGTCTCTGGGGGTGCCGGAACGCAGTGACCACAGATGGTGGCTTGACTGGAGGGAAGAGGTCTGTTCCAATCGATTTGCATCCAGTTTGGAGAACCAGCTACGGCTGCAACTCTCTGAACGGCCCATGACAGGTCCTTCAAAGCTATCGATATATCAGAGCTCAGTGCTTGCCAGGGAGAAGCTACCTGAGAGAGATTTAGCGTGATCGCTGGGGCAGTCAATGAAGCCAATGTGACGTATGACCGAGAGCAAGGGCTCTCATCAACTGAGGTATTCGGGTGGGCTACGCGCAAGCGCTCCACCACCTCACTGCTCACAATGGGCTTCAAAGATGCATTTGCGACCTTTCGCCATGGCCGATTGAATGCGGTGATCGAGGCCGGGGTGCTCTGGACGTGCACTGCTCGCCAGCTAGGTGACAACTCGGCAATTATCATGCGTGGAGCATAGCCAGAAATACGGCCATGCTCGAGTGAAAAGACGCACGAGTCAAGATGAGGTTCACCATTCTTGCTAGGGTCGAAGAACAGATAGACATTTGGTGATGTTGTGGTGGCCTGCTTCTTATACAAGGAGCCTAAGGCTGTACCACAGTCGCGAAGGAATTCATAGTCGCCGCGCACATCGACGTCTAGATTGATGACATCGTTATCCTCAGCAGCGACACGGATCTGCGTCCAGACCTTGGAGTTGACGAAGTCCTTGTGCACTATGCCCAACTCGGCCTCGTACGACTTGACTTGTTCTCCAAAGCCTGAAATTGACAAGCAGAATCCGGTGCTGATAGGCGCGCATATTTCCCATTCACCGTCGAGCAAAGATCCCCGGGTCACCGCCATTCTTGCGATCGGTTTCTTCAAAGTCTCTCTCAGCAAGCACCGTGCTGCTGCTGTTGATGGAGGTTTGGCGTACAAAAACCACCAGATTTCCTTCTGAGTGATCGAAAGACGAAGGGAAGAGTTGTCACCTTCGTACATCACGGTCCATCCCTCTCCACGTCGAATGTCGAACAATCGGACGCCGTCGCTCAGTGCAGCGGTAACGACGTCGGAGAATTCTTCAAACGCGCGAGGTGGCCGGACTTCCGGGTCACTAGGGAACAAGCTGCGGTACTCCTGGAAGGCTTCAATGGACAGACCTTCAAGCATGAGACGCATTGGCAAGATTCCCTTGAGAAGTTTCTTGAAATCTGATGGGTTAGTACGACGCCCCTTGAGTTGCAGGCTCTTATAAGAGTGTGTTGGGTTTCCAGCACAGGCAAAGCAAGCCGTATGTCCGCATTGAGTGCATTGCTTCAGGTCTTCCTTGCTACCGGATTGCCTTTCGCACTGACAGTAACAGACAGTACGAGCAGCAGCGGCAGTGATGGTGTCGAGACCTAGAAGATCGCACTTCTGACCCTCGGGAACGGGTAAGAGGATATCACCATCCTTCAGTGCAAGCAACTCTTTCGGTTGGACATCGGCGAGTTCCTTCGGTTCTGTGCCTTCCTTCAACACGTCCTGGAACACAATAAGTGCCGCCAGAATTGCAGCGCACACCACAGTGGATGTCATGGCATTGCCGGCGAGATCTCGGAGGTCTCTCGGTGTCTCCTTCGTGAGGATCATCCGGTCGATTGGCAAGCCTTGAAGGGCAAGCGATTCGAGTCCGGACAGCGGCCCCCCACGAGTTGACATGAACATCATGCCATTTGGAGTTAGGCATCCTGCCACACCGAAGTTTCTCTCACTCTCTTTGACCCGGTCAACACCCTGGGAAACATCCACCCAGCGCCTATGCGATCGTTAGTTAAGGGTTATTAATCGTCACATCGGGCTCACTTACTCCTTGAAGTTTATGTCAGTGCCTTTCAGCAAATTGACAAGAAACATGATGTCGAGGGATTCCCAGATCCGCTCGACTTGCGCTTTGAAGTGTGGCCAGTAGAATTCTGGCGGCATGGAGATCGTCCCCCCTGGAAGGGACCTGCTAATCGGGCGCTTGTCACCCACTTCCATGGCTATGCGGTATTCTTTGTGCCGCTCCTGATAGCGTGACCAATCCGCCTCGCGGGGATTATTCTCGATCCGGGCAGAATCTTTGAAGATCTGCTCCAGTCGAGGGTCGTCTTCGCCCAGGAGGAACATACCGGCCGGAGAGCTGGCCTGTCGCTTCATTGACTTGACCAGGGCGTCCCAGTTATCACCGAAGGACTCTTTGCCGGCACTCTCCGGTCGTCGTTCATTGTCGACACATACCATATAGCCTCGGTTGCGAGTCTGCGGGACATAATAATGTTTCGAGTCTACGATGGTGTAAAACGCATCGTACTCGATCCCGGCCCAGAGATCAACAAACCGGTCCCAGGGGGCTCCTCGGACATTCTCCATGATGACGATCCGCGGCCGTCTCTTTCTCGCGTACTCACGAAGGGCCATGAATGTGTTGCCTGACTCCCCACCATCATCCAGGCCCTTCTTCTGAGTATTGAGCGCGGAGAAATCGACACACGCAGTGCCGGCGATCAATATGTCTAGGTCGCCGGGCACAGGCACCAGTGAACCATAGACCGTTCGGCTATATGATGATGATAGTTAGCATTGATCAGTTCTGAAGATAATATCAATCACTTACGCGTTATCTTCACCGAGCTCTGTCAGGTCTCGGAAGATAATTTCGGGCCCGAAGTTCCGTTCAATGTACGCTTGCTTGAACGGAACTATCTCACAGCTGAAGAGGTGTGAGATACGGAGTCGCTGGCCTGGTGGTAAGACTGCAATGAAAGGTCAGCAAGGTATTGAACTGGCATGATGAGCAGGAATATACGCACCCTTTTGGATCATCTCAAGCGCCATTAGTGGGCTCTCGGTGCCCGAACACACGGTTGCCACACGGAGAGGGCGGTCTCTCAAAATGCTAAGGACGTCGGCAAGTCCCAGGGGTAACGCCTTGGCGGTCATATCTTGGTAGATATCTTCCAGTTTGTGCATTGGTGGGAGGGTCTGGTCCAGATACATCTTATCCCCCACCTGAGACCGGGCGTACTCCGGGATCTCGAGGTTGGGTGAGGAGGAAGAAGCATCGGCGAGGTCACCACCCGCTTCCTGCGGCTGGGTGTTCATCGTCCTCCTCTGCGCAGCAGGCTTGCGCGGGGCGCGGGGAACCATTGCGGAGAGGAACTGTTGAAGTTAAGTCAGCAGCACGACCGCGCCATGACCAATATCAACAACGCATGTGAAGGCACATCATGAGGATAATGCATGGATACTTACTGGATGGAGAGAGGCAGGAAGGGTCGGTGGAATTCAAGCAGGAAGTTCTGCTTGGTACGCTGGACACAAGTGATGCGCCAGGGATTGAGAGGCTATGAGTATTGTGTCAGCAACTCGATATACATGCGACGAAACATCATGAGCACAATGCATGAATACTTACTTGATGAACGGAGGTGAAAAGCGTCAACGAAACTCAAGCTGGAAGTTCTCGGGATCCTAGGCACAAGTGATATGCCGAGGGGATCAGAGACTATAGGCATCGTGTCAGCAACTTCATACGTGAAGCAAGCATCATGAACGAGAAGCTGCAATATGGATGTCTTTGAAACTCACCTGAGAAGACCTCGAAGCAAAGGAGTAGGGGGTTCACGTTCACGATTTAGCACAAGGATATGCTAGAGGCGCAGGACAGACAAGACAGACTAGACCGGCTTGGTATCCAGCTAGAAGGCTGGAGAAATCGGGGATGCGTAAAGTCTGAGTGCTGCGGGGTGAGATAGAGGATAGAAGAGGAAGAGGCAAGTTGAAAGACGGATTTATGCATCGTGGGTCGCATGTTATGCGGTTACGGACGACCCTACGTCTCACTCTAATGCACTTTTAGATTACCCCACGTCGCGCGACTCATACTTTCCTAAACTGGCCGACTTAGATGTGAACTGACCCCAGGGAGGCTATATTGAGGCGACTACCCAGCAGACATCAATGTATAGATATCCGGAAGACTTGTATAGTTCGGCATGCCGAACTCCGATATACATTGTTGGGGTTTCTTTGCCGCATGGCGCATCTACGGTCTGTTTGCGATTGATATACCTCTCACCGGGTGCCTACATCAATACATTGACATGTACTTTAGACTAATAGAAATTCTATGTAGCTTCCTTTAGTTTTAGAGCCATTATATTAATCATAATTACGCTCAATCAAAAAGTGGATGTCTTGACGACGCCATAAGATGGGCACAAGCTTGGAAACCAGACATTGCAGGAAATGAATTGATTCACTACCTACTCACAAGGCTACTCTATAGATAACCTCATCCTGCAAAAACCAAAGGTGCTAGACAAGCTTCAATCACATTAGAAGCTATCAAAAAGGCTGGTCGAAGAGTAGCTGAGAGAGATGTCGTTGGATGAAGTTAGGGCACGGGCACCTACGGTCGGCTGCACGCGGCTATTTTACCGGCGCTTATTTAGCCGCCTCAACCGCACTCGTAAATTTGGTGGAGAAAACTACCAGCCCAATATTATCGCAGAAACATAGAATCGCTGCCAAGTTAAACAACGATGTCGACATTCCTGGACTTCCAGTTCATACCTCATGCATAGGTTTATCGTCTTCACTTAGCTGGGTCACGGCCCGGTCTCCTCATACAGCCACCCCGAAGAGGCAAGGTCAATCCTGCCTAAAAGTATCCTCCTTCTTCGGTAGCCGAAGATGGAGCGAAGGCACAAACTACGATAGAGGAATTGGCGGGAAAATTATGGATTATCCTAGTTCTGGAATACAGCTGGATTCCACCCTTGAAGCTGGTATGTAAAATGAAAACGAGTAAATCATCCAGGTGCGCCATCATTCGCCATCGAAAACTATGAAATATCATGGGAGCAGCGAGGCCATGTTAGTGAAGCTCTCGCAAAGCAGGACGCAAGATTGGACCGCAAAGCCAAGGAGAAACCAAGAGGTAGGGATCATAACTACCGCATGCCGCCCTGCATAAGCTGCTGACGGAGCAACATGATCTGACTGCGCTCCATCGGAGGCAAGGCCTCGATGGCTGCTTGGGGCATGCTCAAGACTTGCTGGAGAAGCTCATCTTGATTGGGCACTCCTTGTGGTGCAGCAGGCTGAGCGGGAGGAGGGGCGAACGGCGTCCCAGCGACAGGCGGAGTGCCAATTTGACCGGGTATACCATAGGGCTGGAATTGCTGTGCGGGTTGCTGCACGGGTGCTGGTTGAGCCGCTTGTTCGACGATGGAGCCAAGTAGCTGGTACTCCACGAGGTTCATGAGGAGAAGCGCTTGGAAAATCGCGTATGCGAGCTGAGGAGCTTGACGCAGAAGCTCAGTCGCACGAGCGGGGTCGGCCACGGCGAGAGATTTCATTTGTGTGAGGACATCGAGGAGCTGGTTGGGAGGAAGAGAGGCGAGGGTGTGTGAGATGGCGTTGGGGCAGTCGAGATGGGGAGGCACTTCAACACCCGGAGGAAGAGGAGGCAACGGCGCAGATCCTGGGATCGGCTGAAGCTGGGGTGTAGGATCTTGAGCCATAGGCTGCGATTCCTGAGGATAGTCTGTCGGCACAGAATCTTTCTCGTTGTTGTGAGGCCAATCGACGCGTATTTTACGGCCCATGATCTCGTAGTCATTAAGGTTGCGCACGGCTGAAGCTGCCGCATCGGCATCGGCAAAATCCGCAAAGCCATAGCCCTTGGGTTTGCCGGTCTCGGGGTTCATCATCAGCCGGAACTTGGTGACGGTACCGGCCGTGCTGAGGATGTCTTTGACTTGCTCCTCCGTGAGATCTGCAGTGGATCAGCATTGCGCCAGCGGGATCGTTACAAACACATCAGGAAAGGGGACATACTGTAGGGAATATTCCCCAGGAACACACTCTTTCCCGTACGATCGGGCGCCATAGCTGCGATGAGGAATGATGGCGTTGCAGAGATGAAAGCCGAATGAGGGAAAGTAGGCATTCTGCCGGACTTTGAATTCACCGCCCACCACCTCACCTTCTCTCGACGTCCCGTCTTCATCCACCATCTTTTCCGATCCATCATCACGCTCACATCATGTCTCAGAATCAACGGGAGGCCTGGGAGCGTGTGCAGCTCATGCTGCAAAAGCGCAAGGGTAACTTTGGGGGCTTCCCCGGCGGTGGTGGCCGCGGCAGCATGGGTTTGGCCGGCACTCTAGTCATTCTCGGTATCGGCGCCTGGGCAGCCTCAAATTCACTTTTCAACGGTATGAAAAGCCCTAACATTGGTGTTGCAAGTTGCTCATAAGCTATATAGTTGACGGTGGTCACCGCGCTATCAAGTACTCGAGACTGAGTGGTGTGCGGAAGGAAATCTACAATGAAGGTAAAGTATCCTGCTAGGAGCTGAAATGAGCCAGTACTGATGGATCCGGATAATTGCAGGTACTCACATCCGTATCCCCTGGTTCGAGACCCCGATTATCTACGATGTCCGCGCCAAACCGCGTAACATTGCCTCCTTGACCGGCACGAAGGATTTGCAGATGGTCAACATCACTTGTCGTGTTCTGTCGAGACCCCGCGTCGAGGCTCTGCCGCAGATCTACCGTACCCTCGGTCAAGACTTTGACGAGCGTGTGCTTCCTTCGATCGTGAACGAGGTCTTGAAGAGCGTTGTTGCTCAGTTCAACGCTAGCCAGCTGATCACTCAGCGTGAGAACGTTGCCCGTCTGGTCCGCGACAACCTGGCCCGCCGCGCCGCGCGCTTCAACATTGCTCTGGAAGATGTCTCTTTGACTGTAAGTGCTACATTTGAACCATTCAAAAGGTTCTCCGCTAACTCCGACCCTCCCCGCAGCACCTGACCTTCTCCCCTGAATTCACCGCCGCCGTCGAGGCCAAACAAGTCGCTCAACAGGATGCTCAACGTGCTGCCTTCTTGGTTGACAAGGCGCGCCAAGAGAAGCAGGCATTCATTGTCCGCGCACAGGGTGAAGCCCGTTCAGCCGAGCTGATTGGTGATGCTATCAAGAAGAGCAAGAGTTACATCGAGCTGCGCAAGATCGAGAACGCCCGACAGATTGCCACTATCCTCCAGGAGAACGGCGGCAAGAACAAGCTGTACCTTGACAATGAGGGTCTGGGTCTGAACGTCCACGCATCAGCCGATGAGGGCAAATAAGTTACATTAATCAGGCGCCAGGGTTGTGAAATCATGTACAAATAGCTTTCTAGGAGCATCCGAATGCGGTCTCATCTCTTTTCGTTCTGCCGATATCTATTAACATCGCTCCGATGGGTTATTTTTAAAACATTGTAGACCGATGTTGTAGCCGAATTTCGGGGTATCCGTCGCCCCGAATTTATGTAGAATAAGGTGACCCCAGTTAGGTGAATAAGATGGCAGAGGCTGGGATATACATACCTAGGTCACTAAACGTACCATATTTCCTCTGCCGGGTGGGGCTTTCCTTCCCAAGTCTCTCAATAGCCGCACCATTTCTGTTTTATTCCATTTCTGTGCCCATTCTAAAGCAGTATCGCCATTCGCGTCCTTCAAGCCAGTGTCTGCTCCAAGATTGATCAGAAGGCGAATCGCATTCGTCTTTCCCTACTCTGTTGCTACGTGCAACGCAGTTCCTAGGCTCATCGGAAAGAATCGCATCAAAGTCGGTCCATTCTGATACATTGTCGCGTTCAAAGGGGCACCTCTTTCCACAAGCAGCGATATAGCATCTTCAAGCTCCTCATCTCGAAAAACGGCGTACTGAAGAAGTTGTCCTTTTCGCACATCCCCTCCACGGTTCAGCAGCAGTTCGATGACACTCAGAGGTGCATTTCCAACAGCATAGGACAATGGGGTGCAGTCTACCTCGCATTGCGTATTCGGGTTCGCGCCATGTTCCAGAAACCAACTGGTCATCTCGGCATCCGTTACTGCGTAGCTATGAAAATAGATCTCTCGTCATTGAATGTCTTTTTGGATAGCGGAACCAACATACCAAAGCACAGGAGGCTTTAATACGTCAACCGGCTCATTTATATCCCATCCAGCTTCGAGGAAACATTCAACAACGCCCTTCGCCTTGCATACTGTTGCCTTTCAAGTGTAAGAAGGGCTTATCAGGCAGCCATGAAAGAGAAGTATTGAAACGAATTCGACTCTGTCCAGTTGAATTGCTTCCATCATCACATCGTGAAGGTCCACTAGTCCACTATATCGAAAGTTCAGAGTCCATCGCGTTCCGGAAACCTTGGAGATCATCATCGGAGCACAGAGAACGCAGTTCTTCAATTGTGGCTGCTGCAGTTCCACAAGGAATGGAATATCCACCATGGCTGGTGAGGTCCGCTTCTGGAAGAAGCCGGATATCCATAGGGTACGAAGAAGATCTGAGTACTTTTGTGATGGGCTGTCAGTAGGATTGAACTTGCCTTTCAGGTGCGCGATTTTATGTAAATCTAGACAATCGGCTAACCCTCGTGCGCCTTCATGGAAATATGTATCAACCGCCATATGTTTTGACGCGGGGACGAAGGCGGCGAGTGGGACTCGACTAACTTTTTTCTTATCACCCGCCACTTTTGAGCTTAACAACACTAGGACAAATAGCCTTGGTGAGTCCATAAGATCTTTCAATTCTCTATGCAGCAGCTAAGAATCGCCCTAGAAGACCATCACCATGGCCGATCCCACCATCGGAGACCCCGAGATCACCTTCACCCAGATCGACGTCGACCTCGATGTGCAAGAGATCCTACTCGCTGCCTCCCAACACGACCTCGCAAAGCTGCGCCGACTCGTCCGGACCCAATCCCAGCTCCCCGATGCAGCCAATGTTAAAGATCCGGAAACAGGCTACTCGCCTCTGCACTCCGCAATCGCTGCCTGTGAGCCCGAAGCAAACGACAAGGCGAACGGCACAACCAGCACCGCTACTATTGACCCCGAGATATTGAAGTCCGGCGTTGACACAGTCAAGCTTCTCCTTCAAGAGGGCGCGATCTGGAATGATCTCGACAACAACGATGAAACGCCCGGTTGTCTCGCCCGGCGCATCGGCGCAATGGAACTATACGATCTGATCGTTGACGCCGGCGTGCGTGCTGAGATGCTCATGAACCGGCTGGACGGATACGAAGAGCTTTCTAACGACGAAGAAGAAAAAGAGAGAAGCGAAGACGAGCCCGAGACAGCACCGGAGCTAGTCGACTCCGCAGATCAAACAAGCACCGTAACAAACGCACCGGCAAACCCAGAAGTTACCAATCAAGGCTATCTTGGCTCGAGCCTGACCATCCAACAAGACCGCATTCTCGACTCGGATCAAAACGGCGTCATGATGGAATGGGAAAGGGAGATTATGCGCAAATCCGCAGAAAAGCTCCTCCCTACCACGGGGCTGAAGGTGTTGAACATTGGACATGGCATGGGTATTGTGGATGGGTTTTTGCAGGAAAAGGCCCCCGCGTCACATCATATTATCGAAGCGCACGCTGATGTTGTGGCGGAGATGAAGCGCCGCGGATGGGATAGCAAACCCGGTGTTGTCATCCATGAGGGCAGGTGGCAGGATATCCTGCCTGCTCTTGTGGCCAACGGGGAGACGTTTGATGCGATCTACTACGATACGTTTGCAGAGTCATATGCCGATTTCCGTGACTTTTTCTCGGAGCAGGTTATTGGGTTGTTGGAGCAGGATGGGAAATGGGGATTCTTTAATGGCATGGGAGCTGATCGGCAGATCTCGTATGATGTCTATCAGAAGGTTGCGGAGATGGATATCTTTGAGGCGGGCTTTGACGTTGAGTGGGAGGATATTCCGGTTCCTAAATTGGAGGGCGAGTGGGAGGGTGTGAGGAGAGCTTACTGGGTTGTTGATAACTATCGTCTGCCTCTGTGCCGATTTATGGATTAAGATGGGATATATTGGACGCGGAACACTGGGAAACGTATTGGAAGCAACGGGATATACCCTCCCCCTTCTTTTGCTGGGGAAAAAACAATGCGCTTTATGATACAGAGATATGCGACGCTAAGGAAAAAATGCTATACAGGGCAATACAAACAACGCTCATAATATGCAACGTTCACAATTGAATCAAGTCCACCTCCGAGAAGTCCGGTGGACTGCGACTGAAGATTGTCCGGCATTTGCCGTCCAGTGCTTGGTACTCGTTACTGATCCAGATGTGCTTGCTGAACCGCTGTGTCCGGTAGATCTCGTCATCGCTGACTCCTAAATCATCACGAGGAATCCAGATGACGGGCCGCTTGGCGCGGAGAGCTTCGTGTTGGAAAGCACGCTGCACCAGTTGGTCACGTTCATCGGGTGTCAGGTCCTCTAATTCGTCATGGATTCCTGCAAATAGGGCATGGCCAATTCCATTGGTTGGTGGTCCCTGAGCCTCGGTATCGTGCGCCATCTTCTCGCGCAAGGCTTTGATAGTCGGGTTTACGCTGGCTGAATTGACACCGAAAAACTTGGACTTTCGGTTTGGGGATCGCTCAGCCCAGGATGGTGGCTTGGTACGACTGCAGGGCGTTGAAAGTAGGCCGCTCGAGTTGTTGCGACGCAGCTGAGCCTTTCGATCAGCCTCCAGGTTGTTCAGTTCAATATCGCGTCCGCTCTGTTCCTGATCACGTTCGTGTTGTTCCTGTCTAGATACGCGCCTCTCGAGATGATCATCGTCTGCTTCGCCATCGTCGATGGCAAGTCCAAGCCGGACATGTTGAGCACGCTCGAACTCCTTATCGCGACGAACGGCGTCATCTTCCAAGGTGATGGGCAGATACCGAATCAAGGGGCCAAATGCGTCACCCAAAAGGATCTGGTATCCGGCGGTCAAGACCGTAACGACAATCATGCAGATGGCCTGGCCCTTGCAGGCCACTTTACCATTCTCATCTTGAACCAAAAAGAACAGGCCAATCAGACACAGTTCCATCACATACAGCCCGGTGAAGAGCTGATTGATGGCACGAGGAAACAGGAGCCCACCGGTGTCGAAGCGAAACTTTGTGACGTATAACGTGTTGTAGCGGTAAACGAACCAGAACAAGCTGAATGTAATGATATTGAACACGAGAATGAGGGGCGCAACCACGCAGTAGATCAACCCTGTCAGAATGTTAGAAATCTTGGTATTGGCACGAAGCGTTGGAGTTTACAAACCAATAGAGGCAAGCGTTGTGTATACGGGGAAAAAGGTACCCCACTGCATTTGATTAAGGTTGGTCGTCCGAGCCCACTTTTTCCGGGCGGTCGAATCCATGATGGGGGCGAGGACGAACCAGCTGAGCAGACCGAAAATCTGCACAAGCGCACCGGCACTCACAGACATGGCCTGCAGAATCATGTAGGAAAAAAAGTAATTACTTGATTTGGGGATGTTATTGGCCAACATCTCCGGCCAGCTGGTCACGTTGGCGACATTATCGATGATAGTACTGAAACTGGAGGCAATGGTCACAACCAAAAACAGCTGGACGAACAGAAACGCAAAATAGTAGTTCTGAACCGTTAGCTCAATGGACATACCCGTATGTAGACCCTGGGTGCGGCTCAAGAAACGGAGGGTCAATGGCAGGAGGGCCATCAGGATGGCCAAAAAGAGCGCGGGTAGGATACCCTGGACGGCAGATATAAACCAGGGCGGCATCTTGCCAATCCAAGCCAGCCATGGAAATGCACCCTCCAGGTACGCCAATTGGGAGAGCAGTCCGGTAAAGGCAACAGGGAATGCCCACCCGACAACCATGGCAGAGACCAGGGTAAAGATACCGAATGTGCGCAGATAGCGTTCCCACCATTTGATAGACATGTTGTCCCAAATGACGTCGTCGGGAGAGATTTCCACGACGCGGGGTGCCATCTGCTTAGGCAAATGATGAGCAACAGACTGACATGCCATATGCGCGGCGACCTGGTGGTTGAATTGGATGAATGCCGAATTCATCAGCGGGAAACGTTCCGGGTGCTGCTGATCGACCTCGATCTCCAGGTTCAACCGAGCAAGCTCCTTGCGGCAGTAGTCAATTGTATCGACCTTTTTCCCGATGAGCCAGAGCGAAGGCATCCACTTCCAGCCAAAGATAGGAAGGCGATGCGTGTCCCGGTCTTTCTGGCGAATGTAACTCTGCCACATTGGCTCTCCGTAGTCTTCGTTGTCGAAGTCCTCGTTGTAGGCAATGGGATATTCCATTCCTTCCATTTTGTCACCCTCCTTGAGACTTTTCCGATTTCTCTTTTCCTTATCAGCCTTTTTGGATGGTTCGGCCGACGAACAGTCAGCAAAGGTATCGGGGGCAGTAAGGGGATATTCATCAGGCTCCGGCGCAGACTGCTTGGAGGTGCGAGAGGACAGTCGCTGCTTCCAAGAAGGCCGCTGCGGGGGCGGTTGCGGATCACGACACATGGAGCTGGCGATTGGGGGTTCAGAGACAGGGGGTTGGCCAGCAGAGGAAATAGGTCCAAGAGAAAACTCATTGGTGGGAGAACCTCCATCATTCGCCGACGGAGTGATCGTTCGAGCAACAACCTCATCTGTAGTGGGGATGTAGCCACCCGTCTTTGACAATGTACGGTCCAGGCCACCTTCGACCTTCTTGAGGCCGCCCAGCACCGACTTGCCCAGTCTGCCGACACCTTGGCCAACAGCACCGGCCGCTGCGAGTGGAACTGCTAGGGCAGGATCAAGTACACCTCTCCTCGATCCATCAGATCCGCTTCGTTTGCGGCTTTCTGGGGGTTGGTGAAGTACGTCACGCAGCGTGTGCGCCTGATGGGGGTCACCAGAACTGACACCAGGCCCCATCGCGATTTGAGACGCACGGTTGTCGGTGGCCATCTTTTCTCGGGCACTGGCTTTGTTCTTATCTCCAGATTTCTTTGCCTCGGCCTTTACTTTCTTCAACGCGGCCTTCTTGCACTTGACGATGAGTTCCGTCTCGGCAGATTCAAGCTTCAGTGCAAGGTTGTTCCGCTCTTTCACTTTTTCGTTCAAGTCATCAAAGTTTCGATTGATCCAGATGTTTCGCACACCACCCGGGAAGATGTCGAAAAGAGAATCGAGAGAATCAACATTCAGCCAGCTGGGCGGAATAGACGTAACCAACACGGTGGTGGCGGACGCGCGAAGTCGATGTTGCGGCGAGGTCATATAAGCCTGTCGTAGACGGATATATCCTCGCAGTTCGTCGAAGAATATGGCGCAGACATAGATGATGACGATGACCGCCATGACAAGGTGAGCCCAATACCGACTGGTGTGCTCGGGTTTGACATTTCCCCATGCCAGCTGGTCAAAGCCATGCACGTCCCACGAAGACGACGAGTCAGTGTCATTTTTCAGAGTGGTGCCCTTTCCACCGACACGGTTAAGTGGCAGCAGAACTGGTAAGATCAGGATTCCGAGAGGGATGAAGATCTTGAGTAGCATGCGCAAATAGCGTAGGAAGAAGTATGCATCTAGGCCGCATTTCTGAATAAATTCTGAGCTGGATGTCCGAAACACCGGGCCAATCCAGCGCAAGAGTCCTGGTGGTGAAGGCTTGGTTCGTTCTCGATCCGGGACTAAGTAAGTTCGTGGTTGACTGTACGCAAGGACGGTTAACTGTGCTCCTCGACACTTGGTTGCAAGGTTATTTATGGGATGGACTTACTAAATGCGGGTTAATTTGCCCTTGAGTAGTAGGAATAGGAGGAACTCGACCACGAAAACAATGATAGCCGTCGCCAGCGAGGCCACAAAGGTCTTGATTGAGACACCCACGGGGGTTTTGCCGTGGCCACCCGTGTGCTCCAGGGCCTCTTCCAGCCCGGTCATGGTGGTTAGCAAAGGAGCTCGTTGTGAAGGTTAAAAAAGCAACAAGGATCCTCAGATGGCGGGGATCTGCTGATCTTCAAGCCACAAGCATCCCGCGAGTTGTCCTGCACGTCTTTCCCACTTGAGTGCTGCTGCAAAGGGTGGGAGCCTCGAACATAACCTCGCCCAGGCGCTGCAAGAAGTAGGGCAGGTCAAAAAAGAAAGTTGACAACAAAGGTGCCTTGATCAGCGGTATTGCGCCAATAAACGCTGTCTTTGATCGTCACACAATGACAACAGTGGCTGATGTTTGGGCTGGCGCCCAGGGCGGTGATAGCTCCCCACCAAAATTAGTGAATTGCAGGGATGATTGGAGGGATCGTGGAATGCCGATTCGGCTGTAGAATGACATCAAGCGCCTGGTGAAACAGCCAAGCAGAATCCGGCGGTCTTCAGGGAAATGAAAGACTCCCACGCTCTTTGGTTGGCTTCCTGCAGGCTGCAAGGTTATTATTAGGCACAAAGCAAGATAGCAGTAGCGACTGGGTGTCAGTCTGTCAGATATAGCTGTTTGACTCCACTGTAAACAAGTTTAAGGGGTAGATCGTCATGATTGGCTTAAGCTAGGCAGTGGCGGTATAGTATTATGTCAAGTGGCTGAGAATTGGACATTTAAAGCCTGAGGCATCAACAGACACAGTAAGAGCACGTGTTGTGGCTCGCGTACACGCGGTCCCAAAAGGGAAACCACTTTACGCGTGAGGCGCGTGTCAGCGCGTCCTGACAGAGCTTTTGTTCCCCTTCTTTCGACCTCGACACCACCAACCACACCACCAACCACACCACCAACCACACCACTCATCCCGCCCTCCCCCATTCCTTCCACATCCATAACATGTCTTCTCCGGCAAGTCGGAGGACTCGTGCCTCCAAAGAATCAACAGCATCGCCGTCCTCATCGGCTCGATCAGCTCGCGAGCCCCCTAGCAGCCCGACTCGCCAAGCCACTCCCCGTGCCGCACGGCGTCTGGCGGCTGAAAGAAATGTCCCATCGTCCTCTCCGATGTTCTTTCAATCCTCGTCGCCTACAAGAGGACATAGAGATGCAGAGACTCCCGATGTTCGCATGGGCGAAGCCAGCTCACAAGCCGATGATGGGGATAGGACCCCTCGGGCCGTCCAAGCCGGCATTCGAGGTATGTCGTTGAGAAGGATGAATTCAATGTGACAAGTTCGGAAGAATGGAAACTGACTACACGATAGACTCGTCTCCTATCAACTACATTCCCAGCTCCAGCCCCACCAGGGCTTTCGCCCGAACAGACATCCGTTCTGATCTCCGCTCCGACGCTCTGAGTGAAAGCAGCGGGCTATTCGTGTCGCCCAGCCAGGGCCGCCGGATTGCCCCTCGTCGGAGTGATCTCCATTCGAGTGGATTTGGTTCAACTCCTGCCCGCCGCAACCGAATATTCGTCGGCGCCAATGGCATGCCCTCCGAAGACAATGCCCCTCGTTCCGATGCTACATTCTCGAACATCAACCCCGGCACCTCCGAGGCCGAGGCCATGGGCGGTAACTCCTCGCGCGTTATCTGGGGTACGAACATCTCAATCCAGGATTCTATGTCCGCTTTCAAAAACTTCCTGTATAACTTTACTACAAAATATCGTCTCTGGGCCGACGGAGCTAGCGAAGATGAGACACGGATCTTGGGTGACATATCTGAGAGGCGCGAGTACATTAAAATGCTTAACGACATGCGCCGCCTCGGTATGACGACTTTCAACCTGGATGCACGGAACCTCAAGGCATACCCCCCGACTCTGAAGCTCTGGCACCAGCTATCTGCATATCCCCAAGAAATCATCCCTTTGATGGATCAGGCTGTGAAGGATGTGATGGTTGACCTGGCCCTCAAGGAGATGGATGTTTTGCGGTCCGAGGTCCAGCGTGGTGCTCAATCCCGCACTCGTCGCGGCCAGTCCATCCTTACTTCCGATGGTATCGTTCAGGCAACTGATGTCCCCGATCTGGTTGGTGAAGTCGAGGCTATGTCGTACAAGGTGCTCCCGTTCGGCCTCGATGAGACCGTGAACATGAGAGATCTCGACCCAGCTGATATGGACAAGCTGGTTAGCATTAAGGGTCTGGTTATCCGAACGACTCCTATCATTCCCGACATGAAGGAGGCCTTCTTCCGCTGCAACGATTGCAGCTTTGGCGTTCAAGTCGACATTGACCGTGGTCGTATTGCGGAGCCAACCTCCTGTCCCCGTGCTGGCTGCGGAAAAAAGAACTCAATGCAGCTGATTCACAATCGATGCTCGTTCTCGGACAAGCAAGTTATCAAGCTTCAGGAAACCCCCGACAGCATCCCCGATGGCCAGACCCCCCACTCCGTCTCTCTTTGCGTGTACGATGAATTGGTGGACGTTTGCAAGGCGGGTGATCGTGTTGAGGTGACTGGCATCTTCCGCTGTAACCCCATGCGCGTGAGTGCTCGGCAGCGCACCCAGAAGGCCCTCTTCAAGACATATATCGATGTTCTTCACGTTCAGAAGGTTGATCGGAAGAAGATGGGTATCGACGTTTCCACCGTTGAGCAGGAGATGTCCGAGCAGGCCGCCGAAGCCGATCAAGCACGCAAAATCTCTGCTGAAGAGGAAGAGAAGATCAAGCTCACTGCCTCTCGCCCGGATGTTTACGAGTTGTTGGCCCGCTCCTTGGCACCTAGTATCTACGAGATGGACGATGTAAAGAAGGGTATTCTGCTGCAGCTGTTTGGCGGTACCAACAAGACTTTCCAGAAGGGCGGTAACCCCCGCTACCGTGGAGATATCAACATTCTCCTCTGCGGTGATCCTTCGACCGCCAAGTCGCAACTGCTGCGCTATGTCCACAAAATTTCCCCTCGTGGTGTTTACACCAGTGGTAAAGGTTCTTCGGCCGTTGGTCTGACTGCCTATGTAACTCGCGACCCGGAGACTCGCCAGATGGTTCTTGAGTCTGGTGCCCTGGTTTTGTCTGATGGCGGCACTTGCTGCATTGACGAGTTCGACAAAATGAACGAGGCCACTCGCTCTGTCCTTCACGAAGTCATGGAGCAGCAGACTGTGTCCATTGCCAAGGCGGGTATTATCACGACACTTAACGCCCGCACTTCTATCCTGGCATCCGCCAACCCCATTGGCAGCCGCTACAACCCCAGACTGCCCGTTCCGCAGAACATTGATCTTCCTCCAACGCTGCTGTCCCGTTTCGATCTGGTATACCTGGTGCTGGATCGTGCGGATGAGACGGAAGATCGCCGTATGGCAAAACACTTGGTCAGCATGTACCTGGAAGACACCCCGGAGAATGCTAGCACCGAGGAGATTCTGGTAAGACAACACATCGGTCCACAGTTTATTCCAGTTGCTAATACTATCCCAGCCCATCGAGTTCCTGACAGCCTACATCACCTACGCCAAAACCCAGATCAACCCCATCCTGACCCCAGATGCCGGAAAGGCTCTCGCTGACGCCTACGTGGCGATGCGCCAGCTGGGCGACGATATCCGGGCCCAGGAGCGCCGCATCACGGCTACCACGCGACAACTGGAGTCCATGATCCGACTCTCTGAGGCTCACGCCCGTATGCGCCTGTCCACCGAGGTGACGGCGGCCGATGTCGAAGAAGCCGTGCGTCTGATTCGCTCGGCCATCAAGCAGGCCGCGACAGATGCACGCACAGGCCTGATCGACATGGGCCTGTTGACTGAAGGAACCAGTGCAAGCGAGCGCCGTATGCGCGCGGACCTTAAGCGCGCGGTTTTGGCCCGTGTGGATGAGCGGGGTGGTGTTAGCGGCACCGCTGTGCGCTGGGCGGATTTGTTCCGAGACATGAGCGAGCAGAGCGACGTGCAGTTGGACCATAGCCAGTTCGCCGACGCCGTTCGCTCGCTGGAGGCAGAAGGAGCTGTGCATGTCTTGGGTGAAGGCATGCGACGAAGCATCCGCCGGGCCGCCCTCGGCTTGTGATTACGCCGATTCATTTCTACTGTGTATTTTACTCCACGATGCAATGATCCGAGGATGCATGTCCTTAGTTTCTCGGTTGGGTTTGCAGGTGTTTCTTTTTGGGTGCTGGAATGGCTGCATTTTGTACTTTTCTCTTTTGACTTTGAATGAACCATATGAGTTGGGAATGTCGCGTGGGATATTTCTCTTTTGGGCCCGTAGATCGAGAAGGTACCAAGATATCAAATTGTGAAATCCTTATGCATTCGGTTTTTCTGTTAGCATGGTGGGCCGTGGGTAACAGGTTGTGGCTCCGGTGTGTCACTAGAAGAGACAAACAATGGTTGTGTACCGAGTAAGCTACTATACAGGTCCGTTGGGTACGTACAGAAGCAGTCACCTATCAGGTCCACATTCCCCGTTAATATCCACCACGCCCCATCGATCTCGGTTATGAGCTCCCTGCCAAGAGAGATGTTTGATAGGCTCTATGCAGATTGGTGATGCAAGGACGAGAATGCTTCGCACGTGGCAAAGTATTAAACATAAATATATTTCAGCAAATCAGTCTGTGCTAGGGTAACATACAAGTAAATCATGCCAATTGAATGGGCCAATATCATATTTAGTTCGCACGTGCGACAATGATTGGCTGAAGATGTCGGTGGAGCTTTTGATGACTCAGCCAGCTGCAGGAGCTGCGCCGCACGGACCAATCAAGGTGTCGGAATGCGATGCGCAGTTCCATGCCAAAGCAGATAACGGAGGTTCGTTGTATGTTGTATAACCTTGTACTTTGATTGAGTGTATATAGCTCTATGACCATTAAGTTCGAGTGCATTCTGCTATTTTTGCCAGTACTCATTAGTCAAGTAACACTGCTTAGCTAGTATCTGATAGTTACGTACCGAGCGGGCCCCAAGAGGCGAACTTGACCGTTCTCGGTGCAGATCAAGCATCGAGCCTTCGGCTCCGTCCTAATCGCTTTTCACTCATGACATACCCAATTGACCTCGACTTTTCCACTTCACCCGTCTTGAGTCTCCTTCGCCCATCATGAGGTAAAAATTTCCTTTCCCCCATTCTTGCCAAAACTCTCCTGTCCTTCTTCTCTGCGATCCTCAAGAATGTGTTCCTTCCCCGCATGCTGACCCAGCCACCAGGTTCGGCGAGCACCTCCGATCCTCCATGATCAGGGAATACTACCCTCATTATATTGCATACGATGAGCTTAAGAAGGCACTCAAGACCGACTTTGTCACCGAACCCACTCCCGATAATGCGAAGCCCGACCGCCGCGAATGGACCGAGGATGATGAGAAGCACTTCGTGACTCTGCTGGAGAGTGAGCTGGAGAAGGTGTTTAATTTCCAAAAGCGCAAGAGCGAGGAGATCGTCGACCGGATCAAATCCAGCGAGCACGACGTGAGTGACGTGGTCTCGCGTCTCGACAACTCGACCGGCGCTCGCCGTCAAAGCGTCCGTGCATCGCGGCCCCAGCCTACCGACGAGGATTTCTTGCTACTCGAGCAGGTGCTCAGTGATATTATTGCGGATGTGCATGATCTGGCGAAATTCACCCAATTGAACTATACGGGTTTCCAGAAGATTATCAAGAAACATGATGTAGGTTTTCTCGGCTCTCGACCCGGTCAAATAGCTAACACACGGAACAGAAAGAGACGAATTGGTTCCTCAGACCAGTTTTTGCCGCCCGTCTCAATGCTAAGCCGTTCTTTAAGGACAATTACGATGCCTTTGTTATCAAGCTCTCCAAGCTATATGACCTGGTCCGGACTAAAGGTAACCCGGCCATGGGCGACTCATCCGCCGGTGGTACCCAGCAAAACTTCGTTCGCCAGACTACGAAGTACTGGGTGCACCGTGACAATATTACTGAGCTGAAGCTGGTCATTCTCAAGCATCTGCCAGTCCTGGTCTTCAACGCCAGCAAGGAATTCGAGGAGAAGGATACGGCCATCTCCTCTATCTACTTTGATAACACCGATACTTGGGAGCTGTACCAGGGTCGACTGAAGAAGACCGAGGGTGCAGAGGCTATCCGTCTTCGCTGGTATGGCGGCATGGAGAGTGACCAGATCTTCGTGGAGCGGAAGACTCATCGTGAGGATTGGACGGGCGAGAAGTCCGTCAAGGCGCGCTTTTCGCTGAAGGAGAAGCACGTCAACGCATATCTCAATGGTAGCATGACCGTCGAACAAGTTTTTGACAAGATGCGCAAGGAAGGCAAGAAGAGCCAGGCCGAGATTGACGATCTCGAGCAGCTGGCCCGTGAGATTCAGTACCGCATTATCACTCGACGTCTGGTGCCCGTCACCCGCACTTTCTACCACCGCACGGCATTCCAGCTGCCCGGTGATGCACGTGTGCGTATCTCGCTGGACACCGAGTTGACCATGATTCGAGAGGACAACCTGGATGGTCGCCGCCGGGCTGGCGATAACTGGCGCCGCATGGACATAGGTGTCGATTTCCCATTCTCTCAATTGCCCCCAGAAGACATTGATCGGTTCCCCTACGCCGTGTTGGAGGTGAAGCTGCAGACCCAGGCTGGCCAGGAGCCGCCTCAATGGATCCGTGAGTTGACTGCTAGTCACTTGGTCGAGGCTGTGCCGAAATTCAGCAAGTTTATCCATGGCACTGCCACGCTTTTCCCTAGCCGCATCAACCTTCTCCCATTCTGGTACCCGCAGATGGACGTGGACATCCGGAAGCCCGTCAACCGACACTACGGCATCCAGCGGCCATTGGCCAGTACATCGATGTCTGGGAACGACGATGACTCGGATGACGACGAGTCACCGCAGTTCGAGAATGGTCTGCCGAACGGCTACACGGAGTATGGAAATAATGGCAATGGCCTGTTCACCGAGACTAATGGCAACGAACTGGACATTGAGGAGCGTATCGCCGCGCAGCCGCTGGCCGGCGAGGAGGATTACCCGCTTTACGATTCCGACGACGAAGACATCGATGACGAGCTTGAAGAAGCCCGTCGTGTCGGTGGCGTCTACTATGCTGAGCAGCTTGTCAAGTACTACGCGTGCCGTACCGGGAAAGCAGTGATGCGTGGTCTTCTCGCCATCATCCCCCGCCCAACGCCAACCTCCCTCCCACCCCCGGAACAGCGTGGAATCGCCGTACTGCAGGGCACTCAGCGCTCCCTGCAGCGATTCCATGCCCCTCCAGGAAAACGTAAGCGAACTGTTCATTTTACCTTTATACGTACAATACTCACCCCATCATAGGCATCTTCGTCCCAGTCCGCGTCGAACCCAAGGTCTACTTCGCCGCCGAACGAACCTTCCTCTCCTGGCTCGAATTCTCCATCATCCTCGGTGGTATCGCCGCCACCCTCCTCAACTTTGGTGTTGACAGCGTCTCCCTCGCCTCATCCTGGGCATTCACCATCCTCGCAGCTGGTGCCCTGATCTACAGTCTGGTTCTGTACATCTGGCGTGTGGATAAAATCCGCAAGCGCCGCGATGTAAAACGTGTGTACTATGAAAAGTGGGGGCCCACGATCGTTAGCGTGGGTCTCGTTGCCGTTGTGCTTGTCAACTTTGGCTTACGTGTGCGTGCTGGTGGCTTTATAGCTGGTGATGGGAAGCCTGGGCGTCATGGCGGTGAACTGTAGTTTTTTGTCTTGCCCACTGCATATACATATCCGTGGATATTGAGGCTTGTATATAGCCTCAGGCATTTGTATCTATGGCGTTATTGGTCGGTATCCGGGGCGTTTGGACCTTATACATTTTAGAGCATCAATGAATATAAATAGTCCAACATTTCAACCTTTTCCTTACCATCTTCTATCCACCCAACTATCCACCCAACCTTCACTTTTGACCAGCCTTCACACACTCTTCATCCTTCATCATCCCCTCTTTCTCTATCCTTTGACCAACCAACCCAAACGGAAATGCCTCCATCAGAGAAGGAGGCTCCCTTGACCATCCGGGTGAGAGATGCTTGGATGAAGGCCAACCTTCAACGCACAAATGCAAAGAAGGAAACCCAAACTCCTTCAACCAAACTCTACAATCCTATCCCACCTCGTCTCTCTATGAACGTGACCCCAAGATCCAAGCGGGATCTTGTCGTCGTCTCTGACGATGACGAACATCAACCTCCTCGAAAGCGTCAAGTCCCTGATACTCCTGCATCCCAGGAAAGCTCCACACAGCAGTAAGTATTGACCCTGACCTATATCGAAACAGCCACTGAGTTCATCTCTAGGGAGGACACCCCGGCTAGTGAGACCGTCTCGCGAGAGGAATTCCTTCAACTGCGAACTATGGTGTCCAAGCTTCTGGTCGAATCCCGCGAGGACAAATGCGCCATTGAGGGCATGAAGGGCCAGATTGCTACGCTTGAAGAAGCGGTCATTTTGCTCGGGGGACACCTCGACCGTCATGAGGGTACCATTGATAAGATTCAGATCAGGGCTCTCGAGGCACTGCTCAAGGCTGAGCAGCTACAGACCCAATTCAATCGGTCTGAGCAGGAACAGGGAGGATGGTGAGGGATTGAGGGCGATTATTCAGCTTGGATGCGTCCTGGGGTCTTGTCTACGGATTGAATAGTCAGATGGAGGATACTTTAATGGAATATGTGAACTTGACAATGGAACGACATCTCAAAGCAGTCTTAGAATATGTTTGCATAGGCTAATCACGCTACATCCTCGACCGGTGCTTGCCAAAACAACAACACATAAGCCAACCCAGCTTTCAAACTCTTTCACATTTTTAATCCATCATGGATACGCGTCGCACTAAACGCGTAAACCCTTTTACAGGCCCAAAGAGCAGTCCCACTCATCGGATGAGCTCCGAAACAACCTCTTCTGACCAGCCTCTCACTCCCTCTGAGACAACCAGCAACATGGACCCTCCCGCTATGCATGAGCATCTCGACGGAGAATGCCGAACTCATAAACGCGTGCGATCATACCCGTTCAACAGCCCGTTTGGCAGCTCGGCCTTTGAATACGGTCTCAGACAGAGTCAAACCCAGGTCAATTCTGGTACGAAGTCTAGGGAGTTGACTGCTTCTCCTATGCCGTGCGTGTCTTGTAAAACTATACATGTAGTCTCCTCTACTAACAATACATCTACCAGAAATCAAACACCGCAAGGAAACATCCGTGAAGATTCCGAGCTTGTGAAGCTACGGGCTGAGCTTTCCCAGCTGAGACTTGACTTTGACGTCGAGAAACAGCAGAATGAAAGCATGCGCTCCCAGTTCGATGTGGAGAGATGCCTGAATGAGTTCTTGCGCGGACAGACTATTGCAGAGCAATGCGTGAATAAGTCACTCATGGCTAGGGTCGCGGCCTTGGAGGAACGGATGAATCTGCAGGAGCCTACTTTTGTTACCTTGCAGAGTCTCAAGCAGGTTCTTTTGACCTGGCTGAGGAATCACCTGGTTAATAACAAGCCCGAGGAGCGGTCGGGCCCTCAGCAACAATTCTAGGAGCTTCTTTGGGAAGGAAATTCCAGGGATGGAGGTGGTTGAAATTGTACGAATACTTGCAGATGTTGCATCTAACTGGAACGAGCTAAGGAAGTTTATCTATGTGTCATTCAGCCTACAGGCACCTGGGAATGAGCATGTACTAGGAGGATATTCGGTCAGATAGAGATGTCAATACTTGCAAATTTATCAAGTGAGGGTTGGGTGGATAGTTGGGTGGATGGAGGATGGTAAGAAAAAGGTTGAAATATATTCATTGATGCTCTAAAATGTATACTTTCCCAACGCCCGGGATACCGCCCCAAGCATGTTGGAAAATTCCACTAGAGGAAATGCACATGTATCTACCAATACTGACAATAAAGTCTATCAACACTCAAGGATTGTAATCCACCACAGGTACAGTTGTATCATCCAAACTCACGGCATTGGGGTTACTGGCCCCGACACCAGAATACTTATTGATCCAACCCAAGACTTGCTGGTGCCAAACCAAGCTGTTTTCCTGATTTGTAACCCTATACAGAAATTAGTTCTGAAACCAAGACTTGCTGTTCACAATCAAACACTCACCAATGATTCTCATCTGGGAAGTTGAGAAGTCTGCTCGGCACACCACGCATCTGCAGGACATTGAACAGACTGAGACCTTCTGAAATAGGCAGGCGAAAGTCCTTGTCACTATGAATGATCAACTGTGGTGTATCCATTTGCAAGATGTGTTCGGGGGCGGATGGGTCCCAGCGGCGATAATTATCTCGGTTGGTCCAGAAGGTGCCATTGAACTAGGAATATTAGTGGGGAATTCAAGAGATGAGGCCCAGGGCACCTACGTCGTGTTCAATGAACCACAACTCATCTGTCGAGATCTTGGCATCGGCAACAAAGGTTCCATCATGGCTGACTAGCGCTTTGAACTTCCGTCCTAGAGGATTCCCCTGGATCCAGTTGATCATGAAACCGCCGTAGCTGGCGCCAGCAGCAACGCCATTGTCTGTGTCAATGAAGTCGAAGTTATCACGCACGTACTCCCAGCACTTCACCAGATCGTCGTATGGATAGCTTCCTATTCAATGTTAGGACTTTTATAGGCTGAACGTTACATTGCATAGCCGGACGCACCCCAGTTATTTGTGATCATGTCCGTCAGCTTATCACCAAACCCACTGCTGCCAGTTGGATTCGGGGCAACCACCACGTATCCCTGATCGGCCCATACCTTGTAGTTCCAGCGGAAGCTCCAAGAATCGGCCCATGAACCCTGCGGCCCGCCGTGGATATAGAAAAGAAGCGGATAGGTCTTGGATTTTTCAAAGTTTGCAGGATATATTATCCAAGAGTGAACCTTTGCAAGTTAGTCTTGCACATAGACGACGAGAGAGAGAGCATACGTCAGTCCAATTTCCCTTGTAATAAAACTCATCCACGTCTGCAGGAGTAATGCCTTTGAGACCAGGATCAACCTCATTTGCAGAGAAGATCACGTCGATAACACCCTTTTCCGGGTCTGCAGTGTATATCGCCCGGCTGGTCCAGATTGCCGAGCCGGAAACCAGAATCTCGCCATTAGGAAGGTTATAGTATGAGCTCACGGAGCCACCACTGGTGAAGTTACGTGGCTCAAAGTTATCGCCCGCATCGGCAGGCAGGATGAATAGCCGGTTGCGAGCTCGATCCTCGGTGTTGAGAATGAGGCTTTTGCCATCGGCAGTCCACTTGGCGGTACTCGGCGAGCGATCCCAATTCTTTGCCACGGCGGAGATAGTCTGATTTGAGCCGATTGTGTAAATGTACAGTGTGCGACGGTCAGACTCATAGGCGATATCTGCCATCTGGAAGTATGCAAGGCGTCCACTATCCGGTGAGAACACGGGGCCGCTGGAGTCTCCCTTGACACCGTCCGGCGTGCCTGGGCTATCGGGACCATTGATTGCCTCCGGCTTCTTAGAGCCATCGTGTGGAACGATGTAAATATACGATGCAGTATGATTTGCCCTTGGCAGCTCGGGGGCCTTGCTCTTGAAAGCGACCCATTTCCCATCGGGTGAGATGTCGTAGTCGGTTGAATCTCCGTAGGGAGGATAGGGTGACTCGAGATTCTTGACACTGGAGACAAGATTCTTCAAAGAACCCTTGGAGATATAGCGGGATGTAGCCCATTGTCCGCCTTTCTTCAATTTGAGGGTTCCCGAAAAGACAGCATTAGAGGTTGTTGTGAGCCATGTGTCCCAATGACGCACGTAGATGCTATCATAAATGCGGGCGGTACTCAAAGGTTTCGTTGCCAGCTTCTCATTGTATGCGCTCCCATTGCCGTAGGACTGGCCATACACGAGGAAGTTGATGTCACCAGACTTGGCGATGGCGGTCTTCAGACCCGAGAATGATGCCGGGAGAGAGGCTGCCTTATACCGACTGAATGAAATGTTAACAGTGTCATAAATAGATAGAACGTTGACATACGCTTTCTCAAAATCGGCCGTGTTAGAAACCCATAGTTCAACGCCGCCAGGGATATCGGCGTTGGTGCTGTTGATGTATAGCACTCCCGAGTCGCTCGATCCCAGCCAGATGATCTCGGACACATTGCTGTCATTCGTAAGTACAGAGATCTTTCCGCTCTCGAGGTCAATCAAGTTCCAGACTGTTGATGATTTATGGCTGTCGAACGAATACTGCCCAGTAGAGAACAACGCGACTTCCTATACTCCGTCAACACCAATGTTACCTACTATCGTAATTGAATCGAAGAAAAGACTCACCCTCGACGGATTCGGCACAGCATTACTGCGCCGCGGAGCCGTAATCAACTGCCTAGGTCAGAATTAGCAATAGAATCGGGCGATCAGACGATCGGAACTAACTCGGGCGTCAGGGCAGCAGCAGGAAGCACCGCCGATCCAATAGCGAGCAATTGGAATGCGCGCATGTTCACCAAGAAATATGCGCACACGCTGCCGAAGATAAACGTGCAGAGCACCAAATTGAAGAACAGACCGAGTGTATTTAAGTGCTTTTGTGGAGGCATCAGGGTGGCAGCTTCCCCAAGGGGGGAAATGTTACATTCCACTGCGCCAAGAGAGACAAACAGGGAGCGGAGGTGCTGGGCAGACCATCGCTGCAGCACAATACGGCCCGTCGGACTGCGCTAACTCGTGTTGAGGAGACAAAGAAAGCCGCTAGCTTCTTGAGTTGCAGCGCCAAGCATCGCGTCTCCTCTATCTCCTCCCGGTGATATCCGATACCTGGGGAGATGCTGTTTACAGGGGCTGGTTGGGAGTGGGAAAAGCGAAAAGATGCAATGCTTGAGAAATGCAATTCGCTTTAAGATATCATTTATCACCATGCACCATAAGAAAAGGGGACATTGGAGATAATTCCATAGTGTATACTAGCTCTTGAATAGTGTGACCAGGAAACCCCACGTTGAATAGCGCCTAATGCAATAAGTCCGGATGAATCTTAATACTCAAAGTCATCATCAACGCCTTTCTTGCCGGATTTCTCCTGAGCAACCGCCTCCTGCTTGCGGTACATTTCCGCAACAGCACGGGTTGTGGTTGCTTGCTCCGGCTTCTTATCATCACGCGACTTGATAAACCGAGGGAAACGCAAAGAGACACCCTTTCCACCTCCTGTTGTTCCTTCGAATTCATCTGCTGCAGCCTTATACCGCGGACTCAATGTCAGATCGGCGGTCTTGACTTCCCACACCAGCTGTGGCTCAAACCAGACATCCGGTTGGTCCTTGGGCACATTGGAATGGGTATAGAAAGGCTTCGGTCGATCAATGACCAAGGGACTTAGCGCTTTGTGGAACTCCTCAAGCACCGCTTCTGAGAAACCAGTGCCAATGTTGCAGATGGTTTCGTATGTGTCGTTGCTGGGGTTGTGAGCAGCCAGCAAAAATGCACCATACACCGATGTGCGTTTTCCGCGGCCATAGTAAGCACCGAGAACCACTAGATCAAGCGAGTCTCCCACACCAGCAAGATAGTCCTTCTTGACCTAATAAAGGGGTCAGCATGCATTGGAATCGGGTTTCGGAAATCGATCATACCTTGAGCCAGTTCCGACTCCGCTTGCTTGGCTCGTAGCCACTTTCATGGGTATCGAGCATCTTTACCATTAGGCCCTCACACGAGGCCTTGACACTGTCCTCCAGCAGATTCTGGATTTCATCGAGGACATTGATATCGCCGAACTGGGCAAACTGGAACTCGCCCTCTGAGGGCCGGAATGAATCATGCAGCAGTTGCCGACGCTCCCGAAGGGACTTCTTGACACAGGGCTTGAAGTTGTTTAGCAATGAAGAATAGACGTGATGTAACTGATAGCTTACCTCGTCATTGAAGAACAGTAGGTCAAATGCGAAGACGCAGACCTTGACAGTGATTTCATCCGCCTTCACATCCTTCCGCTTCCGGGTCATCAATTGCTGGAACGGCAATACCTTTTTGTTGACTGTATCCCAAGCCACTGTCTCACAATCCAGAACAAAACTCTTCACGTCGTCCTTTACCCAACGGCCAAGCTTGGCGAGAATATCAGGGTACTTTTTGGAAAGATCCTCCGAGTTTCGAGAGAAGATCGCCGCGTAGCCCTTGTTATGCTTTTGGAGGGTAGCAGTGGATCCCGCATACTTGTGAATGGAATCTGACGCCACGTAGTGGATTTGAGCTCGCTCTCCGTCGTACTTGTATTCACAGGTGAACTCCTTTCCTTCGAAGCGGTCAAGAACCTCTGTGATAGACTTCGTAGGGTTGGCAAGCATGGGTTTCAGAGGAATACCCGGCTGTAGCTTGCAGACATCTCGCAGGTTGAACAAGCCGTGTTCCAGCATGGCTGGGACAACCACCTCGTATGAAGGCAGCTCGCTGTATACTTGCTTGAGAATAGCCTCGCCTTCAGCCATTTTCTCAAGAGACGGGTCTTTCTTGCCCTCCATCGCAGCTTCATGGCGGATAATTGCCTGCGCAAGAGCCACAAGCACGGTCTTCTCTGCCAGTCCCAATCGCAATTTGCCCTCTAGGAAGCGGACAATGAACTTGGCCTCACTGGGACCGCCCTTATCTTTGGTGATGTCCACTCCCTTGTTACCTTTCCCAGCAGTTGCAGCGTCGGCAGCGGACAAAAGCTTCTTGATGCCGGAAATCTTCTTGTCCTGGGAACCGTGTCCCTGAACCTTGGCAATGCCCAGCAAGCCTTCATGTACACCTCGAACAGTCAAGGCCTTGGGCTTGAACATGGTAGGTTGGTTGGATCGGCTCTTGGCAGCAACCAAACCTAGGTCACCAATCTCGTGCTGGTCAGTCTTGATGACAGCCAGACTGCGACCAGTGGTTTCTCCGATAGCCTTCATGATCAGCGACTCTCCGATACCAAGTTCAATGCCCGCATAATCGGCGGCTAACTTGTTGATCATGAGCTGAACGGTCGGGAGAAGATCTTTGGGGGTCAGACGCAGAACTTGCTGGAGGAAGAGGGAGCAATGGGCCAAGATTTCTAAGCGCTTGGAAGTCATTTCGATCTTGGAGAAGGTAGTGCAAAGCGCGGCATAGGGTACGGGATCTCCGGCTTTCCAGTCCGGATAGGGGTCCTTGCCGCTGGCTTTCAAGGTCGCCTGCACCTTTGCAATCGTTTTCTTCTTAGCCTCGGGCCTCGCTTCTTCTTCCTCCTCACTTGCAGATTGTGCTTCTTCCTCATCCTGCTCTGTTGGTTTCTCTCCACTGGATTCCTTCTTCATGACCGGTTCGGGAGAAGGTGATTTGGGCTTTGGAAGGTCAGGGGAGGCGGATTTCTTGGGTGACATCGATCGTTTCTTTGGGCCAGGTGAAGCAGGCTTCGAGATCTTGCGTCGACGCTTGGAGACAGGCTGGACATCGGATTCGTCGCTTTCCTCTGGCTCTTCGACCTTTTCACGTTTCAAGTTTTTCGACGACCCAGCTCCATCTTCGTTATTCACATCCCCCGATTCTGTTTTGAGCGGGTCGGCGTCGGTAGATTTGTCTTTGGCATCGCTAGTAGCTCGTTGCCTCTTTCCACCAAATGATAATGTAGTCTGTTTCTTTGGGGCTTGGTTGCCATTGGAATTGGAGCCAAAGAATTTCCTGCGGCGCGTAGACGAAGGCTGTTAGCAACTGTGCAGTAATCATTGCAGGCAGCTTGGAGCATATCGGGATCGACAGGTGCCGCCCGTGTCCAAGATAAGATGGACACACCCTATCGTCATCTGAGAATCGCGAACATACCCCAGTGTAGCCTGCTTCCCGCTCCTATGGTCTGCCATTGTTCGAGAGCCCGAGCGCAATGCTGGGGATCTTGCGTCAAAAAAGTGGCCCTTTGCAAATTCAGCAAGGATTGAATGGCGGAAGAAGCGTCGAGATGGGTCTGTGGTCCAGTAAAGGTATGAAGCGGTAGAGTGTCCCCCTCCAATGCAGACGGGTCGAGAGCGCGAAAGAGATAGAGGCGCGACTGCAATCCGCAAAGCGCGCATAGGCAAGTGGTCCGATATACCACTGGTGGAACCCAGACAGATGAAGCTGGAATATATAAGCACAGTCAGAACACGATACGATCAGGCAGCACACTCTCGACTTCAGGCAACCTTCGGGGAAACTGAGGCTCCAAGATCCACGCGACGTGACGCGACAGTCACGTGAAAGTTATCTTGCCCGATAAGGATGCTCTACACGTGACTTACCGCCTGATCTAAACAAGCAGAATTCAGGGCGGTGTACGCTGTAGTGCTGTTTGTCGAGTCGATGATTCCGCCACGATGAGCTCACAAATCGCAGTCAAGATGGACAGACTATACTGGACTTAATAGGATTGCGAACTTTAAATGTTTTTATGGCTGAATACGAAGCTCCTCTGCTGCGCTCAATAATCTGCTCTAGCCGCAATGGACAACCAGCGGCAGGAATCCTTCAGGCGGGTATGCTACTTTCGTCGCGTGGACTATAGAACATTCAGTTTCTGACAAGCTATACAGCTACGCACGCCATGTGTAGAGCTTAGCTCGATAGGTCTACGTTTCCGCGGCAACCAAGCTTCATCTGCTGAAGTAACCCGAGCCCTCGAACCAGTCCACAGTGTCTTGGAAGATTTGGCGGGGGAAAAGCTCCTCGACGAGAAGCTCGCCGAATATGCCTTCTTTCCCCTTTCGCACATCTTCAACGAAACACAGAGAATATCGGCACGCTGCCTCGAATTGGCCGTGCACTGCCTACGGATATTGGTCGCGGAAGGATGGCGCCAACGATTGTCGCCCGCAATGGGCAAACAATTGATCATCCTGCTGACGCTGATCGTGGGAGGGTCCCCGAATAAGGCCGAAGAGAAGAACTTGCCCACCCCGAAGGTCTCAGAAGAGCTCGCAATCGCATGCTTTGACTGTCTTCGTGCAATAGTTGACGTCTTGGAGGGCCCGGTGGCGGAAAGAACCATCTTTCATGAGATCGGCACAGCCACAGTTGTGGACCAGACTGTTTACATTTTGCTGGAGGGAATTGTGGATGAGAGATCTGATGAACTCTGTCTAGCGGCTGCGAAAGCTATGCAAGCCCTCTATGTTCGGATCACCGATCGTGTGGTCCTAGCAAGCATCATGCCTCGAACTGTCTCTGCATTGACCAAAGTTGTGAGACCTACGACGCAGGCTCGTCGGTCATACAAGTTGTTGCAAACCTCATTACAGGTGTTGACATATCTTCTCCGCAACGTCATCAGTGACCGTGTCTCCAACGATACTGAGAAGCAGGCTTTGACTGAGTCCAAAAGTGATACCCTGATGCTTGATGCTTCTTGGCTGAAAGCAACGTGCACACAAGTTAAGCTGGCATTGGCGAATGTCATTCAAATTCGGCGCCATCGACGGATAGAGGTTCAATCAGCCCTGCTGGAGCTTTGCGTGATGGTGGTTGAGGAATGCCAGACTACCCTCAACGATGCTATCTCTATGATGGTAGAAACTATCGTTGTTCTAGCGGACAAAGAAGAGGAGGCCTCTAAGATGGCCTACAATACGGTCCTTCATCTCGCCACCACCTATTCAATCATTTTGGAGTCTCTCAAGGAGTCTCTCCATACGTGGCTTACATCCTTCCCTCGCATCATGCAAAGCAACGACGAGACCGCCAAGCAGTGGGGAATCCGGCAGATTTCAACCGTCTTTCAACTCCTCTCTCAAGTTCAATCTCAGCCAGATCTTCTTACGGGCAGCCTGGCATCTGGGCTCTGTGATAGTGTCGGTGCAATTGTCAAGCAAAGCTCCAGTGCTCTACAGCCACTGTCCTCTACTGGGCCCGGCGATGTAAGCTGGGATGTGCTTCGCTCTGCTTCTGTCTCGATGACTTTCCCACCCGTGTTACTGGAGCATCGAAGTCAACAACAGACTTTGAAAGATCTGCAATCTATGATCACAAGGTTGAACTCGTCTGAATCAGGTAATGAAATTACTCGGTTGCTTGTCAACCGTCTGCATGCCACGTCGGACGATTCCGTTGTTGCGCCATTTTGGCTGGCATTATCTTCTCTTCGTGATCAATCACAAGTCGGCGCTAGCTTTGACGACTTCATCGCCGATAACATCGTGGAGCAGCCTTTGTCGAGATCCAAACGGAGTGGCATGGTTGAAGAATTGTACTATGTGTCTTTGACTATCTTGAACGATATTCCCGCCGATGGCTCGGGTGACTGGCGGACATACGCACTTGCGCTGGAAGCGATGGCTCTTCAAGCTCAACAGTTGGGTGAAGCCTTCCGGCCCGAACTCATGGATTCCTTGTATCCGACACTGCAACTGCTTGCGTCAAATAACCCCAACCTCCAACGACACGCGATGACGTGTCTGAATATTTTCACATCGGCATGTAATTACCCGGACACCAGTTCAATGGTCATCGACAATGTGGACTACCTGGTGAACTCGGTCGCACTGAAGTTGAACACTTTCGACGTATCGCCATATCCTCCGCAGGTTCTGTTCATGATGGTCAAGCTGTGTGGTCCACGGCTGATTCCGTACCTGGATGATCTCGTTGACTCTGTCTTTGGTATTCTGGATCTGTACCACGGTTATCCAAAGCTGGTAGAAATTATGTTCAGAACACTTGCCGCTATTGTTGAGGAGGGAGCCAAGAAGCCGTCGCTCTTGACAATCGATAGCGGCCAAGAGAACGGCCCGCACGACAAGCGCAAATCTGACTATCAATATCTATCGGTTGCCACCATTGCTGCGGATATTGCAAACCGCAAGTCGAAGCATGAGAGAACAGTTGAGGAAGATATGGACATTGATGGAAGGGTTGCCCACCCAAAGAAACCTTGGTCTGAGACCTACGAGAAACCACCCAAAGAGCCGGAGACTATCGAAGAGATGCTCGATCAAGCCGAATCTGATGAGCCACTCCCTCCACCGAAAGAGCCAGAGGACAGCGAAAAGCCTCTCAACAAGACCCACTCCCTACTTGTACACATCGTCAAGTCCATCCCATCCCACCTCTCCTCGCCATCCCCATACCTCCGGCGGTCGTTGCTCTCTATCCTTATTGAGGTGCTGCCGGCACTGTCTCAGAATGAAAACAGCTTTCTTCCATTGATCAATGACCTCTGGCCTCCAGTAGCGTCGCGAGTCGTCTTTCCCACATCACTTGGGAATGAGACATCCTCATCCAGATCCCTCATGACCCGACCCTCCACTAAACCCGATAGTGACCCCAATCAACCCGATACCCATAATTTCCAAGAAGAAATATTTGTTATGACTACTGCCTGCCAGGCCATCGAAGCTATGTGCAAAGGTGCGGGCGACTTCATGGCGTCGCGTATCGAGGCCGAGTTCCCGCGCTGGGAACGTCTCTACCGACGTGTCTGGAGTAAAGTGCAACAAGATGCACAAACAGCTAACGAGCGACGCGCTCGGCAGTACCAACAGAAGGAAGCTTCTTCTGGCCTGGGCACCGACCTTAGCCTGGCACTATCCTCTTCTCTGACCCTGTCGCCAACTGCGCCGGGATCCCGGGCGTTCACACCACACCACACTCTGTGGCGTGCTCTGATCTCTCTCTTTCTGACAGTACTTACACACGTTCGGTTACCCCTGGAGGCAGGCGATAAAATCTGTGAGATGCTTGGCTCATGGATCGCGCTCTTTGTGGGGCCGAATTATTACTTCCGCGCTTCAAGGAACACTACGGATCCTGCAACACTGGATGAGGCCCAACGAAGTGTGCTTGAACCGGCCGAGGATGCAATCCGGGCTATGGAGACATGGAATGCGGATCTTACTTGGTTCGTTTTTGTACGTGAAAGAATGAAGGTCGCAGATCAGGCTGATAGACCTGTTTCTGGGCATTTGACTGCGGAATTATTTGGGAAGAAGGTGCAGTTTGCCGAGATGGCATTCCAGTAGTCTGTGATGAAGTATAGAAAAAGTCATGAATATACGTTTCCACACGTCCACATTGCGAAATAGTCCTGGCTTCTTTTCAGCAACATCTTGCTATTAGCCTAACTGATGGATTAAGAAGCCTGGCTGGTAGTATGACAGGCGATAGTGTCAAAGCCCGATCGGGAAGTTCGGGGATTTCTTGCAATAGTGCCAAAATGGCGTCGGTTCATCTCGAGAATTGCCACGACATGCATGTTCCCCTAGTAGCTCCTCAAATCGACTGTCACTGTTATCGTCCGCATATCGTGCCCAGTCATTCACAAACTCGGAATTCCTCACCACGTTGATCTTAGAGTAGAACTCGACAAAACTGTCAGCCGTTATTTTGTCGCTATCGTCGGGTCCTACTTGGACCCGATCTGACTCCGCGGTGAGGCGGTTTACTGCTTCCTACATAATTCAATACCTACTTTTCTATCTCTCACTTTGCCCTTACTTTGCTCTTTGTCTTATATATTTCCTTATGTCCTCCTATCTTCTATAATACACTAGCGCGTTCCTAGTGCTGTCGCCTATATAGTGCCTTGGTATAGATGATAGTTGAAGTTATAGTAAGCAAAATAGCATGTCTAGATCAGCTGTTTATGGCTCTCGCCATTTTTTGAATCTAGAATCTCCTATATCTCTAGGATCAATTCAAAGGGTAGATTGAAAAGCAGCATCATGGCCAACATAGGGTAAGGTTGCCGAGGGTTGGTGACTAGGTATCTTGATCTATTACCATACTCAAAAAGTCCTATTCTCTCACTTACATCCCCGCACCTCTTTTGTTGATCTTTCATCTTTCTTGTCAGATCAAGGTACCTAGTCACATTTCTGTCTTTCACTACACTCTGGTTAACCCTACTCTATGTAGGTCATGATGCGTCTGTTCGATCTACCCTTTGAGCTGGCCCTAGGGATATAGGACCTCCTTGACCCCAAAAACGATGAGAGCGCTAGAAAGGCGCTCGTTCAGATGTGCCATTTTGCTTACCATAACTTCAACGATCGTCTGTGCCAGGCCACCGTATAGGTGATGGTGTTGGTCCTGGGCCTACAGTAGCTGGTTTTCTTGCACTTGTAGCTGCTTATGAGGATCGATGATGCCGAATTCGGCTGACAGAGAGGCGCAAATCTCGATGTGTGATGATCCTGGGCCTGTAGCTGATTCTCTTGCACTTGCAGCTGCTGACGAAGATCGTTGATTTGGCGTTGATCCATAATGACGGAGATAAATCAAAAAGGGTAGAAAAAATGAAGGGTTCGAGATGACGTGGGATAATGAAAGAAGGAGTATAGTACAAAGGAAATCCGTAGCAGGGTGCCCCTCGCTGTCGATCGATATCAGAGATCACACATCCCTGAGCGTATCAATGTACAACGGTACGAGGATCATTAGCGTAGGTCCTGCCACGATGCCCAGATACGGAGCCAGATCATGATGAAGAATCGATGAGGTGCATGCGTAGTAATGATGGCAAAATAACTAAGCTAGAGAGAAGAAGAAGAAGAACCAGAACTGGAGAGATGCATATAGTCAGATGCACACTGATGCCTGAGGCACCCATCATATGACAGGTTGTGTAAACATGCAAACATCCGTGTGACCTCCCGACATAGGGCCTCACCGCTTCCGACACCGGTTTCTTATCATTTTTTGGATCCAGGATATCCTATATCTCTTTGACAAGCTCAAAGGGCAGATCCAACCGCAGCATCATGGCCTTGCAGTGAAAGGCAAATGTGACTAGTTATCTTGAAATAGCACTTTAGTCACCTACCGTATTGTAAACCTTAGGCATAACTATAGCTAGACTACTAAGCTATATTAGGCATATAGCTAGGCTACTAAACTATATCTAAAACGTCCTATTCTCCCACTTGCATCCTCACACCCCTCACTCGTATCCTCACACCTCTGTCGTCAATCTTTGATCTTTTTGGTCATTTAAGATAGCTAGCCACATTTCTGTCTTTTACTGTACTTCGGTTAATCCTGCCCTATTTAGGTCATGATGCTTCTTTTCGATTTACCCTGTGACATTCTCCTGGAAATATGGGATATCCTGGGTCCCAAAAGTGACCACAGGGCCAGAAACGCGCTGGTCCAGACATGCCGTTTTGCTTACGATAACTTTAACCCTCATCTATACCGAGGCACAATACAGGCGACAGCACCCACGGTCCACGTATTAAGATGGGCTGCCAAACGCCGTCAACTGCACACCATCCACAAGCTGCTGGATGCGGGACTCGATCCCATCAATGATGCGAGTATGGCAGTTCTCGAGGCAGCAAGTCTCGGTCATCGAGATGTCGTCCAGGCTCTACTCTGGCACAATTTCGATCCTAATGAGAAGGACCAGTATGACTCCGCACCAATACACCATGCTGTTAAACATGGCCATGTGGAGATTGTCAAGGATCTTCTAGATGCTGGAGCAGATATCGACGCGACAGGCTATGGCAGTCGCACTCCCTTTGAAACGGCGGTCCTTGAGGACCACGCGAATGTGGTATCTCTCCTTCTTGAAAGAGGTGTGTCCCCAGATGTTCTCATTGACACACTTGAAGCCTCGTCGGCATGGCCATCAAGATATGGAACCTCGTTGGCGTGGGCAGCAAGATGTGGAAACGAAGAGGTCATGAAAATACTCCTGGACGCTGGTGCGAATATCGACGCCGTCCTCACTGACAATGGTGAAACCGCCCTACACTGGGCAGTAAAAGCAGGACAGGCAAACGCTATGGCGCTCTTGATTGACAGAGGCGCTGTACCTAACATGCCCGATCAGGATGGCAGGACACCATTACACGCGGCAAGTATTTTTCGGTATGGTTCCGGCTTTACAGCTGCTATCAAGCCTCTAATGGAGAAAGGCACCGACCCATCCATAAAGGATAAAAATGGCTGGACTCCACTTGCACTTGCCGCTAAAGCAGGTTATGCTGCTTCTGTGTTAGCTCTGCTGGACATGGACGCAGACATTCGCAAAGGATACATCGACATACCGGATGAACGCGGTCGCACACCTCTCTTCTTAGCGACTCTTTTCGGCCATGAACACATAGTTCGGATACTTCTCGCCAAGGGCAGCTTAGCAAGAAGAAGACAAACCTATGCTGGTCGGACTCCATTAACCTTTCTCTACGACCGCAGGGAGCGCAGCGAGACCTTTCGGTCAATTTGGGAGTTGCTTGCCTGGCCATATCGTCCCGCCATTGATACCCTTGCTGTGAAGACGGCGTCCAACTTGGCCCTATATTCATCTGGATCCGTGGAGAGAAAGTGTTATCACTGTGGAATTGATTTGTCTGTTTTCGATATCCATATTGGCTGCGATACTTGTCACAATGGTCGCTTTACTATTTGCAAGGAATGCCTTGAACATGGATACACATGTCTTGATCCAACGCATGTTTTGAAGAAGTGGAAGTGGCAAGAGCGTCGTTGGGCATCTGTTTTTAATGAACTTGTTGGTCAACTTAGATAGGTTTCTGCATAACTAAGAATTCGCTTTCTCTTAGTTATGACACGTTGGGTGATATTAAAATAAGTCATGATAAAGGTTCGATTATGATGTCAATGACATGTCTAGGTACAACAAAAGAAGCCAAAACATGATTTCGTGAACAATTCACAGATTTCGTACGAATTGACGCAGAAATGACGATAATTACCACAATTACTTTGCTTTTAAATCACAACAATACACAAGTGTCAGAACTTCTTATCTTGTCCTTTCCCTCGACCTACAATCACCTCCAAAACACAAAGCTTCTTCAGCTTTTACAAAATGCCAAACCCAGTCAAAGAAAATGCCACTTTCCAGCCGCCTCAGGCAAGTCAGAGCCAAGAAAAGCCCGGGTAAGGCCAATCCATTCTGATCATGGAAGGTTTACACTGACCGTCACTATTCCAGCCTGGAAAAGAAGATGGCACCGTCCAGCGAAGTCTCCAAGCTCGAAGGAAAAGACGGACTTTATGAATACGTCGGTGCAAACAAGCTCAAAGACAAGAAAGTCCTCATCACCGGTGGCGAGTATGTCACTTGAACCCCTTCATTACTGGACTCTTGCTCACATCCAAAGCTCGGGCATTGGCCGATCAGTCGCAATCCTAATGGCCAGAGAAGGCGCCGACATCTCAATTGTCTATCTACCGCAAGAGCAAACCGACGCCGAAGACACAAAGAGAATGGTCGAAGCAGAAAACAGAACCTGCCTGCTTCTCCCTGGAGATCTCAGGAAATACGACTTCTGTCGTCATGCAGTGGAGGAACATGTTAAGCAGTACGTGGACCATTATCACTCATTATATGCACTTCAAGCCAAGGTTTAACCCTTGTAATAGCCACGGAGCCCTTAATGTCCTCGTCAACAACGCCTCCAAGCAGTATGCTTGCAAAGATTTCACCCAGATCGACCTGGAGAAAGTCGAGGATCTCTTCCACTCGAATATCCTGCAGATGATTGCCGTCACGAAATACGCTCTTCCGCATATGTCTAGAGGCGACTCGTATGTAACCCCCGTCATGGCTTATACGGTTACTCCGAGACTAACTACTCTTCAGGATCATCAATAATACTTCAGTGGTTGCATTCCGCGGTACGGGCAGTATGGTGGACTACGGTGCCACGAAAGGAGCCATTGTTGGATTTACACGATCCTTGGCACAGCAGGTTATGTCCCAGGGTATTCGCGTCAATGCTGTCGCGTGAGTTTCTCGTCTGGGATTGCTCTGATGCATTTATGCTAATTTCATGCAGTCCTGGTTTGATCTACACTCCTATCCAGGTTGATACTCGCGATCCCAAATCGATGGAAAATCTGGGTGCAAGCAAAAGTCTCGGTCGCCCTGGTCAAGCTAGTGAGGTCGCTACTAGCTTTATCTTCTTGGCTAGCCACGATTCCTCCTTTTACTGTATGTGTTGCACTTTGATTTGACATTCCCGTTGTGACGATAACTAACGATGACAATAGACGGGCAGATCTTGCACTGTTATCCGCTGGGAGACTAGGGTACGCTTTCCCGACACTTGAGCACGCCTCTTCATGACCTGTAATATTGAGGAAAAAACAATTATGTACTTAGGCTCCAACTGGAGGCGTCAAAAGGAGGGTAACATCACGCCGTCGTTGAAAATAATTACAATTCGGTCATTTCCACCTTCTCATTGTTCCTGCTGATCATGTAGCCCAAAAGATCCGTCTTGGAGATCGGAGTATTGAGCTGCCCTAAACAATCTAGATCACCGTGCCCTTGTTCTGCTTCTTGTCGACGTTGAAGTTCTTCCACAGCATGATTGCAGGGATACCCAAAGCCAGAACGGCAGTCGAAGCAATACAGTTCTGTCGCTGAGTCCAGCCCCAGGCATAGGCAGCAGCCTCACGCTCCGGAGAACCAAGTGGAAAGCCCTGCTGCGTGGTGACTCCGCCCTGATAAATGGCAAAGGCCTGCGATTTCATGTCCGCAGGGAGACGGCTGCGAATGCTCGGCAGCCAGACATTGTTCACGATAGCAGCACACACGGCGTATCCAATTGACGAGCCCACGCTCGAAAACAAACTAATCAGGGACAGGGCCATGGGAATACCTTCACGATCACCACCCGCCATGACAGCCATATCTTCACCAATCACCAGTGTACCGCCCGCGAAGGCAATGAAAATCTGACACATGACCACATAGCCGATGCCGTGTTCGCTGCCTCGGAAATAGATCATGAGACCGGATCCGAGGATCATCAGCGGCAGTCCGAAGAACAGACAGAGATACTTGAAGTGCTTCGTCTTGTAGACGTAGATTCCAACAACCACGGACCAGAAGCAGGAGCCAACGTTATAAGTCGACATCAAGTATCCAGCCATGGTGTAGTCGAGGTTGTACACCACAAGGAGGAAGTTCTGGAAATAGGTGTTCCAGAGATCGAAGCTGAAGAAGACAACGGCGGATAATAGACAAGCGCCGGCGACAGAGCGGTTCTTAAATAATTCCCAGCGGATAAAGTGGGTGCGAGCGAACCATTTCTCCCAGATGGCGAAGACGGGGAAGAGACAGACTCCAACAACGACCATCGCGATGAATGTAGCGCTGGAATATTGAGATTCACCGTAGGAGGTGAGGCTGAAGGGAAGAAGGAATAGAATAAAAGCGGCCATAATAATCAATGCACCGATAACTTTTGTTCGTTAGCTTGAATTGAGAAGTTACCAGCCTGAAGACTTACCATCGAATTCGTGGAGATAGTAAATGGTCGATTGTGTCCAAGAACGACCACTCCGTTCTCTTCGAAGAACGCCCTTCTTCTCGGCCTGCTTCTCGTAGTATTTGAACAGCAATGCCAAAGGCACGAAGACGAAGGGTTGAACAATGGCAAAGACGCCAAATGCCCAGCGCCAGCCTGAGGTCTTGATGAAAGAGGTGACTGCCAAAGGCGAAGTAAAGGAAGTGCAGATGAAAGGTGTGGAAACAAAAGCAAAAGCCCAAGCTCGGTTGCGCAACCCAGTGGTATCGGCAACGAAAATCTGCAGGGTTAGGTAGAGGCAGTCATAGCCGATCCAGTAGAAGATATAGCCAGCACAATAAGAACTGGGACCATTACAGGCAGCCAGGATAATGATCCCAAGTACATAGATCAGCAGCGAGGCTAGCAGACCTTCGGCACGACCCCAAAGGTTAAGTGTTTTACCCAGAGGGAGCTTCATCACACCGCCGATGATGGTCGAGGCAATATAAGAAGTAGTCACTTGCGGTGCAGACTCGAATCCGGCAAAAATATAGTTGGTGATATTGGACAAGATCGTCTCGTGGAAAGATAAGACGAAAAAGCAGATCCAGATCCTATTGAATCAAACCATTAGACTTCTATTCCGAGGACATCCGACAAGTCTCTCGTTTTTCGATTGGAACTCACCATGCATATATCCCAATCAGTGACTTCTTGCCATAGATGAGCGCAGCAGCCTCGGCCTTTTGCAAACCGAGAGAGGCATTCGCATTAACCTCATCAGGATGCTGCTGAACCTCCTTCTCGTCCTGCCATTCCAAAGAGCTGGTCTGAGGAGGAACCTCACTGACTTCGTCCACTCCATCCTTCTTCTCTGCAGACCCAAAAACTCTCATAATTCGACTGCCTTCATCGCGCCGCCGGATACTGTCGAATACACCCATATTGGCAGATTAATTCGGACCCGGTGATTCAACTAGCTCCCAGCTTTCCCGAGCTTATGAGCGCCAATCCGCGGATAAGGTAAAGCAACAGCTGAGAGAGGTTTAGGAGGAAAGAAATGAGTGCGACCTTGAGTCTTTTTTCTATGCGAGAAAGACAAAATGACCAGGAGGATTGCAGGCTTGGCTTGAGGTCCCGCTTAACTCGGGGCCCCTCCCAGTCTCCACAACTTGTTCTTTTACTCGTGCGATTTCAGTGCGCGCCTGCCTTCTCGGGGCACCGCGGGATCAGATAATTAAAGTCTGTAAATTTTGATTCTTTGACTACCAATCATCGGACACCCCGAGACCTCCGACCTCGGGCCGCTTGAGCGGAAAGAAAATCCTTTCGGCTTTGGAAGACTCTTGGAAAGGGTCGTATTTGGCAGCATCAGTATCAATTACCCAAAGTCTCGCTAAATTCGATTCTAAGACTTGATTTTCAGATTTTTTTTGGTCTTCTTCTTCGATTTATCAGATTTTTCCCGCTCTCTGACCTCTGCGGCCCCGGCCGCGGCGGAACTTCCCTATAGGGTTATCAGATGGATCATCAACGTGGATATTGGGGGCCAGTCCGTCATACATTCCCGGCGAATTCCGACCGTCTAACCCACCATGGTCGTCGGTTCGTGGGAAGATCTGATCCGTGTTTATCAGATTGATAATCCCGAGATGAAAATCTATGAATAGTACAAGTCTAGATACTGCCACGCGGTCCAATTCTTGCTGCCTTCTCTCCTCTTTTTTTGCTTTTGCATACTTGCGCTCGGCCGATAGCCTGGATCAGTGGGATGATCGAAGCCAGCCAGCCTCGATACGAACACTGCTGTACTTAGGGTAGTCACATATACACGTAATCTTCTTACGGACTGTTGGGGTCACTTCCTCTACGCGCTTGTGTTGTCAAAGTAAGAAGTTAAGAGCCTTGTGCCTCCCGAACCCACACCCGGCGCTATCGTCTTGGCGGCCACGTGCTCACTGTACATCTCACAAGACTTGTTCATTGCATAGCTCATGAGCTACCATGACCCGGCCAGGGAGTCGGTATCGAGTACATATGTGGGGTCAGTCCAAGCTTCGTGGCATCGAATCGCCAGGTCCCTACATCAAGTTAATGCGTAGGAATACGGTACATACGGGCACGCTCAACGGAGTACCTGATACTGGTAGTATTGGTATACCATCGAGGTTGAATCAGACAGTTGACGATTCCTTCATGGAATTCCCCTAGGATATGCCGGGCCCAAGCCCATGTGGTTTATGATATACTCCAGTTGAAAGAGACGCGGACCACCTGGGCAGTCCCAGCAAGAGTTTCTCAAATACACTGTCTTGGTCACTATTCTTATTATAAAGCATAGTCTAGACCCCAGGACACTCCAACAAGAGTATAGTACATTGCAGTGCCAGGTTGAAGTGACTTTTGTCTTTGGGGATGCTTGGGTATGTTGAGAGGACAGAAGAAGAAATGATTTGGGGACAATCAATAAAGTAGGGAAAAAGATAAAACGTATGAAAACCTTATACGTAGTATATTGCTTGGATAATTCGAGATGGTACTTTTCTAGGAGTCGGAGGGGATATTTATACCTATTCCCTTAGAGTCAGTTTTCTATGTGACATAACACTGAAACAGACTTCACCGTTTATTGGTCTCGGATCCTTCGAAGGTCCCTAGTAGGTAGACATGCGACTGCACTGAGTCAGACTGGCCCTGAATATGTACCAGGCATACGACTATGCTCGTACGCAGGAGATGTCGACTCAATGATTGCCTCATCCATGAGGCATCAGTGTTGCATGCCATACACCGACAAATATCACCGATGAAGCATTAGTTAACGTTATTCATTACCAAGTGGTCCTACCGAGTGGTCTACTCCAACATCACATAGTAAATGCAAAAAAATTACATCAACAACCACAACTTGGTTTTGCTTATCGTTAATTTACTAGCGCTTTTCCGTGTCGTAAATAATCTTATAGGGATAACTAGTCTCCCTACCTTAGAAATTGTCAAAAGGCGGCGAGACCTTACATCTGGCAGTATCTCACCGCTTCCCCTCGTTTGCCAGCTTCCATATAGCTGCAGTTAGTGATCGCTAGATTCTTCCTTCCTCAAGATTTTTCCCTTCTTTTTTTTTGTTGGCCCCTCGATAGGCCTAGTTTTGTCTTCCCTAGTCCTCTTAAGAAAACCAGGGTGGATCTGTGCGGCAGAAAAAGCGAATACCCCGCTTCAGAGACAAACAGCGCCAGAACACTATAAGGTAGGGGTCGCCCTAGCTAAAGGGTGGGGTTGGGGAAGAAGGTCGCTAGGTAAAGAATTCATTGTCGCACAAAGACTTGTACACTGCCTTGATGTCCGATATGGAGAGGAAAGGGCGCCTAACCGCCACGCTTGGGCGCCCCCCCCCTCTCCCATGTCGGACATTTAAGGCTGTATACGAGTCGTCGTGTGAAGATGAGTTTTTTACCGAGGGGAGGTCGCTGTAGCTCAACCCTAAAGAGAATTTTTACGAGATCGGTAGAAGTCAGTTTGTAAGAAAAAGGAGTGACTTTCAGTGAGCTAAGATAAGCTGTAGTAAAATATCTCAATGATTGTTTATGTTGTTCATTTTGCATGAACAATCCAAAACAACCAAACTAAAAGCAGCCAAACGATAGTCCAGGTCAAGCAAAGAGCCAAAAAGACAAGAAATCGATGAATGGATGTACAGCAAAGTCCACTGTACAGTAAAGTCCACTATCTACTCGTCATCCTCGCTCTCGTCCTCATCCTCACTCTCCGCATTCTCGAGCCACTCCAGGAAGGGCTGGGCGGCCTTGCGAATCTTCTTGCTGGTGGAAATATCAACGTATTTTTTGCTGGCCTTGGCACCCCATGCCTTGAGAGTTTCCTCATTCACGAGGTCATTCTGGTAGTAGGCAAGGAGGATGGCAGGGACCTGGGCAATCAGAGCCGGGTGGTCCTGGCCGACGAAACGCTCGGTACCGCCGAGGAAGGCCTTCTCATGACGCTCAGACGTGATGAGCGTCTTGAGGAGACCAGCGCGGGCCTCGACCTGCTTGGCGATCTTCTCGTCGAAGATACTCTGGGCCAGGACGGCGCAAGTCTTGTGCTTGGACTCGATGCCGAACTCCTTGGCCTTCTTGTAGATCTCAACGTCGCTGACGTTGGTCACACCGCCATTCTCGGCGGCGGTCTCGACGATCCAGCTGCCAAGTTGCTCGTAGGCCGAAGGGCCATCGGCCGCATCGTCCTCATCTTCAATGACAAGGGAGCGCTTGAGGTCCGAGGGGAGATCCTTAGCGCGAGCCTTCACGGCCTCCTCGGAGACATCGACGGCCCAGTCGTCATCCTTGATCTCAGCTTCCGCCTCGATAGCCTGGGCTTGCCGGGTCACCTCATCGTCACTGCCAGCTTCGAGAGCATCATCGCCGTTCTCGTCATCGTGCTCCGAACCGTTGCTGTCACCGGGGCTAGCGTCATTGTCGCCGTTTGCCTGGGCCTTCTTGGCCTCACGGCGAGCTTTCTTGTCCTTCTTGTCCTTCTTCCCTCCCTTGGGGTTGTTCCGGACAATGAAGGTACTCAGCTTGAGACGGGGGTCGACGTCAGAGCGCTGACCGCAGGCCTTGCAGTCCAAGATGATCTTATCATCCTTGATACTGACGTCGGTCTCGGGATTCTTGCACTTCTTGCAGAGCACAAACTTGGAGATAAATCCATCAAGATAGTCTTGGAGCTTTGCGGCATCGTGGGCGCCGTTGATGATCCAACGGTCATCGGTTGGCTTGGCGTTAGCCTGAGCACCGAGCTCAAAGCCAAAGTACTTGATGACATAGGCAGGGGGACGGCTCAGAGACTGGGCAACCGAGTTCAGGTTGACAATGACGGTCTTGATACCATTGCCCTTGCCCTCAATCTTGGACTGGATTTTCTCCATCTTGTAGCGGTAGAAGGGATCGGTGACATCCCGGCGAATATTGACAGTAGCCATGTTGGCGGTTGGATTTTTTTAAATTTGATGCTCACGAGAACGGGGATGACAAAAGAGTAACGGGAGGGGATCTGAACCAAATCTTGTTGGCGGAACAAGACATGCGTGTCGATAGGATTTTTTTGAATTTTTGGCGGTCTGTTAATGAATTGTGATTTCTCACGTGTTCACAGTGAAATTAGGCAGACCAAAGGATCAGCCACAAGATCTGAGGTGTATACTGCAAGGTTTCGACGCGCGAAACGTTTGCAGCTTGAGCGGCAGGTGATGTTCGAAATTTTGCACGGAGGACGAATACATAGACGGATTCGCAGTGGACGTCTTAGGCGGTTTTCTCTTGGGGACGAGAACGACCGAAGTTGTTCTTTTGGGAATCCGAATCAAAGGCCGGAGACCCGGGTTTTTGGGATTGAAGAAAGTGATGATGGCGATACCAGTATCAATCAGAGATAGTTAGAGGAGCGTAAACTGTCCGGAACAGTTGACGCAGAAAAGGGCTTCACAGTGTGTGGCAAAGCCGATGAGTGATGGATGAGAAGTGGGAAGAGCAACAGCGAAGAGGATTTTAAGCGGGCCTGCTTATTCAGCCTGGCACGTGGTCTCGGAGTTAACTCTCCGTCGAACACTGAACACTTTCTCGTTGTTTCTTAAGAATACCATATTTAGTTTCCCTCCTCTTGGCCTTAATTTTATCCTATCCATAAGGTTCTCAGTCTAATGCAGTTTTTAGTATGAAAAAAAAAAAAAAAAAATATCCAACAAAGTATGTCTTGGGCTGCATAATGAGGTCAATTGCCCTCGGCCCCACCAAAGCCCCCAACGGCGACCGGCCTGGTTCGTGATTGCCCGACGTGCCTTGTAATCTTACTGTGCGCCTTACTTTGCTTCAGTGTAACCTACGCTAAAATATAGACCCTGTCCTGTCGTGCATTGACGGGCGTCCAAAGAACGACCATGGTGGACCTTTCCTTGTATCTGGTCACAGACTCGACCCCCGCCATCCTCAAAGGTCGAGACCTGTGCACAGTTGTAGAGGAGGCTCTCAAAGGAGGTACGTGTAGTACAAGCTCGGGTTGAATTGACTAATAATGTGGCGTTAGGTGTCACGGTTGTGCAATACCGGGACAAGACCAGCGATACCGGGGTCTTGATCGAGACCGCCAGGAAGTTGCATAACCTGTGTCAGGCTTATGGAGTGCCGCTGTTGATCAACGATCGAGTTGATGTCGCTGTTGCCGTCGGCGCGGAGGGTGTTCACCTAGGACAAGATGATATGAGTTGGTCTTTTCATCCCTACTGTTTCCTGGAGCAGCCTAACCATCGTTTCAGAATTTGAGGAAGCTAAGCGGCTTCTACCCAAGAATGCCATAATTGGCATTAGCGCGTCCTCCATTGAGGAGGCCCAAAAGGCCATTGCAGACGGGGCCGACTATCTCGGGATTGGGACGATGTTTGCCACTCCGACGTAGGTTCGGCGGCTTGTTACGCGATTGCAGTAGGCTAACACCCGCCCAGAAAGACCAACACCAAGTCCGTCATTGGGACGGCAGGAACGCAGGCAATCCTGAATGCCATCAGCGATGCCACCAACGTAGGTATCGTCTCCATTGGCGGTATCAACCACTCCAATGTGCAAAGAGTCATCTATCAGTCCCGGTCACCGAAGAAGGGACTGGACGGTGTGGCCATTGTCAGCGCTATAATGGCAGCAGACGACCCTAAAGCATCTACCGAGGAATTCGCCAGACTCATCAAGTCTCCTCCCTTATTTGCCCTGACCCCGAAGTCTCCGCGCATCAACGAGGCCGAGGCATTGATCCAAGAGGTGCCTCAGATTGTTCGCAAGATGGTCGAGGTGCACCCGTTGGTCCACAACATGATTAACTTTGTTGTGGTCAACTTTGTCGCTAATGTTGCTCTCTCGATGTACGTATCCATTGTGATATATGCCTTGATCATCCCTTTATCCCTTTTGCTGACCATGAACACAGTGGCGCATCGCCTATCATGGCTCCTTACGGCGAAGAGGCCAAAGACCTGAGCAGGTTCGATGGATCTCTTCTCATCAACATGGGCACCTTGAACGGCGAGAGTGTACCCAACTACCTGAAAGCCATCAAGGTGTACAATGAGCGCGGTGCACCGGTTGTCTACGACCCAGTCGGTGCGGCTGCAACCGAAATTCGCCGTAACGCGGTCTCCACCCTTATGGCCGGGGGTTACTTTGATCTTATCAAGGGCAACGAGGGTGAGATTCGACAGGTCTGGGGTAGCGGCGCCGTGCAGCAGCGCGGTGTCGATAGCGGACCAAGTACGCTCAACGGCCCAGAAAAGGCTCGTTTGGCTCGTGACCTGGCGCGGAGAGAGCGTAAGTCGGTCCTCTTCTCTACGGATTCAATTGTTAATTGATTACAGGCAACGTTGTGCTGATGACCGGCGCTGTTGATTATCTCAGCGACGGCGAGCGTGTGATTGCCGTGGAGAACGGGCATCACTATCTGGGCGAAGTGACAGGAGTATGTATTTCTTTCCAAAAGATATGAACAATCAAGAACTAACTCTGCTCATCAGACCGGATGCGCCATTGGAACCGTTTCAGGCTGTTTCCTGACTGCCCATCGTTCCGACAAGCTCCTTGCCGTTCTTTCCGGCATTCTGATGTACGAGATCGCAGCCGAGAATGCTGCATCCAAGGACTACGTCCGTGGACCTGGCAGTTTTGTTCCCGCGTTCCTCGACGAACTATACGCCATCCGCACAGCCGCGGCCAAGGGCGACGACAGCTGGTTTATTGGACGGGCGAAGGTGCATGAAGTCAACGTCTAATGACTACATTATATGATGTAAAGAGTAATTAGAAGTGATATTCCGCAACTCATTCACAATGTGTCGACCTCGCATATCCCGCAGTTTCCCTCGGCCGCTTCCCCGCATCTCCGAAGTTCCCCGCCGGGATCACCACTCTATTCTTAACTTCTTCACTTCTGACTCCCTCCATATATCCATTAACAAGAACTACAATCTACAACATGTCTGCCCTTACCCGCGTGGGTCGAATCCGTAAGTATTCCACCCATGGACTCAACCAAACTAATCAAGAAACAGACAGCCCCGTATTATTGTGCGTCACATCCCAACCTCAACCGGTCCTAAAACTAAGAATTCCAGCATCTGCGACATCCAAGAAAAGTTCCGCGCCCAAATCTACGAATTCGCCAAACTGTACGCCACCAAACCATCCCCAACATGCAGACCCTAACCCCATAAAGAGTCTCAACGACCTCCAAAATGCTCCGCGCAGCCAACACCTTCCAAATCCCCATCTACATAACCACCCAATACCGCGCCAAACTAGGCAATACCGTCTCCGAGCTCCAATCACACCTAACAGGCTCCAAGATCGAAGCCGATGTCGATAAAACAAAATTCTCAATGATGACGCCCGAGATCGACGCGAAACTCCCGAATGGCGTAGACGTTATCATCGTGGGCATCGAGACTCATATCTGCGTTACGCAGACGACACTTGATCTCTTGGAACGTGGGCATAGGGTTTATATCCTTGTGGACGGGGTGAGTAGTGTCAATCCTGAGGAGAGGGGGGTTGCGCTTGCGAGATTGCGAGATGCGGGGGCGATTGTGACGACTAGTGAGAGTTTGTTGTTTGAGATTTTGGGGGATGCTAGTCATGAGCAGTTCAAGGCTGTTCATCGGTTGATTATGGAGACGAAGGACGATACTAAGGGTGCGCTTGGGGTTTTCTCGAAGATTTGAGTGGTTGTTATTTGGATGGTGGGTGGAGGTATATAGTGGATACGAATACAAGGTAGGAGATTTCAAATTACGATTCTATGGTTCATTAGGATCATTTTATTTCCTATCGTGTCACTAAGTCAGTTTTGAGGCATTGCAAACTGAAAAGAAGAGTAGAGTTTGACGCCGGGAGCCCCAAGCGCCGGTTCTTCTCACTAAAAGCACATCGCCAGTGCTGGAATGATCTATGATACCGGGACTCGTGGAGACCAGGTATCTGATCATCAAAGGAAATGGTCAGTACTAGCTTGTTTCATCTAGGACTGATGGGGGCCTTGTTTGCCAGATACGTTTGGGTTGAGCCATCCAAATGCAGATGCGCCTCCTATGGGGTTAGACACCGGTGCTTTGGCGGGTCGATTCTCGTCGGAAGAGCGGCGAGATGCAGAATGACTGTTCTGGAATTCAGAGTGGTCGGATGTAGCACTAGAAGGAGTTGAGGCGGAGGCCACACGGCTGGCAGGCTTGCTGGGCCGGAGCACTTTCATTGTGCGAGCTCGTGCGGTCGACACTTTGTTGGCAGCATTGTCCGGCTTGGACTCCCGGCGCCAGGATCCCCACACACCAGTTCCCTCAGATTTGGAGGTTGAAGATTGCAGTGAATCGGTGGCTGTGGCAGAAGTAGAGAAAGTCGATGCGTTGATAGGTGAATTTTCGGACTCTTGAAGCTGAGGCTTGTGAGCTTCGTCAGCCTCGCCGATGGATACGCGAGTTGACGCAGGTGTCGAGGTCGACTGCTGCGCAGCTGGAGCATGTTGGCCAATGACCCCTACGGAGGATTTCCCATCGACGTGCAAAGACTGGAAAGCCAGGGCCGTTGTATCGGGCACCGTACACAAGTGCTTAAAAACCGAGTCCTTTTCGGGGCGCACCAGCGGAATGCAAACCCGGTTCCCCTCATCGTCCACTATGGTCATCTTGTCCTGGACGAAGGAAACTTCAGCATTGCAAGAGCGAAGTACATCGCTTCCAATGATAATCTGGATTGAATCGTCTGCGGTTCCTGTCTCGCGTACCCAAAATTTGACCTTCAACGATGGAAGCTGGGGTTGAGGGCTGGCCGAACGTGAGGATGGCTGTTGAACTCTAGCTTCGGTAAGATACAGAGGAAGTTTGATATAAGACCCTTCTTCATTGTGCATGACAGACTCTTGAAGTCCAAGCCTCGCGATCAGTGCTGAGCCCAGCGAAGACACGTAAGATCCTGAACAAACAGCTGCATACAGGAGCGCTTCGTGTGAGAAGGTGTCTGTCAGCCAGCAGCGAATGATCGATGGCACCGTGCCTAGCAAGAACAAACCAGGGGGTGGAGTCAATGGAGACATCTCGAGGGAAGAGCCCGACAGGCCTCTGCTGTCCAGTCCTATACTATTGGTCCGGGCAGACTGATGCGAGAACCCCGACGAGCTCATTCGGCCATCAGATCGGTGAGAAAGGGACCTCTCGATCAGCGGGTGGCTTCCCATCCCACTGCCAGTCCTCACAGGCAGGTCCGTACTTGATCGATTTGCCTGTCCATAGTATCCATGATTCGCGCTCTCATCAAATCGTACGCTATTCGCTCGTGAGGTTCCACGTCGAGGCTCGTCCTCTCCGTCGAGGCCAACTGCGGAGTGGGCCATAACGTGATGGTGCCCTTCGTCAAACCCCTTGAAGGGGTCGGGGGGAGAACAGAAAGTAGGTTCTGCAGCGAAGTGATCAGCCAAGAGCGACTGATGCATCGTGAAGAGGCAAGGTACTTACCTGTCGCAATAGAGCCCCCCACCACCGTCGGAAAAAGCGCCGAATGACCCCATACACTTTTCAACCTTGCGTCGTCGTCGCGACGACGTTCCAGTCGTGTGAGCCTCTCGCTCTGCTCGTACTGAATGAGCTGGAGCTCCTTCAATTCCTCAAGTACACGCCAGATATCGTCGCGCGAGGCAAAGGGATACTGAGCATCCATATCAACCGAGAGTAGAAGACAACTAGATTATCAAGGATTTCACGAGGTAGCGCGTCGTGCATTCCACTCGATACGTTGAGCCGGTCATTCGGCACTCGAGATGAAGGCTCCAGGGATGAGAACCACCAGCTCTCTCACTTTTCGACTCGCCTCAACCACGGAATTCTACCTCCCTCCTTCAATCTGTGCGACGGCCCGCGGGGCCGTCCACAAAGCTGTGAATTGCACGGTCTTGTGGTTCAGGTCAAAGGACGGGCATATGACAACGTGACGTGGGCAAAGCGGAGTAAAGATGAATATGTGTATCGTTTACTGAAATGTAGGAGGGCCAAGCGGGTCTGGTAGCGATTCGAAACTAGCGAGGGGTGGGCGAGGTCGTCTTGGATGTGAGAGGAGCTGGGGTGCTGCCTCTTTGTATGTGGACCAGGTCGCAGGGAGGGCAGGCAACGGCGGTTAAGTCCCTGGGCGAGGGGTTTTAAGAATGATATTTGGCAAAGTGAAAAATGGAGAATAGCTAGCGGCTAGCGGCAATAATTTCAGGACGATGTAGAGGCGAACAGTGATGCTGTATCGGCAACAACGATCGGGGGTGGAGAGAAGGGCGTCATCTCATGCAGGAGGGGAGAAGTTGATCTAGACCGCCCGTGCTCCACTAACGGTTCCTCAACTCCAGCGAACTACTTGACTGTTGATGATTACTTTGCTCTTATACGATAATGGATTCTTTTGGTCGTCTCTTCTCATGAGATTGGTGTTCTGGCTTGGCTCTTTTTAACCCGGTTGGTCGCTATTTCAACTGTCCCAACCAGGGAATCTTTATACATTCCCCATGCAAATCTACAGAAATCTATTTCGGAGCTTCGCCCCACGAAGGAAACACCATCGGAAGTTTCTCAGGGGCCTGCTCTGGCCAATTGGCTCGGATGACCTTCAGGACTTGGTCATACACAATTCGGTACCCAGCCGGCATCAGATGCAATCCTGTAAAGACGTAATCAGTATGAGAGCATCGGCAGGATTGAGCATGCCCACATACCATCAGTAAATAAGCTGGACAATTGGGCGTTATTAGGCACGTCCCGCGATCCAACCAGAGGTTGACCTCCCTGCCAGCCAGTTGTTGCCATGAACGCAGACCAGATGTCCGCCACGGGGACATCGAGTGATGCCCCAACTTCACGGGCTGCCTCCGAGTACATCTTGGTGAAAGCTGCCGTTCGGCTGGGGTGCGGAGTATTTTTCTCCTTGTCGAAGCCCTCAAGCTGCCACTCGTTGACCGGTGGCGGAGTGATAATAATGATGTATGGGTTCTGAGCCCGTGTGGCGGGGTGCTGGATGATGCTTTTCAAGTTCTCCTTGTATTGTTCCAGAGGAACGTGCTGAGCATGGGTTGGAAGACATGCATCATTGGCGCCGAAGAAGATGGTCTGTTTCCATTTTAGTGCATTTGAGATTAGACAATGAGGTCGCAAGAGCTACTGACCATGAATCGCACATTGTCGGTTCGAGGAGATGGGAAGAACTTTGGTAAGACTTTGATGGCGTGGGCAGTGGTATAGCCTCTATAACCAATTAGTAACAGTCCTGGCCACTATGCAATCTCGGTTATATCACTTACGAGAAGCCTCGGTTGATTACATCCAGCTTGCGACTATAGGCTGCATATAGAGTTAGCACACTGGTAGCACGATAAATGCCCGTGGACGGTCATAGTACCATCTTGCAACTCGGCCGCAAAGGCGAAACCGCGTGCTTGGTTACAGGAGTACTGGGTGAGAGAATCCCCGAAGAGGATGAACTGGTCATATGGCTTGCACACATCCTCGCTTTCTTGGTGACCGGTCATTGTGGACAACGCTCAAAGCTGAGTCCTGAGCACAATTCTTTTTAGCGAAGGAATACCTGCGTGGATATCGCGAGGTCTTTAAACATGGATGTGGTGGATAACACTGGACAAGATGGAAGTGGATCTCGATTACATTTGCGGGTGCGAGCTTGGCAATGTTTATCCATTAATTGTCGTTGACCGAGAAACACCCACCAATCATCTGTTCTTCATTCACATTTACTGGAGTACTCTATGGAATGACAAGATCGTCCAAGATGGCAGGAAACCAAGCTCCAGATGCTTCGCATCTATATTTTGTAAAGTACCAGCGAGTCAAGCTACTGAAGATGTGGGCGCGTTGATTGGGAAGCCGGCATGAGGACGCCGCGATCCAACTATAAGTTTAGGACTGCCATGTCTCACTCAAAACCTTCAAAAAGAAAGGATAACAGTACATCTCCAACCTTAAATTGTTTAGACATAGCAAAATGAGGATAATTATCTTCCCTACCTATAGTTCCTTCCTACCCACTGGGTGATAGTTCCCCGCATTTTGTACGAGCCCGCGAACAAAGTGACTGTCAACACGTACTAGATTGCTTTTCATCTGATCTGTGCTTTCAGTTCCAGTGGACTGGGGTATATTCAAGGGTGCGGGGAGACCAGGAAAGGAATACGAAGTGAACAGAAACAGACTGAACCGTAACAAGCAAGTCCCCGCACACAGGAATATCCAACGAGTACACCCAAGCGGAAGGATATAATCTTCCAAGTGTCTCAGCAGTGTCTCAGCAGTGTCTCAGTGGTGACCTGTTAAGCCTGTGTACTTTGAGAAACTGGAGAAGCATAGGCCGGTCGGACCCGCACTTGCGAGCGAGCTCAGCGTGATATGAGGGGACAAGGACCTTGATAATAGGCCATTCATGGTCCCCGACAGCAGCCGCGCCCAAAAACGAGCTGTGGAAGCGTGCTTGGGCTTCCAGACTGAGCTCTCCGCATCCTGAGACCGACTCATCTGAGCGACCGGACCGCTTCCAGTTCGTGGCTGACTACGAATGAGGTGATTAGGCGACACCGTTCCAAGGTCGCATACCCCTTCCATCTGGTATGGATACATGAACGAGTCACGGACAAGATCAGCGGGAAGCGCGGGAAGTACTCCACAGAGAGGCAAAGATAGACTTCCCCTCCTGGATTGCGAAAGGGAAGTGGAAATGGATTGAATATCTGCGGCGTGAACGAATCGAGTGGAGCCGCTGATTGACACGGGAGCCCGAACTTCTTTCACCTGACGCGTCCAGTAGATCATCCGCCTCCCACTTACACCTTTTCATCTTTACTCCCTTTTGCTTTCTCATTTGTGCTGAGTATGTCTTGTCGGTAAGATTCCCCCTCTATCCTTCGTGTCATGGCTGTTATACCCCCTTGAGTATGACCGGGTCTACCCACCCTGCATCATTGTGGGCTGGATTCCTTCGACAGAACTAACGAACTGCTACAGGCCCGACATCCCCTCCTCCGAAGCATAGTCGCTTCTCTACAGCGCCATGCCTCGCTCCATTCCCCCTTTTACCTCTGCATCACGCAACGAGCGGGATGAGGGCGACGACTCCGGTGTCCGCACAGCTCCACCATCCCCAACAGCTTACCGCCGAGCTCAGAGCTACCTTTGCGAACCGCATACGGGCTACCAGTCCCTCGAATCACACTTAGAAATCGGTGAGACAACCAGTCTACTAGGCCCCGAGAGCCAGCGCAGAGCACCACGGCGATCCTACACCAGCACTTCGGGTATCTCGGGCCCGGACTCGCTCCGATATCTCTTGACCGCCGGGAGTTTGCGCCGGACTCGCAATCATAGCCGAAGAAATTCACAGGCTCGACAGTTTAGTCGGCGAGGGAGTAGTGGAGACGAGGATAGACCCGCTAGTGTACCGCCATCTGCGAAGGACGGTCTGACCGCCTCGTCGTTCCTGGACGAACGGATGTGGTACGACCAGTTCACCTCAACAGACTGGGTCCACGATAGCATTGCCGATGGCGAACGTCTCCGCAAGCTTCGGCGCCGCAAAGATTTCCGGGGCCGAATGCTCGCATGGTTCGACGGTGCGCAGGGTTGGGTTCTGGTGGCTCTCATTGGATGCCTCACGGCCGCAATTGCCTACTTTGTGGATGTTACGGAGCATGCGATATTCGACATGAAGATTGGCTTCTGTTCGACAAATTATTTTGCTGGAAGGAATACATGCTGCGATGGACTGCACAGTTGCCCCGAGTTCCTCTCTTGGGCGCAAATTGTCTGGCCTTCCGGTGCTGACAATCAATGGGTCAGTTACGCCATATTCATCATTTGGGTCGTGGCTCTCGCCATGACCTCTTGCGCCTTGACTCTTCTAACCAAGACGGTTGTTCCATCGACCGTCTCTTTAACCACTCTTGATGAGAACCTCGGCGCAGACTCCCATGGTACCAAACACAACACTGACACGCCTGGGTTTGGATCACCTTCGTCTGTGACGAGCCCCCATGGGGTATTCCCCAACACTCCCCCACGCCCAGCCATGGTTTACTACTCCGCCGCCGGCAGTGGTGTTGCAGAAGTGAAGGTCATCAACAGCGGATTCGTACTTCATGGGTATTTAGGCTTAAAAACTTTGGTTGTCAAGACGGTTGCTCTGATTTTTAGCGTTGCTTCTGGTCTTAGTCTGGGAAAAGAAGGCCCGTATGTCCACATCGCCACCTGCGTTGGCAACATTTGCTGCAGACTCTTTGCCAAATACAATCAGAATGACGGCAAGCGACGAGAGGTCCTGAGTGCCAGTGCTGCCAGCGGTGTTGCTGTCGCTTTTGGTGCACCTATCGGCGGCGTCCTCTTCAGTTTGGAAGAAGTCAGCTACTATTTTCCCCCCAAGACCCTGTTCCGGACATTCTTCTGCTGTATTGCGGCAGCGCTCTCCTTGAAATTCCTTAATCCATATGGAACTGGAAAGATCGTTCTTTTCTCTGTTCGTTATCTAACGGACTGGGAGATTTTCGAAATTTTCCTGTTCGTCCTTCTCGGTGTGCTGGGTGGCGCCCTGGGCGCACTCTTCATCAAGGCATCCAGTTGGTGGGCTCGTTCATTCCGCCGTATTCCAATGATCAAGCGCTGGCCGATGTTCGAGGTATTCCTCGTCGCGTTCCTGACCGGTATCGTCAGCTTCTGGAACCGGTACACCAAGTTGTCCGTCTCAGAACTCTTGTTCGAGCTTGCAAGTCCTTGTGAGCAAGTTTCCTTCGAAAGCACGGGACTGTGTCCCCAAGAGGATGGTATTCTGGATGTCATCCAATTGCTCGTGGTTGCCTTTGTCATCAAGAGTCTCCTGACTGTTGTAACATTCGGCATCAAGGTGCCAGCCGGTATCTACGTGCCGTCCATGGTTGTTGGCGGTCTGATGGGACGGATTGTCGGGCACACAGTGCAGTACTGGACGATCAAATATCCCAACTTCTTTCTATTCGAGTCGTGCCCCAATATTGCCGGTATGGAGTCTTGCATAACCCCGGGTATCTATGCGATGGTTGCCGCTGGTGCCACAATGTGCGGTGTCACTCGGTTGTCGGTGACCCTTGCCGTGATCCTCTTTGAATTGACAGGAAGTCTCGATCATGTACTGCCCTTCTCGCTGGCGGTACTCTGTGCCAAATGGACCGCCGATGCTATTGAACCACGCAGCATCTATGTAAGACCATGACCTAACTCTTGCTATGCTGAACAAATGCTAACCTCCCAGGACCTTTTGACGGACATGAACTCATATCCCTTCCTGGACAGCAAACTGCAACCGCTCACCGATGCCGAGCTTGGCGACATTGTTCGCCCAGCCCGCAAGGATCGCATCATCGATATCTCACATTCGCCCTTCGTGCCTGCCACGGAGCTTCGTGCCAAACTCGAAACCCTCTTGATGGCCGGGGAACTTGACAGCGGCCTTCCGATTCTGCGCGACGGTATCCTGAAGGGCCTTATCCCGGCACCGGATATGGAGTTTGGACTGGATGAGCTGGGTGAGGACGAAGAGAATACGGTATGTCTGATGGCAATGGACTCTTCCGCTGCCGTCTATGACAGCGAGAACGAGGATGCCAATCAAGCGGACTTTACTCGATACATCGACCCAGTAAGTCAACCATTTTCTGGCTTTTCAGCTCCAACACTAACCCGCGCTAGGCTCCGATGGCTTTGGATGTCCATTCACCCATGGACCTTGTCTACCAATGCTTCGCCAAGCTGGGCTTACGTTGCATTTGTGTCGTCTCCAATGGACAATACACTGGCCTTGTGCATAAGAAGGCCTTTGTGAAGTTCATGAAAGAGAACGAATAAGCGTCTCAAAAAGACGCTTTCCAACTTTGCAGCTTTGCAACTCTGCATACCTGAATTCCTAACCGCATCCACTGGAGTATTCAACGGTTTTGATTTTGTCACGATCCATCCATCCATGGACCATTCATATAGCATTGCACATGATCTTTTGCCTTTTCCCCTGGGAGCTTTGTGCAGCTTCAACTGGGATGGGCACATTGCATAGAGCCCTTTTTGATGTATATTGTGTTTCCAGCCTGCCTTGTTGTACAGCAATTACCACTGCATATATCTCTTCACCTAGCAAGTCGAAGTAAACCTTCTATCTTGGTCCACCCACTGAACCCCAGCCTGGAAATCATTCAAGCCGGTGCATTTATCTGTACACAATCTATAATCTACCACCTAGACAACCTTGGAACTCATTATACCCGCTCGAACCCAACCATCTGAACCTCCACATCCCCCTCCTCCTTCCACTCCCCCGAAACCTCCTCCCCAACCCACTCCGAAAGCTCCTCCGAACTAACACTCCTCCACCCATTCTTCGCCGTCAGCCCATCCAGCGGGAAAAACGTATCACATTCAAACGATGCCTCACCCCCAGCATCCTTCCGCATAACATTCGTCATAACAACCCTAACCGGCCTCCTCTCCTTTCCATCCATCCCCATTTTCAAAACAGCCCCATAAATCTCCGCACCACCAATAACATAAATCTTCCCCAAAAGACCCTTCGCCCCATACACAGAATCAAGTTGTCCAATCGCCGCATCAAGACTCGGCGTCACAATCGCATCCGTAATAGGTTCAGTCGCAACAACCGCATCAAGACTCTTCTCTACATCCGTCTCGGTCTTCGCCTTAGCAGACGCTAGTTTCTCCTTTCGCGCTGCCAACTCGCGCAGAACGCCCTCCTGAACAGCACCGGATTGATCGCGCGTGATTATCACGTTGATCCGCTTGGCGAGGGGGCGGAGATGCTTTGGGATGGAGTCGTAGGTTTTCCGGCCCATTATGATTGCGTTGGTCGTGCCGGGTGCTGGGGGGCGTGATGTTACGCGCGCGAAGAAGCTCATGTCGGCTTTGATGCGGGGCCAGGGGAGGGTTCCTTTTAGGCCGATGCCGAGGCTGGTTGTGGGTGTGTCATTTGGGTCTTGGGGGGTGAGGGGTCTGGAGGGCGCGATGCGGACTGGGGTTGTTGCGACGATTAGGGTGAGGGGGAGGGAGTGGATGGAGTTGCTTGCTGGGGGTGGCATTTTGCGCGGTTTTTCGCTTTTCTTCTTCCTTACGGGGTTGGATTGGGTTGGAGGAGAGAGGTGGAGGGTAGTAGAGGTAGGTTGTGGTGGGACGTGTAGGACGTGTTTTATCGCGTGCTGATTTGCGATAGCTTATCGCTGCGCAAAGTCTTTCTATACAGTGTTTAGTTTACCTAGGTACTTTATTACATGACTTTCAATGATAGAGATATGTTTTGGCCGTGTGGAACTGCTTCAAATAGTCAAGAGAGAAATCGACAATTGATCCTTTCTCAAACAGAACCATTTAAGTGGTCTAGCAACTAGCCATGGGCCGTAGCCACCACTGTCTCTGTTGATTCTCATGCCTCTTTCTCTGATTGATTTTCTTTCTCTGGCAGAACCAACCTTGAAGTCAATGCCAAATGGATGGGATTTGGGTTGACTATTTTCATTCATAATAAGGTAAGAAATCAAAGCTTCTTTGAAGAATTATCGCTAACAGGGAAGTCTGGTCACGTATACCTGGATACCTTGATAAGAACAACCAGAGCAGTGAAAGATGGATTCGTAATAATTGCAACTAGAATAACAATATAGGGAGGGAAGGAAGAAAGAATAGGGAGACAGAGTGATATGTCGTAGTCTGAGGATACAGGATACACGGCATCTTGCATAGCGAGGCATCACATCAGGAAATGGCAACTTCCATCATCAGCCTGAGGCCGGAACCCCCAACCCTACTATAAATATCTCTCACTTCCCCCTTCACTTGCTTCTCTTCTCTTCTTCTCTTCAGCTTTCCACCAGCTTCCCGACCCGTCGACTCCAGGGACCGCGTAGATCAGGTCGGATGACCGGCACTTCCCAACGCGACTATACACACCGACACCGACACTGTGGGCTTCGTGGGCGTGCTCAATGATGAAAGTACCTGTCTCCAAAAACCTGAGACTTTTGGCTTCACAGCTACTGGTCCATGATTTGAATATGCACAGAGAAACTGAGAGCCCCCTTCACATTACACGCCTTCCCAAACTATTAATACAAGATCACCAACGCCGAACTCTATAGTTTCAAGCCTCCCATAAACGCCGTTGAGGCACAAAGACCCATGCAAATGCTGATAGACCCACTCTATTTCTCTGAAGATACCCCCAAGAGACCTCTCTCCTCAATGGCCTTCTGCACTGCAAGCACATCCTTCTCCAGTTTCTCACGGCGCTGGATATCGCGCTCATCTTCACCGAGAGTGTCGAGTTTGCCGAACAGCCAGGCCTCTTTCATCGTCCGGGTGAGGGTGAGAATGTCTTCTGCGGCACGGATCTGTAAACCATGATGTCAATGCCGTGTTTTAAGTGAGAAGAGTCCTCAGGAGCCAGATCTCTTGGTGGGGGGGAGCTTGGTAGAATTGCAGTAGAGCTTACCAGTGCAGTCGACTCCACGTCCAGTTGATACGTCTCCACGGCAGTCGCCGTGTGACTGGGGTTCTCGACCTGCGGTGTAACAGATCAGTAACTGCAGAGCAAAAGGTGCAGAATGGGCTATTCAAGGCTTACTGTTGCGGTGGCCATGATGTTCTCGAACCGCTGCAGCAGTTGTGAGATATCGGTGTTGATGCGATCTGGAATGGTTTCGTGTTAGCTGGCGATTCGAAAACCGAGGTACTGAGTTCAATTTCCCGAGAAACTACTGTGTGACATACTATGCAGCGCCTTTGCAGTTGGTTGGGCCTCCATCTCGTGCTCGAGGGGGTCGAGGTCTGAAAGCTTGGGGTCTGGCATATCGAATCGATAAGCTGCGGGCAGGCGGTGAAGTGTGCGTGTGGGGAACGACGATAGGGAAAAATGAAGAAGTGTTTACCACTAACAGATCTAAAGTTCTGGAATAAATGGAAGAAATATTGTCTATGCTTGAATTATTAAAATCGGCTGATCTCATGTAAATCGACCATTTATGATAAAACATGGTAATTCTTAGGAAGCACCAAATAGTAACGACCATTCGAAGCGCCACAATGTTTGCTAAGATCTCTTCGACAATGTCCTCCAATTGTCATAGAAGCACCAGTATGCACCGTGGGTATCTTGAATCGATTGGGTGAAGCTATGGCTCACGCTACCGCTTAGCTTCGATTTGACAAGGGGAAGCTCGAGATTCAGATACCTAGCGGACGTATTTCGACTAGGATCGAATTAGCAAGTACTTTTTAAAGCATCAAACCATTGTACATACCATGAACCTCTTGTGGAAATCAGAGCGCAGCAAGTCCTGGAAACACATTAGCCTCAATGTCAATAATTTCCAGTCTCAAGGCGGACTCACGTTCACAAACTCCTTGCCGTCCTTCTTCTCAGTACCCCGAGCCTGGTTCTTGAATACAACATCGTCATCCCATCGCCGCTTCATGTTGAAATCTTGCGCGTTGAGCAGAGGGTTGCCCCGAGCAATATCGACTTCTCGCTGTTCTTGCTCTTCGGCAGCCCGTTCTTGTTCCTGTGTAGTGTTAGCGTCTATGCCGAATATTTGCTGGACTCAAATATGCGTACTTCTTTCTCTTTCTGCGCCTGTCGCTCCTTCTTGATCTTCTCCAGCTCACGCATTAACTCGGCTGACTCGTCCTCATCGTCACTGTCTTCATCGCTGCTCTCTTCTTCTGACGCATCAGAGTCCGCGTCTATGTCCCGTGTTTCCTCTAAAATCCGCCTTCGTTTCGCTTCTGGGTCTTCTGCCTCGCCACTCTCATCGCCATCCGCAGGCGCGGATTCAAGTTGTCGCTTCGGAGCATTTGGCTCGGCGGCAGCTGGTGCATCGATGGGGACACCGTTCTTCTTGGCAAAGTGTGCAGCCTCAGCCTGGAGGAGCTCCGCGCGTAGGTCGCGAACTTCATTATCGGCTTCACCACCCTGTCCAGGTTGTCTGGGTGACTGTTAGCGCTCGCCGAACAATCCTTCTAGATGGGTGTCGCACGTACCGAACTTTCAGGTGTTTGTGTGCTGGAAGGAGGCGCTGGTGGTAAGCTGGTCCACGGAGGGCCTCTCGGCCTTGTGCCTGCTCATATTAGTGATGCGCTTATGGAGAGTCGAGAACGTAGTCAGAAGTGGCCTTACCGGATCGAAAGTGGGACGATGGGCTATAACGCACAGATTAGTACAAATAAAGAGGGTCCTCGATAAGCTTTACAAACATACCTGTAGTCATTTTGTGAGGTGAGGTGAAAAGTTGAAGAGGTCACTTGCGATGATCGAAGAGGCTTCAGATGCACGTCGCCCATCTCCTTTCACCGCCCGCTCATCCCGCACTTTCAATTGGCGCACATCAGCAACAATGCGGGCAGTAACGGCAAAATGGCCGCGGCCACCCAAAAAAAGCACATCTGAACCTTGCGGAGCTCTTGCACTGGGCTCTCCTGCACTGGCCCTATTTGCAAAGATGTCAAGAGAAGCACAGCTCTCAGTTGCAGAGCGTGATTTCATCCTTGAAGCGCTCCGTGAGAATGTGCGCCTTGATGGCCGTGAGCCTGATCAGTTCCGTCCTCTGAATCTGTCGTTCGGTGATGAATATGGACATGTGAAACTCCAAGTGGGCAAGACCAGGTTTGTTTCTATATCAATGACCATTGCGAGTCGCCTGTACTAACCTTTGGACCTAGTATCATTGTTCGCATCTCCGCTGAGGTCACAAAACCTCGCGATGACCGTCCCTTCGATGGCCTCTTTAACATCAATCTCGAATTGTCAGCTATGGGCTCACCAGCCTGGGAGAATGGCCGGTAAGATCCAATGGGTTCTTCTTTCAATGTATCTCTCAGCTAATCAATTGGCGGTTCTCTACAGCTCCAACGATCTGGAAGCCTATGTCACCCACGTTCTCGACAGCGTCATCCGCCGTTCAAATGCCCTCGATACCGAATCCCTTTGCATCCTTAAAGGTGTCAGCTGCTGGAGTATCCGCGCCGATGTACATATCCTCGACTACGACGGCAACCTGACCGATGCAGCCTGCATTGCGATCATGACCGGACTTCGACACTTCCGCCGGCCGGATGCTGTAGTGAGAGACGGACAGGTCATCGTCTATGGTGTAGAAGAGCGGGTCCCTGTTGCGTTGAACATCACCCATAATCCACTTTCCATCACGTTCAATTTCTTCAACGAGGGCACCAATATCATCGTCGATGCGACTCGGAAGGAAGAGCAAGCGTCAGAAGGAGAACTCGTGATTGGAATCAACAATGCAGGCGATGTCTGCTTCCTGTCCAAGTTCTCGGGTGCGCCGCTGGATGCGATGGAGATTGTGACCAAGTCCAATGTGGCCTTGGAGAAGGTCAAGGAGATCAATGCCAAGGTTGACAAGATAATGCAAGTTGACCTTGCTCGGCGGGCAAAGTTGGGAATGGCAGATGAATCACGGGCAGAGAATGACAGGTGATCCAGTCCATGACTATATTGTATGACTAGAACCTTTACGATCTGGGATGGGAGTTCCGCATTGCTTTTATCAAAAATTCCATAGCATTGTAATTAATGTGCATTTCTTGCATCTTAGTACATGTCTAGGTACGTTTGCTTAAGCTCGTGTATTCCATGGTTATGGAACAACTATAATATCTCGATCAATTACTTTACGAGTTAGTACATCGTCCTTGGAACTGTCTGGTTTTTACCACGAAGCTATATTGGTTTAATACTAGGAACGAGGACTACAATAATCCTACCATTACCGGGTCATTCGCAATGGCATACTCGAAATTTCAAGGTTCTTCGCTATGCTTTAGTATATCGCATTCTATCACCTCGAAAGCAGATGCAAGTATAACAATACCCGAGATCGTTTGTGCTTTTAGAGAGGCCAACAATTGCGAGGCATGTACCTTTTACGCCGCTTCCTTAAGACCCTTGTAAACCGCCGCCTCAACGTCCCGGTACAGTTGGGCCACCTGGGCATCGCCAAAAGGCAGGACTTGCGCACATATCATGCCCGCCACTCCATTCTCACGATCACACCACCAGTAAAGGTTCGGTAGGCCAGACCACTGTGCCGTTCTCACAGATCGGCCCGTAGCGCCTCCGCTTAGCAGGCAGGTTAATCCCCAACCCTGGCGATCTCCGGCAACAGTTGGGTGTAGTCCCACGCTGGCGTTCGTCAGGTCGGGCTTTGCGTCACCCATGTACTTTTCAGACAGGGGTGGCAGGTCTTCGATTTGGTTGCGGAACATTTCATCCACAGTAGATTTCTTCAGCAGCTGCTTTCCAGTGTTTGGGGAAGTCCCATCGTTAAGGAGCATCGCTAGGATCTCTGGAAAGATAGGTCAGTCAATAGAGCAGGTGATAACAAGACAGGGAGACATACGGCAATAATCTTCGGGTGTTGAATAGCATCCAGCCCCGCCACTATAGAAAAGTGATTTCAAGTCGGACTCGGTTTCCACCGTCAGTGGTCGTCGGAGCAAATGGTCTCGAGGATGGACTCGGCCGTTTGAGTCTCGCTGGTGCATGTAGGCTAGTTTCTCCTTCATAGCTGGGGTTGGGATCATGGAGACATGAGTAAGACCCAGCGGTTCAAAGATATGTTGGTGGAAATATTCATTCAGTGTTTTCTTGGTAACACGTTCAATCACAATGCCTACCCAATCGGTGTTAACCTGTTGCCATACAAGATTAGCAGCTGCAGCCTTATCTCGATACCACTTGTGGTAGTGCATTCATACTCCATACTCCCAAGCTTCCCCTGGCTGGTGCACGAGTGGCGATTTGAAGTCGCTAAAATATCCGGAGAACTCATCATAGCCAATCGGACGGCTGCAGTCTCGTAATTTGGCGTTCATAAAGGTGTATGCAAAACCAGCTACATGATGTCAGAAATCACGAAAGAATTGTATCCGGGCGCAATTACTGACCAGTGTGAGTCAATAGCATTCTCAGCGTAATGCCCCTCTTCTTGTCAACCAATGTGCCATCTTCTTGCAGGACTTTCACGTCCTTCAGCTCGGGACAGATGCGCTCGAGTTCGTTGGCATCATCCAAAGGAACCTTCCCCTGTTCCACGAGCTGCATACACGCAATTCCGGTAATCATTTTTGTGCATGATGCAATCCAAAAGACATTGTCGGTTGTCAAGGGCTCCGGGCTTCCATGTCCTCTCTGTCCGCCTGCGTGGGAGAATAAGAATTTGCCATCCTTTCCAATGACTGCGACAGCAGCGCCTGGTAGCCCATTGTCTTGGTCGCTGCAGGCCGAGTTTATTCGGCTTTTAAGTGCCTCTAGAGTCCTGTTTGGAAGTAGGCTCATTTTGGAATGTCACACGAATAGTTGAATGGTGAAATGATCACAGGTGAATCTGAGGAGAAAGATGTTAATGTTAACAATGAAATAGGGATATTGAAATAAGTCGGAGCAGACTTGAACCTGCGAAGTCTCAGTGGATCCGACCTCCACAAAACTTGCGTGCTTCCGATGCGGGGTACTTTCTCCGAGTGTGATATATTCCGTCTTTACCTCGGTGCTGCACGATTAGATGAACTACTACTTATAGCCTTCCTCCTGATGGTAGCGATAGTATGACTTGTGGTCTTTGTGAGGTTCTTTAAAACACAAACATTCGTCATGGGCCGGGGTTCTTTGAGGCATGTTCCCACATTGGATAGTTAACTATGTAGTCAGTTAGCTAACTAGTTAACTACCTACTTATTGCAAAGCAGATGCGTCTAAATTGCACTGACCACTGCTCGTCCGATATCCACATGATGCGAGTGCTATTGCCTAGCCACGGAGTGGATATAGTTGTCAAGGTCAGCCACAATATGAAGACTTTCAAAGTAAAGGACAACAGCCATATCCGCTGAGGTTTTGTGACGAGGTCACCGTCTACTCTGACACCAGCAACTTTGATACCCTTTTAGGCGGGATCAGCATGTTGCCTCTATGATTTTTCCAAGTTCCGTTCAACTTTTAGCTGGTCCTGGAACCCGCGGCTCACTGAGCTTGAACCAGGGCTGAAACTTACTCAGTGAGTCTTTTGACTCTGAGCACATGCCATCCTCGCGAAACAATTCCTCCTGGCGCATGCTAGTAACGTCGCCGCGGCACCTAAAATACCTAGATAAGATTGGACGCCCCAGAGGGACCGAGTCCCGTAGGTAATTTTCCTTGAATGGAATAATGAAATAGAGTTATCGCCAGCCTTGGAGCTCCATGAGAGATCCTGGAGAGTTTTATGGATGACTCTACCTAGGTAGTAGTCTAGGCAGAGATATATAGTTCGATGACCGATGCTGCAGGATTGCTAAATGTAATTGAGAACCTACCAACTGCGCAGTTATTGATTGCGATAGCAGAATATCAACTGTAACTACATTTGTCTATCTATTTACCTAGAACAGGCCAGAAGTGTCGAGGAATGTACGGTGTCACCACGCGCCAAGAATGCGCCGATTCTTGGATCGCGACGTTTCAGTGGATCACAGCCGAAAGCATCGAACACTGCTCTCGTGGTACTCGTGGAACACATCCAAAACCAATCTCCTTGCTCAACTCTAATGGTGGTTTAATATCTCTAATTATTGATTGCTCCCAAGTCAGAACATCTGGACCGGTGGTTTACCGCCCGAGTCAGAAAAAGCGGGACGATCGTCAACACAGGCGAACTTGCTACCTTCACCCGCTCAGCCACCTCATATTTTCTGACCTTCTTTTTTCGCATTCTCTACGCTCTTCACCTTCCAATTTTCTCCGATTCTCTGAGCATTTGCCCTTGCTTGACGACTCGCCCTGCAGATCCAGCAGCACGCTCCCTTTCGACCCTATCCTTGTTCCGATCAATGCCTCAGGGGCATCACCGCTTCGCTCAGTGAGGGTGTCAGCTTCCCCCGCGGTAGCATGGCCAGCGGTAGGCCTCCCGGGTCGCATCAACCTACTGGCCACGATGACGACCTGCTACTGGGCTCCGGCTCAGTGTATAATTCCGGTCAGCCTCCGCCAGTGAACGATGAACACTTATTGCAACGGTTCAACATCGACGACTCCGACGAGCCCCACGCGCAACCACGTCCTTCCATATCCTACGATCAGTTTGTCGGCAGCCAGGCGCAGCATGCTGGAACTCATCAATCTGCAGCTCCTGGGCCGGCGCATGTGGGACACCTCAGCGCCTACCCAAACGATCCCTACTCCGACGGCGCCATGAATCGGAGCTACTCGCAAACCTCCGGGCTCGAGAACTACAGCCGCTACTCCTTTGACGAATTTGATGATTCGCACTCTGGATACTACGATCTCGATGCAGATGACGACCGTATACCGAGCGCGCACCATGTCCGGGAAGCGAAGGAGCGGAATAGCATCCTCGGGTTGGGCGGCGGATTGATGGGAAAGGCGAAATACATGTTTGGCATGGGCCCGCATGATTACTCTGAAATGGATCTTCCCTTGACAGAGGCCGGCGCGAGGAGAGGTACAGTTGATAGCAGCGATGCGCCGGCGGCTACCAAACAACGCAAGAAGTCTGGCCTCAAGTCCATCTTTGGGCGCAAGGCCGACCCCTCGACCCTGGGCCCCCGCGTGATCCAGATCAACAACCCGCCCGCCAACGCAGCGCACAAGTTCGTCAGCAACTACGTGTCGACTGCCAAGTACAACATCATCACCTTCATCCCCAAATTCATTTTCGAACAATTCTCCAAATACGCCAACCTGTTCTTCCTGTTCACCGCCGTTCTTCAACAAATTCCCAATGTGTCCCCGACAAATAGGTATACGACAATCGTTCCGCTCGTCATCGTGTTGGCTGTATCAGCCATCAAGGAGTTGGTGGAGGACTACAAGCGACGGATGTCAGATAGGGGATTGAACTACTCGAAAACGCAAGTGCTCAAGGGCTCCTCGTTCCACCAAACGAAGTGGGTGGATGTTGCGGTAGGCGATGTGGTTCGAGTCGAGTCGGAGGAGTCATTTCCTGCAGACTTGGTTCTCCTGGCGTCGTCCGAGCCCGAGGGTCTCTGCTATATCGAAACCGCGAACCTGGATGGCGAGACGAACTTGAAAATCAAGCAAGCCATCCCCGAAACCGCGCATCTTGTTAGCCCCAGCGATCTGGGCCGTTTGAGCGGACGTATCCGATCTGAACAACCCAACAGCAGTCTGTATACGTATGAGGCTACGATTACCATGAACGCTGGAGGTGGCGAGAAGGAATTGCCCCTCCAGCCCGATCAGCTTCTGCTGCGTGGTGCGACTTTGCGAAACACACCTTGGATTCATGGTATTGTCGTCTTCACTGGCCACGAGACCAAGTTGATGCGGAATGCGACGGCGACCCCTATCAAGCGGACTGCTGTGGAGCGGATGGTCAACGTTCAAATCTTGATGCTCGTGGGTATTCTAGTTGCTCTCAGTGTGATCAGTTCTGTCGGCGACCTCATCATTCGTCAAACTGCATCCAACAAGTTGGCCTATCTCGACTACGGAAATATCCAGCCCGTCAGGCAGTTCTTCATGGATATATTCACCTATTGGGTGCTTTACTCCAATCTGGTTCCGATCTCTCTCTTCGTCACGATTGAAATCGTCAAGTACTTCCAGGCTTTCCTCATCAACTCCGATCTGGACATCTACTACGACAAAACCGACACTCCCGCCACATGCCGTACATCCTCTTTGGTAGAGGAACTTGGCCAGATTGAGTACATTTTCTCCGACAAGACAGGTACACTCACATGCAACATGATGGAGTTCAAGCAGTGCACCATTGCGGGTGTCCAGTATGGTGATGATGTTTCCGAAGATCGACGGGCGACTGGGGACGACGATGGCGAGTTTGGTGTATACGATTTCAAGACACTGCGACAGAACATGCAATCGCATCCGTCACAGAACGCTATCAAGCAGTTCCTTACACTTCTGGCTACCTGTCACACCGTTATTCCTGAACGCAATGCCAAGGATCCGACTCAGATCAAATACCAGGCTGCCTCACCCGACGAGGGTGCCTTGGTGGACGGCGCCGCCTCACTGGGATATCGTTTCACCAACCGTAAGCCGCGGTCAGTGATCTTCGAGGCCGGCGGAGAAGAACTTGAGTATGAGTTGCTCGCTGTTTGTGAGTTCAACTCGACTCGGAAGCGGATGTCGACCATTTTCAGATGCCCAGACGGTAAGATCCGTGTCTACTGCAAGGGAGCTGACACGGTCATCCTCGAGCGATTGCACCCTGACAACCCGACTGTGGAAACCACGCTGCAGCACCTCGAGGAGTATGCCTCGGAGGGTCTGCGAACGCTGTGTCTCGCAATGCGGGAGGTCTCCGAAGAAGAATTTCAGCGGTGGTGGCAGATCTTCGACAAGGCTGCCACCACCGTCAGCGGCAACCGCCCTGAAGAGCTTGACAAGGCTGCTGAGTTGATAGAAAAGGACTTTTATCTTCTTGGTGCTACGGCTATTGAGGATCGTCTGCAGGATGGTGTCCCGGATACTATTCACACGCTTCAAACGGCTGGAATCAAGATCTGGGTCCTGACTGGTGATCGGCAGGAAACGGCTATCAATATCGGCATGTCTTGCAAGCTTATTTCCGAGGACATGACACTTCTTATCATCAACGAGGAGTCAGCCGAGGCTACGCGCGCAAGTTTGCAGAAGAAAATGGATGCAGTTAAAAGTCAAGCTGGTTCCGGTGATATTGAGGCCCTGGCTTTAGTCATCGATGGAAAATCTTTGACTTATGCCCTGGAGAAGGACATGGAAAAGCTGTTCTTGGATTTGGCTGTTCAGTGCAAGGCAGTTGTCTGCTGTCGTGTGTCTCCTCTCCAGAAGGCATTGGTTGTCAAGCTTGTCAAACGGCACATGAAGTCTTTGCTTCTGGCTATTGGTGACGGAGCGAATGATGTGTCCATGATCCAAGCTGCCCATGTTGGTGTGGGTATCAGTGGTATGGAAGGTCTCCAAGCTGCTCGATCTGCCGACGTGGCCATCGGTCAATTCCGCTTCCTCCGGAAACTCCTGTTGGTCCACGGAGCTTGGAGTTACTCTCGCATCAGTCGAGTCATTCTGTACTCGTTCTATAAGAACATTACACTGTATATGACGCAATTCTGGGTAAGTTCTGACTGGGCGTTGCTTTTTTTCTTCTCGCGCTCTTTCCACTAACATTTCCTATAGTATTCTTTTCAAAATGCCTTTTCTGGAGAAGTCATCTACGAATCCTGGACCCTATCCTTCTACAACGTGCTCTTCACCGTCTTGCCTCCGTTCGCCATGGGAATATTCGATCAGTACATCTCCGCTCGGTTGCTTGACCGCTACCCTCAACTCTACCAGCTGGGCCAGAAGGGTGTCTTCTTCAAGAAACACAGCTTTTGGGCTTGGGTCCTGAACGGATTTTTCCACTCCCTGATTCTCTACATCGTCTCCGAGCTCATTTTCCTCTGGGATCTCCCCACAGCCGATGGCAAGACTGCCGGTCACTGGGTCTGGGGCGAGGCACTCTACACCGCCGTTCTCGCCACGGTCCTCGGCAAGGCTGCTCTCATCACCAACCTCTGGACCAAATACACCTTCATCGCTATCCCCGGCTCCATGGTCATCTGGCTGATCTTCCTCCCTGCCTACGGTTTCGCTGCTCCCGCCATTGGATTCTCCCAAGAGTACTACGGTACCATCCCCGTGCTCTTCAAAACTCCCATATTCTACCTGATGGCCGTCGTCCTGCCTTGTATCTGTCTGATGCGTGATTATGCCTGGAAGTACGCCAAGCGCATGTACTACCCCCAGCATTACCACCACGTCCAGGAGATCCAAAAGTACAACGTGCAAGACTACCGTCCTCGCATGGAACAGTTCCAAAAGGCTATCCGGAAGGTTCGCCAAGTCCAGCGTATGCGCAAACAGCGCGGTTACGCCTTCTCCCAAGCAGACGATGGTGGTCAAATGCGTGTTTTGAACGCCTACGATACCACCCAGGGTCGTGGTCGGTATGGTGAAATGGCCAGTTCCAGGAACCAGGCCTTTTGATTGAGTTGTTTCGGCTCTTGCATGTGTACCAAAATGTTTGGTAGCGTTGTATACTTTTATTTCTTCCGTATTTATTCGAGGCGTCTTGTGACATATTCTTCGTCGATCTGATGTGTTTTTAGCTTTCAATTGGACATGAACTCAGATATTTCCCTCCTACATCTGTAAGCCAATTGCCAATCGGATAGATTTGATTAAGTTGGTGATCGGACCTCTGGGACAAGATCCAAGATCTTCGTTTAGATTCAATGTATCTCCAATCTGTCTAAGGTGTAAGAGTATCGAATATCAGAGGTTTCGTAAAACACCATAATGCAATGCACACAAATATACGAGTGGTTGGGTGTGGGCTGGGCAACGAGAGTTCTTGGGTTCGCAGCGTAGTCCCTATTCCGTGGCTATTTTACTACTTTGGTCCGAGTGTATGAACATGGCACTTGATCAATTACTCGACTCCTATAAAAGTATCAAAGGAAAATGTAATATGAAATATGAAAATATCCAAATCCCCCAAATTCTCTAGAGAGAAATGCCCGAACCGAAAACGCCTCGTAGAAGCTCGGGCAAAGACCCAAGCAGTAGATACGTACATATATGAAGTCAAACAAGGCATATGAAACCCAAACAAAAATTCCTCCCAAATCAGTCGCTAACGTTCTTCGGACCTGGATTGTATCCATATCGATCCCAGTTCTCCTTCACCCACCAATTCGACACATACACAGCATCGTAGAGCCAATGAAGGATTTCATCATCGTACAACTTCCTGACGGTGTTGGCCATATCAGCGAGGTTGAATCGCAAGATGGGCTTCTCTTCATTTGGATCGATGGAGAGATCGGAGAAGCGCCACTCGACGTCGTTAATGAGGGGAATCACGAGTCGGAACTGGGGTCGTGCTGCGGAGCGCACGCTGAGCCAGGTTCCGCCGGTGTTCATGACGGTGAATTGCCAGTCTTGCGTTCCGTGCTGTTCTTGGATGAGGGGGCGGATGAGGGATTGGCCTTCGTAGAGTGAGCGGATGTCGCGGGCTACGTGGGTAGTGTCTTTGGGTAGGGATGATGATTCGATGAGGAGGTCGATTATGCTGGGCACGATCTGGATGCTGGAAACTGGGGCTTGGATTTCGATGGGTGGGAGCTTGGGGTGGGCGAAGACGATGGGTACTTGGAAGTTGCCGACGTGCGGGTTGTCGTAGGGTGTGATGCCGCCGTCGTTGGGGAGGGAGAGGCCGTGGTCGCCGGCCATGACGATGAGGGTCTCATCGGCTACTCCCTTCTCCTCCAAAATGTCCAGAATCGTCTGGAGCCAGCCGTCCACGAATCCAATCGTGTTCAAGTAGCGGTTCAGATCCTCGTTGTGTCCCTTGTTCGAGCCCATGATCTGCTCATATGTATTGTTTGGCAGGCCCCATGGGTGATGCGTGGTTCCAGTCAAATGGGTCAGGAAGAGACGCTCGTGGTTGCCCTCGGCATCGTCGATGGCATCCCGGATGTACTCCTCGAGCTCTGTGTCCGCGTAACCGTAGTAGTTTACTTCCTCGGTCTTTGGTGGGTAATGCTTGGCACTCGGTTTCTCAATGGTCTCCTTGGTTTGCTTGTCAAAGTAGCCCAATTTCGGAGTCAGCTTGTCCTGGTTGTCGTAGGTCTCTGTCACGGACTGCATCCAGATGGAATGCCATGGCCACAGGGTGAAATCGTCGGTCTGCTGAGTGATTCCAGGCTGACGGCCCAGCATGTCGAAAACATGGGGCATGCATGGCTGATAAATGTGATGCTCGAACTCGCGGTTCAGGTCGGCAACAAGTGGAGAAACACCGCAGAGGGTGCCCTCGAGACTTTTGAGGGTGTAGGTAGAAGTCGTGTAGGCGTTCCTGGCACTGAGGCCACCGTATGCTGGGCGGGAGCGCTGGATACCATAGTCCTGATCGAACCCAGTGGAGAAACCAGTCAAATATTCGGCAGTGGGCGTGAGGTTTCCGATGCGCTCCAATACATCCTCGGGAATCCGGTTATCTTCGTAGGATTTAGCAATGCGCTCGCGCATGAACGAATCATTCCTCAGAGGGAAAATATCCGCACGCGCGCTCTCGAGCTTCAACAGAACCACATGTTTGATTTTGAGGTTATTCTCCACTATCGCCCTTTGGACCGGCTCCAATAACGGCTCTTGTAGATTGGAGATGTGAATCGGGTTCCTGCCATTATCGTAATGGAATGCGTGATTATCGGGCTCCCAGTCACTGAAACCGGGACCAGGTTCCCTGGGCATCCAAGACCACTTGGGCGGCGGGTGGAGGGTGTCGGCGCCGTCGAGGTAACTGTACCCAACTGGAACCCCGGAGATGTCGACGGGCGAATGTCGCTGGCCACCCTGGTAGACGGTAGTCAAGGGCAGAGTTCCGGAAAGGAATAGCAGTACCGAGTCCGGAGGTCGGACTAGACGTAACAGTAGGAACAGAGAGAAGGCGCCGAGAATCAGTGCTCGTGGGAGGGGCCGATCGGTGATGGGCCTAGGGTCCCATTGGGCATGGTGACGGTCAAATGCATCGTCAAAATCGTCATCGGGTCTATCGTTAAGGTAGTCATCCTCAAGAGCGATTCGTTCATAGACTTCCGGATCGGGAAGGTCTTTGTATTTATTCCGGATCGGGAAGATATGGAGTCGCTGGCTCAGAGGCGCGAGGCAAGAGGTCACGCGAGCGAAAAGCCAGCGAAGGGGCCACGCCAAAACGTGCAAGAGACCTCCTGCAACTCGATGGACGAAACGGCCGGTTAAAATAGCGGTGGCGACAATAATAGCTTCGCCGATTAGGAACCCGGTCAGACCGGTCAGTAGAGTTCGAACAGCGGCGGCGTCGCTGGTGAAGGACTTGGCTTGTTTCCAGTGAATTTCGGCGCCGGTAAAAATGTAGACGGAGAAATTGGCAGCAGCCATAGCCGAGACGATTAAACTATCTCGTGGTTAGTTCAGTCATTATTCAGAGGCACGAGGCCACTTACCTAAACGGGATCAGAACGAGCGCCCCCAAAGCAGCAAGGGGCCGCGTGCGACCTCGCTGGGCGATGATTCGCAACAACAATAGCACGGCGACATCTTGAAAGAAGAAGGTAATCCCCCAGATAATGAACTGGCTGGCGGGTAGAGAGTATAGGTGGGCGTAGAGGTGTAATAACTTGGCCGTAATGAGGGACCAGAAGGCGAGCGCGTAAAAATAGCAGCGAGCGAAGTTGGAGAAAGCATCGAGAGTCTGACCGGGAGACCGGTAGACTTCTGCGAGCCGTTGGCCCAACAAGAAAAGGATGGCCCTAACACCCTTCATGGTAAAATGTCCATGATTTCCAGGACGAGGAAGGTCGGCGTAGTAAAAGGGAAAAAAGGCGTTAACAGGTGTGAGACAAGTGTCCCCAGTTCGCCAAGGAGCCAAGATTCGACGCTTAAGACGTGATTGACTCGTTCCGAAGTGGAGAAAAGAAGAGCGACCGAAAAGGATCAGAGTCGGATTGATTGGATCCAAGTAATTGGACCCCTTTCACTCTTCTCCACCTTGGAGGCGAGATAGCGAAATACCAGGGAAAGAGGATAATTCTTCCCCTTCACTCACCTCGTCATGCTGGGTCTCCTAGGATGGATTCCTCTCCTCTTCGGCTTGGAGGATTGGAATATCCCGCCTATACAGCCGCAGCAACGTCTGCGACCAGATCACCGACCGTGGCAGGACATCGTTACTGGTTTGTACGGTGTCCCGCCCCTCTTGAAGATCCATGACCGCGACGGGATGGTGAAATGGAGCTTCACACGCAAGGACGTCACCCAGTCTTTACCCCCGGGACTGCAAAAGTGTCTCTATAGCAATGCAAACGATGCGACCGAACTTAAATGGATGAATAACGGCACCAGTCTCGGCGCGATCTATGGTAACCTGGCCCTCGTCATTAACCACACTCCGGACAAGCCGAAAACCGACAAACTCATCACTTTCGCTGTCTGCCGAGATACGGACGGCCTCTGGAATGCGCATACGGTGGAGCCATTGCCGGGACAGCGGCTCGCCGTTGCGACTACCGGTCAGCGACCCTGGGATGGGATCCTAGTGTACAACGCCAGCGCCGACAATCCCCTCACCGACAAGCCTCCCATCCTCCAAAATCTCACCGGTCTACGCGCTATCCACGGTATGATTTGGGATGAACAGGGCCAGATGCTATGGGCTGCCGGGATGGATGCTGCCGCGGACGGCTCCGATCATATCCCTGCATACGGGACTATCATCGGCTATCCCTGGGACGCGACGACCGGCCTGCTGAAAAAGGACGATCGCTATGTCTATAAACTATCCAAGGCATACGATATCATGACTGAATGGGGTCAAGGCTTTCCCTGGTGGGCTGGGTTACACGATCTCGTGCCCGTCCCCAACCAGCGCAAGTTCCTGGTATCGGAGGATCGCGGTCTCCACGCCTTCGATATTGAACTCGGCGAGTTCACCGAACACTACGAGAATGTCACCGACAAATATATGCCAGGCTTTGAGTGCACCACTGATGATCGTCACGGCTATAATAGCGACGGGGAGTGGGAGGAGCTGCCACAGTCGGACCTGAAGAGTTTCAATCTCGCGCCCGATGGGAGCTTCATCTACGTGCAGTCTCTGTGGACAAAGTACCGTGGTTTCCACACCAGTTTGGTGGTTAATGGAAAACGACGCATGATTAATATCGGCGATGAGATCTATCGGTCGCGCTGGTGGGGAAATATCGATGGCTGGCCCAAGCCCAAATTTTGAGGGCGCTTAATGAGATACGAACGTACACCAGCTGCATATAGATTGTTCAAATCCGTCGATTTATTCTACCATCTATGTCATATACTTAATCTGATAATCATTGAAATCCGCTACGGTCGCATAAGCGCGAATACGAACACGAGGTAGTATGAGAGGGGTTATCCACAATACAACGTCGGATGCTACGGAATACATACAACCCTATCATCATGGACTTGTTCTCCACATCTTAAACCGGTTGTACGCCACTAATGACAGTGGCTGACTGGGGTACATATTGTGCGTATGACTTGGATCTGGATACAGTCCAGTATAGATCTTGAACAATGAGGATACGTAGATCTCGAGCTGCATCATCTTTCACCAGTTCTATGAACCCTCTGTCTGCCTATGAATGCCTAGTAATAGTATGGAAAGGCCGTCATATTTGTACAATCTCTATAGGACCATTTATCGCGTACATCGCTCCTCCGGAGGCCTCCATCCAATCCCCATTCGCTCCATCACCAACCTCTCCCTCTCCCATGTCTCTCCTCCATGCTCCAAATCCACCACCTGCCCTCCAGCAGTACGTTCCCTGACCCCGCTCGAATCAAATTTCCACCCATGCGCCTTTCTCGCATATCGCCTCAAATCTCTCTCAAAAGTCGTATCCCCAGACCAGCCGAGCACGGCACAGCCCACCGTTCGCCACGGTGATATAATGATATCCACCCGACGATGAGGATTGGGATTTTTCCGCCGATTCCCGTCACTCGCCTCCGTAGAATTAGAATCAAAAACAGGATCCTGCCACACAACCAGCGCCTTATCAAGGGAATCAAAATGCTTCCCCGTATCATCCCCTCGAAACGGAAGAGTCGCCTGCTCGCGCAATGTCGAAGTTAGATGTAAAGCCAGCGTATGCGTGATATATCCCTCCTTCTCTAGACTAGCCACCACATCCACGACCAGGCTCCGCGTAACTGAGTCATCGCGATGCGTCAATACAAGATCCACATCACCAGAGATTTCCTTCCCCCGACGATACCCACCGACAATAACGCACTCGATATCATCCACGCCTCTCACGCGCTGAGCATGTCGTCGTACAATATCGGCAATCATCTCTGATTCCCCCCGCGGAACTCCCGCCTCGAACTCATCGTAGAACTTCACTCCGATCTGCTGTACCCGCGACAGCGAGTTCCATCCATACTCGACTATATCGTCCAGATCCCTCCATCCCTTATGGTAGAAGTCTCTGGCTGTCTTGGGTCCCACGCCCCAGATCCGGCTAAACATGTCCAGCACGTGCAAGACAGGGTCTGTATCTAGTGCATCTGCCGCTGCGACGTTTCCGTCGTCGTCGGTGTGGTTGCAGCCCCCGTGCTGCTGGAATTCAGCGAAGAGGTTGGCGATCTTCACGTCGCAGCCGGGTAGGGCGAGGACTTCGCCGGGTCGTTTGAGGACGTATGGATAGGCTGATATTGAGGCGATTGAGGTGCTGTATGCTCGTACGCCGATCTCGTCGAGCGTGAGTTCGCGGATTCGGCGGATTTTCACGAGCTGGGCGATGAAGTCTGCGTTTGGGGGGTGGAGGGGTGCTGAGCGCATGCAGGCGTATAGGACTTGGTTGCGTACCCAGTCTGGTTGGGGTGGTAGGGCGGCTGTTTCGTCGTTCTCGGATGTGGTTTGTCGGTATAGAACTGGTGGCCGGTGACTGGGAATACCATCATGCGGCTCCTTTGAGCGTCGAGAGTGAAATCGATTGGTGGGGACTGGCGGGGGCTGCAATGCTGCGTCTTCTTTGGCGCGTTGAATGATTTGGCTGGGGAGCTTTTGTGTTGATGTTTTTGCAGGTTCGATTTCAGGACATTTTATCTTTTGTCCTTTGTATACGATGAATGAATCATAGGGGAGGGGCTTTTCGGCTATGATGGAACGATCTAGCCACTCGAGCTTAAGGACGGTGACTGTGCCTGGTGGATCTTGGACTTGTACCAGATGCTGGGTATAATTCTTGCGATTCCTCGCTCCATCCTCCTCACTCTCGGACTCGGTACTGAGGTCGACAATCTCTGCTCCGGCTCCTGTGATGCTAGCTGGGGTGATTTTTTCACACTTCCTGCGTTTAATCGGGGGTTCCTTATCTCCCGATGTTGTTGTCTGGGTTGAATCAGATAGTGATGGATAATCTTCTGTCCAGATTCCACGGGAGCGAAGCTCCAATGCGGCACGTTTCTGTTGGCCAATCTTCCCCAAAACTAGACCGGCCTCGCCAATGTCATAGGTGATTTTCCCACCATGCTCAACAAGACGACTTTCAGTCTCATGTAGTTTGTCGAGGGTCAAATGAGTAGGTAGAATGAAAATGATTGATTGCGATGAGAATATGCCCTGGCCACTCTCAGATGGGTCTGCGGGAGATGAACTGGCGAACAGAGGGTCTGCACCCATTTCGATGCTAATTAGGTTTGTTCAATTAAGAAATAGTATGTCAGTTCCGGCCGCATATGCATGCTGTCGCGGAATATGCAGTAGTAACCGGAGTGTGTTTGTCCCTGTCGTGAACCAAGTCAGCCAGGTCAATGGTGCCGGCATGATTTCCAGACCAGATGATGCGACAAGGTCAGCTAGTGGGCCATATTAAAATAGAGGACCAATCGAGGTTGATCATAATGCAATTGTTATGTTGGCACGGGGTGTTTTCGTAGAAGGAGAAATGAAGCAAAGATGGCGGAGTTGACGTCACATGGTTTATGCCTGAGGCGAATACGAAGTATACGAGCGTCGCTCTATTAGTGGATCGCATATCTATGTAAATCTTGAAACTGTCGACATCAATCCAGGGCATCAATTAAGCAATCTCCTCCTCAATGCGGGGCTCATCAGTTGCCTTGACCGTAACCTGCGAGGTTTTCTTCCCAATCACCTTAGTCTGCTCCCGCTCCACACTACTTCCAGACTGAACAATAACACGAGTCCCATCGCCAGTCTCAGGGTCATCCCGATAGCGCTCCTCATCATTGACAACGGTTTGCCCATGACGCCTGGCCATCCACCTACGCCAAGGCTTATATAGCAGCACACTCAGTCCACCAACGATAATAAAGCAACCACAGATCGATCCACCGATCACATCATAATAGTCACCGGCTGTCTGCACACCATCCCAGAACTTGCCCTTGGCATCGGTTACACTTAGGATCATAGTGAGTAACTGGATCACACCAATCACGATAGCGACCATTACCGTCAACGTTGTCAGGACAATGGAGTAGTACAGGAAGGCGATCGGGTCGCGATGATTGTCGTGTGACTGGGGCAGTTCGTCCTCCGGTGTCTCGGATGCATTGTCCGAGACCGTGCTGTCGGGTTTAGGGGGGAGGAAATTGGCGGATGGTTGGATGTAGAGTGAGAACATGAGCGCGCCGTCGATGGTGTCTAGGAGACACATTCCTGCTGTGAAAAGCGCTGGCAGGATTAGAATTACCCAGAAAGATGTCCCCTTTGCTGCTTCGACAGAGGAGATCCCGAGAAGAGCTACCTCGGACGAGGTGTCGAAGCCCAATCCGAATAGAATTCCGAGTGGATACATCTTCCATGGGCTGGAGTGAGTTAGCTAAGGATGATTTCTGAATGTAGGGATACTTAGCGTACCGGTCAATCAGCTTGAACATCTTCTTCAAGACGGAGAATAGAATGCCACCGCCTTCAATCTTCCAAGCTTCGTCGGCTTGGTCCTCGCGCAGGTTGAACACCTTTTGCATTTGCTTGATCAGCTTGTAGAGAATGTAGGCATTCATGATACCAAGCAGGATCAGGAATGCAGCGCTCACAGAGCTGCCAATAATTCCGCCGATGGTACTGAAGCTGTCGAATCGCGAGGAAATGGCTGCTGCGGTTGCTGCGACGACAATTGATGTGATGATGACGATGCTGGTCATTGATGAGCATGTAGACGGACACACTGGGATCGAATATACTCACGTCGAGTGACCGAGTGAGAAGAAGGTTCCCACTGTGACCGGCTTTTGGCCAGTTGCGAGTAGTCGTCGGGTCATTAAATCGATGGCCTATATTTCCAATTAAAACCTGTGACCTTTGAGCTTGTACGAAGCACGTACAGAAATGTGATCAGCATCGAATGCATGTCTCAAGCCGAGAGTATAAGCCAGCACAGCAGTAGACACCAACGTCCTATCATTCTTTGGTCAGTTGAACCATTCTGTCCAAAATCAAGGCCAGCTTCTTCATACGGGTGATAACTCTAAGAAACATCAGCATACATCCAGATCTGTAAGAAGGGTGCTTTCAACCTACCAATACAATTGCTGCAGCAATCCATACAATGGCATTCAGAAGCGCAATAAACAAGATGATACCGATCGCTCGAAGAGGAATCTTGCGGATGCCGGGCATCTTGCTATGCGAGCGCTGAGCATGGCGCAGAAGCGGCTTCAAGCTCCAGCTCCTCTCGCTATCCACGCTCCGCGCATCTGCGGGCGCATCGTCAACAAAAGAAGTCATTTTTATGCCTTTCTCGTCAGCCCTGTGGCACCTAACCTGGATGAGGGAAAGGATAAAATTTCCCCAACGGGGGTCGAGGGAAAACAAACAGGGTAAGCGAGAGGGGTTAAATTATAGTCTGCAACGGAAATTTGCTCATCCTAAGCAGCTGAGAAAATTTCCCATTAGGCTTATCAGCCGTCTTGTCTCGTCAAGCTAGAGCGCTTTAGATCGACTTGGCAGCGAAGTGGTCGGCGTACGGAGAACTCCTCGGATGAAAGGACAAAGTTGCACCTGCGAAGACAGACCAAGTCCACCTTTCTGACTGCTCCGCACTTCTGATGGAGTTATGACTACTTCAAATAATGTTTTGATTTGACCATGGGAAATGTTAACCGGGTTACCACGTGACATGGCGGGGTTACGGAGAGCCCCGACAGCTGATAATTACTCAACCCACTCGTTCTGATATGATAATGCATTCCACTTTTCGCGATCGGACCAGGTCTCCGCCTGTGGCGTTGTATGGTTCGGTTTGCCGATGATCGGGTCCTGGTTTTACTGTTGATGCCAGGTCCTTGCTTTCTCGTTTCGATTGTTGCAAGGTGGAGTATTACCTCCAATGTATCTGATATCACGTCTCATTGTATCTTGTTTTTGTGCATGTTCTCATCGCTATAAACAATCTTTGGAGTCACAATGATCAGGGAGGCCACGGCAGATGCTGCACTGCTTGATCAAGTCTGGACTTTACTGAGCTAGAGGAGTACACCTGATGCCTCGATACGCGATTGTATCCAGGAATGGCCGCAGGCGTAGTTCTGATGATGGAATCTATGTCGTTGTAGATGGAATTGATATCAGGATAATCAGCACAGAAAAATAATTTGACTCCTACAAGTCTACTCACTCATCTACTTTAACTCTTCAGAGGGACGGGGAAGGGGAAGGGGAAAGGTTGCTCTCAGTTCCTGATTTCAAATCACGGGCCAACAGCTGTGAAGCCATCGAGCCTCATATGACAGTTATGGTATTCAGTATCATCATTTGAGCGCCTACGGTGTAAACAGTCAAAGCCCTCGCGCCCACAGTGTCGGTGTGTGTAGTCGCGTTGGGAAGTGCCGGTCATCCGACCTGATATCTACGCGGTCCCTGGTGTCGACGGGTCGGGGAGCTGGTGAAAAGCTGAAGAGAAGAAGAGAAGAGAAGGAAGGGAAGGAAGAGAAGGGAGAAGTGAGAGATATTTATAGTAGGCCTGGGGTGAAGGCCTCAGGCTGACCTGAAAGATGCCATTCCCTAATCGGGATTATGCGATGCCCGGGCAAATAAACAGGTTCCAGTCTACATGTGACACTCCAGTGTATGTCAAGTTTATGCTGGTCTGTGAAGAGACGACTACCAGGTTTCGCGGCGATATTCAAGATTGTCAGAATGGAGCCAGTCTGGTGAGAAGAGAAATGTAGACTAATGCTATGGAAGCTACAGGAGAATTGGATACGTAGATGTATGTAGGTTACTGGGTATTTTGACAGGCCGAAATAAAGATTATAGAATTTGTTCTTGCTTTTCATAAAGTCATAATAGTATCATACAATTTGTTGACTCAGGGTTCAAACAATCCGGACTGTCCATTCGCATTTCTGGACCACGGTCCATAGCCAGCTTGTTATTAAAGAGCAAGTGTATGACTATAGCGATGAGTCTCAGCTGAATCGGAAATGCTGGGCAGTGCACACCCAAATCATGCGCTGGATTTTCTGGGGGTGATAGAAGCAGTTACCACTCGAGCCTCGTGGCGATCTTCATTTAAGCATGTTGCTTCTGGAAGACCTGAGAAAAGCCTTAGGGACGCATTCTAGAGAAGCCTCGTACTGCGGAAAGAATGCAACACTCTCTCTTGTGGAGAATGTGACTGCTCTTTTTCGCAGGCTGTGAAACAACTTCGAGACAACAGAACTGAAGTTGTCGATGGAAAAATTCATGTTTCGCTTCACATTGGACTCATTCACGCAACGGCAAAGACAGTAGGAGAGGGAGTCCACTTGGTGACAGATGGCTGCAAGCGAATATCCTGGCTCACGAGTATGTTCCACTCATTCCTAGTGATTGGAGTCACATCCGAGGCCGACAGGGGCGTCTTCGGCCCTCGCCTCGCCGGAGCACCAATTCTCTGGATACTGCATTTAGCAGGCTGAGCAGGCTGGGCTGGGCGCTTGGCCCGTACAGTCCGAGTCGCCGCCTTTTGGGCAACGAGCTTCTGAGCAACGACTTTCTGAGCTGGCTTTTGAGCTGCGGGCTTCTGAATCCCCGGCTTCTGTTGCTTAGCCTTAGGCTGCGGAGGCAAGATGATGCCATCCGACTTGTGCGTGCTTTTGTAAGCAGTCGCAATGGCAGTCAGCAGATCATCGCATACATCAAGCTGCTCATAGACACGGTGGAAAAATGCTTTGCTGAAGGGGCGGCCTTGGAAGTCGGCGATGAGGCGGTGCAAAAGCTTCACGCACGAAGCCATAGATTGGTCATCTGTGCGGGAGAAGGGGCGGTTGGAGAGGACGCACAGTCGGCGCTTGAAGGTGTAGATGCGGTCCATGTTTAGCAGGGTCAGGCCCTCTTGGCTGAAGACAACTTCGTTTTGCAGGATTGATTGCTGAACCAGGTACTCGTTTGCATGGCGTTCGTACTGGCTGCGGCTCAATGCATCAGACCAGCCCTGGCCAAGGGAGAATTTCTTTGCAGCCTTGGCGATAGCTCGCTCGAGTATGCGCCATGCTGGTGCATCGAGAGATGTAATGGGGATAATCATCAGATCGGATGGTTCGCCGGTCGGATAGGGCTTGCCGCGGCCGACGAGGAGGGTGACGTGTATCATTCGTTGTTGGAGTTTGGTGGAGATGTATTCGAGGGCAGGCATTGTAGAAACAGTGAGAGTTTCAGCGTCAAAGTTGAAGTCTGGTGAAAGAGGAGGGGAGATCATGTCGTTAGTGAGGCGGATAGGAGAGCTGGGGACATAGATGCCCGCGGGGCGTGGGAAGCGAATGACGCCCATTGTGAATATTGACACTAGTGTATGACTCGAATAGAATTGAGTCTATCAAGGAATCGTTATGGACCCTTTCTGGAGAATTCCAGGTAGAAGAAATTCAGATCCAGCCGAGCCCTGGAGGGCCCTGATATAGATACAGAATCAGCCAGGGACAGAACCAACACAACCAACATTAGTTCCCCGCAGAGTGACATCTTAACATAGAAAGCTCCAAAATTAACCCCACTTTAGCTGCATAATTGTTGCTAATGATAGCAAAGATCACCTAGAATAGACCAATCATATTTGCAGATATAATGACAAGCCGTTTGGTGGAGCACACAGCAACCAATCGATACGCGCACGGATCAGCCCTCTATAAATAAATGAAGTAAATTCAAGGCCAAGAGAACTAAACTCACCCATAACCGCCGAGGCGTCCATCAACCAACCAACACCTCGGAGCTTTGCATCCCATCACACACTAACACAGCACCCGGACCGTGGCCTTGGTTCGCAATCATCCTTTCTAGTTAGTGCACTCGGCTCCCCCTGAAGCTGACCGCTAGATAATGTCTATCTTCAGGGACCCTGGAGCCCCGGCTCTTATTGACAGGCTGTTATCGTCTCTCTTTTTTGGATCGTACATGTCTAGTCTTTCGTTCCTACGGATGACGACTCATGAGGCACGTTTTTCTCTTCTCCGTCGATAAACATGCATCTCGGAGATTATGTCGCGTGCACTGACCGGATGGTGGCTTTGTTCCCTTCCCTCTATGCGACCTGATACGGTTGCCCAATTCCAGAAGACGTGTTGCTGATCGACTGCTCTACTATGATTGTCAGCGGTTCTCGCGCGGGCCCGACAGATAGCTTCAGTGAATGGCCCGTCTATGTCAGGGGTTCCACAATTCTATATCTTCTTGATCCTCGCAAGTTCGCACTCTCTGCCCTCATGTTCAAATTTCTACAACTTAGTTACATGTCTTTTATTTGTTAGTCATTGGAGTCTTATGGCTGTAGTCCGATCATCCGAGTAAATGCGGCATTTAATCAAGTCATCACTAATTTTTTGTTGACCAAATGAGGAGTAGTGCCCAATTTCCAACTTCAGCCAGGCCTCACCGCATCCTAGGAGTAAGGCTGAATTCAGGCTTTTGCCCGATGCCGAGTCATGGACCGCAATATGCCTTGCTGCCGCGGACGAACAGTATAGTGCAAGTCCACGGTAAATTCTTCGAGCTTCTGCAAGAGTATGCGCAGCTTGCATGTAGTAAGATTTTGTGGCGCACGAGTCTTCCAATTGGGATGTCTGACGCAGAGAACTTGTTGGGGGCTGAAAGTGAGCGCCAAAGTGCGGAGCATATTTACCGGATTCTCTGCCCCCAATGTTTTCCTCCATAAATAATGGCCGTAGGCTAACGGTTGATATTACTTGATTGTTAACGGCACTCCCAGGCAATATCCCCCTCTTCCCCTCAGCTCATTCAAAGGTTGGCTACCTGCAAACTTGCTCTGTCTTACTAAGAAATATTCCTGTCCACTCTGTATCTCATGTGAGAATAAGTCCTTGCCCTCATCATAAGATTCAAGCTAATTAGCGATGATATTGTAGCGGACCTTCCTTTCTCTACGATGAATTTCAAACCACCGCCTTTTGAACCTGTGAAGTTTACTCCTTCGGCTCAAAAGCAAGAGATGCTAGATCTCAATGTGAATCTTCTCTACGTCGTTTGCCACGAAACCCTCGCCGAGGGAGGCAATCACTGGTGCATGTACCTAGATACCGGCAATGAGAGGTCGGTGCAAACCGACACGGTGCCATCCTATAGCATTCCTAGCGTCAAAATCTCGGGTGGATCGAAGGCCTTCATGCTGATTAACTATCTGCCATACACCATTTCGCCCTCTGCACAGAAGATTGTGGGAATTAAAGTTCGGGCTGGTATCAAAGTGCAAGAGTTTGTCGACTTGCTTATACAGCAAAATCGCTACCGGTATCAGTTTGATGCCGCTGACCAGGGCTGCAGGTATTGGACGGATGATCAAATCACCCTCTTTCAGAAATCGGGCCTCATCGTGGATTCCTCTCAGATCCTAGAGGCTAGAGAAGCGATCCTCACAAAGTATCCCAGTCAAGTCAGATATCCTCTCGTTGTCGGAAACTACTATTAGCCAAGGTCCCGGAAAGCTACAGAGGTCTGTGGTTCTTTGGAGTATGGGTAAACTATTAGAGGCATCTATTGGTGTTGGCTTTGAGATGGTTTTGATATTGCTTTTGATGTTGTATTTTATATCCCTGGTGGTTTTGCCCTTCTCCCCCGTAATTCGAGCTCCTGGGACCAGTATGTATTGAAGTATGGTGACATAGGCGTAATGGCCTTCAGAAAGCCGTACACTGGGCGATTTTGCTCCTGAACCTCTGCTATGCCTACTTCCATTGCTTCGACAACCATGTTTTCGCATTGAGATATCTATTGTTCGAGATTAGCCGATGATGGGAAGTTCTCATCATAGGTTGAGATATTTTGATCGTTTTGCGAGGGCGTATTCGTATTGTTCGCTGGGCGCGTATTTGTCTTTCAGAAGCCGAAGAATCTGCCAGCATGATGTTTTGTTTTGGGTCAATTTCATGTTGGTGAGGGATATTGAGGCCAAGATCTGTTCATACACCCCCAAAATGGTGTCATTGATGAGAGCGTACTCTTCAAGGTCCAGCTCATAATCCCAGCATAGATCACGCCATAACTCTCGTTGGTTGTCGTTGAGCTGGGTGCTATCGGCAGCATTCGGGTCGATGATTTTGACGGATGGTCGGACGGGGCGAGATGGGCGTTTAGGCTCGATTGGGATGTCAGGATTGATATATGTATCCCAAACGTCGCGCATGATGGCGTAGTTTCTGACTTGGCTGAACCATAACGGCCAGTTCTCGGGACCGCTCAGAACGACCTTGATTAGCAGTTCGGTAGCCATAGTGAATGGTTGATGATGATTGGTCAAGATGGATAATGTAGGGGATGAAGAAAGAATGAAGAAGATGATGATAATTGAGAATAAATAGCTATGATGGCCCGAAATCGATGAATGAATGATGGGGAGGAGTCAGATGACAGCCGGGCTCATAACTAACTGCCTACTCACGTGACATTGCTTGTTCTTTGTGCCCGATATATGAGGCATGAACGCACCATAAATAAGTCCATCTCCACCCACGCCAAGCTTTCCTTCTCCACATATTCTCCACCTCATCCACTCTAGCTATCTAAGTCCCTGTCATCAGTCATCATCATCATCGTCGTCACTCGTCTTCAACCATGTCTATGATCACTTTTCAGCACGGCATCTCATCGTGTCTCTCTGTTTTCTACCACCTCTCACGACCTTCATGACTTCTCAAAACCTTGATAACTTCTCATGACCACCATGACCTTTCAAGTCTTGGACAATCTATCAAGACTTGCATAACATCTCAACTACCCTGCTAGTTTCTGTTCCGTGAAAAGGTGAGTCCACTCTATCTTGTACGGCTTTCTTAAACCTTAACTAACGTTCACATAGCTATCTTTAAGCTTCTACTCCCCTACGATCCTTCCTTGTACTATGCATTGCTGCGTTGTGGCGGGTTTTCAACCTCAGGACAATCAATACAGCAAGGCATAGCTACTTGGACTTGATGCTCCATACTCAACACTTGCGTAGCTGCTCAAGACTTCCATGATCCTCAACACTGAGTTCTCCGGGCCCAAGGCTCGCAACTCTTATATCACTTTTCAATACTTCAACTCCATCCAATTCAATTCACTTCACTTAAATTTATCCTGTTCCTTCCTCCTCTCATCCTCTGTGACTTCGTATACAGCCACCAGAAGTCATTCTGTATATTGAACCAGTCTATGAGGGGCCGGGGCCAAATAGATCTACGCCAGGGCTCGTCCAGGCTCTACATAAAACTACAATTGTAGTGTGCCTTGTTAGCAGAGCTACAGTTTATTTATCTTCAATTTGCTCATATTAGGTAAATGAACTGTAGATGCTGCTACAAAATTTTGCTTTTCACTGTCATAACCCTAGATGATCTTTACCGCAAGGTTACTAACTTACCATGTTTTCAAAAATTGAGTCACTGAAGAGGTTGTGATTAGCTCAAAGGCTATACACAACGTGATCGATGGCAGAGAATGGAAAGGCCATGGGCTTGCCAATTCGACCTCGCTCCAATGGTCAAAGTCGTTCCAAGGTTCATCAAGATACAGGGAATGCCGATTTCGCCAGAAAAAGAGAACATCTCTCATCTGCCATTGTAAAGTTGATAGGCCGTCAACTAATGTGGGGGTGGGCTTAGCAGTAAGTTGGGGAAGTGGGGAAGTGGGGCTCCCTTATATCTCAGGAAATTGTCATTCTGGTACCCCAACCCCCACCATGGCCTAGTGGGATTCAGCCTGGTATCCAACCCAGTCATTCCCACTAGGTGTAGGTCGCCGGTTCGAACCCTGCAGCCGACACCGTTAAGTTTCATATGCCGAAAAGGTACCTGGCTTAACGGAAGGCACGCAGAGCCGTACTGACAGGGGGCCGGGTACTTTTTTTCGTGTTTTTACTTTTTTATACTTGCACTTTGAATGCTGAATACGCCAACGTTGAAGAATTTACCCCTCGGGTCAGAAGCTTATATACTTGAGAGCCTGATTTACCCAGGGAAGTAATGCATAAAAAGTCCAAAAAACAACGACACCGGGGACTGTATCTGGGGAGAAGAAAGGAAAGCTCCGTCACTTCTAAAAGGGTTGAAGAGGAAAATAAGTTGATCAAAGCAAGTGCTGTAGTACACAACACTCCAGTGACCAGAAATTCCCCGTTTATGCAGCAAACCTACCCAACCCATTTCATGCCACGTTGGAGGCATTGGTCACTTCGACATGATCAACTTGAGCTGAATCCGTGCCTTTGCCATTGAACGCGGTGAGAGCCTCGCCATTAGCCATGTCGCGGTCGAAAATGGCACCCACTTTGCAGGCCTGTCGATCGCGGAATACCCAAACGGTTCGACTCTTGTCGAAGAGGAACTCCACTTCTTCGAGAGATTTCTGGGCGGTTTCCTGTTGATGTCAATATTGTTACTGTCACTGAGTATGAGCCTTTGGTACTCACCAGATAGAAGAAAAATACCACGATAGCCATGGTAAAGCACAGAGTCATGAAAATCATGTACAGTTTCCACCTACCAAAGTCAGAATATGGGCAATTTTCAATGTAGTGGGTTTGATGACTTACGAAATCTGATTCATTGCCGTGGGAATGTAGAGAGCAAACCAGAAGTTCTAGGAAGAGTAAGTACTCGTCGACTCCATGACCCGGCCTTTGAACTTTACCACAAACCAATTCGTCGCTGAGCTCATGGATGTTCCACGTCCACGAGAGGCCGTCGTGAATAACTCCGGAGGATAAACCCAGGCAACACAAGCCCATGTCAGCGCAAAGGTCATGACATAGATATACACGAAAGCAATCGTGGCATTTGACGCGGTTTGACTACTGAAGTGGAAACTGGTCTGTTGCGTGATCGGGTTGAATTTCGGACTTCCTGATTCTCGGGTAAGTCACAGTTCAACAATAAATATCAGCATATACACTTTACCTTTTGTCTTCATGATGGTCCCAATTAACAACATGGATATACCCATGCCAACACCACCAATCACCATGGGTGTCCGACGACCCCATGTGTCCATGTAGAACATATTAGGCCAAGTGAAGACATTGAGCACAACGCCTTGAATACCATTGGCAAGCAGCGAACCCTTGGTTTTACTAATACCAGCTTGCTGGAATAGAAGGACAGCGTAGTACATGATCCTGTTGATTTTATTAGCTAGTTGCATAGCCATGCAGATAAGGGGAGACTTACACATTCACACCAGTCACTTGTTGCCAGAATTGCTGCAATACGTGTTAGCGCCTAAGCCATCTCCTTCAGGAATGTACTTACCGCACCGATTCCTAGCCATGTACGACGGCGGTCCCGCCCAAACAGCATCTCGATATAGCTCGGAGGCGGATTCACGCGCTCCCACTGAATCTTAGCCTCGATCTCAGCCAGCTCTGCCTGAACAAATGGGTCGTTGATATCCCCATTCGAATGCATCTGAGCCAGTGCCTTCAGTGCTTTCCCATGCTCATCCCGCTGGGCCAGCCAACGAGGCGATTCAGGCATAAACCACATGGTAATGTGAAGGGAGACTGTTGGGATCATTTGAAGACCCAGTGCTAGTCGCCATGATGCGTTCCCAGGAAGGTAACTCGACCCGTACTGGATCCAAAAAGCGATAAGTATACCGAAGTTGATACAACATTGTTGAAGAGAGACGATGCGACCACGGATCCTGTAGGAAATTAACGTGTTAGCCAGTTGCAAAAATCTATCACCGAGCCTGATACTTACTGAGGAGGCGCAATCTCACTCTGGTATAGTGGCACCTGCAAAGCGAGAAACCTCGATGTTAGTCGATGCAGTGACACTCCCTTCTTGTCGGTTTTTGAGCTTACCATCATTGCCAAACATCCGTTGCCCAATCCATTAATCACACGACCAGCGACGAGTGCAATCACGTTATTAGCCGCGCAGGAGACTGCCACGCCGATGGTGAAAATCAAAGAACCTAGCAGAATGGTGTTACGACGGCCCAGTCGATCTGCCAGGAACGCGCCCGTGAGTAGTGATCCGGCGAAAGAGCCAGCTTGGATAGAGGCGGTGATTCCGCCTTGGAGAAAGTCTCCAGGGTGATTCATATAGGACAGAAATTGTGGCATCACCAGGATACCACCTACAGCTGGGTCAATGCATGTTTCCCGGGAATTCTCGTGGTCAACTCACTCATCGAGCCCGTATCCTGCAATGATTAGTAACTAGATCGCATCCTCGGCTCTTGGAACTCACATAGCCAAATGCCACGCCACCTGTGCATGGCGCAATGCCGTAAAGATACATTTTCTGGTAGCATTAGCGACGAAAACTATGCCTCATGTGGCTCTGGCTTACCCATGAGCCACGCATTGTGACGATGATAATGCAACGGTAGCTGTCAAGCGACGAGGAGCTTCCCCATATATTTATCGGACGATTGACACCCGCGGACATCGGGTGATTCCACCCCTACACCCCCTCGTCGAGAGAGCCAATCCGCAAAGATCCGGGGCCCCGGATCCATTTCCCTTGAGCTTGTTTTGCTCTACTGCGTATGCGGGGCCCCGCAATCCAATCATCAACCTTGTTTCGGGTAATTGAACCGGGAATTTTACTCCGCAAGCTTCATTTATTCCCACCTATTAGATAGTGGCCTGTCGCGGGGTTGACCACAATACGCATAGATCTGCATCTGCATCGAATAAGTTCCCCTCCCTCGCTCACCTTGCCATTCAATCCCACAGTCACAGTCTCCCTCACAATGAGCGCTTCTCAGAATAAACCCTTATCGCGTCTGTTACCTCCACTTATTCTGGGTGGTGCTGGGTTCTCCCATCAAATAACTCCGAACCCGACCTCGACACAGGCACTTCAAGTCCTCAAACGCGCTTTCCAACTCGGCCTACGCGCCATCGACACCTCTGCTTACTACCACCCGTCGGAAATGCTACTCGGCGAAGCGCTTTCTCATCCAGACATCGCTAGCAATTACACTCGCGATCAGTACATCTTGATGACCAAGGTCGGACGCATCACCGCTACCCAATTCGACTATTCGCCAGCCTGGGTTCGACAATCAGTGATCCGCTCGCTTGAACGCCTACGCACGCGCTACCTAGATGTGGTATTCTGCCACGATGTGGAGTTTGTTCCTGAAGAAGAAGTGCTCGAAGCCGTCGGCGCTTTACTCGACATGGTTCGCGAGGGTCATGTCAAATATGTTGGAATATCCGGGTATCGCATTGATGTCCTCGCTCGGATCGCGCGACTTGTTCAAGAAAGATTCTCCCGCCCTCTGGACATAGTCCAAAACTGGGCTCAGTTATCTCTGCAGAACGATCGGCTGGCCCACGAAGGCTTGTCGGCTTTCCGAGAGGCTGGGGTTTCTTGTGTCTGTAACTCCAGTCCGCTTGCGATTGGGCTGTTGCGAGCAAATGGTGTGCCGGTTGGTGATCTGGGCGACTTTCATCCGGCACCTCAGGGGCTGCGACGCGCTGCAAAGGAGGCGGCGGATCATGTTGCTGCACGGGGTGAGTCCCTTGCGGCACTGGCGTTGAGGTATTCCATCCTCCGGGCGCAGGCGGTATCGGATGGTGATTTCAGAGTTACGACTATAATGGGGATTACCTCAATTGCTGAGCTTGGAGACAACCTTGGTACGGCTAGGCAGGTTCTCCCGGTGACGAATGAGCCACGTTGGCTTTGGATAGCAGATGCTGGACCATCTGTGGAATTGGACCAGCGCAAAGTTGAGAAAGATGAGGCGTTGTTCAAGTCCGTACAAGAGATACTGGGGATGTGGAAAGACTATAGCTTCCCAAGCCCTGGCGATGGGTGGGACGTGGCCAGGAAGCGGCCGTTGAAGACTAAATTATGAGTAGAAACCGATAGCGAGTCGACAAATGAAATAGACGTAGATATAATCTTACTTCACGAAAGCAGAAACAGTCTAAACCGAGGTTTGTTTTTTGTGCGGACTCCTCTACCCGAGCGGATGTGGCAGACACTGGATACGGCCGATCTGGACTGCATTCCAGCTTGTCCGTTAGGACCTCCGACACAAACCTCAGGCACCGGAATTTTTTGAATAAGTTCTCTCCTTGGCTCGGGCCCTGCAATGCTCCCCAACGACGTTGGGCCTTGGGCTTTGCGAGGAGCGAGTTGTCGCGATCCGATGATATCAGTAGGTAGCGACCGTAGCCCACTAGTAAGAATTGTAGGAAAGGATTCTCTTTATCCAGGTTCTAATTTAAAACGAGGTTGGCTGTTTTAATGCTATTGGGATTTGAGGGGCCTGGGTATTCAACAGAAAACGCGTTGAAAAATAGCCTCTCAAGGCTTCTCACTTCCCATGTCTCATGCCGTCTCAAGCCTTCACAAGTTCTCAAGTCTTGCATAACCTTTCGAGACTTCTCAATTCTTGCATGACCTCCCATCTCTTCCAATCCTTTCTCTCTTGACTTCCTCCTTGCTGTGTTGTGGCGCGTTTTCACCTCAGGACAATCAACACAGCATGGGGTCCTACAACTTCTTTGGCTCACTCGGCTCCTCTTAGTCCTTCCACCTCTTCCACCTCTCAAATTCTTCCTCGCTCGACTTCCTGTGGGTCTTTAGTTGGCTATTTAAATAGTCGCGAACCATTGAGTAGATGAATATAACTCCATGTTGTCCCTATGCATTCATTATCTTATAAGCAGTTCCTTGACAGAGGGGTAAAGCCCCGCATCCATGATACCGGGAAGAGCGGCAAAAAGAATAATAAGATGTACTGGATTTCAAAAGCTTTTGGTTACTATCAAGCCTCGCCCCGAGTAGGCGAAAAATAGGCAAAGCGCCTAATCTATAAGAGAGCGAAAAAAGCGAAAAATCGTCTGTGCGCTTGTTATCTCTACAACTCGTAGGTCACACTTTGAGAGCCCGACTAAGTATGCAAATTTACATACTTCTACACTAGGATAATGTCAATGTCTCCTTTTCAGATTATTGATTCGATGAATTCAGGAGGAAAAGCAGATCGATGGTTCTGATATAATCCCTTGGCATGCCTCGTTATGATAGAGCGTTTACGAATGACAGCTTCAAGATTAGCTTTTCGGCCTCGACCTGCCAGCTTTTCAACTCCGTTTAGAATTAAAAAAGCGCCCACGTCCATTCCCATATGTTTTAGCATTCTCATCAGAGAATGAGACTGTGGCTGAAACCAAGCGCGGACAATCTTTTGCAGGCAGAGGGCGTGGGTGGACTTTCCCAAAGCCTACACTTGAAGCAAGAAGAACCGACATGAAAACCTCAATGACAACACCAGACTTTCCCTGATCTGATGGGGAGCTACAACTGCCCATTCAAACGGTAGACAGCCTTATACTTCGTAGCAAACTGGCTATGGTTTCTGAACTCGATATCCAAAGAAGCCCTAGCGACAGTCCCGTAGCATTTTGCCCGGCGTCTTCCGTGTTCTAATTTCCTCGCGTCAAGTCCGTGAAATAGGATCTTCAACTGTCGAGAGGGAACCTGGTCTTACAATAACCTGGAAGTCATCAGAGCTCAGATCAAGGAAACCACGGTACAAATCGCTTCCTCGCCAAGTGCGACTGTGGAGTTGGTCTCAGGTTCAGGGCTCGAAAGCTCAGGTTCGGTCTCATTTGAGCCCGTGCGTCCAAGCAGCTCCACTTCTCAGAATGGATTGTGGTACCAATGCACGGAGGAGTACTATTTCTATCAAATGGCTGGCCAGATACGAAAAGACTATATGACTAGCCCAAGTCAGAAAGTGGGTGATTTTTCAACTAGGCGGAATCAAGCCTTTGACAACAAGTTCGGCGAAAATGAATTAGATGTTGATTCGGGTTCCAAAGGGTCATTGAGTGGTTCGTGTGGAGCCGCTATTCTCCAAGCGTTCACAGTAGTACCTAGGTAAGCGAGATGACATGGGCGCATCAACTTACCATTTCGGGATGAACTGCTATGGCTAAGGCTAGAGGGTCTCTCACATGGAGAATGTGAGAATGATGTCAAAGAAATAACCCTGATAAACAGTGGTGATCGGGACAAAAGCTTTTGGGATCCTGAGGTCTGTCCGAAGAAGTCCGCGGCGGCGCAGACCGGCGAAATCTGTGCCGATCGCAATCGAACAGAGATCGATGGGGTTGACTAGGGTAGGATGGCCAATAGAACCTGCATACCGACGGGGCACCGTCCGAACCGAGGCCTCCTAGGTTCCCTAGCCGGACTCTGACAGCCTTGTGGGAAGCTCGATCGATCTGCACATCTTATTCGTATGCCATTGGCCCGATAGACGCACTATAAATGACATCTCGGTAGGTTCCAGTCATCTTTCTATCATTATACATAGTCCACTCAAGCTCCCAGCCAAACGTGGGATAACCAGGAACATGGCACGATAAGGTTTTTTTTCGCCTTGGGTTGAACGCTTCTACCCGAACGTGTTCGCCATTATAAGCTCCTAATTGGTTCGGAGTTATTCCATGTACCCACTGGTTCCTGCATCTACTAGGGCACGATGGACTCCATGTGCCGGTGAATCCGTGGGTGTCACTGTTGTACACAGCTTCCATGTTGAGCATCTAGTGGAGTCCCTGGTCACTGGCCCCCAATCTTTTTAGGGCCTCTTCGCCCTCATTTTTCAGCTTTTCTGCGTTAACAACTATCTACGTCTAGGGCCTTCGTCTTTTCACGGTTTCTGGTATCTCTCGTTTGTCCTGAAACCCTCGTCACTCGTTTTTCTCTGCCAAGGCGCTGTTATACCACTCTCTTTCAATACTTGTGCGATTCTGCTCATTTGCCGCATCTATCACAATGAAGGTTACTTTCGCCGTTGCTCTCGCCTCCGTTCTCAGTGCTGCTCAGGTTAGTATTGCCATATGTCTTTTCCAGTACCTTTTTACTCACTATACTAGGCATGGCACGTCAAGGCTCCGGCTGTTCAGGAGCGCCACTTTGGGCCTTCGACTCCAATTCCTCCTCCTGGAGCTATCACTTCTAGCATTCCTCTGGTTCGCCCGACTCGGTCGCCTATGTCCTCATCTAAGCCCTCGTCTACGCCTTCTGGTGAGACTACTTCCACTGTCACCGACTCGTCTACTTGCAGCTCGATCTCGGTCTCTATCCCGACTTTGAGCCCGACTGTTTCTTCAATTCCGGCGCTTAGCTCCTCCGGTGTACTTAGCTCCTCTAGCGTGCCCAGCTCTTCAGTCTCTTCGGTGCCTGTCTCTTCCCCGGCTACTTCGCCGGCTGGCAGCTCTTCCGACCCTGCTTCGTCTCAGACTACTAGCATGGCCTCATCGATCACCAGCACTTCCCCCAAGATGACCACCTCCACTATCTACACGACTAGTGAGATCACCATCACCAGCTGTGCTCCTACTGTCACCGACTGCCCGGCGCACTCTACTTCCGTTATCACTTCGATTATCCCGGTTACCACCACCGTCTGTCCGGTGACCGAGACCCCGTCGTCCACCACTCCTGCTCAGGAATCGACTGTTACTGATACGACCTACGAGACTACTACTATCTGCCCGGTGACTGAGACCATGACCTCGGGCACTCACACTGTCACCTCCACCTGGAGCTCTGTCTCTACTATTACCGTGACTGGCCCTGCCCCCAGTGCCACTGAGACTAAGAGTAGCTCTGTCGTTGTCCCCTCCATGACCACTCCTGCTCATCAATCGACCGTTACTGATACGACCTACGAGACTACTACTATCTGTCCGGTTACTGAGACCATGACCTCAGGCACTCACACTGTCACCTCCACCTGGAGCTCTGTCTCTACTATTACCGTGACTGGCCATGCCCCTAGTGCCACTGAGACTAAGAGCAGCTCTGTCGTTGTTCCCTCTATGACCACTCCTGCTGCCGAGTCCAGCGTCACTCCGCTGCCCCAGGAGTCGACTACCACCGTTGTGACCTACGAGACTACCACTATCTGCCCCGTCACTTCTAATATGACCTCAGGCTCCAGCACCTGGACCTCGGTCTGGACCACCGTTTCCACCGTCACCGGCAGTTCGACCATGATTGTGATTCCCGGCACTACGTCCATTCCCGCTGCCACTATGCCTTCCGCTAGCGCTGCTTCCAGCTCGAGCGTCCCCGGTGGCAGCTCCCCCTCCGTCGTTGCTCCCTCAGTTGTTGCCCCCTCCGGCACTTCCCCTGTTGGTGCCTCGCCCTCCGGCAGCATGAGCATTCCCGTCGGCCCTGCCTCTTCCACCATGATGAGTAAGAGTCTGCCCCAGCCCACCACCGCCCCTTCGGCCATCTCTACTCCCGTTTTCAACGCGGCCTTGCCTATGGCTGTCTCTTCCTGCCTCGGCCTGGTCTCGATTGCGGCCCTCTTCGCCCTCATGCTGTAAATGTGATTTCACGGCTCGATCTTTGATCGTATTTACGCTTGTTCATATTTTCCTTCTGGCGAAAAAAGTTCTCAATTTTGCTAGCCCTTCACTTTTCCCTCCGCAGTCCTGGCTTTGGGCTTTTATCTACCACTGCGTTTGAGGTTGGTTTGGTTTTTAGAGATGGAATATATTCTTTCTCTGTATGTGGCAATCTCCTATATCTCGAAGTTTGTCTTTTACATTTTAATGCGATAGATCTCCCGGCTTTGGTCGCACATTACATATTTTTGTACCCTTCCTAAGTTCAATTGCCCTTGCTTTTATTCCTTTAGTAAGTTACGATTGAAGTAGACTGTCTGATTAAGCTCATCACATCTTATAACTAGCGTCTTGAATTTCAGTGCCCGCTAAGTCATCGTAAAACATAAATTTCTATAAAATGGGATGTCATGCGACGCTTAATCAATCCATCTTAAAGAGCCCATTACAGCTTCGCTGCAGGCCCCAAGATATGCTTCATCTCATAGTTCGGGTACTCCACGTTCCGGGACGAATCAGGCCGCTGTCGATCCCAAGCCCACCTCTCGACCAATTCAGGCGCCAACTCGCCCTCCAGCATTTGTGTAATGTACTTGCCAAGCACGGGGAAGAACTTGAAGCCATGGAAGGAACCGCAAGTTGCGATGTATAATCCCTTGGAGGCGGAGTGAGGAGAAATGATAAAGTCAGAGGTGGTGGTGAAAGCGTCCCTTTTCGAATGTTACATCTCAATCATCATGTTGAGGGGGTTACGGGGTACTCACCAGCAAATTCGATGTTTCTTCATCTCCCAATCCGCACTCCCAGGTCCGTACCATAGATTCCTGCACTCGACAATGTCCTGCTTGAGAGGTCCAGGAACCTTCCACTGGTTATAGTCGTGTGTGGGTGGAGGAGAAGAGATATGACGACCAGGCAACACCTCTCGAGTGTTTGTAAAAATCTTGGATCCCCACCACTTGAGCTCTTTGTCTTTGGTGGGTGGAAGGCTACCAATGAAGGGTTTCCCTGTTGACAGTTAGCGACGTTCGTAACTATGACTATGTCGAAAAACTCACCCTCCTCCTGTGTATAACCCTGGAAACCAACAGGCATGTCCTTGAACTTCTCATACTGCTCCTCATTAAGCTGTGCCATTCCCGTCGTAATCCCAGCAGCCACAATCCTCTCCTCGGCTCGAAGGCCGGGATTGCCACTCTTCGCAGCGCTCCACTCCAGCAACGTGGGCGTGAAAGCGCCAGCAGCGACAACAACATGCGAGGCCGACAAGATCTCCCCAGACTTCGTCTTAACACCAGTGCAAGTACCCCGACCATTGAATTCCAGAGTAGCAACCTCAGCTGTCACATACTTAACCCCCAATTCCAGGCACTTTTTCGTGACTGCTCGAAGAGCATCTCCAGCGGCAGCCCAACCACTGGCCCTGTTCACGAGAACCTCCTTAACGCCAGTGTAGTCAGCATTGTCAAAAATCCCGCCGTAAAGCTTTCGGGCCTCGGCGACAGACAATGCGATGATATCGTCATTGCGACCGAGCTCTTTGTGGTTGGTGATGACGTTTTGCGCGTAGTCGCTACGACAGTTCCAGTAGACGCCAGTTTGGTGGAAATGAGGTTGCCAGAGAGGATCAGATTTGAAAATTTCTTGTGCCTCAAGAGCTAGTCTGCAGTAGACTTTGTCGTCGTAGTCGGCGCGAATAACCTTGTTCCAATCCCATGATGCAGCTACACGGGACTCGGCGTCGTATGCATCTCGGTCGACCAGAGTCACCGATGCATTGGGGTATTTCTGGATGAGATGGTAGGCGGTCGATACACCAAAGACACCAGCGCCGATGATCAGGTATGAGGGGTTGCTTAAGGCCATCTCGATATCCTTTGCAGGAGCAGATCTTGGCAGCTGCTCAATGAGATGGCTCCTTGAAACTGTGGGGGATACTAGGTAATGGATAATTTTACTAGGGGAGTTTGTCTTCTTAATTGGAGATGGACGGTTCATCGAGACTACAAGGCTATCTTAGCTGACGGCTCGGTCTCCCGTTGCCGTATCGGGCGGGGTTCCCGCCGAGCCGATCACGTGGGGCAATAGACTACGATAAAAGTCAAGAGGCTTTCGCTTTGAATCCGGGAAACTAACGTATTCGATAAGCGAGCCGGTCATACCAGTGCCCACAGAAAGGAGTATAGTGTGGTCTGAAATCCATTTCGGAAGATAGGTTGTGAAAGACTATAGTGGCATTCAAAAAATTGTCCTTCATGCTTGCATAGAACAAGTATCTCAAATGGTAGAGCTAAGATCTCGGTGAGATTACCTAAGCCTGAGTGACTTCAACTATTTGTTATGAAGGACACCACGGTTTCGTGAACTGAAGCTAGCCCAGTGAAAGCCAGGGCCTAAGCTTTTTTGAAAATCAACGAGTTCTATAACAATGAATCATGTATTTTAGAAGACGCACGCCGATATGAATAGGTGTCGACATGCCAAACTTAAGCTCCGAGCTTAATGCCGGTGATATCCTCGCAAATTTTGGTTCCCCGTCGCTGCAATAGGTTCACCGAGCTTCTTTTTGGGGTCAAAATAGACAGCGGTAAGACTCTGATCGTAATCACCTTCGGCCAGCATGACGTATGTCTCGACACCATCCTCCAGCTTGTCGGGAGCTTCTTGACCTCCAAGCTTGGTAGCAACCCATCCAGGATGCACAGACGTGACCGAAGTGCCCTTCCACCGCCTTGCTATCGCATTAGCAAGGAGCGTAACATGAAGCTTCACATCGCAGTACGCTTGGGAGTCCTGCTATTCCTTTTCCCCACGCTCAAACCAGAAGATATCCTTCACGTCCGTGTCGGCTTGTTTGTGTAGAGTCGAACTGATAAAGATAAGACGCTTGGGCTGTTTGAGGAGACAAGAGAGAATATAGGGTGCGATGAGGTTGACGAAGACCATAGCTGGCATGCCAGTATCCGGTGTCTTGCGGAAGGGGCCCAAAAACAATCCGGCATTGTGAATGATGGCGTCGAAGGTACCAATTGCATTTGCTTCCTCGGCCAGTTTGCGCGTCTCTGTCACGCTTGTCAAGTCCGCAATCAGCACGCCGGCAGCTCCGGGGCATTTTGCCTTGACATCATTTGCGCGCTCTTGGTTTCGCGCATGAAGATAGACGGTGTGATTGCGCTCAACCAGCTGACGGGCAGCCTCAAGGCCAAAGCCATCCGTAGAACCCGTTATCAGGATACGGGCCATTTTGTGGACGTTGGCACAGTTGGAATGAGATTGGTGGTATAAAGATGTATTTTCAACCAAGACACAGAGATGGCCAGATGGGACAATGAATTTCAAGGGCTTCAACAAGGGAAGCGAGAACTTTGAGAGAGAAGGTCGTTGAAAACCTGCTAGTTAATAGACACATCTGGAAAAGGGGAATTACAAATCCGGACCCTCGCCCCCTCCGTTCGCTCATCCTATCTCCGTATGCCTTAGAATGGGGGTATATTCGCTCTTTCAATAGCGCTTGCTGATATCCTTGCAACGGATTCCTGAGAGTCATCATGATCAGCGGAAGAACGAGTCCACAATAAGAGAAAGGGATACGTGTTACCAGAGCAGAATCATTCAGAAACTCAACCCCTTCTCGCTCCATAGTATCAAGCAAAGCTTCAAAAGAGTTAAGGATGTTAGAGTAAATCACAGACCGAGCACAAAGACGTTCATTCGTCGAGTATCCTTCTGAATAGATCATGCGCATCTGTTTGATGATCGTGGATTTTCCAGAGTCTCCAGCGCCTATAATTATTAGCTATGCTTTATGACCATCTGACTTTAATTTAACAAACCGAGAAGGGGGGTCGCGGCCTAGAGGTCGCTGCATAAGCTATACCAGAACGAACCAGTAATGACTAGGGGTTATATCGGGATTATATCGGTGGCGGACCTCGCGGCTAGAAGGTTGCTACATAAGTTACTCAAGTCGTATCTCTCGTCACGTGATTTTTCCAATGATATAAATGTCGCATAACCAGACTTCATCTTCTCTACCACGAATCATGCTGGTTTCTCGAATATTACCTCGGAGAGTCTCTTCGTTTGTTCCAATACAGCCAAAACAACCATTTACCGTTCTGCAACCACTGTTTCATGGTCTCCCGATTAGTCGAGTCCTTTTTCTAAGCTATCTTCTCAGATGGCTAACACTTTGCACCTACGTCAAGAGCCTCTTCCGTTGGGCACAATTCTCAAGGGTGACTCTGGACGGATATTTGTGATTGAAGAAATTCTCGCTGATCACAGAACTCCCTTGCTATGCATGTATCGTGCGCGGTAGGTGCCGCTTAACTGTAATCTTACCCCTCGGCATCCAGCTGACCAATTTGGATGATGGAAAGAGCCGATGAGCAAAACTTCATTGTGAAAAACATGATACCGGGGGAGTTTGACTATCAATTGAACTTGCAGAAAGGATTAGGCTCGTGTCGCAACGTGCGAGCAGTAGTCGACACTGTCCGGAATCTCGATTTGTTTGTCTACCCATTCCTTGCCGGAGACTTACTCCGTTTGAGCCAAAAGTCACTCGATCGGAAAACAAGGATGCACATCCTCCAGTTGGCTTTACATGGGCTGGCTTTCATGCACGATCGAGGAGTCCTTCACAATGGAAAGCTTCGACATCCTCAAGGCTGAGTCACTCACATTACTAACAATTTCATAGACATAGAGCCCAACAATATCTTGGTTGACTATGACGAGAACACGGACGGTCAAGTGATCGTTAAAAGCGTTCAAATATCAGATCTCGAGGATACGGTCATTGTGCCATCAGGCAAATGGCTGAGAGGTCCTCTTTGTGGCAATGCCGTGTGGAGGAGCCCTGAAAGTTGGTGCCGATCTAGACAGAACCAAGCGTCAGATATTTTCTCTTTCGGGATCGTGGTACGTCTATCCTTTGTACTCAGTTCTAGTTCCCTCCATATTCCTAATTGTTTCTATAGATAATATATGTTATGCTCGATGAGATGGTTTTTCGCGTGAGCGATTCCCAGCTCAGAGCAGAGGACTCTTGGCGCTACGTTCTTGAAAGACACGTGTCCTATTTTGCGGATGAACAAGGCCTCAATGGTTTCCTGGGGCACATAGGGGAAGACAATCCCTTCCATGGGCGCTTGATCTCGATTGCTGGTAATTTTACCCCAGACAATCCAAGACAGCCTTTCGAGTCTTGGAGTTATGTGGAGGCAGATCTCAGGGACCTGGTGTGTAAGATGACGAACTTGGACCCCACGAAGAGGATCACCGCAAGGCAGGCGCTTGAGCACTGTTGGTTCAAATCGAGCTAATAGAGCTTGCACTGGAAACCGAGACATGATCGACTTGCGCACTTCTATGATATTTAAGGTTTCAATGTTCGGATGCTTAGTATGGTATCTCGCAAATCTATATAAGGTATACGTTGGTTCTAGCAATGGGATCTTCCTGTATACTGATGCATATGGGCCTAAACTATTGTTCGGGAACGTTTGGAATTTTTACAGAGTACGGGGTTTTCGATAGCTTAGCAATTCGTCCACTCATACGGCCAAGGTATGGAGCGAGACGTTCAGTGTTGAAGGGCACGTTTTTGCTTCCTTCGTCCGATGACCAATAATAGAGCGTTTCACGCCGTCGCTTCCTATGGCATTATAGTTGCCGTGGTCAACTCGCTTCCAGGTTACTACCGCCGGTTGAGTGATGTCAATCTTTCATAGGTACATTTGGTGAATATGAGAGGATCGATCTTTCTTCTAACACAAGGCCATAGACATGAAAATCCAAAAACAAGCAGATGAATGAGCATCTCTGAAGCATACTGTAAAAGTACAGCTGGTATACAAGAAAATCGGTCATAAAATCCGGCCCACCGTACCGCCAACTGCGACAAGCATCACCTATTTGTTCATTCCCTAGTTAGTTAGTCTTTGGCTCGCTTTGCTGTTCGCCTTCCGTTTCTTCAAATATACTTGGTTTAGAAAATGGGCGGCGTCAGCGGCAAAAGCTGTTTTAACATAGCTATATCAGGTCTGCCGTGCTTCACGGCTTCGATTCTAAGCCTCACCTGCTGGTCGAGTGGGGCGTGAATAGTTATTAACTGCCGCTAAGAGAATTTATCGGATCTCTACCTCCTTGCCCCTTGCTGCATCACAAGGCGTGCATAGCCACCAGCAACTTCTTGCGACCGAAGCCTCTATTGTCCCCTCAATTTACCGACAACATAACAAAGGCAGGTCTTGCGTCCCCGCCTAGTTGAGAGTGCTGAGTTCCCGTCAAGGCTGAGTATCTCTCCTTCCCCGAGTCTAGCTCCACGGGCATTCTTCACAAGGCCCAATCCTCATGCGTAACGTCTACTGTCTTACTTGTGTGTCCTAACTGCTAACGTTATGCGAAATAAGACCCCTGTTGTCTCCAGTAACAGCACTACTCAGGCTTCCGCAGTCAAGTATCTTGAGGAGCGGGATTGTCGGTTCGAATGCTACTTCTTGGTCCCCAATTAACTTCTACGTCTCCGGTGTGACCGGTGGTCCTTAACAGAGTTTGAGGATCGACGTTTTCGTTGTTCATTTTGATATGTGCCCTCGAATACATGTTTAACATTACAGCCTTTTCCCTTTTCTCTCTACTACAACTACATAACGCTCAATAGAATGAATGCGATTCAGTGACGAACCTACAGAATATGTGCTTCAAGTACCACTCAAGCCTATGCATATGCCAGCCAAACGCCACGGTACATACCCTATGGCACCTGTTTCTTTGTTGAGCTATAGATAACCTTGAAACAAAAGCATGCGCGACGATAAAGACTCATATTCGATGCCGCAACGCTATTGGTCTAACAAACCACGAACCTAAACAGGCGATACATGTCCATCGGATACAGAGATGTTCTAGACCGATCCAAACCCGAAGAAAGTGAAAAAAAGAGTCAAGCCCCGGCTCGTTATCTCGTGTCTAAGATAAGGTTTACGCAAAGTTAGTTGATAAATTTAGGCATCAGGCAGCAGAACCTGCAGGCGAGTGAGTTGGAACAGATCAAATGATTTGCGGGCAGGTAAGCCGGAACTGCCCTGTCAGGTAGTTCACAAATGTAGGTTTTTTATTTTTGGTACTTTGTTTTGTGGGACGTGCGTAGGGGAATGCAATAGAGTTCGTGTACCTGCTAGGGGATACAGATCCTCGGGACTCCCTGTTTCGGGATTCTTGAAGCTCAGGAGATCACACGGACCAGTTTTTTCTAAAATGCCGTCTGTGCAACTGACTACGGTAACTAGTTAACTACTAGTCAGTCGACGCTCAGACATTATAGATCGCGGTGGCTAACTTTGCGACCTGCTCTTCAAAATTTAAGCGGGCCGAGAAGTGGAAAACCGGGCCGAGTGGATACTCAGCCTGCCACCAGGAATGGCCGAAGTGGGTCTGGATTTTGATATCATTGATATGTGAATCGCCACCTATACCAAAAATTTGCAGCTGCAGAGGTAAGCGTTGCACAAGGCGGTTTGGGAAACTTAGATTGGTTCGCGGTCCTGTGGACAAGCCTATTTAGGTGGGTCATTTCTCTACGTAAGTCGAGTCCGTCTCCGCTGCGGACGCTTGACGGAATCAGGTAATGTAATGATCTTGAAGATTTTTCATTGAAAACAGTATGTTCTGAGCTCGCCCGCGGTAAATCAATCGCGAACCAAATGCCAATGTTAACACAAATCATCCCATCATTATGTGCCTGTATCCAAAGTCGGTATCTATAGTCTATCCATATCAAAACGCTGTACTCCGTATAATCTATAATCTATGTAATGAAATCAAATCAAATCAAATCAAAAATCAAATAGCCACGTCGTCTCCGCCGGCTCGGTCCTCTGGACCAATTCCTCTTCTTCGGACGATGAATAACCCGACAATGAGACCGAGCCCTGCAAGGCCAGTAGAGCACCAAAGACCGGTCGAGTATTCTTGAGCGATAGAGTGTCCTTTCTTAATGTCGACTGCTTCGGTGGTTGCGGCGGAGATAGCCAAGGCGACACCAGAGCCGATTTGGAAGGCAGTGTTGAGCATCCCACCGCACAGGCTTTTGACCTCGACCGGGACACTGGTGAGGATGGTTGTGCTGGTCGTAACAAAGATGAAGGAAACCGCAGAAATGCTGATGAGCGAGGTCGCAAGGTTGTTCACCCAGAAGTTTGCTGTTCCGGTCACAGTGAGGGCACTCGGGATTGGCGCCAACACGGTGAGCACCATTCCGATGAAAAGTGTGTACTTTCCGTTCATGTACTCAAGCAGCTTTCCTGTTCCCATGGAAGCAATGAAGCCAATTACTCCCATAGGCAAGAAGCGAAGGGCAGTTTCTCCAGCGGAGAGTTCGTCCACTTGCTGCGCTATCAAGACGATGTAATAAATAACGTTCTGGTAGCTTCCATAACAAGTGAAGCCTGCAATCCACAGACCGGCAAAGTTGGGAAGCTTCCACAAAGACAACGGCATGAGAGGGTTGCTGATGTACTTCTCCAGCAGGACGAATGCGACCAGAAGGGCGATCGACAGAATTAGAATGGCGATGACGAATGGTGTGCCCCAGCCATAGACACCGCCGCTGGAAAGAACGAATTGAAGAAGGATCAAGCCGACAGTAGAGAGCACCGCGCCATAATAGTCCATCTTCGGTCTCTCACCCTTGACTGAGCGATCACTGGGCAGGACAATCAACCCCAGTGTACATATTGAGCCAGTGAGGATCACAATGATATAGAAGATGTATCTCCAGCCCAGTGAAGTGGTGAGGAAGCCGCCCAAAATAAGACCGGCACAGAAGCCCAAGGTCCCTGAAGCAGCATAGATCGACAAGGCGCGAGTTCGATCAACACCGGTAAAGTAGGCACTGATAATTCCAATTGCAGAAGGGACCGTCATTGCAGCTCCAATGCCTTGGATACCACGGAAGACCGTGAGTTGAATGAATGACTGGCCGAATCCGATAGCCAAGGTCCAGATGGAAAGCCACAAGAGGCCAAGGCAGAGAATCAACTTTCTCCCGTACCTTAAGGAAAGGTTAGTAAATGATCAATTCGATTCAAGAATGGTGTTCTTACCGATCGGATAGAGCTCCAGCCAATAGAAGGAACCCACCAAAGGTCAAGGTGTAGGCAGATATCATCCATTGCAAGTTGGTAGTCGACACATCGAACTCCTCTTGGATCGACGCCAATGCCATATTAGAGCTAGTCATAAAGACATTGTCAAGGAACTGGGAGCCCGAAGTCACTAGCAAGATCAAGGAACCTCTCCATGATCCAAGCCGACCGAACTCTTGAGGGAGCTTCTCCAAAGTCATGGCCTTTTCGTTGTCGATCGGACTTCCAACTGCAGTAGAAGTAGCTGAACCAGATGAAGCAGAAGGAGTCTCAGGGATAGAGATAACGGTAGGTTCAGGGTATTTAGGGGAAGCAGCAACTGTCTCTTGCAAGCCATCCCCATTGTTCCATGTGGCCTGGCCACGAAGCCGATTAACCCAGCCGATAATCGCCATTGTTTCGTGTCTGATGGGAATGGAGGAGAATCTAGGACATAATGCCTTACATTTATATCTCCCCGTACATAAATAAAAATTCCTTTTTTTTTTAAAAAAAAAAAGGTCTGAAGTATGGAGCTCTAGAAAAAGCGGGTACAAGTGGGTTTTGCCCCTTCGGAAGACTCCCGTACGTACCTGTGGGCCAGCGCAGGGCATGATCGAGACTTCGCGACTTTTTACCAGCGAGTCATGGCACTTGCTCAGCTCATGTGAAATAGTCTGAATTCTGCAAAACTTATTCTCGAGTTACTATTTGTTGTACTCATGTTATCGCCTCATCGACACTCAGCTGGGTACAGTCCTCAAACAACATTGGCAAGTCAGGGCATCGACCAAGCTTTTTTTTTCCTTTCCTTAATTCAGCGGGAACTTTTAGATCTGCATACTTTATCGTACATTTTGTTCCGACATTTACGGACATTTGAGGGATGTGTGGGAGATGAATGATCTGGACGATCTGTGTGGTCAATCATTGACCCCAAAATGTAAGTCGGAGACGTGAGGCAACTCCCCTTCCTTTCCCCCCTTTCTCTGTCATTCCACAAACATCTCGTTTGACGTACCTCCCTCCACTTTGTGATCTCCTGAAAATGTCATCTCTTGTTTTACATCATGACTACGTGGCCTGCTGTCTTGAAGGTGGAGGCTAGATACCACATGCACATCACAGTATGCCCAATCTGGTCAGTCGAAGCACATGTGCCTCTGAGGGTCCAGCATTCCTACGTCCGGCTTGAAACCATCTGGAGAAGACAGATCTCTAACATTACGCCAGGAGCCTATGTCATAGACAGTTATCTTTGGCAGGATGGCTGCGATAGCTGATTTGGATATGGTCTCGACAAGGCCTACTGTTGAAATCGAGGGCCACTTTTACGTGCTAACCGAGTGTGAGACATCTCTCTGCAATTAGCTTCAGCAGTCCCGGTTATACAGTCCTTGCAAGATGACCAGCAGCTACAGAATCTCTAAATGAATTGATAACTCTGGGCTCAAAGTACGAGAATAAGGTACTATCACAAGCGTTACGCAATCTGGTACCTCTATTCAAGCATATGTATAAGGCGTGATCATAATTCCGACCGGAGAATATCTCAGCAGTATGTCCTCAATGATCATCGTGAATATTTCGTCAAGCGAGGGGCATGCTGTGGCAGGGAGTGCAGGTATTGCGAGAAACCCCCCGAGCCTCATGGAGTGGTCGGAATAGACATTGTGCCGAAAAATGTGGATGTCAGCATGTTTCTCATATATCTCTACCGAACACAGGGGATCGAAGCTTACGCCAGCTTTCAGCCAAGATATGTCGATAGTGGGAGTTCGTCAGCCGAGAAAACCATGCGCAACACGTTAATATGGGGCGTTTGGTATCTTGACAGACGAGAATGTCATGACTTGATCCTCTATTCATGATAAAGGTATTACTGGTCTATAACATTCTACTTGCATGTTCATGTGAAACCAGTCTGCACGAGAGCGGATCCCAGACCCAGACACGAACCCTAAAGCACGTTATCAGTCACAGCCACCTGCTAAGCAATAAACTAGAGTCGATAGTTTCGGCAAAGGCGATCCTCTAATTAAGAACGATATCCACTAGTTTCACAAATTAAGCATTCGCCATAAGCATAATCATACGCGTTATCCCCCTTTTGACCCTTGTGATGACGATCCGGGATTAAGATAAGGAGGATCGCCCTTTCCCCTGATGATCATGATCGCCGCTAGTTTCCGCCCTGTATCACAGCTGGAGAACCTGGAGTTGACGCGTTCACGATGATCGCCGACCCTTAGTGGATCCGCCAATTTTGGAACAGTTGTCTTCCCCCAATCCATCACTATAACCGTTATCAAAGTTGCCACAGACATGACTCTGATTAGCCTTGCTTGTTTTCACCCATCAAGCATCGAATCCTTCCCTTTCCCCCTCCCCTCCCCCTCCCCCACCTGCACGTCAAGTCAATAGCTGCTGGACCGAGGCTCCGGAATCTCATCCCTGTCATCCACTCACGCAGATCATGTCCCTTTTTGCGTGGCCCAACGAGCTTCTGTTGGTCATAGCTTGTCAGCTCAAGAAACTGATGTCAATGCCATGATCTGTGAACTGCTGCTGCTATTTCCTTATTGATTTTTGTCTCTATTCTTGCGGCATCTCAGATCAAAATTGGGTCTATTCAGACATGGCCGTCTAGGAGCCGTCCACAAATTCTGGGCAGTGCAAAATGCAAGGCTGAAGATGAGAAAGGGATACGTTGATCTCGTCTCATGGGCACGATGAGATTGTCTATTGTTGTTGAAATACGAGCTTACATCTCATTAGGGTCCTCACCGTGAAGGTGCACTGCTTGAGGCCTTACGAGGTTGTCATGATGCCGTGGCCAGAATTTCAAAGGACATTGCTGTCAACGGTACCTTCGGAGAATCGCGGTGATCTATTGCCCCATAGTATCATTGGACACGGTCGCGGTGCTATGCTTGATCTTACGCTCGATTATGGAATCGGTATGTCTGACTATGAAACCTAACGCCTCAATTCATGTTGAGCACTGCAGTTGTACACTTCAACCTGCCCCGTTCAAGTGAGACAGCCATGGATAGTCCCAGGACTATCTTCAGTCAATTTTCCAAGCAATGCAGAAGTATTCGAGGCTAGCAATTGCTGTTGTGGGGTACAAGAGGACCGCTCGTTCAGACGATGCGAGGACACTCTCATCCAGCCCCTACATAACATGCCCGAGCTTCACTATGAAGTTGAGCTACGCACCAGCAACCATCCAACTCGGCAATGCATCAAGCGTCCCTACAAATTAAACTTCTAAATCCTACCGCAGGCGAGCGCCGCTCTCAAGGATATCGAGTTAGAAGTCATGTTCAACTCCGCCAAGCTTATCAGATCCGATATCAGTATGACCGCAGGAACTACGGTTCTCTCGCCCTCCGTTATGCATTGTTCTCTTGCCAACCTTGGTCTGGGGCAGGCTTTCTGAATAGTTTGGTGACCGACAATAGATCCAGGATCGAGTCCTGATAACTACAATGACATTATTATATGTTAGTGTTAGTCAATGAAATAAATTTCCTATTCTTTTTAGAGTAGCCCAGATTCGAGATGTCGGCAAAACCCTTCATCTTACTCTCCCCACGATCGCATGGGCAGTCTGAAGGTTGGAGAAAAATAGCTTGCACCGACTGGTTATAATAATAGATGATGCCTATATTTTTCACTCATAGACTGCGGCACCTAAGTACACTTCAGGCGGGGTTCTCTGTCACGGTCGCTGGATACCCGTATCACCTGGTTGCAGCAGGTACGCCACTAATGATTGTAGCAGTATTTGAGTGCTCGCGTGTGGATTTTGCAGCTTATTCTGTACATAACGAGAGTTCAATGGCCATATTTTGCTAGTTCAAGAATATTAGGTGCCCAAGGTTTGCAGCAACCCTTGTGTCCCTTCAATCATACATTCTAGTTCCAATATATATCTCCAAGAAGAAAAACCTCCACTTCGCCGAACTAAGGTAAAATTACGCAAAATGTGCTTTAAATCGACATTTTATTGGGCATTTACTAGCTAAAATGACACAAAACAAACCCCGTTCAATTTTATTTGCGACCGTGTGGGTTCAAAACCAAAATTGGAACGGGACCTGAACTTACACCTGAATGTGGCTCAACAAGCGTTAAAAGGTCAGATCTGACATCAACCACCCAAGTGGCCGAGCAGTAACTTGGCTATCACATCTTCCTTGGTCTAGTGGTCATGATTTCCGCTTGTCATTAACACTGATAAGCGCGGGAGACCGGGGTTCGATTCCCCGAGGGAGAGTCTTTTTATTGCTTTTGCCGATCTCCCATGTCAACGCACCTTTTTTTTTTTTTTTTCTTTTTTTTTTTTCCGACCAACACAGTTTCCAATGGCAATTACATGAGGTTATAGTAGTACCGGACATATCAAATGCAATATTCCCCCGCTGGCTTACACCGCGATATTCATGTACGATGTACCGACCCTTGGTGCGCTGATACCACCTCAATGCCGCGAGAGTATACCTACAAGCACGGGCAATGACAATACCACACAACAAGCAGCAAATGTAACATATCCAAGTTCAAATGCAGTGTCCTGAGGATAAGCCCAAGGCGAGCGAGCTTTCAGTGGTTTCCCAGTGATCACCTTAATTTCCAGAACAGGCAGGCACTGCCCTCGCCCTCACTCAATTCAGCTCGGAGTTTCGCCACTAGACCTGCTTTGACGAGACTTTCCTCCACCCAGAACTGAAAGCACCCACAAATACTCTCTAAGCATCGCCATGTGCTTTTCTTCTCTCTAACCCCAATCCATCTTCTACTCAGCCGTACCCAACGTGATATCAGAACTCAACGTGATATCAGAACTCAACGTGATATCAGAACGGCCCTCAGTCATAAAGAGGCCTCGGTTGAAGGGCATCACCAAGATCTCAACATGGCGTTCTGGGTTGGCTGGCCTCTGTGGGAGAAGCTGGTTTTAGTATATCAATCCTCACCCCCGGTAAAGATGCCCATGCACTGACGCCTCATCTTCACAGGTTCTGGGACTCCTGATTGTGCGAGAAGTCATGCAGTGATGTGAGAAAGGTCTGCTGACAGATTCCCTAGATACTCGTGCTTATTACTGCCTCTTGCATCCTGGTCCTCCAGCAATGGAGGACACGCAGATACGCAGCAGCTGAGGCTCATCAGAAAGTGGACGATCCCGAACGCTACCCCATGCTGGCACAAGATGACATTCCTTTTGGGGCCAGAGCCATTCAGAGAGGAGTGCAAGTCGAAGGTATCTGGATCTCCAACCACAACAGCCCAATCTCCGTGCCTAGTCAGCTGGAGACTTCCATCGAAAGCGACTCGTCCAGCCCTGCACCGGAGTTATTCCCTGCGCACTCTGAAACTGCAGTGACATCGCCAGGCCATGGAAATATCCCGACAACTCGTGCGTCTCTGCCGCCATTCGCCCCAGTTCCAATGCATCCCGATGCAGAAACCTACAAATCAGACAGATTCAGTTACGAGCTACAACGACCTGGAGGAGTCTATTCGCCGGCGATGACATCCAACTTGCCGATTTCACCCAGCAACTTCCACCGCCGCAGCGAAACCTTGGTCACCGATGATAAGCGCGCCAGTTCCCACCCTCGGGCCTTTCCGGCGAGCCAACTGTCCGAGACCAAGAGCTGGATCAAGCCCAATTACCACGATGAGGCGGAGTTGCATTCAGCCGGCAATGACGCCGGTGCTCGTCCACCGGCCGAGCAGCAGGCTTCACGGATGACCAGTTAGTGCCAATTTGGCCACATTACAAGATGGATCCCAGGTACCAACCCATTTTTTCATAGGAATTATTCGAAGGCGATCGTCGGAGGAGTTCAAACGCAGGATGAGTGCAATCTTCAACGAGAGAATCAATCCGAATTTTGCGGGGGACCAACTTCAGTTCGACGCTGCACCGCGCCAAAAGCGACGCAGTTTTCGAAAATCTATGCTCGAGCCTTTTCGTTCTTAAATTCAGCATCATGTGTCGCTTGCAGTGCTCTGGATTTCGACCTGGAAGACATGGACGGTATCATGAAGTGGAGCGGACGTTGTAATTTCCCAGTTTGGTTGGTTGAGAGCATGATTCGACATCGGGGGCAGTAGCTATCAAATGTGTTTCCCAAGACTTTAGTCGTTGCTATAGGAGTGATGGCAAATATTAGTTCCCTTTTATCATCAAATAGGTGCAAAAGTGTATCTATTTTTGTTTGGCTGTTGCTGCCTGCGCCTAAATCAAAAGGACGAACACACGTGACCGCGCGACAGCCTCGACGCGTCCTCGGAGGCGATTGTTGACTTGCTGAGAGGTCCCGAATTTCGCCAAAAATCTTCGCTTTTACCAGCAGAGACTGCCTGGTGGCCCATTTCCTTCATCTGACGCTGTTTCCCCCTGACCTTCCAAGAGGAAGCCCCGTGATTGCGCGACCAACCGCACCCCACGAGATCGACGTGTGTTTTCGTGTTGATCGACCTTCTTACACCCGATCGAGACGTGCACGCAGCTGCTACTCTCTGACAAACGGCTTTCAGACATCAAAAATGACCGCCGACAACATGGAGACTCAGGGCGAGACGGATGAGAGTGGGCTGCCCGGCCCTGGTGCGCCTACCCCTCTCTCCGCACTGGAGGTGAGTGACCGTTGGAGCCGTCATGTTCGGCCGATTGTGAGGGATCTAACTCGTCTCGATACATTAGGGAGTTGCGGGCTTATCAGCCAGAGATATCAAGCTGTTTGTCGATGCTGGCTACCACACTGTTGAGGCGGTTGCCTATACGTACGTCTCCCGCCATATACTCTTGTCTGCCACTGCGGCTCGATCCCCACATTTACGATGGAATATGCCTGACATGATGGGTTTGTTTTAGACCAAAGCGTATACTGGAGCAGATCAAGGGTATCTCGGAGCAAAAGGCCACCAAGATCTTGATGGAAGGTGAGTCTCTTTGTCCGTGGCAATGCCGCTCATGCTTCGGAACAGAAAAGACTAACACAACCATTCCAACCAGTTCAGAAAATTGTGCCGATGGGCTTTACAACGGCCACTGAGATGCATGCTCGGCGAAGTGAGCTAATATCAATTACCACCGGGTCGAAGCGACTTGATACCCTGCTCGGAGGAGGCGTCGAGACCGGCTCAATTACCGAGATCTTTGGAGAATTTAGAACGGGAAAGAGTCAAATCTGTCATACTCTCGCTGTGACCTGCCAACTCCCCTTCGACATGGGTGGAGGTGAAGGAAAGTGTCTGTACATCGATACCGAGGGAACCTTCCGACCTGTTCGTCTCCTGGCAGTCGCGCAGAGGTTCGGCCTTGTCGGAGAAGAAGTCCTCGACAATGTGGCGTACGCACGCGCATACAACTCAGACCATCAGCTGCAACTGCTCAACCAGGCATCACAGATGATGTGCGAAACCCGGTTCTCACTTCTTATCGTCGACTCGGCAACTTCCCTCTATCGTACAGATTACAATGGCCGTGGTGAGCTCTCGTCACGACAGGGACATCTGGCCAATTTCATGCGCACGCTGCTGCGTCTTGCTGATGAATTCGGAATCGCGGTCGTGATCACCAACCAGGTCGTGGCCCAGGTCGATGGTGGACCAAGTGCCATGTTCAATCCTGATCCCAAGAAACCTATTGGTGGAAATATCATTGCTCACGCAAGTACGACCCGACTCAGCTTGAAGAAGGGCCGGGGTGAAACTCGAATCTGCAAGATTTATGATAGCCCCTGTCTGCCCGAGAGTGATTGTCTCTTTGCCATCAATGAGGATGGCATCGGCGACCCCAATGAGAAGGATATGGACGAATAAGCGCATATTTCTTTATTGTTGAGATGATTTTAGTGACTTGACGAGCTCTGAACCTTTTGTTACCCTACATTCCCATATTCCTTTGTAAGTAGTGGCCAAAAAGATGATGGCTATACATGAAATTGTAAAACAGATTATCAAATGTAATTTTAAATTCAATAATTCCACTTTTCATCGACTTTCTTGGGGTAAACAATAGGGTAAAGTGTAGGTAAAGTAAAAGTGGGCAAATGCGCGCAAAGAAAGTTCCCGCGCCAAGACTTTGTTTTTTGAGAGCTCCAGCTTTCCGCCCTGCAACCTTCTCCATCGGCCATGGAAGTCTGAGACCTTGCTCCTGGCTCTTCTCATCATGGCCAAAATCTACAAAGATACGAGGGTCGACCTCCGGCCGTTTTCGCCTGCCACGGTCGCCAACGTCAACGTCTCGACACAACAGAGCGCGCCCCGTCGCCCGCGCTTCTCAATCTCTGCTTCTGGCTCCGACCCCGAACCCCCAATCGCCAAGGATGAAGACGAATTCGCCAGACGATACCTTGCTACGCAGGGCGCGGTCTATTTTCGCAAACGCAGAACCTACCCGAGGACGTTCCTGTGGAGGGTCGTCAATGACAATAAGGTGTTGGAGATTCAATGCGCAGACTTGACAAAGGGTGGCTCAGAACACTTCGAATTCAATGTCACTCTCCGGCTCAATTTCAATGAGCAGATCCTTCCTTCCGGTGTTGCATTAGCCGACCGCGAGGATCATGAGATTCTCACCGTGTTTGTGATCACCGCCTCTAAGCAGCTTCACACTCTGTCACTTCGCCTTGAGTTCTTTCGGAGACCGGAGTCAATTGCTGAGAACGTGTCTGAATGGTGCAAATCGTGTGTTCCTGCGCCTTTGGCTTTCTCCTACCCTCACCGACTACACGCGAGCAGCCCGCTGGAGCTGTTCATCTCTCTCGACAATGGCGCCCTTTTGCGCTTGACGCGAAGGGCCGGTGACGATGGTAAGCCCCTTGATGAGATCTCTTGTCGCATCATGGCTCGAAATTGGAAACTAACTGTGATGTGACCAGGTTCGCATTGGACTCCTCTTACCTTTGATGAACGGACATGGGGCGCTTCGATCCGCGGCCTTGTGAAATGGAACGCACCCTCCTCAATTAAACACGACGGACGCAGTCTTGACCCTAATGTCGCCAATGCTATCGCGACCACCTCCGATGAGACCTACGTTTTCGCGATTTGCTTGAACCATACTTTGAAGATTTGGAATCTGGCATCGAACAAACTGGCGGCGACCAAGGATCTTCTGGATCGTCCAGTGAACCCTGATACGGTACCATATACGTTGAACCCGGCAGAGACCTCATTCGTCCGAGTGTTCAATGCGGAGAGAGCGTTGGATGGGGGTCATCGGTTCTACGTTGTCACGTATTCCCCATTCGAGGATGGACGCTTCAAGTTCTGGGCCGTCAAGGGGGGCCTGACATCTGATCTCGTCATTGAAGACCTCTTTGCAGAAGCTGTGTTCCGGCCGGAGGACCCAGATACCACAGGAAACATGTTCTGGAACATCGCCGATTTCCAGGTCAAGTCTGTGGAGGAAGGAAAGGGCATGGAGTTGTGGGTTCTGTGGAGAAACCACGGTCTCTATCAACTATATACCCTTCACTTTGATCTACAGACCCTGGTGACCGACTGGGAGACCAACTGGGTTTCGACAACATTCGAGACACACCGACAAGAGCCTCTACCTGCGCCGACTCTCGATGATGTGGTGGACCCGACCGAAAGGTGGCTTGCCTATCTTTTGCATCCCAATAGGTACCTGCCTGAGGTTCTCGAGACCGCACTGGCTGTCTACCAGGAGGCCCTAAAGCCCTTGTCAGCAGCTTCATCTGGAGTCTTGAAGAGAGACGTGCCACTCCCCGAGCGGCTTTGCTCGACGATCGCAGCAACCGTGTCTCTGCGCAAGTACGCCGACGATGAAATGGACTACAGCCGGTATCGATTGGACACAGATGCGAAGTGGCGTCAGTTCTGGCAAGTTACGGATGACCTCAACAAGCGTCGGTTCGAACCTGTCTCTCTCGCCTACGACTCGTACTTTGAAATGCCATGGCTGCTACTTTCGGACTCTTGTGCCGTGATTCGGGAATGCAATACTGCCGAGTTGCTCTTGAACAACTCCCCTTCTGGACTCCATGATGATGTTCCCAAGATCGTGGACCGCTGGAGACACCGCAACCTGAGCTCTGAGCTTGGTAACCTGTTCGAAGAAGCCTCCTCGTTGATGAAGGTAGCTTCCGATTTCCGAAAGAGATTCTCTGCGGAGCTGGACGCCGCATGCCGTGCAGCTCTTGAAGCAGAGATCTTCACTGAGCCGCTTTCATCGATCACTGACCGCATGGATGTTTTCCGTGAGCGTTGCGAGTTTGATCATATTTCAAACAAGACCTTTGACAGCCTCGTCGCGGCCTTGAATGAGTATTTCGATGCTGAGAACCTGTCCAGCGATGCCTTTTACGCCGTTATTAATACCGCCCCTCTTGGCTTTAGTGGGAAAGATTCGGAACTCCAGTCGACCTGCTTCGGTTCACGGGTTACTGTCAGTGGTGCCCTGGAGACTATTCTCCTCACGCGTAAGATACTCTATGACTTGTTAATCTTGGTTGTCTTTGTGGACGGCGAGATCGAACAAGGAGAACGGTCTAATTTCGACGCCCCGGACCTTTTCTCTACGCTGATCGACTTCCTTCGTGAATATGAAATGATGTACTGGTTGAGCTCAAATGTCCGGAAAAGCCCTGAGGGGTCCGCGAGCACTGGTACGGATTCGACGCAGGCATTCTCACTCAAGGACAACAAATCTCAAATCAAGCACCAGAGGAGCGCAACCATCCTCGAGGATCTGTTCGTCTCGGATATCAAGCCGCGCCAACCCATTGGCCTGCCGCAAAGCTACACAGTAACCTTGGGGATCAGGGATCTCCTGGCTTGGATCACCCGACAGGGGGAAGTGGCGTATCCCAACGCCCTAACCTACATCCAATGTGACCTCATTGCTAAGAACAATATCGACCTCGCCTGGGATTTCCTCCGTTTCCAAGCAAGCACCCCCTGGGCAACCTATGTCAAGGGCCGCCTGCATGTGGCCATGGCAGAGTTTGACACTGCAGCCATCTACTTCCGAAAGGCAGCATACCTCCTTTGTAAGTGTATTCCAGGACCGTCCATGGAAATTCAATCAACTAACGTCCGATTGTAGCTAGCGGCAAAGCTCTGGGCAACCTCCATGAGATGTCTTCGACACTTCTCGACCTTGTTTCCGTGAAATCCTTCCATGACGGGATTCCGAAGTATTACCAGCATATCCTTTCAGTGTTCGAAAAAGTGCGCTCTTTCTCGCATGTCGCGGATTTCGCCAGCCTGGCGCTGCAGGCCCTCGACTCGGAAGTGTGGGCTGAACAAGCCGCGGAGTACACAAGCACGCGGACTGACCTGCTCTCGCGGCTCTTCCACGCATCTCTCATAACTTGTCAATTCGACCAAGCGTACTCTGCCCTGGCCCGATACCAAGATCTTGCGTTACAGAGATCTGCGCTCAGCTCCCTCGTTTCCAACGTCCTGATCATCTCCGGACCAGGACCAGCCGGCCTCAAGCAGATCCTCCGCTTCCCCACCTCGCTCGTCCCCAACATCGCCTCTCACATCGACGAAATCCTCGTCTCTCTTGCGCGGAAACAGAGCACCTTCTCCTCATGGCTGGATATCGAAAACAACGAGACCGACATCTCACCCGACTACCACCGCATTTTGCAAGCATACCGCATTGCACGTAGCGACTTCCGCGGCGCAGCCGAAATCGCCTATCAAAACGTCCAGCGCCTGCGCCAAGCAAGAGACACCCCGTCCTCCGCTCTCACCCGCAGATCCAAGAAGGAAATTGAAGAAAGCGTGCCCGAAGATGACGCCGAGAGCAAGGAAATCCGGCACGAGCTCCTCTCGCTGATCAACCTCCTCGCCTCCGTCGACAAGAGCGAAGCCTACATCCTCGTTGAAACCGGTCCCGTCGGCTCCGCACAGTCCCAACAAAAGCGCCGAGGCTCCACAGACAATGACGGTAACGTCTTCATGGAAGACGCAGACGCCTCCCCAACACCCTTCAACGCCCGCCGCCGCTCCTCCAGCGTCGCGTCCTTTGCGTCCGGTCGCCGAGGGAGCCGCTCTTCCATCGGGAGCCGCAGCGTCTCGTTCAAAACGCCCCAGCCGCCCCAGGAGCGCGTTATCGTGACCCTCGATCACCTGCGCCGCGAATACCAGTCCGAACTGGACCGTGTTAGTCGCATTGAGCGCGGTGATTGGGAGTTTGGTCTTCTGGATGATGAGGATGAGCACGATAACGACGACACGATGGTCCTCTCGTAGGGTGGAGAACGGGCTTTATCTTGTTCTTTTTCATCTTTTGTTCTGGTGCGCCTGGAAGTTGACATCGGAGGAGTTTTAGCATGTTTTCATAGCTTCTCTTGGTTTATTTAGGGTAGTCTGGTTCTGCAAAATAGGACATGAGATGTTCAATTCTACCTGGTCAACTGGTCATGAGACTTTCAACCTTAGAGTTCGCGTAGCTTTTCGGGTGCTCCGACTGACCGTACTGGCACCGGGTAGAAATCCGAGGTAACTAAGGTAGATCCCCGCCGACTTTCTGATACCTAACTATCCATCGAGAGGCAACTCAGCCCCAGGACGTTCAGAATTGAATATCTAAATGTAGCTTCTTCCAGCTGACTGAATTGTACTGCTTTCCAAGTTATATTCTACTTTTTTAAAGAAAGCTTGGGATTGCGCTATTTCTAAAGTTGGTGAAGGTGGTGCACACTATGCAATGCTTGATGTATATATTGCAGGGTCAATCTACCACCTCCGGGCTATCCCCGCTCCATCTACGGACATTATGGTTTCCGTTATGCAGACTTAAAAGAATATGTAAGTAGTATAGAATATGTAAATAGTATAGAATGAACTAACATTGGAAGTGATTGAAAGCACCGTCTTCGAAATTATTGCTACTTCTCAGGGCAGGCCCAGGTGTAGAGACCAAGACTACCCGGAACAGATGAATATCCAAGGTCTCGATAACCTTGGCCTTAAAATAAAACTACCTTCACGAGATATTCAAGACATTTTAGTTATTCATTGATATTCAAATTCCACTCTCGATTATCATTAAGAGTAAAAAGCAGGCCCGGTATAGGTATACCCACCAACAAGATTATAGACAATTCTCATGTGAGGACAAGGCAAACAGCGACCATAAGCCACCAAATAAACCAGATTAACGAAAGTCAAGAAGAGCATCATTATAGAAAAAGGCAAAACGTCAGAAAACCGCCCACAACTCTGTACGTTGACGATATGTACCAGGGAAGCTGCGAAAACTCGCCACTCAATTTGTGCAGTGCAAAAGACACCCCCCAGAAAACGAAAGTATCTTCATTTACTCGTCGTCCTCCTCGGCCAGCGCATTCGAGTATAGTTTGCTGAAGTGCGACTTGAGATCCGTTAGTAGTGCGTAGGGCTCGCCGGTCTCGACGATCCGTCCGGCGTCTAGCACGACTATGCGATCGTAATCGAGGATTGTGTCGAGCTTGTGCGCCACTGAGATGATGGTGTGTTTGCAGAATTTCTCGCGGATGACTCGCTGCATGATCTCATCTGTTTTGGTGTCGATGCTGGGGTTTGGTTAGCTTTGTTTAAGGCAAGGGCTGGGTGTGGTGTGATGGTTATAGATCCGATTGTTGCGCTCGGACCATGCATATGCAGGGGGTTGACAGGCCAAAAAAAAAAGAAAAAAAGAAAATGACAGAGGAAGTGAGGGAACGAGGTCAGGGGTTGAGTCAATAGTTCGGAATGTACTTACTTGCTGGTTGCTTCATCGAGGATGAGGATGTTGCCGGGGCGAAGGAGCGCCCGTGCAAGACAGAAGAGTTGCTTCTGGCCGTGCGAGAGGTGGATCTCGTCGACGTCGGTGTCCAAGTTTCCCTTCTCTTCGATTGCAGGGAGAAGCTGTACGGTCTTGAGCGCATTCACAATGTCTTGGTCGCTGCGTGACCCTGTTGGGTCGGCGTTGACGCGTACGCTGCCCTTGAATAGGAGCGAGTCTTGTGAGACTCCGTTGATGCGTGAGCGGATTTCACGTCGGGGAATTCGAGTGATGTCAACGCCGTCCACAGTGATGGTGCCGCTCGTCATCTCGATCATGCGGAAGATGCTCATGACCATTGAGGTTTTGCCGCTGCGCGATATGTGAGTCTAGATCGTAGAATTGAGTAGTGTTGTCTTACCTTCCTGTTCGTCCGCAGATACCCACTTTCTCTCCTCCTTGGATTGATAGGGAGACTTGGTTGAGAACCGGTTCCTCGGGTCTTGCTTATGGTTAGATTTGTATTTCAGAAACGTGGTTGTAGATGGCATACCTGTATGCGGCTGAAACCGAGTGGAAGGTCACTTCGCCGTTCTGTGGCCAGTTAGGAGGCACATCGCCATCCTCCCCAGGCTGATCTTCAGACTGGACATTCTTCGTAAAGTCCTTGATGCGTAGGATTGAGCCAATGTGGGTCTCCAGGTTGGTCCAGAAGGTCACCAGAAGCTTGATGCTCTGGCTGAACTGGATAACGTTGAGAAGCGCTACACCCACGGAGCCAGCGCCGAGACTAGTTCCACGGAGAATCACAACCAGGACAATCAAGAGGATTGCAATACCAGCGACGAGAAGATCAAGTGACAGAGTCAACCATCGCTGAATGGCAAACATGAAGTAGAACGGTCTCTGAGACTGATCCAAGAGCTCGATATTCTTCTTCTCCATGCCGTGTTGCCAGCCAAAGGCTCGCAGGGTAACGAGTCCCTGAAGACAGTCGGTAAATTGGGAGTAGAGCGGAGCCTTGGCCTCGAGATCCAGGAAACGGAGCTGGCGCGAGGTGCGTAGGTACAGCTTCTGGATGAGGAACAGGATACCGAGAACGAAGGGGAAAGAGATGGCTGCGTATTTGGAACCAACTCCAATCAGTGCCATTTGAGCCAAGCAGAGGAAGAAGGTAGCGACGGTGTTGATGGCGGCAATAGGCAGCTCCATGTCGATGAGCTGCAAGTCCTGACTGAATCGGTTGAGAATAGCGCCACTGTCGGTGGTAGAGAAAAAGAGCATCGGAGCACTGAGCACGGTAGTCAACAATTTGCGGTGGAAGTTCTCGCCGGACTTTGGAACCATGGTGATGATCATTTGCCAGCAGCCGAGAATGAGAGCAAGCATGGCGACGACACCCAGCATCACGTAGATGCCCAGGTAGTAACCGACGTGCTGCTTGGGCTCGACCGTGTCGGACCGGGCCCACCACTTCAACCAGATACTGGGGAACGAAAGACCGAAAACAAAGACGGCCATGGCAACAATGAAAATCATTGCAGGACCCCAGCCGATAGCGTTGATGTAGTATGTGTAGATCGACAGGTCGCCACCAGTTTCACGATGCACCGGCTCGGGTTCCAAGGCTTCCTTCTCCTTTTCCAGAGAGTCGATAGTGCTGTAGCTAGGAGACTCGGAGAATCGCTTCGTCTTGTACTCCCAGTCGGGACTACCGAGGCCGAAGCTCGAAACGTATCCGCCAGTCTTGTTTAGAGCGCTGAAGCTGCCCTGCTCAATGATGCGACCGGTAGGATCCAGGACCACAATATGATCGGCGTACGGGAGGCGTTTCACAGAAGAAGAGGCGATGATAATGGAGGTGCCAATTTCTCTCAAAAGGCCAAAGTTTCCAAACAGGTTGTGGAAGATGTGGTTCTCAGTTGTGGAGTCGAGACCGCTGAGAGCGTCGTCCAGAATGATCATCTTTCTCCGGGCATACACGGCGCGAGCCAGAGCTATACGTTGGCTTTGACCGCCACTGAGAGCGATGCCCTTGCTTCCGATAACACTCGAGTCGCCACGAGGGAACTGACCAAGATCTTCTTCGAGCGCACAGGCCTGAATCACCGTCGCGTACCACTTGGGGTTGTACTCCGACATGGCAACGATACTGTCCTTGATGGTACCATTCATATGCCATGGCGTCTGATCACAAAAGGCCACACTCGGGGAAGACAACGAAACCTTTCCTTCGGCACAAGGAATCTCTCCAAGAAGAGCCTTGAGCAGAGTAGACTTTCCACAGCCGGAGGGTCCAATGAGCATAGTGAAGCTACCTCGAGGAACAGTAATCGTAAGGTCTTTTAAGACGGGTTCCTGAGAAGTCTCCCACGAGAAGCTCCCATTCTGGATGGTCGCAGCATTGGGCGAATTCGAAGAAGTAGATCTGCGCTTGAAGGATTCCACAGACTCGGAGTTACTCGAGGACACATCCAAATCGCCCGACTTGGAGAGAAGCTTGGCTTCTCCAAGGTCTTCAAGAGAGGGAATGCGAGGGACATCGCGTCTCTGATCAGAGTGGTCTTCCTTGTCCAAGAACTCCTGGATGCGAGCGAAAGAGCCGACCGAACCAAAGAATGACATCAGAGCCATCATCAAGGTCAGAAGAGGATCAGACAAAAGAGAGAAGAGCGAGAGAGAGGTGAAGACTCTTGAAACGGACAACGTGTTTGGGGAGATGGAGACGTAGACAGCGAAGGTTATGATCGGAGCGAAAATGCGAGTCAACCAGGCGAATCCCATGTTCCAGACAAGGAGGGTACGGAACTTCTTGGAGATATTGAGTTCGTCAATTCGCAGACCGTGCACAAAATTCATAAACGAGTTCTGTAGGCCCAGCATCTTGACGCCCTTGATGGATCCCAACATGCCAGAGGTGGATGAGATGCGTCGCTCAATGGCCTCGAGCCACTTGGCTTGCCGTGACACAACGAAGGACATTGTGACAAGAGAGCCAACCAAGGCGACTAGTGCAACACAAACAGGAACAACGCAGGAAATGCCCAGCTGTCGCTCCAAGAGGAAGATTGCCAAACCAATCTCGCAAGTGTTACCCCAGATCTCGTGCATGGTCTGCCAGCCATTGGTTATTCTCTCCACATCCGCACTCATCAAAGTGAGTGAGTTTGCGGGATTAGCTTCATTCAAGCTGAGACTGCTGGCTTTCTTGTAGAGCATCGTGACCAGGATACCGCGCACCATGGTGATGCCGCGGTAAGTCATGTGCTGGTACTGGCCCATTGCAACCTATAAGAGTGTTAGTAGAAGTGAGATTTGGCATTTCACCGTAAGACTTACTGCAAGGCCAATATAGACCAGGATATAAGCACCGATCAAGCCATAGCCAATGTTATTGGTGGCGCTATTCACTGGTTGGTCGAAGAAAGTGAGTGACCGCGTCAAAAGCAGCGGCTGACAGAAGTTAAATGCCACAACGCATGCTCTCGCAGGCATCGCAGCCAGAAGGGGCCACTTGGCAGCCTTCAAACACTGGAATTGCAAAGTGTTGGGTGATTTTGATTTCACTGGGAGAGTCAGTTACGGCTCTGTTAGGCTTGTTAAAAAAAGAGAAAAAGGAAGTACCTTTGCTCCATCTCTCTTCGAACATAGCAAGAAGTCTCTCCGAACTCAACTCCTTATCCAAGATGAAGAGGTCTCTGACTGACAAGACATTGCTGTAACCAATGCGGAAGAGGGGATTCAACCACCAGAACAGCGATCGGCTGTAGAATCCAGCCGTAGCTTCGGGGGGATAACCAGCAAACTCGGTCTTGAGAATGCCTCTCTTTTCAACGGCTTCCAAAAAAACAAGAAGAGTTTTGGCTCCAATGGCAACGGTGCTAACAATAGCAATGATCTCATTAGGCATGTCGACGTACCGCAGCCATAAGGTTCTGGCCCGCGCGACATCGAAAAGCAGGCTGCAGAGAAGGTAGGTGTTTAAAATGAACGATGGCCGGACAGATCGTGTATGCTCTGCATAAGATAGTGCAGCGAGAAACAGTGCCCCAGCAATTAGAAGCGCATTGCACGCGATTGAGGCCGAAGTTCTGTCGGCACCGGGCAGAGCCCAAAGGACAGTTTGAGCGATTTGAAGTCCGAGGAAAATCAACCAGGCGGCCTGTCAATCGAAAAACCCATGAATATTAGACCAAATTCTCCAAATAAAAAAATCACACAGCTTCAACATTATGTCCAGGCTGAAAGGGAATAACTCACCAGTTTGACAGGAAGCAGCCATGAACCGACAACTTTGCGTCGTTTGTGCGAAAGCTGCCAGATGCGAAGAGGAATAGTAATTAGAATTAATGAGATGGGCAGAATCTCCAGAATAGTTTCTTCAAACAAAAGAGAAAAGTCGAAACCCCCGCGACAATTACCCATACCAGCGCGGACTGTGTTGTCCAGATCACGGCACGAAGGCCCTGAGCTCGAGATAGTCATGATTACTCTCCAGGAACCATCGGTGTTGAATAATGGTAAGAGAGGTCAAAATGGACTCCACGAGTGTTGAGTTTGTTGGATTAAAGAGAGTCAGGAGAGGTCATATTCTTAGGGGAGACAGGGAGTCTAATGGTTCTAGATCGGACGTATCCAAAAAGGCTCAGGGTGAAGTCCTTCTTTACTAGGCATCCCTCGGCACAGGAGCTTACTTCTACTGCAGGAGAAGTAGACTCCTGAGCTCCTATGGGACTGTCCACTGGGTCCCTGCAACAAAAGTGGACTTCAATGCAACCCTCTTACCCTCTTACAATGTCGTTGCTGACAATGCCCTATGAGCACATCAGAGCCCGGTCATTTTGGGCATTCATCTGTACTAATGCGGGTCTATTTGGTCTTTTTCCCTCGCTAATTTTTTTCTCTACATGTAATCGGGCGTTTTGACCGAGTCATTGTCCTTTAGCTCATGATTTTAGCCTTTCTTTTTTTTTTTTTTTTCCCATGCCGGATGACTCAATTGATCCTAGTCGACCATGTTTTCTTGCGAGGACTATTTTTTTGCAGTATATTTTTGGATTTCCTCCTTGGGGATGTGGGGGATGCACAGGAGCCAATAGAGCTTGACCCCCTGGAGTGAAAAAGGCCTGGTGATGTTCAAATCGGATAGATCGTCCACCAACACGAGGGAGATGCGGTGCGACCTTGCAGGAACAATTGTTCGGGGCCGAGGTGGAGACCTAATTGTGCATGTTGAAAGTTTCTTGGTTCCCTTACGGCGGTGCCCCTACAGTTCTCCAGGGCAATAAAACCGAGCTTCATGCGAGGGCGTCTCTGTACGATGTATGATGTATGATCACTGGGATATTCCTCATCACCGCTGATGCGATCCTTTGAGACAAGTGGAATTCCAGACGAACCTTCCCTGACCGCAGAAGCTGAACAAAGTCCTCAACTCGGACAACGATGCCCAAACTCACGGGCTTTTGTATGACGGGACTCGGTGTGGATGGCAATGTCAGGTATACGGGAACGACAGCTCATCCCAGGAATTTTGTTATTGCTGAACAGGGCTCTGTTGTACCATATACAAACCTGTCAGGACCGGGATCTGCTTTCCCGGATCATCAGTGAGTTAGTGCCAAGCGGTGTGGACCTTTAGAATCTATTTTCACTGAGCATTCAGACCCAATCGTCCTGAATGGCTGATTGATGGCTAATTCACAATCTCGGAGCAAGTCCTGGAAGAGTCGGCACCGGGAGAAGTTCGACCTGGGCCATTTTGATGTCGACCGGCATGGCGTAACAGCGCACACGACGTGACTCCTCATGGGCGCCAGCTGTATGCTCTAGAATGGTACCTACAGGTAAAGCCTGACAACCAACCTGGTAAGCGAGGTGCATGCAGAATGACCAGGGTGATCCTGTTTCTTGGTCGCATGGAGCGTGGTTGATGGGTGGCAAAAGCGGGCTGCATGTCCTTTTTTCTTCTATTGGCCCACTTTTCCCCAGAGGATTCCAAATCTGGCCCCCCCCCGGATGCGAACTCCTCGTCTATTAATCATACAGAGAAATATAATAAAATGTCAGATGAAGGTTTCAGGGGGATCCAAAGTAACGGTGAAAATGGAGGAAATCGAGAGATCTGAGGTGATCTGTCATACTGAATTAGTGGACGATCAAATTCTATTTCACCGATGATGATGATATCGTTGGGGCATTTGTGGACTAGCGCAGAGTGGCCACCGGGAGCTACTTTAGTCTCCTCTAGTTTGACGGTTTGTCGCTATTTAGGGCCTCATTGAGTTGGTGGTTCAGGGCGGCGATACCCGAGTGGTTTCTATGGTTCACGCTCCCCACTCCACGATGGTTATTCCACTCCGAGTTCCACTCCTCTTTCATCTCTGTGGATCTTCATACGAGATGGCCAGGCGTTCATCGGTTGCTAGGACCACACAATTGGAATATGACGGCCGGCACGGAGTTCCGGGGATCTGGAGCTAGCCCGACCTCGATCGGGAAGCGGGGGGTTTAAACCCTCCTCGCTCGATCGGTGAATCGGCCTTCCAGAACATCAACATCGTGTTTGTCCCGATCACCTAAAACAAGGAAAAAGCAAAATCGAAAAGCGCCTGGCGCCTGTCAAAACAAGAATGAGCAAAAGAAATGTTGCCACATGGACGGAGAGATTAGCGTACTTCCGGACCCTGAATCATCTGGCCTGCTTTTACGCTGCATAGGGATTCTATGCGAGTCGAACTTGCTGAACGGATCTAATTCATATTCCGATCCCGAATCTCGGATATTCGGTGAAGAGCCCTTCCCCTTTTTCCTGCGTGGCATTGATGTTAAATATACATGTCTATTGTGTATTTCTAGGAGGACAGGGCCACAAGGGGAAAGCAATAGTAAAATGCTAGCCAAGTACGGAGTAACACGTATATAAATAAAGGGAGTCGGAAGAGAATCGATAGGTCCAGGGCCGTTGGGCATCGGATCTGCCCGCAATTATCCCTTGCGGATCCGAAGTAGGAACGCCCAAACGCTACTCGCTACTCGGTAGAACGTAGACAGGGGCGAAAGCGCACCGTCATTTTACGTGTTTTGTCTCTGCGCCACAAACTCCACACCTGAACACGATGTACCCGGCACAAACGCCCTCTACGTCCTCGATGTCGCGCTACTCCCAATCCCTTCAACTTGTGCTATAATTGCCCACCCAATCACATTCAGTACCGTAGTCGTTCCGTTAGTCTTTTTACTATCAAGTAACCAGCTTTCAAGGAATGTTCCGACTAGTCCGCCCCCATAGTATTGGGGGTATCTCAGCCTCGTACATTAAAGGGATGAAAATATTTCCCCAAGGGAAAATCTCAGCTAAGCTACTGCACAGCCCCACCAACTAATGGTTTCCGGCAGTGAGTTGCTCAGACACGGAAGATGGACAATGCAAGACAAAATGGAGTCATCATGATCCACGAATCCTCCAGCTCGGTAACCCTCGCGGTGAAGGTTCATGAAATGCGCGGTAAATCGTCTGATCATCCCGTCCCGACTCGAACCTTGCTGAGCCTTGAGCTCCCCGTGCACAGACCGAGTGGATCTCGCCATGTGTGCATCTTACATCTTGCTCATTGTCGGTGTAACTTGTTGAAATCGCTTCAAGACCTCGTGAGCCCCGTAGACCAATAAATGCATTACAGTAAAAGGCCCTACATGGATTGGAAGGGGAATATCCCGGATGTACCTGTTCTCCAGACAAAGAGCCCTATGCATAATCCGAACGATCCTCATCAGCAGATCATCATATCTGACTTGAGCGCTTAGAAGAAGCTACAATTGAGTGGAATTTGCGAGGAAAATCCCGCGCCCTTTCACGATTACTGTGGATGGGCCCAAATGAAAGATCACCTCCTTTTGCAGCCTGGCGTCCGCCTTACTGAACCACGTTCGAGACCGCATATCCCAGGGGGTCTGATCGGGAAATTGCAGCGAGATATGACTGGGCAATATGGAGAGATATTAAGCGAAGATACCCTAGCAGAAAGAGGCGAAAAAGGACAAAAGAGAAAATAGAAAATAGAAAAATAAAAAAATAAAATAAAAAAAATTACTTAGTTGGGATCAAACCGGAGTAGAAGGACGTACTCTAGTACCTTTGCTTTTCGCTTCACCGAATATTTTCATTACACCACTAAGTCGAGCCTAATCAAAGAGCCGAAGGGCATACTCCGTACTATGATCTCAAATCCAAGAAAAGAAGGTGGTAACTGTTAGGGTCAAGCCGAATCTCGGTTGTCTGAGCCTGACTCGGTTCCACAAGCTGATCCACTCATGGCCGATGCGCTGTGGCGTCTCCAACCCTTCATCATCTAGATCCGAACCCCATGCAAGGAAGATACTTGGGTCATCCTGAGATTACCAGTACCCTCGTCAATGCCATTGGTTACCCGGATGGTATTACTGTAATCCCCGTACATAGTAGGTGTTCCTAAACGAGCTGGAGCATGGCTAGTCCCATGGACTGAGTAACTAATTTTGACCTGGCAAAAAATAAAACCTCTTTAAAATAACTGAGACCATCCAACTACGCGGGCACTGTGCGAGACCTTCACTCTTTGGATTTTTATTCTTAATTCTTTTTTTACATCCATCCTAATACTTGAAGGCTCTCAACACATCCAGCTTTAATCGACTTTCCGCAGCGTACCGAATCGAATATCCACGGCGAAAACAAAACTCGTACGCCATGGCTCAATCCTCCCACTGTTACTTGCCTCGCTTCGCTACTGCGGTCGACGGGCCCAAACGCCCGGTTTCGATGAAGACGAGACCGACTCCTTCGCAACATGCGCAGTTATTAACCGCATGGCATGAAGGGAGGCTCGAATCTGTCCTGCGGGCCACCTGGGCCTTGGTCCTGCACTACTATATCCGTTCGGAGGACATCTGCTTCGGCTACCAACACATCGATGGCGACTCTATTTCCTCTCGACACTCTGTACAGCCGTCGAACGTCGCCAACCTGTCCACCATCCGACTAGCGGTCGACGAAAACGACTCTGTCAAGGCAATTGTAGATAAAGTGCACAGCAATGGAGAATCACAGCACGGTGAAAGCGTGGAGGGCGCTACCGAGGGATACCTACCCTTCAATACCATCTTGATGCTGCGCACATATCGCAAGGCGAACGACCTGCCTTCTCCCTCTCAACCAATTCTCGCATCTGCACTCCCAGACCAGGTACGCAGCTGGGATGTCAACCTTGTCGGGTCCCTGCATAACTAACGAAATTGCAGTGCCAAGTTCGTCTTCATGTCAAGGTGTTGCGCCGAGACATTAATATCTTCCTCGAATGGCGGAACGGGGATATGTCCGGGGAGCAGATGAAGAGTGTCGCCCACATCTTTACGCAGATGCTTGCCAACGTGCTTTCGCCCGGAAACACCGCTATTAGCCAGCTTAATTTGTTTTCGGAGAATGACTGGAACCGCGTCTGCAAGTGGAATTCCCACACTCCTCAGCTTTACGATCGCTGTATCCATGACGCTATTCGGGATAATGCTCTCAGTGGACCGGATCGAGAAGCTGTGTGTGCCTGGGATGGTAGTTTGACATACGGCGAGCTGGACGAGGCGGCTGCCAAGCTTGCTTGCCATCTGCGTATGCAGGGTGTGGGACCCGAAGTGCGAGTAGCATTGTGCTTCGATAAGTCGGTGAGTTCCTCGATATCTGTCTGTTTGTGTTTGCGTGTGTGCAGAATGACTGATAAGCGTAGAAATGGAACATCGTGGCGATGCTTGGCGTGATGAAAGCCGGGGGAGCTTTCGTCCCATTGGATCCGACCCATCCAACTTCGCGTTTGCAGGGTCTCATAGAGTCGGTCAAGGCGCAGGTGGTATTGTGCTCGCAGAGTCGTGCAGAGGCTCTCCGGCCTATTGCAAAGACCTTAATCCCCCTCTGCGCCGATACCCTGGAACGCCTGTCGGACCCAGCCGAAGGTGCAGACCTTGCATCGGGTGTTACTAGCCAGAATGCGGCGTATGTTTTGTTCACTTCCGGCTCCACGGGTGAGCCCAAGGTAAGTTTTCACCGTGCGACCGAGTCGAGCTTTCGGGATTTAGGGCTGACCTTTTTTTTATTACAGGGCACCCTGCTGGAGCACCGGGCGTTCTTGTCAAGCTCGATGGTCCATGGACCTGGGCTGTGTGTCTTCCGTGACTCGCGATGTTTGCAGTTTGCAGCTCACACATTCGATGCAAGTTTGGCAGAGTCATTGACACCGTTAATTCACGGTGCCTGCGTCTGCATCCCCAGCGAGGAGGCCCGCTTAAATGATATTGTGGGCACGATCAACGACATGCGGGTGACCCAAGCCTGCTTTACCCCCTCGTTCATCGGCTTCATTGAAATCGACCGCGTACCCGGCTTGAAGAGTCTGGTCCTGGCCGGAGAGGCAATGTCCCAGTCCCAACTGGAGACCTGGTCCAGAATTCAACTGGTCAATGGCTACGGACCTACCGAGGCCAGTGTCGCGTCCGTGCTTAACTCCCATGTTACACCTGACACCGACTGCAAGGATATCGGTCTGCCAATCGGTGTCAGGGCGTGGCTGGTGAACCCTGAAAATCATGACCAGCTCGTCCCTGTCGGCTGCCCTGGAGAACTTTTGCTCGAAGGTCCGTCTCTCGCTCGATGCTACGTCAACAATCCACAGAAGACGAACGAATCCTTTATCTACGATCCTGCTTGGGTCAAACTCGATCCGGCCGGGGGCACGAATCGCAGGTTTTACAAGACGGGAGATTTGGTGAGATACAACTCCGACAAGGGCTCACTCAACTACATCGGTCGCAAAGATACTCAGGTGAAGGTTCACGGCCAGCGAATCGAGTTGGGTGAAATCGAGAATCAATTGAGCATCGACTCTAACGTTACTCACTGCTCTGTCTTCTTCCCCAAGACTGGCTTTTCCAAGGGCCGTCTGGCCGCCGTCATTTCTTCCACTGGCCTCCTGGCTGAGCAGTCAGAGTCTGAGCTAGAACCTCTGCGGTTACTTTCCACATCGGAGAAAGCGAAGATCGTCCCGGGAATTCGAGAGCGTCTGTCGGCCCGGTTGCCGACTTACATGGTCCCTGCGGTCTGGCTCTGCGTCGAGGCTCTGCCTCTGCTCCCGTCTGGGAAACTCGATCGAAAGGGTATTGCTGGATGGGTTGGTGGTATGGAATACGACCCCGACATTACAACCGCCAACACCGTATCAGTATCGGAAGGCCAGATGTCTCAGCCGGCAAACGAGAAGGAGGAGGCTCTGGCTGCTGTTTACAGCCGTGTGCTGAATATTCCTCAGAACCATGTCAGTTATGATGAGAGCTTCCTCGCCCTGGGCGGTGATTCTATTGCTGCCATGACCTGCGTGGGATTGTGCAAGAAGCGTGGTCTTGGCCTTTCCGTACAGGAGGTGCTGCGTAGCAAGTCGATTCGGGAGCTTGCTACGCGGACGAAGGCAATTGATCATGGGACTTCTTACCAGGAAGCAGTCGATGAACCATTCGAGCTTTCTCCCATCCAACTTCTTCACTTCGGTGTGCGAAAAGAGGGACAGGGTCATTTTAACCAGGGTATCCTTACCCGGTTGAACAAGCCACTGGATGAGAGGACCCTTCGCAAGGCAATTGAAACCCTTGTCTCGCGGCACTCAATGCTTCGCGCTCGCTTCGATCACACTGGTGCTGCGACGGCTTCTGCCCAGCGTATCACTCGCGATGTGAAAGGTTCATATCGATGGAAAAGTCACAGTGTGTCCAGCATGGACAATATCAAGCCTTACGTGGCTGATAGCCAGTCCTCCATCAACTGCTTCACTGGGCCTCTGTTGGCTGTGGACTACTTCCGCGTCAAAGGTAAAGAGGCGGGTTATGTTTTGTCCATGACCGCCCATCACCTTGTTGTTGATATTGTCTCCTGGAGGATTATCCTTGAGGATCTGGAGGATGTGCTTCTGAATCCTCAGAAGCCTGTCAGCGAGGATAGCTCTCTTCCTTTCCAGACTTGGTGCCGGCTGCAGGCTGAGCATAGCAAGTCTCTGATTAAAGAGGGCAAGGTTTCAACCGACCTATTGCCTGCCACAGACTATAGCTATTGGGGCTTGAAGAGTACTTCGACGAATTATGGCGATGTCGACTGTGCATCTTTCGAGATCGATGCCTCGCACAGCAATGCCATTCTACTGGACTGTCACAAGGCTTTAAACACCGAGCCCATCGACTTGTTCCTCGCAGCCATGCTTCACTCTTTCGGTCGCTCTTTCGATGATCGCTCTCTACCTGTGATCTACAACGAAGGCCATGGACGTGAAGTCTGGGACCCATCCATCGATATTTCGCACACTGTCGGCTGGTTCACCATCCTGCACCCTATCTTTGTTTCCGCTTTCAAGGCGGAGAGCCCAATCGCGACCCTGGTGCAAGTCAAGGACCTGCGTCGTCGTGTTTCCGACAATGGGCGTGCTGATTTCGCCAGCCGAGTGCTCCCAGGCTCTGGAAAGCAGAGTAACAGTCACCCCCGCCCATTCGAGATCTCCTTCAACTATGTTGGCCAGCACCGTGATCTGCAGAGGCAAGATGGCCTCTTCCAACTGGTCGATCAGATGGCCGGAGAAGCTGGACAAGGTGGTGGTTCCGCCGACTTTGGACAGGACACGCCTCGATTCGGTCTGTTTGAGATTTCGGCGATGGTCGTGCACGGAAAGATTCGCTTCACCTTCTCTTTCAACAAGTTTATGCAGCATCAGGATCGTATCCATACTTGGGTTTCCCACTGCCAGAAGGAGCTAGTTTCCATGTCTGACCAGCTCATGACCATGTCGCCTCGCTTGACCCTGAGCTCCTTCCCCATGCTGTCTTTGACCTATGATAGTCTCGAGAAGTTGCTCACGCAGAAGCTCCCGGCGATTGGAGTTAACTCGCCGGATGTGATTGAGGATATTTACCCTTGTTCTCGTATGCAACAGGGTATTCTGCTTGGTCGCACTCGGGATAGCTCCTACTATGCTGTTCACGATACATTTGAAGTTCGCGCCACAGGATCAACCGAGCCAAACCTCGACCGACTTGTGAATGCGTGGAAGGAAGTCGTCTCTCACCACGCAATGTTCCGAACCATCTTCGCAGAGAACCTCACTCCCCGGGACCCCTTCTGCCAGGTCGTGCTGAAGGAGTACGATGCCACCCCAGTACTTCTCCAGTCGGCTGGTGACAGTGATGTTTTGGCAACTTTTGATGCTCAGGAGCCTAAGGACTATAGCGAGATGCGGCCGGCCTACCGTTTCAGCATTTGTCAGACGTCGACAGGAAGACTGTTCTGCCGAATTGAGCTGAGCCACGCCGCTATGGATGGTAACTCGATCTCTATCATCCTTCGTGATCTGCAACTCGCCTATGCCGGAAGACTGGAAGAGAGCCCCCAGCCTCTATTCAAGGACTATATCCGCTACCTCAAGGATGCCCCGCAAGACGCTAGTATCAACTACTGGCGCTCCTACCTCTCGGATGCTAAGCCTTGCCTCTTCCCCGTCCTTACCGATGGCGAGAAGCCTCAGCAGAAGACCCTGCGCTCCATTCCTGTCAACTTCCGATCTCTGGCCCAGCTCCAGAGCGTTGTCGAGAAGAAGGGCATTACTTTGTCCAATGTCTTCAACGCCGCGTGGGGTCTGACTCTTCGCCTCTACTGTGGCACGGATGATGTTAGCTTCAGCTACATGGCCTCCTTGCGTGATGTTGCGGCCGACGGTGTGCAGTGGGTTGTTGGCCCTGTGATCAACTTGATGGTGTGCCGCATGAAGATCTCGGGCGATTCTCTGCTCAGCGATGTTTTGAACCAGATCCAAAATGATTACGTGGAGAGTCTTCCTTATCGCCACACCTCACTCATTGACATCCAACATGCTTTGAAGCTGTCCGACGCCAACTTGTTCAACTCAGGTGTCTCTTACCGTCGTCTACCTAGCGCCAAGGACGCGGTGAGCAGCGACATTGAGTGTGTGGAGGTTGGCTCTATCCATGATCCAGCTGAGTTCCCCGTCTACATCAACATCGAGGCCCAGGACACCAAGGCAAATATTGATCTTAACTACTGGACCACGAACCTTTCTGATGCTCAAGCTACCAATGTTGCCAATACCTACGTTCAATGCCTGGAGAGTATCCTGACCCACTCCGACAGCGAGATTCGGCAGATCGAGAGCCTCAGCGAGCAGAACAAGACCGATATTTTATCTTGGAACGATACGATTCCTCAGGGTGTCGAGAAGTGTGCTCATCAGGTTTTCCAGGACATGGCCAAGAAGTCGCCCGATGCGCTGGCTGTCTCTGCTTGGGATGGAACCCTCACGTATTCCAAGCTGGATCAATACTCCTCTCGCCTCGGCAGCTATCTCGTCACTTTCGGCGTTGGCCCAGGTACTTTGATCCCCATCTGCTTCGAGAAGTCTGTCTGGAACACCGTTTCCATGCTGGCGGTCATGAAGGCCGGTGGTGGCTGCATCCCGATTGACAGCCCAAAAACAATGGGTCTTATTGAAAAATGGGCCGTCAACAACGCTGTACAGGTCGCCCTTGCATCTCCCGAAAAGGCTCAGGTGCTTGAGGAGACCATTCCATATGTTATACCCGTCAGCGAGTCCCTTGTGGAGTATCTCAATGATGAGCGTCTCATGTCTACCGCCTGTCCGTCCGACCCAGCATATGTCGCATTTACTGCTGGAACGTCGGGACCCGCCAGTGGTGTGGTTTTGGAGCACACTGCCATCATGACTCGTGCGCAGGCTTTTGCGGCTTCCATGAAGCTATCTGATACGTCGCGAACTCTGCAAACGGCTGCCCACACCTCCGACATGCTGCTACTGGAGACCTTCGGCACTTTCGTGAGCGGTGGTTGTGTTTGTATCCCCGCTGATGTTGACCCTGTCAACCTGTCAGCGTCTATTAATGTTCTTCATGCCAACTTTGCCTGCATCACTCCCACTGCAGCCACCTTCATGTCCCCGAAGGATGTTCCCGGCCTGCATACTATTGCGCTTCATGGAGAACCTATCCCACAGAGTGTTCTGAAGGCCTGGCAGTCTGATGACCTGAAGCTCCATGTTGTCTACGGCACTGCTGAGTCTTCCTCTGCTTCCTTGCATGCTGCTGCCAGCCGGGAAAGCCAAGAAGGTACCATTGGATCCGCTGTCTCTTCTGTCGCATGGCTGGTTGACCCTACCAACGCCAACACGCTTGTCCCTGTTGGTGCTGTTGGTGAACTGGTACTCCAAGGTCCTGTGCTTGCTCGTGGCTATCTTGATAACGAAGAGCTTGGTAGCCAGCACTTCCTGAAGAATCCCACTTGGGCCTTGGAACTTACCGACGACCGCAATGCAACTGAATCCCGCGGATTCTTCAAGACTGGCGACCTTGCCCGCTACAACTCCGACGGATCCCTGGTCTACCTAGGTCAGAAGAATGACCACCAAGGCGTCGCTCTGTGCGCCGATAGACTGCTTGTCGAGCAAGCAATTGACTCCTACTTCGGATTGAAACGCAAGTCCGTCGTGGACGCCGTGTCACTCCACGGCAACCCGCCATCCATCGTCGCATATGTCTGTACTTCGGATGGAGCGGCATCAACATTTGTCGACCGAGTCATCCAGGGCTCCGCTAAGCACATGAGCTCGACAATTGCTGCGCTGCACACGCACCTCAGCACCCAGCTTCCCGCTAGCAAGGTCCCGAGTACATACATCCCCATATCCGCTATCCCGCTCCACCCCTCTGGAAAGATTAACTATACAGGCCTCAAGTCCGAAATTGGCGCTTTGTCCAGCAGTGTTCTAAGATCCTTCGACATCAAACACTGGACCGGAGCCAAGCTTGGAACCCGAACTTCCCGCGGATCCTCCCTTACTGGAACCAACCTGGAATTCTGGAAGGAGTATCTCGCCGATGTCGAACCTTGCAATTTCCCCTCGATTTCGCTTCACGCCAGCGGCGAGGGACGTTCCACCCGCACCCTCAACAAACAGACCGACAAGCTGCATGCATTCAGCAAAATGTCCGGTGTCTCTGTCGAGACCATTCTCCAAGTTGCATGGGGTCTTGTGCTGCGATGCTACACCGGTAACGACGACGTCTGCTTTGGATTCTCAATGGCAGAAGCCGATATCTCTTCCAACATTTCCATTTTCCGCATCCTTCTGAACAATGACCGCCAGCTCGACGAAGCTCTTCAGAAATCAAAATCCCAGTTTGACAAGAGCAAAGCAAACTTCGCTGAGCTTGCCGCTGTCAAGAGTCAACTCGGCCTCCAGGATGCCGAGGTTTTCAACACCCTTTTGACCTACCGGACTGCTTCCCGCCTTCCCCAGAGAGATGTACGCGATGATACCTCCACCAATAACTACAAGGTTGCCGTCGAGGCGGCGGTTTCCAGCTCCGTCGCTGAAATCCACTTCAGCTATTACTCCGATACTGTCTCCTCCGCCCAGATCACCCATGTTATTGATGCCTTTGATCACATCCTGAACGATATTATGGCTTCTAGCCCTCGTCACCGAACCATCGGGGACCTCGATCTCTTCCCACAACGTTCCTGCCGCCAAATCCGCGACTGGAACGCTGTTCTTCCTCCTCGATTCGAGAAATGTGCCGACGAATTGATTCAGCAGCAAGCGCTTCTTCACCCTCGCGCCGAGGCCGTTTGCTCTTGGGACAAGAACTTCACTTACGGCCAGCTTGAGATTGTCTCTAGTCGTCTTGCTCGCTACCTTACCAGCTTGGGTGTCAAGCCCGAGGCTTTTGTTGTCCTTTCCTTCGAGAAGTCTGCCTGGGCCGTGGTTGCTCAACTGGCTGTTCTAAAGGCTGGAGGAGCCTTTGTCTCTATCGATCCTTCTCATCCCGACTCGCGACTCCAGATGCTCATCGACGAAATTGGCGCCGATCTGGTCCTCTGCTCCTATTCCCTCCAGTCGAAGATGTCTAACCTCTGCAAGAAAGCCTTTGCTGTCTGCCAAAGCTCCATTTCCCAGCTCCCTGACTCTCCTTTGCGGATGCCTGGTACCCGCCCCAGTCCTTCGAATGCTGCATACGCTATTTTCACCTCTGGTACCACTGGCAAGCCAAAAGCTACGGTCGTCGAGCACACTGCGCTCAGCACAACCGCGATGGCAATGACTGATGCCCTGCATATGAACTCTGGAACTCGTGCCCTGCAGTTCTCGAATTACACGTTCGATGTCAGTGTTCTTGAAATCATGATGACTTTGATGACCGGTGGTTGTGTCTGCGTTCCGAGTGAGGAGGAGCGCATGAACAATTTGGGCGGTGCTATCTGTCGCATGGAGGCCAACTACATGTCCTCGCCTCCTGCTATTGTCAATACTTTGGAGCCCAAGACTGTCCCCACCTTGAAGACTATCATCACCGGCGGTGAAAAGATGCCTGCGAACCACATTGATCGCTGGCATGACAGGTTCGTGATCAATGCTTACGGTCCTTCCGAAGCTACCGTTGTTGCCACTGTTGGTGTCAAGGTTGACTGGGATGGTAATCGTGTGAACGATGACCCAACCTGCATTGGTACTCCTCCCAACTGCAGAGTATGGGTCGTCGACCCCAACAACTACAACCGTCTTCTTCCTGTTGGCGCTATTGGTGAGATGCTTCTCGAGGGTAGCAACATTGCCCGTGGATACCTTGCCAATCCCGAGAAGACCAAGGCTGCCTTCGTTGATGACCCTGCCTGGAGCCACCACACCGGGTTACATGGTCTGTTCAAGCGCAAGGACCGCATGTATCGTACTGGTGATCTGGTTCGCTACAACAGCGATGGCACTCTTGCTTTTATCTCTCGGAAGGATACCCAGATCAAATTCAACGGCCAGCGCATTGAGCTTGAGGAGATCGAGCACCAGTGTGTGCGCGCCCTTCCTGAGGGATCCCAAGTTGCTGTTGATGTTGTTGTTCCTCAAGAGCGAACCGTCGCTAAGAGTCTCGCGGCCTTCTTCACTGTCCACGACCAGGACTCGTTCCAAGGGGGCAGCACTGATGACTTTGCTCCCACAATTCCTGGCGCTGACCCTCTGCTTCTTCCGATCTCTGTGTCAAACATGGATGCCATCCAAAAGCTGAAACGCTCGCTCCCTGATCTCCTCCCCCAGAGTATGATGCCGCGCCTCTTCTTCCCGCTGCGCAATTTGCCTTTCACTTCTTCGGCCAAGATCGATCGACGACGCCTCCGTGCAATGGTTCAGACTCTTTCCAAGGAAACCCTCAAGTCTTACATTACCTTCAACACTGCGAACAAGGCGAACGAAGTCTCCTCGGATGGCATCGAAGCTAAGCTTTGCGCTCTTTGGGAGAAGACGCTTGATCTAGAAGAGGGTTCAGTCACGACTGACGACAGTTTCTTCGCTCTCGGTGGTGACTCTTTCTCTGCCATGAACCTTGTTGGAGCTGCTCAGGCACAGGGCATCGCGCTCAATGTCGCAACCATCTTCAAGACCCCTGTCTTGGCTGACATGGCCAAGAGCTGTTCAGAATCTGCAGAGGCTCCCGCTCCCAAGAAGGTCTCTCTTAAGCCATTCTCGCTTCTGCCAGATGGAGTGGACTTTGAGGGACTTCTGGATGAAATTACCGACAACTGTGGTGTCTCCAATGACCTCGTCTCCGATGTTTACCCGTGCAGTGCTGTGCAAGAAGGTCTCCTGACTCTCTCTATTAAGCACCATGGTGCCTATGTTGCCCAGCCCGTTTTCCGTCTCGCTGATGGCACCGACATTGACCAATTCAAGGCTGCTTGGCAGCAGACTGTGGCTGATCTCGACATCCTCCGTACTCGCATTGTGCACACCGAGGCAATGAACTTCGCCCAGGTTGTCCTGAAGGAGTCTCCCATTCACTGGGTACACGCTGAGTCCTTTGAGAAATTACCCAGTGATTCAATGGAGCTGCCCAAGCACAATGGTGCTCCCTTGACAGGTTATGCGATTGTACAGCCCCATGGATCACGCATCTGCCACTTCGTGTGGTCAGTCCACCACGCTCTCTACGATGGATGGAGTATTCCTCTGGTCTACCGAAAGCTCGAGGAAAACTACAACGCTGCTCAGAACAAGCAGCCTGCCACTCCTTATGGCCTGTTCATCGAGTACCTCAACAAGAAGGACATGAACGAATCCGACACTTTCTGGAAGAACCACTTCGAAGGCTTCTCTAGCACACCTTTCCCGCAGAACAAGAATGCCGTTGCCGATGCTATGCGCGCTGGAAACACTCAGTACCACAGCATGGGTATTTCGCGCCCTACCAACAGTGTTGACTTTACTTTGCCTGTTCTTCTCCGTGCCGCATGGGCCATTGTGGTTGCAGCTCACACTGGATCTCATGATGTTTGCTTCGGAGAGACCTTGTCCGGTCGCAACATCGATCTGCCCGGTGTCGGCGATATTGCTGGGCCTGTTCTGTCAACTGTCCCAACTCGCATCATTGTCGACAATGAGATATCTATTATCCGGTACCTTGACAAGATCCACCAATCGACCACTGATATGATCCCTCATCTCCACGCTGGACTTCAGCGCATCCGCCAGCTGAACAGCGACACTGCTGCTGGTTGCAACTTCCAGAACCTGTTGGTTATCCAGCCCAGTGAGGGCGAGCTTGACAATAAGATCTGGATCGATGAGAGGCAAGCCACCAGTGAAGACTTCTTCACTCATCCCCTCGTCCTTGAGTGTGCCATTTCCAAGACACACATCCACTTCACTGTTCACCACGATGAGCTCGTCATCACCGGCTGGCAGTCGAAGCATCTTGCGGAGCAATTCAGCCATGTCCTCAAGCAGCTGATGTCTGTTTCCAAGACCAGCACAGGCAAAATTGCTGAATTGGAGGTTGTCAGTCCCGAGGACAAGATGGAGATTGCCCGATGGAATGGCCGCGATCCGCTCGTTGTGGAACGCACTGTACACGACTTCATTCGGGAGAAGGCTATCGAGACCCCCAACGCCCCCGCCGTCTGCGCCTGGGATGGCGAACTGAACTACAGAGAATTCTGGGATCTTGCCTCCTCGTTCGCCAACTACTTGGCTTCCCGCGGTGTTGGCGCCGAGGTTTTCGTCCCTGTCTGCCTTGACAAATCGGCTTGGGCGATGGTGACTCTGATCAGTATTCTTATTGCTGGTGGTGGCTACGTTCCACTGGATCCCCATCACCCCGTTTCGCGACATGAAGAGATCCTTGCAGATGTTGGTGCCAACATGATCCTTTGCACGCCAAACTACACCAGCCGCTACACTCGTATCGTCAAGACTGTTATTCCTATCAGCAAGGATACACTCAAGGCTTATGGATCCCTCAATGTCTCTGCCAAACGCCGCAATGAGGCGACTCCGGCGAACATGGCCTACGCTCTGTTTACATCTGGCAGCACGGGCCGGGCCAAGGGTATCATCGTTGAGCACCGCAACTGTGTCAGTAGTATCATGGCTTTTGCTCCATGGGTCGAGATGGGTCCTTCATCTCGCGTGTTCCAATTCGCATCCTTGACCTTCGATGCCGCTATCATGGAGACGCTTGCCATCTTGATGCTTGGTGGCTGCATCTGCGTCCCCAGCGAAGATGACCGCTTGAATGACGTTGCCGGTGCGATTAGACGCTTGAACGTGAACTGGACTTTCCTTACTCCCTCCATTGCCAGTATCATCGAGCCTTCATCTGTTCCTTCGCTCGAGATCCTTGTCTGCGGCGGTGAAAAGATGTCTCGAGAGGTCATCACCAAGTGGGCCAATGCCGTCAAACTCATGAATGGATACGGACCAACTGAGACTTGTGTGTTCGCCGTTGTTGACACTGCTGTGGCTACGAGCCGTGATCCTGCACGTATCGGCTACGGTATTCCAAGTACCCTTACCTGGATTGTGGATCCCGATAACCATGATCGTCTGGTTCCCCTTGGCGCTGTTGGTGAACTTGCCCTGGAAGGAGTCGCTCTGGCACGGGAGTATCTCAAGAACCCCGAGAAGAATGCTGAGTGCTTCATCACCAACCCCGCCTGGGCAAAGGACTTCAAGAAGTCGTCCACTCTGCCATCCCCACGCAGAATCTACAAAACTGGTGATCTCTGCTACTACAACCCCGATGGCTCGATCGAGTACATCAGTCGCAAGGATCACCAAGTCAAGCTGCATGGCCAGCGCATGGAGCTGGGTGAGATTGAGCACCGACTCTATGAAGACCCACTTGTGCGCCATGCCGTTGTGATTCTGCCTAAGACCGGACCACTCAAGCAGCGCCTTGTTACTGTTATGTCTTTGAACAAGATTGCACAAGACAACAAGCTGATTTCAGACAAGGCTTGCGAGCTTGTCGATGAAGAAGACCTTCATAACCACGGCTTGGCTGGCCTCGTCGAAGTGCAAAAGAATCTCGAGGCGCAGCTCCCCATTTACATGGTCCCGCAGACCTGGGCTCTCATCAAAAAGCTTCCTATGCTTGTTTCCGGCAAACTTGACCGGAAGAAGATTACCGCCTGGGTCGAGAACATCGACGAGGAGGCCTATGAGCGCATCATGGCAGACTACGACCGCATGAAGCGCGGCGACATCGAGAAGCCGCAGGGGAAGGAACAAGACGGCTCTCTCAAGATTGTCCGTGAGATCTTCTCGCAAGTCCTGAACATCTCCCTGCAAAAGGTCAACGTGGACCGCTCTTTCGTCAGCTTAGGTGAGTTTCCAATACGTCCCAGTCCCGATTTCAAGCCCCAGTCCACTAACAAAATTATCCAGGTGGCGACAGTATCACCGGCATGGCAGTGATCTCCAGGGCGCGTAAGCAGGGCCTGGTCCTGACTCTCAATGACATCTTGCAGAGTCGATCTGTCAAGGAGCTGGCTCAAACTGCCACTGCCAAGGCACCCGTTACTGCTCAGCGCGAGGAGAAATCTGGAGAGGGCTTCGCTCTTTCTCCTATCCAGAAACTCTACATGCAGTCGTCGGTGTCTTTCAAGGGTGCTGCTCGCTTCAACCAGAGTATCACTGTGCGCATCTCCCGCAGGGTCGAGGGTGAAGTCCTTCGGCGTGCTATCAAGGCAGTTACCAGCCAGCACTCTATGTTCAGGGCTCGATTCGACACTGTCAATGGAACTTGGCAACAAAAGACCGCCACAGTATGTTTCCCCTTCGTCCAGAAGAAATATGTTAATAATAAAACCGCGCAGGAAATCGACGAGTCCTACCGCTTCCGAGTGCACTCGGTCAGTGATATTCGTGCAATAGTCCCCAAGGTGGCCGAGAGCCAGTCTTGCCTGGATCCGATGAACGGACCTATCTTTGCTGCTGATCTCTTCAACCTGCGCAGCGGTGGCCAGGTCCTCTTCCTAGTCGCTCACCATTTGTGTGTGGACATGGTCTCTTGGCGTATCGTTCTCCAGGATCTCGAGGAGCTCGTTATGTCTGGTTCCCTTTCCGATGAGAAGGCGCTTTCCTTCCAGAGTTGGTGTGCTATGCAACAAGAGAGAGCCATGACCAACGATTCCGCTCTCACTCTCCCCTTTACTCCCGAGCAGGCCAATCTGCGGTACTGGGGCATGCACGAATCACCCAATGTGTACGGCGACATCAAGATGGAGTCGTTCTCGTTGAGCGAGGATGCTACCAAGTTCGTTCTCGATGGATGCCACGACGTTTTCGGTACCGACACCGTTGACATCTTGCTTGCGTCTGTCATTCACTCTTTCCGTCAGACTTTCACTGATCGGAAGGTCCCGACAATCTACAACGAAGGACATGGCCGTGAGCCTTGGGATGCCAATATTGATCTCTCGAGGACCGTAGGCTGGTTTACCACCATGGCTCCTCTGCTTGTTGAGAGCGATGACGGTGAGTGCCCGATCATTCCCATACACCTCTTATCAGTGGCTAACATATAACAGTTGGAATCATGGACACTATCAAGCGTGTCAAGGATACTCGTCGCAAGATCGCCGAAAATGGCCGGCCTTACTTCGCCAAAAGCATGCTCCAGACCGACCACCAAGATTTCCAGGTTCCTTTGGAAATCCTGTTCAACTACCTCGGTCGTCTACAGCAGCTTGAGCGGGCTGATTCGCTCTTCCGTCATCAGGGGAATGTGTTTGACAGCTCGGACTTTGCTGTTGCTGGAGACATGGGTCCTGAGACTACTCGCTTTGCCCTGTTTGAGATTTCCGCCATTGTTGTCAAAGAGCGCCTAAACGTTGCGTTCACATACAACCGCAAGACGCAGCGCGAGGGCCAGATCCGCCGCTGGATCCTTCAGTGCAAGGGTGTTCTCGAGCAGGATATGTCTGCCCTGAGGAAGGCTACACCTGAGCCTACTTTGAGCGACTACCCTCTGCTGCCACTCAACTACCATGGCCTCCAGATTCTCATCAACAATACATTCCGAAAGCTCGGAATTCGCAGCAAGACCGAGATTGAGGACATTTACCCTTGCTCCCCCATGCAAGAAGGTTTGCTGCTTAGCCAGCTGCGTGATCCCAGCGCCTACATGTTCCATACCATCTTCGAGATCAAAGATGCCCGCACCGGCAAGGTTGACCCAGAGAGGCTTTCTCGGTCGTGGCAGATGCTTGTTGATCGCCACCCAGTCCTCCGAACTGTCTTCATTGACAGTAACTACAGCGGTGGCTCTTTCGACCAGCTTGTTCTCGCTAAGCTGACCGACAATGTTCTGCGAGTTGAATGCCCCGACTCCCAGGTCGAAGAGAAGCTGGCTGCCATCTCTCTTCGCGATCTCAACGCCATGCGTCCCGCCAAGCTCTCGCACCAGCTCACTGTCTGTCGAACATCCACTGGACGTGTATTGGTGAAGCTTGAAATTAACCACGCGATCATTGACGGTGGCGGTGTTGATGTTCTCCTGCGCGATCTGGCAATGGCTTATGATCGCCGCCTGCCAGAAGGGGATGGACCCCGGTTCGGTGACTACATCAAGTATATTCGGACTCAAAGCCAGGACAAGGCCCTCGAACACTGGAAGGAATACCTCGGCGGTGTTAGCCCTTGCCACCTCACCCCTACATCTGGCTTCCAGACCAAGCGTGAGTTGAAGGGCATTTTGATGAACTTCCAGCGCTACCCCGAGTTGCTCGGTTTCTGCGAGCAGGCCTCAGTTACCTTGGCCAACCTCACTCTGTCTGCTTGGGCTCTTGTCCTTAGACAATTCACCGGGTCCGATGATGTCTGCTTCGGTTACCTGTCTGCCGGGCGCGATGCGCCTGTCAATGGTATCCAGGACATGGTCGGCATCTTTATCAACATGCTTTGCTGTCGCGTTCAGTTCTCTGACCAGCAAACACTGGCGGATGTCTCTAAGCGCGTCAATGAAGACTACATTCGCAGCATTCCCCACCAGAGCTGCTCCCTGGCAAGCATTCAGCACGAACTTGGCATGCAGGGCCAGTCTCTATTTAACACTACCCTGTCAATTCAGAACCACACTGTTGCTGGTGGAACCAAGGATAAGGGGTTATCATTTGACCTGCAGTATGCTCATGATCCTAGCGAGGTAAAGTCTTGTCTAAACCGTTTAGCTCCATTCAACCACTAACAATGCCTTTTAGTACGCTGTCACTGTCAATGTGGACATTTCTCGCGGCAATGAAGGAATCATGCTGAGATACTGGAACGACGTGGTCTCCGATGAACAAGCACAGTCCCTGGTGGATACCATCGCCAAGGTGTTCACCGGCTTCATCGAGAGTCCCACCGCCATGCTTTCAGGATCTAAGTTCGGCGAAAAGACCGTGGAGGAGACCTCCGACTGGGACACCTCGCAGGCCACATTCAACGAAAAAGCGAAGCCTGCCTCGGAGGGTCTTGATGGTGCTGCCATTCAGAAGATGATTGACGACCGTGTGAACGAGATTATTGGACAGATGTTGAGAGATGGAAAGTTGATGGTGCCGCAGGTGCCTCGCCTGCAGACTGGCTTGTCTGAGTACGGCCATACTGATGATGGAGTGGATTCGCCTTACCCATTGGAGGGAATTCAAGGAATGGATGATTCGGGTGTTTGTTCGGCGACTTCCCGATCCAGCGAGGATGGGATGTCGGCTGATGTGGAGAGGAAACTTTGGAGTCTTTGGAGTACTGCTCTTGGTATCTCGCCCAACGTGGTGAGACACCAGGACAGTTTCTTCAAGCTGGGTGGTGACAGTATCACCGCCATGAAGATGGTAAGCGCGGCCCGCGAAGAAGGCCTGGTTCTTACCGTTGCAGATGTCTTCAACAACCCTGTGTTTGAAGATATGCTTGCAACTGTGCGCGCTGCCAATGTGACGCAGCAGATGCTCAATGCTGATCTGCAGCCTGCTCACAAGGAGGTCGAGTCATTTTCGGGCAGCAAGCCTACTACCCTTGCTCCGACCCCGTCCTCTGAGAGCATTTCTGTCCTCAGACCTAGCATGGCCGTTGACGATGCTTCGGTGCAAAATGGTATCTGCCCCAAGATCGGTGTTTTCAAGGGTGGCATCGCCGATGTCCTCCCTGTCACCGACTTCCAAGCCATGTCCTTGACAGCGACTCTGTTCAAGTCACGATGGATGCTGAACTACTTCTTCTTGGAGGGCAATGGACCTCTCGATCTTCGGCGTCTCCGTGAGAGCTGCCTCAAGGTTGTCGATGCCTTCGATATTTTGCGGACTGTCTTTGTCTGCTTCCACGACCAATTCTTCCAGGTCGTCCTCCGCAAAATTCGTCCCAGCATCTTCGTCTACGAGACTGATCGCGCTCTGGATGAGTTTACCATGACTCTCCAGCAACGAGACCGCGAATATGGACCTCGTGAGGGTGAACAGTATGTGCAGTTCTACGTTGTCAAGAAGAAGGGAAGTGACCAGCACCGGATCATGATTCGCCTTTCTCACACTCAGTATGACGGAGTGTGTTTGTCCAAGATCATGACTGCCCTGAAGCTTGGCTATGAGGGTAGTCCTCTGCCTCCCGTGACTCCCTATGCCAGCTACCTTCGCCAACTTCCCGGAACAATTACTCCGGATCACTACAACCACTGGTCGAAGCTTCTCAAGGGGTCGCGCATGACCCAAGTTGTTCGTCGCAAGGGAACTACCATGTTCCAGAACATCGGTGCCTTCACTGAGATCCGCAAGACCATTGAGGTCCCTCCCACTGCTCTGGGCAACGTCACTGTCGCAACGGTGATGCAGGCTGCTTGGGCTCTCACTCTTGCCAAGCTATCTGCCCAGTCGGATGTTGTCTTTGGTCTCACAATCAGCGGCCGCAACGCTACAGTCCCTGGTATCGAGACCACTGTCGGCCCCTGCGTCAATGTGGTTCCCGTCCGTGTCAAATTTGACGAGAAGTGGACTGGCCTGGATCTCTTCCGATTCCTCCAGGACCAGCAAGTCTCCAACATGCCGTTCGAGTCTCTCGGCTTCCGTGAAATCATCAAGCAATGCACGGATTGGCCTGCCTGGACCTATTTTACCACCTCGGTGTTCCATCAGAACGTCGACTACGAAGGATCCCTGGAGCTCGACAACAACAAGTACCGTATGGGCGGTGCTGGTGTCAATGACAACTTCGCAGACCTGACCATGGTATCGCGCCCTACCGACGAGCGCAACCTCGGCGTGACCCTCGGTTACTCCGAGAAGGGACCCATTCACCCAATGTTCGCAGCCAAGGTCCTCGACATGGTCTGCGAGACCGCGCAATCCCTCGTCGCGAACCCATCCACCGCCCTACCATCCCCAAGCATGTTATGCTCCCTGCCATCGCAGACCATCGACGATCTCCCCCGTTCTTCGGACGAGCATTTCCTCAGCGCCCACCTGAAGGCACGATCCATTGCCGAGCTTCTTGTCCACTCAGACATTCTTTCCCGCTCATGGCACCAGGTCCTGCCTAGCCGGGCTTCTCCCAACACTCCTGACCCCGGCGCTGGAGACAAGTCCTCCAACCAGACAACCTTCCAGCTAGATTCTTCCTTCTTCGATCTGGGCGGCGATATCTTCAACATGGCTCAGCTCACCTGGCTACTCGAGCAGGAGGGTCTCAAGGTCCGTCTCGAAGACCTTCTCGAGCACCCGTCATTCTTGGGCCAGATGGCCGTCCTGGCTCTGCACAACTCTAAGCATCCGGATGATTACCCAGCTGAGTATGCCACTGGTGCCGCATCATCCGACCCTGACCATAACCCGGTCGACAAGAAGAAGAAATGGGAGAAGGCGATGACACTTGCAAGGAAGTTGACCCGTCGCAACAACATGGTATCCAGCCGAGCGTGATAGTGATACTCTTGTCATGGGCCATGCACACACAAAGAAAAAAAAAAAAAAAAAGCTCTTGAGATTTGCAACAAGCAAACAGACGATCGTTGTTATGTCCTTATTTCCTCATGTGTTGTTCTATTCTATGGCGCTACAACAGTAGCTCTTTCTTTACTTTTTTCTTATGTCTCATGGGGTTGAACTATAGACGGATCTTATGTCGGCTTTTCTCTTTTATTTCCTTATCTGTCTCTGTTTCACTTTCGTCTCTCTTTGCCCTCATATCTACCTTCACTTCTCTCTTACTACTACCTTAGTGGTCTCTCTCCTATTTGTCATGTCCTATATAATGCAAACTTGTCGCTATCACAATCCTCCTCTCGTAGACATCTAGCACTAATCTAAGGAGCTCGCCAAAAACAGGCCAGTATGGACCCCCGACCATGTCCCGATGCAGGCAGCTTCCCAGTTCGAGGCTCTCCTCCCAGCTGAAATAGACAAGTTCCCTGTCTATACGCGCTTTGAACGAGACACTCAGGGCTACCTCATCCTCCCCGACGACAAAAACGTGCTACTCAGTGATAAGCTTGTCTACGCGGCGATGAAAGAACTCACCCATAACGAGAAGGGTGAATGCCGGGCTATGTGGGACAAGAACGGCGAAATCCGTGCTAGCCGCGTCGCTCCTAGGATTGATTTTCATAGCGTCCCTTATGCTATCTAGAAAAGATACTACGCCTTAGTCGGACTCTAAGCTACGGCTATCTTTGGATTGCGCATCGTCCCCAAGGCTAATGACAAGCTAAAGCACGAAAGTCCTAGTTTTGCTATCGGCCCTATCATCCTAGGACCCGAGTACGCCTACGATGCTAGAGAGGGACAACCCCTGCGTTCCGTCGTCAGGTAGCTTCATGATCACCAAGGTCGATATCGATACACCGACCAGTGGGTGCTGAAGCCAACGGCAAGATGCTCGATATCGGGGGCGACAATCATCGTCATTTCAGCTCTTTTTTTACGGGCTCCGACCCTTTCAACACGGTTCGCCTTACTGATTTGAAAGCTAGTCCCTGAGTTGTTCCACCGACCGAACACCCTTCGTTTTCACCAAGTCCAAGTGCACTAAGATGCACGTATTAGTTATTCCTTTACCTATACACTGGTATGTCAGTCGAGGGATATAAGAAAAGAGAGGTACGTACTGCTCCCGTAGAGTAAAATCTTGCTCATTCCGATGTTCGAATAAGCTCATCTTCTATTTGAACTCTTGTTCAATATCTAGGATATTCTCTCTCTCTAACCCTCTCAATGTCCCAGGAGCACCACCAGAAAAGAGCTTCAAAGCTAACTGCGCAGACGACAAGCCAGTCATCCCCATCAACACAGACTTCCGAAACAATACACCATGAAAACAAGACACCATGACTGGAACTTTGTCTTGCGCTATGCTGGCAATTGATTCTTGAAGCTTTGGTCATGGTGATTTTGACCATGGCGATAGATAGAAGTGAGGCCATAATTCCGATGGTTATGCCCTGCAGTGGATTTCCCAGCTAAGATCTCCCCTCACTATCAGGACAAGAAGTTGAGGACGGACCTATGTTCAGGTGGTGTTCCTATCGAAACTAGATTCCGTCGGTCACAACTAGCCCTCCTCGCTCTCCACAGATTCAGGCTCGCTAGCCTCAACGTCGTCATCGCTGTCGATGACAAATACCTTCTCGGGAATCTTAGAATAGATTAGTAAGAACTTGTTGAGAGGGCTCGGAAGGCCAGAAACTAGCCTACTCTCAGAGGGGAATCAGGAGGGGAAAAACTCATGATCATGGAAAGAAGCTATCTGGCGCACCCCTCAGCTATATGAGGGCTGGCAAACGTGGGGGCGGTGAGAAACTGCCCATCATGGGGCTCACCGCTTCCGACAGAACTATAACTGACTAGTAGCTATAACTAGATTAACTCACGCACGACACTTGCCGGACGTTCCCTCGCCGACCTCAAGGCCGCTGTAGAAGGTCTGTGATGGATAATGAAGATGTCATTCCTAACTCCTGTCGCTTGGCAGATAAACTAAGCTGTGTATGACTAATCCTGTATGGTCCCGTGACAGCCGCTGTAGATCTCCGGGTCCTAAAGAAGTTAGTATCTGTCTAGACTAGATTGAATTTGGACTATACCTTTTCCACGTGTTTCTTTCGTGCTTGTGGATCAGCGCCATCTTGCAGTCAATGCCCTGCAAAGCCGAGGAAGCATTAGAAGGCTTCGTGTCGGGGCGACGCCGCAGTGACAACCTCATCTCGCATCTTTGAGGAAATATCCTGGGATACCGATAGGCCATTCGTGGGGTGATCGAGTGGCTTGTGATACTTAGCGCCTATCCCGCTGCCTGGACTGCTTCCGGAGATGCTAAGACAAGTCCAACGCTCCTCTCGGTAGCGCCGCTATGGTTCGAGGGATCGCTTTATCCATCATCCACTCTAAAGCGGGCCACCACGATTCGGCCAGGGTGTAGGAACCCTTCCACACCGAGAACCAATATAGGCCATGTGCCTCGATGATCCTGTGCGGGTCCACGGGAACTGTTGGGTAACGGACCTCACCGTGGGTGTTTCACGTATCCCTGTGGGTCGACGTTAGCCCAGCTTTGTGAGTGTGAACAGCGTACATCCTAGTGGCAAAGCTTCATTTTGGAGAAGGCCTCGTGATCGGTGTGGCCGCTGCCAGGAAGAATGAAGCAGCGAAAGCATAGACTGGGTGATTGTAAGAAGTGGAACTAGCTAAGGAGACGAGGCTAATCCCCTAGTCTTCGGAACAATAGATAAGCTATGCTCCGAAGGGAGCTAACTATAATAGCCGCCTTTATATACGCCTACCAGTGAGAGTATAAAGGATGATAAGTAAGAGGTATTAAGTTGAAAGTAAGGATGAAAGTGAGAGATGAAATCAAGAGTTAAAGTAAGAATTAAATTAAGAGTTAAGGAAGAATAAAATAAGAGTATTCCACACAACGGCAAGCGGGGCCAGCAGGGTTAGCGTCCACCCCTACGCGCCCCTTCGGGCTTAGTGCCCTCCTGGCCGCTTTTACTGGCTCCCACGCCTGCCCTCCATCTATAAAACACCGCTCGTCCTCTCCTTTTCCCTTTTTTACTTCTTTTAGTTCGGTCCCCACCACCCCCCGTGCACTGGCTCGCCCCTTTTGGCCAGCGTTGCCTGCAACGTCCGATCTCTCACGAGTGGACGGACACCGAATTGTATATATGACATGTACAGTAGGTCAGCGATAGTTGCCCTTTCGGCTTATCCGCCGGGCGTTAATGATGTGTGTGTGTGTGTGTACTTTCCTTACCTCGAGAAATACAGTCGACTCGCGTAGACAACACGCTGGGATGCTGCACTTTATTCGCGATAATGCAGATTTTTGTGTCGGAACGTGGTCGTTATAAGTCAATTGAGTACTTGAGAGTGTGGATTGTTCTATGCTACTGAAGGTACACAATAGATAAGGGGTTGAGCTTAGTAAGGTCGTTGGGAGCCTTGCGATCGTCAGGCAGATGGAGGTGCTGAATATTCCTCGGGTGCACTAGTAACATGGCGACCCTCTTCTGTCGACACACTAGACTAAGCCGCTGATTACTTAGCCAACATTATAACCACACAAAAAATCATTTCTTCACGAGCGTTGCACCTCCCCATAGCGAGCCGACATTCAATCGAGTAGGATGTAATTCCATCATCTGGGAGTATAATTCCTCGGCGGTAGATGTTTGTGCATCCAGCCGCGCGAAGTCATTTAAATAATCCTTGGTCGTTTGGATGGCATCGGGGGAAAAATCCTTAGATGGATCACTATGACCGCCAACGACAATTCTCGGTTGAAGGGACGCAATCTTATCGAGCGCTGCCACCCAACGCGATCTGGCCTCTTCAGATTTCGATTCTCCAAGGAATGGGTGGGTGTTGTTGTAGACTGCGTCGCCCGCAACAACTAAGCCAAGTGTAGGCACCCAGAGAGCCGTTGTATCATCTGTGTCTGTATGGCCTAATCTAACCACTTCCAATCGCTCATTTTCCAACACGAAGTGGTCTTGCTCGAGGGGGGTAGCCATCACAAGCTTTTCCGGAATCTGACCAGGGAAAAGATTTCTCCAAAAGGCGTCCATGCCTTCGGGAGATATGGCTTCAGCCATCCGAGAGACAGTCTCCGGCGTAGCCACGATCTTTGCCTCTGGAAATTTCTCAAGTAGGGCACGGTTACCATAGAAATGATCGGCGTGGGCATGGGAGACATAAATCGTCGTGAGGTTTTTCCCAGTAGCTACTACCCAGTCAACCAACTCTGTGATAGCAGCCATGGTTAGCTGGGTATCGACCAGTACCGCATCTTTTTCGCCGAATATCAAGGTCGAAGTGGTCGGCACCCATTTGAGATGATCGTTTCCGACTGGTGTAGACCGAGTCACGCCGGGACGTCGACTGGTGAATACTTTGTAGTCGAGACCCATATTGTAGAGACGTGGAGTTAGATTCAATTTTGACGGACGAAGAGAAATTTGGCACACATAATTGGAAATTGTTCTCAGGTCTCTACTTAAATGCCGTTAAAGTTATGGAATTTCGACTAAAATAATCGAAGAGCTAAGGGATTACTGATCATTGACCTCGGGAAACCGGGAGTCAGTTTCTTAACCCACAGTAGTTTCTAGTCTATGTTGTCGTCGGAAATTGAAAGCTCGGCTTTGTGCAGAGTAATGTCCCACGGATTACGAAGGGGTAAAAGACTTGCGCCTCGGCAATATTATAATCAAGAAAATCGCAGCACGGACCGCTTAGCTCCCGGTAATGGCGTCAATGTAACTGACTATAAGATGCTTGCGAACATCAAGATATCAATCCAGATTAAACCAGAGAGCTCTCGTTCTATCCCGTGTCTCTTTTCTTTCACCCTTGTTTTCCAGACATGCCTGAGTTGTTAAGCTATGTTTCCGCCCCTACTTGGGATGAGTCCGGACCAGAGACCCCAGCTCAAAAGTTTTTCAAACAATATGTCGATACAGTTGATTCCTATGGCTTCAACCACGGATCTGGCTTACGATTCTATTCCAGAAACGTCATTTTTCACAACCAGAACAATGCCCAGTACACTGGTGGAGACGAGATGTGGGCGTGGATGAAGCGTCTTTTCGGACAATTTGAAAAACTGCGACACGACTTCCACAGCCTCTGGGAAGTCAAAAATGATGACGGTACATCCACCATCATGACCCAGTGGACCCGCAATATCTGGCTGCCTGGAAACAACACCGAAGAGCCGACTGTCAGCATTCCGCTCAGCTGGATCTCTATTATCGGCCCTGCTGATTTCGCCGACGCCGTGGATGGATTGAATTTCAAGGAGGTCTGGCTTTACTGGGATACAGCTTTGCTCGCGAAGCATCTTCCCAAGGAGGCTGTTGTTTTCCAAACGCAGAATGTTCTACACAAGGCATAAACAACGACTAGTGAGTAGATGCGGTGACTAGAGCATCACAAGTGGTCAGCTAACGCATTGCGAAGACACAAAATACCTTTCTTCAACTGCCATCAGCCCTGTTTTGGAGGATGAAAGAAGTGGTTCTCTTGTAAAGGACCTATGAGGAGGCAGAGTGAGAATAAGTGATCTATGTGTACAGCAGTAGCTGTCAAGTGTTTTCTCAGGCTTTGAATATATATATTGGAAATAGGCAGGCAATGGCCACAGGTTGGCCCAAGACAGTAATTCAATGATTCATGTTCGGAAAGAATCATAAGCTCATTCAACTGGTGCGAAGGCTTTCTTCTGACTAGTTTATTCTGTTCACTTTCGCGTAAATCGGTGTTCATTCCACCATACAAGTTCGACGTAAATTTTAAAGACCGTGAAAATGACCGAGGTATTGAAAGAACATTGTTTCTTTTGGCAGTGATGGAAACAACCGGACGTTCTTTTGTTTGGTATCGGCAGTATTAGCGTGGTCTACTTACACCAACACTGCCAGGCTGGTTGTATTGTTACTGCCGTCTGTCGCTCAAATCATTTTGCTATTCAAGAACACGGATTTAGATTGATGAGTAAACGGTTGGGTCATGTGCAATATAGGCCAGATAACCTTATACGCTCTGCAGCGGAAAGCCCTCCTGACTACTTCTACGACTATATCCAGACAAGTCAAGGGATCATCTTCCATCCGGAGATTCTCGATGTTTTCTGGTTAGGCAACTTTCCCACAAATACACCAGCATCTTATAAGACAACTGCTGTCAGGCATACAGCTGATGGGGTGATGGTGTGGGTTCTCTAAATGTAATTTTTAGAGCGAGAAATCAATATACTGTATGCAACAAAAGGAATGTCAGGTTAAATCACATTTTCCTCTGCGCAGGGAACCTTCGAACTCAATCCAAATTGATTACGCCTATCGCGTCTCATGAAGAGCCAAGCCATTTCCCTAGAAACTCAACCTGTCCTTTAAAGTTCTGTTCAAACGAATCCCCAGTATAGATATCAAAATGACCTGCGCCATCAATAAACAAAAGCTGCTTTGGCTCTCTTGCCTTTTCATAGGTGGCCATCTGAGATGCCGTGGTGACAAGGATGTCATTCCCAGGCACAACCATCAACAGCGGAGTCGGCGAGATACGATGCACCATACTCTGTCCTTCAAACGCAAGCATATTGAGCTGTGTCTGAACCGTAACCGAATTCTCCCAACGACCACCGCAATCATATGAACCGCGCACCTGCTCGTAAGCATGAACACCGGGAAACATGGCAGTAGTAGTCCCTGACTGCGCTACTCTCAGGTTTTCCGCGATAAGCGGGACTCTTTCTGGTTCTGATCCTGCAGTGATGCAAGCACGTTCTTTTAGAATGCCCGGGATGCGGTCTTTGAAGGCCAAAGATCGCGTCTCTCCAGAGACTGCAGGGCACTGTACAATAGCAGCTTTGATTCGTTTGTCCACAGCGGCTGCATATAGAACATTTCCTCCGGAGAAACTCGTGCCCCAATACACTATGAGAGTATCATCCACACTAGGGAACGAAGTTGCAAAATTGAACGCATCGTAGTAATCGGCTTGCTGAAGGGTCGGGTTTGACTCTTGCCGCGGTAGTCCATCACTGTCACCCCAGTTCCGATTATCATAAAGGAGTACATTGTACCCCGCTTGCTGGAATCGATCCGCGAAATTCGGGAGCCAATAGTGGCGGACACCACCCAGCTATTCGTAGTAAACGGATGATAATTAGCCGATTTTATGGACAAATTCATTATGTCAACATCTCATAGAGTACGCACCCCGTGGGTCATAATCACACATGCCGATTTCTCGACTTGGGGATAGAACCATCCCCGGAGCACAGTGCCATCACAAGCTTTGAATTCAATGGTTTCACGGGCGAGGACCATTGTTGCAGAGATATTGATTGTTCCAGGTGTAAGTCGAATGGAAGATGGCCGAGTTGACCCTTGGAGAAGGACGAATAAACCATTATGAGGCCATACTATAATATTGTCTTCCTATTCTTTTGCGAGCCTCGGTTTTGAAATGGATGAGTAATCTAAAAATCATCGGACCTCCTTGGGCTTCTGATTACGTTGCTTTAGCCCACCGAGGTTACTCAAATCATCAGCGAAGACATAAACCAAGGTTTTCATCATGCCGAACGGCGATAGCGTTGGCTTTGTTCATTTTCATTTGGTTTACCTGTGTCCAATTATATTCAATTGACAACTGACCTACACAGAATCAACCTGGACATCGTGAGGAATATAGACGCTGCAGTATTATCATACGAATATGGCTCTCCAATCCGCTCGATGTAAGTTTGTTGAGATGTACGATTGGACTAGCTGAGTTGCTGCTAACAAGCATCGTTTCACGAGATTGTTTAAGTCTGAACTTAAATATCAAGTACTTCTCCACCTATTGATAGTGATAAGATACAGTAACGGAAGGTTTCAGTGGAGTACGCAATTGTTAATAATGATGAAAGGTCCACCACTGCCCTAGCTGGCCCTTGCACATGAATTCTGAATGTGATATGCCTATGTATACGCAATCAAGAAGCATGCAATTCGGTTCTCGAGAGAAGTTCGCAAGTATCCTCATGCGCCATCACATAACCTCCTCCACCTCGAAGCCTTGTTCAACGGAGCAATCCAACCTCAAGAAAATGGAGCCCCTTCACCTGGCTCATCTACCCCTAGAGCAAGTTTTCCCACAGTGGTTGCAGACTCAATTAGCCGATGAGCTTCCTTCAGTCCAGCAAGATTCAACTTAAGACGTTTGTTGAGATTTGGTACCAATTTTCCCTCGTCTATGCAACGGGCCAAGGTCCCAAAGATTCGGCGATAATTCTCCATATTGGTACGATGATAGGCTGACGAGCCTAGCCAGTCCCACGAGAAGCTCATCGACTTTGACATGAAATCGGTCCCATAAAGGTCGAACTTGGCTTGCACGATAGAGCAAACTTTGGCGAAGGGTGCACAGATTCTGCCCAGGGCGTGGATATATTGCTCCGTCCTGGCGACCACGTAAACGTACCTAGAATTAGTAGTGTCAGTTGCAAAGATCACGACCGTGAGAGAGGGCGGAACGTACCTGATTGGGACATCCAAGTTCAAGGCTGTGATCTGGGACTCGAGATCCACCCTATGATTCACAACATGGGTGGCACCCATTTTCCTGCATGAGTCCATGGTCTCAGGTCGCGATGCAGTTGCAATCACCACGGGAAGTTGCAAAACTTTCCTGGCGATTTGGATGGCAGCGCTTCCAACTCCACCTCCGCCATTGATCTTTAACCGTCAGATATGTGTTCGAAATAGAACCAAGGTAGCAATAGCCATTATTAAATTGGCTCAGGGCATTTGTGAAACTCACAATCAAAATACCAACGTTTTCGTTCTGCTTAATCTCCAGCCTGTCAACAAGAGACTGGTATGCCGTACCGAAGGTCAGGCCTATACTAGCGGCTTCCACGAAGTCAAGTGACTTCGGCTTCTCGGAACAGTGACGCTCATCAACGAGAAGGTACTCTGCAGCACTGCCTTGGCGAGTAGTGGAGCTCACGAAGAAAATATCATCGCCAGGCTTGAGATCTGTGCACTGAGGCTCGACCTCCAAAACCGTTCCGGCACCGTCGAACCCAATGATATGGAAATCCTTGGGCACAAACTTGTAGTAGTCTTTGATCAATAAGCATGGAAGTCATCCAAAACCAACGGGAGCGGGATTATTACCTGGAGCGTCGTCATAGGTCCCTTTCCGAACTTTTGTATCGATAGGATTCACAGAACAGGCCTTGACCCTAAGTGACGTCAGAATCTACGTGGTGGTATATTGCATGAGAGTACTCACTGAACAAGAATATCCATTCCTGTAGGGCTACCCGGTCGCGGAACGTCGCGGGACTCGAAGTTGTCGACTGAGCCATACTTGGCGACTCCAATTGCTTTCATTGTTTTTGTTTCCATCGTGACAACGGTTAGACCTTTTCTCACAAGGAACCTAGGAAGGGAGTTTGATACCTATTATATTTTTCAGAAAATCAGATTCCAATAATTTGAAACCGAGGGTTGAAGAAATATGGTTAGAATATCCTGCTGCATTTATGCTTATTTTTCATACTTCGGAGCGGTAATCCCGGTAATCCCGAAAAGCCGACCTCGGCACACTAGAACATCGAGGCGTCACTTTGATTACGATAACACATCTAACCTTCCGAGGTTGCGATCAAGTACAAATCCATGGAAAGAAGCCTTTCCCCGGCTTTTAGCTTGGTCTCACTACCAGACGATCACGATCAATATTAGACATGGTGCATGACAGGATAACCTATGCGTTTTGTATTATGAGGAAGCTGATCCGAAATTACGCTGCATACGCCGTGAAACTGACAATGGGGGCTGTATATTGATGATGAACGGGGCTAGATCCATTTCCTTTCAATTGAAGCATGAACTCGTGTCCCATACGCCTGATCATGATCAAGTACAGAACTTGAGTTAGTCCTCAGAATAGAAGAGAGTATAAGCCCTACTTGTAAGCCAAATAAGTCAAACCCTGTAACCCAAAATAAGCCAATACAAATGAGAGTCCGTAAGCTGCTTTCAATTACTGGGGATAATGCTAGTAACAATGAGCGAATGGTGTTACAAGTATGCGATAACCTGCAATAGGCGTTTGGGACAAATTTCTCATTCTGTGGTTTGGATAGTTATATAAGATGCTTGGCCCATATCGCCAACCTCATCGTGAAGCATATTCTACTGGAGGACCATTATTCAAACTCTCCGTGATGACCTTCACCGCAAGTATCCTGGAACCACTGAACCACTGGGTATGACAGAGCCATGGAGCCTAGTCATATGAAGCAAAAAGTGGGTAGCCGGATGTTACAAAGACCTTAAGATAGCCCTCGGTTTTCTGATATTGATCGGTATTTTGATAGTGCTCGGGCTGAAGTGAGTGATATGGAGGATCAAAACTGGCTGTGTGATTGGTGGAGGTGTATAAGAAGGAATACCCTCGGATGGCTGCTGCTGCCAGGGATTACCTAGCAATTCCAGCCTCTTAAGTCTCCGTTGAGAGACTATTCAATACAGGACGGGATGTGCTACGACGATTCTCTATAAAGGGAGAGACACTGAGGATCACAATGCTGTTAGATGATATGTAAGTAGTTGACATAGGGGTATAATGCATATAGCCGTTCCTGGCTGAAATCCTACCTGAAGAGAGAGAAAGAGAGAGAGAGAGAGAGAGATGTATACATAAACAGTGTAGAGCTTCCTATCCTTCTCCTATCCACCTTCAGACCGTCATGTAGACCTGGATTTAAAAGGAAAGAAGAGGGCGCGCGGCGGAAAAACCCCTCCGCTGGGACGGATTTATTAGTTGAAGGTGTGCATAGTTGGTTGAAATACGAGAGGAAGAAGGTAGAGGGGATCGATATCATTATGGTTACTGGTTAGAAAATCTGCCGATAATTATCAGCAAGGTTATGAGTTGCCGATACGATAACCGATATTGCTGATTCTTGCGAATATCGTATCTTCAACAGCCCTAGTTATCTTTGTACGTATTGACTAGGAAGCTATTCGGCTTAATAAATGCTGTTTATTAAACGGCGTATGTGGTTTCGATTTTGTAGCAGGTATTGCCACTTGATTTACCGCCTTCCAATGAGGATATGAAGCAGAAGTTCGCGAACCTCGAATCGAATTCGAATCGGACTTGAAATCGAATTCGTACGAATCCATTCGTGCGGAGCGGTAGCATCAGCAACAGTAGCAATTTGATTTGTGCCCTAAGTGGGCCGTCGGCTATGAGACATGGGATTTGCCTTTGTTTCTTGATTACTCACGGTCCTGAGACTCTTTTGGCCGAGGACCTTGGTGAGTTCCTTTGATGCCCAAGGCACATTATACGACGCCAAGGTGGGCCGGGGAGGGTATTTCCCAGTTGCCATCTTGGGACCGAATGGGAGTTTTAAAATACTATGTCTAACACGCGATCACGCACAAGTTATCAGCGAATCGTACTGATTTATCGATCCTATTTGGGAAAATCGTGACTGAAGGGGTCCCATTTGACGAGGTCTAGCTCCGGGCTGTGCTGAGGTCTACGTGTGGCTGACTTCTTCCACTGTCAGCCGAGTTGGCCTCGGTCCAACTTGAATACTAATCGCTGCCTCAACCCGCCAGCGTTTGGCCTTTACCATTCGGCTTGGCATTAGGGATCGACACGAATACGAATAAAAGAAAATTCACTGTTTATTAATACTATTTCGCCCTCGGCCACGTTCTGCGCGACGCGTCTGTTGCAGATCTGGCCTTCCTGCAAAAATCCCGCCAACCCGTGCCGAACGGCATCTAGTATGGTCTAGAATGCTCTAGACTCAACACCTGAACCTGGCTATTATTCTTCAATTGAGTGAGGTTGGTCAATACTAAACTGCTTTTGTCACGTCGTGGAAGCTATATAGGTGCGACACAGACCCAGGCAGTAAGGAACCCCAAACTGATCCTTTTTTTTCCCACATAGACCTTGATGTTTTCCTTATAAGTCCAAGATGGTCACAATCAGAGACCTTGTCAACAATATACCGACCGACTTTCCTGAAGATCAGCCTGTCTTTATGTTCAGTCTTTTTCAATGGAACGAGCAAGCGAAATATTCAGAACGGAGTTCACACCCACCCTGCAGTGGCCAAGAAGCCTGGTTCGAGAGATTCATTAAAGAAATCAGCAGGCTCGCAACCGAGTCTGGGGACTTTAAAATTGTATATCAAGGCTCACCAATCTTAAGCATTCTTGGTAATGAAACATGGGATTTGGTTGTTTTGGTGAAATTCGCAAACATTGGCACATTTCGCAACACTATTGGAAGCGATGACTATGCACCGACCACATTGGAACACTGTGACGCGGCTCTCAAAAACTGGCAGTCGCTTTTCTTCACTTCACCCAAGTCAACAAGATCTAGTGAAAACTGTCAGTAAAGACCCGCAAAGACCTAAATCGCGGATGCTAACTAACTGTTTTCGGTGGGATAGTCGGATTTCGACCCCGAAGATTTTCCTTAACTAGCAGCCCGCTTTAATGAAAAGGAAACTTCTAAGTTTGTTAAGGATCTTACTTCAAAGGGTTTCTTACTTGCTATAACATGTGGACCTACAGTGTCAGATTGCACGACTGCGCAGAAATACGCAAATATCCCTCCAGTTTGCCCTCCAGTTTGCTACGTATCCGACGAAAGCTTGGATTCAATTGTCACGGGTTTGACGAGAGTTGAATCCAGGTGTCACAAGGCTTGATGATCGTTTGGATCCGACGAAAGCTCCAGATAATTTTATTGGATCTGAGGAAGTGAAACCGTTCATTTTCTGTGATAGTGACCTTTACTTTACGTTGCTCCCTCGATACTGTAGCCGTTCTCTTATGTGCTGTTAACGGCCTACTACCCCCTGGATGGCAAGGAGTAGTCTCTGTCGTATCCTCCTCTACGCTATTTGTGGTGATTCTATACCTGATCAACTTACTATTTCATCCTCGGCACTCTCTAGAGCTTAACTAATCAATGTATTGAAAGGATCGCTTAAGTTATGAGGACTTTTTTACTAATTCAATTATAAGCAGGTGCGTGGAGCTAAATTAAAAAAATATCACCCTCCTGACTTCTTAATTTTGGTAAAAGCTACTTAGAACTATCGCGCTCTTCTACAATTCTGCCGTCCACCTCAATCTCAGAAGGTGATGAAGCTTGAAGGAAGAGAACAATAGGTATGACTCTCATTTCACTTACGATGTTTATCCCGCGACCATGTCTCCCGACGCACGAGACGAGAGCGTTGGGCCCTTCGAAGAGATGCTCTATTGGACTGGTTCTAACCGATACGGGGTCTGACGCCTCGACTCATCAGATGCTAAACAAACTTACCGAAACTTGTGCTCAGGCATATCATTTTCATTAGATCCAACCGTATATCCATAACAGCCAACGCTATTTGTGAATAATCGTGCAACGTAAAGGGTATCTATCTAGAAATGCAAGCCAAGACAAAAGCAAACCACGCATGCTCATAACGTATGTACCTCGCAGAATCATAAAGAAAGAACTTTTCAGAACGCTCAAAGCGACTCAAGAGACCACTTCCCACGCGCTCGAATCCGCCGCCCGTACGTATAGAACAAGTACGGGATAGGAATCAGACCAACAGCAATAAACCCCAACACGCTCGCAGCCCAAGGAACACCGAGGTTATGAAACATGGCGCTAGTGAAAAGCGGAAAACACCCCGCAAAAACCGAACGTAGGAAAGTATTAGCAGCAACAGCACTAGCCGAGTAGCGTTGAAAGGTATCAATGAGGTAATTGAGCGCAGCTTGGAAAATAGTAAAGAAGCCAAAGCCCATCATAACAGCCCCGATAATCGGTCCAATCCAGTGGATGTGTTTCGGGCTGGTCCAGCCAAAGACGAACAATCCGGCTGCGAAGAGGATGGAGCCTAGCATCATAGGTGGAAGACGGGCTTCGGGGACGGGACGGTTGTTGTTTGCTTTGAAGCGTCTGATGTAGAAGCGTTGGTTGCCGATGTTGATTACGGCGCCGATCAAGATGCCGACGAGGTAGGCGAGGAAGGGGAGGGCGCCGACCACTGGGTTCCATCCGCGCCCTTCTTGGAAGACGATTGGGAAGGCGGCTAGACTAAGGTAGAGGATTCCGTAGACGAAGGAGGCGTATATGGCGACGAGGAAGCAGATTGGTGTTGCGAGCAGCTGGAAGGGTCGGACAAGGTATTTGTTGCCTAGTTCTTTCAATGTTACGTCCCATTCTTCGTGGCGGGCGTGAAGTGCCCAGTTGCCGGTTTCGAAGCGGAGACGGCGGGCTTTGTAGACCAGTAGAACGGGTGGGTAGCTTTCGTCGATGAAGATGAGGTCCATGAGGAGGAAGAACATCATCATTATTCCGGTGATCTGGATGAATGAATATCAGTACAATTCCGAGCATTCTGAGTATGATGGGGTTAGACGCACGTATTCAGTCCATCGCCAATGTAGATAACTTTGAACAATTGCACCACCGACAATAGGGCCCAGTACAGGTCCACCAACAACGGCCATAGCATACCCAACAATTGCAGCACCGCGCTGTTCAGGAGTCCAGATATCACTCAGAACACCACCGGTATTGGTAACTGGAGCCGAGCCGAAGAAGCCGGTGAAGAATCGAGTCAACATAATAGTCTGCAGGTCCTTGGCCGTAGCCGTGCCAAAAGACATGATAGCGGCAATAAAGTACGGAGCCAGAACAGCTGGTTTGCGACCATATACTTCAGACAGCGGAGCCCAAATGAGAGGACCGAGTCCCAATCCGAATAGGAGTAGTGAAGTACCCAGTGTAGTGACCTCCGTCGAAACACCAAATACCTCACCGATCTCCTTTTGGCCCGTCGAATACCTAGTCACCTATCAGTATCCCATCACATAAATCCTGCATCTCGGAATAACTCACACTGAACTCGCCCAAGTAGCACCTAAAGGAAAAGAACCAATTAGCACCTTCACACCTTCCCGGGGTGTTCTCACATACCCATCGTCGTCAACCCATACAAAACAGTGGTAAAAGCCTTTTTTCTAAACCCCCAATTCAACGGCCTGTACGGATCATCCGGCCCATCGAAATCAACAACGACGTCCGGACTCGTTTTCGTATGTGATAGCGGATGCGTGAATTTGGCCGTCTGGCCTGGCTCGCGACTGCGGATTCGCGAAACTACATTTTGTGCGCGCTGCTCGAAGACTGATAGATTCGATGTAGCGGTGCTCTGCTTTGCTAGTCCGTTGCGACCGCCATTGTTGTCGACTGACTCGATGTTGTCTGTTGAGCTGGGGGGAGAGTGTTCATGTTGCAATTGCGCCATAGTTTTCATGCAGGCACTGGGGTATGTGAAAGAAATTTCAAGATGATGTTCACGTCCGAGCTCAAGGAAATACCCCGTGTTCAGGGTTAACAGGAACGAGATGTTACGACGTCATGCCTGGAACAGAGATTGCAATATGAAAGGTTTTGCAAAGAGGAGCTCTTGGGCGGTTTCGGACGTCAGACATCCGGCACCAAGCCGTGTTATCCGGAAGCTTGTTCTTGTGGGGCGTTGACTATGAACCGATTTCGGCTTTCGCTTGTCGGGTTAGTCAAGATGACGGTCTTGAGATTGGATGATGGTTTGGTCTTGTGAAGATCGGTTAGCAGGTGCTTTTAACGGCATTCAGTTCTTCAGCTCTATCGTGTCACTATTCGGTCCTGCCTAACTGATCGTCGACTTCAACGGTCCTTCAACGGTCGGTCGATAGTTAGCCGTGAGAGGGGCGAGTGGATCATCTATGAATGGGTCAGAACAGCCAATTAGACTGTACCATCAGGCTGATATGGAGATTTGATAAGAGGAACAACGCATCGCGAAGCGATTGGTGATATTTGACAAGGACGCAAAGGAAGAGTCATATGATTGCGAATATAAAATCTAGTTGATGCGTTTAGTCACTTTTATGGTACATCAACATCAGGAATATCGGGAATATCTATAAACAGCAAAGGCCCAGTATTTGAAAGTCGAAACTTGGAAATCGCGAATCTATCACGAATGTGTGCCCTCCCACTTGTTCACTGCTTCCATGGCAGCCGTGACCTTCAGTCCGATACGAGCATCCAGCTCATAGCTTTCCCACCGCGCAGCGATATCCAAGTGCTCTTTGCACCCGCGGACCAGCTCCTTCTCTTTGGCCGACTGCTTCTTTTCAGAACTGCCAGATCCAGTGGATGCTTGATCGGATAACCCATGAAGAGCCTGGTACGTCGGGCGCTCCATCCATAGATTGGCAGCCATCTCAAAGTGAGCAGCCGGGAGAACCCAATCATCCTTGAGATGGCCCTTGAAGACCGACTTGTCATGGCTCAAGACGCGAGTCTTGAGAGTCTGTTTTGCCTCCTCGTGGTTGTGCAGCGACCGGTGAACCGCAGCTTTGATGAGTTCGAGGATCGCCTTCTCCTCGGGTCCCTCGCGAGACCAAGACTTGTTAGCATCGCTCTCACACCACGCCAGTCGGGACAGGGATTCCTCTAGCTGGCTTTGCGTCATGCGACTATGCCCGTTCCAGAAAAAGATCATCTCCTCGATGGGATCCACGCCAATCGCATTCACCAGAGGGACATTCCATTCCTTGGCACGTGCTTCCCACTTGGCGATTTTGCGGGTCACGAAAACGTCGAATGGCAACTGGCGAGCCATGAACTTCTTCTTGCCTGCCAGAGGTGGCGCTTTACGGATGTACTCGGCGGCCGTTGCGGCGTGCTTCTCGGCTTGCTTGGGATCTTTATCGATGGAGTCGCGGTAGAGCACGACGTGACAGGATCCGGCGATGTAGTAGTACAAAGAACGAGACCAAGAATTAAGGTCCACGCACTGCGAAAGTTAGTTTGCGTGTACAAGAGAAGACGATATAAAATATGCTGACAAGACTCACCTCGATGAATGCATCAGAGCACACCTCATACCTGTGCAGGAACAAGGCATTCAAACTCTTCTCAAACACACAGAGAGCCTCAACCTGCTTCAGCGGACTCTTACTATTCGAACAAAGCAGTTCCAACGCGCCATCCAAGTCTTTATTGGCACCCTTCATCCGCGACTCTTCCAACAGCCAGAGCCGAGATGTCGGGAACCGGGCCCGCATCTCGGCCAACAGTGCAGCCAGTCTCTCCTGCGGGTAACCCTCGACATCATCCTCATCACCGGGAGTCGGGTCGGGCATGATATCACAGTAGCGAACGAAGCCGTTATAGTAGCCCAACAGCGCTAGTGCAGCCATAGCACCGATGAGGTTGTGGAATTTACTGGCTTGCCAGAGCATCCGCAGACCCCGTTGCTTGTCGCCATGGAAGCCGATGATGGAGAGGAGCTTGCTGAATGCTGGGGGAACCATGGAGATGAGAAGGAGGAGAATTCCGAAACAGAAATTGGCACCGGAGTGCACGAAGACGTCGATCTCGTTCTTGAAGATGTCCGAGTCAGGGTCGTAGTTGATGATGGGGGTGGATGTGCCCGACACATCTGAAGCGGGCTCTTTGCTGACATTCAAGCCGGAGAGGGATTTGGCAAGGCCCTTCTCGTCGGTTGGAATAGCATGATCGGCCACAGAGGGGCAAGGGCTGGATGAGTTCGACTTGATACTCGAGCCGGGAAGAAGCTCGCGACTGGGGTGTTTCAACTCCATGAACTTCTCTTCCATTTTCATGATGGCGTCCAAGGCGATATACGCCTTGCGCAGGCGATAGAAGGCCTTGATACTTTCCGTCAAGCTCTCGTTTAGTACGCCGACAACGGCGCTCATCAATTGCGCGATAGCCTGAGATAGCGCATATTCCGTTCCTGGTGCATATAATTCCGACCGAAAAGCGTTGGGGGCATTGGTATTGTGTTGCGCTCGCTGCTGGTCTTTGGCGGCGGTCGTTTCAGCCTCGTACAGCCGCTCGGACGCTGCTGGATGTCAGCACGGTCATCGCCGCTGAATAAGACAACGGACCTTGTCGCATTATGTCCTGTTCAAAGCCCAACGTCGCGCGCACGAATGCCACGACACCTCTTCCCAACTGATTGTGCCCGTCAGCATACTTCCAAGCTTGGTTCGGTTCTACGTCATAGAACACCACGCACATTGTGGAAAGTCGAAGTGCCTTTTGCGAGGCCAGCTTCGGCGCCATCGACATCGTCATTGAGGATTAACGTGGCCGCTAATTGTTTCTGTTAGATTTCACTGTCAAAAAATGAAAGTAGAAAAACACAGTACCTTTCATCGCTTCATCCACTTCCCCGCTCGAGATCGTCAGCATGTAGTTCACCATTCCTGATTCCCCAAATGGCGTGTGGCAACACCATGAGCGCAGGGATTAGATCACGATACATACAGTCTTTCACTTCGGACAGCGAGTCCACGGACTGCATGGAGGCATTGGCGGGCTTTTTGCCGTACAGCCAGGAGCCTACGCGCATCATCGTGGAAAATCTCCGAGATCACCAAGATCACCGAGATTACTGAGATCGCCAAGCTCACCAGGGGAAAGGGAAAAAGAAGAGAAATTTAAAGATGAAAGATCACAGCTCTTCTTTCATGGCTCGAAACGAGAACGACGGATCGGGAAGAATGTCAACGGTTCCATGCGATGCTTCCGAGAACATCAAGGATGATAAAATGAATGGGCAAGGAGGATAATTAAGCAGAGGAACACTTGGGCGTGGGGTAAGCTCACAGGCCAAATCTGGTGCACCGAATCGGACGCCGTCATTTTTTCCAGATTTCGTGAGGGTGCGGCGTGCCGGTTGCTCCGAGGGGCGATTTATCTGTGCATAACTTGCCTCAGCTACCAACTGTACAGTATGGAGTTGTGTACATAGCTATGTATCCTAGTCTACTGAGACATGGAATGAAGCATGAATTGACAAATACTATCACTTTCGTAGAATCATATCTATAACTATATACAATAAAACGATCTCCAAAACTGTCCCTCCCATCTCAGATGTAATCACGTGATCCGATCTCCATACCTTATCGCTTATCGCTCTGACTAAGTCACCTCCTCAAGCTCGAACCCTCCAGAACACCATCAACTCCATCACCAACCTCAACCTCTCAACTTCGCTACTCTCCTATAAGACCTCTTTATCTACCGAACCACTCCCACCCCAAATCCACCAGCAAAGACACCCCACCATCCACAATGTCCAATTCCACCACCCAAAAGGCCGAACCCTCCGACCAACCCCAGCAACAAAAGCAACCCCAAGTGCTGGAAGAAGACGACGAATTCGAAGATTTCCCCGTAGAGGGTACGTCCACCTATCACAACCACAACCCAGGAACCACGCTGACAATGACGACAGACTGGCCCCAGGAAGAAGCAGAACAAGCCGGATCAGCAGCCAACGGCGGAAACGAGCATCTGTGGGAGGAGAGCTGGGACGACGATGATGCCGCGGAGGACTTTTCCAAGCAGTTGAAGTATGTTGTTTCTTTCGGCCGTGCTGGCCGACTCAGAATCCGTCATCCCTACGCAACGCCGTAAAAGAGTAAAGGCTAATACAGATACAGGGAGGAACTCAAGAAGGTTGAGGCGGCGCACTAAGCTAGATGAATGCAAAAGGAGAGAAAACAAAGATGGACGAACAGAGTACCTCGCGCATACACTATACCCCCTTGTTTGGATTGATGGGACGGAATGGGATCCGGCTAGGCGTGCATTTGATGAGACTGCATAGGGAATATCTGGCCAGTTCTGTTGTACGGAGATGTGCTTTTAGGGCTGGACTGGGGGCCTGAAAGAGCAAGGATAATTAATGATGATAGTAGGGGCATGTTGCACTCCTGTTACAATCAAGTGCAAACCTTATGCTGTTCCTATGCTATTCCTGTTCCCAGTTGGATTTTTTGAGGTTGATCTGACTCGTATGGTTATGGCTCTATGTACAGCCCCCTTGAATACTATTCCTACCAGAGTAGTCATGAAGGTCCTCGACTTGAACTTCAAGGTCCTCAAAGGGCGGTCCATCACAGCTTCGGTCTCGTATCTACCAGACACAAGCAGCTTAGTGACGGACCAAAAACCAGACAGGTGGATTTGAACAAGAGAATTTTATTCATGAAAACGATGTAGGCTGTGTACATTACAGTGTCGTGAAAGTGACCCAAGAGGTCCAGAAAATCCCATTTCAAATCTGAAGAAAGATTCGAACGGGATATTCCGATTATATCATTTACTTACTGGACAGAGCAGCAACACCGGGCAGCTCCTTGCCCTCCAGGAGCTCGAGCGAGGCTCCACCACCGGTGGAGACGTGAGAAAGCTTGTCCTCAACGCCGTACTTGGCAGCGACGGTGGCAGTGTCACCACCACCGATGATGACAATGGAGCCAGACTGAGCGGCCTGGACGGCAGCGTCGAGAGTCTTCTCGGTGGCGTTGGCGAAGGGCTTCAGCTCGAAGACACCTGGGGGACCGTTCCAGAGGATGGTCTTGGCCTGAGCGATAGTCTTCTGGTACAACTTGACCGACTCGGGGCCGACATCCAGACCCATGAGGCCATCAGCGATACCGGAAGCATCAGTGGCAGTACCGACGGTGGCGTCGGCGGAGAACTTGTCGGCGGTCACGTAGTCGACGGGCAGGACGATCTCGACGTTGTGCTTCTTGGCCTTCTCGACAATGTCACCGACGATCTTGCTGCCGGCCTCGTCGAAGAGGGAGTTACCGATCTTGACGTTCTCGAGGGTCTTCTTGAAGGTGAAGGCCATGGCGCCGGTGATGATCAGGCTGTTCACCTTGGGCAGCAGGTTGTCGATCAGTTGGATCTTGTCGGACACCTTGGCGCCGCCCAGGATGGCCAGGAAGGGCCGCGAGGGGTTCTCAAGAGCCTTGGCGAAGTACTCCAGCTCCTTCTTCACGAGGAAGCCGGCAGCCTTCTGGGGCAGCTCGACACCAACCATGGAGCTGTGGGCACGGTGGGCAGTGCCGAAAGCGTCGTCTAGAGGGGCAAGCAATCAGTATATGGGTTAAAGAAGCGAGTTAAGTCGAAGGTGCACGTACTGACGTAGATATCACCCAGAGCAGTGAGGCCCTTGCGGAACTCAGCAACCTTCTCCTTATCGGCCTTGACCTTCTTGCCCTCGGCATCCTTGGAGCTACCCTCCTCCTCGGCGTGGAAGCGCAGGTTCTCCAGGAGGATAACTTGGCCCCCGGATGCCTTGTTAACGGTCTCCTCGACCTGGGGGCCGACGCAGTCCTCAGTGAAGATGACGCTCTTGCTGAGCAACTTCTCCAGGACGGGGACGACAGGTTTCAGGCTGTACTTCGGGTTGACCTTGCCGTCGGGACGGCCGAGGTGCGACATCAAAATGACAGACTTGGCGCCGTTGTCGATGGCATACTTAATGGTGGGCAAAGCGCCGACAATGCGCTGAGGGTTGGTGACGTTCTTGTTCTCATCGAGAGGGACGTTGAAGTCGACCTGCGGGGTAATCATGAGCCATTGATTCCCGGAAAGGGGTGATAGGGGTTTCAGGAACATACACGGATCAAGACACGCTTGTCCTTGAGGTCGACATCGGTGATGGGGAGCTTGTTGGAGAGAGACATTGCGGGTATAAGTCTGTGATGTCAGTGAGGGGTTCGAAGCTAGAGAGTATAGATAGGTAATACCTCGACAACGGACGGGATAGACGAAGTAGAGAAAGTGAGAAAGCCAGATGAAGAGAAGAGACTAGGAATACAGGAGACTCTTAATTAGGTCACGGTGAGTCGCGCGAGGTAAAGATTGGAGGGGCAGTTTTGGTGGGGCAGCCGGTGAGGGAGGTCGGCCGCATTCGAGTATCGTATGGAGTAGCAAACTGGAGGTACTTACCAAGAATGTATTGGACTTACGGTCGGTACTTGGATCGTCTCTACAGCTGTATGTGTACTTTCAGGTAAGTGAAGGTACATAGTTCCTAAGTAGCCCGACATGCTTCGGACTCATAGATCGGGCTGATGCGGGACTGATGTCAGAGCTTCCCGTAGATGCGGAATAGGCCGGACGGACTGGGGTGCTCGATAGCCTCGGAGTCGGGGAATTCTGGGGAGATCGCTGCGCCAATGGTACTCGATTGGTCCGGCTGAAAGTGTCCATAGCCGCTACGGACGGAGACCGCGTTATGCTTGTGAAAGACCCGAGTGCTTGAATCAAAAGAAAAAAAAGTAGAAATAGCCGTAAGCTACCTAGCGACGGAAAAGAGCATCCCAAATGATTGCAATAAACAAGAAGTGCACCCCCGAATGACCAACTCAATGCGCAAAACAAGACCTTTTTGATGCAACCGGTCCTCCCCGTGCGAGAATCTATACTCCTATACACGAAGCCAGAAAGCCCGAAGCAACCGGAACGCCTGAAGGGGAAATCCACAGAGGTGGAAGAGAGCGGTATGTAAGGATCGTTATCGCAACGTTCGCCGAGGCGATCGTACTCAAACCTCCTCGGAGGAGTTGGTGATCGAAAGGTATGCGGTCCAGGCGATACCAACGGATGAAACAAATGGCTAACTCGTCTGTTAGTCCGGAAAGCACTGACGGGAGCACTACAACTGACAATCTGGAACTGGATGGGAATCACCCGAAAGTTGAGAATCTGCACCGCCGGCCACAGCACGAAGTTGGCCTTCAAAGTCGGCAGATACACATCTCGGAACTTTGCCGTCAACGCTCTCTTACCTCCACCCTCGGCAACTGTCATGTAGGTGAAGAAGCAAGCCAGACCTATCCCGATCCGATCATGTCAGTAAAATGATGTCGAAAGGGCCACGCCGCCACATACCGAAAGGTGCGAATATGAGCTGATCAAAGGCCACCCGCTTGAAAACCGGGATGCTAGAGTTTTTCTTGGTGAGAGGGAACGCTCTAGATAAGAAGCCGAACCATTGGAACTGCAGCGGTGCCATGAAGAAACCATATGACATGAATCGAACGAGGCGTTCAAAGTCGAATGGCGGCGGCGAGCTCGGAGGACATCTCAGCTCCCCGACAGCAGGGGGCCTTTGCTTATCCAAATCATTGATTTCTATCGAGATGAAGTCGTTATCTTCTAAGTTTGGTCGCCAGCGGCATCGGAATGCCGTGATCAGCTGGGCAACGGTGTCGGCCACGCCACCAAGCACCTATAATCATCCATTCGTCAATAATTTGTTCCAAAAGGTGCGATGGTATGGGCTTTGTCGGGGTATTGCGCGGCGAGACTTACGGCGTTGGTGACCATGGTCGTGAGGACTATCAAGGCAGACATGTTAGTGAGGGGTCGCACCCAGGGCCGGGGATACGGGCAGAAGAGTGGCATACCTGGCTTCTCGGCATAGTAAGTGTTGAATTTAGCCGCGATGCGAGCCGCTGCAGCCATCTCGATGAGAAAAATGATCGTGTGCAGAAGGGGCTGTAACATGGAAGGCGGGTCAGCCTAGACGTGTTCCAAAGGGATCCGCAGAAGGGAGGAGAACATACCACGCGACCGTAGATATATCTCCTGTTTAGTCCATCTAGGACTTTTCCCTTGTTGGCAGCGACCATGATGGGCAGGTGCGCGTGAACCGCTTTATGGACCGATGAGCGAAGACGAGAATTCCGGGTGAAATCATGGGCGCCAGTATGACGCAAATTCCGGATCAACCACTCAGAGCGATTAGGTATCTACTACCGGCTCGTGTTTTCCTTGGCAATGACGAAGGATGAAAACGGCCTTTGATTAAATCTTGCTTAAGGAGTAGTTAGTCTGAGAAGATCTATCTCAAATCCAAGATGGAAGATGCGCGAGTCACCGCTATGATTAAACCTTCCATCAAAGTCACCGGGCGAAGTGTCTAGCCTTGTGCAGCAAGGTACATACTCTGGTTCTACGTGTTTTAATCTTCTATATCTTTCATTTACTACTCAATATACAGTGTTGCAGCGTTTTCATGTAGATACTCGAGGCTGATCGTCGGCGAGAATGTCCGGCAGGTCTCGAATATCGGTCGTTTCATTCGTGTTCACGTCCACGAGGCGGACAGCCTCCAGGTGAAGGGGCCCGGTGGCCAAAGGAAGCAGCTTGATTTCGGTCGAGTGACAGGTTCCGGGTAGGAGAGGACTGCGTTGTATATAAGCTTCCAACGTTCATACTTATCAAAAGTGGAGAGTAGAGACTGATCGACTCACCCGACGCGGATATCAGTACTCAAACTGATCAGCTCAGCCTCTTGTCCTGCCACACTTTTCTGCATCGCATGTACGATATTGTCGTCTGTCACAGCCTCGGCCACCTCGTTCTCCTTTCGGCTCGAGATGGACGAGGAGGATGGTCGTGCAACATGGCCTTGTGGATCAATGCGTTTCCTCCGCGGAATAGCAATCAAGGCAAATTTCCGAGGGATGTTCGAGCGATTCACGATGAACACGTCCCACGCAAATGGCGACCCGACTTGTACGCGACTGGGCCCGGAGAATGAGATCGTAACCCCCACATCTGTGACAGAGTAGGCTCGCTCCCGTAAAGAGCTACGGTTGGTCGGGGTCACTCCCGGCTGGTTCGAATTTACGGATAAGCTCTTAGGTCGATTGTTCCTCTGCAGGGCTTGGCTGGGCCCACCAAACGTGGGATTAAGGGCCATGGAGAAATCGACGTTGGTTCTCCAGTCCATCGCAATGCGTGGCTGACAATCGTCGGATATAAGAATGACCGCTCCGAGAGAGATGTCCAGCGTGCTGATGATGGCAGTCGAGGACGGGTTCGTTTCCGGTCCATAATCGGGGCTGAGTTTATACATTAAGGTCACATCATCCCGAGGGCGGCATATCAGAGGAAGGGCAAGGCCGGGGACGTTTGAAAGAGGTTCAATGGTTCCATCAGACAGGTGGATTTCTGCTTTGTCAAACGAGACTTCGCAGCTTACAAATGGCGTTACTTCAAAGTCGAGACTGGCGATAGTCTGAGGAAGACCATTGTAAGAACTGAGTCGCGAATAACGAATTCTTGCGCTAGCAGCGGGTACCACACGGAATGGATGACCCTGGCTCTGCTGGATATTGTATATGGGGTCCTCGTTGGAGGTTGTCGGTACCACACGCAATAGTCTTGATGCGGGAAGGAAAGGCTCTCTATGGGAGAGGGATTTGTCACCGGATAATGATTGCAACATGTTCGTCGAGGCAGGAACGAGCGGAGGGAGGTAATCATCTTCTCGGTCCTCTGGTCGACAAGCTTCCGAAGGGTTCAGGTTGGCTGAGGCCATAAACAGAAGCGACGGATGCTGGATGCGGGTCCGTGGTCGCTCTTTCATTGCGTTAGCATAGTTCCAATCGCCAAAAGCTCAAATTCGGACTCACTGACGAAGGCCTCGATGTTCCATATGAGGTATACATGGTTCCCAGTCCCCTCGTCGCCCTCGAACTCATTGAACACCACCAGCGGCTCTTCGTCGGTATTCACTAAGCCCGAGAATATAAGTTCTCGGACCGGAATGGGGTTCTCTGTAACAGACTCTGCTGGATCGACCACAAAAACATCAAGCCTGACTTCAAGGCATGGCAGGTAATGCTTCAGGGTAGACTCTGTGCAGTCGGAAAGTCTCAGGACAATGCGAACAGGAAGAAATTCGTCTGAAAAGCTCTGAATCAGTAAGACATCGATCAAAATAAGCTTCCATCAATTACATACCGAAGAAGAGCAAGGGTCGCTGGGGAATTGCAGAAAGAACTGAGGGCAGATCATCGGCGCCGTCCTCCAGGGCCGAACTTAGGGCACCCTCGATGTCGAGCCCGGGCGCATAAGGCACGACTGTATCCAGTATCGCATGCCGAAGAAATTCGCCAGGGATCTCCAAGCCAGGCATTGCGACAGCTGTCGTCGCATATGTGCACAAGCATCTGTCTTAAGGAGGGCGATAACTGGACATGATAAGGCGGGGGTGCAAACATGTGCAAACACTCCAGGCAAGCTCAGTCCGCGCGCTTCGCTCTTTTTCATTTCTGGCTTCCCTTCGACCTTGAGCGTTAACCATGAACCCAACGAATGCCCCGTCAGGTGCCCCCGTCTTATGGCAGGAGGCGCGCAATACCGATGGTAGGGTATATTACTATAATGTGCAGACCAAGGCGACGCAGTGGGCGAAACCAGTGGAGTTGATGACGCCGGTTGAGGTGAGTTTATCCGCGGCCGCATTTCTTGAGCGTGAACTAACTGCTTCTGATACCCATAGCGCGCTCTGGCAGACCAGCCATGGAAGGAATACACCGCAGAAGGAGGTCGCAAATACTGGTACAACACGGAGAGCAAGCAGAGCACCTGGGAGATGCCCGAGGTCTACAAGAATGCGCTGGCACAGGCTCCTACTGCTCCGGCTCCTCCAGCTGCGTGAGTCTAACCCTTGAATATTCGTCTCAAGGTCGTACTAACGCCATTGAAGTGCCCCCGCTTTCGTGGCAGGCGCCGGCAGCTCCTACTCCTCTCAACCTCCGCAGCGCGAACGCGAGCGTGAACGTGATGACTATGACCGAGGATACGGTGAACGTGAACGGCGTGGGTATGGATCCTTTGACACCAACGGCATGGTGGCCGCGCCAGCTGTGGACACCGGACCCGATCCCGCTTACGGCTCGATCGAAGAGGCCGAGAATGCCTTTATGAAGATGTTGAAGCGGCACAATGTCCAGCCAGATTGGACTTGGGAACAGACTATGCGAGCGACGATCAAGGACCCCCAGTACCGCTCCCTCAAAGACCCGCGAGAGCGCAAGTCCGCCTTTGAGAAATATGCGGTCGAGGTTCGCATGCAGGAAAAGGATCGGGCGAAAGAAAGATTCGCTAAGCTCCGCGCAGATTTCAATACCATGCTAAAGCGGCATCCTGAAATCAAGCATTACAGTCGCTGGAAGACAATCCGTCCCATCATCGAGGGAGAGACTACTTTCCGAGCCACCGACGATGAGAACGAGAGGCGCCAGCTTTTCGAAGAATATGTCACCGAGCTCAAAAGGGCTCATGCGGAGCAAGAATCTGCAACACGCAAGGCTGCTATGGATGAGCTGGTCGGCATTCTCAACTCACTGGACCTGGAGCCGTACACGCGCTGGTCCGAGGCGCAAGCGACCATCGAGTCAAGTGACAAGTTTCAGAGCGACGATAAGTTCAAGACCCTGAGCAAGTCCGATGTTTTGACCGCATTTGAAAATCACATCAAGACTCTGGAACGCACGTTCAACGATGCCCGCCAGCAGCAGAAGGCTGCTCGGGCCAGAAAGGAGCGTCGTCATCGCGAGGCGTATCTGGAGCTCCTGATGGAGCTGAAGTCCCAGGGAAAGATCAAAGCTGGCAGTAAGTGGATGAACATCCGCCCAATGATTCAAGATGATCCCAGGTATCATGCAGTGCTGGGTCAAGCTGGATCGACTCCCCTGGATTTGTTCTGGGACATGGTTGAGGAAGAAGAGCGCTCGCTCCGCCGTCCTCGCAATGATGTGCTGGATGTTCTTGACGTGAGTAATTATACCCGTATGGTAAATTCTAATGTGCTAACATTTCTCGCCAGGACAAACGCTTTGAGGTGACCTCCAAGACTACATATGAAGAGTTCAACTCTATCATGGTTGCAGACCGCCGCACCTCGAAGATTGAACCGGACACCCTTGAGCTTATTTTCCAGCGCATCCAAGAAAAAGCAATTCGCAGAGACGAAGAAGAAAAGCATGCCGCTGATCGCCACCAGCGCCGTGCAGTCGATGCTCTGCGCTCTCGGATCAAGCGTCTGGAGCCCCCTGTGCGCATTACAGATACGTGGGAGCAGGTGCAACCCCGAGTTGAAAAATACGAAGAATACAAGGCAGTCGAATCGGATGAGCTTCGTGAATCAGCATTCGACAAAGTCATCCGTCGTCTGAAAGAGAAAGAAGAGGACGCCGACAAGGAGCGCGAGCTCCGTGACCGAGATCGCAGTCGCCGTGACTACGACCGGGGCGACCGCGACTACCGCAGCAGTCGAGGTGAACGGCGTGGCGGCAGCCGCGTCAGTCGCTCCCCAGAGCCCGACGCCTACGAGGCAGACCGTCGCAAAGCAATGGCTGACCGCGAGCGGTCCTACCGCAAAACCAGCGGTTTCTCGCCAGCGCGCGATCGTCGCGACGACCGTGATCGCTACCGTGACCGTGACACTCGCGACTATGAGCGACGCCCCCGAGACGGTGACCGGCGGGAAGACGAGCGCGAGCGTCTGTACCGCGCTCGTGGAGATCCACGCGGTAGTCGCGATGAGCTTGACTACGGCGACTCTCGTAGCACGGCTAGTGATCGCAGACGCAGACGTGAAAGCGATTCGGAGAGCGTGGCTAGTCGGTCTGTGAAGCGGTACCGAAAGGATAGTCGGGAGAGGGAGCGGAGCAAGGGCCCGCGCAGAGATCGTGCGAAAGAACCTTCTGTGATTCCTGAGGATGGCGTGAAGAAGGAGAATGATGAGAAAGCTATCCACTCCGGCAGTGAGGAGGGGGAGATTGAGGAGGATTAGGCGTATCGTCTCATCCTATGGATCTATGGGTGTCACCTGGGCACCTGCTAGCTTGGTTCAATATCTCGCCAGTTACGCTAGGATTAAATATGAAGCTGTATCTTTATCTTCGAAGCTCGTCTTGAATATTCAAGTCCAGATGGATTGATTCGTAACCTTGGAGCCTCCATGGCTCCCCCTGCCCAAGTGATTCAGGTATCTCTGTCCCGGCCGTGTGCCCTGGAGTAGGTTGGTTCAGTCCCCAAATATATGTATTCTGAGTTGTATTCGACGCGGGCCGCCAAGTGCTATGGAACCTTGGAGATGAAGATTTGGCTACGATGAATGAATGCGTGGGCCGAGTAGCCGGAAGTCTTCCTTGGAAGGGTATTCGGGCTATTGTTACGACTGCCCAGGTACCTAGGTAGGTGACTGTGCGGATCTACGGGTGTGAGTGTTTCGACAGATACTACATACAATGCTAATGAAGTCAAGAAGTTAATAGTAATATACGAATGTGCAAATAGCAGGCCTAGAACCATATAAATGATACCTAACCCGATGCAAGAAAACGTTAACTATTCAGTAGTGACCACAGCCTGGCCACTTCCCCAGCCATAATGAATCCATCCCTACCTAGTCAATCATGAAACCATGGAAGAGCTTTTTGGGAACCAACCGTCGCATAACGATAAACTCCGGAAAACCATGCCAAGCATATAAACCCAATACATAATATCTGCAAGAAAGACGGCGACAGATCAGGTGTTCCACCAGTTGCCAAAGATCCAGACAATTTTGTACAGGATACCAGAGCTCTGGAAAGGAAGATTGCAGGGCGAATGGCGAGGGGCATGCGATATCATGGACGATGACTTCAAGAGGCCGGAAAAGCGCATATAGGCTGAGGAATACTAGTCAAAGCCAGTCACCACCTTCTAGCCAAAGTCTTCATTGCCATCAAGATCATCATCGTCCTCATCACCCTCATCATCCTCCGCAAGACCTTCTCCATCACCGGGAAGAGCCCCGGCGCGATGGCGAAGTGCTCTGCCCTGAACCGGCGTGTGTCTGCAAACGCCCGTGAACGCCGTTAGCCACCCGATTCGTCTGTTGCCGCGGCGCCGATTGCGCCGCCGCTCAAAATCGCGGCCATCACGGTTGTAACGGCGGCGGTAATGCTCATAAACAGTGCCCTCTTCAGTTCTCTTCCTCCAAGAAGTAGAAGTTGCCTGCCAACTTCTGCTCCTGGTCCATCTGACTCTGGTACTTGTTGATACGAGGACGGTAACTGTTGGGGTCACGACGGAAGGTGACGTCCAGGCTCTTCAGGAAGCGATTGCAGCCAGTGACCAGAGACTCCGGGGTGTTGGCGCGAGCGTCCTTGGACGGCTTACCGTCGAAGACGATGACACGGTCAGCCAGATAGGTGGCCATGATGAAATCGTGCTCGACGATGAAAGCGGTCTTCTTAGTGTGCATGATGAAACGCTTGATGACACGAGCAGCCACGATACGCTGCTCGGAGTCGAGGTAGGCAGAAGGCTCGTCGATCAGGTAGATGTCTGCGGGGATACCCAGAGCCAGGACAATAGCAACACGCTGCAACTCACCACCGGAGAGGTTCTGGACTTCCTGGTCGATGAAGTCGTCAAGCTTGAGAGGCTTGTAGACATCGGTCTGGAATTGGGGCGAGAGGAAAGCAGCCTTGATACGCTTGAAGAAGAGCTGACGGACGGTGCCCTGGAACTTGGGGGTGATCTTCTGGGGCTTCATGCTGATGTTCATCTTGGGGACGGAGGAGCCGTGGTCAGGCTTCTCGGCACCAGCCAGCATCTTACAGAAAGTGGTCTTTCCGGTTCCGTTCTCACCCATCATGACCAGGATCTCAGAATCCGTGAAGCGACCCGACTCAATCTTCAAGTGGAAGTTGCCGAGAGTCTTCTCCATGCTAGGGTAGCTGAAAGCACGGGCTTTGTCGGCAATGAAATCCTCACCGGCCTCGGTCAGGCGGAAAGAGAGCGAATCATCACGGAAACGCAGATTCTCAGTTGGAATGTGACCGTCCAGGAAGATGTTGATACCCTCACGAACAGACGAAGGCAAAGTCACGACACCGTAGACAGCTGGGCGACCGTAGAGCACGCAAATGAAATCGGAAAGGTAGTCGAGAACCGACAGATCGTGCTCAACGACGATGACATAGTCATCAGGACGAAGGAGGCTGCGAATGGTACGGGCAGCAGCCAGACGCTGCTTGACATCGAGATAGGATGAAGGCTCATCGAACATGTACACGTCGGCCTTTTGCACACAAACCAGACCGATGGCGAAACGCTGAAGCTCACCACCGGAAAGGTGGCCAATGTCACGGTCTGCGACCTGGCGCAGCTCCAACACATCCATGATCTCGTCCATGTTGTCCAGAGCGGCACGGCCCTTGATCAGCTCCTCCACGCCCTGGACAGGGCCCTTCACAGCACGAGGAATCTGATCGACATACTGAGGCTTGACGACAGCCTTCAGGTTGTCCTCCAGCACCTTGGTGAAGTAGTCTTAAGTTTGGTTAGTAATTTTTGTTCTCCAAGAAGCTCGCGTTCAATTTGTAGGACTCACTCTGCAACTCGGATCCGCGGAAGTATTTCAGAATCTCTTCCCAGTCAGGCGGGTCGTCGTAGCGGCCCAGATTGGGCTTGAGTTTGCCACTGAGAATCTTCAGCGCGGTACTCTTGCCGATACCGTTGGTTCCCACGAGACCGAGAACCTGACCGGGACGGGGCATAGGCAGACGGTGAAGCTTGAAGCTGTTGGCCGAGTAACGGTGGGTGACCTGGGTTTCCAGATTGGTGGGCAAGTTGATAATGTGAATGGCACCGAATGGGCACTTCTTCGGGCAGATACCACAACCAATGCACAGCTGCTCGGAGATGAAGGCGATCTTGGACTCGGGGGTCACTTCGATACACATCTTACCCGTGCGGACCACGGGGCAAGACTTTTTGCATTCCTGGCGACATTTCTTCGGCTTGCACTGTAGGTTGAGAAAATTCTGTGAGCCGGGCTTGAACGAGACGTAGACGGGACGAGCAAAACGCGATTAGCGGGGTATTTAGGACGAACCTTGTCGCCGTTGATAATGGCAATACTACAGTAATGAGACTGTTAGCTATGCGCCATGAAGAGGGCCGTTTGTCACAACATACCGAGTGAGCTTGTCAGACATTGTGGTGGGATGCGGTTCGAGGAGCCAGAATCAGAATCTGGTATCAAAAGCGGGTGACAAAAAAGATTTTCAAGGATGAGACTGGGGACCCTGCAAAGTTGGAAAAGGAGGAGGCTGCCGCAGCCAGGGAAATCGGGTGCAGAAGAGCACCAAGTGTCGCAGACTCGAGCGAACAAAGTGGAGGAAGAACAATAGCAATGCTTGAGACGAGGGGCGGAATCGAACACTTCCTTTCTTATTGTGGGCTGTCGCGCCTGAGGCACCCAGTGACCGCCCGCGCTGCGATTAATGATTTAATGGCAATCGGAATGCTTCTGATTGGACCGTCGGTAGGTTAGATAATCCGGCTTCCTATTCAGATCATATGACTGACACCTAGCCAGGCAGAAACTAGGCAGCGAGGCATCAAGGCAGCAAGCGGGACCTGAGAAACCTTACCTGATCAGGCCTAGTGCGTCCTATACGCGGCGCCGCGAGAGAAGTCTGCAGTAACAGGCCTCAGGCAGCAAGCGAATACGTTAGTCCCAAGAGGGAACCACCCGTGTCTGCCTGTCTGCCTGACATATTAGGCGGCCACAGATCGGCCGTGCAAACCAAACCAAACCGAATCTCCCCCAACTCTTGTTCTTCCTCACTCGTCTCGTCTACACCCACACCTCCTCCATCCTACTTCCTACTTTCCTTCGCCCACCATTATTTTTACAAATTGATACCCCAGTTCCCCCTTTCGCGGGGTCACCACGCTATGGAATGTAAGTGTTTTTGATTTTTTTTTTACCGCCGAGGCTCTATCCGAACTCTTTCTACGGGTACTTCTCCGCGTTCTTCGACCCACTGCACGATCTCCAGAATCTACCTTTTCTATGCGGGATAGAAAAGATCCTCGACCTGTGTCTTGTCAATCTGATGCTGCCGTTCTTCCTGGGCAGTTCATCAGTGTCGATTTCTCAGTGTTTCCCTGGCCTACAGTGCCCGCGTCTTTGCTACCCGTCATCAAAAACTATCCTTCTCCATCAGACTTGATATTGTACCCCAATCTACTGCCTAGGAGCTTCAATTTCCCCGTTATCCGAGTCGCGTACCACTCCTCTGCCGTACCCTGCACATATGACGTGCCCGCCTGCCGGAATGGAGCTTCAATGCTGACTGCCCCTCGGTCACAGCCTCTAGCATGGTGATCCCATCGGGTCAAGGACCTTCTCCTACCTCAACAATGCCGAACGGCTTCCCTCACTCATCGGGTCTCGGTGATGCACGCGCTGAGTCCGACGTGGTTGCCAGGAGCGAGCGCAGCCCATCCGAGCCAGTCGACTCCCATCCTGTCTCGGAGTCATCCCCCGAGCCCGATGCCGCAGACGACTCATATGATGCTGAGTCTCCAGCTTCCGATGGCGATGACGATGAAGTGGTGATGGATAACAGTGGTGACGACTTCGATGCATCCAGCCGTGAAAACTCTTCATCACCACAGCCCGACCGAGGTACCAAGCGCAAATCGTCGCCGCCGGACGAAACGCAGTACATGAGACAAAATCCCGATTTGTATGGACTTCGCCGTAGTGGTCGAGCGCGCACAACGCGTCATATCGCCGACTCTTCCGATTCCGACTCCGATGTCGTCGCACCTCGTCCAAAGCGTCCGCGCAAAGAACAGTCCCACCAGCCCTCGAAGACCTCACGGTCGGCTACGGTCTCATCTTTCACAGAGTCGGAGAGTGATGAGTATGGCGGTAAAGCAAGCAAGGCGAGACGTCGCCGCGCGTTGAAACAAAGCGCCGGAATGGATCCCTCGCTTTCCGAAGTCCGCTTCTCAACCCGAAATGCTGCCAAGGTGTCCAACTATAACGAGGACGACGATGAGGATGACATATTCGAAGATGGCGCAGATCAAGTCGCGGACAACTACTGGCCCCATGATTACATTGATACTCGCCCTGCCGTAGATGTGGTCCTCAATCATCGTTTGAAGGATGGCGTGGATCCCAATGATTCTACAGTGGATCGCGAAGACTTTGAGTTCTACATCAAGTGGCAGGAAAAGTCCCACTACCATGCCACCTGGGTGCCGAATGAGGACCTCGGCAACTACCGCAGCACGCGTCGCGTCGATAACTATGTTCGAAAGGTACTCCATGAAGAGCTACGCCTTCTGCATGACCCTGAAGCCCCTCCCGAAGACCGGGAAAAGTGGAATCTTGATCGTGAGAGAGACGTGGAGGCGATTGAGGACTTCAAAAATGTCGAGCGAGTCATTGGAAACCGGGTCGGTGCGAATGGCACAGAATATCTCGTCAAGTGGAAGCGGCTCTACTACGATTCATGTACCTGGGAACCGGAAGAGCTGGTCAGCGAGATCGCACAGCGTGAGGTCGACCGCTTTCTAGATCGGTCTGCTCGAGTCCCTGTCTCTGACAGGAATGAGTCGAATCCCGCTACTCGCAAGCCGTTCGAGCCTATCCACGGATCTCCCACCTTCTTGGAGAATGGCGAGCTCAAGGATTTCCAGATCAAAGGCCTCAACTTCCTGGCTTTCAACTGGGTCAAGGATCGTAACGTGGTGCTAGCGGATGAAATGGGTCTTGGAAAAACCGTGCAGACCGTCTCATTCATCAACTGGCTGCGTCATGTTCGGCGGCAACAAGGTCCCTTCGTCGTCATAGTTCCTCTCTCTACCATGCCTGCCTGGGCGGAAACCTTCGATCACTGGACGCCCGACCTGAACTATGTCGTCTACAATGGCAGCGAAAAGGCACGTACTGTCCTTCGCGAATACGAGTTGATGGTGGATGGCAACCCCAAGCGGCCCAGGTTCAATGTACTCTTGACGACATACGAGTATGCTATGACCGACTCCCCATTCCTCGGGCAGTTCAAGTGGCAGTTCATGGCTATCGATGAGGCGCACCGTCTCAAGAACCGTGAATCCCAGCTTTATGTGAAGTTGTCCGAGTGGAAATGTCAGGCCAAACTTCTCATTACAGGTACACCAATTCAGAACAACCTTGCAGAATTGTCATCCTTGATGGACTTCCTCAACCCTGGCGAGATCGATGTTGATGTCGACATGGATCTCAACTCCGAGGCTGCCTCCCAAAAACTGGCCGAATTAACAGATGCCATCCAACCCTTCATGTTGCGGCGTACAAAGTCCAAGGTTGAATCCGATCTTCCTCCCAAAACCGAGAAGATCATTCGTGTTGAGCTTTCCGATGTCCAGTTGGAGTATTACAAGAACATTTTGACCAAGAACTACGCTGCATTGAATGATGGTACCAGAGGAATGAAGCAGTCACTCCTGAACATCATGATGGAGTTGAAGAAGGCTAGCAACCATCCTTTCATGTTCCCCAATGCCGAGGCAAAAATCCTAGAAGGGAGTCATCGGCGAGAGGATATCCTGCGTGCCATGATCACTAGCAGTGGAAAAATGATGTTGCTCGATCAGCTGCTGCGCAAGCTGAAAGAAGATGGTCATCGGGTTTTGATTTTCTGCCAGATGGTCGGCATGCTGAACATCCTCAGCGAATACATGGAGTACCGGGGATACAAATACCAACGACTCGACGGTACTATTCCGTCTGCTGCTCGTCGCCTGGCCATTGAACACTACAACGCTCCTGAGAGCACCGACTTTTCGTTTCTTCTATCAACCCGCGCTGGTGGTCTCGGTATCAATTTGATGACTGCCGATACCGTTGTCCTTTTCGACTCGGACTGGAACCCGCAGGCAGATTTGCAGGCCATGGCCCGAGCTCATCGAATTGGTCAGACTAGGCCCGTCAGTGTCTACCGTCTAGTTTCGAAAGACACGATCGAGGAAGAGGTTATCGAAAGAGCCCGGAACAAGCTTTTGCTCGAGTTTATCACCATCCAGCGCGGTGTCACCGACAAAGAGGCCTCGGATATGCAGAATAAGATGGCTCGCGCCATTGGTGAACCTAACTCAACCGAGGACATCTCCCGGATTCTCAAGCGCCGTGGCCAGAAGATGTTCGAGCAGACAGACAACCAAAAGAAGCTTGAGCAGCTCGATATCGATTCGGTTCTTGCGAATGCCGAGCTGCACCAGACCGAAGAATCAGAGCAAATCCAAGCCGACGGTGGTGAGGAGTTCTTGAAGGCCTTTGACTTTGTGGATATCAAGGTCGACGATCTTAGCTGGGACGATATCATTCCTCAGGAGCAACTTGAAGAGATCAAAGCAGATGAGAAGCGAAAGGCGGATGAAAGATATCTCAAGGAAGTGATCGAGGAAAATCGCCCTCGCAAACGCGGAGCTCCTACCGAGGAGTCTAAAGACTCGCGGGAAGAACGCAAAGCCAAGCGCCAAGCTAGAGCGCAAGTTGTCGTCGATGATGGCGAGGATGATAACTCATTAGATCCGAAGCGTCCCCTTGGCGAGAAGGAGTACCGTGCTCTTTCTCGGGCCTTCCTGCGCTTCGGTGACATGGCTGACTGCGAGGAACTCATTCTCGAGGACGCTCGGTTGCAAAGCCGTGACCGAGACACCGTGCGTGCTGCTCTTCGCGAGATAACTGACAAGGCGGCGGCCTTGGTCAACGACAACATGGCGCAGATTGATGCTCTTAAGCAATCAGGGAAGAACATCACGAAGAAGGAGCAAAAGGCTGTTCTGTTCGATCATCATGGCGTCAAGCGACTCAACGCCTGGACGATCGTCGATCGACCACCTGATATGCGTCTCATACGGAAGATCACCGGCTCTTTGGCCGATTTCAGGACGTTCCGCCTGCCAGAAGCTACTAAATTGGCGGATTACAGTTGTTCATGGGGTGCCCGGGAAGATGGAATGCTTCTAGTCGGTATTGCACGTCACGGATTCGGTGCATGGGCCCAGATTCGTGATGATTTGGAACTGGGACTCTCCGAAAAATTCTTCCTGGAAGAACATCGAGTGGAGAGGAAAACGCAGCGTGCCCAAGGAGAGGAGAAGTCTACCAAGTCCCCTGGCGCTGTTCATCTTGTCCGCCGGGCTGAATATTTGCTATCTGTTCTGAGAAACAAGTACAGCAACGGCAACAATGCTACCGCAAGGCGCGCAGTGGATAACCACCACCGGAACAACAAGCGAAATTCACGGGTTGGCAGTGGTAGTGTCTCCGCCTCCCCGGCCCCCTCTTCTCGCAAAGGCCAGCGCGAAGTTGATCGCTCGCGACAGCGTTCTCACACTCATGGCAGCCGAGAGGCTGGTGACCTTCACCACACGCCCGGCCATGATCGTCCGAAATCTGGGCATGATGCTGACCGTCCACGTCACCGTCTCTCCGATGCCGCCAATGAAGAGCTTCGTCGTCGCAAGGGCCATTTTCATGGCAGTTCCACCAAGGAGGACATGGCGTTCATGTTCTTCAAGCCCATTGTACCGAAGTTGAAGGAAGTTTCCACAATTACGGCGAAGAACTACCCGAGCAAGACCGAGCGAGCTCTGAAACTCCGAAGGACCATTGTGGATATCGGAGAGTTCATCAACAAGAACCTCGGCGGGGGATCCTCTATGGCTTCCCTCGAAACTCGCCTGTGGTAAGTTTCTCAATTATCAGCTAGCATGTTCCAGTCAACTAACCTTCTCGCAGGGACTACGTGTCTGTCAACTACTGGCCAAACAAGGAGGCCAGTGGTTCAAAACTCCAGCAAATGTTCGACAAGGTGAAGGAGGCCAGCAAGGCCAAGCCTTCCAATGGGACATAATGCTGTGAACCTTTGTTTATCGCGCTGTTGGCGGCTCACTTTGTTTTGAGTTTAATATCACGGGCTTATGACATACATATTAAGCATCTTGTCCTCGGTCTGAGAGGATACGTAGGTTCAGTAATATGCATCCCAGACACTCACCGTCTCGGTTATTGCTCAGAACCACGTCACGCGTCACTGAGATGACATGTCTATGGATGATAATTGAAAGTACATACTGATGCGAGTTGCATGGCATTGCGAAAGGCGTCGAAATGAATCAACCCAAAAAATTTACCAGCAGATGGGTGCGCCTTGAATATGATTCGAGACGATATTTGCATGGCGCGCTGGGATTACTTTGCTTTCAGTTTTCCTTTCGATATTCTTCTCTTCCTGGCAGACTGCGCTGGTCCTAGATCTTGAAAAAGGTCAGCATGGGGTTAGCTGGATCTGCCCTTTTCTAATTCTTGTTTCCTTTTACCCTGGCATGCTTCATATTCGCTCTGCTAGTAATGTTACAGCTGGCATTTTGTTCTTCCGCTTTCTTCATTCTGTTGTGTTTTGTTTTGTTTTGAATCACATGTACCTTATGGAGTGGCTACCAGCGTCGGTTGAGATTTCTGTATCGACAATATCATTCATCTGGTTGGGAGCTTTTTCGTGATGTCCTGTTCTTTTTCTTTAGAACGAATGGAATGGGTCCCTCGGTGATTGTCATCGGGTCTCAAATTTAGCTCCTATAGGGCTACCGTAATGTCTAAAAATCAATGCTCTAGAACTGAAACAGGGCTGGCTATATTCCAATGACAACCAGGAGAACTTGAATATAAATATTAATATTGACAATGCCATCTTCCCCCGAGCAAGGGAAAAGCACTTGCTTTCAAAATAGAAAACAGCACACCCAGATATAAGAGAGGTATTCCTATAATTGGAATTCCACTCCCCTCACTCATTTCCTTTCCACCATGGGATGAGACAGACCCAAACCCTTAACTCCGTCCATACCAAATAAAAAACGCCGGAATCAAGAAATGTCAGCTTTGCCAATCCCTGTTTAACATGTATAACAGGAAAATGCAGTCTGGGAGGCACCACTCAAGCAGCAGCATTAACCTCAGTCGCCTCGGTGGCGTTAGCCTGCATCTGTTCCTGTTCCTGCTCCTGCTGATTCCTAAACTGCTGCTGTTGATGCTGCAACTTCTGCAAGCTAGTGGACAGATTCGTTGTCGGCGCAGCAGGGCCACCGATATCACCAACGATAGCGCTGAACAATCGCAGCTCGCCGTCAATGACATCGTCAAAGATAGCCTCCTTCTCGAGCCAGGATTGCTCGCGCTTCGGCCGGATATCATCCCATTCGGCACGCAGCTGTGCGGACTCTTTCTCTGCCCAGTGAATCTGCCTCTGCAGCAGGCGGTATAGGTCGCGCGGGTGCATGGCCAGCTCGTGATCGTCGAAGCCGAGCTCCGGTCCGAACTCTGGCATTGTTGAGTCTTCGTCGACCTCGGCGGCAGCGGCTACTGTAGATAGAATAGATTCATGGGGCTGTTCAGGCTCGGCGCCAGGTTCTTTCGGGTGCGAGAGCTTCAGACGGATACGCTGCAGCTTCGAGGCTGGGGTGCCTGCGACGCTTCCAAGGGTGCCGGCATTTGCTTTGAAGTCGGATGGGCGTAGGGTATCTGTTTCATGGACGGAGCGCATGTGCTTTGTTAAAGCGTCTGAGCGGGTGAAGTTGCGGTCACATTCTGGGGGTATGTTAGCGATTGGCTTGCGACTGGGATCGAGGACGCTGGGTTCTCGGACATACCGGGCAAGGTACAGTAGAAAGGCTTCTCTCGAGTATGACTCCGCATGTGAGCACGTAGTGCATATGCACTGGCGTGCGTTTGGCCTTTGCGGGAGCAGTCGATCCACTCGCATGAGTACCGCTTCTGTCGGCTGCCGATGTGCTCGTTGTGGATGTGTTGCACAAGTCCATCCATGTTCCCCAGATCACCTGCACTACACCCATCCCAGCGACATATGGTGACCTGGTCGGTGCTCTGGCCGGTATAATCATCGTCCTGGTTGTTACCCAGTACGCCCAGGAGGCTGGGTTCGTTCGGGACGTCGCCGGAGCTGTCGGAGGATATAGAAGCCGTTGGGGAAGGTGGAGGGTTCTCATCTTGAATGGAGGATAGAGGTGTATGTCGGTCCCAGGAAGCGACGCCTGTGCGCCTACGTTTGGAGGGGGGCATGTTGGATCCTGTTGGTGACTGGGCGCGGCTTTCCTGCTTGACGGACTCGTGGTCTGACTCTTCGGCAAAGCCGACAGAGGAAAGCGGGGAACCGTCTCTAGAAGTCATGGTGAAGAGTTTTCTTTGACCTCAATTTCTTTGAGCTCAAATCACCGAGGATTTTGATCGTTATCGCCGCGGCGACCCAAGGGTGAATGAAGCGTTTCACTTCCCCGAAGGCGGGTAGTATGGCATCACGTGAGAGGGCACTGGAGCCGCGACTCACGCTTTTCACCTTTTCACCTTTTCACTTTTCACGCTTCGCATTCGCACACGCAGCGAAGTTGTTGCCTACCAGGTCGCCATCGGACTAACCACTGCTAACCTACTGTCGACTCGAGTAATGAATAGTTATGGTAAGCTTCATTATTTGATCTGTCTCGTTTATGCACATGATGAACAACAAAGAAGAATTCTGCAATTCTGACAATCTCCATGCGTCTGTTTCGGCTTACGCATTGTGAGATTGATTGTTGACTCTTCTACACTTGATCTGACTCATGCAAATTCATGTGGCATTATATCATCCTTTGAATCAAGATCCAAAGCTAATTATCACAAGTCTCTATAGAACCTTCTCTTAGTAGCGCGGTCCAGCGACCGTGTGCTCCTTAAGGATGGCATCGACCTCTGCCATCTCATCATCAGAGAGCACCTGCGCTCCACTCATATTCTGAACAACCTTGTCGACAGTGGTGCCTCCAGGAATGGGAATAATGGTGGGCATGCCGGGCTTGCCGCTCAGGCTGCGGACCCAGGCCAAAGCAATCTGAGCCGGGGCAACACCCTTGCGAGAAGCAAGGCTCCGAACCTCATTGATCAGCTTGAGGTTGTGCTGGAAGTTTTCCTCCTGGAAGCGGGACATGTGTCGTCGGAAGTCGCCCTCGGAGATGTCGGACAAGGAGTTCACGGCACCGGCCAGGACACCCCGACCCAGAGGCGAGTAGGCAACGATGGGGATATTAAGCTCGGCGCAGGTCTTGGCGATGTCGTTCTCGAGAATGTCGGTTGACCACAAAGACACCTCGACCTCGACGGCGGCGATGGGGTGCACCTTGGCTCTAGAGTCATAGTTAGCATAAGACATCCCACTTCAATTCACACGTCGGAACATACGCTCGTCGGATGGTTTCCGCATCCACCTCGCTTAAACCAATTCCTCCAATCTTGCCCTCCTTGACGCACTTGGCCAGAACCTCGACCGTATGCTCGACGGGGAAGTTCGGGTCCTGGCGCGCACACTCGAAGATATCAATCTTCTTCTTGCCGTCCAGTAGACGGTTACAGTTGTCCACGCTGCGGCGAATGTTCTCCTCTGAGCCATCGGGGGCAAGCTCGCCGACCTTGAGTCCACCCTTGACGCTGAGAACGACCTTGTCGGCATTCTCGGGGTATTTCGTGAAGTACTTGTTCAACAGGTGCATAGAATTGTAGTCCGGTGTACCGTAGAGCTCGCCGCCGTTCCAGAAGTTGGCGCCCAGCTCCAGAGCCTTGTTTAGAGTTTCAAAACACACTTCTTGCGCCGGTGGCTGGCTGTTCCATGTCATTCCTAATTGGGTCAGTGAAGGGTCTCACAATCGCGGCGGGGTAGTCGTACTCATGGTGCCGTAGCCGGTGGCACCGACTTCCTTTCCAACGAGGGTAGGCATTGCGTGAATATGTGGTTGGAGGTGCGTACGGTGTTGGGAATATTAGAGCTTGCCGAAGCAGGTTTGATTGATAAACTTGAGCTTTACAACGGGCGGGCCTTTATATAGCAGTTTGGGTCACTAGTCGAGTCCCACATTGTGTCATGACTTCCGTTAACCCCGATCCTCTTCTATCAACATCCACGTGCGACGATTCCGCGCTTAGTCGGCTATAGAACCAAAGAAGAGCTCCCGAACAATTTTCCAAAGCTTGTTCAGGACGTACGACCGTTTCCTGAGCTGTGCGCGGGGATAAGCATAGAAAACTGGGATCAGCGCCGGAGTTAAGGTGGCGCTGACCGAGAGCCCGGGCTTAGTCACTTCTTATTGGCAGATGAACCTAAAATAGGCGAAGGTTATCGGCGATGTCGCTGATAACTTTCCTGTCTCAACCAAGGATGACGTTGATTTAATCATAGAATAGTACCCTCTTTGCTCCTTGACCTTAAGAAAAAGAAATAAACCAAGCAGGAAGGATTGACCCTGTAAGTATTTCACGACAAGCTTCATCACCCCGGCATTGAGAAAGTTAAGACTGAGACTCTCTTCAAAGTAGGCTTTTTCAAATATCGGCCGCCCTCGTCCTTTTACGCTTAAATGGACTATCTTGCGTTGCTTGTATATTGGCATACTGCCTTCAAATTATAAGTAGAAAAGAATATATTCGATCCAGTAATGCAGTAATACAGTTTTGAAAATCATCACGTAAATAAAATCATATCAGTTCATCCCACGAATCCCCCCTTTGATTATACAGTCCATCTCCTCATTCTCCTCGTCCTAGAGCCCAAGCGCACCGAGATAAGAACCAAAGTCGCCTAGCCCTCGTTCATCGGAGCTGTCGACCAGATTGCGGAATCGGTGGTCAATTTCCTTAGAAACAGAATCGAAAATAAAGGGCAGGTCTGATGCTTGGAGCTTCTTCCCTCCAGTCCATCCGGATCCGACCTGGATGCTCTCAGAGGACTTGGTGTCTCCGTGACGGATGTTGGTGGTGTACGTGGCAGACTGAGTGGTCTTGCTCGCGCTGATAGTTGGTGTAGCTTTGATGTTCACAGGCTTGTCTTGCTCAGCGGTGATATGGACAGAAGGGGAGATGGTAGGAGTAGGAGTAGGAGTAGGAGTAGGAGTAGGGGTCTCAGAAGGGTTCGAGTCTGGTACGCCTAGCAGGGAGAAAACATCGGACAGGTAGCGCTCAGTATCAGGAATAAGTCTCTGTAGCTTTGTTAGCATTTTCCCAGTGTATTCTGTGATTGTAAACGTACTGGGTCGCGAGGCTGTATATTTGTTGCCGGCTGCACCTGGGTCGCAGTGCCTGACTCGCGGATGGGTCGCGCGTAAACAGAGGATATGAACAGCATAGCTAGCACCGCAACAATAAGCCGGGCGGATTTGGGCAAGAGCAAAGACATTTTGGATGGTTTGGGATGCGTCAGGAGGGATGGCTCTGATGAGTTTCAAGGTTGAAGTAATGATGAGAGAAAGTACACAAGATACGCCAGAAAAGGACCCTCAGACACGCGAGAATGAGGCATGACCCACTGGTGATTCATAGGCCTTATATCATTTGGGAGATGGGGATCTTTGTGGTGATGTGGAATGAGGGCTGGGGATACGAATGCCAGCCTTCTCATACTGTGACCACGCCTCCACAACAGCCTCTTAATTCACCAGCCATCAATAAAACGTTGCTTGACTTATCACTAGTACTTTTTACTTATGGTTTCATGCAGTTTGGAAAAGCGAGGCGTTTTCTAGTGACGGTGGCTGTTGAGAGAGTCCTTGGGAGGATCTAGGGATGTTTGGGCTGGATACGGATCCCTTGGAATGGCAGCTCAGCATTCCAAGCACTACACTTCATAGCTCACCCAAATAGAATTCATCATAGCTATATCATAATTACAGAACCGAGAAACAGTAAGGAGAAACGTTCTCTGAGAAGTGTGGTCCTGGCACAACCTGGAATGATACGTTCAACTCTCTCCTACCATGCATGAGTCGGTTCGGGGAAGCGACTACATGTCATATAGTATGAGTCCAGAGCTTGCAAAGTCGCTGAATGAGACTCGCGGTATAAGTTATACTAGATCAACCCAGCAAGGAATAGAGGTTATATTGGTCGCAAAGCTCGCAGCAAAAGGTCGCTGTACGAGTTACTCTGCTCCCCACACGAGTTTTACCAGTCTCGACTGGGTGAAACTGCATAGGGGACGCCTTGCTAAACCTAGTATATTTTGTCTACTAGAGTATGTCCCATGCAGCGAGGTTTTGCTGCAAGTTTCGCGACTAATATAATCTCCACTTTTTACCCTGTTAAACTGGTATAACTCGTACAGCGAGGGCCAGGCAGCGATAACACTGTTTCTGAATGACGAAGAGACTAAATTTGTATATCATAGAGCATTTGACGGCAATCACAGCGGCACGCCCGGAACGACCAAGCTGAGTGGATAGGAAGCCGACTAGGACTCAAGGCCCAGTTCCATAAAGCCCATCTCATAATCACAACAGATAGGTAAGTGTACAACGAGTACGCTAAGCATCCCGGGGATGCCGTACTCATCCTCAAGTACCTACCTGTTGTTGATATAAGAGGCTTCATAAAACCTAGCCTTAAGCCCCAGCCGACTTCCCATCCCACTCAGCTTGGTCTCTTCTGGGCTGTAGCGTTGTGATTGCAGTCAAATATTCAATGATAGACAAAATTGACGGTCTCCTCGCCATCCAGTGGCCCCTATGCTCAGAATGAGAGACGTAGGGACGTATGGATCATTTTGGTAGAGGAACGAGATAACTAAAGATGGGGAAAGGAAAGAGAGTGTGTGAAAGAACCAGAGATATATATTCACTCATTGATGCATTGGTGCCTCAGGATTCAGGCATCTATGCTTGTGTACTCAGGAAACGAGTTCCGCAGTTTCTTGCATCTTGAGCTTCTTCCGCTCATCTTTGCGATCTGCAGCTTTTAGGGAAACCAATACAGCGTTGGTGTATGGCATGCATAGCCATACTGATGCCTCATGGATGAAGCAACCATTGGGTCGGCATCTCGCGCCTACGAGCATAGCCGTATGCCTGGTCCTATTCAGAACCAGCCTGAATCAATGCGGCCGGGCGTACCTAACTCAATGTAGTCGCACGCCTACCTGCAAGGGACCATCGGAGAATCAGAGACCAACAAACGGTGAAGTGTTTCAGTGTCATGTTACATAGAAACTGACTCTAAGGAGTGGGCATAAATATCCCCTCCGAGTCACAGAAAAGTACTATCTCAATTCATTAGAGCATCATTACGGATATTTTTTTCTTCCTCGAAGTTCCATTAGTTTATCCCCAAATCATTCCTTCTTCAGGCCTGTTTTCTCAACATACAGGCCATGGGCTTCAATGATCATGGGGGGTCCATACGGACCCTAGTATAGCGAACCTCGCCATACGTATCGAAGTCGGCTGGGTATGTAGCAGCCCAATCTTGTGACTCATGAACAGTGTCGCCCAAAAGATGACCTGATCTGAAGCTCTCACTTTGGTGGGGGTAACTTTAACGTATCCCTGCATGTCGACGTGTCCAGTTTCGGGAGTTCCGAACGTCCCAGTGATGGAACTTGAGCCTGTTGAATGCTCTAAGGTCCTTACGGCCTCCCTTCGTACTTGGAGTGGGATCGTTGCCATATGTCATTCGCACGGGTATGGTAGAGTCTGTGAAACTGCAAACTCCTATGATGACGAGGTTGCATTGACGGTTCAGGCTACTCTCTACAGGAAGAATCCCAGCCCATGTTGACCCCGAAGACGGGCTTTGTCACCGGCGAGCCCTAATCGAGAAATGGGCCGCACCCCTTCGACCTACATCGGGCGGGCGACGCCCCCGGCTGCCACATCCCGGAGTTGCTTGGTTTCGGCTCCCCTGCCGCCGCGCCCACCACCACGCCTACCACGCTCAGTGAGACCCTCCCCGCGCTGTATCTCGGTACAGTCGATTTTCACGCTCTCTATATAACCCGGGACGGCACGGTAGTGTTCGCCGACGGGCCGGACCTCACCTGGTTCGTGATAGATGCGCCTGGGCTGGCCACCGGGCGCCTCACTCTGGCCGAATTTGGCTCCAACGGCCATGTCTGCGTCTCCACCCTCCGTCGACCCTGGAATATGGCCGAACCATGTCCTTCGAGCTGGGTAAATACCTCAGCGACATCGCCGAGTCGGGCATCGGGGGCCCGCCGCAGTATAATGAACCGTACGTTCTCTCTCTTCCCCCAGAAATCCTAGTTCGCTTTTTCCTTCTAACTAGAAATATAGCTTGAATATGGACCTTCCCATCCTCGAGCTCTTAAGTCAACCCGACGTGCCAACAAGTTCCTCTACCCTGGCTATGAATCTCGGGACCTATGGGTCCGCATCATCGAGCAGAGTGCGCCTGGATATCTGGAGCTGGAGGCCCAAGGGAGGGAGGTGGACTTCGCGCTGGATGATCTCCTAGTGATCAATCCTTAGTACTTATTATTTCAGGAGCGCACACAAGCTCGCTCCATGGCTGGTACGCTTCTCCTCGGTTTCGTAAAACCCCCATCTTATCATAAGCTCAAAGAGATTCGAGCTAGCAGAATTATGTGATATATGATTACCCTCAAGGCAAAAAGGACATCATTTCCAAGCGGATTCTTTTCCTCGATTGATATTGTTTGATCCACAATTTTCTAAGCGTCAAGACTCTTTCCTTTATTACGGAGGCATATAATTGACAACTATACATATGCTCGCCTGGTGGCCCAGGCTCAGAGCGGCATCGCCAGTATAATGAAAGGGGCAGTACGTCGGGCTGAAAACCAAGGCGCAGTAGTCGGTGGGGGCCAGAGTATAGGAAGAACGCTAGTGGTAGAGGGATTTAGTAAATTCTTCTTTCTAATCAATCTGGCACTCGAACTCGTCCTTGAATGGTTGCATATACCCGTTGCTCTCTGCGACTCGTGAGTACACTCTAAACGCGGCAGGCCCCTATGATAATAGGCGCCTTTCCCAAAGGGGAATCTAAACCTACCTATGCAACTTAACTATAGACACTAACTACATAAGCACGATTTACTAGTCATGCTTTTGTACACGACCCTCAGCTTGCCAATCACTAATCCTCCAAGACGAAACCCCATCCTCGATATCCAACCTCATAGTAGTAAAGACGATCTGCTCATACAACTCCTTCGCCGCCGCCCTCGCCTTAGCATGCCACGGCCCCAAACCACCCAACCTCGCATCTTCCCTACTGCGCCAAATACCTAACCCAATCCACGTCAACAACCAAGCTTTACAAAAACCTTGAATAAGATCACTTACAAGTAGCCAAATTCTGCCTCTTCTCATTCTTCGTGCCAAACCAATACTTCAACAAACCACCACTAGTAGTAGCTTCCTGATGCGAATACGCATCCAAAGCATGCAGATAATCCCGATCAACGCCCGTCTTGAGAATAGACCGGAATTCAACAACGTAGAAAGTCTGCGCCGTCCATACATGGCCTTCTGCTTCCGAGTATTCTTTCAGTAGATTGAAGACTTCTTGCCAATTGAATGAATCGAGGTAGGACGCTGTGGCGTAATCGTCTCGAAGTGGTTTGAAGGATGTCAATGCTAGTGATAGGAGTCTGCTTTGGATGTCTAGGCGGCTTAGATCCAGTAAGTGGGGTGGTTCATTGTATGGTGAGGAGATGAGGTGCGTGGAGGTTGATGACTTGTTGTGCCATTGTAATTGTTTTGATGCGGCGGCGTGGAACTTGAGTTGGTCGAAGTTTGTCGTGATTAGAGTGTGGTGGAGGAGTTGATTGAGGAAGTTTGTTGTTTTCGTTTCGTCGCTGAGTTTTTCGAGTGTGTTGATGGTCGCAGGGGTTATGTCGAGAGCCATGTTCGGTGTTTGCACGACGAATGAGATGAGATAGTGCAGAGTAATGAAAATGGTGTCCCAGGATTGTTTGATGCGTATCTATGGTATGTTTATTGATCGAAGGTCTAAAAAGCGCTGGATGTAGGAATAATGAAGTCGACGAGTGCAGGAACAAGACAGATGCAAGGATATACCCTTTTACTCTGAGAACATGTTCATAAAGTAAAATATATGAAAAAAATTGTAGAAATAGCACATCATCCAGCTCACCGCTATCTAGCATTTGTACCACATTCCGCGAGATTGCGAATGAGTGGTGAGCCAAGGGCCATCGAGCACGCCATTGGCCGTCCGCCGTCCAGTGGTACTCCGAGTGCCACAGTTTGAGTTTGATCGCACCAACCATGGAATTCTTGACTCTATTCCGATGTGATATCCCTTATGTTATAGATTGCTCTACTTCTATTTTCTACCAGAGAGAATAACGGGCGGTATGTCGATCCTGCAACGGTTTCCCGTCCAAGTCGCCTTTCGAGACTTGATCAATAACCTTGGAAGGAGTTCTGTTTCTACCCCGGACTATCTATAAAAAAATGGTATCACGTGCAATGAAAACCCTCTTCCCAAACGCCGTCGGATATTCAGACCCGTAATAAGCAATAAAATCGTGATGGCACAGCTATGCCTATGGCTTGGCTGGTGGGCCCATTTTGCCATCGCCCGTGGCGACCTTTTTCCTGGCCGGAATCGCCGGCACCTTGAACCCATTTTCTTCTTTGCTCTGGCCAACCTGAGTAAATGTTCCAGAGTTGAACCAACGGTCTTCTTCAGCCTTGCGCTTGCGGTTGAGCTCAGCCTGCACCTTGGGATCGACGAGCTCCAGGCCCTGAACAGGGGTGAATGCAATAGTACTGGCGGTACCGGCGTTCGCATTCAGAGACGTTCCAACACCCGACGAACGAAGGCCCCTGGATTGTAGGACACTGGCAGTGCCACCGACGCCGCCCGGGCCGAATCCACGCAGCGATGAAGCCGTGCCACCGGCAGGGGTGGCTGCACCCCAGCCCTTGTTGTTTTTGCTGAGTTTGGCGCGGGTGCGCTGATCGATCTGTGTTGCGCGGATGCGGCCGTCGTTCTGTTGACCGAGCATACCCAGCCCCACGGTGCCTTCGCCAGTGCCGTATCCGACCTCTGATTCCTCCTTGCCAAAAGCAACTCGGTTCTGTGCCTTGCGTAGTTCGGTCATGGCAACAGCTTCCTTAGCCTTTCGTGCACGTCGTCCACCACGCTTCCTGGATGGCTTGTCATCGGGGGCGGGGAGAGCCTTGACTCCAGAGTTCGGCGGAGGCTCAGTCAGCTTCTCCAATCGCTGGTGACACTGCGCCTGCAAATCCTCGCCGAGAGAGCCATCCTTGCTGTAGTTGGAAACGTCTGCGCGAATGGCAAGCACCATCTTGGCAGACACGATTCGGATAGCCTGCTTCTTAAGGTCGTTCGGTACTTCTTGGATGAGAGGCGAATCGTACAGAAAGCCCTGGGCACGAACTCCATGATTTGTAGCAAAACCCAATCCCTCTTGTCTCTTTGAGCCTTGAGCTCCCAGATTACACGCAGGAATCTTGGCCAGCTCAAGAAGACCGCCGGTCTGGTTGAGGAACTGAGCTGCGGTCTCCGATCCAATCAAAGCCGCTAGGTTGGGCGCAATTGAGTTCACACGGGATTGGATACTCCGGGTGAGGGCTGTACGCTCGCGGTCAAGCTTAATGATCCTCTCACATGTATCAAGAACAAGCTTGAGCTCGGACTCGGTCATCTCCCGACCACGGGTGGTGGTTCCCTCGACTGCAACAATCATAAGAGACGGCCGATCCAGAACAGAGTCGAGCGGCTCCCCAACCATGTTGTCCGCAGATGATGAAAATGCTTTAATGTCGTCGAAAGGTCCATTCTTGAGAATTGCGACGGTTTTCGCGTACTTGATAGGATTTGTGACCATGGTTTCGAGTTCGGGGAATCGAACAGAATAGTGATCGCGCAGGACTTTGTGTAGTCGTGTCAGCTCGTCGGTAGCCGTTACTGATCGGTCGAATTCGTTGGACACATTTGCGCCTTCTTGAGGGCCCTGGTCCTCCTCGGGCTCTTGCTCGACATCCTCTTCCGCTTGGAAGTCTTCATCTTCCTCGAAGTCGCGCAGGAGCTCCTCCGCAGTAGACATCTCGTCGTCAAGTAAGATCTGTCGGCGCGTGAATAGGAGAAAAGTGCGTGACAAAGCTTTTCCAGTACGCCGCCGGGGCAGTTGAAAAGTTAAGAGTAGAAGTTGGGGTTGGAATTCAAGAAACAAATCCCCGGAGCTGTGCTTAGTCAGGTGAGAGCTTTACGGGTGGCGACGACCACCACAAGCGCCGGCCGTGGATTTCATCGGCGAATTGCGATACCTTGGACAGCATCTTAGCACCTCTCAGGTTGGACTGGGACGGTCCTATTGCACCATTAAACCCCCTGCGCCTTGGAGCGCCTTTCTTGCCCCTTTTGCTTTTGCCACAACCAACCACCCCTCACCTCTGAAACCGGACACAAATTTCAGCTATCTTATCAACACCTCTGCACTGAACAACACCTCGAATCCAATTTTCCAATTCAGCCCACAATGGAGGCATCTCGTGGCCCTCCCCGGGTCAAGAACAAGGCCGCCGCGCCGGTCCAGATCTCCGCAGAGCAGCTGCTGCGAGAGGCTGTCGACCGGCAGGAGCCCGGCCTGCAAGCACCGACACAGCGCTTTGCAGACCTGGAAGAGCTGCATGAGTACCAGGGTCGCAAGCGCAAGGAATTCGAGGACTATGTGCGGCGCAATCGGATCAACATGAATAACTGGATGCGCTACGCCGCCTGGGAACTGGAGCAGAAGGAATTCCGCCGAGCCCGGTCGATCTTTGAGCGCGCGCTGGACGTCGACTCGACCTCCGTTGTTCTGTGGATTCGCTATATCGAAGCCGAGATGAAGACCCGAAATATTAACCACGCCCGAAACCTCCTCGATCGTGCCGTGACCATTCTGCCCCGAGTTGACAAGCTCTGGTATAAGTATGTCTACATGGAAGAGACGCTAGGAAACATCCCCGGTACCCGCCAGGTGTTTGAGCGGTGGATGTCGTGGGAGCCTGAAGAGGGTGCATGGGCCGCATATATCAAGCTAGAAAAGCGGTACAATGAGTTCGACAGAGCGCGTGCCATCTTCCAGCGCTTCACCATCGTTCACCCCGAGCCTCGGAACTGGATTAAATGGGCTCGTTTTGAGGAGGAATTTGGAACGAGCGACTTGGTTCGGGAGGTTTATGGGATGGCCATTGAGACACTGGGAGAGGAATTCATGGACGAGAAGCTCTTCATCGCCTATTCCAAGTTCGAGGCCAAGTTGAAGGAATATGAGCGCGCGCGAGCTATCTACAAGTATGCTCTGGATCGGCTTCCACGGTCCAAGTCAATGGCCCTGCACAAGGCCTACACCACCTTTGAGAAGCAGTTTGGCGACCGGGAAGGCGTTGAGGATGTGATCCTGTCCAAACGCCGCGTACAATACGAGGAGCAGCTCAAGGAGAACTCGCGAAACTACGATATCTGGTTCGACTTTGCACGACTCGAAGAAACCGCCGGCGACCCAGAGAAGGTGCGGGACGTCTACGAGCGGGCGATTGCTCAGATCCCCCCGTCACAAGAAAAGAGGCACTGGCGCCGGTACATCTATCTCTGGATCTTCTATGCTGTCTGGGAGGAAATGGAGGCTAAGGATGTGGATCGTGCGCGACAGATCTACCAGGAATGCATCAAGTTGATCCCCCATAAGAAGTTCACATTCGCCAAAGTGTGGCTCATGAAGGCCCAGTTTGAGATCCGGCAATTGGAGCTGCAGGCTGCACGAAAGACAATGGGCCAGGCGATTGGCATGTGCCCGAAAGACAAACTCTTCCGCGGCTACATCGACCTCGAGCGTCAGCTGTTCGAGTTTGTGCGGTGTCGGACCCTGTACGAGAAGCAGATCGAATGGAATCCTTCCAACAGTCAGTCCTGGATTCAATTTGCCGAGCTCGAGCGCGGTCTGGATGATTTGGACCGGGCCCGGGCGCTCTACGAGCTCGGCATCGAGCAGCCCACCCTCGACATGCCCGAGCTGGTGTGGAAGTCCTACATCGACTTCGAAGAGTACGAGGGCGAGTACGACCGGGTGCGTGCGCTATACGAGCGTCTCCTCGAGAAGACCGACCACGTCAAGGTATGGATCAACTACGCGAGGTTCGAGATCAACGTGCCCGAGGACGAGGAGGGAGAGGAAGAGGAAGAGCGACCGGTTAGCGAGGACGCCAAGCGACGGGCGCGGGCGGTGTTCGATCGGGCGCACAAGGTGTTCAAGGACAAGGAACTCAAGGAAGAGGTATGTAATATCGACATCCGACGTACTCTGAACTCGGCGCTAACTGTTATTCAGCGAGTGGAACTGCTCAATGCCTGGCGATCCTTCGAACACACACACGGCTCGCCCGAGGACATCGACAAGATCGAGAAGCAGATGCCCCGTCGGGTCAAGAAGCGCCGCAAGCTGGAGGACGATCGCTACGAGGAGTACATGGACTATGTCTTCCCAGCCGACGACAAGTCTGCCGCGAATCTGTCGAAGCTGCTCCAAATGGCGCACCAATGGAAGCAAGGTCAATCGTAGTCATAGTGCAGCGGCCGGCGTATGTTGAATTTTATGTGTCGCGCGAGTCAGAAAGTGATATCCTCATATGTTATAATAGTTTCCCGAAATGCCGGGTGTTGCAATAGGAGAATGAAGTGCATCACACACGATCCGATCGAATCGGATATAGACTACAGTTGATCTCATTAGACTTTTCGGGTTATCGCGGGGTTCTTCGGTTCTTCGGATGTACTACAACTATCGTGTCCCATATTTTCAGTCTATTATATGGATAGTATAGAGATAGGTTACGGTTAGAAACGAATTAAATGGTCTGACGTTGCATGTTGTATATTGCATATTCACCAATGGCCAAGCTTCGCCGACGCGGCCCAAGTGAGGAAGTCGACAGGATTGATATAGTGTCTGACTAGTGAGATTCTATAGTTAGCTATACTATGACTATACTAACATAGTGTACACTATGCTCAGGTAGTCACACAGTATCCCTCGAGGAAAGCATGTAAATATCAGAGGACGATCAGTGCACTGAGCCCAGTGTGATTGTGATTCCTGGTTCTTCCAAGGTTTCGAGGTTGTTCCTTGTTCGACTCCACCAATACAACCATGGATCCCGGAAAAGGGGCTGATGTTTGTTACTTCTACTCGACTTCCCCTCTCCTTGCATAGATTCAAACCCTGCAGAGCTCATCGGAAGGTAGGGACTCAGACCCTCTCCAGTGAAACCTGGTGGAGAAGAGACTGAAAAGTTGGCAGGTCTCGTTCCTGAGAAAGGGGTTCTACACAAGCACAGAATACACAGGAGATAATCAGAATCAATAACACTTTTCGAGGACCTGATGCTAGTTTGAGAGGGAAAACAAGAAAAGGCGGGCGATCATAGAAGTAGAAGTAGAAGTAAAAGTAAAAAGGAAATGAAGATGACGAAATAGCAGCGACTCAACACCCGAAAAGGGGATGATTCGCTAACCTCCGTTAGGGGGCTTTTCTCACCTTGTCTCACTCCTTCGATTCCCCTCTCTCGTGTCGGTCTTGGTTACCCCCGGTTTGTTTCTGTTTTCTGTTGTTTCTGTGCTGTGCACTCTCGTCCTTCGGTTAGTATTCCATGTCCGTGTTGGTGTTGGTGTTGGTATCGTGAGACTCACATCTTCCCAGTTTTCCTTTCGCGACGTGTCGCCAACCTCCCGTTCTCTGCCTTTTTGGGGTTTTTTATTTATTTTCTTGGCTCCGTCTGCACTCGATCTTTTGGCCTGTCAGACCCTCGACCGGTTTCATTCACCCCTACGCCTTCAGACCTCGATTCGTGGACAAACCCAAATCGCGATTCCCGATACTCGAGCTCGGGCAATTCCGATATCAACTCAGCCTCGATCCATCATCGACGTCAATTGCTATCCCACAACCTTGTCAACATTTCTTCGATCCCCGAATGCTGGTGTGGTGCTCCTAGTTCGCCTGGCCGAGATGAGATAGTGCTCTGGCAGTCACCATTCATTCTCTTTCTCTTCCACGAACCGATTTCTCCCTGACGGCTGGCCATCCGCAATCCTTTTTGGTCTGGTATCACCTTACATTCATCACCGCAACTCACCATGACTGTTCCGATTCCACCGATAAAGCTCACGGGGGACTGCTCTGTCATCTACGGTAACGCTCTTTATGTCTACTCGCCCGGCCAGGGCTTTGTGTCAATCCCTCTTCAGCAGAATGGCAATTGGACAACCTTGGAGCCTCCAAAAGCGCGGGTTTCCGGCGCAGCGTGCGTCACGGGTGCAATTGAGGGGAAAAAAGATGAGGGACTCTACGTGATCGGCGGGACCGGCGGCTCGTCCGATTATTCTGGCCTTCAGCGATACTCCTTTGCAGATAACAAGTGGTCCATTCTTCAGTCCAGTGACAATTCCATGAAGGACCGTTTGTATCATGGCGCTGCGTATATCAAATCGGATTCCACCATCTTGGTCTACGCGGGTAGCGTGGGCACCAAGGCTGCCTCGTCTTCCACGTTTCTGATTTCCACGAAATCCCCTTACGACATGAGTTCCGAGCCCGATCAGGGTGCCCCGGCGGCGACCGACCCTATGCTTTTGCCGTGGAGTGATTCACAAGTCGCCCTAGTCGGTGGCTCCGACGATGCTGCCATTTATGTCTTCAGTCAATCGTCGGGCTGGGTAGCGTCAGGCGCGAGCTTACCTAAATCTGTCCCGTCGTCAGTCCGCTGTGCTCTCGTGAATTCGGGCAACAACAAGATATTAGAGTCTTTCGATATGGACGACTCTCCCAACACCGTGACCAGCTACGCTCTGGTCAAGGATGGGCAGCCTGAGAGCCCCGCAGGCCAAGTGGGAGCTTCGTCTGGAAAGCGAAGCTTCAACGACTATCCCACATATAACGGTACCTTCGCCCCGACTTCGAAGAGGTCAGATTATGCCCTCGCCCAAGGAGACGATCTGGTTGTGCTCTCCAGTGGTCGCAGTGATAATTCTCTCGCCATCTTCAACTCAACCTCCAATGGCTGGATCAACTCCACTGAACTTTTTTACGGTAGCGGCCGACAACATACATTGAACGCGACCACTACGGCGACAACATCGACGACGCCGACGGCGACAGCCGCGTCTTCTCCGACAGCCACCTCACACACCACGTCGCCCACCCCCGCCGCTGCTGCGTCTGGGAGTGGCTCCAGCGACAACTACAAGACGATCATCGGTGCTACCCTCGGCAGCGTATGCGGAATGGCCTTGATTCTGCTCGTCATTTTATTTATGCTCCGGCGCGAGAAGCAGAAGAGAAAGCAAAATGGCCAGGTAAAGGGCGGAGAGAGCAAAGACCGACTCAGCTTCCAGGACCAGGGTATAGAACCCCTGGCCGAGGGCGCCTACCCCATGGCAAGGAGTCCAGTACCAATGGCGGATATGTCGCGCGACTCGCTTGCCATCATATCCGGTCGGGCTACCGGGCAGAATTCTTTAATGCCTCCTACCAATGTCGGCTACGGATTTGCCAAGGGCAAGAGCAGCCCGCTTTCAACACTCCCATCCAGTGGAACACTTCCCTCCAGTGGTCTCGCTGCATCGAGCTCGTACTCTTCAGACGTGCGTCAGTCAGTGGCCAGTTCCCCTCCTGGTAACCAGCCCGGCGATCGCACCACAGATGAAGGATGGGGCAAGTACTTCCAAGACAACGGCACGATGAACCTCTCTAGAATGCAGTCCGACCGCTCAACCGCCAGTTCCGTCTACACAAAATCCGACTACCGCGGTAGCGCCTGGCCCATGACAAGCTTGACCCCGCTGAACGTCGGCTTCCTCGAACAGCCCAAGCCCCTGGGTCATGTCAGCAGTGGCAGCCCAACCACGGCAGACCCATCAACATCCGGCCGTAGCCTCGTGTTCCCTGAAGGCCAGTCTGCACGCATATCCAGTGCGGACTCGATCAGTGATGCCTCCGATAATGATCCTCACGACACGAACTGGACCGGTGCGGGCCAAAACAGCTGGCTCGGCCGCCCGAGTAGCAGCAACTACACCAATAGCTTCTACAACTCAAGTACTCAGGACATCCCGTCCCAAACAGCCCGACAATCGAATGCTCGGCGGTCCAGCATCATAATCCCCGATCACATCGACGAGCTCCCTATCCAGGGCCGGACCGACAATGTCAATACCGATATGAGCTGGCTTAACCTCCAAGCCGGTCGATAGCACCTATGTCTGCCATTTGGCTCTCCCTTACCTTCTCTATCATTGTCTCTTGTCTCCGAGTCACTCACTTTCCAACCTCCAATGATCCTCTCCACAATTTCTATCTTCTGTGACTTGCATGGCGTCTTCTGGTGTCGGACTTAGAAGTCGCACATTTGTTATGGTCTCGGTGTTGTACCCGCTGCACTCCCTCGCATTTCTGCATTTCCTACTATGTGCCGAGCGATTCTTAGCGCTGTATCGAAGTTTCTGCTATCGCTGTGTCGATATGTCGGTATCTTGGTTTCTTTCTGTCTCGCGTGCTGGTTGACCCTGTTTGGGTTCGCGCCATATTGTATATACATTTCAATCGAGAAACCTGGATATCCTACATCTGATCACTGAAGCCCATGATATGGCTTTGTGTAATTTGTGTAACATCGTGTGATTGACTCAGCCCATCAGAGGTAACTACCCAGATGTAAGTTATAATCTTGTAATCATCATTCATATTCCTGCCATGCACCAACATGCAACGCTCAAATACTAGACATTAAACCCATCCACAGTTCTACAATAAAACAAACCCCCCGAGGTTCTACCTAATAAAACCTCGCCAACCAACTCCTCTTCGAAACCCTCCTAAACTCATCAACAACCGGACTGCCCTTCACACCCCCATCATCAACCTCCATCCCCCCCAAACCCCGATACCTCGTATCCCCCAAACCCCTCCCACTCTCAGCCTTCGACCTGATATAATAATGCGCATCCATTTCCTCCAACCCAATAACCCACCTCTCCTTCCACTGCCTCCCCACCGGCCCAGCCCCACAAGCACCGTGCAACCTCTCACTCGGCGGACTATTAACCGCCAACGCGAAAAGATTCTGCGGTTCCGTGAAATCCGTAATCTGGTGTCCTCTTGCCTCGACAATCATGAATATCAAACTTATGGCGGATGTCAGGAATGCAAAGACGAGTATCACGTAGAAAACACCCTGCCATTTCTCCGTCCCGCCTGAGGCGTAACCTGCTGCTTGTAATGTTGCAGAGAAGTGTTGGTAAGCTGGAGTGGGGAGGATAGATGGTGGTGAGGTGTAATTCCATCCTTGCACGAAGGGGGAGTGTCGGGAGCTGAGGATTAATGTGCACCCTGCTAGAACTGCGAGTGCTTCAGCGACAGAGGGTAGGGATGGGTTTAGAGTATATGTGTTGCTGGAATTAGAGTATAATGGCGTCATTTGCATGATTAAACGCTCTGTACTAGCTTGGGAGGCTGTTATTCCCGAACCGAGGTTCACGGCGCTGGCCCATTCGGTCGCGACATTTTTCCAATCTGGGGACCAGAGGCCTTCAATAAAGGCAGGGTTGGTGTGGTTGTATTGCAGGGGGTTGGAATTGTTTTCGCAGTTTGAGGAGAGGGAGGCGCCTGAGGAGGCGGCGTCGTAGCGTGTTGAGCAGACGCCTGTTTCTTTGCCTCGGATTGAGCACAATACGTACTCTGGGTGGGTTGATGGTTTGCCTACGAGGTAGATTGCGTTTGCGGGCCAGACGCCTGTTGTGTTTAGGATTGTGTTGTTGGATACGGGGTAGGTGCCGAAGACGGGGGGTCGTTGGCCGTATTTCTCGCCGAAGCCGAAGAGGTCGTCGACTACGGTGGTGTTTAGCCAGGACGGGTAGCTTGGGATGTTGGATGGTGGGTAGGCGCTGTATTCTGTTGCGTTGAAGTGCGAGTTGGGCCATTCGGAGTATATTAATGGGGCGAGTTCGGATGAGTTCATGCCAACGCAGAGGACGTTGACGGCTGGGGATGGGACTGAGGCTTCGACGCTGTATTTGCCTTCGCCTGATGCTCCCTGTGGTTGTCGGATGTCGTTCTTGGGGTCCATTGCTGCGGCGGGGATGCCGGAGTGTGGCATAGCCATGGTGATATTGTTGACCATGCGGCCGTGTTTTAGGGATAGCTCGGTTATGTTTTGGATCTCGATCCAGCTGCCTGCGACTGTGGTGTTATCCCCGATGGAGGCAGTGGGTAGGGGCCGTAATTGGAGCTGGTCGGATGTTTGATTGCCCCCATGTACTAGTCGGCTCCAGCCTGTCAGCCACTGCTCGAAATTGTGGTAGGCCTGGCCGACATGCTCCATTTGAAGACAGGTTGTGTTGCGATCCAGAGGGTCCATGGAGTTTGGGATTGGACTTTCACATCCGTTGGCGAGGAACTCGGGGTTGGCCCAACTGGCATACACTTTGCCCCAGAGTACGGTTGACTCAAATGGACCCATGGAGAGCTTGGGAGATACTGACAGTGGGTTAGTGCTTGCATATAGCAGGCTGGGTTTGACGGCAGCTCACCTAAGGCCTCGGCCGCGGTCGTGTACAGCATGGCCACGAATGTCGAAATCAAGGCGATGAGACCGAGAAACGAGAGTGCAGAGTAGCGCAATGTCTCCCAGTGGACAATCATGGATCCGGGCTGCATGATCCACGCCCTCATACTCATATCTGAAATACTCACACCTCTTGAATCCTTGGTCACTGCCCGACGGCTCAGCACCTGTCCGAGAAACGCGACGCAGATGGTGACATAGGCTAATTCAATTGTCTTTGCGAAAAAGGCGCAGAGCAGATTGGCTGTCGACGCCGCTAGATCCTCGCCGGTGCCGATGTTTGTCCATCTCGGTTTCCAAATCGCAACAGCCAGGTAGATTCCCGAGAAGACTGTCGCATAGATCGCAAGAACGAGAATGGTCACGGGGACCCATGATAGTCGTCGCTGCAGGATGGTAGTGCGACTTGGACAATTGACGTGATGATGAGAATTTCCCGGTGTCCCATGAGGCGTCTTCAGAAAGCCCGGAGTTGACTGGCTTGCTTCGCTAGAGACAGAGTCTCGTTTGCCGGCCAATGCCTCACCGGATGCATTTGTGATGCCCAAGCCAATCTCACGGGCCTCCTCAGAGAAGCTTTGCGGCTCCTCACGATACGAGGGAAGATAAGCATATTCGGACTCGGGCGAAGCACGCAGCGGGTTCCAGGTGCGCTGAGGACGTGCAGTGACAAGGTCAGGTTCAGCCTCGGGAAGAGGCCAATGCTGCGATTTGGCCATGGGTTAGGAACGTGGACATGAGAAAAACAAAGAACACGGGAAAGGAGTCAATTTGTATAGTTAAAAGTCTCCGTAAGACCCAGGCTTAAGCCAAAAATAGCACGATTTGGTCTAACGTTCAGCTGATTTTCCCAGGATCTTTACGGGGCTGAGTTGGTGAGATCGCCGTTGGAAACTCTCGATCGAGTAAACGCAACCCACTTTACGGCCCCAATGTTCGGGTTTACAGGGTGACAGGGCTTTGCGCTTCTGTTCTTATTGGACCCTGCATATTCTTTCATGATCTGGGGTTTTCAGGTAGGCGGCTATTGACCACCACCAATTCTACCTCAATCCAATCAAGGTCTGTCCAGCTATCAGAGATGTTATTCCATAGCGATACACACGTGATATAAGTTGTGATCATTGCAATGTAAGAAAACGACAAGAAACATATACGGATATCTAGAAGGTGTTTGGAAAAGAGGCTTAGAAAGACGTGTAGAAAGTATGTCTAAAAAGGAATTCAACATGTCCAATGGTACTCTCCCTCGATCTATCCACACCGTCACACCGCCTAAGTGCTGATGGGAGTCACGCCGTGGTAGATGTGAAGTTGCAGGCCCACTCACCCTAGTAGTCTCAGGTAGAAAGCGTCCTGATTGACGTGTGGCTGTACGGCTGGACGGATAGCTGCATAGTGGACGTAGAAAAGCATTGGTGGTTCTATATGCATGATTCCGTTCGTATGGAATCTCTTGGACATTTCTGGGTTGCACCTATCATGTGATCCCTCTCTATATAAATCATCCTCCCATCTCTCCCTCTCTCTCTATATTTCCTTCCTGATGTTAGTTCTTCATTTGTGCTACCTACGAATGGTACACCTGCTTCTTGCACTGGGTCTGACCTCCGCAGCAGATACAGATCAGAATACGTACATCAGTAAGAGCCATGTCAAGCTTGCATAGGAGGGTTCAAAATTTGTCATGAGGACTTTTGTTCCTGGACGCTAGACATCCCCAACAAAGCCAAATCGCGATGGATGACCCAGAAAACTATTTGGGAAAGCAGCTTCTAAGCAGTGATTCCCCCTGACACAGCCAACAGCTAAAGTCCCGGGACCTAGCAAAACTAATATCCCGGCTTACAAGATGGTTATGTCGACTTGGAATTCGGGTTTATTCCTGAATTCCAAATCCATATGAACTATCTCGTAAGCCGGAATGTCAGTCTTTTTGATTTCCACGCTTTAAGACTTGGCCATTAGCTATGTCTGAGGGAATCACTGCTTAGAAGCCGCTTTCTCGAACGGTTTTCTGAGCTCGGCTATCGTCATTGTGGCTTCGCTGGGGTTTGGCATCTAGGAACGAAAGTCTTGACATAATTTGGAGCTTTCCTATGCAGGCTGGACGCATCTCTTATTAGAACACACTCTCTGATAAGCATCTGCTTCTAGGAAATGAGTCCCCAAAAATTCGTTGAACTATAGGCCGCCACGGTAGGATGCGCATCGGGATGTGAGCCCAATAACCTGGATCTGATGTGTTTTCTATGTGAAAAGAACACCTGTGTCTATCGATGTTCTCTGAGCACCTGGGTGTGGAAGGCAGCGCCGTACCTGCAACATCCGGAAGATGGGAAAAGGCCTGCCCCACTGAAACCTTTGTCAACAAAAGATCCAGTTGGCCCTGATGCCTTGTTCTCGAATATTTCGCCAGTGACTATCCATACTTGATCATCCTCTCTGTGTCTGAGAAAGATTATCTGGTTCCAAGGTCGGAGTTGCCATGCCACTGAGAGACGGCCGTAAGATACTAAGGAGGGGGCAAATATGTAGAAGGATATTGTAGCAAGCATTGTATTCTTGTTGGATGTATTATTTAAGGGCTTTAGACTTTACATATCTGTTTCTACTGTGAATGTTTCCTGCTCCAGGGACTCCGCAGATATACCTAGTAGTGTATGGAGTCATTCCTCATCAATGACGATACACATTCGATATCTGTTCACCCCTCGAAGTGAGCGCGAATCGAATCAATTGATGCACCGTCGAACCGCGTCGCATCTTCGATAACAGTAAGGTGTGTTTCCTTCATAAATCGCGGGATCTACCCCGGTGCTTTCATTTGCACATTCTGCTGCTTCTGCAAAGACTGATTTTTTGATGCACACCTCGAGATACTTGATTACGGTAGAGAATTGTGCGTTAGATTCAGATAAGTATGTTGTACGGTAGATGACATATCCCCAGGTCGGATGGATTTTGAGCTTGTCAAACAGCTCCCATAGGGAATCAGAGGGGCGAGGCATATTGTGGGTGACAAATGAGAAGCTTTAACTTGAAAGGAAAATGTATTCCAGCATCTTGAAGACCCCCAACCATAGGAAGCAGTGAAATCAAGAGGGATAAGAGCGAAAGAAACGCCTGTGTGTTGTGCGCTCTTCAGTCTGGAGGAAAGATCTCAGGGTCTTGGGAGAGCGAAAAGGAAAGAGAAAGCTGGCAAGCAAGGAAAGAGGCAAGCAATACAAACAACGTAAGGGTAGCTGGAGAGCTATATAAATACGTCGACTAGAATAAGCCTATTCTTCCTAGGCTATAGCTTCAATCTCTCGCTATTCGAACAGACCTAGGAAGGACTAAAAGACCCTCGCCTTAGGATCGAAACGGAGCCTAATTTAGGCTAAAACAACAATCGTACAAAACATTGAGAAAGGACTCGATTAGATAGAAGCGTCCCTAGCCTAGGCGTAGTAAGAGATAAAGTACTAAGCGAACTAATACCACGACGTAGCCCTAGAGTATCGTATAAGCGACTAGGTCCAGCTAAAGCTTAAGAATATTAAGACCGATCGACCTATAAGAAACTAGATTAGAAAAATACGACGTACTAGGTCTGAGAAGTTATTAGTTCTTATACCGTACGCCTTGATACCCATACTAGGATTTATCTAGTCTTCTATATAGACCTATTACGCCTTGTAAATAATAATCCCTTCCCATCCTAACAAAGCGACAGTACTTAACCTCCTTCGGTATTGGTTAATAGTAAGAATAAGTAGAGATCGAGAGGATCATCGATAAGATTTAGACGAGCTTCACGTCCCTATCCGAGCCATCGATCCGCCGCAACGCATCTTGGTGAAGCTGCGATGCGTTCTCCGAAAGTCCTACCCTTTGTTTACATTATAGTAGTCTCCCTTGTTGTCCGACTCGATGCGGAACCACTGGGCACCGTAGTCACGGCTCCGTAGAACCAAAATGCAATCATCCGCAGAGACCCTCGCAGCCTTCGACGAGGCCACCATCTCCTCAGACTCTGCCTGAATTTAAGAACAATCCACAATGTGAAGATGAGAACAGCAGCGCTAGGAAGGGCCACAATCCAGAACAAGCTCTGCTTGAAGGTGCCGTCTCGGATGTCGACGCTATTCATGCCGAGGTAGGAGGTTACAAACGACAGAGGCTGAAAGATGACGGTCACAATCGTGAAGATGGTGATTGCTTTGCTATTCGACTCTTTGCGCACTTCGATCATGGACCGTAGCTGTTGAAGGTGGTCAGCTGAGATGGAATGTGCGAGGCAGAAGGCGCAGCTTACCAGCATGGACGTCTTGTCGGCCATAACCTCGAGCTCATCCAAATCACGTTTCATTTGTTTGACCAGCCTACGGCTTTGGTGACTGGGATGTCTGAGACTGCCCCACACCGTACGAAGGCTGTCCAGGACTTCTAGCTGCTGGTCCAGTACGGTGTGAATAATATTCTGCTCTTCTCGGAGTCGTTGTATTTCGTCAAAGATTTCAGCGTTTGGAGATGTCCGAGCTTGTAGTTCCTATTACTAGTCAGCTGTCGTAATGAATGAGTAGCGTGCAGGTCTGTTATTCGTACCAGGCCCAAGATATACTGTCGATAGATTTGCAGGAGATTGAACCCATCTGACGAGGATTTCTCGGTCGGATTCTCATTCGGTATCTGCACCAGGCGCTCCGTCACCATGGTCACGATGTCCTGGGCATTGACGCGTCGGAAAACTTTCGCTTCGCTGAAGTCGCCAGCATGGATCATGGAAATGAGCTGATATTCCGCAATTTGAAGAGACTGGAGGATTTTTCTCGCACGGCGCTGGAGAAGACGCCATTCTGGTGAAAGCTCGTCAGACACTTGACTACAAATGCAGACGTATATTATCATGGGGTTGAAGACGTCGACCAAGGCCTTGGGCAGGTAGAAGGTTCGTTTTTGGTCATCAACACTGCGTGAGACCCGAGCGTGAATTTGGCTGATTTTTTCGAGAAAAGAGGCCATACGGCCACCAATTCTGTCGAGATAGGCATCGCTGAACTGATTGAAGAATTAACCTCTCTTCCATCTCAGAGAAAGAATGAACGACTCACGTAGCGGGAAGTCATTGCTAGCAATGCACCGTATAATTTCTTGATCCACCAATATTGATGGATATTTTGATACTGCACAGGTACGAACGCATCCAGAATCTTAATCGCGTTGGTGATCACCGTTAGCTTTTTCTGCGTGGACCTTTTCCTGACAGATCCTTCACTCGCTGAAGACCGGTCCAGATGACTGCCAACGACTTTCATCTCGGCAAGGACTTCTCTCTTTGAACACTCTGGAAGTGAGTCAAATAATGTCTTTTCTCGCTCATGCTTGAGGAGATACAGTGTTGCCTCTGCCTCTCGTTCTTCCAATATTGCGCGAAAAGTCCTATCCGCATGTTTGTACTCAAATGTTGATTCACTTGTCCCAATCGGGGTAGGTGGTAGAGCGTCGCTTGCTGCAACCTCCCAGGCAAAGATTGGACACGTTGGCGTTGTTTCCGTGCCAGTATCCGGCTGTGCGTCTGCTGCCGGCTCCTCTGGGCTTGCTAGTTGCGATGATGAGACCAGCTTGGTAGACTCAGTCAAGCCCAACGAGGATTCATCCGAGCGAGTCATTGAAGATGAACCCCGAGAATCGCCTGAAGCTCTTCTCACAGGATACACAAGATCTGCAAAGTCTACGGAGGAGGTTTTCTCGTTAGGGCTACTATCCTCAACAGTATCCTCATCGAAATCCTCAACAAAGCTCTGGGGGCAGTGGATCTTCGGGGTAGCCTCGGGACTCCGCCAAGTTGTTCGCCAGCTGATGTATGAATGCCTGTATCCGAATTGAGAGGAGAATGTCTCCAGAGAACCAGAGGCATCTGTGACGACGAGGGCTCAAACTGCATTGCTTTCGTCGTGAGATCGGGCCCACCCGCAACATTCTCGATGTCATAAACGCTAGCAGGTTCGTTGAACCCGCGAGGAGCCTTAGAGTCTGCATCCCGGGCCAGGGCCCCATCTGAAGAGAACCCAGGATATTCTATCAGACGGGATGTGTCGATTCTTTCCGGAGGCATAGGCGTGAATGAAAATGGCTGGCCTGCTGCGCTGGCGGAGTTCTCGTCACCGGGGACAGGCTTTGAGCCCCTACGGTGAGAGCGATGCCTCGACATTCGTCCAGTGATTCCAGGTCTAGTAAGTTTGAGCTCGACTGTGCAGCCAGGACGGACTTTTTCATCCCAGTCTGCGGGCGTGATGGGCCCATCCGGACCATTCAAGATGTAGTCCCCACTAGTATAAGCCTGCCGAGACTCATAGCTCTGCTGCATCTTTGTACCAATTACGGATTGAATTTTCTGTTCGAGACACGAAGCTGCTTAGTATGCGTTCCAGCGCAAGAAAGAGCATGAGTGATCGTACCCGCCAGGTCCCGCCAACACGCCAGGGAATACTCAGTTCGAAACCATCCAGATCCTTCAACCGAATTGGTTTCTTGTCGCTTTGCCAAGCATGTCTTTGTACGGCATCGGTATGGTATTGGCGTATTGAGTTACCGTCGTCTCTGTGCCGATTGTTGATGTACGTCGGATGTCGAACGAGAACGTCGTCGCCTATCATGTTTATATTTGGGGCAGAGTACATAGAGGATCTTCTTCTCAGCCTGCGGTCTGTGGAAGCCGTGTCAATAGTTGAAGCAAAGACCTATCAGTACAGATGCATGAGAAAGCTGTGCAACATTCAAAAGGAGACTCACCATGACTTGCTGCTCGAGCATAGTGTGACCCAGGTCTGCGGGCAAACTCCGTCCTACTGTACGATCGCGAGGAACGCAAACGACGAGGCAAAGACCACGGGAATTTGTCGACGATGTGGATCGTTATGTCATGTGCAGCCCGGAGCACGGCTTCTGACCAGTTTGCTTCCGTAATAAGCTCATTCCCAAGCCGTAGCTCGTACTCGTCGCTCCAGGAGCCGCTCGTGAAGGAAGTCAACACTGCATTGTCTTCTTCCATTGTGCTGAGCATGCTGATGAGCTCCTATTCACTGAATGAGCCGGTGCCTCGCAATATAATATTGGATTTTAATCTTGAGACTCACCAACCATGTCTGACAGCTCCGTTTTGGGAGAAAGTACTGTTTCCCTTCGGAGTCGATCAACCGGATCTGGGACATTGCACCGCCTGCTTTGACCTTTTCAAGGGAAACATACTCCCCTCCGGTATGAGCGAGGTCGTTCGGACCCATGCTTAGAATCAAATCTAGATATTGGTCAGCATTGAGTGACTGGCCCTGGTCAATTGACACATACCTTCATTGACCAGAAGCATCCATGTCTGGGGCACATGAAGGACATCCGGCACCTCTCGAACTTTGCAGACAACTTGATCTGTATCCCGCTGTCCGGTCGAGTGGAATGAATAATGAAACTGAAGAAGACTTCTGACCGGGTGTATCGGTTCCGCGGAAGAGGGGTCTTGGACGCGTAGTGGCTCGAGAGTAAAATACGGAAAAGCTAAAAATGCAATCGATGCCACTTCTTGTCGTAGCAGTGACTCGTCATCAAAATCCCTGGCAACAAAGCTTAGCGCAGTCGGATCGAGAAACCTCCCGTGCACATATGATTTCTCATTTCGTTGCCGGAGGTATCTGAATGCTGACCGGATAAGAATGCTGGTCGCTTCTGGAAGGTTTTGCTGACGCAGAGCTTCCATCTTCAATGCTTTAGTCGAAACTCCGGTAAACTAACGCCGGGGGCGGGGCACATACTTCAAACAGCTCGAGATTCATGTAATTGCTCTGAATGTGACTGTTTTACGCTTGTTTAGTCAGATCTCTCTGCGTCGACAAAATCAGGGAAAGTGTAGAATCAAACATACACCCATCGAATCTCTGTCTTGGACGATTCGGCTTTCTCCTCGTACGTCAGAACTGCTCGGTCATGCAAGTCATCTTCAGAGCGAGGGACAAGTCGTGACTGGATAATACGGTAAGTCTCCAGAAAAGCTTTTTCATCTTGAGCAAACGAGGATTGATGAGTGAAGACCCTGCTTCCGAGCCACTTCTGTTCTTTATTTCCACAATTATCAACGGAGCGAGAGCGACGAACGTTGATGACGTGGTTAACTTTGATGCGCTCGTCATCAGAGTCATCTAAGAGGCCAATGGGGCGTATGAGCCTTCGGCTGGCATTTGATGCCGCGAATGTGGGGATGTTCCGCCCTCTTGAGTGGTTCCGTCGACGGGTTGAAGATGCGTGACGAATATCTGAACCAATATCTGGCTCTGAGAAATCAGATGAAGCCGGATCGAAGTCCTTCTCGTAAACGCCTTCATACTTTTTGAGGACGTTTGACTTGAACCGAGGCGGCGATATATCGTCCTCATCCGGATATTTGCCAAGGTAGTCACTGCTTGAAGCGTAAGTGTGAGTGCCGTTCGAATTAAATCGAGACGGTGATCTATCGTCCCAGTCCGCCAAGACAGGTATCCTAATGGGCTCAGGAGCTGGGTACCTTGATTGTGATCTGTAACTCAACCGCTGTGGACTTCTTGGTCGAGGACGAACGAATCCTTCCGATGTACTAGTCGTTGATGATGCCGGGGACAAGAGCGGCGGCGCAAAGGTCACCCTAGCAACTCTCTGCGGACGAGGGCGCACGTAGCTGTGGACGGACTCGGTGGGGGAGCCAGCAATGGAGTCTGACCCGTTTGTTGACGAGTGGGCATCCGGGTTGTGTTCACTCATCGTTACACCCGAAGCGGCGGGTATCAGTGTCCGAACGAACTGTCGCGGCCTAGGACATGCTCACGACACGAGGCTGACCGAAGAAGGACTTTGCCATGTTCGATTCAGCCGCACGAGAGCGGGTTAAAGCGGGTAAAGCGCCTGCAGGGTGAGTGCGCAATACACACAGCACAAACGCTTTGGCCTGCCATGCCACACTTGTTTTTTAATTAAAACTGTGTCTTATCCCTCAATAAGCATTTTATTATCAATATTAATTGTGCCCATTTGTGATGCTCTAGATACTCAGAAATGGTGATGTTGCAGACTGCAATTACATGGCGCACCCCATGAGGGCTGGCAAACGTAGGGGCGGTGAGAAACTGCCCGTCATGGGGCTCACCGCTTCCGACAGAACTACAAGTCTGCACTTGGTTATGCTACGATTCAGAAGGCTTGGACATTGCTGAAACCATTTAGTTCCCGGAAACAATAATCTCTATTCTCATTGCTAGGGCTAGTAAAATTCCAAGCCGTCCACCAATAGAGATATTAGGGTGTCACTCCTCTATCTATGATTATAACGAAAACCACCGGTAGGCACCTAAGCTATGGCTACACATTTCTCGAGGGTCACTACCTTTAAACTTGAATAAGTCCTTAAACCAATGACTTCATCAGAGCGCAAAATAAGACTCGGGAATATACCTTTACCTTTACTAGCTAGGTAGATAGGTAGCTAGCTTTGCCTTGCACGGGTCGAATGGCGGCTACCTAGTAATACTGTTATCCCAGACTTAGCTACATAGATCGACGATCCTCAATTACCTGGCATAGCATCTCAGCCGCAGCAACCGCAAACCCAGGATCATTAATCTGACGCTGATCCCGAATAACCGATATCCCACTCCCACGCAGCTCCTCTTCCAATGTAGAAAAGAGAACCTCATCCGTATCAGGATTCCAAAACACCTGACCGGGAACATCAAGCATACTCAACCCACCCGTCGGAAGAAGAACTTTCGTCCATCTCACCCCCAGGCCATCACCCCTAACATTCCTCGCAATAACCTTCCCAATCTCCACACACTCCTCGCCCGTAGTCCGCATAAGCGTAACAGTAGGGTTATGATGATGAAACAACCTCCCCCTAAACACCTCTGGAACACTCTCCACCGTCCCAAAATTCACCATATCACAAGCCCCAACACTAACAACCCTCGGCACATCCCTCTCCGTCGCAGCACACAACCTCTGCCTCCCAGCACTCAACACCCCCCCAACAACTTCATCACAAATCTCCGTAGTCGTCAAATCAAGCACAGCATCCAACCTCCCCTCCCTCACCAACCTCTCCAAAGCCCGTCCCCCAGACCCAGTAGCATGGAAAATATATACCTCGCAATCTGCAATCATTTTCTCGAAATACTCCTTCGCAGACATAACAGCAGGCGTCGTAACACCAAACATAGAAATCCCAATCCTTACCCCTTTTTCCTTATCCAGAGCGGAACTAGAACTGGAATTGGCATTGGCATTGGAAGAATAGACACGCGCCATACCAGACACAGCCCCAGCCGCGTTCGAAAGAACGGTATCCAAAACACCATTCCGACCTGCTATATCAACAACACTATACATCATGCAAATATCCGTTTCCCCAATATACGGTCCCACGTCACCGGATGCCATGGTTGAGACCATTAATTTGGGAAAGCCTACTGGTAAGGCGCGCATAAGGGTTGTGGATAGTGCTGTTCCGCAGGAGCCTCCTATACCGAGAACAGCGTGGATACGGTTTTCTTGGAAGAGGGTTTGGATCACCGTTATGGCATGGGGTGCTAGGGCGGTTATGTAGTCACTGCGGTTGAGGTGCGAGATGGATTCTGATTCTTGGGAGGTAGAGGAGAGGATGTCGGAGTGGGATATGGTTATTGAGGAGTTGGTTGTTGGGTTGCGGCCTATGTCCATTATGAGGGTGTGGCATGTTGGGTCGAGGAGGGATTTTGTGTAGAGGAGTTCGGGGAGTTTGGTGTCGCATGTTCCTAGGAGGAGGATTGTTGGGGTTGGCATTTTGATTTTATGGAATGGATTGGAAGGGGGAGAGGGAGGGTCTCTTATGGTGTAGGTGAATGAGGGGGTGTAACGTCATGTGAGGTGGTGCAGATGCTGGCATACTATTTTGCGGGGTTCGGGTGGAAGAAGGATAGGATGTCGGCACCGAAACAAGACCAAATACGAGACTAGGACGTCTACTTGTGAAGAATGGCTCGAGATATACTCTGATTGATTATTTCAGTGCAGCCAGTTAAGCCAGCACAGGACTAAGGTATCAAAAGAAAAGGATCCCATCCGTACGCAGTGTTGAATGCAAGACCGTCCAGGTCGACCCACGCCAGTAAACAGAAAACAAGCATACCTCACCCCTCACCACGGAGGGGCCACACTTTTATGCCGTTGAAGACAACCACTTTTGGAGTTCAAAGTTGATGAAGAACCCGGTAAATGCCAATCGTAACATCGTCGAATCATGTTGAAAGTCTATATCTCAAGAAAGTATCATAGAAATAGCGGACGCAATTGGAAGAGAGAAAAGTGAGAGGAGGGTACGCTTAGTAGCGGTAGATCTCGCTCTTGAAGGGACCGTTGACGTCGAGACCGAGGTACTCGGCCTGGACGGGGGTCAGCTTGGTGAGCTTGGCGTTGACGTGCTCCAAGTGGCACAGGGCAACCTGCTCGTCAAGAGCCTTGGGGAGAACGTAGACGCCGACGGGCTTCTTGCCACCCTTGCCGAACTCGATGTACTTGCCACCGAAAACGGCATCCTCGGCCTTGAACAGAGCGATCTGAGCGAGGACCTGGTTGGAGAAGGAGCAGGACATGACGAAGGAGGAGTGACCGGTGGCACAGCCCAGGTTGACCAGGCGGCCCTCGGCGAGCAGGATGATGTGCTTGCCGTTCAGGAGGTAGCGGTCCACCTGGGGCTTGATGTTCTGGACGGACTGAGCGTTGGCCTTGAGCCAGGCAACGTCAATCTCAATGTCGAAGTGACCAATGTTGCAGACAATGGCATCGTTGCGCATGGCCTCGAAGTGACGGCCGACAAGGATGTCACGGCAGCCAGTGGTGGTGACGAAGATCTGACCGATCTTCGCGGCCTCATCCATGGTTTGGACTTCGAAGCCCTGAACGGCGGCCTGGAGAGCGTTGATGGGGTCGATCTCGGTGACGATAACGCGAGCACCCATGGAGTGGAGGGCCTGGGCACAGCCCTTGCCGACATCACCGTAACCGGCGACGACACCGATCTTACCGGCGATCATGACATCGGTGGCACGCTTGATACCGTCGATGAGGGACTCACGGCAGCCGTACAAGTTGTCGAACTTGGACTTGGTAACGCAGTCGTTGACGTTGATGGCGGGAACCTTGAGCTTGCCCTCCTTCAGCATGCGGTACAGGTGGTGGACACCGGTGGTGGTCTCCTCGGAGACACCGTAGCAGTCGTTGAGCATCTCGGGGTGCTTGGAGTGAACGAGGGAGGTGAGGTCACCACCATCGTCGAGGATGAGGTTGAGCTTCTTGCCATCCTTGAAGGCGAAGAGCTGCTGCTCAAGACACCACTGGTACTCCTCCTCGGTCTCACCCTTCCAGGCGAAGACGGGGACGCCGGCAGCGGCGATGGCGGCGGCGGCGTGGTCCTGGGTGGAGAAGATGTTGCAGGAGGTCCAGGTGACCTCAGCACCGAGGTGAACGAGGGTCTCGATCAGGACGGCAGTCTGAATGGCTGCGAATGGGGTCAGCTCCGGTCCTATTGATCTGTTTTGGGGACCACATACTCATGTGAAGACAACCAGCAATGCGGGCACCGGCGAGGGGCTGGTCGGCACCGTACTTCTCACGGATGGCCATGAGACCGGGCATCTCAATCTCGGAGAGCTCGATCTCCCGGCGACCGAAGGCAGCCAGGGACTGTGTGAAAAGTTATGAGACATTGGGACTATGAGGGCAAGATGAGGGGCACATACGATGTCGGCGACCTTGAACTTCTGAGCGGGAGCAGCCATGATGTATGAATGGAATTGGGATACTGGAGGAGGTCAATCAGTGCTGGGGGAAGGGAACATATGGAATTGAAGGGGAGCGTACGAAGAAATAGAGGATGAGGATGAGGATGAGGATGAGAGGAAAGGAAAAGAGGAAAAGGAGCGAGCTGCAGATCCAGAGGAGGGGAAACCAGGGAAAACTCTCTGCGGTTAGTAAAGGCGACTGTTGACAAGTAGTAGTACCCTAATTTGTGTGCCAGACGCCGTATCTAAGGAAGTACCAGTACCTTCTGACCCACGTGGTCTATGCTTAGTCATATTATCGGCATGCCCTTGCTTTGTCTCTGCCGAGTGGTCTTTTACTTCTGCAATTAGTAACATGCATGTGCTGGCAAGAGGATCATCATTCGTAATATATCGTAGCTGCAAAAGACAATAGTAGAACTATTGCTCTCGCGTCCCGCTAGAACTAGACCAAAAGCTGCAACCGGATCGCTCGTGTGCTGAGACCCAGGGCCCGTCTAGAAATGGAGAAACATTAACGAGTAAAAATGACATGATAACGAGAAATAAAAACAAAACTAAAGAATAATCGAGGCTAGAGCATAGGGGAATCCGTTCGTTCGTCAATCCATAATTCATAACCCATCACATGCAAGAAAGTGCACTAGTAGGCGATCTGCGGCGGCGCATCCGTGCTGGTCCCATATGGATTGGCATCATGATAGGAGAAACCGTTATGAGAGGAAGAATCAGGGTACTCAATCTCATCCGGCAACCTAGTTCGGCTAGACCTATCGCCCTGACTGTGAGACCGACGCATCTGACGCTTGGTAGCCCGTTCGGCACACTCATGCTTGAAGTGACTTCTTTCCTTGCGCTTCTCATTGACCTCCTTCCATTCCCCGTACGCGCCCTTGATACCGAGGGCAGCAAGACCAACACTGAGGGCATCCATTGTATTCGCTTTCGTGCGGCGTTTGCGGGCCTCCTCGGCTGTAATCTTCCCTTCTTCCAACTCCTTCATGCGCTTCTTCCTCTTCTGCATGCCATTGTACACTCCATGTGCTGCGTGGATGGTTGCAACAGTAGCAAGGCCTGAGGTCAACAGCATGTCACGCTTGATCTTCTTCGCTTGCTTTGTCTCTTCACTACTATCGCCTAGGTCAGAATCACTCTCGGAGGAACAGTCACAGCCGTAGTCGGCAGATTGGGCGCGAGTCCTGTTCGTGCCACGCGGTGCGCTGGTGGGTGCTTGGGGGGTTGAATTCCGTTCGTTCGTGGAACGGTATAAACCTACATCTCTCGAGCGTCTTCCCCGCCCGTTGTCCCTGCTATCCCTGCTATCCCTGCTGTGATAGTCGCTGTCTGCGTCCGAATCAGAATACTCGTCATGCCGCGGCTCACGCCGATGACGGCGCTCCCTATGACGATCATAATCACGATCGTCACGGTCTCGGCTCTGCTCTTTGCCTTCTTTTCCAACGCCCAGGGCAGCCATACCCTTGCTGATGTAGTCTGAGACGCTCTTGCTGCGTTTCTTAGGCGCTCGGCGGTCATCATCACTGTCTTCAGACCCGCGGCCACGATGCCGAGATCGTGAACGTGACACTCGATCATAGATCTCTTTGCCAGCAGCAGCCAGAGCGCCAGTGGCAGCGAGGTCCTTGAGACCACCACCAGAAGAGCGACTGCGGCTATGGCCATCACGTCCACGAGACCGGGATCGTCCATCGTTGATGAAGTGGTTGGTGGCCAGGCCTGCAAGGGTAGATTCAATGATATGACGGGTTCCGTGCTTTTGGGGGTCTTTGTCGACAAGACCATCGGTGCCGGCCGCAGTCACAGCAGCGGTGAGAATGCGCTTGCCCTTCTCGCCGGTCCATGGGCCGGGTTCCTTGCGGGATCGGAAGGCTTCAATGGCACCAGCTGTCAGAGCGGCCCGTGCTGCCTGAGCCATTCGCTGCTCGCTGCGCTGACGGTGCCGGCCGGAGCGACTACCGCGATCACGACTGCGAGATCGAGATGGAGATCGAGATGAAGAATAAGAGGACCGACCACCGTGGCGCGACTTGGACCTTCCACGACCACGGCGATGACGATCACGGTCACGGTCGCGATCACGGTTTGAATGTCTGGATGATGAAGCAGCAGCACCACCGAGGCCGATGGCACCAAGAGCAGTCTCGCCTAGAGACTTGCGGCGTCTATGGCGCTGTGGAGATGGGCTGGAAGAAGAAGCAGAGTCGTATCTGGAGCGACGAGGACCTGCACAACTGTCAACAAATGGGTCGTCTCTCACTTCAGCAAAGTAATAACTTACGGCGATCATCGTAATTCTTGGACCGTCTCGGACGCGAGTAATAGGGGTCGTAACCACTAACCGACGACGACCGTCGCATGTTTTCATAGACGGGGCGTTGTGATCGCCTGGAGTTAAAGCCACGCTCGTAGGCATAGTCCGAACCCGGCGGATAGTCACGCTGAATTTCCTCGACAGAGTCGTTGCTTGCACGAGGATAGACATCTCTTTCATAGCGTGAGTGATTCGCTGGGTGGTTGTCATAATAGTCTGCAGCGTAGCTGGAGGCTCGGCGGCGGTCGCGTGGATAGTGGCGACGATCCTCGTAATACGCCATGAGGAAGGGAAGAAAGAAATCAAAGAAAGTCGAATGTGAGAACTTTCCACCGTTCACTGGGAGTAGTTGTTGAAGAACAAAATGTAAGACAGGGACAGATCTAAGCGGGGCAGAGTGGCGTGACGTCGATTTAGGGCGCAGGGATCAACTAGGGCTGGGGATAGTCACTTGGCAGTGGCTGAGAGATTCTGGTTTCACAGGTAAAATGTTACCCATGTTGTGGTAAGACGAAGACTGACACCGGATAATTGTCAGGGGCTGCCACAACCATATATATCTACACGGTCGCATACGTGTTACCGATGACGCATGTATGTTAGTTGTTGGTATGTGTTGTATCAGCCATAGCACCCCCGACGTCATCACGCGTTTCATATGGGCTGGAGCTATCAAGGAAAATTTGACAGCACTACAGGCATGACCGTTCTTGATCCTCACCGCTACTTACCTCGCTATTCAGACAGGGCTTTTGAAACGCCATGTTTATGCGCGTATATAGATAGATCTGGCAAAGCATCCTCGTTCCACGGATCAACCCTCGGCTGATCCCGCAATTCCGTGGAATTCCTTTCCCTACGATTCGAGGCACGATGTTGCTTGGTGCAGCCAGGACTGGTCATACATGGTCATTCCCTTTGATGGTAATCCTTGCAAAGTAGGTACTATACTATACACGAGTACATGGCAACACTTTCCCTTTTCATGCCGAGATTGCCGCTAGCCTTCACACACATCACACCACTCAAAAATCAGAGGCAATGGTACATGGGGAGTATACAATGGGGAATCAAACACAATGATACCAATAAGAGAAAAGCTTCCATAGAACACGTGTCAGGCCTGGGCCTTTCGTCAGATCTGGTGTTCGGATCCGGTGGGCGGGCCATGCTGGAACATCCGCTGGTGTAAATGTAGGTTTGGTTTGGCAAATCTAATTGGTCGGTCTCAGACTCCTTGACAAGGAAATGCGCCAATGATCTAAAAGAACTGGATCGCACTGCGCAACATCGGTCGAGAGGCACGGGCGTCAGAGAAGCAGATCGAATCCGCATGCGAGATTTGAGGGAGAGGATTTAGGGAGTAAGGCGGTATCTGTTGATCATCCTATTGGAGCAACTTGTCATGAAGGGTGATGCGGCCCGTTGCCTGGTGAAGGCATGAAGCTGACATCCGTTGATTGACTGACGGTCCGACTATGCGTGGTAGACGCATAGCCAGACTCGGTTCGACCCGTCATCCACCTCGCATCCGTCTCGGGCTCAGAGGTCGACCGCATATCATCGGAGCGGGGGCGATGAGTGCGAATGTGCTGCTTCATATTATCCTTGCGAGTGAATGCCTTGTTGCAGATGGGGCAATGCACGCTCTTCTCGCCGGTGTGCTTTTTGCCATGGCGGGCGGCGTGACCAGACGTCGTGAACGTAGCAAAGCATCCATGGCTCGTGGCATAAGGGCACGGATACTTGTTCTTTCGTCCGCTTCCCCGAGTGTTCCCCGGCTGCGATTTGGTTTCCTCCGTGTTCAACGAAATCTCGGGCGGCGTGCTGGGGACCGCGGGCCCGTGTGACGGATACTGTGAGCCGTGTGGATGGTCCTGCCGGGCGTACGGGTGGTAGGCTGAAGTCGACTGACTCGTTAGGTAGTCATAGACGGAGCCGTCCGAAGAGCCAGGCGAGGTAGGCTGCACGATTTCGGTTGCTGGGTCCAACAGATGCCGGGTGTCTCGTGGCGAAGCTATAGGCGACTTAGACGATGCATGCGTGCGGACGTACTGAGAGTCGTAGACGGGTGTGGGAAGCTGGTGAACTGTTTGCGGGTAAAGTGATGAGGACTGATTTCGACTGAGTCTGGGGTTGGACCGGACAGCAAACGACGGATGATCGTCATTGTTTAGGATCGATACGATGCTCGTCCTGCCGCTAGACATCTCCTCTGAACCCCAAGTAGTCACCGGAGCTGACGAGTTATACTGAATGCAGGGGCGGAAGTTAGTATGCTAATACGCAATGTGAATTGCTAAGCCCTCTCGGCCGGACTGGGAGCTTTGAGATGACCCGAGGGAATCGTGATATCCGAAAAGGTCGTTTGGAGAAAGGGGAAAGAGGGCAGAGAGAGGAAGGAAAGGGAAGATGCTCTGGTGTCTCCCACAGACGAAGCAGGACCACAGCAAACGTACCAGTTCTCGAAAGATGTTTGTCCTCTGCGTCGTACAACAGGTCGACAACATTAGGACCTAAGTTGGCGCTTGCCTGCAGACCTGCCGGAGAGCCCGATGACTCGAGCTAGGCTGTCCGCCTCTTCTCAAGAAATGGGAGGCGATGCGGAATTCGATGGGACGGCGCTGCGGTCTTTCGCATGTAGCTGGACAGTTCCGTTCCCGTGATGGTCGACTTCCACAACCCAGACGATTTCGATACCCCTTTTCAAGCTGCTGAACTTTTTGTTTCTTTCTCCACTAACCTGACGTGGGGAACAGAATCCTTAACGGCTGTTGCGAAATGGCCTGTGGATATTGCAGGGGTGGTTCAGAATCCTACACCGGGCGTCAAACAGCCGGTGGAGTACAAGTCGTTCTCTCGGAGAAAGTGCACTGCACATAAAAACATAGGGGCTGAAAAAAGAGGCCTGGCAGAGAGGGGAGATTGAGAGAAGGTAAGGACCAGTGGGTGGTTCCAGAGCCGATACGGAGATAAGACGGTCGATTGTGGGGGAAAGGTTCGGTGACAGATCAAAGCTAAGGAGGGGAAGCCAGATGGGTATCAATTTAGATAAAAGAATATAAAGAGCAAGGAGTATAGTTATGGGGAGAGAGGGAGAAAGGGAGAGAGAAAAAGAAAGAAAAACGAGAACTGAGGGAAAAGATAACTCGAGAAGTGCCAATACTTAATATGAGAAGCCAAGCTTCCAGCATCTGTACGGCGAAGCTCCCAAGAAGCTCCATGGATTTCCATTCAATACTGAGGACGCTATCAGGTCGTTAGAGTGGAGCCAAGCGGATCAGGGATCCAGAGTCCTCAGGACGTCGAATACGGAGTTAAGAAAGAAAACAAAATTTATAATTTAAAAAAAGCCACAAGTCAGGTATTTCCCCTAGGAAAGTGGCACCTAGTCAGTTAGTTAGTTATACGGAGTACATTTCTAATCAATCAGGGAGGCCGAGAGGACCCCTAACCCACCCCTGGAAACTACGGCGGTTTCTGTGCAGACCCAGACCCGTTTCTGGGCTCCGTTTCTTCCGGCCCGCCCCATCTCGACCCTGGCGGGGATGAGGTCGGAGGCAAGATCTGCTGTGGCCCGTGATTTATGTTCCCATCATTATTGTTCACTTCTTTTCTTGCTTTCTTCCTCTCCATTTTTCTCGGCACGGCTCCCGAGTTCTCTATGGGTTTGCTTAGAGGGAACCTCCTATGTACTACTACCAGTTGAAATTTGAATTAGGGCTTCGGCTGGCCCAAACGAAGCCTCCACTGATAGCTCCACTCGTACAATGCATGTCGGTATAACTACGGAGAAATTGAAAAGGTCTTTTGGTCGGGCATTCGCTCCTGTTCCATGGGCCCTGAGGACTCCGAGCCCGGGTTTTCCGGTCGGCAATCCTTTACCCGCCCCAAAAACCGTATTGGATGGGGCACGATCAAGCAATACTGCGTGGTCTGTCAGCACAGATCTAAACCTATTTTCGGACGAGCCGCTGGAGTCCAAGGATATACGTAAGGCGATGATGTTGCGCTTGAGTGTCCAGTCCCTATCGGGAAGTAACGTCCGACTCCGAGAGATCTCGGACGGTGGAGGAATTATGTACAAACTGTATCTTTTACGATCTCCTGTCATTTTAGTTTTCTTTGGTTTTTTTAGGGCATAGGGCAAAGGACCTCTTCAAATTTTTTTTCAGCTGTTTTCCCTCACACAACGTGGGCACCCTTGCAGCTTGGTCTAGTTGCACCGAGGCTTTCTGTAAACAACATTCTGCTGAGTTGCTGCTATGGTACGATGATCAAAGTTCCGAGCCCTCAATTTACCAAAGTAAAACATTATACGTACCGTGGCTATATTAAGCAATGATAAGGCTAGACTAGCGTCGAAAGCGTTATAGCTCAAGAGAGCCCCCTCGTACTCGTACGCGTCTGTGCCGCCCCGCCGAGAACCTCTTGCGCGGAGACTCCCCGCTTAACATACGTAAGACAACGACGTATGAGTGATCGAGATTATCTCGATCGTTACTCCCCTTCCGTTTCAATGGCGGGGTAGCTCCAGCTTTTGACACCTGCCAATAGCTGCCCCCATAGTGTGTTGACATCAATCGTACCAAATTGACTGAATACGCCATGGCCCTCACCCACTTTGGACCCAACCTAGCCACAGCCCTCGAGCATCAGCCATAAGCGCCTAGACATGGTGAATGCTGATCAGCTCAGCTAAGCTTCTGTAAACCGATCTGGACCCATAGAATAAGAAAACAGTGGTTCGTGCGTCGTCAACGCGGGCCGTTTTGGGGTACGTCAAGCCGAGCTATCACTTACTCGGCGTGAACTGGACCGGCATACGTATGCAGACTACGTATATCTAGAAGCTATACAGAGTGCTTCGTAGATCGTAGTCTTCTTGTTCGACCTGACCTACGCTTGCTCACATCATGGCCATGCTACGTATGCTCCAGCCCTTGTCTAGTGCCGTCCGTGTGCCGCCTCGCTAGACCTTTACTTTCTTCGTTCGGATCTTTTCCTTTGCGCACCCTTGAAATGCAGGGACTGGTAGCCATTTTTCTCCCACTTACTGGGATCGGATTAGCGCGACCTCAACACGTCCTGGCTGGCTAGCCGCTATCTCCTGATCCAGACTAGCGTGATGGAGTCCGCCAAATTACTGCTGCACCTGCCACGCCTGCCAACGCGGCCTTTGCAGCTGTCCACAGGATCGGGTGGCTCGAGAAAAAGTCGACTGGTGACTGGTCCTTTTCTGGTGCCTAGCAACTTACGGAAAGTCAAACTAGAAACATCCAGAGACTCACTTTGCACAAATACATCTCGGACCCTAACTAGTTCAAACCCAAATTGCACGCTTACATCATAAAGACAAAAACATCGGATCGGAGAAAACAAAATTATCCCCGACCCCGACCGATAACACACAGCCACAGTCGCATTTTTTCTTCCTGGTTTCCTACAGTATGTACAGTGCTTTTCAGAACCCAGTACACCGGAACTATTGAATCCTATTCGACGGCTATCCAGCTTCGGCACTTCCTCCGCTCCATAGACGATCCGGCACCAGCTCTTCCGACCGTCGCTGCCGATCTTAGATTATAGGGCCGGACCTCCTGCCTTGTTGGCTTGACAACCCCGATGATTCCCTGTGGCGCATCGCATCTAGGATCGAGCTATTTCTGGTTCCGGGTGTCTGTGCTTTCGATAGTCTGTGACAAAATGGTCTGCGATAGTAAAGACCCGCTTTCGATGCTGTAAATAGTATCATCCCTGCTGGATTCAGGGATAATTTTGACATGGGTTGTAGCTATCTTCGGTTTCGACTCAATTGGCGGGGGTCACGGAGTATACGTATGTCAACTCTAAATATGGTTTGTGTGGCAGATATCACGATTGAAAAGTGGCAGAATGTGGCTTGTCCGTCCCCGGATATGACACGATGAACATAATTATGCAGGGGAGGGGTGTAAACCTGGGTTCTACTGCGGAGTAGGCCATGCGGAGTCTATTGAAAGTGCAGACCCAAATTTACCGTCAAGCGAGCAAGCTCCCGACTTACCCAGGTAAACTTCGTCCTTCATCTGCCCCCGCTATTGTTCAGCCCTCGCGAATCCACACCCCTGCTAAGTCGGGCGCAACTACGGATAGGAGCCGAAACTCGAGTGGGGACATGGGGACACAGGGACACAGGGACATAGGGACACAGGGACCGTCAGGCGTGGCAGAGTAAATGAGGTGCTGGTGACGAGGCCGTACTCGTCAGCGAGTTAATATGATGCATACGCGAGTATGGTTTGTATCTGTATGCATTTGGACCAGACAACCTCCATACATCAACCCCCCGTGGCCGGGCCAGCTGCAAAATTAGGTTTCTGTTGGATGCGATCAAACGTGGAGGGTGCGGTCTCACTCAGGAACTTGTTTGCTGCCCTTTTTACTTGGTCACCAAGTCCAGCTCCGAGGGCTGCGTAAGCGGAAGCGTCATCTCAAGCGGCATATTGGTGGGCTATCCCGCCGTGGATGGGAACGTCCTTTGGCGCCAAGCCGAGGGAAATTACGTGATCGCTTGATACATTGCCCTGGCATATTAAGTGGATATGGATTGTGAGCGTGGTACGTCGATGGGCCCGGTGTAGATAGATTTCGTGACCTGATTGCGAAGGCCATTATGGAAGACGTGCCAGTAGGTAATCGACTGGTGAAAGGTTTGATTAATTATCTCTGGTAGCAAGGCTTCCTGAAAAGAGCAGCTTTCATGTCATCACTTTGTTCGAAAGTCCTTCACAAATAGGTGCTCGATAGGTGATGAGACAATGTCTAGAGTATTCGCCCCTGTTGTCTTAGCCCGTCGCCGTCGCGGGCGAGGGTTGGCGGCTAGGAAAATCATGGAATCTTTCAGATTCTATCAGACCGAAAGAGATAGGAACTCTACCCCAAGCTATCCCCAGGCTATCCCCAGATGAGAGGGAACTGGAGCACAGCTATCCTAAGACTAGGCACAGAATTGAACAGACATATGGATTGAACACAACCACGAATGTGCTAGACGTGCTTTACTGTTTTGAAGATCAGTCCGGCACACCGATCTAGTTAGAATAGTTCATTTTATTTATTTTAACACACCGACTGTCTGGCGGGCTGGACCATATCCGCTGATGTTACTTGAAAACCCACGTCGTCATACTCTAGTCTGTCTTGAGGCTCTGTTCTTAGATGCTTCTCTATAGCACATACTAAGTATAGTCGACATGTCGGACCATCTACTCAGTTGGACGGGGCGCATTTCCTCTGAACCAAGTCTTCGTTGATGCACTTCCTTATTCCAATATATTCCGTTCAGTACGTGCTTGATTTTGGTTAAAAAGCCGATGTCTACCCATGAGCGATCTTCTAGCAGTATATATCGTTTTAATGACTTTCCAAGGTTATTTAGCAAAGCATAGTTCTCCACTAAGTCTCCGAAGCTCTGATACCAAGTATGATCGGCTCGAGCCCGGAATCAAAAGATTCTGAAATGGTCATACAGCAATGGCGGTGCATAAAGGGCAGCTCGCCGATCAGTCTAGCATTACTCGCTTTCAAGATATGGGAAGAGAAAATCAGTCTTCCCTTCCAGTGGGCAGTAACAAATTCACTATCCCCGTCCCCGAATGATTTCCCGAATCCGAAGGTTGCTCAAGCGATAGCTTAGTCGAGAATTCTCATCCACGACCTGCTTCAATGCTTTCACACATAGCTCCGGTATGTCCGTCAAAAGCACCACACCCTCATCATTCCTAAGAAACTTCCGAGCTTGGCACAAAATCGCCTTGGTGATAGCATCTCGAAGCTCGGTCTCATGAGGTGGGATAGTGCACCAGATATCTCGGACAAGTAATGGAGATCTGGTCGCATTCTGATTGATCCAATCGATGAGCCGGCTTCTCGCGAGGTTTTTGAGCGGGACGATCTCAAACTTGTCAGCGACCATAAAAACATCAAGGTTATTCCCCACAACAACATCAGGCTCGTCACCATCGCTGGGAATGACTTTCGCATTCTGTAGGTTTTGATCTTTCTTGTCGTCATAGCCTCGGAGATATAGAAAGGCAAGAAGGCGTTGAACAGCTGCCAGATCATCATCCGGCAAATCAATATGTGACGAAGTAGCCTCCTTAATACTATGTTATTCATGGTACGTCGAATGTTATACCAGAGGGATTATTTACCTTGAAACCATGTTTGAGCATAGCATCAAAGACAGGGGACTGAGAACAGACCACTGCACGGTGCACCGCAAATTTGCGGCCTTTGCACGATATTGTCAGATCCGAGTATTTACCAGAACTCACTAGGTTTTCCATGACAGGTTCCAAATCTAGAAATCCCATTTTCAGAGTCATAAAATGGACAAATGAAATGGACAAATCTTATACAATTTAGTACGTACTGTAGCGGGAAACGAAGCGACATGACGTCGATACTTGATGAACATTACCCGCTCTGTCAGGTGACGCGAAAAGACACGATCAGCTTAGAAAAAGTGCCGAAGAGTTCTGTTCTTGTGGCTTTGTGGTATGTGATCTGCTTTTGATCGTATCATGAATGAAGCGTAGCATCACAGATGACTTGGCGCAGTACCATATTCGTGAGCCTGATACATAAGTCTTAAGATGACATTGTTATCGTCCAGAGGACTGATTCCTTTTATTGCTTTCAGTGGGAATATGTGAGGCTATATGTATAGCAAGAAGATCAATTTGGTGCCTTGTAGACACTTAGGAATGATTTCTAAGTCTGCGGCTTTGTTCCAGATCTCCACCAGTCTCATATTAAAGTCCCACTTTGCATGTGAGGATACTCAAAAAAAGCAAAATTGTATAAAGCCATCTTCCATTCTCGGTCCAGGTATGTTATTTCTTCTAAGAAGTATGTCCACACGAAAATTTGATCTGGAGCAAACTGATAAGGACAACCTTGGAAACTCGATACAACCGCTGTGAATATGCCCGGGCTACAGCTTAGATGACCTATTGCTCACATTCCAAGCGGTATGAACCTCACAATACTCAAACCTTCAATGAAGAACTGGTCTGAGGGTAGTCCCTATTTCTACGGAGAGGGCTTGTTTGTTGTTTGAATGGGTATCATTAAGCAGTAACTCTTTAACAACTAGGTATATAGATAGCTCGATCTACTCCTAATACGTATTGCGCAGTAGAATCACGGATTAAGATGAACAAATTTGGGTACTCATTCTGAGATAGAAGTACAGAATTAGCCGAGGTTAATGTAAAGCATCTCAAGTTGCCTTGAGGCAGCCTAGTGTACAAGAAGAATGAGGTAATTCGTGGGGCACCCGGGCAGTGAGGGGTAGCGAGCGTGTTGCGACACACTCCAGACAAATAAATGAAGCTTGCGGCAACGACGGTACATTCGATCTTTTCCTCGAGTTAATTGTTCATGATAGACTTTTGAGTTTCAGTCCATCGAGTTCCTAAAATGCAGCGTCCGACGACTCGAGAGGAAGTCCTCGCGCGGCTGCGCAAGACAGTATCCGATGGCTCCATCATTGTCGGTGCCGGTGCTGGTAAGAATGCTCATGCTCAAAACCATGTTCTCCCGAAAAGACCTAAGATTCATAACAGGCATTGGACTCTCCGCAAAGGCCGTTGAGTCCGGAGGCTGCGACCTGATCCTCGTCTACAATTCAGGCAGATTCCGCATGGCCGGTCGAGGCTCTCTGGCCGGACTGATGCCATACTCGGATGCAAACCAAGTCGTCGTGGAAATGGTATGTTTACACGGATATCTACGACTACGCCAAGCTGACTCTACCAGGCCAGCGAAGTCCTTCCAATTGTCGAGAAAACCCCCGTCCTTGCAGGTGTCTGCGGTACAGATCCTTTCCGCTCAATGCCCGTTTTCCTCGAAGAGCTGAAGAAACTCGGCTTCGTCGGCGTGCAGAATTTCCCGACGGTGGGTCTGATCGATGGCCAGTTCAGGGCGAACCTCGAAGAAACGGGGATGGGGTATGATCGCGAAGTGGAAATGATCGCAACGGCACACCAGCAGGGGCTTGTTACAACACCGTACGTCTTCAATAAGGAAGATGCAGTCAAGATGGCCCGTGCCGGGGCAGACGTAGTTGTTGCTCATGCTGGATTGACGACATCCGGCTCGATTGGGGCGCTGAGTGGCCGGTCCTTGGATGACTGCGTGGGTTTTGTACAGGAGATTCGCGATGCGGCGGCTGGTGTCAACCCGGATATCCTGGTGCTATGCCATGGCGGGCCGATTGCGCGCCCTTCGGATGCGGAATTTGTGCTATCGCGGACGATCGGGGTGCATGGCTTCTTCGGGGCGAGTAGTATGGAGCGGTTGCCGGTGGAGATTGCGATCAAGGAGAATGCGGAGGAATTTAAGCGGTTGAAGGTGCGACTGCAGTAGGAAAGTGGGCGCGATGGAGTCATGGGGCACGCCTGAGGAAATTAACCGAGTTTCCCTATCGACGAACGGAGGTGGAGACGCGGGTTGAAGCTGTTTCGACCGAAGTCGCATGTCGGCTAAATGTGCTGAAGGAGTACAAAGTAACGCAGTCTTCCCAACCTCTCATCTTTCTTTCACATCATTGAGTATCCTCGACTTTTGAAATGGCACGCGTATTAGAAGGCAAATTCGGCATTGTTACGGGTGGATCGCGGGGTAGGACTTTCCCCGCCATATGATAACTAAGAACATCGCTAATCACAGCTGTAGGAATCGGTGAAGCTATTGCCCGCAACCTCGCCGCCAAGGGCTGTTCCCTGCTTCTGAACTTCACATCCGAGTCCTCGCGCTCTCACACAGAAGAGCTGTGTGCTTCGCTAGCCTCCGCACATGGCATCCGCTGCGAAGCTGTCCAGGCCGACTTGAGCAAACCCGAAGAGGCCGTGACAGCGATTATCAACGCCGCAAAGGAGAAATTCAGCTCCTCGGGCAAGCTGCAAATTGACATCCTAATCAATAATGCCGGCGTCGCGGGAGACCGCAACTTGAACGACGCTGCTCGCGGGCCCATTACCCCGGAGCACTTCAACTGGCAGTACACGATCAACGTCCTCGCCCCGCTCCTCCTTACCCAAGCAGTCGCTCCCTACCTCCCCACAGACCGCAGCGGCCGAATCGTCAATACCTCTAGTGTATCGTCCTCGCTAGGATTTGTGGGTCAATCGATCTATGGTGGAACCAAGGCTGCGCTAGAGGCTATGACTCGCACCTGGGCGCGCGAGTTGGCAGATCGTGCCACAGTCAATGCGGTAAACCCGGGTCCCGTGATTGGAGATATGTACTTCAAGGCAGGTGAGGCTTTCTGGAGTGATATCCAGGGATACCAGGATAATACCCCCATGAGCAAGTTGGATGAGAGTGATCCGGACACTATGAGCCGATTGAATGAAGAGCAGGTTCGCTTGATTAAAGAGAAAATGGGTGGACGGAGACCCGCGTTTACTAGCGAGGTTGCTTGCACTGTGGGTATGCTGTGTACTCCTGACGGAGTCTGGACTACTGGCAGTGTGGTTTGCGCGAACGGTGGTATGAAGATGGGCCAGTAGATATACTTAGAATAGAAAATGCATATTATGATCGATTCCAATGACTGCATCAATTACACGTCACCTTGGAACGTATCTTTGTAGGATTTGCACCACTGGTATTAGAGTAGACACTTACTTAATGTAAGGATCAAAGTTGGAGGAAGGAGCAAAGCCAGGCCAAGTGAATCCATTCGGGTACTTGACCCTAAACCAATGTTTGAAGGATCCAAAGACGGTACGGCCAAACTACGGTGCTAATAGCGGCTACTGGGAGAGAATCATGGAGATTTCTTAGCAGCAGATTAAAGATTGTGGATGGTCTACCTCGAACTGCTGCAAACATAAACGCCCTCCCATGCATTTAACGCACCAAATCCAGTACGACAGAGGCTCAGAACGCAAAACTAGACCGATGAAGATGGCATCACCTGAGGCGTAGGTAATGCCTTTTCCTTTTCTTTTTTCAACTTGGCTAGTTCATTGTAGATATCCCTCGATATAAGCAGAGCATTGGGATTCTCCAGCTTTAGGAACGTCATTATTTCGCGAGGTTTCGTCCCAATCTCATTCAGATGCTTAATATGTCGACGCTGTTCTGCCGTAAGCCGACGAGCAGATGGATGTGCTATCATATTCGGATCAGCTGCATGGTTATGAGCTGGGTTTGTGACTCTCAACTCCCATGTGGTATTAGGCCTCTGCCTTTTCCCGTACAGCGCAAATGGACAGCCACATTTTCTTGAGCTTGTTTGTCGGCGTTTCACCCCGGGAGAGGTACTGAATTGGGGCTTGTATTCGCCTCCTCGGTCACAAGCGATATAGATATTTTTTCCCGGGTTGGATTTTCGGATGGTTATTGCATAGCCCCGGGATAGAGCGTGTTTGCGGACGTACTCAAGGAGTCCCTCTTTGGTTGCAATTATCCCTGGGGCCGGGGGTTGAAGAAGTCCCTCTTTATTCTCCACGACTGGTTCGGCCGGGGACTCAGGAGGTTGTTCTCCAGGCTCTGAGACTGGCTGCATGGGAAACTCCATTTGGTGAAAGGAGAACTCCATTTGGGGATAGGAGTCCCATGGGCAGGGGAGAGAAGGAAGCAGAGGGAGACAGCTAAAAAGGATGGGGTGTTGATAGAAACACCTCTCTCACTACAAACATGACATGTTTGACCGCCTTCCTAAAATAGTCCTAGTAGCTTATCCAAGGAGAGGACTGGCCTTAATACATCCATCTTCTACTCTGCCTGCCTATAAGGTGCTTCATGTGCTCGCCGAATCGATGCTTTGATTAGGGAAAACCAGTCTATACTGTTTACTTATATTCAAGAGTATCGATGGCCTAGAAAACCAGGCATACATTGCACTACCGGAACCTCGGTTCCTGCACCGCCTCCTAAGGCATTAGACTGGGAGGACATGATCATAACTTTAGGTCGTGTGATATAAGGGCCAGGAAGTTATGCCGCCAATATGGCAGGCGGCCAAAAATGTTGTATTTATGGCACAAGTATCGTGTTTCTATCAGTTCACAAAAGAATGCCGTTGCTAATCAGGTGTACAGCCATAGATCACATGGTAAGGAAGCTTTAATTTTCGAAGATCTGCGCTGACTTATGGCCTAATGGGGACCAGATTCAGTGGGAAAACTGGGATTCTCCGAATCAGTCACTGTTTTTTTTGCGCAAACAAGAGGCTGACTAAGTTGATATTTGGCTAATTGTAATCTAAGCGGAAACTAACATTTGCGAGGGTCGGTTGAGTTTTGGAATCATGTCTAGTTCTGTACGCAGAAACATTGTTCAACTACCTTTGGGACTTTGTGAGGGCCCATCCGCGGTCCTCTCCCGAATGATTTGCGCGTCACCATTCAATTCCGGATATTGGGCGTTATTGTCCTTTCGTAAGGTGAGCGCAAAGTTGATGATAAAATGATGAGTAACAGCAATGAAGCTGGATCCGTGCGGAGGTGCATGTATCAACCGTTTTGAATCTACGTTCTGCCCAGATCCAACCTTGGAAAGGTTCTAGTCTAGCCCTTGCATGAATCGTGTCAGGTCTTTTCTGGTGCTCGTTGGAAGATGCAATTATGTCTAATTTTGTGTCAGTTAAACAATTCCTTGCAATCTCCCGGAAGACTTGCGATCTAAAGTGAAGATTTCAACCCGGTCCCCGACCCCGACCCCGGGTAGCCTCGTCCTCCTATAAAGACTGCATCTTTGACCCACCGAACCTACACATTCTGTCTATTATTGGATGAGCTGTAGTCAGCCGCATAAGAGCCGGTGTCCGATCGACAGTAAATCGCGCGTTGTGGGCCTACAAGAGTTGGCCTTGTGGCCCGCTCAGGTTACACAGGAGATGATGCATGCTTACATGCTTCAGATGCATCGAGGTTTTGCTCACTGCAGCGTGTGAATGGTCTTACTTTTTGAGGCTGAATTTGTTTTTTCTTCCCCCTTTCCCAGCCCCGTCCCTACACATCTCGATGTTTTCTTCCCTTGTTCCATCCCTAGGTGATGATAACTGCAATGACACCATACGAGCTCAAGGATAGGCCAGCCTTTAGCACTCGGGCAGATGATGAGTTTGTGGGGGACCGTGATGCGGTCGTGCTTCAGCGACTCGGGAAGAAACCAGTGCTCAAGGTTTGTTCATTGTGAGGATCAACCGAGATGTCCTAATGTTGACACTACCAGCGAACCTTCGGGGTTCTTTCAATTCTTGGGCTGAGCTGTACTATTCTTGGAACATGGGAGGGTTTACTTTCGTAAGTGGTGATTAAATCCTGGTATCTGTACTGCCGCTGACCGTTCATAGCACCTTCACCATTGCCTTGACAAAGTTTGTTTCACCTCAATTCTGCTATACCGATGTGTATCGCTGACAGAAAAAAGTGGCGGGTCTGCGGGCGCTGTCTACGCGTACATATTTGCGTGGGTAGGAACCACTTGCTGCTTTTTGATCCTCGCAGAGATGGCATCTATGTATGTCTTTCCTAAACCCAACCATACATAGACCAAGCTCACTAATAGTCAGGGCACCTACATCAGGAGGACAGTACCACTGGTGCGCGATGCTCTCCCCTATCCGCTATATGAAGTTCCTTAGCTATATCACGGGTAATTCACACCGACGATCCAAAGCCTTCACTCCGTTGACAGCCAATATCAGGGTGGCTCGCGGTTATTGGCTGGCAAGCAGGCTTTGCCTCAGCAGCCTATCTATGTGGCACCCAAATCCAAGGTGTTGCAATTCTCGCGCACGAAACCTACAAGGCCATGTCATACCAAGGTACATTGATCATGTGGGCTAGCATTGCCGTTGCTCTCTTGTGCAACTTGGTGGGGGGCAAGTTTCTACCCCGACTGGAAGGATTCCTCTTAATCGTCCATATCTTGGGATTCTTCGGCATCGTTATCCCACTGACTTGCATGGCCGATCACAAATCGAACCACGAAGTATTTCTCGATTTCTTGAACGGTGGAAACTTCGCAACGCAGGGCCTATCATGGTTTGTCGGGATTAGTGGTTGTGTGTTTGCATTTGCTGGAGGCGATGCTGCGGTTCATGTTAGTATCGAATGTATTCGTGGACGTTGTGCCAACTAACCGTGTCATAGATGGCTGAAGAAGTCGAGAATGCATCGGTTGTGATTCCGCGGGCAATCATGTTTAGTGTGTTGATCAACGGCAGTCTTGGATTCGGCATGTTAATTGGTGTTTTATACTGCGTGGGAAATATCGACGATGCGCTCAAGACACCTACTGGATATCCCTACATCGAGATTTTCTATCAAGGAACCGGCTCTATGGGCGGAACATTGACCATGTGCTCAATTCTCTTGATCATCGGCATCGCTTCAGTCATCGGTATGCTAGCCGCCACCTCTCGCCAGTTCTGGTCTTTTGCAAGGGACCATGGAGTCCCGGGCTGGCTTTTCTGGACTCAGGTATGTATTTTCCACGTGCGTGGAGCATAGGAACTGAACATCGCATCACTCAGGTCTCCTCTCGCCATCTACCCCTCTACTCTATCCTTTTGACTACCATCGTCGCTACCCTCCTTGGCATTATCAACATCGGATCCGACGTCGCCTTGAATGATATCTTGTCCATGGCTGTGTCTGGTATCTACTCCTCATACCTAATTGCTGGGACTCTATTACTTTATCGCCGATGCAAAAGCGAGATTACCCAATACAGCGAAAGCCAAGATATGAAGATTAACGTCCCAGGAGCAAAATTGGTCTGGGGACCTTTCCATGTGCCTGGTATTTGGGGCACACTGATTAATGGCTACGCGGTTATCTACATGATAATTGTCATTTTCTTCAGTTATTGGCCATCACGCATGAACCCCAGTGTGGAGGACATGAATTATAGCGTTGTTGGCACAGGCGGCACTGTCTTCCTGGCTATCGTTTACTATTTTCTAAGGGCTCGGCATATTTACCAGGGTCCCGTTATGGAGACTTCTCCGTGAGATTAGAAGTTGGATGTTGGCAATTCGATCCCATTTACCCTGTTTCTCGAGTAACTTGATCTACCTACCGAAACTCTCTGTTTTTCATGTCCGTAGTATTCATCAGTGCTGTCTGTTTGGTAACACTGACTCTCTTCCCTTGTTCGACAACACGGTCGGCGTGAACACTCTTTCCATCCCATTTCTTATTCTCCCACAGAAGGTAGAACAAAAGTATAGATCCGGCAACAGCGCAGATAACGAGGTAGATCATGATAAAACAGCATCGCAAGGCTATTGGATCCACAAGCAGCTGATTGGGAGAGTGGGGCAAATCGGAGTTAAAGCAGGCTAAGCAATTGCGGGCGAAGATGACCCGCTTCCCGAGATGCTTGAATTTTCCTCCGACACCGCTCCCACCATGTCTCCGGATGAGGAGAAGGGACTCCCGATCCAAGATGTCCCAGACAGGTTGCAGGATGATAGCAGGGGAGACTCTGCTGATCGATCCTCGCTGGGCCAGGAATACCTTCACAATATCAAATCTCCCCACATCTCGGATGGACCCATTGATGGATCCCCGGTGACAGGATCCAGCGCGTTCGGTCGATTCAACGAACGTCTCACCTCGCTGAAACTCTTCGAGTCGCGCGGGATTGAGCGTGTGCCGGTTGATGAGCGCCACAATGTGAAAGCGTCGGATTACTTGCAGATGAGCCTTCTGTGGTTTAGTACCAATATCACGGCGAATAACATGGCGCTTGGCATGTTAGGCCCGCTCAGCTATGATTTGGGCTTCGTTGACTCGGCGCTTTGTGCGACCTTTGGCGCTTTACTTGGAGCTGCGGGTGTTGCGTATATGGGCACGTTTGGTCCTGCTAGTGGAAATCGAACTATGGTATGTCCTATACCATACCGATTGAATCGGGTGTTTTATTAACTGGGTGGTAGGTCGTTGCTAGGTACTTTATGGGCTACTACCCTAGCAAGATTGCATGTCTCCTCAACATCATCATCATGCTGGGCTATGGAATGATTGACTGTGTAGTGGGTGGACAAGTCTTGTCTGCCGTTGCCGGAGGCAGGATGACCGTCATCGTGGGTATTATCATTATTGCCATCATGACTTGGGTGATTGTTCTCTTTGGAATGAGTCTCTTCCACATCTACGAACGATACGCCTGGGTCCCTCAACTCGTCGCCGCCTTTGTTCTTGTCGGCAGCGCTGGACCTAAATTCGACACTTCGATCGTCTCAACAGGATCATCTCAGACTATCGCCGGCAACCGCTTGTCGTTTTTCTCGCTGTGCCTGTCCGCCTCGGTGGCGTGGGCTCCTGCTGGCGCTGACTTTTTCGTCTACTTCCCGCCCACGACCTCAAAGTGGGCCACTTTCTTAATGACCTTTCTGGGCGTCGGACTAGCATTGACATTCGCCGACCTACTCGGTGTTGGCCTTGCCTCTGGCACGTTCACACATCCATCCTGGCAAACCGCCTACGACACATCCTCCGGCTCCCTCATCCTCGCAGGATATGAGGGTCTAGGTGGCTTTGGCAAGTTCATAGGCGTTCTCGTTGCACTAGGCCTTGTCGCAAACAACATCCCAGGAACATACTCCGCCTCTCTCGGGTTTCAAATTATGGGCCGCCAATTAGCCCGACTTCCGCGCTGTTTCTACTCGTGCGTCGGCGTCGTGATCTACACGGCCTGTGCACTAGGTGGACGGAACTATCTGTCCGATATCTTTGACAATTTCCTCTCGCTGATGGGATACTGGGTCACTATATATTTAATGATCGCTGTGGAGGAGCATACTATCTTCCGTCGCAAGTTGGGTTTCAATTGGGATGACTGGGCCGATGCGTCGAAGTTGCCGGTTGGTATTGCGGCTTTGTTGGCTTTCTTGATTGGTTGGGCGGGTGCCATCGTGTCTATGGACCAGGTGTGGTATGTCGGACCCATTGCAAAAATGGTCGGTGATTATGGCTCGGATTTGGGTATTTGGGTTGGTATCTCGTGGACTATGCTAGTTTATCCGCCGCTGCGGTGGTTGGAATTTCGGAGATTTGGTCGGTGATGACATATTCAATGTCTTAATCTTATAGTATAAACTAGGACTGAGCAATTGCAATTGATATCCTTGTACAGATTAAAGAAGTCTCTTTCCAAGATCTCGGGATTTGAATCCCATCCCCAATTAGCAACAGGTCTCGCGGTACTCGCGCCATTCCCAGTTAGGGTTACGGCTTACGGTGGCATTCCATGTCCAAGACACATAACTAACTATAACTAACTACTCCCTATACCAAATCAAATCCAAAATATACACACCTAAAACATACACACAGGTGACCATGGCCCCAGAATCCCCATTCCCTACAGGGTTCGCCATCACTACCCCCCGCCTCCAAATCACACCCTTCAACCCCGCAAACCAAATCCACTGTACATTCCTCGTCCACCTCTGGAACACAGACGACTTCATCAATTCCTGCGGTCGCACATCCGTCAACACACCCGAAAAAGCAGCATCATTTATCCAAGAACGCGTATTAGCAGACTACAACCGCAACCGACATGGATTATTCCTGGTATCGCTTCGAGAGGGCAAACCCATCGGCGTGGTGTCGCTGATGAAAGGCGCACCACCTGGTCCGTATTACCTCGCTCCAGATGTCGGGTATACGATCCTGCCTGAGGAGAGCGGGAGGGGGTATGCGACCGAGGCTGGGAAGGGTGTGTTGGAGTATGCGCGAAGGGATCTTGGCATCGAGGATGCGCTTGGATTCTGCGAGGCTGAGGATATGCGCAGTCGGAGGGTGTTGGAGAAGATTGGGTTGGTGTTTAGGGGGGTTGGGGATTTGGTGGTGTTTGGGGGGAAGAGGAGTGCTGTTTATTCTTTGCCTGCTATGAAGGATTTGATGGCTTATGGTGTTACGGAGGAGCTTGAAATATAAGGAATTTACGGGTTGTGGTTTGGTGAAATGATATTGTGGTTGTTGATATAAGGAATTGTTGTTCCGACCCCGCCTTTGTATCGCCTCATTCCCCCTCTCTCTTAGAAATAAGCGTGGTGGATCGGAACAACAACTCCCTCTATGTAAGATGTCAGTCAATGTCACGACGTGACTGATATGGGATAGACATACAGTTATATCCCAGGGCTTCCCAAGCCTTATCTACCTCTGGATTCGCCTCCCGTCTATAGACAGTCTCCTTGAGAAGGGGGTTGTTGAATTTTTTTGCAGGTGATATATGACCCCTACCTCGCTCACCACCGGGGCTGGATAGAGCTGTTAGCTAAGCACTTGATCGAAGAATCGAATGTTTGTCTCACAGTATTAAGAGACATGTTGGCTGCAATGGCAATCCTGATCACCTTTCCACATAAACCCAAATAGTATCCAAGGAAGAAAAAGATACCCAGAGTAGTCACTTGAAGAAGAATAGCTGCCCAATCGCTGCAAGTCCCGATTTCTTCATCCTGGGTCCAGAGCTGGCTCTGCTCCTCGGTCAGAAGGCCTCCACGGCACTCATAGTCTCCGCCTTCTAGGTCGGGAGACTTGGCTCTCAACATATTCAATAAGTATAGAAAAGCTAGGGGTTGAATAAGATGCAGAGGTTAAATGTGGAAGAACAGAGATATACGAGGAGCCAGGAAAGAACAGAGCTTCTTAACAATCAACAAACATTTCCCAGTCAGCAACTAACTCGGGATAATGATCAAGCTCAGGCAGAACTCACAACTTGGTCAAACCCTCTCAACCCAATTCTATCTAGACCGCTACTCGGGCCGCGCATTCCTCGAACAAGTCAACCTTCGAAACAAGACGTCGCAATCGCAGTTGTGCATTGACAGCATGTCTCCCCTGCGTGTCTTACACGTTTTCCTGATCCCATGAGCATCCTCAGAGCGTGGTGCATGGGTGATCGGACAGAGCCCCTTGGAAGGCTGGAGCACGAATTGGCCCGACAACATTTGACCATGTCGTAATCGAGTCTTGTCAAAGACATACAATGCAAAGCACGATGCAAAGCATTGACTGGAATGCACTTAAACCCCTTGGGGAGAGATCTACAGCCCGAAAGCCAATAACGTGCATTTCAATGCAGCTTCATGCGAGGTCCATCATACAAAGGTCTAAAGACATGCAGAGTAAGACATTCAATGCGGGGGGTTTTTCTTAGGTTACCTAAAATATATGGCTCATTCTGACACAGTCCATCACTGTCTGAGATCATCTGGCGTTTGTTTTCTCGCCGATTTTCCGTCCCCCGAAGACAGTATCATTGTCAACTGCACGTTCGACTGTCGTCCCTTGCAGCTTGCCCCAAGTTCCAGCAAAACTCAATGACGTGAAGCGCAAGTCGAGCTCAGACATCAACATCAACAGCTGCAAGAGCTCTGTCGAGCTACGTAATGATGGGGCTTGGAGCTCGGCGAGCTTTGCTCGACTCTACTATAAGTATGGGTGACGGCACCGTCTTCAGTCTCCATCAAACAACTCTCGAGATCTAGGTCAAAAGAGTACTTTCGGATCAAAAACCACTTCGTCTATCTGTTTACCTCAATCCTCCAAAATGCGCTACACTCTGATCAACGGCCTGCTTATGCTGGCTGTTTCCCCCTTCACCTCTCTCGCTCTCCCTGTTGACCCCAATGACCAAGCCGGCCAATGGGACCCTAGTGGCCAGTATTCCAAGGGTCACTACGTGAATGGCCAGTTTGTCCCGAACAATGGTCAAGTCGGTACCTATGAGAACGGCCAGTATAACAATGGTCAATACAACAATGACCAGGGTCAATACAACAACGGCCAGTACAACAATGGCCAGTACAACGATGGCCGCTGGCAACGTCGCTCGGTCCCTGGTGTCGGTGCTTTCCGTCGCCCCGAGACTCGCATTGGTACCCCCAGCATCAAGGCCCGTACCTGGCCTTGGACTAGCAACAACAACCAGAACAACCAGAATGGTTGGACTGACTCCAACGGTCAATGGCACCCCAACAACCAGCAGGGCGGCTGGACTGATGCAAATGGCCAGTGGCACGAGAACAACAACCAGAACAACCAGGGTGGTTGGACTGATTCCAACGGTCAGTGGCACGCGAACGCGAAGCGTGGTATTCCCGGCGTCCCCGGTGCTGGCGTTCCTGGTGCTGGTGTCCCCGGAGCTGGTGCCCCTGGCGCTGGTACCCCTGGTGCCGGTTTCTCGGGAGCCGGTGTTCCTGGCGCCCCTGGTGCCCCCGGTGCTGGAGCCCCTAACGCTGGCGCTGGCCTAACCGGTGCCAACGGCATCAACCAGCACCCCGGAACTCCCACCTCTGGTGCTGCTGGTATCCTCCGCCGCTGGGACCCAGAGAACGAGGGCTACAACAACGGCCAGTACAACAATGGTGAAGACCGGAACAACGGCCAATACAACAACGGTCAGTACAACAATGGCCAGTACAACAATGGCGTTGGCCGCACTGGTCAGACCCAGGTCGATGGCCCGTCTGGCTCTATCACTGTTTCCCGTCGCTGGATCCCCGAGAATGAGAATGGCCAGTACAACAATGGCCAGTACGACAACGGCGAATACAACAACGGAGCTGGCACCAGAATCGCGCATGTTGATGGCCCCTCTGGCTCTATCACCGCCCCTGTTCGCCGCTGGCTCCCCGAGAACAACGGCTCCGACAACGACCGCTATGGCAACACCGACTACAACAACGACTACAACAACGACTGGGACCGTGACAACAACCGCGATGACCGACTCGACCGTGATGCCGCCAGTATTGCCGATGCAGTGACCCCCACTGTGGTTGTCCGCCGCTGGACGCCCGCCGAGGGAGACGTGATCGACGAGCAGAACAGAGACGCCGAACGCAATGCTGAGCGCCCTACCGGCATTTTCGCCCGCTGGTGGCCCTCCAGCTGGCCCCGTCCCTGCAACCGCTATGACGCCAGCTGCAAGGACAACCACCACAACGACGACAACTACGACAACTACGACAACGACAATGACGAGAACTACGACCGCTGCCACAACGGTGACGACAACGACCGCAGCGGCTGGTCTTGTCGCAGTGACTGGGACCGCACCCGTGCTACTCCCACCCCCAGTGTGATTGCCCGCAACCAGCCCAGCTACGACAACACTGACAGCTACGACAACACCGACAACTACAACGGCAAGGACGGCCGCAACGACTACAATGACAACAACAACGACAACAACGACAACAACGACAATGGCAGCGGCTACGTCAGCGACGCTGAGCGTGACCACCTCAGCCACGCCTCTGCCACTCCCACTGCTACCCCGACTGCCAATGCCAACTAGGTGCGTCCCAAGGGTACTGCAGTAGCACATTGCGCAGCGATCTATCTATCTATCTTGCTATGACGGGAACAGGAGGAGGAAGCATAATTGCATTTTCGGATTGTTTTGATGTTTTGATTTTAATGTTTGGATGCACTTCATGATTACGATGAGGACACGAACTGTATACGCTCTTTAAATGATAGTTAGAATAGATATAGCAAGAATAGGAACACGTTTTGATTTAACACGAACGTTCTCTGTCTCGTTGGCATGAGTAGAGAGTAGATTCGATATCTTGCCATCTGAGATAAGTCGCTTGCTCAGTATCAATCTTCTCTTGAGGAATTCGGCTAGCATTTGACGGGGTTCACCGTAGAACACTGCAGGAAAAAGCCACTGAGTTTGACATCTATCAAAGCGTGACGCATGGCAGACGAATGAGACGTGATTTGGAAGAGTGAGGTGGACTAACCGGACCGGGACTGGCATCCTTCATGTTGTTACGTAGAGCTCCGATCCCCCTCACTTCTTCATCTCTCCAGCTTAGTTGTTTTGATCAATGCACATGGCTCATTTTCCATACTGGCATGTAACACAAAGATACTATTGGATTTGCCATGGTAAATTGAAGTCAAGTGATGAGAAAAACTGCCACATATTAAGACGCGATTACTTGGCTATTCCACAGGGCCTCCTTAAGATCCATCACGCTCACTGTCACACTATTGCTTGTCCCGGACAGTACACCTGCGCCATTCACAAGCAAGTACCTGCCATCGCCCTCCGAGAGAACCCTTAGTGACCGGGTATAACTAACAGATTCCGGCGATGCTATTTCCATCCACTCTCCCTCGCCAAGAGCCTGGTTTACAAAGAGCGTGCTCTGCGTGCCGCAGCTCGCAATAATAGTGCCATTCACGCCGCCGTACGGTGTCCAAACGACATACGGTGAAGAGGCCGGGACTGTGCCGCTCGACGCAACAAGAGCATGATGCTCGACGGAGGCGAAGTCCTCTGGATTTGATGCCAAGCGGTAATACAGCGGGAAAGAGTAGTTTGAGGTATTGAAGAAGGAACCGTATTCGTAGATGTAGATATATTGGCCATTTGGAAGCTATAGTCGTTAGTATCTTGAAAATCATCAGCAACTAGGTACTAACCTTTGACACAATTGGCATTCCGGGTCGGTCGGTGTATGTAGGATATGCCCTAGGTCTGGTTAGTTGAGCTTGAGAAATCGAGAATTCGTTCATACACATCATCCACAACTGGTTCCCACTTCTTCAAATCAGTCGATACCTGGTGAACCAGTTTCTGGCCGTGAGTGGTATTGGCCCTTTGATCCGAATAATAGCAGATCAGTTTCCCATTGCTATGTTTTGTTAGTTCTCTCGTCAGTTTACTTTCAACAGGTAACTTACTGAGCGAGCAAAAAAGGCTCCCATACAGGAGTCAGTCCGTTATCCGGCACGGCCTTTCCTCCAGTCGCAATATGGCTCACAAACGTCCAGGATAGACCATCATCGTGCGACGCGTATAGGTCCAGCTGTGTCGAAGACAAATCGCCCGGAATACTGTTTCCAGCTAATAGTAGGGTTCCAGGCTTGAAGGAACCAATGGACTCGGGAAGGTGGTAGATAAACGGCTGGTATCGTAGCCCGTATCCGTTGATTGTATCCTGGACTTTGGATATTTCCGACCATGTTTTACCATAGTTTTTGGAGCGATAGATAGGAAAGTAGACTAGAGGTGGCTCTGGGGAGTAGTTTTCCCATGTTGCTAGGAGGTCGCCATTGGGGAGTTGCTCGTTGCGGGCATATAGTGTTCTGGGGATGTTGTAGTTGGAAGGTGGAGAGAAGATAGTGCGGTTAGTGAGTGGGTTTGGTGATCTAGAGTGTGACATGCTTGATGCTGCTGCTATAGCAGCGAATTGGAGGAGATGGGGGACTTTCATGGTGAACCGAATGATTACTGCGTCATTCTGAATATTCATGGTGTAGTACTGCATTTATAGCCTTGACATATAATTTTCATGAATTTGCGGGGTACCTAGGTGTAGATGATGCCTCACCCCACCGGAGTTGTCCTTGATTGGGATTTCCTTTGAGGCTATTTGCACGCCACTTAGCGGGGCCACCGAATTTCCATCAATCATGTCTCTGTCTTGACGCCGAACTATGCTATTGCTTTAGTCCATCCGGTATCATCTGATCTAATGTCGTAGGAAGGACGGGTTTCAACCTACTATATATATAAAAAAGTTCGGAGATAGCCCAGGCCACCGGCAATTAGAGGCACGATATACTTATTGATATTATCAATGAACTCTCTCTAGCCCTATGGCTAATTCTCTAGCCATATCTCCATATCCCGATCTTCGGACATGTAGATCGTTCCGTTGATTCTCCGGACCTCTCCTTTTAATGTGTCTCGTTGGAGGATTCCTTGGAGTGCGATGGCGACGTAAGCGAAGCCTGGCGTAGGAAGTATACCAGGAAGCCAAAGACTGGATGTATGCACCTGGGTACTAAGTACTAATATATCCCCCAAGCTGAGGAGGTCGAGGCCGAAGCCGAGCTAACTGAAAAATGAATCTATCCAATGTGTTCTCAACGACTGTAAGCTCGGCCAGTCTCATCAGTGCGAACGTTCTCAGCTCCTTCTAAGGGTGCTGACCCGAAGGGAGGGGGGGGGGGGGGGGG